>Ga0265295_1000058_pt1 | contig 220755 bp, 236 predicted proteins | sample Munlansysbiofilm_FD_192503 | JGI IMG/M metagenome (GOLD analysis project Ga0265295, IMG submission 192503) | Leachate microbial communities from a municipal landfill in Southern Ontario, Canada - Methane capture system biofilm | ecosystem: Engineered > Solid waste > Landfill > Unclassified ...
ATTTATATTTTTTATAAGAAATCCTAAACATTTACGATAAAAGCAATGCTTTAGCAACCTTCACAATCTCTTCTGCTTCAATCTCTCGAATGGAAAAATCCTGTTTATTGAGTTTTAAAGGATTGACACTGCTTTTGGACTTCACAACTTTATTGATAGGAGTAATATAGACTCTATTAATCGGCGTTGGGCCAAAAAGAGTGATGGAAGGAACATTAAGCGCCCATGCCATATGCGTAGGTCCCGTGTCATTGCCAATGAGCAAAGCGCAGCGTGAAATCACATATTTTAAAGCATCAAGTGAGCCTTTTGGCAACACCTCAATGAAAGCGCTTTGCTCTTGCATCCACAAAGCTTTGCGATGCTCCTCTTCACTTCCCCAAACCACCAACGCTTTCATGCTCAAAGCCTCAGCAACCGCAACAAACTTCTCTTTAGGGTAATTTCTGCTCTCCCATGTGGAGCCAATCACCAAAAGCAAAAATTTCTCTGGCAACGCTTCCACAACATGCTTGCTCACTAAAAAAGGTTTTTTGTTGATAATATCCTGAGAGCCAACCTCAATCCCCAAAGGCTCACACAAAACTCGCACATTACGATCAATTGTATTAGCCGTGTATGGGATGGATACTTTCTTCGTGTAAAACAAAGAGGCAATGCCCTCTCGAATGGAAGCTTTATCAAATCCCACGATCTCTTTTGCCCCAATGATTTTTGCAACCAACGCTGATTTTAAAAGCCCTTGCGCATCAATAATCACATCGTAATTATGTTTGGAATAGCTTTTTAAAAGACGATACTGTAAGAAGAGAGCCGACTTCTTTTTTTTCAAAGATTTTAGATTCACACATAAAACGTTGTCTATATCAGGATTATTTTCCAGAACATCTTTAAAAGCCTCTTCCACAACCCAATCAATACGAGCAGTTGGCAGAGCTTTTTTAATAAACTGTAGTGCCACCATCGCATGAATAATATCGCCCATGGCAGAGAGCTTTACGATGCAAATTCTCACCCTAGCACCTCAGCATACAATGCTTCATAGCGCTCCGCCATCTTCTCGGGTGAAAATAGCTTCGTATCAGACAACGCCTTTTGGGTGAGTTGCTCTCTTAGCGTTTTATCAAGATAAAGTCTCTCTATCGCAGTAACCAAGCCTTTGACATCTTTAGGTTCGACCAAAAGACCGTTTTCTTCATGGCAAATCACATCAGGAATTCCCCCAGCCTTGGATGCGACAATAGGCACATTGGCGTGCATGACATCGAGTAAAATAGACCCTAAACCCTCACGAAGCGATGGAAAAACAAAGAGATCAAACGCAGCAATGTAATCACCCACATTGCTCACAAAGCCCTCAAAGGTGACATTTCTCAAAAATGAAGCTTGTGCTTTATATGCCGCTTCATCCTTACCTTTTCCTAAAAAAAGCAGGTGTATATCAGGATATTTTAAAAGAAGCTCTTTGATCGCTTCTATTAAATAGTGTTGTCCTTTCACATTACAATCCAATTCGCCAATATTTCCAATTAAAAATTGACCGCTAAAACGCTCTTTAATCTTTACCACTTCACTTTGGGAAACGCTCAATTTACTAAACGCATCTGGGATAATACTGAACGTGGCATTTGGCTCTATCTTTTTCACCTCGTCTAAAATAGCACGTGAAAGCACTACGGTTTTATGTGCGTAACGATACATTGCCCTCGTAAAAGCGTTGTTTTTAATCGCATTATCCACCCGTCTGGTAATGAGATAGGGTGTTTTAAAAAAGAGATACCCTAAAAAAGCAAATTGCGCCCCTTTCGTCTCATGGGCATGCACCACATCAGCCTTTTTAAGGTAAGCAAGTGAAAGAAAATAGGGTTTTTTCACCTGAATAATCACTACATTAGGAAGATGAAGCGCTGCAACTCTTTTTGCCAATTCTGCATGATGTCTGGTTAATAGGGTTTGAAAGTACCCTTTTTGTGAGAGCTCTTGAATAAGAAGCAAAGTCTGGCGCTCCCCGCCTCGAAATCCTTTCGCAAAGTTTACATGTAAAAGCGATTTAGGCATCTCTTTTTTTCCTTTTTTTACGCACACCATATACGCTTTTATGCTCGCCTTTCCAACGTCTATGAAACCAAAACCACTCCTCAGGCTTTGCTCGAATCACTGCTTCCAGCACATTAGCTTGAGCTTGTGTCGCCCCTAAAATATCCTGTTCCATATTTTCTGTATTGGCAACTTCAATGGGTTCATGAAAGCTCAGCGTATAAAACACATGGTCATTTGTGGTAATAAAAACAGGAACAATAAGACCATTAACACGCCGTGCTATGATGCTCGCAGCTGGGGTGTGTCGTACATTTTTACCAAAGAATGAGACAATAATACCCGCCTCCTGAGAGGTGTTCTGATCAACCAATAATCCAACATTTCGCCCCTCTTTAACTGCTTTAAGCATCGGGCGCATTGCCCCTTTTTTATCAATCATCTCAATATCCAGTTGTTCTCTATTGGTACGAACAATCCGATCCATCGTAGGTGAATCCAGTGGTCTTCCAATACCACTGAGTGCGCCATAACGTGCGGCAAGTGCTAATGAAATTAACTCCCAATTCCCATAATGCCCCGTTTGAAAAATAATCGGGCGTTTACTCTTTAGTACCTTTTGCATAATATCTTCATTTTCAAAACGCACTTTCTTTAAAACAGCCTCTTTGGTAGTAGGATAATTGCGTACAAAATCCGCCCCATTAAAGGCAAGATTGCGATATGCCGCTTTCATTATCGCCTCTTTTTGCGCTAGAGAGAGGGTGTTTTCATAGGCAAGATTGAGATTTGTCATAATAATCGAGCGATGTTTGGTATCGAAAAAACGCACCATATCAGCGATAAAAATCAAACATAAATCTAACACTTTCCGTGGTGTGTATTTCACTAAAGCACTAAAACAATAAAATAAAATAAAATAAAATCGATCCATTTAATGTAACACTTTCTCTTGGTCAAGTTTACTAGAAACAGCCATACTCAATCCCACAAAAAAGGCAAACAAAGTTAGAGGATTGAGTAAAATCAGTAAAGGTTCAGGGAAACACCCAATAGTATAAATGCTTAAAAGTAATAGACTGAGTCGTTTATACACAGGATTTTGAATAGGAAGACGATAGAGCGCTATTAAAAACCATACAAAAAGCACAAGCCCAATCAGACCGCCTTGTACAACCACCATTAAATATTGACTGTGTAAATCATTTGTAATTAAAAATGCTTTCGCTTTTGCTTCTATACCAAAATCATTCTTTTGAAGTGCCTCTTCCACGGCTAATTTATAGTCCCCATAGCCAACACCTAAAAGAGGATGTTCTAAAACAATCTCTTTGGCAAGTAACCAGTAACTTAAACGTAGACCAATAGAAGTATTCCACACGCCTTGTTTCATTTTCTGAACATCCACAAAAATGGTATCAATCCTCTTTTGAAATTGAGGCACACCATTATAAATACCATAAGCAGCAATGAAAACGGTAAAAACCAACCCCCATAATAGTTTCATATTCCCTCTAAAGAACATAACAATCATAAAACAAAGTGCCACCAAAAAAGAGAGTTGCCCTGTTCTGCCATTTGAGAGAAACAGTGTTACGATCAACAAAAGAGAGAGCGCTAAAAGTCCAAACTGTTTTACTCTATCTCGTTTTAGTGTAATCATTATATAAAGTGTACTGATAGCACCTACTGCCATAAATACGCTGTAATGAATAGAATTCATAAAAGGTGAAGTATTCAACTGTGCTTGACCTCTAATCTGCCACCACTCCAAATAATGCCCCATAGAGAGTGCACTGCTTACGCTAAGAGAAAATAAAAATGCCACCACCAAGGGTTTAAGCCACTCTTTTTTCACTAAAAGAGCCAAAGAAGGAATCAAAGAGAGTAAAAAATAGAGCTTTAAAAGACCATTAGCCTGTACAAAACGCTCTGTCCACAACACTGTAACACTCATATAGCCGATAAAAAGAAAAAATGGAAGCATAGCAGGAATACATTTGAGTCTCGCCCATATGCCCTTGATCCCAAAGTTTAAAAAAAGTAAAAGAGGAAAATAAAAAACACAAAAACTCATAAACGCTTTTGAAAAAGGGAGCAATAGCACAAACAAAAGAAGCGAATAAAACGTAACTTTTTCTAATTTGGTTTCAAAATGATGAGAGACAAAAGGTATAGACAATTTCATACACACCTACTTCCACGAATCATCAATCGCTTGGCAGATAATATGCCCGATCATAATGTGCATCTCTTGAATACGTGGGGTGTCATTGCTAGGAACGACGATATTAATGTCACAAAACTCATCCATCACGCCACCATCTCGTCCACTGAGCCCTATGGTTTTACACCCCATATTACGAGCGAGACTAAGAGCACGAATGACATTTTTACTATGCCCACTCGTTGAAAAACCAATGAGAAGGTCTCCCTCACGCGCGAGTGCTTCAACTTGCCTATCAAAAATACGCTCAAAACCAAAGTCATTGCCCACGGCTGTGAGCACGGAGGTGTCCGTGGTTAAAGCAATACCCGCAAGCCCTTTGCGTTCGGTTTTATAACGACCACTAAGCTCCGCTGCTATGTGCTGAGCATCTGCGGCACTACCGCCATTGCCACAGAGTAAAATTTTATTACCATTTTTAAGGGTTTCTGTGGCGATAATGCACGCCGTATAGATATGGTTTTGAAGGCTTTGTATGGTTTTTTCAATTACGTCTTGATGCGAGAGCATCTCGTTTTGTATCATGGTCATCATTGGGTTTGAACCTTTTTAATAATATTCGTGGTGCTCTTTCCCTCAACAAAATGGACTAAGCGCACCTCTTTGGCAACGTGGCTTCCCACAACCTCTTTACCCTCATAATCCGCCCCTTTAACGAGCACATCAGGCAATATAGACTCAATGAGTTCCAAAGGTGTATCCTCTTCAAAAGGCACCACATAACTCACCGACTCAAGTGCTGCTAAAATGTAGGCTCTATCTTCTAAAGCATTAATGGGGCGACTTGGCCCTTTTAAGCGCTTTATCGACGCATCCGAATTGAGCCCCACAATGAGCATATCGCCAAAGCTTTTAGCCACTTCGAGGTACTTCACATGCCCTACATGTAAAATATCAAAACAGCCATTGGTAAAGACGATTTTCTGCCCTTTTTTGGCTTTAAGGAGTCTTAGCATCTGCTCTTTGGTTTTAATTTTACTCTCTGAGGTCGCTGAGCGTAGAGCATGTTCATACGCATCCACTTCATCGAGGGTGACGGTGGCACTGCCTATTTTTCCGACCACCACCGCAGCTGCGGCATTGGCAAAGGAAGCGGCTTCTTGCATGGAAAGCCCACACGTAAGGGCATACGCCAAAGAGGCTAAGACCGTATCGCCAGCCCCTGTGACATCGTAGACTTCACGAGCAACGGTGGGCATTTTATGAAAACTATCGCCAAAAATTGCCATACCATCCTCAGAGAGCGTGATGATGGCATACGCCAAATCCAAACTCTCTTTAAGATAGTTTCCTGCTTTTTTCAAACTCTCTTCATCCTTGATGGCAATCTTCGAAGCAATGCTTGCCTCTTTTTTATTCGGAGTGATAAGTGTTGCCCCACGGTACTTACTGTAATCATCCCCTTTTGGGTCAACTAAAAGCGGTTTGTCATGTTTTTTTGCCAAAGAGATGATATTACATGTAAAGCTTGGCGTTAAAACACCTTTGCCATAATCGGAGAGCAAAATAGCATCAACATGAGGCAAATAGGCTTCACACGCACGCAACAGTGCCAAAGAAGACGCCTCATTTATCTCATCTTTGGATTCGCTATCAAATCGCACCACCTGCTGATGCGAAGCAATGACACGGCTTTTTTTACTGGTCTTACGTCCTTCTTGACGCACAATACCTTTAGCATCTGCGCCTAGGGCTTCAAGCATGGCTAAAAGTTCATTGCCATTTTCATCATCACCCACGACACTGAGCACACTCACGTTTGCGCCCAAACTCAAAAGGTTATTGACCACATTGCCAGCACCACCTAATACCACGCTCTCTTTTTGTACATCTACTACTTGCACAGGCGCTTCAGGCGAAATGCGCTCACATTTTCCCCACAAATAATGATCCAACATCACATCGCCAATCACCAAAAGGGAAGGCTTATACGCTCGTAATCTATCCACGTTTCACTTCACTTTCAAAAATACGTCTAATTTCTGGAACATACGCTCTAATACCCTCTTCCAAACTCACTTCTGGCGCATAAGCTAACGCTTTACATGTAAGGCTAATATCGGCCTGCGTATGCATCTGATACGCCCCAATATAAGGATTTTCAAAATATTCTGTTTGAAAATTCGTGCCTAACTCTTTTTGCAAAATATCAGCAATATCTTGAAAACTACGAGGCAGAGCTGTTCCCACATTGTAAACCCCTGAAATACCTGAACATGCGGCTTTAATATTCGCTTGAATGACATCATCAATGTAAATAAAATCTCTTAAAATTTTATCGGAGTCGTAAAAAAGACGAGGTGCTTTACCACTTAAAAGTTGCAATCCTAATTGTAAGACCATCGAGGCGGTTTTATTTTTGAAGTATTCACGAGGACCATACACATTAAAATAACGAAGTCCCATCACTGACATCGTTGCGTGTTCTGCACTAAATTTGCGTGCCAAATAATCCATAGAGAGTTTACTAAAGCCATAGACATTTTGAGGCTGTTCATGCCCAACACGCTGTGGGCTAGGTGCATCACCATAGGTTGCGCCGCTGGAGGCATAGACCACCACCGCATCGCTTTTTAATGCCAGTTCTAAGATGCTTTTAAAGGCATTGACATTGGTTTTCACCATAATGCCCTGATCCAAAACCGTGGTATCCGAGATAGCCGCTTCATGGAAAATATAATCAAATCGGTACGCTTCTAAGGCTTTTAGTGCCACCGCATCGTTAATGTCCCCGCTGATCACTTCACCCTCAAAACCAATGAGATTTTTAAAATGCCCAAAACTCTTTAAATTGCCATTGGAAAAGGTCTCTTCACTTCGAAAACAATCAAAAACAACGACACGACATTTTGGGAAATTTTTTTGAAAATAAAAGGCTAAATTACTACCAATAAATCCCGCTCCACCCGTGATGAGAACGGTTTTAAGATTAAAATCAATGAAAGGAATTTGCATACGAAACCTTAGTGTTAAATAAGGTTAATTGTATCCAAAATTAAATTAACGCAATATTTAGCCCCACCCTCACACGCCGTGCCGAGCAAAATGGTATTGTCTATGCCCACACCTTGTGCGGCCTCAATATCAGTGGGCTTATCCCCAATCATCCATGACGCTTTCACATCAATATCAAACGCACGTATCGCCTCTTCAAACATCCCACTTTTAGGCTTCCTGCACGCACACTGCTCTTCTGGGGCATGCGGACAATGATACACCGCATCAATGTTTATTTTTACATGTAAAAGTGCTTCTTTCATCCACTCTGTGAGTTTTTGAAAATCCTCTTCACTGTAATAGCCTCTGCCAATGCCAGATTGGTTAGTCACAATAATGAGCAAATACCCCAACGATTGAAAATGACGTAGCGCCTCAAAAACGCCTTCACAAAACTCAAAATCCTCAATTTTAGAAACATAGGCTTTATCGACGTTAATCACCCCATCCCGATCTAAAAACACCACTTTTTGCACCCTACTCTCCCAATTCTTTTGTAATATCACTGAGTAAGTTGGTATATTCTAAATAATCAAAAGTATCTTTTTTTGCGATTAACGCCTTTTTAGCCTTCTGAAAAAAGGCTCTAGCCTCTGCTCGATTTTTTACATCATACGCTAAAAATTTACCCATATAATAATTTGCAAAAATATGCATAGGTTCTTGATCTAAAACCGTTTGTACCTCTTCTAATGCGGTATAAATATGAGCATCTTTTTGAAGAGCAAGGGCTCGTTTTAGACGAATCATATGTTGTGTGGGATCAGCAAAAAGACTCTTTTTATACATGAAAGAGGCTTCGTTAAAAATTCCCATATCAAAATATCCATCGCCCAAATGATTCCAAATTGTTTTATCGTTTGTTTTTTCAGCTTGAATTTTATAATTAGTCACTTTAAGCGCAAAAGGAAGAACACTCGCAATTTTACTGTTTTGAACATGGTGTGGGTCAATCAAATAGGCATTCACTAAGGTGTCAAATCCTTTAGAAATCTCACCTTGTTTGAGATAAATATTGGCTAATTGGAGCATACAAACCGTATTGGTTGGTTCGTCTTTTAAAATGGATTCAATCATCTCTTTGGCTTTATACGTTTCGATGCGCTCGCTTTCACATACACTGTGTGTCGCTGCCAAACCCATAACAGATGCACACGTTAAAACCACTATATTTCGAAACACACGACCTCTCTTCAAACTTTAAAATGAGCTGAATTATAGCGTTTTTTTATAAAACAAAAATTGAACATAAATGGTGATAAAAAATATAAGCAGGGATAAAGTCTGCTTGGTTATAATTTTTGGCACACAACTTAGGAAAGGGTATCAAATGAAAAAAATTTTCACAGTTCTAGCAATCGCAGCAGTCTCTAGCCTTATGGCAGCAGATGGTGCGGCAATCTACAAGGCAAAATGTTTTTCCTGTCACAAAGAGAATGCAAAAACACCTGCTTTGAACAAATCTCAAATTATTGCAGGATGGGATGCGGCAAAAACCATTGCTTCTTTGAAAGATTATAAAGATGGCAAAGGTGGACCAATGAAAGCGGTTATGAAACCTATCGCTTCAGGACTCAGTGATGATGATATGAAAGCTGTTGCTGAAACTATCGCTTCATTTAAATAATTTACACACAACAGGGGCAAAGCTCCTGTTGCTATGTTGCACTAGGCACTAAGACTTGCCTCTTCGAGGCAGAAGATATTTTTACTTTTATTAGAGTTCTTGCAGAACTCTTAACACGCTTTTAAAGCAAAGCTCTAAAAGCTACGTTAACACTGCGTTTTCTTCGGCAGAAAGCCCACGCACCCTTGGTGCTTTTCCTTCTTGCAAAATGAGTTTTGTAAGAAGTCTATTCTAATCAGCTGGAGCGTATCCTTTTTCTCGCTTCTCTTTTTGCTTTAAAATTTCTTCTTTTTTACGTTCCATTCGCACAGCATCATTTAAAGCTTCTTCACTGTCAAACTGCGCACCATCTAAAAATTTTTTATGATCATCAAACTGACCACTTTTAATCCCCCACAACAATGCCCACAACCCAAATGCACCCAAAAGCGTTGAAGCAAAAAGCATCATCGCAATCACCCAACCATCCATGTTAAAGCCTTTTTAAAACATTTTTAATGCGCATCGAATTGCCTACAACGACTAAAGAACTTAGCGACATTGAAAGAGCTGCAAACAAAGGAATGACATGCCCACTCATGGCTAGTGGAATGGTAATAACATTATAGAGCAAGGAAAAGGCTAAATTCTCTTTAATTACTTTTAAACTCATTCGTGCAATCACAAAAGCATCGTGTAAACTTTTCATACTATCATTGGTTAAGATAATATCACTGACTTCCACGGCAATATCTGCCCCACTGCCCATAGCAATCGCAATTTCACTTTGAGAGAGCGCTAAGGTATCGTTAATGCCATCGCCCGCCATCACTACTCTTTTCCCTTTTTTGCGTAAAACATCAATGTAAGAGGCTTTTTCATCAGGAAGCAATCCTGCTTTAAACTGTGAAATTCCCACCTCTTTGGCAATCTCTCGCGTCACAGGCTCATGATCCCCACTTAACATAACCACGTCTAAACCCAAAGCCTTAAGCGCATCAATACTCGCCTTAGCACCCTCTTTTACACCATCTTTTAGTCCAAAAATAGCAACTAACACGCCATCTATTGCAAAAAAGTAGTGGCTTAAAGTCTCAAACCGCTCCTCTAACACAATCTCAATGCCCGCTTCTTGCATCATTTTAGCATTACCGCCCATTAAAAGATGTCCCTCACATATAGCACTTAATCCCTTGGCTTCAAGCGATTTTACCTGTTGTAATGTTTTTACATGTAAAGATTCTCCGCTCTCTTTAATAAAACGAACTACCCCTTGACTAATAGGATGATTTGAGGCATTTGCAAGAGCATAGATTAAAGAAAAATCAACCGGTTTAAGAGCTTTCATCTCCACCACATCAGGTTTTCCGTTAGTAATGGTTCCTGTTTTATCCAAAATTAACGTGTCACACTTTGCCATGCTCTCCAAAAAGCCCGCCTCTTTAAACAAAATACCCCGCTTTGCCGCTAATCCTAGGCCAACCAGTGTTGCCACAGGCGTTGCCAAAGAGAGCGCACATGGACACGCAATCACAATCACCGAAATTGCTACAATCAACGCCTTTTCAAACGAACCTTCTTGCACATACCAAAAAATCCACGTACACAGCGCTAAAAAAAGAATGGTTCTGGAAAAATAGCCGGAGAGTTGATTGGCAAATTTTTCAATGTGTGGTTTTTTACTGAGCGCATCTTCAAGCAGGGCAACTAAACGGGTGAGCATTGAAGAAGAAAATGTCGTACGTGCTTCATAACGAATCAGGCTATCCAAACACAAAGAACCGCTGAGTAATTTATCACCTTTGCCAAGCAACACAGGCTCAGATTCCCCGCTTAAATGCGATAAATCAAAAGAACCCTCCCCTTGCGTTATGATGCCATCAATCACAATTTTATCGCCTGCTTTCACCTCAATAACATCGCCAATACTAACACTTTCAACCCGCTCTAAAACCTTTTCGTCACCCTTTATCACCACCACTTCTGTCGGGAGTGAACTTCCATAGGCATCTAAGATATCAACCGCTTTTTTCTTACTCAAAACTTCTAAATATTTCCCCGCAAACACAAAAGTCACAATCATCGTCACCGAATCAAAATAGACTTCTGCATTTTTACTAAACATTGCATACAACGAAAAAACATACGTCAATGTCGCTCCCGTTGCCACTAAAAAATCCATGGTAATATAGCGATTTTTCAGCCCATAATACGCCCCTTTAAAATAGACCGAACCTGTATAAAAAAGGGTGGGTGTTGCCAGTACAAACTCCGCAAAATTGAGAATATTTTTAATATTACTTTGCATTCCCGTAAAATATCCCGCATACTGCGCAATAGCAATCCACATCACATTCATCGTCGCAAAAACACCCACCAAAAGCTTTGAATAATACTCCCTACGCTGAGCATTGGCTCGCTCCTCGCCTCCTTTGGGATCATACGGATAGGCGTTATAACCAATGCTTCGAATTGTCTCAATAATGCGTGAGAGCTTGATAATAGAATCATCCCAGACGATTTTGGCTTTATGGTTGGAGTAGTTAATGCTCACCTCCACGACCCCCGCTTGCTTTGAGAGTACTTTCTCATTCAGCCACACACACGCACTACAATGAATCCCCTCAATAATCAAGGAAATCTCACTAAGTCCCTCTTTGGTTTGTTTAACATATTTAGAAACAAATCCATCCAAATCAAAACGTTCACTCTCTTCTAAATGTGTTTTGGGAGGCTCAAGGGTATTCTCACCCATTTTTTCATAAAAATTTTCCAATCCCTCTTCTTGCAAAAGATGGTAAATTCCTTGACACCCTTTGCAACAAAAAAATTTAGGAGGATTAAAATGGGTATCTTCAATTAATAAAGAAGCCTCATATTCTAAATGACAATGATCACAACGTTTTTTATTCATAAGATTCTTTCACATAAAGGTACACTTCTCATTATAACGTGACTTTTTTGTGATAAAGCTGATAAGATTCTTCACTTAATTTTTTTTTCAAAGCGTTTGTGCTAAAGTGCCAGCCCTACATGTAATGGTGGGATTTTAAGCACAAAGGACTTGGGTGGAGCTAGAGAAAAAACACTACATTAAGACAGGACTTTTTTTCTTAATAGCATTGCTTCCCCTTTATACGACCATTTGGTATCACTACTCTTTCATTTCATACCTTCTTCTCACCCTTATTGGAACAGGTGGTTTTGTCTACGTAAGTAAATTACGGTATAGCCATAAAAAATTAAAAAATAGACTGAAGAGCAACCTCTATACCGATTTTAACACCCATCTTCCCAACCGCCTTAAATTTATCAAAGAGTCAAAAACACTTCAGCCACATATTGACTCAACCCTGATTATCATCAACATAGACTCCTTCCAAAATACCAACACATTTTACGGTCACTCTTTTGGGGATGCGTTTTTAAAAACCATTGCACATTGGCTTAAAACCAATCTTCCTCCGATAGAATCTATCCTTTATAAATTTGAAGCCGATATTTATGCCATTTTCATTCCCGTACCCTTTAGTGAATACAATCTCAAGAAATACCTTAAAAAACTCTCACTCAAAATCACCAAAGACCACATTATGTGTCGTGGTATTGAAATTGACACAACACTGAGTATTGGCGCCGTACAAGGCAATAAAAACCTTTTAAAACTTGCTTCTATTGCTTGCAAAGAGGCTCGAAATAAACGCATGGCGTATCTTATTTACGATAAGACCTCACACAAAGAAAAAGAGTACCAACACAACATTACCATCAATCATATGCTTAAAGAAGCACTTATGAAAGACCGTATTGTTCCTTTTTTTCAACCCATTATCAACGTCAATACGGGTGAAATTGAAAAATTTGAGACCCTTATGCGTATCCAAAAAGAAGAACAAGGGCACTATCTTCCTTCTGAATTTTTAGAGATAGCCAAACACTCTAAAATTTATTCTAAACTTTCTATGGCGCTGATTCAAAAAGCCTTCGAAACCTTTCAAATCTCTTCCAATGGCTTTTCTATCAACCTTTCGTATCTGGATATGACCAATATTGTGACGAAAACATTTATTTTAGAAAAATTGGCAGAATTCAATGTCGGATCGTGGGTTATTTTTGAAATTTTAGAGAGTGATGGTATTGAAAACTACGAAGCTATTGCCTCCTTTATTGATGATGTCAAAGCATACGGCGCTAAAATTGCCATTGACGATTTTGGCTCAGGATACTCTAATTTTGAACGCCTCAATGAACTGCGTGTTGATTACATCAAAATTGATGGAAGTTTGATTAAAAATATTGACCGAAACGAAGATACAAAAATTATCGTCAAAAATATTGTCAATTTTGCAAAAGAGCTTGGAATTAGTACGATTGCAGAGTATGTACACTCCGCAGAAGTTCTTCAATGTGTCAAAGAAATAGGCGTTGATTATGCTCAAGGCTACTACATTGGTAAACCCTCTTCACGCATTGTATCAACGCATTAAAATAAACTCCACACACGTCGTATAGAGCCTAAAAGATATCTTCATCACATCTTTACATGTAAAGATAAAATGTCACCTTTTTTCTGCTTTTTACACAAGTTTGTGCTACAATTTAATTGCTTCGGATATAAAGGAGGAAAGTGGCTTATGCGTGCGCTCTTCTACTCTTTTGCTTTTGCCTTAACGCTCTTTGCAAATACTACTCAAGAAGCTATTTCCCTTCAACTTGCATGGCTACACCAATTTCAATCCGCTGGTTTTTATGTTGCTCTAGAAAAAGGCTTCTATCAAGAAGAAAACCTCAACGTCACCCTTAAAGAGTACGACACCAATACCCAACCCACACACGATGTCATTATAGGAAAAAGTACCTATGGCGTACTCAATGGCTCCTCTTTATTTCTCGATAGAGAAAATCAAAAACCTGTCGTAGCCCTTATGGCGCTTTTTCAAAGTGACCCTTCGGTACTCATTAGCACAAACCCTTCCATCAAAAGTCCTAAAGATTTAAAATACAAACACATTTTTATGTCTGAGGATGATTATCGCTCAGTTGGTATGTTATCGATGCTTATGAGTTATGACATTAAAAGAGAAGATCTCTTTTTAAAAGCACATTCACTTAAATTGGAAGATTTAATCAAGAAAAAAGTCGATGCCATGGCATGTTACATCTCCAATGAGCCCTTTTTATTGGATGAAAACAATATCTCTTATACCATTCTAAACCCAAGAGAATACGGCTTTAACTTTTACGGTGATGTGCTCTTTACCTCAGAAAGTGAACTCCTTCAACATCCCAAACGAGCCAAAGCCTTTTACGATGCAAGTAAAAAAGGATGGATTTGGGCATTTGAGCATATTGAAGAGACCGCACAACTGATTTATGACAAATACAATACGCAAAATAAAAGCCTTGAAGCGCTTATCTATGAAGGAAAAACACTCAAAGAACTCGCCTTTGATGAAGAAGGTTTTTTTGGAACCATTAAAGCAAAAAAGTTTGAAGAGATTACCAATATTTACAAAATTGCTGGCATTATGAAAAATGGCAATGTCCCATTACAAAAGTTTATAGACCCACTTTTTTTTGCCAAAGAACAGGTCAAAATCGGTGTCTTAACCAGCCGTGATGAAAGCAACTCACTTTCAAGGTCGTGGGATGAAAGTGCGAAGTACCTTTCCACCCTTTTTCCTTTTCACCATTTTGAAGTTGTTCCTCTTAGCTTTGAAGCAATGGACAAAAGCATACGTGATCATGAGATTGAATTTGTCATTACCAACCCTATGCACGCCATTCAATTAGAACATCGTTACGGCTTAGGACGCATTGCCACCTTAAGTACCCCCTATAAAAATCACTATTACAGTGAGTATGGAAGTGTTATTTTTACACGTTTTGATGCAACACATATCTCAAACTATGCAGAAGCTAGAGAGAGAAAAATTGGGGCTGTTTCTTCTACTTCCTTTGGCGGTTATCTTTTAGGCATGAAAGAATTAGAGATCCATTCCCCTCAAAATGTGACCTTTTTAGGAACCCATTTTAATGTCATCAAAGCTGTTTTAAATGGCAGTGTCGATGTGGGAATTGTTCGTACAGATATGATTGAGCAGATGGTGAGTGAAGGTCTTTTAAATAAAGATGATATTAAAGTGTTAGGGGCTAAAACATACCCTCATTTTCCTTTTCTTATCAGTACAAAACTCTATCCAGGATGGATTTTAGCCAAAACATCGCATACCTCCGAAACACTCTCAAATGATCTTTTAAGTACCCTTTTAAAACTCTCAACAACCCCACAAAAATTGCTACGTTATCGCATCACTACAACGTTTGATTATTCAAGCGTCCATAATCTTTTAAAAGAGATGCATATTTATCCCTACGAACAAGAAACCTTTACACTGTACGATGTTTACACCAGATATAAACTGCCTTTTTTAGGACTCATCGTTGCCTTTGGACTTTTACTCTTTTTTAGTCTCTATATTCAATTTTTGCACCGAAAACTAAAACGTTACACACAAGAGATCGAACGCTTTAATGAAACACTTGAGCAAGAGGTCAATGAACGCACCCATGAACTCTCACTTTTAAATTCAAAACTTAAAGACCTTGCCAATGTGGATGAATTGACTCAAATTGCCAATCGAAGGTACTTTTTTCTACTTGCAATCCAATATTTTTACACCGCAAAACGCAATAATATGCCGTTGCATATTCTCTCCTTAGACATTGATTTTTTTAAAAATGTCAATGACACCTACGGTCATGCTATGGGCGATGAAGTACTAAAATCTTTTTGTAAAATGGTTCAAAGCACCCTCAGGCAGAGTGATATTTTTGGTCGCATCGGTGGAGAGGAATTTTGTATTTGTGTACAAAACACTTCATTAGAAGGTGTACGTATTTTGGCAGAAAAAATTCGTAAAAAAGTTGAATCCACACAAGGCATACTTAACAATACAAAATTACCTGCCATTACCGTCAGTATTAGTATCAGCTCACTTCACAGCAATGATCATGAAATTTTCGATACCATAAAACGCTCTGATGAAGCCCTCTATAAAGCAAAACATAATGGTCGAAATCAGGTACAAATTGTTTAGTTTGCACAGTTAAGAGTTTGTTTATTCAACTAAGTTATAATGCCTCAAACCTATATTTTTTTTAAAAGGACACACAATGGCAACAACCAAGCTCCAAGGAACACCTGTTAAACTCACAGGCGAAGATATTAAAGTAGGCGATAGCGCCCCAACCATTAAAGTCGTCGCAAAAGATCTCAGTGAAATCAAAGTCGGTGGTAAAAGTGACAAAGCACAACTCATTGTAGTCGTTCCCTCCCTCGATACAGCAGTATGCGCACAAGAAACACGCACCTTCAATAAAAAAGCTGCTTCCATAGCTGATGCAAGTGTTGTCGTAGTTTCTATGGACTTGCCTTTTGCTATGGGTCGTTTTTGTACCACTGAGGGCATTGATAATCTAAGCGTTGGCAGTGACTTTAGAGAAAAAGCGTTTGCACAAGCTTATGGTGTACTCATTAAAGATGGCCCGCTTAAAGGCTTAAGCGCTCGTGCAATTTTTATCGTCAATAAAAGCGGAAAAGTAGTTTATAAAGAGATTTGCCCTGAAATTACCGAAGAGCCAAACTACGAAGCTGCGCTTTGCGCCCTTGAAGAAGCAACGAGCAAAAAACGCTGTGGGTGTAAAACAAAGGCATAGCGCCAGACTTTGTGCCCACCCAAAAAACACACTATTAAGTCATTAACTTAATTCTATGCTCTCTTGTGTCTTCATGAGCCACAAGAGAAGCTCCTCTAGTTTTTTCATCGTCTTTGCCTCAATAATTGTATCTGGCATTTCAATGATTTCTTTGAGTAATTCCCTATTTTGTAAAAAATCAATTTGATGACGTTTGGCATTTTCAACTATTTTTTCACACTGCGCTTCACTGGCACTGGAACTTAAGCGTTTTTGCTCTGCTTGATAAAGTGCTAATCCTTTGGGTTTCATAAACAAATCACTCCTGCAAAACGCCCTGTAATTTTCTCTCTTCGATACGAAAAATAGCTTTCATGACAGCATGTACAACAAGGAGAAACATTCAGATGTTCAGGCAAAACACCCTGATCTAAAAAGGCTTTGTAATTATACGTTTGAAGGTCCAAAAAGAGACGTTCATTCTTTACATGTAAAAAGCCTTCAAAGCCTTCACTCACCTCTTTTCCTATCTCGTAACAACACGCCCCAATGCTAGGTCCCATAAAAATCTGCACAGAAGAAGCACGTGTTCCAAACGCTTCTTCCATCGCATCCAAACACTTCACCCCAATGCCCAGTCTGCTTCCCTCTCGCCCAGCATGTGCCACACCAATGGCTTCATGCGTCTTATCATAAAACAAAATAGGCATACAATCTGCCACCATCACCGCTAAAGCAATCTCTTTTTGGTTCGTGATCATGGCATCGCACATTGGCGTTTGTCCTTCTTCTTCAATACGCACAATCCTATCACCATGCACCTGCTCCATAAACACAACCGCACGCACCCCCATTTGCTTGCGCAAAATCTCTCGATTGGCGTTTACATGTAAAGAATCATCATTGACGTGTAACGCCAAATTAAGGCTAGAAAACGCCCCTTCACTCACTCCGCCAAAACGATTGGTAAAAAGATAACGCATCAATACGTCGCCATAATGCGATCCACCCCATTCCAATCCAACGCCTCTTGTTTGTGGAACATATGGTAAAGATAACGTGCAAACATATCGGTTTCCACATTGACCCTACGTCCTACTTTATACGAAGCAATCAATGTTTTTTCTAAGGTATGAGGAATAATCGTCAAACGAAATCCTTCCTTCATCACATCATTCACTGTTAAACTCACCCCATCAATGCTCACACTCCCTTTAGGAATCACAAATTTCAGTGAGGCTTTGGGAATAGAAACTTCAATGTCTAAGCCATTTTCTCTTTGGTTTAGCTTTTCTATGATACCCACACAATCCACATGCCCTTGAACCATATGCCCATCCAGCCTATCACCTAACGCCAAAGCTGGTTCCATATGCACTTTGCCTTTAAGATTTTCTAACGCCAAAAGTGAGCGACTTTCCAAAGAGAGTTCCACGCTAAAGCCACCCTCAAAAAGTTCGATCACCGTTAAACACGCTCCATTAATCGCAATACTATCACCGATGGCTGGTTTGTACGTTGCACGAAGGGTTAAAATATTATTCGCATAACTCACCACTTCTGCAAACTCTCGAATTAATCCTGTAAACATAAGCACCCTTTATTATTTAATCAGCATTATATCGTGTTTAAAATTGAGAACTCCTAAGAAGGCAAATGCCCTAAAAAAGGCTCTTTAAAAAGCTTTACTTAACATTATTAGTGTATACTTTTCCTAGCAAAAGCAAGGAGCATACGATGCAGAAGTGGTCGATTTCAAAAAAAATTTATATTCCTCTTTTTGGAAGTATTTTCATTGGTTTTATCCTTATTCTTATTTTCTCTTACAGTAGTGTTAAGGGCATTGAAAAAGATGTCTATCAAAGTGAACAAGAGAGCTTAAAGGTTTATACCAAAAATCAACTCGACGCCCAATACGATATTGCCCTAACCAATGCCATTACGATTGCATCGAACTACTACGTTATGCAAGCCCTCATCCATCAAGACCGCACCATCGCCATGAAAGGGCTTAAAGAGCTCATCACACTCTACAAAGAGCAAACCACGTACAAAGCGGCACAAATTCACATTCATACTCACGATATTAAAAGTTTTTTAAGAGAATGGATGCCTAACAAATTTGGCGACGACCTCTCAAGTTTTCGTCAAACCATCAAAAAAGTTAAAGAGAATAGAAAACCACTCAAAGCCATTGAAATGGGCGTTGCAGGGATGTCGTTGCGAGGTGTTGCTCCTGTGCTTATGGAAGGAGAATACATAGGTTCAGTTGAGTTTATAACCTCTTTTGATGCTGTTGTAGAAAATGCAAAAAAAGACTTAGGAGCAAGTGTCATGTTTCTCACAGACAAAAAACTCTTAAATCTCAGCGCAGGAGCTAAAAATGCCCTTCTTGCAAAAGATACGGCACTCTCTCAAAAAAAAGAGATCAGCAATATGAAACTTTTTGATGAAATTAAAACATTAGACCTCGCTTCTATGGGTTCACATTTTTCAACACCAACGTACTTCATTGTAAGAGAAGAACTCCTCTCTTTTGATGGAACACGTGTGGGTGAAGTTCTTATTGCTAAGGAATTAGAAGCTGTGAAAGCAGTTGTGCATGAGGCACAATATATTTTGATTAAACAACTTATCATTATGGGGCTTATTACTGCGTTGATTATGGGTATGCTGATTCTTGCGTTGAAAAAAATGGTCATTAATCCCATTCAAGAGTTAAAAGTAAGAGCAGAAAATCTCTCCAGTGGTGATGGGGATTTAACCAAAAAAATGGAGATTAAAAGCGGTGATGAAATAGGACAAACCGCCAAAGCCTTTAACCTTTTTATTGATAAAGTACGCACAACCGTCACCCTCGCAAAATCTTCAAGCAGTGAAAATGCATCCGTAGCCAATGAGCTTAGCTCCACTGCCTTAGAAGTTGGAAAACGTGCGGAGGAGACTTCCTCTATCGTTAATGAAACCAACCAAATGTCACGAAACATTAAAGAAGAGCTTACCCTTTCCCTTCAAAAAGCACGTGAATCAGAAAAAGAGATTAGCACAGCACATTCAACACTCCTCAATGCCAAAAATGAAATTCTCAACATGGCAACGCAAGTACAATCCAATGCTCAAACAGAGATTCAACTTGCCCATCAAATTTCAAGGCTCAGTCAAGATGCTGATCAGGTCAAGGGTGTGCTTACGGTCATCTCCGATATTGCGGATCAGACCAATCTTTTAGCACTCAACGCCGCCATTGAAGCAGCTCGTGCGGGAGAGCATGGTAGAGGATTTGCTGTGGTTGCGGATGAAGTTAGAAATTTAGCAGAACGTACCCAAAAAAGCTTAACCGAGATTAACGCAACCATTAATGTCATTGTCCAAGCCATCAATGATGCCAGTGATCATATGAATAGTAATTCACAAAGCATGGAAAAACTGACACAGATTGCAGAAGACGTCGAAAAAAATATTAATGAAACAGCCCGTATTATGGATAACGCAACGCTTTCAAGTGAACACACGGTGCAAGATTATCTTAAAACAGGTCAAAAAATTGATGCCATTGTTCTTAAAATTGAAGAAATCAATACGATTACACTCAGCAATACCCGTAGCATGGAAGAGGTCAGCGGAGCGACAGATCATTTAAGCGGTTTAACAGAAAAACTCAACACCGTTTTAGGTAATTTTAGAACCTAACAATCAAAATAGGAGTTTAACAGACTCCTATTTTTTTGAAAAAATCATAAAATGCGTATGTCGCACGATGCGCTTCTTCTAACGAAACCTCACAAAAACAAACCTTTCCACCTGTTTTGAGTTGCGCTAACTTAAAACAATCCACCCCAATAACTGAGCCAATTTTAGGATACCCACCAATGGTTTGTCGCTCTTTTAAAAGCACAATAGGTTCGCCATGACTGGGGATTTGAACCGCACCATAACAAATAGGCTCAGAGAGAATTCCCGTCACGCTTGGCACGATTTTTTCACCGCTTAAACGATATCCCATTCTATCACCCTCACCTTTGAACGTATAGGTACTTCCAAAAAAACGCCTTTGCGCTTCTGCATCAAACCGTTCTTCTTGATACCCTTTGAGCAAACGAACCGTGATCTCTTCAGGATAGCTTGGAACAAATGCTTTTTGTATCTTGCGTTTTTCCCCTACATTTTGATGGGCTAAGACCAATAAAAAATCACCCGCCTTAAGTTTGCGCCCTTCAATGCCCCCCAATCCCTCTTTAAGACTGGTCGAAAAACTCCCATACGCATAAGGCGTTTGAAATCCACCTTCTACCGCAAGATAAGCAAATTGTGCATCACTAGCAAAAGCAAAACGTAAAATATCTCCTTTTTGAAGGATATGGGTTTGCCACAACGCTAAGACTTTTTCTTTGCACATAACCTGCATATTCGCACCGCATATCGCAATACGCATCATGCCTTGCGCTTCTAAGACAACACCACCCATAGCAATTTCAAGAGCAGGTGTGTTCAACGTATTTCCTACGAGCATATTGGCATACCCAAAGGCCAATTCGTCCATTGCCCCACTTTGCGTCAGTCCAATATCGCTCAAACCCTGACGACCCATATCTTGAATAGAGCTTTGAATTCCACCATTTTGCACTAAGAAGCCATTCATAATTCGCCCCCTAGCCTTAAAAACATCTCTTTAGAAATCGGCTCAAAACGTACACTATCACCCACATGTAAAAGAGAAAGACCTTTATACGTAGCATCAAACATTGCCGTAGGAGTTCGCCCTAATACTTTCCATCCACCAGGACTTTGAGCTGGATAAACAGCTGTTTGCCTATCTGCAATGGCAACACTTCCCTTAGGAACAGCCTTTCGGGGATTTGCTAAACGTGACGTAGCTAAACGGGCATCAATTTCGCCCAAATAGGCAAAACCAGGCGCAAAACCAATGGCATACACACTATACGTACTCTTTACATGTAAAGCAATAATTTCCTCAACACTCAAACCTTTTTCCTCACACAAAAGCTCCAAATCAAGCCCCACATCTAAGCCATAGTACACAGGAATCGTCACAATGCTTGAGGCATGTTCGACAAGCGTATGGGCGTGCGATAAAATGGATTCTATCCGCTCGCATGCGCCATCAAATGTCAAAGAGAGAACATCATACACCACCATTAACGATGCATACGAAGGAATTAATTCATAAAAACCCTCTACCTTCGCCTCTTTTAATGCATGATACGCTTTTTGAACCTCTTTTGAAACCGCAGGGTCTATGCTCTCTCCAAAATAAAGGATCACCGAAGACTCTGAGGCAATTTTATAGACACGTTTCACATGTTTTTCCTAAGCATTTCAACCAAAGCTATCGCTTCTTCATTATCACCATGCACACACAAAGTATCCGCTCTCAGTGCAATTTTCTTACCCGAAATCGTCTCTAAAACACCCTCTTTTTGCAAAAGTTTTAAACGCTCAATGACAGCATAAACATCATGAATGACTGCCCCTTTTTGATTGCGAGGTACTAAAAAGCCCTCATCATCATACGCTCTATCGGCAAAAACTTCGTATAAAAGTTCCAAGCCCAATCCTTTAGCAATCGCCTCCTCTTTACTCGTATCCATCTTTGAGAGAATCATTAATTTCAAATGAGGATTCACACGCGAAACAGCTGTGGCGACTGCTTTAAAAATGCGTTCGTCTTTCATCATATCATTGTAAAGACCCCCGTGAGGTTTCACATAAGTGAGTGTCGCTTGATTGGCCGTAACAAAACCTTGAAGGGCGCCTATTTGATAAATCACCATAGCCTCTATCTCTTCAAGAGAACATGCCATACTGCGTCTTCCAAATCCAACCAAATCAGGATAGGAAGGATGCGCACCAATGCCTACACCATGTTTTAATGCCAATTTAACAGATTTTTCCATAATCAAAGGATCACCTGCATGAAATCCACAGGCAAAATTTGCCATATCAACATAGGGCATAATGGCTTCATCAAGTCCCATTTTCCACGAACCAAAACTCTCCCCTGCATCACAATTTAACAAAATCATCGTGCTCTCTCCTTAAGGATTTATCCATTTTAATGAAACAATCTTACCACAAAACAAAGAACCCTTTAGGCTTAATTCTTCATCATTACTCTTTACATGTAAAGATTTAAAAACGTTATTCATAGTATAATGAGTTAAATTTATGAAGACAACGAAGGTAGTAATAATTATGAAATATGATGTGATTGTAATTGGTGGCGGACATGCAGGTATTGAGGCATCTTTAGCCTCTGCGAGATTAGGAAATAAAACCCTTCTCATCTCTATTTTAGCAGAGCAAATTGGAGCAGCAAGTTGTAATCCTGCCATTGGTGGACTGGCTAAAGGACATTTGGTCAAAGAAATTGATGCACTCGGTGGTCAAATGGCGCTTGCCACAGACAACGCAGGTATTCAATTTCGAACCCTCAATCTTTCCAAAGGTCCAGCGGTACGTGGAAGCCGTGCACAAATTGATATGGACAGATACCGCATTTACATGCGTACCATCGTTTTAAATACTGAAAATCTTTACGTTGCACAAGAGATGGCAGAACAACTTGTCACACAAGAAGGTAAAGTCACAGGGGTTATTACCCAGCTTGGAAATCACTATCATGCGAAAAAAGTTATTTTGACCACAGGGACATTTTTGCAAGGACTCATTCACATTGGTGAATTTCAACAACAAGCAGGCAGAGTTGGCGAGTTTCCTTCTATCACACTCTCTTCTTCCATCAAAGCATTAGGTATTACGATGGGGCGTTTAAAGACGGGAACGTGTGCAAGAATTGACGCAAAAAGTATCGATTTTTCAAAAATGGAACTCCAACCAGGCGATGAAAATCCTCTGCCTTTTAGTTTTAGAACGAAGCGTGAAACGTTTAAGCCTTTTCAACTACCGTGCTACATTACCTATACCAATGAAGAGACCCATACGGTTATCGAAAGTAATTTTCATCGTGCGCCTCTTTTTACCGGTCAAATTGAGGGTATTGGCCCACGCTATTGTCCAAGTATTGAAGATAAAATTAACCGTTTTCGTGACAAAGAACGTCACCATCTTTTCATTGAACCACAAACACGAGAAGCCACAGAGTATTACATCAATGGATTTGCGACTTCTCTACCAACAGACACACAACTAGGGATGATTCATTCTGTTGAGGGTATGGAAAATGCCAAAATTGTTCGCTATGGTTATGCCATTGAATACGACTATGTTGATCCAACCGAACTTAAACATTCGCTTGAAACTAAAAAGATTGAGGGACTTTACTGCGCTGGACAAATCAATGGTACCACAGGCTATGAAGAAGCAGCAGCACAAGGCTTAATGGCAGGAATCAATGCTTCTTTGAGTTTAAGAGATGAAGAACCGCTTATTTTTAGACGTGATGAAGCGTACATTGGTGTCTTAATTGATGACTTAGTCACCAAAGGAACCAAAGAGCCTTACCGCATGTTTACCTCTCGTGCAGAATACCGTTTATTGCTTCGAGAAGACAATGCTGATTTGCGTTTAATGCCTTATGGCTATAAATTAGGCTTAATTGATGAACAAACCCATGAACGTGTGGTGAAAAAACAGTTACAGCTCAATGAGGGATTGAACTTTCTTGAAGAGACATTTTTAACACCCTCTAATGAAAACAACGCCTTTTTAGCGAGTATTGGAGAAGAAAAAATTACCGATAAAGTCTCCTTGCAAAAAATTGTTGCACGTTCAGAATTTAGCATTGAAAAATTAGAAAAAATTGCTCCTTTGGTCAAAGAATTTAGTGAAGAAGCAAAAGAGCAAATTTTAGTTGAAGCAAAATACAAAAATTATATTTTAAAACAAAAAGACCAAATTGATACGATGAAAGAGATGATGGATGTCAAAATTCCACCGATGATGGATTTTAGCTCCATCTCAGGACTAAGCAACGAAGTAGTAGAAAAACTACAACGCTTTAACCCACCAACCCTTTTTGCCGCCAGTGAAATCAGTGGTATTACCCCTGCGGCATTAGATATTTTACATGTATATATTAAGATTTTTAATAAAAAATAAAATTGTAACAAATAGATAATGACACACATCATAGATTCTTAATATTTTATGCGATAAAATTGTCACAAATTAATCTACACGAAAGGAATAAGGGATGGCTGTTGAACAAAACAGACGCGATTTTATTGGCATGGCATTGGGCGGTGTCACGGCTGTCGGCGGGGTCATAGCACTAGGAGCTATGAAAAAAACGTGGGATCCACTTCCCAGCGTACAGTCTGCTGGATTTATTACAGTGGACCTCTCACCGATGCAAGAGGGAGAGTTAAAAACACTTCAATGGAGAGGAAAACCTATCTTCATTTTGAAAAAAACCGCAGAGATGCAAAAAAATGAAAATCGTGATGTAGTGGCTGGCAACAAAAACTACACGGTAATCATTGGTCTTTGTACCCACTTAGGATGTATTCCAACATGGGTTCCTTCAAAAAAAGAGTTTCTATGTGCCTGTCACGGCGGTGTTTTTGATGCCAGCGGTGTTAACACGTTTGGACCACCACCACGTCCTATGGATATTCCTCCTTTTAAAATCGATGGCGAGAAACTCGTTCTTGGTGAAGAAGGACCAGAATATAAAAAACTAACCACTAAAAAAGCATAAAGGAGGCAGTCATGGCAGAAATTAGAAAAGCAGATGGGCTTATGGACTGGCTCGATCAGCGTTTAGCGGTTAAAGCGTTTATGCGTGTAATGATGACAGAGTATTGGATTCCAAAAAATATCAACTTTCTTTGGGCCATGGGCGTTGTGTTGGTGGTGTTATTTAAAATCCTAATTGTTTCGGGTATTTTCCTTTTAATGTACTACAAACCAGACATTAACTTAGCATTTGATAGCGTGAATTATACGATTATGCAAGAAGTAGAGTATGGCTGGCTATGGAGACACATGCACGGTGTAGCTGCGTCTGCTATTTTCCTTGTCATTTACATTCATATGTTTACAGGTATCTATTACGGTTCTTATAAAAAAGGGCGTGAAATGATTTGGTTGACAGGTATGGCACTTTTTGGTCTCTTCTCAGCAGAAGCCTTTAGTGGGTACATGCTTCCATGGGGACAGATGAGCTACTGGGCAGCACAGGTTATTACCAATCTTTTTGGTGGTATCCCCGTTATTGGCGAAGCACTGGTGATTTGGATTAGAGGTGACTTTTTAGTCGCTGATGCTACCTTAACACGTTTTTTTATGTTGCACGTACTTTTATTGCCTTTGGCGATTATTTTAGTCATTGCCATTCACTTTTATTCCCTTCGTTTTCCACATGTTAACAATCAAGAGTCTGAAGAGATTGATTTTGATGTGGAAGCTAAAAAATACCTCGATGGAAAAACAAAAGAGTCTAAAGTTGTTCCATTTTGGCCCGTATTTCTCTCAAAAGATTTCTTTGTTGTCGGTGTTGCTATGACGATTTTCTTTTACCTCGTCTGCTACCACTACAACTTTGCGATGGATCCAATTAACTTCGAACCAGCCAATACCATGAAAACACCTGCACATATCTATCCTGAGTGGTACTTCTTGTGGAGTTATGAAGTGTTACGTGGCTTCTTCTTTGATATTGGTGGTATTGCGGCTATGGATATTGGTTTAGCAGCATTTGGATTTGCGAATGTTATTTTTATGATTCTTCCATTTCTTGATCGAAACACAGACCATGTTGCACCTGCACACAAACGTCCCATGTTTTTTGTTTGGTTCTGGTTGTTACTCATTGATATGATTGTGCTTACCGTTTATGGGAAATTACCTCCAACAGGGGCTAATGCATGGGTAGGTTTCTTTGCGGCATTAAGCTTTATTTTACTCTTTGTTGCCCTACCAATTATTACAAAAATGGAAGCAAAATGTCAGGGAGGTTGTAAATGAGAGAATTAAAAATCTTAGCGGTTGTGATTTTCTTCACTGCTGTTGTTTATTGGGGTGTTGAGCCATTTGCTCACTCACAAATGCATCCTCATGTTGCCCCTGCGGATTATACCTTTAAAGATTTGGGTGCTTCAGGCAAAACGGGCGATGCGACCAAAGGTGCAGAGACGTTTTTAAGTGCAGGATGTACAGGATGTCACTCACTCAATGTTGCAGGTATGCCAGCACCCATGGATGATGCCTCAGCTTCTGCTTCGTTTGGAGTGGTTCCACCTGATTTAAGTACGGCGGGTGCTATTTATGATAAAAACTATTTAGTAGAATTGATCAAAAACCCAACCAAAGCACTCAAAGTAGAGCATAAATTTAATGAAACACGTCCTCATCCAATGATTGCATTTTATGGTGCAGGTGGAGATTTGGATCAAGAAGTCGCAGACATTGTGGCGTATCTTCAAAGTATTGCGCCTAAAGAGATTAACGATAAACAAGTTTATGCGGATGCGTGTCAGAGATGTCACGATATGAAATACGACAAACTCCTAAGCCCAAGTGATAAAACAGCACTGAGCGCTTATATGGGAACATTGCCTCCTGATTTGTCTATTATGATTCGTGCCAAAAGTAAAGAGTATCTTCATACCTTTATCAACGATCCACAAAAACAACTTCCAGGTACGTCTATGCCTCGTGTAGGACTGACACAAAAGGCTGAAGCGCAAGTGATTGCTTACATGGAAAAAGTAGGAGATCGTAAAAAAGCAGAACGTGAAGACTTAGGCTATAAACTCATTGGCTTTATGGTTATCTTTACACTCCTTGCGTATCTATGGAAAGTTAAAATCTGGAGAGAAGTTCACTAAGAACTTCTTTACATGTAAAGCCCTTTTACTTCTATTATGGAAGTAAAAGGGCTTCTTCTCTCATCTACTCTTATCTCTTACATTTTTTCTACAGCGCTTTTGATTCAAGACAGATAAAAAACATTTACATGTAAAGATGAATAAGAATTGATTTTTAGAAATAAAGAAGGGGGAAAAAGGGGAAAAACGCTAAAAGGATATTTAGCGCTCTTCATACGCTCCAATAGAAGTAATACGCTCATAACGTTTATCCATACGTTCTTCATCACTCAGCATATCAAGTTCTTCTAAAGATTTTAAAAAATAATCACCCAAAGCTTTAGCCGCACTCTCTTTATCACGATGTGCACCGACCAAAGGCTCATCAATAATCGCATCAATCAATTTAAGCTGATACAGATCTTCAGAGGTAATTTTCATTGCTTTGGTTGCATTTTCTTGCTTACTTGGGTCATTCCATAAAATAGCCGCACACCCTTCTGGGGAAATAACGGAAAAGACAGAGTAACGCATCATAGCCACTCTATCACTCACACCAATAGCTAAAGCGCCACCACTTCCACCCTCGCCAATAACAACGGCAACACTTTTGGTATTTAAACGGCTGAGTTCAAAAAGATTTTTAGCAATCGCTTCACTTTGCCCTCTCTCTTCAGCAGCAATTCCTGGATACGCACCTGGAGTGTCAATTAAGAAGAGAATAGGAAGATTGAATTTTTCTGCCATTTTAGCAATTCTGAGCGCTTTTCGATATCCCTCAGGATGAGGCATACCAAAATTGCGTTTGATTTTATTTTTGGTTCCTCTACCTTTTTGCTCACCAATAACAAGTACTTTACGGGCACCTAAGTAACCAATGTAGCAAACAATAGCAGCATCATCCGCAAAATTTCTATCGCCATGAATTTCATAACTATCACGAAGTAGTGCCCGAATATAATCCAATGCATAAGGACGATCAGGATGTCGTGCTAATTGTAATTTTTGATACTCTGTTAAATTTTTATAGGTCTTAGAAATCTCTTTTTCAAGATTTTTTTCTAAAATTTCAACAGCATGGATATCACCTTTGATTTTGGCATTAGAAATGTCCTCATCAATCTGCTTGATACCATTTTCAAACTCCAAATAAGTCGCCACTTAACGTTCCTTATACGCGCTTAAAAATAACAGAACCATTGGTTCCGCCAAAACCAAATGAATTGCTCATAATATAATCTGCTTTATACTTTCGAGCCACATTAGGAATATAATCCAAATCACAATCAGGGTCTGGATTTTCATAATTAATTGTGGGTGGTAAAATTTCATCACGTATTGCCATAAGGGAAATAACCGCTTCAATAGCACCTGCCGCACCTAAACAGTGACCAATTTGACCTTTAGTTGAGCTAACTTGAGGAACATTTGCTCCAAACAACTCTTTAATCGCTGCTGTCTCATTTTTATCGTTTGCTGGCGTACTCGTTCCGTGTGCATTAATATAATCAATTTTTGGACATCCTGCCATTTTGTACGCTGCTCTCATTGCACGAAGCGGGCCATCTAAACTTGGAGAAGTAATATGACTTGCATCTCCACTCTCACCAAAACCAACAATTTCACCGTAAATATGAGCACCACGGGCTAGCGCATCTTCATACAATTCTAAAACAAGCGCCCCTGCTCCCTCACCCATAATAAATCCATCACGTTCAGCATCAAATGGACGAGAAGCACGCTTGGGTTCATCATTACGTGTAGAAAGTGCTTTCATCGCTGCAAAACCACCAACACCTGCGGCACAAATAGCGGCTTCCGCACCCACAACCAACATCTTATCAGCACCGCCTGTGATAATTGTTTTTGTTGCATCACTGATGGCATGAGTTCCTGCTGCACATGCAGTCACAGAGGAAAGATTCGGACCTTTAAGTCCATGCTCAATCGAAACCATACCACCTAACATATTAATCAAAGCGGAAGGAATAAAAAAGGGAGAAATTTTACGAGGACCTGCACTATTGACAATGACAGAGTTTTTTTCAATAACAACCAAACCACCAATACCAGAAGCTGAACTGACACCAAAACTCTCCGCTTCAAAAGCTCCAAATTTTGCATCTGCCATTGCCTCTTTCGCGGCAGCCAATCCCAATTGAATAAAACGATCTGCTTTTTTGACTTCTTTAGGATTCATTACCGTATTGGGATCAAAATCTGTAATTTCACCAGCGATTTTGACAGTATGCTCGGTTGTGTCAAACGAACTAATGCTTTTAATGCCACATTGACCTTCAACGATAGCTTTAAAAGAACTCTCTTTATCCAAACCTAATGAATTAATCATTCCTATGCCGGTAACAACAACTCTTCTCAAATTTTTATCCTCTTTTGTAATCTTGTGTGGGAATGGGGAGAACCCGCAAAGCGGGTTGTATATTTACTATAAAATTATTTGTGTGCTTCAATGTAAGACATAGCATCATTTACAGTGACGATTTTTTCAGCATCAGTGTCTGGAATTTCAATGTCAAATTTCTCTTCAAGCGCCATAACGAGCTCAACTACGTCAAGTGAGTCAGCACCCAAATCTTCTACGAATTTTGAATCTTCTTTTACCTCGTCAGGATTAACATTCAATTGTTCAACAACAACCGCTTTTACATCATCAAATAGTGCCATTTAATAGCTCCTTTAAAAAATTTTCACCATTTTATCAAAAAAACCTTTAATTTGAATTTTGTACTACTAAAGTTCCCTTTACATGTACATTCCGCCATTCACTTTTAAAACTTCTCCTGTGATATAACTTGAACTATCACTGAGTAAAAAAGCCACTGCTTCTGCAATATCTTTTGGACTTCCAAAACGCTTAAGTGGAATTTTTGAAGTATAACTCTCTTTAATTTCTGCACTAAGTTTGTCCGTCATCTCCGTTGCAATAAATCCAGGAGTTACGGTATTAAAACGCACATCTCTTGCACTTCCCTCCAGTGCGAAACTTTTGCTCATTGCAATCAAACCACCTTTGCTAGCACTGTAATTAACTTGACCTGCATTGCCTGTCTCACCCACAATTGAGGCGATATTCACGACACTGCCAAAGCGTTTTTTACTCATGACTTTTAAGGCTTCACGGCATCCAACAAATGCAGAGGTTAAATTAATATCAATGACTGAGGTAAAATCCTCTTTTTTCATACGAATCGCTAATTTATCATTGGTAATACCTGCATTATTGACCAAATAGGAGAGCTCACCATCGCTATCCACAATCGTTTTAATCCCTTCAACAAACGCCTCTTCATCCGCAACATCAAACCCAATCACCGCTGCGACACCGCCATTGGCTTCAATTTCTGCCTTAATCGCATCGGCTTGTTCTGGACGAGAACGATAATTTACCCACACTTTAAGACCATAACTGGCCAATGTCAATGCTATCTCTTTACCAATACCACTTGCCGCACCTGTGACTAAAACATTTTTTCCGCTAAATTTCATTGTTTTCCTTCTATATGTAAATTGATTCTTTTAAAATTCAACTAATGGCGCATCCATCTCTTGAGGAATGGGTAAACCCATGAGTTTTAAAACCGTTGGAGCAATATTATTAAGCCCACCTTTGTTAACACGTTTCACCCGTTTATCCATCACAAAACCATACACATCAAAGGTTGTATGATTGGTCAATGTTTTCTCTTCACTATCAAACATCTGTTCACAATTGCCATGATCACTCGTAAGCACAATAGAATAATTCGTCACTTTGGCTTTTTCAAACAAACGCCCCAGCTCTGCATCCACCGCTTCAACTGCTTTAATGCCCGCTTCCAAACTTCCCGTGTGTCCGACCATATCGCCATTGGCAAAATTAACAACAATAAAATCATACGCCTCATCCATTGCTTTTAAAACGGCATCGCCTACGGCGTGGGCACTCATTTCAGGCTGTAAATCATAGGTTTTGACTTTTGGACTAGGCACTAAAAGCCTCGTTTCACCCACTTTTGGCTCTTCAATTCCGCCATTAAAAAAGAAAGTCACATGCGCATATTTTTCCGTCTCAGCCGTATGAAACTGTGAAAGCCCTGCATCGGCAATCACATCGCTAAGCGTATGTTGAGGCGTATCAGCTTCAAACATAATAGGAAAAGGATAACTACTATCGTACTCTGTCATGGTAATGCAAGCAACGCCATTAAGGGTGCGAGGAAATTCACTAAACGCCTCAAAGCCAATGGCACGGGAGAGTTCACGCATACGATCATTTCTAAAATTGGCGAAAATCACCCCATCGTCACTTTTCATCCCACCATACGCTTCAAATGCGACAGGTTCAATAAACTCATCGCTCACACCTTTATCATACATACTTTGCATGTACGCCTTTACATGTAAAGATGTTTTAGGCTCTGCATCGACCATCACACGGTACCCTTGCTCAACCCTCTCCCAGCGATTATCCCTATCCATGCTAAAGAAACGTCCTGAAATGGAAGCAATGTGAATGTTCTCATTGCACAGACTCTCTAACTGCTCCACAAATCCCAGACCAGACGTAGGAGAAACATCTCTTCCATCAGTGATAATATGTAAAAAAACGTTTTTCCCACTCGCTTCTGCGATACGTGCTAATGCCATGATATGCCCAAGATGCGAATGCACACCCCCATCACTCACTAACCCAATAATATGAATAGACCCTTTTACATGTAAGAGTTCTTGAAGTGCTTTATTGTTCGCTAAAGAGCCATCTTGCGCTGCGAGTGAAATTTTGACCAAATTTTGGTACAAAATACGCCCACTACCGATGCACATATGTCCTACTTCGCTATTGCCCATTTGTCCCTCTGGAAGTCCAACACTTAATCCTGAGGTTTGAATAAAGGAATAAGGAACGCTTTTAAATAATTTATCGTACGTTGGTTTATGGGCTTTTGCAAATGCATTTGCCACCTCACTTTCATTGTGACCAATACCATCGGTAATAATCAGTAAGGTTTTTTGAATCTCTGCTTTCAAATCGTACCCTTTGTTATCAGCTTATAAGCAATATATTACTAAAATGTTGCTTTTATAAAAATATATGGAAGTCCCCTTTATGCTGTATGCTCTTTACAAACTCACATCCATTAACCTCCTTCAGTATATTACTGTTCGTGCAGGAATCGCCTTTTTCTTAGCCTTTATTTTCACCGTTTACCTGATGCCAAAGTTTATCAAATGGGCCAAAGCACGCAATGCCAACCAACCTATTTACGCCCTTGCCCCCCAAACGCATCAGCAAAAAGGAAAAACGCCTACCATGGGAGGCATTGTCTTTTTGTGTGCAGCAACCCTTGCCGTGCTTTTGTGTGCCCGCCTTAATAACATTTTTGTCATCTCTTCGCTTACATGTATTTTGCTCTTTGGGCTGATTGGCATGAAAGATGACCTCTCCAAAATTTTAGGCAAAAGCAACACCGCAGGTCTAACCCCTCGTGCAAAACTGATGTTTCAAATCCTTGCCTCTTCGATTGTCGCATGGATTTTATATAAAAATGTTGATTTGGACACCACCTTTTTTATCCCTTTTTACAAATACCCTCTTTTTGATATGCATCTTTTAGCGCTCGGTTTTTGGGTATTGGTTATGATTTCCTCAAGCAACGCCGTCAATCTTACCGATGGGCTTGATGGGCTAGCAACCGTACCTTCTATCCTCTCTATTCTCTCACTTGCCGTATTCGTTTACGTCGGAGGCAATGCCTTTTTAAGTGGATACTTGCTCCTTCCAAAAGTCGGAGGCAGTGGTGAAGTGGTCATCGTCGCAACAGCGGTTATGGGCTCATTGGTCGGCTTTTTATGGTTTAACTGCTACCCAGCAGAAGTCTTTATGGGCGATAGTGGGAGTCTTAGTGTGGGGGCGTTTATTGGGTATATGGCGATTATTTCAAAAAATGAAATTTTACTGATTTTGATTGGATTTGTATTTGTTTTAGAGACAGTTTCGGTTATTTTACAGGTAGGAAGTTACAAAACACGTAAAAAGCGTATCTTCCTTATGGCGCCAATTCATCACCATTTTGAGGTGAAAGGTTGGCCAGAAAACAAGATTATCGTGAGATTTTGGATTATTGCGCTCATGTCAAATCTTTTAGCACTTACGGCATTGAAAATACGATGATAACACTTTTTGGACACGGAAAAACCACCAAAGCAATTGCAAAACGCTATGCAGGAAACTGCCAAATTTTTGATGATGCCTTTACATGTAAAGGTGAAGATGAATACGGAAACCTCCTGCTTCCTCCCGCGATGTTCGAGCCTGAGAAAAGCAGTATAGAGATTCCAAGTCCAGGCTTTCCAACAGAGCATCCACTTATTCAAAAAGCCCTTCATGTCACCAGCGAATATGACTTTTTTAAAGAGGCAATGCCTTTTAGCATCTGGATTAGTGGCACCAATGGCAAAACCACCACCACACAAATGTGCGAATTTCTCCTGGAAAAACAAGGTGCCGTTGCAGGGGGAAATATTGGGACACCCTTAGCCGAATTGGATGAAAAAGCGCCGATTTGGGTCTTAGAAACCAGCTCGTTTACCTTTCACTACACGAAGCTCACCGCACCTGATATTTATCTGCTCTTACCCATTAAGCCTGACCATCTAACATGGCATGGAAGTATGGAAGCGTACATCGATGCCAAACTCTCTCCTTTGGAACGTATGCGTGAAGGAAGCGTGGCAATTTTACCTAAAGCACACGCAAATATTAAAACACTAGCCCATGTGATTGCGTATGAGAATGAGGAAGATTTAGCCCAACAATTAGGCATAGAACTTTCAAAAGTAAACTTTAAAACACCCTTTTTACTCGATGCGGTACTGGCGATGAGTGCTCAGAAAATTCTTTTAGATACCATCGATTATGAGCGCATCAATACCTTTAAAATCGACCACTATAAAATTGAAGAATTCCACGATAAACAAGGACGTCTCTGGGTCGATGACTCTAAGGGAACCAATGTGGATGCGACCATTGAAGCGCTTAAACGCTATAAAGACGAAGAAATTTTACTCGTTTTAGGCGGTGATGATAAAGGGGTCGATTTGCAAGAGCTTTTTGATTTTATGAAACCTTTACATGTAAAGATATTTGCCATTGGCTCGAACACCGAACGACTGGCTACCTTTGCCCAAAAAGAGGGAGTGTGGCTTTCTAAATGCTTCGTACTTGAAGAAGCCATGAAGCAGATTCATGCCCTCCACACCACCAAAAGCGTTGCCCTTCTCTCTCCTGCTGCTGCGAGTTTGGATCAATTCAAATCGTATGCTCACCGAGGTGATTTATTTAAGGCTTTGGCTCTTTCTTGAGCCTAAGCTACTCTTAAAGTTTTTAAGCTATAATTTCAACTCTTTAAAGCGTGGCTGGATAGCTCAGTCGGTAGAGCAGGAGACTGAAAATCTCCGTGTCGGCGGTTCGATTCCGTCTCCAGCCACCACTCCACTAAAATCAATCAATCTTAAATACTCTCAAAACCCGATAAAATCGAAACTTTAAAGCTAATTCTAATACTAATCAACTTAAAACACTCTCAATATATCTCATGCCTTTTGGTACATTCTATGGTACTATGTACCAAAGCATAAAAACAACACTTAAAAAATGTACCAAACTCAACGCAATAACATAAAAAAAACTTTAGTTTTCTTTAGTAGTGATTTTATCAGCAAACTGTGAAAAATGTTAATATTTGTTAAGTTTAAATCTTGTTGTATTTGCTGTTCATTTAGGCGTTCACTTCTCTGAGAAAAATTCCTATTCATGGTACTTTTACCGTTCACTTTTGCGTTCAATTTCACTGTTGTTTTTTATTGGATTTTTGTAGGATTTTTTAGTGTGAATTTTAGTATTGATTTTTCGTTCCCTTAAATGTTTCAATATTGAAGAAAACTACCATCATAATGATGTTTTATCGTTTCCTTTTTGTTCCGTTTGGTGTTGAGTTTTGTTGAGAATTTTGTGTGAATTTTAGCTCAAAGTGTAACTTTAGCTATCGGTATAACTTAATGCACTACTTCGGATAAAATTACTCTTGTTTGAGGCTTCCAAAATATCGTATTTTTGGGATGTTTGAAAAAGTGTAACTTTAGCTATCGGTATTATGGTACCGCTCTTGAAAACTTCCAAAAGAATGAAGCCAAAGAAGCAAAGGGCTAAAAGGGATTTGACGATACTATGAACGGTCTTTCTATGCAGTTGAAGCACTTTTGCAAGTTCGGTGATGTTTGGCTTTCCATTTGCTTTTACATGTAAAGATAAACACTCTTTGACTCGTTGTACATTTTGGGCGTGTTCTTCTTTCTTTTGAAGTCCTCTAAGTTCGCCACCATCTCTTAATCTCTCTTTCACTTCGTTGGGGTGTAATGGCTTCGATATGTTTCCCAAAACATACAGATAAGCCCCTAAAGACTTTTTGAGTGTTTCTCTATAACTAAGTTTATCTTTTAACGCCTCGTTCATTTTAAGGGCTGTGGCGTTCATTATTTCGATAGTTAAAAGTCCTTTTCTTTGTAATCTCATGCCATACCAAACTAAACGCCTATAAACTTCTTTTTTCGTTGATGGATAATAGATAGTTGGATACTTTACAAACTCCACTTGAAACACTTTTGAGAGTTCCTCTAAACTGTAAACCACTCCATTGCTTTGCGTATGTTCACCGATATAAACCTCATCGACAAATTGAAACGGCACAAAGATATGTTTTTGCCACGCTGTCTTAATGGTGCTTAACCAGTAAAATTGCTTTGAGGTGGTCACGCTTCTGTTTAGTTGATAGATAACAATGAGATAGTTTGAAGTTATGCTGTGTAGCTCATTGATATGTGAGGGTGTAGGCAACTGCCCCGATACTTTTTTATAGTCACTCTTAGCCATTTGTAGGGCTAAAAATGCACTATTTAGTTTTATCGGGGTGTAAGGCATTAGGCTTCTTTTGCCTTAGGTAAAAACTTCGTCCTATGGTCAAACTGTGGATTTTTTTCAAGTAGCTTATTTTTCATTCTACTTACGGTTGAGAGTATGCTCATAAGTTGAGGCTCTAACTCTGATATGTTGGCATTGCCGTAAAACTCTATAAGGTACTCATACATAATAAAAGCGTTTGAAAAATCACCGCCAAACTTTTTAGGGTTACTTGCTATCTTGTCATAAGTCCAACTGTAAAGCTGTCTTTTTAAAAATCCATCCATTGTTTTACTCCTTAATTTTTTTAATATTTTTGCACGGGTGTGTCATTATTTTTTTATATCAAAAGCCCATTTTTTGAGTGAGCTTTATTGTCCTCTATGAGGCAACTTTTCTCTTTTTTTTGGGATTGATTTATAGGGAGGATTTGGGTAAGATTGTGGTGCTTAATCTACAATCTACCTCATCACTCTATAAATCTTTTTATGTTTGATGAGGTCTTTTATCCGCTATTCATTCACTGCCTCCTTAAGAGATTTACCGCTGTTAAAAAATGCTTCTAATTCGGAACGTAAAAAAACTGTTACACCATTGGTTACACGTTGAGGGTGTAGTAGCCCTAATTTAGAATAACGCCAAATTGAAGAAATAGAGATGGGATACTCTTTTGCTACTTGCGAAGGTCTGAGGTATTCGTTTTGTGACATTGTATGCGCTCCTTTTTGATTGTGTAGGAGCATTATAGAGGGGAAAAACTAAAATTCTATTGGAAAAGGTAGGAAAGAAGTAGGATTATTTAAATATTTTGTTTATTCCTTTTTATAAATATGTTTTTGTACTGCTTTATCTGATATTCCAAAATAACTTGCTATTTTTTCTCTTATTAACTTTTTTGGCATATTTGGAAAATTATTTTTCATTGTTAAATATTCTTGTCTAATCATATCACCAGAAGTATAAGTTCTATTCTTTTGCACATTGATTTTCTGATAATGGTTCACATATGCACACACTATAGCTTCTACTTCATCTTTTTTTAGGTTAAATTTTTTGCGGTCATTATCATAAAAACAACAAGTTTCATCTACAATAAACATAGAAAGTTTGTCATATTTTATCGCAATATTTTTTATCCAGTCTTCCATTTTCACCCCTCCACCATTGCCAATACATACCCACTCCACCAGTTCAAAAGTAGGCGCATTTCTTGGGTGTAATCTGCTTTATTGGTATAAGCTCTTTCGGTTTGTGTGCCTATGGCATGGTCTAACACTTTCTCTCTACTCTCATAACTGCAACGGTGCGCCATTTGATTGGTTTCGACAATACTTCTAAATGTTCCTCTAAAGCTGTGTAGCCTTTGCCTACGCCCTCTTAGCTCATCGTTGAAGCCTAAACGCTCTAAAGCTCGGTTTGGAGTTTCTTGATTGAGGTGTGCGCCATTGTCGGTTACAAACACATACTCTTTATTGGACGTGTAAAGATACTGCTCTTTTAAAATGGCTATGGCTTCATCTGTGAGAGGGAGTTTAAAATCGTCCACGTTTTTATCTTTGCTTTTCATTTCAGCTCGTGGAATGGTGAGTAATTGCTTTTCAAAGTCAATAAACGACCATTTAAGTGTCACAAGATTTGAAGCTCTTAGCGGTACATGTAACACAAATTTGAGAGCGTTTTTAGTGGAGTAATGCCCATGATAACGGTATAAAGTCGTTATAAGTTCTTTTAAAATCGTAGGCTCTACAATCTTGGGATAATTGACTTTTTTAACGGTTGGGAGAGTGCTTTTACGGTGAATGTTTGCCACGATATTGAACTTACAATACTTACGGCTACACGCAAACTGCCAAAGGTCATTTAAGTAAGTAAACAATCTACGTGCTGTTTCGGGCGTTTGTATGGCTTTATTTTCAATGATAGTAATTATCTCGGTATGGTCTATCTCGTCAATGGAACGCTCACTAAATGCTTTTAAAACGGTGTTTTCAAAGAGTGCTTTTTTGCGTTTGTGCGTATTGCCCGACAATCTTCGCTCTTGGTCTTCTAACCATAACTTTACTACATTGGCAAAGTTACTCTCTCTTTCTCTTTTGACTTCGGCTTTTTCTTCTCGTTTATCATCTATGGGGTCTATACCTTGCTTGATGAGGTTTTGCCACTCTTCACGCTTGACTCTTGCATTGGCTAAGGTGACACTTGGATACGTTCCAAAAGAGGTTTTACGCCTTTTGTTTTGCGTGGGGCTTGTGTACCTAAATACCCATTGTTTAATTCCATCAGGTTTTACAAGAAGCTGTAACCCATTACCATCGCTTAATGTGTACTCTTTATCTTTTAGTTTTGCGTTCTTAACTTCTTTTTCGGATAAAGGCTTTACAAACTTGGGCATACTCATTCCTTATTCAAGGCAAACTATGCTCCGATTTTAGCACTGAATGTATAAAAGATTTATTCATTGGTACATTTTTTGGTACATTAGTGTTTTAAAAATAATGCCTAAACGCCTAAATTTAGGGATTTATAGCGGTTTTGTCGGTAGAGTCTCCACCACCACCAAACTTCTTATTTTATTTTTCCCTCTTTTTTATTTCATCTGTGAGTTTTGCCTCAATGATATTTTTAAGCTCTATGCCATCTATCATCTCTTTTTGCAATAACGCCAATGCCACCGCTTCAATAGCAGGCCATAAGCGTTTCACCTCTTTTTCGGTCTGTGTTTGCGCCGCTTTCATCCAGACTAAAAGGCGCTCTTCAATCTTTTTTGAAAGCAACTCTTTATCGTATTCTGATTCAATGCCACTGACATTAATGTAGCCTAACTCCTCATCCATACCAAAGAGTGCAATGGCAGCATATGCTTGCATGGTTGCCACTTCAAGGTCATTCATCGCTCCACTCTCCATTCCTGCTTGCCCAAAACGTTCCATTTTCGCAATGCGCCCAGCCAATAAAATACACATATTGGCAAAAAGTTCTTTTTTAGAAATCGCATCAATATAATCATCGTGGTGGTAGGAGACAAACCCCAAAGCATCACTACGAGGAGCAACGGTGACTTGCTCAATTTTAATCGAAGGGGTAAGCACGTAAGAAAGCACCGCATGCCCTGCTTCATGGTAGGCTGTTTTTGCCATAGACATCTCAATATCACGAATCTGTTTATTTTCCAATTTTGCGCCATATTTAATGACATTGATCTGCTCTAAAAGCATCTCTTCGCTAATCGATTTAAAACCTTTGCGTGCGGCAAAAAGTGCAGCCTCTTGCCCAATGCGTTTGAGCGCATCGCCACCCATGCCTGAGATGTAACGCACGACTCTTTCCACATCAATGTTATCATCGTGTGGCATTTTTAAAATCTCTTCTATAAAAAAACGTCTGGCTTGCATATCGAGTTTGGGTACTTCAATGCAAATATCCAAACGCCCTGTTTTGATTAAAGCATCAGGAATATCATCTTTTTGAGCGATGCTCACAATGGTAAATAAAGGCGTTTCAAAACTTTGCGTTAAGGCATCTAGCTCTTCAATCACAGGGGCAACATTCATCGTTGAAATCACCCCACTAGTAATACCCTGCACATCAATATCTTCTAAAATCACAATGGCAGGAGCAGAACTGTACGCTTGGGCATACGCTTTATGAATTTTTGCGCCATCAAACAAATCCGCATCCCGAAGGACAATGTAGGGCATATCGGCTTCATGCGCAAAGGCACGGGCTAAGAGTTTTTTACCCATTCCAGCAGGTCCGTATAAAATCATCCCTTTGGGTGGAAGCATCGAGAAGTGTTTTAAGCGTTCTGGCTCTTTAAAAAGGGTTAGCACCTCACGCAACGCCTCTTTTACCCGCTCTTGCCCCGCAATATCTTAAAACGTCACTTCTGAAATACACAGAGCATCTTGGCTGTTTACATGTAACTGCTCTTTGGTATAAAAGGCATGTTTAAGCGTATAGTTCGCGTGATTTCCTTTTACATGTAAAGACCACTCAAGACGAATGCGCCACTGTTGTTTACCAATTTTTTTCACTAAAAGAGGCTGATTTTTTAAAGCATCCCGCACAAATGCTTTAGCCTTTAACGAGACATTATACGTTATGTGCGTCACCTTTGGGTGTTGTTTTAAAAGTGCATAAACCCCGTTAAAAAGCGTCTCTGGAAGCTTGGTTTGAATGTAACGTGCATTTAGACAAGGTGCTAAAGAGAGTGTGAGCAAGGAGATAAAGGTGTCAATATTTTTATACTCCATCTGCACGCCACTTTGCTGGTTAAACTGGTAAGAGAGTGTGTGCAAACTGTGTGCGCCAATTTTTATCAAAGCGGTTAAACTCAAAGGATTAAAAGGAATTAAAGCGCCTTCGTTGAGTAAAGAGAGGAGCTTAGCGTTAAAAACCCGTTCTTTGTTGCCATTAAAACTCATCTCTTCTTGGGCTAAACGCTCCATGACAAAGGTGTGTGCTTGCAAGGGATCTTGACGAAAAAGTGTCTGCAAATCGGCACGTTTAAGCAAAGCACTTAAACGGGTGGTACTCATCACAACCACAACCTCTGAAAAATCAGCAGTGCTTGGCTTGGCCTCAGAAAAGAGCATAGAAAGCGCTAGTTGTACCTGCGTGTCGGCTTTGTCGATGTCTTCGAAGAAGAGCAAAGATTTTGGATGCGCCTGCACAAACGCTACGACATCGTTTTCTATAGTCGAGGACAAAGGCTGTTCCGTGCTAAAAGCGTCATTGTACTGATCCATCTGAAATGCTTGGAAAGTCTCAAGCCTCTCATCTGCCTTCACGAGTAACTCTGCCATATAACGCTTACCACAATTTGGCACACCCATAAAGGTCAACAACGCTCTAATTTTTGAGTGAAAAAAAGGCATTTTAATCAAATGTTTTGAGACCATCTCTATGGCAAAATCTTGGTCAAAAAGCGAGGATTTGAGGTTTTTTTCAAGCTGGAAACTTAAAGCATGATAGTTTTTCTCTTCTTGCATCAGGCACTCCTTTCTGCGAAAAGTCTATTTTATCATAGAAACACTATTACGCTGGTTTGATAACCCCTAAATCCACACAGGCAATATGGGTAGGTGAAGCTTTTGCACTCTTTTTTAAACGCCCAAAAATTTCATTGAGTTCATTATCATCCAAATCGTGTTGATACCCAAAGCCATGACAAATCACCGCAGCGCTTACCGTCATTAAAGGAAAAGATTGAAGCACTCCATTGCGGTTTTTGGCTAAAATATACCCTGAAGAGACTCCATCTTCACAATAAAAACTTTTAATATCTTCGGCAAATTTCACTACAATTTCTTGCACAATGCCATACACTCGCTCAAAACTATGCTCCTCCTTCAAACTCCAACCTAAAAAAAAGTCATCACCACCCACATGCCCGACCAAACACTCTTCTAAGCCCACTGCACTGCGTAAAATATCTGCAAACAAGGTTATGGCACGATCTCCCTTGCGAAAACCGTAATAATCATTAAAGGGCTTAAAATTGTCAAAATCAAAATACGCCATCATCACTTTTTCTTTTGATTCCATCGCCGTTGAGACAAACTCGTTAATAATACGATTACCTGAAAGTCCAGTAAGAGGATTTTGATCTTTTGCATCGACAATATTTTTTTCATTAATCATCTCTAAAAGCACTCTTGAGCTTAGATAGCCCACGTATTTTTCATTTTCTGTAATTAAAATGGCATCATTTTCATCATCAAAACCATAAATTTTTAAAATCTTCTCAATCGGATCGTTAATATCTGCTCTTCCACACGATGAAACAATAGTCTTAAGACTCCCTTTTGTTAAATTGTAGAGTAAGGCTTTTCCATAATTAGAGTAAATATAGGTCTTAATATCCGTATCTTTAATCACCCCAATGGGTGTAAAATCACGCTCCAAAACAGGAACAAAATGCACCGTTTTATCCGCGCGTAACATCTCATACACTTCGTTAATGCTTGAGTCAATAAAGACCGGATGACTCTTTTGTAAATATTTTACAATGTCAGAATTCTTGTTACTTTTTCGTTTATCTTGAAAGGAAACTGTTTTGAGATGCTCATAGGATGATAAAATCTCGCAAACATTTTGTGTTGGTTTTTGTACAAAATAGCCCTGCACCATATTGCACCCCAACTTTTTACACTCCAAATACTCTTCTTCACATTCAACACCCTCCGCAATGGTGAAAATACCCATCACCTGTGCAATTTGAACAATGGAGCTGACAAAAAGACGCTTTTTTTTACTTAAATGAATATCGCTGACAAAAAAACGGTCAATTTTAATAAAATTAGGATCAGCGTTAAAGAGCATTTGAAGCCCTGAAAAACCCACACCAAAGTCATCAATCGCCATTTTATAGCCTTGCTGTTTGTAAAGGTTAAGAACGAGCTTATCCACCCCTGCATACATACCTACTTGATGTTTTTCAGAAAGTTCAAAACAGATATTGGAGGTATCCATGCTATAACTATTCAGCAATTCACATGTATACCCTGGCTTAAAATCAGGCATCATGGTAATGCGATTATCCAAATTATAAAAAAGTTTAATATGCTTGGAAAAAGGGAGAAGAGAAAATTTATGAATGGCTTTTTCACGCAGTTTTACATCAAGCGTATAAAGAATTTTTTCACTATATGCCGTATCAAAAATAGCATCAATTGTTACAAAACCAGCCCCTTCATAGTTACGGATAAGCGCTTCAACTGCGTAGAGCTTTCCTGTGTAAATATTAACTATAGGTTGAAAAGCAAAATCTGCTACATCCAGCAACGTTTGCCATTTTTCATTTAACATCGCGTATCATTCCTTCATTAATCATGAAAAAATGATACCTTCAAGCCATTACAAAAAGATTACATGTAAAGATTATTTATCACAATTTTCCACACAAATTTTATGGGGAATTATCGTACCACCACACCCAACAAAACAGTTATCGTAGCTTTGTTCGCATCCACAATCAGTCGTACAAAAGCTCTGCTGATTCACTAAAATTTGCTCAAAACTAGGGCGAATGGGAGCACGAGGTTCACGGGGTTTTTCATGACTCAATCGACTCATAAAACGACGCAATTCATCTCGTTTTTTACACGCATAGGCATCTTTTTTGCGCTCACACTGACTTTGGTAATAGCTCAAATCACGGCTATAATCATAATAATCTCTCTGCCAACGCCTCACATCATGCTCATAACGCATTCTATCCATATCATAATGCCCATACGCTCTCTCAAAGGAACGCAACTCCTCTGCTTCGACGACTTTCGCTTTGCCATACGCTTCATCTAAACAGTACTGATAATCCTTTTGGCACTGATTTTGACAACTTTGGCGCAGAAAAGTACAGTGATTAAGACAACTTTGCGCTTGTGAGGCTGTTGGGGGAATGTATTGGTTTTTAATCACATAACGAGGTCCACACCCTCCTAACAACAGCACCAAACCCAGTAAAAAAAATCGTATCATTTTAACTCTTTAAAAAAATTTGATGCATTATAGAGTAAAACTGTGAACCTTGCGTGAAATCTTATGGATTAAGCACCGCTCCTTTAAAATAACGCTCCATAATACGTTCATACATACTAGAGCCTTGAGCATCTCTCTCTTTAAGACGATTGAGTTGGGTTTGCATAATTGAAATTTGCTCTTTAGGAACATCCTTCCCTGCAGCAATGTAGTAGTCAGTATTTAAAAGCACATGTGCCATTTTGTATTGAGCAACATCTTGTTTTTCATTGACCAAATGGTAGACAAACGGAAGGTCGGTATACACCAAAACATCGACCCTTCCATATTCAAGCATCTTATAGCCTTGAAGCGGTGTTGATACACGGATAATATTTAATCCACTGTTTTCCCCAATCTCTTTAAAAAGCACCTTCTCTGCTGAGGTCTCTTTAATAGTGGCAATTTTAAAATTTTTCAAAACTTCCACGGCACTTTTCCCATTAGGAATCTCTAATGTTCGTTTGCTAATCGCACCTAAACGAACCGTAGCAATGGGCCCTACCCATTGAAAAAATGCCTCTCGCTCTTTCAGTCTTGATGCGCTAATTAAAAACGTTGTAGGATGCTCTAATGCCTTTTCATACACCTCTTTCCAAGGAGCTAAGTGTATCTCCTCTTGTGAAAACCTCGGGCGAATGGTTGCAAGACTGGCTTCTAAAAGATCCAGCGCCAATCCTTGCACTACCCCTTTTTCACGAAAATTAAACGGGGGATTTGGAGCAACATAAACCGTAGGATTTGCCCACGAAAAACTAGCTATTCCAACACAAAAAAACAAAACGATAAAGGCTTTTAAAGGCATTTAATATCCTTGCACATTTTTATTAGACTTCTATGAGAAAACTTAAAAATAAAGGTTAAATTAATCGCGTCAACTATAGCACATCCATACTTATGTGAAACTCAAAACGAAATGTGCCAAAGAAAAACGCTTAAATGCTCTGTTTTTTGCTTGTAAAATGTAAGTAAATAAAATTACTCATCGCCCCACTGCTGAGCATCATCGCCATCACCACAATTTGATAACGCACCGCAATAAGTGGGTCAATGCCAGAGAAAATTTGTCCTGTCATCATCCCAGGTAAAGAGACAAAACCCACCGCTAAAAAGGTATTGATTTGTGGCATCATGGAAGCTTTCAGCGCAATACCTCGAGCTTTTTCCATTTCATGGTGTTCCCTCTCTTTTTCATAACGCTCCGCACACAAAGAGATGGCATTCATCGCATTGGCATAAATCATTCCCGCCAAAGGAATCACAAAACGAGCATCAAGGGGATTTTCAAGCTCAAGCACTAAAAAAAGTACCCATGCCAAATTCAAACTTCCTGCAATGCCGATCGAGAAAAAAATCAAGGCATACGTTTTCCAATCTTTATGACGAATATTACGCCTCACAATCAGCGATGCACTCACAACCATCACCACAACTAAAGCAAACAAATAAAGCGTAGATTCTGTACTAAATAAGGAAATAAGCACATAGCCTATAGCAATAAGTTGCACACTCATACGCAAGGTGGCAAAAAGAATCTCACCTTTTTTCCCCACCCATACAAAATAAAGCAGTGCCACAAAGCCTAGTGGTACGAGCATATAGAGTAAATTTAAAAGAGGAATGTTACTCATAAAAGCCAATCTTCTCTTTTCACACTCTCATCAATTTCTCGTCCCATACTCTGATGCAACGCCCAATAATAATTCACAAACGAAGCAACCGTTGCATCGTTGGGAACATAAACGCCCTCTTTTTTACATGTAAAGCGCTCTAAGAAGAGTTTGGCATCTTTTTTAGAAAGATAATGCTCCGCCAAAGCGCTGTAGGTTTGAAGGTACCACTCTTTTAGCGCCTCATAGGATTCTAGGTGAATCTCAAGTTTTGTGCCATCAAAACGCAACACGCCACTTTCAAAAAGCCCACTGAGATGAATTAAGCCTTCACAATAATAAGGCTCCACTTCACCCGTTTTCATCCAGCCAATTAAGCCCACCGCACGCTTGATAGTATCTCGCAACAATGGCTCTTTAAGCGCTTCTTCTTCCTCCATAAAAAAGGCCACCAAGCCACCCGTGGTCGCTTTAAACTCCTCAATGTTTTTAAAGACACCGCTTTGATTCATCACACTCTCCGTGTCACTATCCATCCACAAAATATGCCCAAACTCATGCCCAATGGTACTCACCTCATAGACCTGATGCCATAAAGAGGGCTGATGAAACACCACTTCTCGCTCCGCGTCCATAAAGGCTTTACCAAACACTTCATGGTGAATCTTTAAAAAGGGTTTGGCACGCAAGGAGTCTAAAATGTTATCGGCAAAGGCAAAAATTTTCTTGCCACACTCTTTGGTTACTGTTTCATCGTTGGGAACCACTTGTGCGGAGAAAAGCCCGTTAAATTCAGCCGCATAAAAAAGTGCGGGACGCCCGATGTAGAGCTGAACACGTTTAAGATTTAAGAGCACATTCTCTTTTACATGTAAAGATGGGTGAGCACTCTTTTCAAAGACCGCCTTAAACATCTTTTCAATGCGCTCTAGGGTTTTTTCAGCACTTTTCATCAAAGGATTGCTAAGCCTTACATCCCACTCTAACGCCACCGCTTTTTTGTAGTGGTCTTCGTAGTATTCCAAAGGATGACCCACTTGAATGGGTGAGGTAATTGCCATCCATGTTCTATCGACCTGCGCCCATTTGCCAATGAGTTTAGCCCTATCTTCTTCCACAAATGCTTCTTTAATGGCATTAAAGTAGGCGATATACGCCTCTTTTTGCCCAAAATTTTCATCTTCTAAACCACTCAAATCCGCTACCAACGCCTCTAGCGCACGCTTTACATGTAACACGTGTGAGGGGAAAGCTAGCGCATACGCTTTGGCTTCGTAGCCACCCACAACCTTCTCTAAAACCGAGTAGGAACGATCCCCAATTTTGCCTGAAGGCTCCACATCTAAAAGTCCTTTTTCTTGTAACATTGCCATGATTTTGGATTCATCGTGGTCATACTCTAACTCCAAAAGCGGGTTAATGGTGTTGATGATATGCTCCGTCCACGCACTCTGCCAAACACTTAACGCCACACCCACCTCATGCACGCCTCTGAGTATTCGTCGATAAAAGGGACTTAGCAGTTGCTCTGCTTCGATTTGTTCTAAAAGGCGCTCATGCTCTTTAAGGTAAAACGCACTCACCCAAAGATACGCCTTCTCTTTTGCTTCCGTAATAAACAGCGCATCTTTACCCTCTTTTTCTAAGGCTTGCACCATCTGCTCATCTCGCAAACTAATCAGTCGTGTCAAAATCGCCACACGGTTTTCTTTGATCAACGAAAGCTCAATTTCCTCTAAAAACGCATCAATAAACGCTTCAATTTTTGTATCATAACTTTTTGATTCCACAATGCCAAAGTACTCCCCCAACGCTTTTTGGCGCTCTTCTAAAAGAGAGTAAAGTCGTTTTAAATTATCTTCAAAGGCTTTCTTCATGATTCATTCCATTCGTTTTTTAAGTATAATTTTATCTCCTTTTATATCATGAAGAGATTAACCCTTGTTAAGGAAAAAATTATGCAAAATTGCTGGGAAATAGAAACCAAAACCATTCAATGCGGATGGGAACCCAAAAACGGTGAACCTCGTGTTTTACCCATTTATCAAAGTACCACTTACAAATACGATAATGTCAATGAAGTTGCGATGCTTTTTGATTTGGAAGCAGCTGGGCACATGTATTCACGCATTTCCAATCCAACATGCGAAGCCCTTGAAACTAAAATCGCCGCACTTGAAGGGGGAGTGGGAGCCTTAGTAACCTCTTCAGGGCAAAATGCCTCCACCATTGCCATTGCCAATATCTGCTCTAGCGGAGACCATTTTATCGCCATCGGAGCCATTTATGGCGGAACCGTCTCTTTGTTTACCAATACGCTTAAAAAAATGGGCATTGAAGTCACATTGGTCGATGCAAGTCTTTCCAAAGAGGAGCTTAAAGGCTATTTTAAACCCAACACCAAAGCGCTTTTTGGCGAAACCATTGCCAATCCTAAACTGGACATTTTAGATTTTGAAAAATTTGGCGCATTGGCTCGTGAAATGGGCGTTCCTTTTATTGTCGATAACACCTTTGCAACCCCTTATTTATGCCGTCCTTTGGAACACGGTGCTAACATCGTCATTCACTCTGCGACCAAATACCTCGATGGGCATGCGATTAGCGTGGGTGGTGTCATTGTAGATGGTGGAAATTTTGATTGGAGCAATGGCAAATTTCCGGAATTTACGGAACCTGATAAAAGCTACCATGGCATTGTGTACACGGAAAAATTCGGCAACATGGCATATATTATCAAAGCCAGAGTGCAGTGGATTCGTGACATTGGCTCGTACCTTACACCTATGAATGCGTTTTTAACCAACGTGGGCATGGAGACTTTACATGTAAGAATGGACAGGCACTGCGAAAATGCTTACAATTTAGCACAATTTTTAAGTGCACATCCCAATGTTGCATGGGTCAATTACCCTGCCCTTAGCACACACAAAGACTACAATTTAATGCTCAAATACCTCAAAGGGGCAAGCGGTGTTCTTAGTTTTGGGGTCAAAGGAGGTCGTGCAGAGGGCGAAAAAGTGATGAACGCACTCAAACTTGCTGCCATTGTGGTACACGTTGCCGACGTGCGCACAGGTGTTTTGCATCCTGCAAGTATGACCCATCGCCAACTCAGTGAAGAAGAACAACGTCAAGCGGGTGTGACACCTGATTTAATTCGAGTCAGTGTGGGCATTGAGAACATTAATGATATTATTGCTGATTTTGATCAAGCATTAAATACCCTTTAAAAAGACAAAGCCATGAATACAAATCGTTACGAATCTATCAATATTTATCTCAACAAAGGTATCGTTGAGGCGTACATACACGAAGCCAAAGAGAAAGAAAGCCCCTTTTGTATTGCTAAATTTGGTTTTGACGTTGATTTGGAAGATGGCTTTCGTTTTAAAAATATTATAAGCTTTATTGCCCGTGAACTAGGCTTTTTTCCTATTTTGCAAGATGCACATGATGCCTTTTTAATTCTCTTGCCTTCTCTAAAATTACACGATGCCAAAAGAAGACTTAAAAAGCTTGAACACAGCATTAAATTAGAATTCAAACATGAAATGAAAGCCATTGGACTTACTCTTTTTGATGCACACGATAACTATCAAAGTTTACTTGCACGTCTGGAAAAATATTATGTCCTCTCTCGTCTTTCTACCCGTAAGAAAATCTTTTTTGGCACGGTTGATTTTGATTTGTATGAAACTGTCGATGCCAATATATTGCTTGGCACTATTTTTCGTAAAGAAAATAAAATAACCCTCAACAATTTATACAATGGAATTCCCATTAAAGAAGAAGCTGTTATTGCCAAATTTGAAGAGGGCGTTGCGCAAATCAAAGTCAACTCTGCGAAAATTTGTTTTTACACGCAAGAGTCTTTTACGTTTATTCAGCACGATAAAATTCCTCATGTTCTCAAAGCGCATATTATTAAAGTTGACCCTATCAAATCGCTTATTGTCGTGAACCATTTGCAACTTTTAGAAACAACCGCACTGGATCGTTTTGACATTCGAATTGCGCCCAATAAAACCATTAACGCAACTCTGTCGCATCAAAAAATTAAATGCTTCGATGGGCTCATTAGCACACTTTCTGAAAGCTCACTGGTTTTACATGTAAAGATGCATGACATTGAGAAAATCCTTCAAAAAGGATGGGGTGAAAAAGAGTTTGACATTAGCTTTCAACTCCCTACTAACAAAGGATTTTTAACTCCTATCAGCACAAAAGCAACGATTTTTAATATGATAAATGAATCCCTTGTACTCTCTTTGCAACCCAATGTTTTCATGAAATCTAAACTAAGAAACTATATTGCTTTACGACAAAATACGCTTTTACTTGAGCTTAAACAAGAATTAAAACATCTTATTTAGTAGATTTAAAGTGAACTTATACTACATTTTCTCCCTACTAAGATAATTACATAATTATTACGGACAAAGGAACTGTATGGAGCTTCAATCCATCAAAGATGTTAAAAATGTTGAGGGCTTTGGCATCAATGACCTCATGAAATTACTAGGCGCCGTAGTGTTTATTCTGCTCGTCATTTGGTATGTTTCTACCCTTTCCAACGAACTTCCCAATAAAAATATTTTAATTATTGCAGCCATTTTTGGTGGCTATATGGCGATTAATATTGGAGCCAACGATGTCGCAAACAATGTAGGTCCAGCGGTAGGAGCACAAGCTATCACGATTTTTGGGGCGGTTATTATTGCAGCCATTTTTGAGGCAGCAGGTGCACTCATTGCAGGTGGAAATGTTGTGAGTACCATCAAAAATGGCATTATTGATACCAAGATGGTGAGTGACACCAATACCTTTATTTGGCTTATGATGGCAGCACTGCTTGCTGGTGCGATTTGGCTCAATCTTGCCACAGCCTTTGGTGCTCCTGTTTCCACCACCCATGCTATTGTAGGAGGCGTTGCAGGTGCAGGTGTTGCAGCGGCAGGCTTTGATGTCGTACATTGGAGTAAACTAGGAGAAATCGTTTTTAGCTGGGTACTCTCGCCTTTTTTAGGAGGAATTGTTGCGGCTGCTTTTTTAATGTTTATTAAAAGGAGTGTCATCTATCAAGACGATATGCAAGAAGCGGCAAAAAAAGTTGTTCCATGGATGATTGCCATTATGACATGGTCCTTTGGAACGTACATCATTTTAAAGGGAGCTAAACAGCTCATTAAAATGAATTTTCTCAGCGCGGCTGGGATTAGTCTTATTTTGGCAATTGCCACCTACTTTTTAGTTAAATCCTCTTTGCATCGTAGTGAATCTCTTGAAAATTCTCGTGAATCTATCAATAAATTTTTTAATATTCCGCTTATCTTCTCAGCAGCTCTTCTTAGCTTTGCGCATGGAGCCAATGACGTAGCAAATGCCGTTGGTCCTTTGGCAGGAATTTATGATGCGCTTACCACAGGAGGTATCTCTTCAAAAACAGGTATTCCCATTTGGGTAATGCTTGTGGGTGCTAGTGGAATTGTCGTAGGGTTAGCGCTTTATGGACCCAAACTCATTAAAACCGTGGGCAGTGAAATTACCGAGCTTGACCAGATTCGTGCTTTTTGTGTCGCCATGTCCGCTGCACTTACAGTCATCATTGCTTCACAATTAGGCTTACCTGTTAGTTCCACACATATTGCAGTCGGTGCGGTCTTTGGCGTAGGTTTTTTACGTGAATACCTGATGCGTAACCGTGTCAAAGAGACCGAAGAAGATCTAAAACAACGAAAACTCGATGAAGAAATGAACAGACTTGAAGAGTATAAACACTCTCTTGAATCCATGGGAAAACTCAAAAAAGTTGACCCTATTTTGGTTAAAACACTCATGAGTAAAATTAATGAGGAAAAAGCGATTATTAAAAACATTTATGAAGGCGAATTGGAGCTTAGTAAAATTGAGAAGAAAGCGATTAAAGCGGTGCGTAAACACGAACTGGTTAAACGCTCTGCCCTTAAAATGATTTTAGCAGCATGGCTCATTACCGTTCCTGCCTCTGCACTTCTTTCTGCTATCTTCTACTTTATGATTCGAGGTATGTTACTTTAGTAGACTTCTTGCAAAATGGATTTTGCAAGAAGGAAAAGCACCAAGGGTGCGTGGGCTTTTGGCCAAAGAAAACCCAGTGTTAACGTAGCCTTTAGAGCTTTGCTTTAAAGGCGTGTTAAGAGTTCTGCAAGAACTCTAGTTTTTGAAGGCTTAGTGTCAGACTAAGCCTTATTTTTACCCCTCCAGTTTGATTCAAATGGTCTTACATGTAAAACACATTTGCACTTTTTCTGTGACACACTACCCTTAAAGGAAAACACTAATTAATGTTATTTTCAGATTTAAACCTTAATGCCTCTATTTTAAAAGCCGTTCACGAAGAAGGCTACACCACCCCAACACCCGTGCAAGAAAAAGCCATTCCTTTCATTTTACAAGGACGTGACATGCTAGCAGGTGCGCAAACGGGTACAGGCAAAACCGCTGGCTTTACTTTGCCTATTTTAGAACTTCTATCGGCAAAACCACGTAACAAAGCTAGACCTGCCCTTCGTGTGCTTATCTTAACCCCTACGCGAGAACTCGCCGCACAAGTGGGTGAGAGTGTGAAAACCTATGGGAAGTATTTGCCCTTTAAAAGTGCGGTTATTTTTGGAGGGGTGGGCATACATCCGCAAATTCAAACGCTCAAAAATGGGGTCGATATTTTGGTGGCAACCCCTGGTCGTTTGCTCGACCACCTCTCTCAAGGCACTCTTAGCCTCAAAGAGGTTGATACCTTTGTGCTTGATGAAGCCGATCGCATGCTCGATATGGGATTTATCAAAGACATTCGCAAAGTTATTGCACAGCTTCCCGTCAAACGCCAGAACCTTCTTTTTTCAGCCACCTACTCCGATGAGATTAAAAAACTGTGTGAGTCCATTTTGAAAAATCCTGCGGTAGTAGAAGTAGCACGCCGTAATACCTCAAGTGAACTGGTCAATCAACGTGTCATCATTGTAGATTGTAAGCGAAAAACGGCTCTTTTAGGCAAACTCATTGCGGAGCAAAAATGGGAGCAAGTGCTGGTGTTTACCCGCACCAAACACCATGCCAATAAAGTCTCTGAATACCTCATTAAAATAGGCATTAGCGCTTCAGCGATTCATGGCAATAAAAGCCAAAGCGCTCGCACCAAAGCCTTGGCTGATTTTAAAAATGGGAACATAAAAGTGCTGGTCGCAACCGATATTGCCGCACGAGGACTGGATATTGACCAATTGCCTCATGTGGTGAATTTAGAACTGCCTAATATTGCCGAAGATTACGTACACCGCATTGGACGAACAGGACGGGCTGGGAACAATGGTGAAGCCATTTCATTAGTGTGCGTGGACGAATTTGAGTATTTAAAAGGGATTGAGAGGCTTATTAAACGAACCTTTGAGCGTGAAATCATTGAAGGCTTTGAGCCAGACCCTAGCATTAAAGCTGTGCCCATTCAGCAAGGAAGAGGCGCTAAACCTCAGGGGCAACCTAAACGCCGTGATAACGCCCCTCGTGAATACGTTGAAAAAAGAAGAGAAAAAAATCGATGACCATCTTCGTTGATGCCGATGCCTTTCCCAATGTTCTCAAAGAGATTCTGCTTCGCTTTGTACTAAAGCGAGGCATTCGCACACGCTTTATCGCCAATAAAAAGATTTCCATCCCCGATGTGGCGTTTATTTCCATGGAAATTGCCCCACAAGGCGTGGATGAAGCTGACCACTTAATTGCTTTTACATGTAACGAAAAAGACCTTGTCATTACCGCAGATATTCCCCTAGCCGATAGAATTGTCTCCAAAGGGGCGATTGGCTTAGACCCACGTGGGACGATTTACACCAAAGAGAACATTAAAGGTCTACTTGCCATGCGAAACTTGATGCAAGAGTTGCGAGACGGTGGAGAAATCACAGGAGGGCCTAGTGCTATTGGCGAGAAAGAAAAAAGAGCGTTCGCAGATGCCCTCAACGCTCTTTTGCAAAAATACGCCTAACTTACGAAACCGCTCGAATTGCTTTAATCGGTTTAATACCAAAATAATCCCAGAAGTATTTGAGAGATTCTAAATGCATTTGAATGTACGGTGAGTCACTTTGTTTGGCGTAGATAAAAAGCTTCAAGCCTGAGACATCCCCCACAAACTGAAAATGCTCAGGTTTGTAGAGCTCCCCGTAAAACGCAAGACTCTCTTCACGTTTTTGTACAAAATTTTCCAAACGCTTTGTGTAAAAATCGCTCTGTAAAACACCGTTGTAACACACACTTTTGCCTGTGTGCGTGCTAATAGCAGGACAATCCGTATCCACCAAAATATGCTCAAAATAAGGAGTGATGGGATAAAGCTTACACGCAGGGGTACGATGCTCATAAATGCTGCATTGATTATTTTCATAATACCTGCAATGCCCCTTTCCATCGTTTAAAAGCACATACGCCATCAAGCGCTCATTCTCAATGCCAAATAAAATGGGAAAATGGGTATAAACCTGCGCAAAATCCTCTAAAATGAGTGGCGACGCCACAAAGCCTTTGGCGCCATTGCAACACGCCCCCTCACAACTCGAACACCCGTTAAAATAAAAATTTTCAGCCTTTATATTCACATAACTTCCAATGCTTCGCATCCAAACCCCTTTTACATGTAAAGGGTACAAGCATTTTTAGTTCCATTTTAAACATCTCCACGCTTTTTTTATCTTTTTAAAAGGCTATTGCATCCCTTTTAAATGCCACTTAAAAAAATTTATCTCTTTAAAAACTACTAAAGCTAATATTTTTATATTTTATTGTAAAGTAAGGTATTTTAAACGATACATCTACTAGAGGAGAATTCTATGCTCGCAACCATTAAAAGTAAACTTTTACTACTTATTACGGTTCTTATCGTCTGTTTTGGGATTTTTGGGTATGAAATACTTAAGTCAAATAATGACGGAAAAATGGCAGCGATAAGGCTCTCACTCATCGGAAAAGCTGATACACATTTGACGAGCTGTATGATGGAATTACGAGGCTTTCAACTTTTAGGCAAGCCCCAAAGGTTAGAAGGATTTGATAGACACTACAAAACAACGCTCGATACTTTAGAGTCTTTAAAACCCATTCTTCTTTCCAAAAGCAATCAAGAAACGCTTTCTAAGCTTTCTACAGATGTGCAACAGTGGTATGCATTAAACAGCCCTCGCATCGCTCTACTCAAAAAACATGGTATCAAAGTCAATGATCCTCTTTTTGCGCAAGAACATAAAGCGGATTATGAGACGTTAATGCGTTTGACTAAAGAGTCTGCGTTGTTATTTGATGCGATTTTAAAAGATGCCGACACCTTAGAAGAAGGGGTGAGAGAAAAAAACTTTGAACGATTAGATACCAATAAATTTTGGGGTAAAGTTATTTTGGTACTGGCCTCTTTGTTTGCGCTTGGACTCTGTGGTCTTATCATTCGCTCCATCAACTCCTCCATCGCAAAAACAAAAGAAGGTATCCAAACCATTCGTCACGAAAAAGCCTTACATGTAAAGATAGAAACAGGAAGTAAAGACGAGATGAATGACATTGCCCAGATGCAAAATCTTCTTTTAGAAGATATTAAAAATGCGATGATAGAAGCCAAAAATAACGCTCACGAAAATGCCTCTGTTGCGGAAGAACTTTCAAGCACCAGTTTGCAAATTGGCAAACGTGCAGAAGAAGAGGCAAGTATTGTTCAAGAGACGTCACATGAAGCGCAAGGTATTGCCCATGAAATTATCCAAACCAACAACGATGTGCAAACCGTTAAAGAGGTGACAACCTCAGCGCAAAATAGCTTACTCAAGGTACAATCCATTCTTCAAGAAACATTAATGCATTTGGATGAAACCGTTCGCATAGAAGCACAAATCAATGATAAACTCAACCACCTCTCAAACGACGCAGAACAAGTTAAAAGTGTCCTTGATGTCATCGGTGACATTGCCGATCAAACCAACCTTCTTGCCCTCAATGCTGCCATCGAAGCTGCACGAGCCGGTGAACACGGAAGAGGATTTGCTGTTGTAGCGGATGAAGTACGAAAACTAGCAGAGCGCACCCAAAAAAGCCTCGTTGAAACCAATGCAACGATTAATGTTATCGTTCAATCCATCGGCGACATTAGCGGTGAAATGAACCAAAATGCCCACCGTATCGAAACGCTCAGTACGTTTTCAAACAACGTCAACACACAAACCAATGATGCCGTCTCCCTTCTAAGCGAAAGCGTCAATGCCACAGAGAGAGTCTCCATCAAATCCAAACAAAATGTTGAGCGTATTCAAAATGTCATCATTAAAAAGATTGAAACGATCAACAGCCTCTCAAGCTCCAATGCAAGAAGTGTAGAAGAAATTGCCTCAGCCGCAGAACATCTAGCCCGTTTATCAGGCAATCTTAATACCACGCTCTCACACTTTAAAACCGCCTAATCTTAATTTTTACAAGAGCACCATCAAAGGATGGTGCTCTTACATGTAAAAACCAAGCCTATTTTTTACGCAGAAAAAAAGCGATACCAAAGCCAATGAAAAAGCTCAACCCTACAAAAAGGCTAAAGCTTAAGTACGAAATTCCACTGTTACGAGTGGTTTTATCCAAATGGGTTTGTGTCAGTTGATTGAGTTCTAAGGTGTTGTGCATCATGCGAGGATGAATTTCATCAAAACAAACCGCTAATGCTCTTTTTTGAGCCTCGGTGTTTTGAGCAACCATCTCAAATCCTTCTGCGTACACAACAAAGGCTTCTTTAAACTGCTTAATGCGTTTTAAACTCTCTTTATTGTCCACAACCACTTCGATTTTACTGGCATGTTTATCGACTTCACCTTGGAGTTCTCGTGCACGAATCAGCGAAAAAGAGTCATTGTGAAGGGCATACGAGGCGACTGAGATTTTATATTTTAAAACTGTATCGAGCAGATAGGCTGCGCTATTGCCACTCATGGGGTCATTATCGTTAAACGATTGAAACAAAATTTTATTGGGTAACTCTTCAAGTAAGGCGTTATATTTTGAAAAAACAGAACCTTCAATGCCACTATTTTGGCGTTCCAATGCCACGATTTGCTTTGCGTACTCTTCATAATTTTTAAGATCTTTTTTCAGTGCTTCAATCGCATGAATCGCATAAAGATGTGTATCATTGCTCATAGCACTTAAACGTAAAGAAAGGTGTGTTGCTTCTTTATCAAAGGCTAATCCATATGCTTCATCATGACTCATCACATACTCTTTCAAATTTAAACGCAATTTAGCAATGCTAAGCTCAACGCCTAAAACAGAAGCATCGGTTACTTCTTGTGCCTTAAGTGTCTGGGATAGAGTCATACTAAGCATAAAAGCACATGCTATTAACCCTCTAAGAAGGGAAGAAAAAAGAGCACAATACTTTTTTACATGTAAAGATGTCATTACCCAAATCGACCTGTAATATAATCTTCCGTTTTCTTCTCTTTTGGATTAACAAAGAGTGTTTTTGCATCAGAGTATTCGATGAGATTACCCATGTGAAAAAACGCTGTATAATCCGCGATACGTGCGGCTTGTTGCATATTGTGTGTCACGATAATGATGGTATAGTTTTTCTTCAGATCCAACATCAAGTTTTCAATTTTTTCCGTAGAGATGGGATCAAGCGCACTGGTTGGCTCATCCATCAAAATGACATCAGGCTCAACCGCAATGGCACGAGCGATACACAAACGCTGTTGTTGTCCGCCTGAGAGTGCCGTGCCTGGGTCTTTAAGCTTGTCTTTGACTTCATCCCAAAGGTTAGCCCCTCTTAAAGCACGCTCCACCAACTCATCACACTCTTTGCCTTTTTTGACAATATCATGCATAATGGGTGCATAAGCGATATTTTCATAAATGCTTTTTGGAAAAGGGTTAGGTTGTTGAAACACCATGCCCACACGTTTTCGAACCGCAACCACATCAATCTCTTTGTCATAAATATCATGTCCATCCACCCCAATATACCCCTCAACAAGGCAACTCTGCACTAAGTCATTCATACGGTTAATACAACGTAAAAAGGTCGATTTTCCACACCCGCTTGGCCCAATCAAAGCCGTTATTTTTTTAGTATAAATATCCATATTAATAGAATTGAGCGCTTGTTTTTCACCATAAAAAAGATTGAGATTTTTCACTTGCACCTTAATACTCTCTTGCGTACTATCTTGCTCTTGTGCATGAAGGGCATGCTGAATAAATCCATTTTCCATCGTCATTACCATTTCCTTTCAAATTTTCTTCGTAAATAAACCGCTACCGCATTGAGCGATAAGAGTACCACTAAAAGAACCATAATACCAGCGGCTGTTCGCTCCAAATAGGCTTTCTCAGGCATTCCAGCCCATGTAAAAATCTGTGCGGGAAGCACGGTGGATGCATCTGTAAAACTGGTTGCGGCATCAGGAACAAACGCTATCATGCCCACAATAATCAAAGGTGCGGTTTCACCCAAAGCATGGGCAATGGAGATAATTGAGCCTGTCATAATGCCAGGCATCGCAAGAGGTAGCACATGGTCACGCACAATTTGCCATTTGGTCAGTCCAAGTCCAAAGCCTGCTTGACGAATAGAGCTAGGAACAGACTTAAGAGCCGCTTTGGAACTCACAATAATCACAGGCAAACACATCAACGCCAAAGTCATACCACCCACTAATGGAGAACTTCTAGGCACCCCAAAAAAGTTAATAAAAATCGCTAACCCCAATAGTCCAAACAAAATGGAAGGAATCGCCGCTAAATTATTAATATTGACCTCAACGACTTGCGTCCAGCGGTTATCAGGCGCAAACTCTTCAAGATAAATTGCCGTCATTACCCCAATAGGAAACGCTATCACCATTGTGACAATAATCGTCAAAACTGTGCCCACAATCGAAGCGTAAATTCCTGAATTTTCAGGAATCTTAGAATCCCCTGTGGTCATAAAAATGGTATTGAACTTACGCTCTATTTTTCCCTCAGCACGCAGTTCATCCACATAAGCACGTTCTCTTTCGTGTGTTCGTGACTCTTTACCTTTCACGTACTGATCAACCTCAGAGTTGGCCAAAACCCACAAGGTTTGCGTTGTATTCATCCATGAAGGATTTTCTTTAATCATATTTGGCAAATCCCTAAGCCACGCACGACTAGCAATTTTGAGATTTTTGCCCTTAAGCGCACTGTAGGGATTCTCCACCACCTCTTCATTAATCGCTACGTCCATTTGAATATACGTCTGTGTAAAAGCGGGATAACCAGCTCTTACAATATCCACCAAAAAGAAAATTAAGAATGAAATCGAAAAAATAATCGCTAACAGTGTTGTCGCTTTAAACAATGTCGCTTTTTGGTTACGCTTTTTAATCTGCGGAATGTAAAAATAGTTTTTATCGTTTGGCATGACTTCCCTTTAGAGTGTTGAAACTTTGTATTTTCTATGAAAACTACGGATAGTACTCACCGAAATAATGTTAATCACCAGTGTCACCACAAAAAGTACCAAGCCTAAAGCAAAGGCAGAGAGCGTCAGTGGGTTGTTAAACTCTTGATCACCCGTAAGTGCTTCTACAATTTTCACCGTCACGGTGGTCATATCTTCCAAAGGATTGAGGGTAAGATTTGGGCGAAGACCTGCTGCCATCACCACAATCATCGTCTCTCCGAGTGCTCGCGAAACGGCGAGTAACATCGAAGCAATAATGCCAGGCATCGCAAAAGGAAGCACGACAAAACGAATCGTTTCTGCTTGATTCATCCCTAGCGCATACGCACCATTGCGCATACTTTGAGGCACTGAGCTAATAACATCATCAGAGAGGGAAGAGATAAAAGGAATAATCATAATTCCCATGACAATACCACTGGAGAGGGCATTTTGATACTGCGCTTCAAGTCCTACAAAATTACACACTTTCACCACAAAAGGCGCAACCGTCAGTGCCGCAAAAAAACCGTACACAACGGTTGGAATTCCCGCTAAAATTTCTAAAAAGGGTTTCACTTGCGCTCTGACTTTTGAGCTGGCATACTCAGACATAAAAATAGCAGAAAGTAAACCCACAGGAATAGCGACAAACATTGCAATCACCGTAATGTAAAACGTTCCTGCAAAAATAGGCACCGCGCCAAATTTCGCTTCAGCAGCATGGGCATCTGCCCTTCCAGCACCTTCTAAAAACGCCGTATCGGGTGCCCACTCTAAACCAAAAATAAAGTTAAAAAAGCTCTGCATCTTAAAAAACTGTAAAGCTTCAAAAATGATAGAAAGTAAAATCCCAAAGGTCGTCAATACTGAAACCAACGAAGCGCCAATGAGCATACCCTTTATCAAGTCTTCGACTAAATCACGTGCTTTTGTGCTTGCCTTAATGCTTTTAACCAACAGGGCTAAACTCAAAGCTCCCACACCCAACGAAGCAGTAACAAGCAACGAAGCAGGTATGGCACGAAAGCCAAAAAGGTATAAAAATACTCCACAAACACCAATCATAATGATAGGAAGCCCTGTGTAGAGCGCACTAAACCAACCATACTGATCAGGTTGAGAATGCATTTTAATACCTTGCGAGCGCATCGCAATAGCCTTTTGTCTGCCTAAAATGTATCCTAAAAACATTAAGGGGAAAAGTCCACCAAAAAAGATAAGATAGAGTGTTTGTGTACTCACCAGATTCCTTTAAAAAAAGTCTCAAAAAAAAGGGGCAAAAATGCCCTTGATTGTTTTTACATGTAAAGATTATGGAAGAATCGTATGTTTGTTAACCATCTCTTCAGTGAGTTTAGTTTTTGCTAAAACAGCCGCTTGAACTTTTTTGAGTTCATCTTCTGTCATAGGCACTAAACCAATGGTTTTTAATACACCTTTTTGACCAATCATCTTCGCATCAACATAGAGTTTTAAGAACTCATCCATCCCTTTAACTTGCCCTCTATGAGAGTTTTTAGCATAGATATAAAGGCTTCTTGAAATCGGGTATTTGCCACTGGAGATATTCTCTGAAGTAGGGGCAACACCATCAACATTTGCGCCATTGATTTTATCGCCGTTCTCTTCTAGGAAGCTGTATCCAAAGATACCAAATGCGCTCGTGTCTTTGGTGAGTTTTTGAACGATTAAGTTGTCGTTTTCACCTGCTGGAACAAACACACCATCTTGACGAATGGCTTTGTATTTACCTTTTTTATCACCGTATGCATCAAGCTTTTTAGAAGCGGCTTCCATAACCATTTCATCAAAAGAATCTCTCGTACCTGAGGTTGCAGGTGGTCCATAAACGGTAATTTTTCGATTTGGAAGTTTTGCGTCAATTTCATTCCATGTTTTATAAGGGTTTTTTATCAGGCTTTTGCCATCTTTGCTTGGAACTTCATCCGCAAGGGCTAAGAAAAGATGCTCTTTAGTTAAAGAGATAGCGCCATTGGTTTTAGATTGGGCAACAGCGATGCCATCAAAACCAACCATCATTCCTGTAATATCCGTAACGCCATTTTCAACACAGATTTTAAATTCAGAAGCTTTCATAGGGCGTGATGCATTGGTAAAATCAGGCGTATCAAGTCCATTGCCTGAACAAAAAATCTTCATTCCCCCACCCGTTCCAGTTGATTCAACCACAGGCGTTGGGTTGCCAGTTGTCGCTTTAAACTCTTCTGCCACATAGCTTGTAAAAGGATACACCGTAGAAGATCCAACAATTTTAATCTGATCTCTTGCATTCGCACCAACACTTAACACAGCAACGCTTAAAAGCGCAATGGCGCTCATTTTTATTGTCATGATACACTCCATTTAAGATTTTGTAACGGTGTCATTGTAAAAAAATTTGGTTACAAGATGATTACAGCTCTTCATGCTCACATATCACACCAAATCTCACGAGGAATCTTCCTCTATTATGTTAGAATTCCTTATTAAAATTTTTAAATATAAAATTAAAAATTAAGGGAGATTTTATGTTAAAGACTATCCGCGCAAAACTGGCTATCTTATTTCTCATTGTTTTAGTCAGTACCTGTTGTTTAAGTTACCTACTCATTTCTAATACAGCAAGTGCTGAAATAGCTGTTCGAAAAGTTCAAATCATCGAAAAAATCACCCGAGATACCGCAGAACTTTTGATGCACTCTCGTGGCTATCAAATCACCTTTGTACCTATGTTCATGGAAAAATCCATCCAAGCAGAACGCACCCTTGCCAAACACCTTTTAGAATTACAACCCTTACTAACTTCTAAGAGAGATATTGACCTTTTTAATGAAATCAAAACAGGGGTTGATGCCTTTGCTGAATCCACACTTCCCCGTTTTGACTTACTCACAAATACAAAAAAGAGACTGACTCTAAAGAATTTTTAGCCACAGCAGACGGTAAAAAATTTACCGAACTTACCAATAAAGGACGCGATGGCTTTATTATCATCTCTAAAAAAGGAGATGAACTCTCCAAAGCCATTGAAGAAGATGAAAAAGCCTCTTTAGCCAAAGCACGTATTTTAGGTATTGTTGTAGCTATAGGTATTTTAATTATCACCAATCTCTTCTTTTGGTATGTCGCTTCACAGATTAAAAAATCTTTGGAAATTGCCACTAAAGAGTGTGAATATATTGGTGAAACCAAAGATTTAACCCATGCCATTGCGACGAATGGTGAAGATGAAATTGCAACCATGATGCAAACGGTCAATGCTCTGCTCTCACAACTGCGTCACGCAATTGATGATGCCAAACGCACCGCTATGGAAAATGCCGCCGTGGCTGAAGAGCTCTCCTCAACCTCTTTGGAAATTGGTAGGCGTACCGAAGAGAGCGACAAAGAAGTTGACCATGCGGTTAGCACCACAAAAAATGTTGCGACGATTTTACATACCAGTGAAGAAAATTCTCACCATGCAGGCAAAATTATGCAAACCGTTTCTGATGAGTTAAATAACGCATCACAAGAAGTTTTAGCCGTCTCTTCTGAACTTCAAACCATTGTTGTCAATGAAACCGACCTCTCTGCACGCTTAGAACAACTTGATAAAGAGGTTGCACAAGTGCAACAAGTCTTATCTGTGATTAGCGATATTGCAGAGCAAACCAACCTTCTTGCCCTCAATGCCGCCATAGAAGCAGCCCGTGCGGGTGAGCATGGACGAGGTTTTGCTGTGGTTGCAGATGAAGTGCGAAAGTTGGCTGAGCGCACCCAAAAAAGTCTGGTAGAGAGCAATTCTACCGTTGCTGTTATCACCCAATCGGTCAACACCTCATCTGATTTAATGAAGAAAAATGCCCAACACATTCAAGCCCTAGGAAGCAGAGCAGAAAAAACACAAGGGCTTATGCTTCAAACCGTTGCTAGTATGAATGAAACATCGACGATTGCACAAAATGCGGCTAAAGACGCTAAAAATGGTAGTAAAGAAGCCACTGCAATGTTGGCACGTGTCGATGCCATTCATAAACTCACCTCCACCAACGCACGAAGCGTTGAGGAGATTGCCAGTGCAGCTGAACATCTCTCTAAACTCTCTTCTAACCTTAGTAACGCTCTTTCTACATTTAAAACAGCGTAATCTTTTTACATGTAAAGCTCTGAGACTTTTTGCTAAATAGCAAAAAAACTCAGAGTCTCATACTTTAAAAAACTTCTTTATTTTATAAATTAATTTCTTACTTTATTATTTTTTAATGACTCGCTATTTTCACGCTACAAATTTAGTGTATTATTTCATTGTCTTGCTAAAAAAGTTTATTATTTCGTTCGATTAAGCTATACCATACCGTAAAGGGTAGTCTATGTCAAAAGTTCATCAATTCGTGATTACAAATCCACAAATGTGTATTGCCTGTAATGCTTGTGTCAAAGCATGCGTTAAACATGCGTACATCAGGGGGAAACTCTCCAAAAAAAGGCTGGATGTGCTCTCACTTGAGAGCGGTAAAATGCCTAATCAATGTCGCCAATGCGATGATGCTCCTTGTGCCAATGTGTGCCCAACAGGTGCGCTTCGTATCGCAAACTCCTGTGTGGAGCTTTGTGAGGAGATCTGTATTGGCTGTAAACTCTGCACGATTGCCTGTCCTTATGGGGCGATTGTCATTGATGCTGAATTTCCTCCTTCCATTCAAGATGAAGTGGAAACACACTTAGAAGCAGGCTGTATCAGCGGGCTTAAAAGCATTGCTATTAAATGTGATATGTGTGCGGGGATTGAAAGTGGACCTGCGTGCGTGAGTGTTTGTCCAACGGGTGCATTGGTCTTTGTTGACCCTGTATCGGGTGAGTGCAAATTTGGTAAAAAGGTTAAGGGTGACTTAGCTCCTTTTTTAAAAACCATTGTTCCAGATATAGAATTTAAAAACATTCCAGAACCTGTGCTCAAAAAACCTAAAGAGCCAACAACCTCAGCTCCCGTGGAAACACCAGAAACCAACACAGAGGAATCATAATGCAAACCATATATACTCTTTTTTTAGTCGCTTCCATTCTTTCTCTTGTGCTTTATAAAAAACCTCTTCTTGCCCAAAAAGTTGGATTTGGATTGGCGAGCATTCTTTCACTCTATGCCGCTGTCTTTTTCCTTTCTAACCTCAATGATACGCTACTGTGGAAATTACCAGGAAACTTTATTAGTGCACCTCTTTTTAGGCTAGAGCCTTTGGGAATCTTCTTTAGCTTTCTGATTAGCCTTATTGCTTTTGCGGTTTCACTCTTTAGTTTTGAGTATGCAAAACACTATGAGAAAAAAGCAAACCTTGCTGTTTTTGCTTCCCTCTTCAATGCATTCATCCTCTCAATGCTTCTTGTTGTTGCGAGTGATAATGTCTTCTCTTTTATGCTTTTATGGGAAGTGATGACGCTCATCTCTGCTCTTCTCATTTTAATTAATGATGGCAAAGAGGCTTCAAAAAATGTCATGATTTATTTGGGTATTGCTCAAATTGGTGCTTTTTGTTTAATGGTTGCGCTCTTAATTATGGCAAGTCTTGCGGGCAGTTTTGAATTTAGTACCTTCGCAAATCTTAATATTAGTTTTGGCATGAGTCTTAGCCTTTTTCTCTTACTCTTAATTGGGTTTGGCTCAAAAGCAGGTATGTTTCCTTTTCATGTCTGGTTACCACTTGCCTACTGCCAATCTCCCTCTAACGCCTCAGCACTCATGAGTGGGGTGATGATTAAAGTGGCACTTTTTGCTTTTATTAAATTTTCACTTTTACTACCACAATATGTTCAATTTGGCTACATTTTACTTTTCTTTGGTGGCATTAGTTGTATTTTTGGCATTATTTACGCCCTCATTTCCAATGACTACAAAGCTTCCATTGCTTATAGCTCCTGTGAAAATGTAGGCATTATCTTTTTAGGACTGGGTGGTGCTTTTTATGGACTTGGAACACATTCAGCGATGATTGCATTGCTTGGATTTATCGCGGCATTGTTTCACATTCTTAACCATGCCGTTTTCAAATCGCTCCTTTTTATGCTCAGTGGCAATGTATATAACGTAACACACACACGTAATATGGATCTTCTAGGTGGCTTGCATAAAAAAATGCCTATCACCTCTCTTATCTTTTTTGTTGCGGCACTCTCTATTTGTGCATTGCCTCCACTGAATGGTTTTGCGAGTGAATGGGTCATCTATAAAACAATGGTGATGGGAGGCATGGAGAAAGATGTTGTTTCACGCTTTTTCTTTACCCTCTCCATCATTGCTTTATCTATTACAGGCGCTATGGCGATTATGGCATTTTCAAAGCTTTATGGTGCTGTTTTTTTAGGTACTGCGCGGGACACAAAAATCGTTGAAGAAGCCAAAGAAGTCTCTTTTATCCAACTTTTACCGCTGGGTTTTTTAGCAAGTCTTTGTATAGGAATAGGCATTTTTATGAATGATATCGTAGGCATGCTCTCAAAAATTGTCCTCACATTAATACCGCATACCAGCGCAACTCCTTATGGATTTATCTCTATGCCTTTGATTGCTATGGTGATGATTTTGTGCGCCATTATTCCTTTTGTACTGCTTTATCTCTTTAAAGCTAACACCAAAGAAGCCAGAATCACGGATCCATGGGCATGTGGATTTCTTTACAATAAAAATATGCAAATTGGCTCAAACGCATTTACAGGCGATATCAAAAAAGCCCTTAGCTTTATTTTGCGATACGAAAGTAGCGTGAAGATTGATGGGTATTTTTCAAAAGCGGTTTATACCCATAAAACGCATGATTTCTTTTGGGAAAAACTGTATGAGCCTATTATTGACGCCATTATGGTGATTGCAGATAAGATTGGCGTGTTTCAAAACGGCAGAACCAACCTTTATGCCGGTTATATTTTGATTTATCTTTGTTTGATACTTATGTTTGGGTACTACTTTTTATAAGGAGAGGTTAGATGGATTTTTTTTACTTACTCTTACAACTTATTTCAGCGATAATGGTCGCTCCTCTCTTTGATGGAATTTCAAGGAAGCTAAGAGCCAGATTTCAGTCACGTATAGGACCGAGTATTTTTCAAACCTATTATGACATTTATAAACTCCTCAAAAGAGGAAGAACCAAATCAAAGAGTACCAGTTATATTTATCAGATTGCTCCTTATTTACTTTTTATAAGTGCGGCGGCGATGTTGTGTGCACTCCCTATTACCTATGGCACAAACGCTCCTTTTTTGTCACGCTTTTCTGATATCTTTGTTTTGCTCTATTTTGGTGCACTTTTTCGGTTCATATTTATTGTAGCAGGGATTGATACATCCAACCCTTTTTCAGGCATTAGTGCAAGCAGAGAAGGAACCATTGGGTTTTATACCGAGGAGGTTGCAGTCATTTGTCTTATCGTTGTCATGATGGGAGCGGGAAGTACCAATTTGGCTTTTATTAGCGAATTGATACAAAAAGGAAATTATGGCTATATGATTCCCTCTTTTTCCATTGCAGCCACTGCATTTTTATGGGTCATGTACGTTGAAACGGGCAGAAAACCCTATGATTTAGCAGAAGCAGAACAAGAGTTACAAGAGGGTGTTTTAGGAGAATTTTGTGGAAAAGATTTTGCCATTATTGATATTGCAATATTGCTTAAACAAATCACTGTTTTGGGATTTTTTCTTGTCATTTTTATTCCATGGAGGTTTGAGCATCCCCTCTTATCCTTAATCGTTTTCTTAGGTGAAGTAGGCTTTCTTTATGTGATGGGTGTTTTTATTGACAACTTTGGACCACGCTTTACGATGAACAAAGGAATGAAAAGAACCATGCTTTATGCACTGGCTATTTCATGTACCTCGTTAGCACTTTTTATTATGGGAATTTAACTATGGAACATATGATTGATATCGTTACGGTTCTAATGATGGGAACCAGTTTAGCCGTCTTCGGTTTGCGACAATACAAACTCAGTATCCTAGCGTACTCTTTGCAAACGCTGCTACTCGTTACGGTATTTTTGCTTTTACATGTAAAGTATGGCGCACATGAATTGCTGATTTGGTCAGCAACGGCTTTTGTGATGAAAGTTGTCTTTGTGCCTCTTTATCTATTGAGACTCGTTAAGAAATTAGGGGTTGTCGTGGAAGATGAACCCGTGGGTGGCTTTTTTATATCGCCTGTGGTAGCACTGAGCTTTTCACTTGCCATCGCCATGATGTTTTACAAAGTATTTATGCATTTTTCACTTTTTCAAGATGACTTACCTCTTTTTGCGGCTTCGTTTATTTTTATGATGGGTATTTTTGGTTTTGTGTTACGAAACTCTTTTATCAAACAAATTCTTGCCTACTGTCTTTTTGAAAATGGCATTCATCTAAGCCTTGCACTCATGGCATACAATTCTCATGAGCTGGTTGAAGTAGGTATCTTAACCGATGCTATTTTTGCAGTGATTATCATGAGTATCCTAGCAAAACGTTTTCACGCAAGCTATGGAAGTCTTGACACATCTAAAGCCGTTAATTTAAGGGGATAAAATGGATATTTTAGTATTAATACTCATCGTGCCTTTTGTTTTTGGTGCCATCATGTTTATGATGCCACTTCATTTTAAAGTTTTACAAAATACCCATATTCTCTTAAGTGTGATTGTTTCTGCTATTTTACTCAGTGCCGTAAGAAAAGTGGTAGAGGGCAATGAACTCTCCTTCTTTCATCACTATCTCTTTTTGGACTCTTTGGGTGCTATCTTTTTATCGCTCATTGCCATTACAGGTTTACTGGTGAATATCTATGCAACGACCTATATGAAATGGGAGTTGGAAGAGGGGCATATTAGCCTTCAAGAGGTCAAAAACTATTTTGCACTCAGTTTTATCTTTACATGGACTATGAGCTTAAGTGTCATTTGTAATAACATTGCCTTTATGTGGGCAGCCATTGAAGCAACGACCCTCGCATCTGTCTTTCTTGTGGCCGTTAAAAAAGATAAAAAATCCACAGAGAGTGGGTACAAATACATTGTTTTATGTAGCATCGGTTTAGCGTTTGCTTTGTATGCAACGATTTTACTCTTCTCCGCAGGCAATGGTAAAGTTGAGGGAGAGGCAATGCTTTACACCAACCTTCTTGCTCATGCAGAAAATATTGATGGTATGGCGTTAAAACTTGTTTTTATCTTTGCATTAATTGGTTTTGGAACCAAAGCAGGACTTGCACCAACGCATACATGGCTTCCTGATGTTCACGCCGAAGGACCTGCTCCAACTTCTGCATTGCTTTCAGGTGTTCTTTTAAAATGCGCTATGCTCGGGCTCATTCGTTACTATGCCATTGTTGCTAATGGTGTAGGATTTGATTTTGTTCAAACAGTGATGCTTGTGAGTGCAACCCTTACTTTATTTGTAGCCTCTTTTTTCCTTATTCGTCAGCACAATGTCAAACGTATGTTTGCCTATCACTCCATTGCACATATGGGTGTCATCGCATTTGGTTTGGGTGTAGGTGGTGCTATTGGACTTTTTGCAGCGCTTTTTCACTGTGCCGCACACTCGTTTACCAAAGCCCTTGCCTTTTGTTCCACGGGTAATATCGCCAAAATTTACGGCACAAAAGATATGACTAAAATGGGTGGTATGATACGCATTGCGCCTCTTACGGCTGTTTTATTTGGAATTGCCATCTGTTCATTGGTCGGTGTTCCTGGCTTTGCCATTTTTGTCAGTGAATTTTTAATCTTTAAAGCCGCCGCCATAGAAGGACAGTACCTTTTAATGGGTATTTTTGCCCTTGCGTTAGCCATTATTTTTATTGCTGATTTTTCACACTTTTTTCTGGCAACATTTGGTAAAGTGGAAGGTCAAGTCGTCCATAATAAAGAGATGAAGCTAAGTGAAAACTTACCGCTCATTGCCCTAGCCATTTTAATTGTAAGCTTTGGTATTTGGCAATTTGATTCCTTTACATTGCTCCTTAATGAGAGCGTAAAAACCATAATGAAACAATAGGATTTCCCATGAAATGTGATAGATTTATAGAAGCACTTAGTGCGAGAGTTAAAGTTTTAGAAGTGACAAGACAATACGAAGATCAGGTGACTGCTTTGGTTGAGTTAAACGATTTGCCTGAAGCCGTTCGCTTTTTGTATTACGATATGGGTGGCTATCTCTCTACCATGATTCCTAATGATGAGCGAAGCATTAATAAACATTACGCTCTTTATTATGCCCTTTCTATGGAAGGTGGCAAGATGTTTGAAGGCGATGAAATAGCGCAAGATGAAAAGTGTTTTGTCACCATCAAAGCATTGGTCTCTCCTGAGAGCCTCACGTATCCTTCGGTAACGCCTTTGGTACCTGCGTGTGTGTGGTATGAAAGAGAAGCCTACGATATGTTTGGACTGGTAGCAGAAGGTTTACCTGACAAACGACGTTTAGCGCTCAGTGATGACTGGCCAGAGGGACTTTTTCCGCTTCGTAAAGATGCCATGGATTATCGCTACCGTCCTGACATGAAAGAGCATTATATGGAGCCTGAGTATGAGTTTTTACGCCCAGAGGGTTCAGGCATTATTGATGTGCCATTAGGGCCTTTGCACATCACGGCAGATGAGCCTGGACACTTTCGACTCTTTTGTGATGGCGATACGATTATTGATGCGGATTACCGTCTTTTTTACCAACACCGAGGTATGGAAAAACTGGCTGAAAACCGCATGAACTACGATCAAATGGGCTATTTGGCTGAGCGGGTCTGTGGTATTTGTGGATATGCACACTCGATTGCGTGTATTGAAGCAGCAGAAAAAGCCACTAATTTAGAAATTCCTGCTCGTGCCCAAGCGATTCGGGTGATTTGTTCGGAAATTGAACGACTCCATAGCCATCTTTTGAACATTGGTTTGGCGTGTGAAGTGACAGGTAACTACAATGCGTTTATGCATATTTTCCGTATTCGTGAATACTCTATGAAACTTGCCGAACTGGTCACGGGTGGACGTAAAACCTATGGTAACGTGGTCATGGGAGGTCTTAGAAGAGATATGACAGGCGTGGAAATTAAAGAGAGCCTTAAAATTCTCAAAATCATCGAAACACAAGTGGATGAAGTGTGGGATGCCATTATGGATGACCAACGCCAAATGAAACGCTGGAAGGGTGTGGGTATTTTAGATAAACAAGTTGCCCGTGACTTCTCCGCTGTGGGACCAAATATTCGAGGCAGTGGTATCAAACGAGATACGCGCTACGACCATCCGTATGACTTTTTCAAAAAAATAGAATTTGATGTAGCGGTCGTTGAAGGGGGTGACGTATATGCAAGAGAGATGGTGCGCTATATGGAGCTTAAAAGCTCTGTTTCCATCATCCGTCAATGTTTTGAACTCATGCCACAAACAGCGATTATTGTCGATCCAAAATTTCATGTGAAACCTGAGAACTACGCTTTAGCCTATGTAGAAGCGCCAAGAGGTGATAATGTACATTGGATTATGCAAGGCAGTGCGCAAAAAGTATTTCGTTGGAGATGTAGGGCTGCGACCTACAATAACTGGCCAAGCCTTCGCTTTCAATTCCGTGGTAATACCATCGCCGATGCAGCGCTCATTGTGTGTAGCTTAGATCCATGTTATTCGTGTACAGAGCGTGTTACCGTTGTTGATATGAAGAGCAAGAAAAGTAAGATTTTGACCCACAAAGATCTCAAAGAATTTTCTAAAACGCTAAAAAATAGTCCCATAAAGGATTGATGATGATGAAGCTTCTGGATATTAGTAAAAAATATGGCGATACAACCCATAAATACCCTTTTGAACCCTACCAAGTTTCTAAGAATTTTCGAGGAAAACCTGCGTATACTTTTGATTTATGTATTGGGTGTGCGGCATGTGGCATTGCGTGTCCATCCAATGCCATCACGGTGCAATTTAATGAGGATAAAAGTAAACTAGTTTGGGAATTTGATTGCGGACGATGTATCTTTTGTGGAAGGTGTGATGAAGTCTGCCCAACAGGAGCGATTCGTCTTAGTGAAGAGTTTGAACTCGCCGTTAAATTTGACAAATCCGCACTGATTCAAAGAGGAGAACTTGAGGTTCAGTATTGCAGTGAGTGCCAAAAACCTTTTAGTGCGAAACGGCTGATTAAATATAGCTTTGAGTGTTTAAGCAAAGCAAACGTCAGCGATAAAAGGCTTGAAGAGGCAAAAGGGTATCTTAGTGTATGTCCTACATGTAAAAAACATGCCACAGTAGCAAACTTTACCAGTGGCAAAGAGATGGTGATAGAATGAAAACCTATGAAGTACCCAGTGATATTGCACTGGCAAATAGTTTAGAAGAGAAGCTGGAGCTTTTAAAACATATTGGTCGCAGTTTTAGCGTCTTTCGCATCGACTGTGGGAGTTGTAACGGGTGTGAAATTGAAATCTTTGCCGCCATCACCCCTTTGTGGGATCCTGAACGCTTTGGATTTAAACTAGTTGCCAACCCACGTCATGCGGATATTTTACTCTGTACAGGTCCTGTGACACGGCAGATGTACTACCCACTGCTTCGTGCGTATGAAGCAACGCCTGATCCTAAAATTGTAGTAGCTCTTGGAGCCTGTGGCTCCACAGGTGGTATTTTTTACGATGCGTACAGCGTCTTAAGTGGCATTGATAAAATTATTCCTGTGGATGTCTATATTCCAGGGTGTCCGCCCCATCCAGCAAGTATTATTTATGGACTCACAACCGCTTTGGGTGTGATGGATCAAAGGCTTCAAAAAGTGAGTTTTGAAGAAGAGGGAGAAATGCCCTCGTTGGTTGAAGATTCTGTCATGGGGAATACTCTTTTTGAGCGAGATTTATTGGTGCAAGCCAAACGATTGATGAGTTATGTTTTTGGACGTAAACTCTACGATAAATACCTTGATGCTCTGGTTCAAAGTGGTGATATTAAAAATCCAAAAGCCACTAAACTCTCTGTGACCAAAGCCATGCAAGCTGAAGATGACCCTCGTTATGCGGAGTGTATGGGTATCTTACACAATGAGATTTATACCCACTATGTTCCGTGCGAAGAGGACGATAAAATTAGTCTGCACCGTGTGCACTGGGGTGCGAAATGATAGAGGTCTATCAGCTGAGAAAACGACACCTCGATGGTGCCAAATCAGGTGATGCGAAGCTTGAGCAGATTAAAATCTTTTCAACCTGCATTGGGCATGGCATTGGAACAATTGATTTTAGTGAGAAAGTTTTAGAAATTGAAAATTCTGAATACGAAGCGTTAATCGATAATGGTGGAGCGTATTTGAAATTTAAGTTAGGCAATTTGAGTAAATATTTTGAAATTGAAGTTTTTCCTGAACACGCACATAAACTCTTACCTGAAATGATCGACTGTCCCTTAAAAGAGATATTTGCCAACCTCAAAGAGGGATATTTAGTACTTCGTAAGGATTTTGCGTGAAAAAAGCACTCTTGTGTGTAGGGAATGAACTAAGGGGCGATGATGGGGTTGCTATTGCCGTGGGGCGATTGGTTGAGGAGCAATTACCTGAGTGGAAGGTCTTTTTTGGATACGATACACCAGAGAATGAATTTGCCGCTTTGCGTGAATTTAAGCCTGATGTGATTGTTGTTGTCGATGCTATGAGTGGTTTTAAAGACGGGGAAATAGAGTTTTTAGACCTCAGTGATGAGCGAACCTATGTTTACTCTACCCACAACCTTCCTACCCCTATTTTAATGAGCTATTTAAGAGAGATTTGCATCAAAACTATTTTTTTAGGCATTGCTGTTTTATTGGAAAATGTCTTGCATTTTAGCGAAGGCTTAAGTGAAAACGCTAAGAACTCTTCTTTTAAAGCATTTGAAAAAATCAAAGCCTTTGATGCCATGTTAAGAGAGTAATTCAGTACCTATTTTGGTACTGAATCGCCTTTGATATAGCGTGCTTTTTTCGCCTCTTTAATCTTCGTAATATCCACCAAAATAAAACTATCCACACAGTTTCCAAAAGACTTATCAATATTAAAATCTAAAAAACAAATACCGCCCTCATCACACAACTCTGTATATTGTTTATACAATGTCGGCACACTCAAATCCATCAAAGAGAGTTGCTCTTTCAAAATGGCAAAATCTTCTTTATAATCATTCCCTTTAAAAAAACTAAGCGCCTCTTCTTTTTCAGAATGACTCATAAAATAACCATTACGTGCTTTAACCAACTCTTTCGAATAAGAAAAATAGAGTGTATAAAAAGAGATAATAAGATTTTTTGCCACCTTGGGATACACATCACTAAGGCTCACCGGTCCATACATATAACGAATATGAGGATTTGCAAACAAATACGCCCCAATCCCCTGCCACAAATAATCCAGCGCCCTGCTTCCCCAATAACGAGGCTGCACAAAACTGCGTCCTAACTCAATGGCATTGTGCAAATAAGGCTCAAACAAAGGAGTAAATTCAAAAAGTGTATGCGAATAAAACCCCTGCTCACCAAAAAACTCACGAATCATATTTGCTTCACCGATGCGATAAGCACCTACCACTTCAAGCTCTTCATCGTCCCACAAAACAATATGTTTATAGTGTTTATCAAAGGTATCCATATCTCTTTTATCGCCAGTACCCTCTTCTACTTTTCGAAAGGTAAGCTCCCTTAGTCTGCCAATCTCCTTCATCAAAGCAGAACCATTTTCTGCCTCGTAAAGATAGATTTTTTTGCCATCATTGGTCTGCCCCAAAAGCGTTGAGTGTTTTAACTCCAAACGAATCATTTTACGCTCTTCAGGATGGGCAATTGCCTTTTGTGTCGTAAAAATCCCTTTTTTACCTCTACTAATTTTATAAAGGTGCTTTTTTAAAAGACTGAGCTGTGTTGCTTCACTCATATGCGTTTTTTCTAAACTCTTAAAAGGAATCATCTCACCGACTTTGAAACGAATCACTTTGGAGCGTTTTTTAAACATCTCACTGGCAAGTAAAAACGTCGAGAGCCTTTTATTGACCATAGAAAGCGTATAAAAAAGTGGAGAATTTTTTGCATCAATAAAAACAGGCAAAAGCGGAGAATTACTCTTTTGAGCAAATTTCAAAAAGCCTTTTTTCCATTTGGTATCTTTAATCCCCGTAGGATGTGCTCGTGAGACTTCACCTGAGGGAAAGACAATGAGCGCTTCATCTCTTTGCAGTGCCTCATAAATAGTTTTAATAGACTCTTTGGCGGTACTGCCATTTAAGTTATCAATAGGAATCAAAAGCTCCTGTAAGGGCTCTATGTGCATTAAGACGTCATTGGCAAGCACTTTTACATCACTTCGTACTTCTTTTACCAGTGAAATTAACGCCAAAGCATCGAGTGCGCCTAAGGGATGATTGGCAATAATCACAACCCTCCCAGAAGAAGGAATATTGGCTTTATCTTTATTGGAAATAATATAACCAAAATTAAAATACTCTAAAACAGCCTCCACAAAATCAAATCCTCTATACGCTTCTGAGCGTGCTAAAAAGGTATTGATTTCATCTTCATGCAGTAGCTTTTTGAGAATATAAAGAAGACTATGCCGCACAATTGTAGGATAAGAGAGGATGTTTGGATACTTTAGGCTCAATGCTTTTTCAACATCAACCATGTCTTACTCCTTTTACATGTAAAGATTTTAGAAGGATTATAAAAGGAGTCCATTACGATACGATAACAGCTCGTAGCTTTTTATGTTACCATATTGTAATGATTTCAAATTACAATGATGGCAAACTATTGTAAGGAACGAGTATGCTTCAAAAATACGAAGAGAGACTGATTGAAATCAAAAAAATGCTGATTGATTTAGGATTAGAAATTACGATGGCAAGTGAAAAAGCCCTTAGCGGTATGGAGAGTTTAGATGCCAACCGTTTTGAATCAGCAAAAACACTTTTGAAAAATGTGGAAAATCAAGCCAATGCCATTGACAATGAAATTGTGGTGACCCTAGCACTTTTTGGCCCTGAGGCGAAAGATTTACGTAAAATGGTAGCATACCTTAAAATCACCAATGAATTGGTCAAAATTGCTGAAAACATTCGCAGTTTTAGCAAACGCATGGTAATACATCTTCAAAGTGGACTCCCTTTCGCCTCGTTGCATGAGTACTCTACCCACTTATGCAAAACATCGATTCAAGCCGTTACCTTAGCGATTGGAACGATTAATATCAGCGAACGTGAAACCCTTGAAGATACCTACCGAAGGGTAAAAGTTGAAGAGAGCAAAAGCGATGATCTCTACTCTATTTTGGAAAAAAATATTTTAAGTGACATTGCTAAAGTCATTGATCAGAGTGCTGATTTTATTCAAATTTTAAGTACCATGCGAAAACTTGAACGCATGGCAGATAGAAGTGTTAATATCGTTCAACTCATGATTTTTGCCCGTGTGGGTGGAGAGATGAAGACCTATTAAATACAATGATTTTTTACACAATAGAGGTAAAATGAAGCAGACCATTTTAATTATCGAAGATGAAGAGGATTTACTCGAACTTTTAGAGTACAATTTACAAAAAGAGGGCTATGAAACACTAGGCTTTCTCAACACTAAAAATGTAGAGAAGTGTTTGCAAGAAGAGTCCATAGAGCTTCTGATTGTTGATCGGAATCTTCCGGGAATGGAAGGGAGTGAATTTGTAAAAACCCTTCGGGAAAAGGGATTTTCTCAAGCCGTGATTTTTGTGACCGCTAAAGACAGTGATACCCATATTGAAGAGGGATTTTTACGAGGTGGGGATGATTATCTCACCAAACCCTACAATATGAGAGAACTACTGCTTCGTATCAAAGCCATTTTAGCACGCACCGCACCGCAGTCTAATAGCACCCTCTCGTATCGTGATTTGAGTCTTGATTTAGAAGCGCACACGTTACATGTAAACACCAAAGAGGTCGAACTCACCAAACTCGAGTTTGACCTTTTGCGAACCCTCATTGAAAATAAAAACTCTGTCTTAAGCCGTGAGTTTCTCTTAGAACATGTCTGGAAAAGCGATGATTTTTTTCAAGATAAAACGGTCAATGTTGCCATTAATCGCCTCAAAGCCAAAATAGACCCCACCAAAGAAAAAGAGTATATCAAATCTGTTTGGGGCGTAGGATACAGCTTATGCTAATGCTTCATCAACACATTACCCGCACCCTTTTAGCCCTCTTTCTAGGCACACTTTTACTCTCAAGCGTGGTGAGTTACTTTACCATTAAAACGAACAATATTGAGAGCTATCAACGAGAGTTAGAGTCACACATCAAAATTATTAAAAACCAACTGCTCACAACAAGCAATCTTGAAGAATTTGCTCGCATTATCAAAGAAAACGCAGGCATTCGTTTTACCCTTATTGATGAAAATGGTGTGGTATTGGTCGATAGTGATGCACAAAGTGAAAGTATGGACAATCATGCTCACCGTGAAGAAATTGTTAAATCGTATAAAGTAGAATTTGCGCACGCTATTCGTTTTTCTGATTCGGTTAAAAGTGACTTTTTATACGTCGCCCATCGTTTTGAAGAGAATAACCGCATCTTATTTTTACGCCTTTCCATGAATATTGGCTCTATTATGCATAATTTTTATGACCTGTGGATCAAAATTGCGCTTATTTTTTGTATTACCCTACTTATGGGGCTTTATAGTGCGTATCTTCTGAGCCAGAAAATTCGTACAGAGATTGATAAAATTATCGCCAATCTTCAACAAATCGCCGATAAAGATTATAAAATAAGCCTCTCTTCTCATTTTTGTTTGGAATTTTTAGAGATCGCCAATTACCTCAAAAAACTTGCCACGAAACTGGAAAAACGAGCAAAACAAAAACGCAAGTACACCGCTAAAATCAAACTGATTTCTCAGCAACGAAGCGATGTTATTTCTGCTATTAGCCATGAATTTAAAAATCCTATTGCTTCTATTATGGGGTATGCGCAAACACTTTTGGATGATCCTAATGCCAGCGTGCAAATCAAAGAGCGCTTTTTAGGAAAGATTGTTCAAAATGGACAAAAAATCTCTATGATGATAGATCGTTTAGCACTGACCACCAAATTTGAAAATGGTGATTTTACCACCCACAATAGTAGTTTTGATGTGGTGAAAATGACCCAAGATATTGCCCAAACCTTTAAAGAAAAGCACCCACTGAGAACCATTAAATGTGAGCTCCCAGAGCATTTTTTCATTGACTCTGATCGGACAATGATGGAGCTTGTCATCTCCAACCTCATTGACAATGCACTTAAATATTCGGATGATACCATCACGGTTTTTATTGACAATGAATCTTTACATGTAAAAGATAATGGCGTAGGAATCAAAGAAGATGAAATTGAAAAAGTGACCCAAAAATTTTACCGTTCAAACTCACACTCATGGGATAATTCAATGGGATTAGGTTTGGCATTGGTCAATTATATTCTTAAACTTCACAACACAAATTTACAGATACAAAGTAGCTTAGGCGTAGGATCTGATTTTTCTTTTAAATTGCCTTCAAACTGATTTGTTATATGATGAAACCTTAAATTTTGTTACTTTAACATTCACCTCAAAGGTGGATAAAAAAGAAAAAGGCTAATCATGCATAATATGGGTGAACCTCGCATCAAAATTGTTGCGATGCCAAAAGACACGAATCCTTCTGGTAATATTTTTGGAGGCTGGATTATGTCGCAAATTGATATTGCAGGCGCACTTGCGACGCGTGATCTTTGCGTTAAACGTGTGGTAACAGTAGCGGTTAATTCAATGGAGTTTCGTGAAGCCGTCAAAGTAGGCGATGTTTTAAGTTGTTATGGAAAAATTCTAAAAGTAGGAACCAGTTCCCTTATGGTGCAAGTTGAAGTCAACGCAGAACGCTCTTATTTTGGGGAACATCGCTGTTTACATGTCACCAGCGCCGTCATTACCTATGTCAATGTCAATGAGAAGGGAGAGAAAATGCCTATTCCCTACACTGACAATGAACTCTTAGCTTTAGGTATTGAGAAAAAAGCCTAAGCATTTATTGAGTCAGTATAAACTGACTCAACGAAACATCCCCAACGACTAAATCTTCAATAATACCTTTCCCCTCCAAAACACGAAGCTTCGCCTTGAGTGCTACACCACTACCTGCACGCAGTAACAATTCAGCCTTAGGTGCGAGATCTTCTCGCATGTAAAAACGATCAAAAGGAAGCGAGAAATAGACCATAGTTTCATGCTTTTCATTGATCCCACGATAAAGCGCATCCGTAGAAGAGAGCGTTACTTCAAGAAAGTTGTTCCTCTTTGGTTTGTGAAATGTGACCTCTTTTATTACCGTTACATCTTCTTGCTTTTCCAATAATGCATACCCTTTTATCCGCTCTTCCATAGGCTCATCTTCCTTCGCTAAAGGTGCTTTATTAGCATCCTTAAAACGAAGCGTTACATAGCGCCCACGAAAAGGATCATAAGGGTCAAGTGGCAAAACATCAAAATAAAAAATCTCTCCCTGCGTTAAAATACGCTCATATTTCACAATTTGAAGCCCAATCACACTGACTTGAGCAAGGCATAAAATCCCAAATAAACTCCATGAGAGTTGTTTTATCCATTTCATGAGTGAGCCTTTAACTTACGACGTACAAGAGCATTCATTGCTAAAAAGAAAACACCCGTTGCAATAAACGCTAACCCTTTTGCCACCAAACTAAAATCAGCATCCATAAAATGAATCCAAATAGCAATAGCGATTAACAGCATCCCTTGATTAATCATGCCCATACATGATTCTTTTGCCCCTCTCATAATCATAATCAATGCGCCAAGCACCAGTGAAATATTAATAAATACAATTGCCTCATACACCAAAGCCTCTTCTCTTTGTATCAGCGTATTGTAAATAAAGAAGATAAAAGGGCTGAGAATAATAAGCACCTCAGAGGGAACACTTTTGCACTTGCGGACAAACAAGACTAAGAGCAGTACAAAGACCATGCCAAGTCCTATCATCAAATCACTCATAAAAAAGACCTCTTCTGTGGTATACCCTATGGTGTCCATCCATCGCGATGACCGAAAAGAGAGATGGCAAAACAGTAAAATAAAAATACCTACTTTGCCTATCAAGACAAAAGGGCGTTGCCACATCTTCTCCCCATGAGAGAGATACAACCTTCCTATTACGTAATAAAGGGCAAAGAAAAGTGCTAAAAATGTTGTTATATGTCCAAGATGACGCAGTTCATATGTTTCAATCGCCAGTTCAATGAAAAACACAGACATAAACGAAAGAGCAATCGCCCAACTTAAGAATAATGTACCATTGGCGTCATGCGCCTTTCTAAGCTGTACCATATAATAGGCTAACGATGAAAATGCAACCACAAAAAGTACCCATGGAGGCATAAACAGTTGCATCGTGGTATTGATCATCTCTCCAAACTTTTCATGATGACTCACCCAAACCACTGTCCATAAAAGAATATGTAAAAACGCGGCACCAAATGAAGGCAAAACCCATACCCCCAAAAAAGAGAGCAATAACCAACCCCCTAAGAAATCAGACAACGTTCCCCCTAAATGATAGGTTTGCCCTATAATGGCCAACGAAGCACCCACCATTAAAAACCATAATACCCCACTCCCCTCAAGAAGCGATTGGTTGTATGCTTTAGAGTGTTTCACCCAAAAGGCAAACGCTTGAGACCCCACCAAAAGTCCTACGGCTAACACGGTACGCTCAAGATGCCCCAGTTCCGCCCAGTTATAGGCTAAAATGGAGATAATACCAAGCCCAACCAACACAAAACCCACCAAACTCAAAGCAATACTTGAAGCTTGTGTTTCACCTTTTTTTTCACTATACCGCTTCAATAAAAGCGCTGCATTCTCCTCTGTGACAAGACCTTCTTTAAGCCACAATGGAAGCTCTTTTTGAAGCCAACTATAATTTTCTTTGCGCATTGCACCCTTTACATGTAAAAATAAATTGATCCCTAGGAGACATCATCTTTGGGTAAAACGATTAACACCAATAACCCACCCTTTTCATTACTAATAGCAATAGAACCTTGCATACTCTGCTCAATAATTTGCTTCGCCATATACAGTCCCGTGCCATTTCCACCCCCACTGCCTTTGGTTGTAAAAAATGGGTCAAAAAGATGTGGTAAAGTATCTTCGCTCACGCCCCCACCATTATCAGAAACTTCTATAATAATATAGTGTTCTTGCTCATACGCACGAATCACAATATGACCTTGTGCAATTTGACGCTCTTTTATAGCATCTTTGGAATTATTAATCAGCACTAAAAAAACATGTGAAAGCTCTTTTTTAAAACCATACATTGCCAAATCCACAGGACAATCCACTTCAATGCTAATGTCTTGATGAGCAATACCTCCATCGGTAATTTTCATGCTCTCTTCAATACATGTATGCAAATAAAAGAGTACTTTTCCTTTATCAGGCTTAAAAAAGTCCTTGAAATCATCAATCGTAGAGGACATATGCGCAATCATACCTCGAAGCTTTCGAATCTCGTCTTCTAAGAGTGTCGGAGTTAATTTTTTACTTTGACTCTCTAAAAAAATGCGGTTAATAATCACACTAATGGTATTAAGCGGTTGTCGCCATTGGTGTGCAATATTATTGAGCATTTCACCCAATGCGGCCAGTTTGGATTGCTGAAAAAGCATCCGATCTTTAATACGACTGCTCTCAACCTCTTCTTGTATTTTTTGTTCTAAATGTGTATTTAAATCTTCCAGCTTCACTTTGGTATCAAAGGCATCACACAATGCTGAGGCAATAGCACCATATTCGTTTTTCTTAGGCAAGTATTTTTGAAGGGGTTCTTTATTTTTTTCTATCAAAGAGAGCGTAATATCACGCAAAGGAAAAGTAATGTATTTAGCAATTAAGACAATAAAAACCAACATGAGTACAATCGTATGAATGATGTTGAGATTCATATCTTTAGACGCATACCTATCGAGCACTTCACCCATACGGTTATGCATATGAAGATAGAGTGTGGCCACAGTCTTATTGCTAATCCCTAAAAGAGGAATCTCATCTGCAATCATATACTCATTTTTTAAAGGCTCAAGTTTATTGAGATAGACTTTTGCAAGACCATAAGCGCTAAGTTCATTTAAAAATGCCTCATCCCAATGTTTTACAATCACAACAAAGCCACTAGCGGGTGAATCGACATGAATAACCTCATCTATGCGACGAATAGGAGCGATATGCACTTCAACCACTTGCTGCTCTATGGTTGCAAAAAAGTGTAAAACACCCTCTTTGCTTGAATCTAAAAACTGAACATTAAGCACGTGACTTAAATCGTTTAAAAAAGGTTTTGTAGATTCAGAAAAAAGTGCTTTTTTGGATTGGTTTAAGATATAAAACCCATCAATATTAAACTGAACACTGCTCCCTTTAAGATTGTCTTCTGCCCATTCAGGAGTAGGATTTTGGACAAAATTAACCAAATCGTTCCATATCGCATAATCAAGTGCTTGTTTTTTCATAGGGTCTGATTTGAGAAGTAAAAGTTGTTTAAATCCAGATGTTAGCTCACGAGCATAATTCTCTGCCATCGTATTGACACTTTTTCGTTCACTCATCCACATAAACGATTGAACACCTATGGCCACTAAAAAGGTAAGCATTGCTAAGACAAAGAAAGAAGATTTAACACTCATAACCAGACTCCTTTAGACGATGCAAAAAGAGCACTACATACGTTACATGTAAAAATCAAATGCCCTTTTCGTAAGCTTCCCATCCCATTTTACGCAACACGCAGGCAGGACACATACCACACCCATATCCCCACGCATGTTTTTCACTATGGTCACCATTATAACACGTATGCGACTCATTAATCACCAAATCCAAAACGCCCTCTTCTTTTGAAAGTGCGAATGTTTCTGCCTTGGTAAGGTGCATAAGCGGATAGTGAAAGATGATGTTCGCTTCACTTCCTAAATTTAGCGCAAGCTCTAACGCTTTTACAAAAGGCTCTCTACAATCAGGATAACCTGAGTAATCAGTCTGATTCACCCCAATAATAATATGCTCAATGCCTTGCTTTTGCGCGAACGCATGGGCAAGTGTAAAGAAAATGGCGTTGCGATTGGGCACAAAAGAGGCGGGAAGATTGGTGTGTACTCTGTGGTGCGCGCCAATGTCTTGTGTACTATCAATCAAAGCAGAGTCATTGAGCTGTGAAAACGCATCTAAACTTAACAGCGTATTCTTTACATGTAAAAGCGAAGCAATCTTTTGTGCTTGAGCAATTTCTACTTTATGCTTTTGCCCATAATCAAACGTAATGCTCTCCACATACTCAAAACGATTCTTCGCCCAACCCAAACAAGTGGTGCTATCTTGCCCACCGCTAAAAACAACCAATGCCTTACTCATTACTCTACTCCTAAAAACTTGTGCAGTTGTACACTCAAAATAAAACGAGGATTCGCTTTAACCAACGCAATACAAAAAGCTAAATTTTCCTTATTGGGCGTGTGGGCATCGTTTTGTGGCTGAATAAACAGAGGCTTGTAGCTTTTAAAATCAAGCAATTTAGAAACATCTGAATCCTTAGAGACAATAAACTTCACCTCATCATACCCATGCTTGGCAATCTCATTCCAATCTTTGGGGCTATACGTTATCCAGTTGGCACTGGCGATATTGGAAAAATTATAACCATTGGTTTCCACCGATACCGCATACATATGCGCTTGTAAAAACTCAATAAAACCATTGAGAATATAAATACTAGGCTCACCCCCTGTGATAATCACATTCATCGAAGGATACGCCTTAATACGCTCTAAGAGTGCTTCAAACGAAAGCTCTTCATACGCACCTTTGTGAAGCTCCTCATCGCAAAAGGAACAGCTTAAATTGCACCCATACAGGCGAATAAAAATAGAAGGAACACCCACTTGCGTCCCCTCACCTTGAATGGAATAAAACATCTCGACAACTTTTAACATTTTACTCTTCTTATTTTTTTGATTATTTCATATTACAAGATACTTCTAAAAACTGGTCAAAACTCCCATTTTTAGCAAAATTTATTTCATAATTTTCTTCATTTATTTTATCTATCCTTACACTATCTATACCCAAAATTTGTAATTTCTCATATGTTAATAATTCACCTTCTTTTAACTTTAAAACATCCCTTAGTATCCATTGTCCTAATACTTTGTTAGATTTTGACATTAAAGCCTTACCACCATCTTGACAAACTTTCGCCTCTATAACAGCGCTATTTGGCAATTTCAAATTAAAAGACTTATCCCTACTAGGAAAAAAGGTTGGATACATACGATGAATAATAGCAGGTATAGGAATATACACTTCATCATAATCTCTTTTTCGCCCCTTTGCATTCCACTGATTTAATCCACTATTGGTATACACAAAATGTTCCCGACCATAAAGAGGTAAAAAAATAGTTTGTCGTTCATACCCACTAAATAACAGTGGATACTCATTTTTACATGAAAGTAGCATTTCTAATGGGTCTTCAATAATCTTAACTTCAACTCTTTCTAAAAAATGAGGTGTATTAAATCTTTTAGTTAAAGTATTTTTTGAAACTAAAAAAGAATATTCTTCTTTTCCATCTTCAAAAATAATAGAACCTTTTTTTTCTTTAATATTTTTGATATTTCCTATATCTACAAAATTCATCGCTTCTTCAAAAATATTAAATTGAGAATCTTCTCTAACAATACAATGATAAATTGAAGATTCTATATTATGAACTCTTTGAGTAAAAGCAATTCTTTCATTTCTAATTTCGGCAATTTTAAATACTTTTTTTTGTAAACTCAACCCTTCATATAATGCTCTATCTGTACTACCAAACTCCGTAACTTTTTGAAATGTTTTATTATTTCCTGCTAAAAAAGTTTTTAACCCTATTCCTAACATTTCCTTTTTAGAATCTACCGACACATCACTGCGACTTAAATCTTCCGCATTAAATGCTTTACAAAAAATTTTTTCTGCAATACGATAATACAAATAAGGAGTGTTTGATTCAGAAAATAAATTTGATAAAGAACCAACCACTTGAAGAAATTTTTGATACTCTTTTTGGTTGTTCAAATCTTGAGTACTATAAAACATTTTACTTCTCCAAAATATTCTTAATTTTAAGAGCAATATGATTAATTACAGGGACAACCACACTATTACCAGACTGCTTATATAGTTGCGAATCTACCTGATTACTTGGTAATATAAAATTTTCAGGGAATCCTTGAAAATTCAAACACTCTCTAGGTGTCAATTTCCTTATACCTTTTTTATCTCTGACAATAGGTACATTATGTCCACCCATTCCCATGTTTGCAGTTAATGTAGGACAAACTCCACTTTTGTTTTCTCGTACATATTGTCGTCTCCACTGATAGATACTTTCTGGATTATTAACATCATCTTTTATTTTCTCGTACAAAGGTTTATCATTGTAATAGTATTTATCATCTACCTTGTTTTGTAAAAGTTTCTTAACTTGTAAACCTTGTTCTATTTTCTGTGGAAACTCAAATTCAATGCTATGGTCTAAAAAAGCTATGATATATATACGTTCTCGATTTTGAGGCACGCCAAAGTCTTTTGCATTTAAAACTTCTGCAAAGACTTTATATCCTAAGTTTTGCAACGTTTCTTTCACAACTTTAAAAGTTGTACCTTTATCATGATTTTTAAACCCTTTTACATTTTCTAAAAAAACTACCTGAGGTTTATGGTGTTCTACAATACGTGCTATTTCAAAAAAGAGTGTTCCTCTAGTGTCTTCAAAGCCCTTTCTAAGTCCCGCAATACTAAAAGCTTGGCAAGGGAAACCTCCTAAGAGAATATCAAAAGGGGGTATATTTTTTTCATCTATTTTTGTAATGTCACCATAAGGTTTTTCACCGTAATTAGCATAATACGTTTCACAGGCATATTTATCAATTTCTGAAGCAAAAACAAACTCTATGTTTTCTTGAAAAGCATGTTGAAACCCTAAACGGATTCCTCCAATACCTGCAAATAAATCTATGGCTCTATACTGTGCTACTTTATGTTGATGATTCATCGTAAATAAATTTCTTTCCATATAATAGGTCATCTGTTTACTCCCATGTATTTTAAATGATCATACACAGTTTAAAACTAAGACCTAAAAAATTTTTCATTTTGAAATATAATGAGTCTAGATTATAGTATGAAATTGATTATAAGCAGATTTGAGAAATCTTCTTTATATCTCTTTTTAGGTATCATTTAAGCATCACACATGAAGGTATATCTATGTTATGGCAAATCAGTAAAGAGTTCGATTTTTGTTACGGACACCGTGTCTGGTCGCAACAACTCGACTCCGAATTTTCCCTCACAGGCTGTTTAGCGTGCCGTCATTTGCACGGACATCAAGGTAAAATTGTTGTTTATTTACAGAGCAATGAACTCAAAAACGGTATGGTCACAGACTTTCACCATCTCAATTGGTTCAAACAATTTTTAGATGCTACACTTGATCACAAATTTATCATTGATATCCATGACCCGCTTTTTGAAACGCTTTTACCGCACTTTGCGGATAAACAAAACCTTCTAAGCCACGAAGCGGGTTACCAAACACCTGATTTAAGCAAAGTAGCGCATGAAGCGATGCATCTCATCGAAATGTATGAAGGATATATTATCGTTGATTTTGTTCCCACCAGTGAAAATATCTCAACATGGCTTTTGGAAATCATTCAGAAAAAGATGAGTCGTTTGGGAGTGTTTGTCTCGCATGTAGAGTTTTTAGAAACCCCAAAAAGCAGAAGTATCGTCTACAATCAACAGTAGGGGAAAACCCTACTGTTGATTTACGCCTTAGCGTAAGCACCCTCAAGTTTTTTATAGAGTGTCTCAATGGTCGGAGCATTTTCGCCTGAAAGCAGTGAGAGCATCACTTCGTTATCCTCTTTGCCATTCCACACTTTTTTATAGTGCCCCTCTTTATAACCGTGGTCTTGTCTAAATTGATTGAGGACATTTTTCGCCACGTAGAATTTATACAAAATTTTAAGGTTAATGCCACATTTACGAGAAAGGGCAAAATACTCTTTTAAAAGGCCATCAAAAAAGTCCACTTCAAAGCCTGTCATATCGTGAATAATGCTCTCAATGTCATTAATGAGCTCCATCGGATCAGCCGATACAGAAGAAAGTGGCTCTTTGGTAAACGCTTCAAAGCCTTGTACATCTAAAATATCATGCACCAATTTTTCTAAATCACCCTTGCCATTGGTTTTATAATCTTCCAATAACAAACTCATCACAAAATGCCAAATATCGACAATCTCAACGGTGACATTGTCCCAGTCTGTCGCTTTGTTAATGCTCTTCCAATGTTTCCAACTAAAACTATCAATGAGCTCCGCGCACTCCATGTAAATACATCGCTTCCAGTTAATCATGCGGTTATTTTTGGTATAGCCATTTTCCCAACCGATTCCATTGGTTTCGTCGTTGAGTTTTTGTTGCAACGCAAACATTTGCGTTAAATAATCTCTACTAGTCATCGCTTTCCTTCGTTCATAAAAACCCTAGATTATACTTTTTTGCGCCATAAAAGTCAAAAGAGATTCACTCCCTCTTGCGTATCCTAGCTCAAAACAGCGCATGAGTTCACTAAAAGTAAACAATCCAAACGAAGAGAGTTTAGGATCAGTAATGTAAAGATCACTCTTGGAAATTTGCAAGGAAGAAGATGCCATAAAGAGCAAAAAGAGTGAGCGTTTTATCATGGAAGCAAGCGTGTGTTTCTCCTTTACATGTAAAGGGTGAAGATTGACGCTGACGATGGGATAAGCGTAGTCTAAAAGCGGTGAAATGGGTAAATTATCCATAAATCCCCCATCAATGAGCAAATGATTGTGATAGGCGATGGGGCGAAAAATAGGAATGAGCGCTGAACTTGCAATGGCAAGTTTTATGGCATCCCCCTTATGAAAACGCATGATCTCTCCCGTGTGCAAATCCACGCAGTTAATGAACGTGGGAATGCGCATCTCCTCCAAGGAAGATACAGGGCAAATCTCTCTTAAAATAGAGGCTTTCTCATCAATACGAAACACTCCTTTTTGAAAATAATTAAACCCGATGACCTTACGAAACGCCTCACTTTTAAAGAGACGTATCATATCAAACGCACTCACGCCTGAGCCCACACCCGTGGCAATGACTGCGCCAATACTCGTTCCTGAAATAGCGCCTATCTCAATGCCATGACGCTCACATGCAGCAATAACTCCCAAATGAAACGCACCCCTTGCCGCACCGCCTGAGAGAGCGAGGGAAATCTTTAATGATTCAGCCATGAAATAATTTTAAACTCCCCTTCATAGGTCTCAACAATCGCACTGCACGACTCCACCCAATCGCCGCAGTTTAGGTACTTAATGCCCTCAATCTCTCGCATTTCAGCCTTATGAATATGCCCACAAATCACCCCATCGTAGTGGTTGCGTCTGGCATGTTCACTGAGAATCGACTCAAAATCGGTGATGAACGACACCGAGCTTTTCACATGGTCTTTGACATACTTGGAGAGCGACCAGTGACGTTGGTAACGAAGCTTTTTGTGACACCACGCTAACACTTGGTTGACATGTAAAAGCATATCATACCCAACATCCCCCAAAAGCGCTAGCCAGCGTTTGGTCATGGTCACACTGTCAAAAAAATCCCCATGCGTGATGTAATACCGCTCATTCTTAAGACTCACATACGAACACTCATCTTTAATTTCAATCGAATCGCCCAGAGCTAAAGGCAAAAAAGAGCGTAAAAAATCATCGTGATTGCCTGTAATGTAAGTGACTTTGGTGCCTTTTCGAGCTTTTCTTAGCACTTTTTGAATCACATCGGAGTGCGATTGTGCCCATTTCATCTTACGCTTAATCGCCCACCCATCAATAATATCCCCCACCAAAAAAAGGTAATCACACTCACTGCGTCTTAAAAACTCCAGTAGCTCATGCGCTTGGCAAAAACGCGTGCCTAAATGCACATCGGAGATAAAGATGGAGCGAAACGAGAACACCTCTTCTTCATGGCTTACCTCACTCATGCGTTTTTCAAACTCTCCCCAAAAATATCATCGGCAAAGTGAGAGAACTTACCCCGCACCGATTTGTCCAGCTCTATGGCAAAAAGTGAGATGTGTGTCTGCTCTTTTTTCGTCTGCTTTAAAAGCGAAGTCAAACCGTTGTTAAAGCGATTTAGGTACATGTTGTCAATTTGGCGATTTGAGCCAATGACGATGGCTTTACAGTTATTATCCAACCTTGATAAAATGAGCTGTGTGGTGTTATTGGAGCTGTTTTGCCACTCATCTAAAATCACAATGGCATTCGAAAGCGTTCGCCCCCGTGCCTCACCTGGCCAGAGTTTTTCAATATTGTATTTGCTGATAAGCTCTTGCACTTTTTTCTCAATCGCCACTTGCGGTTCTTGAGTATTTTCCCTTTTTTTCATCTTCTTTTTGGCAATAAACTCTAAGGTGTCATAAAGTGCCATGTTATAAATACGAAACTTCTCATCGTTGCCTGAGAGATAGCCCACATCTGCACCTTTATCGACGCTCTCAATGGAGTTGCGTACATACACAATTTTTTCATAACTGCCTTTGCTGACTAAGCGCATCGCCGCCACAAATGCCATCAAGGTTTTTCCACTTCCAGCCCTTGCGTCAATGACATGAATATCGTACATGTTTGAAAGCAGTGCCTTCATAAAAAACTTCTGCTTAAGGTTGATGGGTTTGACCTCTAAGCCCCTAAAATCAAGCTCTTCATTCAGCATATAAATAATCCCTGCAGGTGAGATAATCGCATGAGCGCTATTGCCATCAGGACTGACAAACTCGTAGCAATAATTACCACTCTTATGCTCAGGGTCAAACTCGCTGATAAGTTTTTTATCTAAAGTGTTAAAGAGGGCTGAGTCCATGGGGAGTTGTTTGACAAACTCAAACTCAGGCACATCGCTTCTATCTTCTCTTAAGGACTCCACCGTAACATTGTAAAAAAGCCCAAACATACGGGCATACACATCCAAAGAGAGAAAAATGACTTTGTAATCTGGATAGTAAGTTTGTGCCCCTGAAGCAACCTCTAAAATGCGTTTATCGTTGGACTCATTGATAAACTGAGAGTCAATGTCGGAGGTGTAGAGGGTTTTGGAGAAGAGATGAATGGCGATGTCATCATCATAGCGCATCTTCACCACACGGAAAAGCTCACCGCTATCGACCGCTTCTACCGTGCATGAGGCCAGCATCCTTGCAAAACTTCTGGCTTGATAGCCTAGCTCACTAAAGTTCTTTTTAAAATCCTCCAGCTCGATAAGCACCGTCTCTGGAATAACGATGATGTTGTTGCCACCATCGCACAGCTCTTTGATAAAATTGGTGTTGTGCAAGATTATATTGGTATCGAGCACATAGACTTTATTGACTGACATCTCGCTTCCTTTTCATACGAGGATTGTATGAAAACATTATAACAACTTCGTAACAAAAAGGATGTAGATTTTGTGCGCAGAGGGTTTACATGTAAAGCCCAATGACTTTACATGTAAAGAAGATTATTCGCTTTTTTGCTCGATGCCACCACCTAAAACACGATACAGTGTGACACGATTGGCAAGTTCTTCAAGCCTGACGTTAATGAGCGTTTTTTGTGAACTGTAAAACGAACGCTGGGAGAGAAGCGCATTAAGATACGTATCGACCCCTTGTTGATAGCGTGCGTCATAAATGGCATAACTCTTTGCATTGGCTTCCACCAAAGCTTTTTGAGCCTCGTACTGCTCAAAAATAGTTGAGCGACGTGAAAGTGCGCTTTGCACCTCACTAAACGCCGTTTGTATGGTCGCTTCATAGCTTGCAAGGTAAAGCTCTCGTTTGGCTTTGGCATAGTCCAGATTCGCATCCCGCTCACCCATATCAAAAATCGGAAGCGTCACCGTGGGGGCAAACGACCAAATCTTAGACGTTCCCCCATCAAAAAGCCCTGTTAAGGTGTTGGTACCAACACCCCCTTTGGTGGTTAAGGTAATGGAAGGAAAATAGGCCGCCCGTGCCACACCAATGTTGGCATTGGCAGATTTGAGATTATACTCTGCTTCTCTCACATCAGGACGCTCAAGTAAAACCTCTGAAGAGAGTCCCACAGGCACATCCAAAAGCCACGCTTGAGCCCCCTCTTCTAAACCTTTGGGCAAATGCTCATCTGCCACCTTGGCACCCACTAAAAGCTCTAAGGCACTTCTATCTTGTGCCACTTGAGTCGTGTAGTTTGCCACATCCGCTCTGGCTTGTTCATAAACACTTTGGGCATTAAAGAGGGAGACTTTGGTATCCACGCCTAAATCCACCCGTTTTTGCACCACGTCTAAGGAGCGTTTGGCACTCTCTTTGGTTTGCTCTGCCAACGTTAAAAGTGTTTTATCAGCGGCGTAACTCAGCCACGCATTCATGGTCTCAGCAATGAGGGCTATGCGTACTGTTTTTTCTGCCTCTTCAACCCCTTTGTAGGTTTGCAAGGATGCTTCGCTTTGGCTTTTCACTTTTCCAAAAAAATCCAACTCATAACTGCTTAACCCCACGGTTGCAGAGGAACTCTCGGAAATCGCCGTACTCTCTCCTGAGAGTGCTCTGGCTTTTGAACCTGTGGCAGAAGCATCAATGCTTGGAAACTGAGCACTTTTACTGACACGGTATGTTGCTCGTGCCATCTCAATGTTGGCGACTGCTTTTTTAAGATTTCGGCTATTTTCTAACGCCTGTGCGACCACTGCTTGTAAAGAAGGCTCACGCACAAACGCTTCCCATGCCAAATCCTGAAGCGTGCTTTTTTGCACCGACGTATTCATATCAAAGCTTGAAGGGATAGGTGCATTGGGACGTATATATTCTGGTGCCATACTCATACATCCTGCAAAAAGGAGTGGGATTAAAACGATACTGTATTTTTGCATCTCACACCTCTCCCATCATGGTTGCATGATGGCTACGTTTAGGGAAAAGTCCCCGTACCAACACAAAGAAGAGCGGTACGAGAAAAATCGCTAAAAAGGTCGCACTGAGCGTTCCTCCAATAATTCCCGTACCGATGGAAATACGACTGTTTGCCCCTGCACCACTGGAGAGTGCCAAAGGCAGAACCCCTGCGATAAATGCCAAAGAAGTCATCAAAATAGGTCGAAGTCTCAGCTTTGATCCTTCAACTGCCGCTTCTACCAATCCTTTACCTTGAGTGTATGCCATCTCAGCAAATTCAACAATCAAAATCGCATTTTTAGAAGAGAGCCCAATGGTTGTAAGAAGGGCTACTTGAAAATAGACATCGTTGTTTAAGCCTCTAAGATACGCCGCTAAAACGGCACCAAAAATACCCAAAGGAATGACCAAAATAACCGAAAAAGGCACTGACCAACTCTCATACAAGGCCGCCAAACACAAAAAGACCACTAAAATAGAGATGCTGTACAACGTCACCGTTTGCCCACTGGATAAACGCTCCTGATACGAAAGCCCACTCCACGCAAAACTGGTTCCTAAAGGTAGGGATTCTTGAAGTTCTTCCATCTTATCCATCGCCACACCTGAACTCACCCCTTGCGCTGCGGCACCTTGAACTTCATAGGAGGCTAAGCCGTTATAACGTGTGAGACTTTGTGCCCCATAACTCCAGTAAGTCGTTGCAAAGGCAGAAAAGGGAGTCATCACATTGTTTTTATTTTGAACATACCACAGATCCAAATCCTCAGGCTTAGAGCGAAAAGCAGCATCGCCTTGCACATACACTTTTTTAATACGCCCACGATCCACAAAGTCATTCACATACTTTCCAGCCCATGCATAACTGAGTGTATCATCAATGTCGGAGAGGGAGAGTCCTAATGCCACAGCTTTATCCTCATCAATTTTCACATTTAATTGTGGGGTCTCTTCCAAACTTCCTAAACGTACCGAAGTAAAAAGAGGCTCTTTTTGAGTCATCCCTAAAAAGGTGTTTTTTAAGCTCTTAAGCGTCTCCCTTTCCGTGTCTGCTAAGGCTTGTAACTGGAAGGTAAATCCATTGGTTTGCCCCAAACCACGAATGGCAGGAGGGTTGAGTGAAAAGATACGTGCGTCTCTTACGTTTGAGAGATTTTTGGTCGCACGAGAGGCAATGGTATCGGAACGATTGGCGATTCCTTTACGCTGATCCCAATCATTTAAGGCGACAAACGCCATACCCGCATTTTGTCCATTACCGCTATAATTAAATCCTGAAATGGTAAAAATGGCTTCAGTGTTATGGCTCTCTTGCCCTAAGAAGTAACGCTCTACCTCTTGTGCAACAGCATTGGTACGTTTAAAAGAGGCACCTTCTGGCAAATTCATCTGCACCATAATGTTCCCTTGGTCTTCATCGGGTAAAAATCCAGAAGGAAGACGTAGAATTAAAAATGCCATCGCTAAAGCAATCATGCCATACACAACCATCCAACGAAGTGGCGTTGCGATCACACTTCCTACGCCGACTTTATAGCGTTCAATAGCAGCATCAAATGTGCGGTTAAACCACCCAAAAAATCCTTTTGTTGGCGTGTGTTCATGCGGTATGAGTAAGGAGGCACACAGCGCTGGCGTTAAGGTCAATGCCACAATCACTGAGAGCACCATCGAAGAGACAATGGTAATGGAAAATTGACGATAAATAACTCCTGTGGAACCGCTAAAAAATGCCATAGGAAGGAAAACAGCTGAGAGAACGGTTGCGATACCCACTAACGCACTCGTAATTTCCCTCATGGACTTTTCAGTCGCTTCCATCGCAGAGAGTTTCTCTTCACGCATAATACGCTCTACATTTTCTACTACAACAATCGCATCATCCACCAAAAGACCAATGGAGAGCACCATACCAAACATGGTTAAGGTATTAATCGAGTAACCAAACACCTCTAAAACACCAAACGTACCTAGAAGTACAACAGGCACTGCAATCGCAGGAATAAGTGTCGCTCTCCAATTTTGCAAGAAAACAAACATCACCACAACGACTAAAATAATCGCTTCAAAAAGGGTTTTTACCACCTCTTCAATGGAGATACGAATAAACTTTGTACTATCACGAGGATAAGCAACTTCGTACCCTTCAGGCATCGTTGGTTTCATTTTATTAATCGTTGTTTTAACACGATCAGCGGTCGCAAGAGCGTTCGCTCCAGGAGCTAAAACAATCGCCAAACCTGAAGCTGGATAGCCATTGAGTTTGGTCATGGTAGTATAACTCTCACTGCCTAACTCCACACGTGCCACATCCTTTAATCGAACAATCGCCCCATTGCTATCGCTTTTAACAATAATATTTTCAAACTGTGCTGGGGTTTGATACTGTGACTTAGCCGTTACGGTTGCATTGAGTTGTTGCTCATCCGTGCTAGGCAATGCCCCAATACTGCCTGCGGAAACCTGCACATTTTGTGCACTCACCGCATTGCTCACATCAGAGGGCATAAGATTGTAAGCGGCTAATTTGTAAGGGTCTACCCAAATACGCATGGCATACTGCGCACCAAAGACTTGCACCGTTCCCACACCCTCAAGCCGTGCAATCGGGTCTTGAATAGTGCTTAAAAGATAATCCGCTACATCCACCGACATACGTGTATTGCTGGTGTCATACAAAGAGACGATCATCAAAAAGTCACTCTGTGCTTTGGTGACACGCACTCCTTCATTTTGAACTGCTTTGGGTAAACGCGTGGTGATTTGCGCCACTTTATTTTGTACCTGTACTTGCGCTGTATCGGGGTCTGTTCCTTTCTCGAACGTCACACTAATACGTGCCTTACCTGCGGAGCTACTGCTAGAGGAGAAGTACAAAAGCCCATCCAACCCCATGAGTTGCTGCTCAATAATCTGCACCACGCTGTTTTCAACCGTCTCTGCCGAAGCTCCCGTATAGGTTGCATCAATACGAATTGTAGGCGGAGCAATATCAGGGTATTGCTCTACAGGTAAATTTAAAATCGAGCCAATACCTGTGAGCATAATAACAATAGAAATCACCCACGCAAAAATGGGTCTATGGATAAAAAAGTGAGCGATCATTGTGCTTTTCCTAAGCTTTGCGTGACATCCACGACAGCCACGCTATCACCCGTTTTCACTTTGTTGATCCCCTCGACCACCAAACGATCCCCAACATTTAAGCCTGATTGAATCAGCCACTTATCGCCAATCGCTCGCTCGGTTTGAATCTTTCGTGTTTCGATTTTATTCTCAGCAGTGACAATCATTGCGGTCGCATTGCCTTTAGGATCACGAGAAATACCTTGTTGTGGTACTAAAATAGCTTTTTCTAACACCGCCTCTTCCACGATGCTTCGCACATACATCCCTGGCAATAACACACCATCAGGATTAGGAAAAATTGCACGAAGGGTCACAGAGCCTGTACCTTCATCGACAGATACTTCTTGAAACTGTAATACCCCTTTGTGCGCATAGAGCGTGCCATCTTCGAGTTTTAAAGAGAGCTTCGTGTTACCTTTACTAACACCTTGCTGTCCCAATAAAGCACGCAGTTTTAAGAGTTGCGTGCTAGATTGGGTGATATCTACGAACACAGGATCAAGAGCTCGAATCGTTGCAAGTGCCGTCGTTTGATTGGCCGTCACCAAAGCACCCTCCGTCACACTTGAAATACCAATACGTCCACTAATGGGTGCTTTGATTTTCGTATACTCCAAATCAATACGAGCGCTTTGCAACGCCGCTTTCTTCGCCTCTACATTTGCAACGGCTTGGAGATAAGCCGTTTTAGCATCTTCCATATCTTGTTTGGAGACACCTTCTATCTTCACCAACTCTACGTAGCGCTCATATTTTAAACGACTGCTCTGCACACTCGCCTCAGCATTGGCAAGTGTGGCTTTTGCCTCTTCATAGGTAGCATAATAACTCGCATCATCAATGGCGTACAACACCACACCTTGTTTCACAAAATCGCCCTCTTTGAAAAGTCTCTCTTTAATAATGCCACTAATTTGTGGTCGAATCTCAGCACTTTTAGAAGCTTTAGTCCGTCCTGAGAGCTCTCGCTCAAGTGTGAGACTTTGTGTTGCTACGCTGTAAGCACCCACAGTAACTTGGGTTGTTTTTTTAGTCGTTTTTGCTTCTTCACTACATCCTAGAAATAAAAAGGAAAGAAGGAGAAGAAGAGGTGTGAGTCGCTGTAACATCATGATGATTCCTTAGAAAATATGTGTGACATTCTACTACATTTTCGTTAATAAAACCTTGCTAGAAAAGAAGAAAACCATGCTAAAATAAACGCAAAATAGTTTCAAAGGGATACCCAATGATTTTAGAATGGAGTGAGCGTTTCTCTTTACACCACAAGATGCTTGATGCCCAACATCAAGAGCTTTTCAGCCTCGCTAATGCGGTACATGCGCTCGATCCTGCAACGTCTAGCAAAGCAGAACTTTCTAAACTCTTTAAAGCATTTTATGACTACATGGCAAAACATTTTAAAGAAGAAGAGGCGTATATGCAAAGCCTGCATTATCCGCTCTTTATTAAGCATCAGAAACTGCATCAAAGTATTATTGAAGGGATGAATAAAATTCTCAAGGAAGAAAAAAGTATCGAAGGGTTGCAAGAGAAAATGAAATTCATCTCTCAAAAGTGGCTGATGGAGCATATTTTAGAAAATGACCTCAAAATCGAAGCGTGGCGCAAAAGCATTACACTGGATGAAAATGAGTTCAAATCGCTACACTAAATCTTTACATGTAAAAAGGAAAACGTGTGTTAGAACCTAAAATTGAAGCATTCATTGCCAAACACCATCTGCTAAGTTTAGCAACCAGCATAAACAATCAACCCTATTGTGCCTCCTGTTTTTATGCCTTTGAAAAAGATCCTGCCTCGTTTATTATTGCTACGGATGCCCAAAAAACAAGGCATGGCAAAGAAGCATTGCAAAACCAACACGTGGCAGGAGTCATCGCTTTAGAAACAAATATTGTGGGGAAAATTCAAGGGGTACAATTTACAGGGATTTTTCAAGAAGCCAATGAAAGAGAAAAAAAAGCTTATTTGAAACGCTTTCCTTATGCCCTAGCGCTAAATCCAACGCTTTGGAGCATTCACATAGAGTATTTAAAATTCACGGACAACACTTTAGGATTTGGCAAGAAATTGGAGTTTTTTGCCCCCAATGTCTCGCCAAACTAGTTTACATGTAAAGATTATACTTTAATCGGTGTATCCGAACATGCAGCGGTAAAAACAACATCCGTTGAGCTATTTAGTGCTGTTTCAGTGGAGTCTTGAATGACACCGATTAAGAAACCAACCGCAACCACTTGCATCGCAACCTCATCGCTAATACCAAAAAGACCACATGCCAAAGGAATCAGAAGCAAAGAACCACCCGCAACGCCTGAAACACCAGCCGCAGAAACACTTGCAAGCACACTTAAAAGAAGTGCTGTGGGTAAATCCACTGAAATACCTAAGGTATGTACCGTTGCTAGGGTTAAAATGGTAATGGTAACCGCCGCACCTGCCATATTGGCAGTTGCCCCTAAAGGAATCGAGATAGAGTACGTATCTTCATGCAATCCCAATTTTTTACACAATGCCATATTAACAGGAATATTTGCCGCAGAGCTTCTGGTAAAAAATGCTGTGACACCGCTCTCTTTTAAACACGTTAAGACTAAAGGATACGGATTGCTTTTGGTTTTCAAAAAGACCAATAAAGGGTTAATAACCAACGCCACAAAAAGCATCGTGCCGACTAAAAGCACTAAGAGTTTTCCATAGCCTAACAAAGCAGTAAAACCAGTCTCGGCAAAAGTTTCAGCGACTAAACCCAAAATACCAAAAGGAGCTAAAGAAATAACACCTTGAACAATTTTTGTCATCGCATCGCTAATGTCCTTCATCACCGCTTTGGTCTGTTTACTGCTATGATGTAATGCAATACCCGCGGCCACTGCCCATGTAAGAACACCAATATAATTACCCTTAGCCAATGCATTAATAGGATTGTCAACCATGCTAACAACAAACCCTTTAATAACGCCTACAATGCTTTGAGGTGGCGTTAAAGCCGCTTCTGGATTGACCAAAACCAAACTCACTGGAAACGAAAAACTTACAATAACAGAAGCCAATGCAGCTAAAAACGTACCAATGGCATACATCATAATAATAGGCTTAATATTCGTCTGCGAACCTACCTCTTTGGTGGCAATGGCGGTTGAAACCAATATTAAAACCAATACAGGTGCAACGGCTTTAAGTGCCCCTACAAACAATTTACCTAAAATTGAAACCGCCATGGCCGCTGCTGGAGAAATAAGAGCAATAACCACTCCTAATACCATACCCATTAAAATGAGAACAATTAAATTGCCCTCTTTATACCGAGAAACTAAACGCTCCATTTTTCACACCTTTACTTAAATTGAATCTTAAAGATTAGATTGTATTTAAAAAGTTCTTAGAGCCTCTTAAACTAAATGTGCAAGCTCTTAAGGTCTAGTTTTAACGCCTCATTATCCATCACCCCAATCCCCTTTGCAAGAATATTTGAGGCAATTTTATGAGCTTCTTCTAAAGAGTGCATCTGATACGTTCCACATTGATAGATATTAAGCTCAGGAATATCTGATTCACTCTTTACATGTAAAATATCTTCCATCGACGCTCTCCATGCCTCAACGACTTTTTGAGGAGCGGGTGTGCCAATCAGACTCATATAAAATCCTGTACGACATCCCATTGGAGAAATATCAATAATCTCTACCCCATCGCCATTAAGATGATGACGCATAAAGCCTGCAAAAAGATGCTCTAGTGTATGAATTCCTTTTTCAGGAAGAATCTCTTGGTTGGGTTTGCAAAAACGCAAATCAAAAACGCTAATATCATCCCCCTTAGGTGTTTTCATCGTTTTAGCAAGACGCACAGCAGGAGAAGGCATTTTGACGTGATCGACACAGAAACTATCTAATAATGGCATTTTCAATCCTTTTTTGCATGGATTATAGCAAAAAAAGTGTACAATATTTTGCTCTCTAGTTTTACATGTAAAGGAAAAATTTGAAGCGAATTGGACTCTTTTTAGTCATGGCTCTTCTTGCCTATACCTTTACATTAAGCCACACTCTTTTGCTCATTTGTTCAGGTATTGCCATCTTTTTATTTGGTATGTTTTGTCTGGAAGAGGGATTTCGCTCCTTTATTGGTGGCTTATTGGAACGCTTATTAGAGCGTATGACTAGCACCGTAACGAAAAGTCTCTTTTTTGGTATTATCACCACCAGCATTATGCAATCAAGCTCCCTCATTTCTATTCTCTCTATCTCTTTTATCAGCGCAGGACTGATCTCCTTAGCGCAAGGTATTGGCATTATCTTTGGCGCTAATTTGGGCACGACCACAGGTGCGTGGCTGATTGCGGGATTAGGACTTAAAGTAGACATTGCAACCTACGCCATGCCCATGCTCGTTTTTGGCACAATCATGATGTTTCAAAATGAGAAAAAAAGTAAGGGCATAGGCTACCTTCTGGTAGGATTGGGCTTTCTTTTTTTGGGCATTGCTTATATGAAAGAGGGATTTGAAACCTTTAAAACACATATTGATATAACACACTATGCCATGCAAGGGCTGAAGGGAGTTTTACTTTTTACCTTCATTGGTATTGTTGCGACCGTTGTTATGCAATCTTCCCATGCAACCTTAGTGCTCATTATCACTGCCCTTGCCTCTTTTCAAATCACCTATGAAAATGCACTGGCTCTTGCCATTGGTTCTAACGTGGGAACAACCATTACCGCCCTTTTAGGCTCACTGACGGCAAATAATGAAGGCAAAAAATTTGCGGTTGCACATCTACTGTTTAACCTTCTAAGCGCACTCATAGCAATTATTTTTATGCAACCTTTTCTTTATTTGGTCGATACAACAGCCTCTTGGATTGGGATTATGAACGATGACTATGCCCTAAAACTAGCACTTTTTCATACTTTTTTTAATCTGATTGGCATTGTGCTTCTTTTTCCATGGACAACACAACTGGTCATTCTACTCAATGCCCTTTTTCGCCCTTATGAAAAAGACTTACATCAAAAAGATGATGTTCTCTATTTGGATGAAAGTGCCCTTGATTTTCCACTTAGTGCGCACACTGTCCTCATGAAAGAGACCAAGCACCTCTACCAAAATGTTATAGAGATTATTGCGCAAGCACTGAGCATTCATAAAAGTGATGTCACCTCTGGTATGGAAATTGATGAAATCGTTCACCAACGCAATAAAGCACTGTTTGTAGATATGGATGCCTATTATGAACGCAATATCAAAGAAATTTATGGAAAGATTATTACGTTTGCCATCAGCGCACAGGGTAAATTTTCACAGGAAAATATGTACGATTTAGTCGCTATTAAAAATGCGAATATTTGTATTGTAGAAGCTTTCAAAGCCTCAAAACATATGCAAAAAAATATGCTTAAATACCTAGAATCATCCAATAGTGACATTAAAAATGAGTACAACCATATTCGTAAAAATCTCATCAGCCATTTACGTACGATGCAGCTTATTTTCAATACCGATGAAGAGGATGTGGCTATCTTACTCCTTAGTAAACTGCATGTTGATACACAAAAATATGATATTGCAGCGAATAAATCACTGGATAATCTCATTCGTACCAATAAAATCAACTACACAATGGCAACCTCACTGATGAATGATACTACCTATGCTTACACCATTGCTTCAGAACTTTCCAAAGCCGCACAACTTCTCTTTGTCCATGAGAAAAAAGAACTAAAAGAAGGACGTGAAGCGCTTATTTTAACGGAAACAGAAGCCAGTGCTTTAGCCCATGAGACACCATAAAGGAGCAACGCATGAGTCAAAAAAAATTTATTCACACCCTCAAAGAAATTTTAGGCATCAGCCCTGAACATGAAGAGAAGAAACAGACGAAAGAAGAGATTAAAATCTTAATGAGCAAACTAGAACAACAATATCTTTCTCTTAAAGAAAAACTCCAACATGAAGAAGATGCGACAAAACGGGAAGCCCTTAAGGAGAGCTTGAGTATTATAAAAGAGCAACTTAAGAAAGGGAAGGATTTTTTGCATCATGGTTAGAGGATTCAGCCTTTTACTTCTCTTTTTTTTTATCGGATGTGGGAGTAACCCTCAAGAGAAAGTAAGCGAATTACTTCAATCACGAGGTGCTACCAACCTTACGCAAGATTATAAAAAAATCACCCACTACCTCTATACTTACAAAGAAAAACTCGATATTCGCAATCCAAAAGCCTTTAACAAAGCCTCACAACCCTATATCTTTCATGAAATCAAATACGCGAAAAACACGATTCGGATGCATTACAATGGTGTTTTACTCAAAACCTATGATGATTATTTGCGTCTGGCTTTTGATAAAAATCCTAGTATTCCTGAACGCAATGATTTTCTTATTTTGGGATTGCATAAATTGCTTTGGGAGAGTTACAAAATCGGTGAAGGGCATCAAGTCACAACGCTGAGTTACAAAGAAGAGGAGTTTAAAAAACTCTACTACTATCTTGAAGTGATTCGCTGGAAAATAAAAACCGCTAAAGACACCAATGGCAACTACCTTTTTACCACATGGCAAAATAATTGGCAAATCGAATTGCACCAAAAACTTCTTAAAGGGGAGCCTCTTTCATGGGATTTAGTTCAAAATCTTCCCTCGCTGAGAACCAAACGAGAAAACCTTTTGAATGCCTCAAATTTTAACTTTGAAGTGCTCTTAACCCAAATGATTGATGAAGTAAAAAGTAGTGCCAAACAAATCGGCAAAGAGCCTGTGGATATTGGGATTGATGCGATGATAAGCCTTGTCTTTTTTCTCTAAGTAATCTTACGTTTTAATCGAGAATTACAAAATAAATATTATAATTTAAAAAAATAATTTGCATAAAGGAATTCTATGATACTTTTTATTTTCAACAACCAACCTTACGATGGAGGCGATAAAACCTACAATGCGTTGCGCCTTGCAAAATCTTTACATGTAAAAGGTGAAAAAGTAAAAATATTTTTGATGAGCGATGCGGTGGATATGGCACGTGAAGCAACCCAAAAGCCTGATTTTTACGATTATGATTTAGTCGCTATGCTCAAAGAACTCTTTATGGATGGTGTTGCTTTGGGTGTGTGCGGAACCTGCATGACACGCTGTGGCATTCATAAAAACCAACCCTATTTTGACGAAACCATCAAAGGCACCATGGGAATACTCACTGAGTGGAGCATTGAAGCTAATAAAATCTTAACCTTCTAATCATGCACTACGAAACTTTTCAAAAGGCATTAGAGACCTTAGGCATTATTTCGGGAATGGGTAAAAAAGAGATTCGAGAGCGCTACCTTGAACTCTGCAAACAGCACCATCCCGACGCTTCGGGTGAAGAAAATGAAAAATTTCAAGAGATTCATGAAGCCTATAAGCTTCTTATGCTTTATACCGAACAGTTTCGTTTTCGCTTTAGCCAAGAGGAGTTTCAAGAGCAATTTCCATTTTGGAATGAGCAAAAAGGTGACTGGCTTTATAAAATCTAAGCCTTGATATACCTCAATCTTTTTCCTTCTCTTTTCCACTATAATACGCCAAATTTAACAAGGAGTTCTTATGGAAATCAACAATATTCAAGTATGCAACGTCTGTCTAAGAAGTAGCGAAGAGAGTAGTAATGCGGTCTTTATCAAAGCTATGAAAAATGGCGAAGAGATTCATGTTTGTACAAGCTGTATTCCACATATTATTCATGGAAGTGGTGATGTTGCAAAATCAAACGCACAAGTTGCGGCTGAATTTCAAAAATAACGCTTTTACATGTAAGGATTCACTCCTTACATGTAAAGTATTTTAACTACTTCATTGCCGCATTAAAACGTGCATTGACCTCATTCCAATTCACCACACTCCACCAATTTTTCAAATAATCCCCACGTTTATTTTGATACTTAAGATAATACGCATGTTCCCACACATCCGCTGCTAAAATGGGGGTTCCTTTTACTTCCGCCACATCCATCAAAGGATTATCTTGATTGGGTGTTGATGTGACTGCTAATTTTTTATCGGCTGTGACAATCACCCATGCCCAACCTGAGCCAAAACGAGTCGCTCCTGCTTTTTCAAACGCCTCTTTCATCTTCTCTAAACTTCCAAAATCACGCTCAATCGCTTTAGAAAGAGAAGCTGATGGCGTACCGCCTTTGCCCACAGGTGCCATGAGTTTCCAAAATAAATCATGATTATAGTGTCCACCACCATTATTGCGTACGGCTGCATTGTATTTAGAAACAGACGCCATAATTTGCTCCACACTCATTGCTTTCAGCTCAGGATAAGTGGCTACTTGCGCATTTAAATTATTTACATACGCTTGATGGTGTTTGCCATGATGAATTTGCATGGTTGCTTTATCAATCGCAGGCTCTAAGGCATCGTATCCATAAGGTAAGGGTGCCAAACTAAACGCATCTGCTGCTATCAATGCAGGAACAAAAAGCCATGAAAAAACAAGTGCCATAAAACGCTTGCGAAAAAGAAAATTTTGAAACATAGAATGCCTCCTAGAAGATTTGAGAAAGTTGATTTTATCACAAAAATGTCACAACTTTCAGTCAATTTTATAGGGAAAAGAATTAAAACACGCTGAGAAAAAAAGGGTAAAAAATGAAATAAAAAACGTCAAAAAGAAGAAGAAAAAGGAGCAAAAAAAGCTTTTGCTCCTTAAAAAAAAGAGGTTTTTACGCCTCTTCTAATTCGTTAGAAAAATCTGCTTGCGCTAAACGGTTGAGTTGTCTCCATCTGCGTTGTGCATCTTTTTTATTGTGGTTAAACAATTCTTGAGCATGTTCAGGATTTGATTTTTTGAGTGACGCATAACGTACCTCATTCATCAAGAAATCATCGTAAAGTGACCAATCAGGCTCTTTTCCTGTAATTTTAACAGGATTTTTACCCTCTTTTTCTAAACGTGGATCATAGGTGTAAATTGGCCAGTAACCACATTTGGTTGCCAACTCTCCTTGATTTCCTGATTTACCAAGACCACCTTTAATACCGTGTGCAATACATGGAGAATAGGCAATAATGAGTGAAACACCAGGATACGCTTCAGCTGCTTCAAACGCTTTAATCGCTTGTGCCGCTGAGGCATTTGAGTTGATTTGTGCAACAAAAACATTGCCATACGTCATAGCAATGTAACCCAAATCTTTTTTCTGGCTCGGTTTTCCAGCTGCTGTAAATTGAGCGATAGAACCCGCACGAGATGATTTAGAACTCTGACCACCTGTGTTCGAGTAAACCTCTGTATCGAGTACCAAAATGTTCACATCTTCACCGCTGGCAATAACATGATCCAATCCGCCATAACCAATGTCATACGCCCAACCATCACCACCAAAAATCCATTGTGATTTTTTCGCAAGGTACTGTTTAAGATTTAAGATAATATCTGCACCCGCAGCACTTGGATGTGCTTGTAACTGAGGTACTAAAAGATCACGGATTTGCGCTGATTTTACTCTATCATCTCTAAACTCAATCCAATCTTTATAAAGTGCCGCAATCGCATTTGGCGCTTTTTCTAGCGAGGCTTCCATGACCGCTTGAATACGATGACGAATCGTCTCATTGGCGACATGCATACCCAAACCAAACTCTGCATTATCCTCAAACAATGAGTTCGCCCACGCAGGACCAAATCCTTTGTCATTTTTGCGGTATGGGGTTGAAGGTGCTGAACCACCGTAAATGGAAGAACAACCTGTGGCATTAGCAATCATCATACTCTCACCAAACAAACGTGTTGCTAAGGTAATATATGGAGTTTCACCACATCCTGGACATGCTGCGTGGAACTCAAAAAGTGGTTGTGCAAATTGAGAACCCTTCACATTGCTTTTACCTAAAATATCATCTTTGTAGGTGACTTTTTTGAAGAGGTAATCCGCATTCTCTTGCTCGCCTGCATCCAAACTCTCACCTAGTGGCACCATAACGAGTGATTTTTCTTTCGTTGGACATGCCTCAGCACAGAGTTCACATCCGGTACAATCCAGTGAAGAGACCTGAATTTTAAACTTCATGTTCTTATCTTTAAACTCTTTTCCTTTAGCTTCAAGTGCATGTACTTTAACACCTTCAGGTGCAGCTTCTAGTTCTTCTTCATTAATCAAGAATGGACGGATAACTGCATGTGGACACACAAAAACACATTGATTACATTGAATACAATTCTCTTCAATCCATTTTGGAACCATCACACCAATGCCACGTTTTTCATACTCTGTGGTACCATGCTCAAATGTACCATCTTCATAACCGTTAAACACAGAAACAGGTAAGCTATCACCTCGTGCTGCATTGACTGGTTTTGCAATAGCTTCAACAAATGGGGTACCTTTGTATTTGACTTCTTGCTGAACTTTGACCTCGTCAACCAAATGAGCCCATGATGGATCCACATCGACTTTCACCAAACCATTAGCACCCACATCAATCGCTTTATAGTTCATTTCAACAATTTGCTCGCCTTTTTTGCTGTACGCTTTATAGGCTTGCTTTTTCATAAACTCTTGCGCTTTTTCAAAATCAATAATTTTTGCAAGTTTAAAGAAAGCCGATTGCATAATAGTATTGCTACGATTTCCAAGACCAATATCGCGGGCTAATTTGGTAGCATTGATAATGTAAAAATTAACATTTTTGGCGGCTAAAATACGTTTAACTTTGTTTGGAATACGCTTAATCGTCTCTTCAGCATCCCAAATAGAGTTCAATAAGAATGTACCGTTTTGGCGAATACCATCAATCACATCATACAATTCTAAGTATGCCGCCACCGAACAGGCGACAAAGTGAGGATTAGAAACAAGGTAGGTTGAACGAATTGGTTTTTTACCAAAGCGAAGGTGTGAACGTGTAAAACCACCTGATTTTTTGGAGTCATACGCAAAATAGGCTTGTGCATACATATCCGTTTCATCACCAATAATTTTAATAGAGCTTTTATTAGCACCCACCGTACCATCTGCGCCTAAGCCGTAAAAAAGACACTCTATGGTCTCTGCATCACCTAAACTCATCTTCTCTTTAACATCAAGAGATTTAAACGTGACATCATCCACAATACCCACGGTAAAATCATTTTTAGGCTCTTGTGCTTTCAAGTTTTCAAATACTGCTAACATCTGTGCAGGGTCAACGTCTTTAGATGAAAGACCATAACGTCCACCCACAATAATTGGAGCATTTTTATGACCATAAAACGCTGCTCTCATATCAAGATACAATGGCTCACCAATAGAGCCTGCCTCTTTGGTTCTATCTAAAACAGCAATTTTTTTAACCGATTCTGGCATAACATCCATTAAATATTTAATGCTAAATGGTCGGTAAAGATGTGGTGTAATTAAACCTACTTTTTCACCTTTGCCATTTAAATAATCAATGGTCTCTTTCAAACACTCTGTGACTGAACCCATAGCAACAACGATTCTATCGGCATCTTTTGCACCATAATAAGTAAAAGGCTTATATTCACGTCCTGTCTCTTTAGAGATTTCAGCCATATAATGCGCTACGATATCAGGCAATGCATCGTAAAATTTGTTTTGTGCTTCTCTGCCTTGGAAATAGATATCATCATTTTGAGCTGTACCACGTGTTTTTGGAGATTCTGGATTTAACGCTTCATCTCTAAATTTTTGAACAGCTTCTTTGTCAAGCAATCTATCAAAAACAGCATAATCCATCACTTCGATTTTTTGAATTTCATGAGACGTTCTAAACCCGTCAAAAAAGTGCATAAAAGGAACACGCCCTTTAATGGCCGCTAAGTGTGCAACACCTGCTAAATCCATGACTTGCTGTACAGAACCGCTTGAGAGCATGGCATAGCCTGTTTGACGTGCCGCATAAATATCTTGGTGATCTCCAAAAATAGAAAGAGCATGTGTGGCAAGAGTACGTGCACTAACGTGAATAACACTTGGAAGCAACTCACCTGCCATTTTATACATATTTGGGATTTTAAGTAACAACCCTTGTGACGCCGTATAGGTGGTTGTTAGAGCACCTGCTTGCAAAGAACCATGAACAGTACCAGCCGCACCACCCTCACTTTGCATTTCAACAACTTTAACAGGCATTCCAAATAGATTTTTTTTACCCTGAGACGCCCAAATATCTGTAAAATCAGCCATAGGCGAGGAAGGTGTAATAGGATAGATACCTGCCACTTCTGTAAAGGCATACGACGCATATGCAGCAGCTTCGTTTCCATCCATCGTTTTCATGACTTTAGCCATTAAAATCCCCTTTTTAATTAATTTATTTTCTTTTATTTTTGACGCCTAAATTGATAATCGTCTGATTCTACAAAGCATTTTCTTAATAACTCATAAATGAAACTTAAGTATAAAACTTTTAATAAAATTTTAACACTTATCGGTAATGGCGCCCCACCAATTTAACCGCATCTAAGGCATGCAAAGCGATATGTTTTGTGTGCGCTAAGAGTTCAGCATGTGTACTATATCCACACAAAACCCCAATACCTTCAACACCTGCTTCTTTGGCAGATAACAAATCCATCGGTGTATCACCAATCATCCACGTATTTGTGGTGGGTCTATTTAAAGCTTGCAAGGCTTTTAAAATAGGTTCTGGATGCGGTTTTGGATGCGTAACAGATTCTCTGCCAATTAAAACTTTAAAATGGTGCATGACCCCTAAATGTTCCAATAGCTCTTCAGAATAACGTGCCGTTTTGGTGGTTACCACCCCCAATGTTGCAAGATAGGATGCTTGCTCAATGGCTTCACGAGCAAACGGTAACAAGGTCGTTTTTTGACGTGAAATTAAGCGATAATGCTCTTTATATGCGGCAACATAATCACTGGCTTGCGAAGCATTAATACCTAACATCATAAACATCACATCCAACGGATGTCCTATCAATTTTTTAATCGCCTCAGCCTCAGGCGCTCTGTGCCCAAATGTCTCATACGCCACACCAAAACTCTCCAAAATAGCGTCAGTTGAATCAATGAGCGTTCCATCTAAATCAAATAAAATTGTTTTCATTATTTTGCCTTAATAGAGCTTTTACATGTAAAGATATATTATAACTTTAACACGATTAAAAAGGAGATATTATGCTTAAACAAACCCTTATCCTATTAACCCCACTGATGCTCTGTGCGGCAAATTGGCAAGAGACTCTAAACACCGCAGTTAATGCCACATCGAGTACGCAAACAACGACCAAAACGACTACCACTTCGCAAAGTACAGCGACATCAGGCGTGAAAGAAGCACTCAGTTTAGGAGCCAAACAAGCCGTCTCTTTATTGGGCAAAGAAAATGGCTATCTGAATAACAGTGCCGTTAAAATTCCTCTGCCCTCTTCGATGCAACCTATTGCCACAGCCGCTGAAAAACTAGGAGGCAAAAGCTACGTCGATGATTTTGTTAAAACAATGAATACTGCCGCTACCAAATCCGTTCCTAAAACAGCCTCAATTCTTAGTGATACGATCTCTTCGATGAGCGTTGAGGATACACAGGCCATTGTCAGTGGTGGCAATACTGCCGCAACGGATTATTTTAAAACCAAAGCAGGTAGCAAACTCTTAAGTGCGATTATGCCGATTATCAAAGAGAGTATCAGTGAAAGTCAAGTGATGAGCTCGTATCAAGCCCTTAAAGGCTTTGCAGGTGGAAGTAGCGCAACCCAAGCCATTGGCAATAATGCTCTGGTTGGACAAGCTTCTTCTTTAGCGAAGGGTTTAGGTATGGGCAATGCTGTACCTGCTCAAGATGAAGATATTGAGAGTTATATTGGGCGTAAAACCCTTGATGGACTTTTTTATATGATAGCAGAGAAAGAAAAAGCCTTGCGTAGCAATCCACTAGCAAGTGGTAGTTCCATTATTCAACAAGTCTTTGGGAAGTAACAAGAGGTATTCCATCTAGCCTAAGGCTAGATGGAATAAAAGGTTTATTTTTTAAAGAGTGCGTCTACTCTTCTGTTTTCAGCACGGCCTGCTTCTGTGTCATTGGTTGCCACAGGTTTGCTCTCGCCGTATGCCTCAGTTGTTACTTTTGCTGCAGGAACGCCAAGATTTGAAAGTGCTTTAGCCACTGCTTTTGCACGGCTATCAGAAAGTTTTTGATTATACGCATCGCTACCTTTAGAGTCTGTGTGTCCCTCTAAAACAACGCTATATCCTGGATTTTGTTTCATAAAATCTGCTACTTTTTGAATCTCAGGCATAAACGCTGGTTTTACGACAGATTTGTCAAAGTCAAACTTTACATGTAAACGAATAATTTTGGTACAACCATCGACATCAACAACCGTACCTTTTGGTGTATTTGGACATTTATCTTTGTCATCATATACGCCATCCATATCACTGTCTTTTGGTGCAACTGGCGCTGCCACAGGAGCTGGCTCAGCTTTTGCTACCACAGGTGCTGCTGCTTTTGGACTAAATGGAATAGCAAAACCTAGGCTATAAAATAGGTTATTATCGCCATGGTCAAATTTAACTGCATGACGTACTTCTGCTTTAAGTGCAAAATTATCGCTTACCCAGTATTTGACACCACCACCGTATTGTGCAAACATGCTATCGCCATTGCCATTTTCAGAGTTACTCAAATCTTCATGACCCAAACCTACCAAAGCATAAAGCGCTGTTTCAGGGGTTAATTTGTACTCTTTAACAACGTTTGCATAGTAACGATTAATGTTTGTATCTTTCGTACTTTTTTCATAATCAACATCATCACTTCTGTCATAACCTAACTCGATTTGACTTACAATGTTGCTATCAAGATTGATACCAAATCGTAGACCATAAGTCAATTGACTGTGAATGTCAAGATTACCTTCTGGATAAACACCACCAATGGTTGGTGTCACCTCATAGTTGTATGCTGTTGGAGCAGCCAATGCAAGCGTTGCCAACGCTGCTAATGAAAATAGCGACTTTTTCATATTTCATCCTTTTGGAAAAATTTTCTTCTTTTAAAAAAATTAAAGACGAATTGTAACACATTCCTTACAAAAAGAGGTTTAAATTTCTGGTTTAATCCAATCCACAGCATTATGCATAATACCAATCAGTGACGTAGATACAGGACTAATCTCTTTATTGACGGCGGTAATGCTATTAGGAATCACTAAGAAAAGATAAGGATTATCTGCAACAATATGCGCAAAAATCTCCCGATACAGGGCATCAAATTTTTCTTGATTCACTGTTTTTTCTGCTTTTTTAATCAGCGCATCGACTTTTTCATTGTGATAACCCACAAAGTTAAAGCCCCCTTTGCGCTGCGACTCACTGTGCCAAATACTATACGCATCAGGTTTCAAGCCCAAAGACCATCCCATTAAAACCGCCTCAAAATTTCGAGGAAGGATTACTGTATTTAAAAAAGCTTGCCACTCCATAATGCGCAGTTTCATCACAACACCCGCACGTTTGAGTTGGTGCTGAAGAATTTGAGCCGAGTAACTTCCGCTTCCACTTGCGCTGGTGCTCAGTTCAAACTCAAACGGGTGGTTTTCATCGTATCCAGCCTCTTTTAAAAGCACTTTGGCTTTGGCGATATCTTGTTTTGGTGCTTTAACGTTTTGATTAAATGCACCTGTACCTGGCATAAAAGGACCTGTGCACACTTTGCCGTGCCCAAAGTAAAGAATATCCACCAACTCTTCTCTATCAATTGCCAAAGAGAGTGCTTCTCGAACGCGAGCATCTTTGAACTTTTCACTCTTTAAATTAAAACCCATATAGGAATAAGTGTGGGCAATATCTTCATAAATGGCATAATTTTTACGAAAATCTTCATCAATTTGACGCTCTAACTGTAAAGGAGTAAGCGTCCCTACATCGAGTTTTTTAGATTTCAGCATTAAAAATTCAGATGAACGATCAGGTAAGTAGTGAAAAATGATTTGATCAAGATTGGGTTTATGAATGAAATAGTTTGCATTGGCTTTTAGGACAATATTTTTAGAAGTAGCAAACGCTTCAAGGGTATAGGAACCTGTCCCCAAAGGAGATTGATTAAATTTACTGCGCATCAAGTCACTCTCTAAACGCAAACTATGTTCAGGCAAAACTTCCATCATCCAAATTTCTAGGGCTTTAAAATAAGGATATTTATATTTTACTTCAATCGTATAAGGGTCTAATATCTTTACATGTAAAACATGCATAAACCCTGATGAATAGGGTGTAAAAATCTTTGGAGAGATAATCGTCTCATAGGTAAAAAGTACGTCTTTAGCAGTAAAAGGTTCTCCATCGCTCCATTTTACATCATCTCTTAGCTCAAAAATGAGCGTCGTTTCATCAACAAAATAGTAGCGCTTCGCCAATTCAGGGATGATATTCGCATCTTTATCATACGTGACTAACGCATTAAAAATCCATTGCGTAATTTGTGAACTTGTTGAATCCGTCGATAAAATAGGATTAATACGACTCGGATTCGCCGAAATAGATAAATGAAGCGTACTTGCGACCATAGGAGATATACAAAAAATAAGTATCAATAAAAGTGTTTTCATAGGAAGATTATATTAGATTTTTGGGCAAAAAAAAAGCTTCCAGACCGGGCAAATCTGAAAGCTCTCTAAAAAAGTTAAGTGATTCACAAAAAGGAGGTAATTGTCTTGGTAGTGAAAGTATAGAGTAACTCTTTAAACGTTCTATTAATCCTTTGTAAACAAAAAGTTAATAAGACTTTTTTTATCTTTTTATATACAATTTTACTCTTTAGCGTTATACTTCAGTTACACCATAAAGGGGGAAATAATGACTTTTGAAATGCTCAATGACTACTGCCTCAGCTTGAAAGGTACTGTAAAAGAGTACCCTTTTGATGAAACCACTGCCGTCTATAAAGTAGGTAATAAAATCTTTGCCCTATTAGATGAAGAGAGTAATCCTCCTCGCATTAACCTTAAGTGTGATCCTTATTATGCAAGAGAATTACGAGAAATTTACGAAAATGTTATCGCGGGTTATCATATGAATAAAAAACATTGGAATACAATCATTTGCGATAAGCGCATTGATAATTCCCTGCTTTTTGGCTGGATTGATGACTCTTATGAACTCGTTTACAAAGGTCTTTCTCAAAAAATGAAAGCATTTGTTTCCAATAGCTAAACCTCATGGAGTTTTAAAAAAGCCTCCGCTTCTTCTAACTCTTCCTCGCTAAAGACAACAATGCCCGCTTTATGCAAAGCTTTACATGTAAAACCAGAATCATGCACATGGGTATGCGAAAATGTGCCATCATAAATAATATTTTTTCCACAAGAAGGACTTCTGGCTTTTAAAATTGCCATGACAACACCATTTTCATGTGCGATTTTCAAAGTCTCGTCCGAGCCTTTAATAAAGGCTTTAGTCACATCTTCACCTTCACAATTCACCACACGTCCAGAACCATACACCACTTCACAAGGAGGACGAGGCGTGCTCAGTCCACCTAAGACTTCAGGACATGCAAGCACCAAACGCCCCTCTTTTTTCCACTGCTCTATTATCGTTACATGTAAAAGGTTATTGCCACCATCGTACTTCACATTTTCGCCCATTAAACAGGCACTGATAAGTATTTTAGTGTTCATCTTGTTTTGCATTTTTCACTTGCCATCGTAACTGCTTATAACGTAATCTATTTTTCAACCGTTTTACCTTATCGATATCTCTCATATCAATGCTAATCGACGTATCCTCAACATCACTTCCCTCTTTTATCGTAATATTATCCGCCTTATTGAGTGCTAATTTTTGAGAACCAAACACACTTCGATGCCCCGTAATCAAAAAGGCAATGACCACGCTGAGTGCTGCGTAATTGGCCATATGCACCCCAAAAAGTTCCACCGCCATAATAATAGACGCAATTGGAGAATTTGTCGTCCCAGCTAACACACTCACAAATCCAAGGGCGGCAAACAACGCAATGTGATCTCCTGTAATATGCCCAAAAACAACTCCACTTGTCGCCCCCACATAAAAAACAGGAGTAATAATTCCCCCACTTCCCCCAGAAGCAAGCGTCATAGAAGTAAAAAGTGTTTTGAAAATAAAATCATACCAATTCACATTATCGGAGATGAGAGTATTGGGACTAAGAGCATCACGAATGGTTCCTAAGCCTAAACCCAAATAATTTTCAGAAAGAAAATAAGAGATCACGACCATCACGACGCCAGCAACAAACGCTTTTAAGTAACGGTTATAAGGAATATTTTTTATCCACATTTCTACTTTATTCACCACAGTAATAAACAAATCAGAAACAACCCCAAAAAAAACACCCGCTAAAACCACCTGCATAATCAGTGAAAAATCTAAACTAAATGCTCTGTACATGTTAATGTCATAATAATGATAACTCACGCCTAAAAACTGTGCTGTCGTAAAGGCAACAAATCCAGCAATAAACGATGGTAGCAAAACATCGTACATAATCACGCCAATAATGAGCACCTCAATACCAAAAATCGCTCCTGCAATGGGTGTACCAAATACCGAAGCGAATCCCGCGCTAATACCACATATCACCAGTTTTTTACGATCGGATTTTGAAAATTTCAAAAGCGTTGCTACAAACGATGCTGCCCCCGCACCAATTTGAGCCCCTGGTCCCTCTTTGCCTACCGAGCCTCCTGAAAAAATGGTTAAAACCGTAGCCACTAACTTAACAGGAATCACTTTAGCATTAATATACCCATCCCGTTTATGCACCGCTTCGATGACCTTTTCTGTGCCATGCCCTGTGGCATTTTTATCAAACGTTTGGACAATCCACGTCGTTAGCATTAATGCAAAAGGAAGGGTAAAATAAAAAGGAAAAGGAAGAGTTCCTCGTGTTGCTTCGGCTGTTGAAAGGATGTTTAAGAAAAGAGACATTAACCCGCCTATCATTATTCCAACAACCGAAGAGAGAAAAAGCCATTTCGAGACACTGAAGAAAATCACGGTTTGTTCAACAACATGTTTATTCATAACATTTCTTTCAATTTTGGGCTACTTTCATTATAGCCCTCTTTGATAAATTTTTTCTAAATACCTACGATTAGCCCACTATCGCTGAGACAATCTCTTTGGCTTTTTTCTTCGCCGCTTCCACTTCATCTAAGACAAGAGCCACCGCCATACGACGTCCCACATGGCTTACTGGTTTTCCAAAAACACGCACATAAGAGTTTTTAGAAAAGGCACTCTCTGGAATGTTCAGTACGGGCAAATGCTCTTCTTTAAGGCTTTTAAACGCCCCACTCGCACCCGCTCCATAAAAGGTAAAATCAAGTGGTAAACCCAAAACCGCTCTTACATGTAACGCAAATTCACTCTGGCTTTGGGTTATCATCGTAACCATGCCCGTATCGTGTGGACGAGGACTCAGCTCAGAAAAATAGACTTCATCATCTTTCACAAAAAATTCCACGCCAAAAAGCCCACGACCGCCCAAACCATCGGTGACTGTTTTTGCCATCACTTGCGCTTTGACCAAAACTTCGGGCTTCATAGGAACAGGCTGCCAACTGAGAACATAATCCCCATTTTCTTGAATATGCCCAATCGGCTCACAAAAAACGGTCTCTTTGCCATTGCGAACGGTCAGAAGTGTAATCTCATAATCAAATGGCACAAACGCTTCCACGATGAGTTCACTCGCATCGCCTCTGGCTTCTTTTGCAATCTCCCATGACTTTTGGATATCCGCCTCACTTTTGATAACACTTTGTCCATGTCCAGATGAGCTCATAACAGGCTTAACCACGCAAGGAATGCCCAATTTTTTTGTCGCTTCTTGCAACTCTTCAAGCGTTTTAACAAAAACATAACCACTCGTTTTAAGCCCCAATTTTTCAGCGGCAAACTCACGAATATTTTTACGATTCATCGTCTTTTTTACCGCATCCGCATTGGGAATCACACAAAAACCCTCTTTCTCCGCTTCAATAAGTGCTTCAATGCTCAGCGCTTCAACCTCCGGCAAAATGTAGGTCGGCTTTTCACGGCGAATCACCTCTAAAAGTTCCTCTTTGTTTTTCATATTGATAACATAGCTTTTATTGGCAACCAAATGCGCCGGTGCTTGCGGATACGAATCCACCGCTACCGTTTCAATACCCAAACGTGAGGCTTCAATAACGACCTCTTTACCCAGCTCGCCACTACCTACGAGCATGATTTTCGTACTGTTACTTTTAAGGGGAGTTGTAAAATTCATGGGATTCCTCTGTGTATTAGTTTAAGAGATTTTACACAAAAGTGGTTTAAGAAATGAAAGGAATTCTAAATTTTATGACGCTTAGTTCGATATACTCTCTTCATCAAATAGATTTACATGTAAAGGTTTTTTGTGGAAATTTTCTTTAGTACTCTTGTGATACTTCTGCTTCTTTGGTTTTTAATACTTCTACTAAAGCCTAAAAAAGAGCATAAATCCAAAGAACAAAAGCAAGAAGAGATACGTTTACAGTATCAAATACGACTCAAAACGGAGCTTTCGGGTATCGACTCTCACGATGAACGCCAAAACAGAAAAATCGCTTTACTTAAAGTCTTTGCCAAAGAGTTAGAGTTTAATCTCTTTTTTGATAAAGAGGAAGTGAAGGTATTGATACAAGAGTTGGCGAGTTATTAGCATAAAAAAGAAGGAAAAAATTTGAGTCGATTTGCAATTAAAATAGGCAATCAAGAATTTACGTCAAAAACACAAGCACTTTCTTTTTATAAAACTATTTTAAATGCCTACAAAGTGGGTGAAGAATTAAATACACAAGATTTTGAAAGTCTCAAAAGTCTTCTCTATTGTGATAAGAGAATGCAAGGGAAAATCCCTTGCATAAGGCACAAAAGCCTCGAAAGACTTTTGCAAAGAAACAATTAACGTTTAGAAAATTGTGGGCTACGACGAGCTTTTTTCTTACCGTATTTTTTACGCTCAACGATTCTTGAGTCACGAGTTAATAAACCAAATGGTTTAAGGATTGCTCTAAAGTCTGCATCCATAGAAGCCAATGCTTTAGAGATACCATGACGAAGAGCGTCAGCTTGAGCTGAATAACCGCCGCCTTGAGTAGAAGCTACGATATCAAAACTTGCTTCTTGTTTTGTAAGAGCAAGGGGTTGACGAACACGTTTCTTAATAGTCTCATGACCACCCAACCATGCTTCAAAATCAATACCGTTAACTGTAATTGAACCTTTACCAGGTGCAACCCATACTTTAGCGATAGCTGTTTTTCTTTTACCAGTTGCATATACTTTTGCCATATTACTTTACCTCTGCTTTAACTTGCGCTGTATGTGGATGCTCATTACCAGCATATACTTTTAGCTTTTTGATCATCTCTTTAGCAAGATTTGTTTTAGGTAACATGCCTCTTACTGCAAGTCTGTACAATTTCGCTGGGTTGTTGTTCAAAAGATCACCTAATTTTTCAGTTTTAACGCCACCGAAATATCCTGTGTGTCTGTGATACAATTTTGTGTCTAATTTTGTTCCACTAAACTCTACTTTTTCCGCATTGATGATGATAACAAAATCACCACAATCAACGTTTGGAGTAAAGTAAGGTTTATGTTTGCCTCTGAGCAGTGTTGCTACTTCTGTAAGGAGTTTACCAAATCTCTTACCAGCAGCGTCCACTACGATCCAGTCGCGTTTAACTTCGCTTGGCTTAATCGCTTGTGTAGCTTTCATCTGTCATAACCTTTGACGTATTTATTTAACGAAGTGCAAGTGTAGTTAAACTATACTTACATATCGCTTAAATTAAGTGTCTTATAAGCTTTTAACCAGCTCGACACCCTCTTGCGCTAAATAACAAATATACCCCTCCACAGGAAGGGCATACATTTGTGAAAGTGCTTCTTGATAAAGCTTCACTTGTGCATGGTGTTTTGTGCTGTGTCGCTTTGAGCTTTTATAATCAATCACTACAATTTTATCGGGATGTTCAAGTAAAAGATCTATTTGCTTGCGCTCTTTTTGGTACATTAAAGGCTGTTCTTTATAAATTTTTGCTCCCTTAAGAAGCGCTAAAAACTCTTTACATGTAAGAAGGTGTTCAGCGCGTTGATAAAGAGCATGGAGCGCTGTTTCATCCAAAAGAGGCGCAAAGCGATTGCACACGGCAAGATAAGCACGCCCAAGTGTCTGCTCTTCAAAACCATCCCACATCTCTAATAAATAGTGCTGTGCTATACCAAATGTCATAGAACTTACGTCCGCTTCACTCGTCTCTTCTTCTATTTTACTCACCTCTTGAGAGCCATAGCGTTGTGGCATAAAAAGTGCCATTTCATTTTGCGCTACGATAGACTCATTTTTTGAGAGGGTTAACATACCTCGCTCCAAAGGAGTTAGATTGAGCATTTCAAACGTACTGTTTTCTTTCTTTGCACAAATAAATAATGAACGTTTTGCTCTTGTAAAAGCAACATAAAGGGCATTGAGTCTATCTTCATCACTCAACAACACCTCTTTCTCTTTGGCTTTGGCATAAAGCGTATCCACCGCTTCTCTGCCTCCCATCGTGAGATAAATCCCTTGAATATCGACTTCATCATAACTCAACAACAAGGTATCACTTCGGTTATTATCCCGCCCTAATTTATCACATAAAATGACGTGCTCAAACTCTAAGCCTTTGGATTTATGAACTGTAAGTACACGCAATCCCTCCGTATCTTCGCTTTTGGCTTCATCGCTCAACGTCTCCAAAGCAAATAAAAAACTCTCAATTTCATCGTACCTTCTTGCTACTTCCAAAAAAGCGAGCCAATCGCTACTACCATCAAACAGCCCGAAATGACGAATGATTTTCTCCACCAACACCAAAGGCGTTTCATGAATATTCCAAAGATTTCGATGAAGAGGCGTATCCCACGATTGAGAGCATAAAACAAAAAATTGTGCTCTATACAATTCATCACCAAAATAAAGGTATTTTAGCAATGAAATCACCGCTTTAATAGACCGTACTTCAATGAGTTTAAGCGTGGCTTCCAATCTTACATGTAAAAAAGGAAAATGCTCTTGTATCAATCCTTTAAAGAGTTGCGCATCTTTATTGGTATGAACCAAAAGTGCAATCTCTTTGGGCTTAACACCCTCCTTAAGGAGCACACCAATCGCCTCCAAAACCAAGGGTTCAATCTCCTCACGCATTTGTACATTGATATACCCTGTTTTCTCCTCTTTCGCTACCTTTTGAGGCTCATATCCTTTTATTTTTTCCTGAAACACTTCATTAACAAATTGCACCACTTCATACGTACTTCGATAATTCGTATCCAAAGAATCCACATCTAAATGCAAAGCCTTTTTAGCGTACCCAAAAAGCTCTTTCGCTCCTCCTCGAAAACGGTAAATCGACTGCTTCACATCGCCAACAAAAAAGAGTGTTTTAAAGGCTTTAACGCCCTCTCCTGCTCGTATTTCTTCGATAATAGGCAACAAAATTTGGTACTGCACAATACTGGTATCTTGAAACTCATCAATCAAAAGATGCTCTATCGCTCCATCCAAACGAAAATAGAGAAATGCTTTGCTAATCTCCTCACGCAACAGACCATAAAGCAAATTGGTCACATCATCAAAGGCAAGTTCTCCATACTCTTTCATGACGCCTCTAAGGCTCTCATCATAAACCGTAAAAAGTTTTCCAAGTTCTCCTAAAAAATACGCCTCTTTTGCATTAACATGTGTATTGAGTGCTTGCTTTAGTTCATCTAAGAGCAGATTTACATCTGCGTTGGCATGCTTCTTATAATCCCAATAGCCAAAATCTTCTTTTGCTAAATATTTCTTCGCCAAAAGCTCACGCAGTGTTTGCGCCCTCAGTGTTGCCATGCCACGCTCCAAAAGCCCACTGCGTTCAAAATGCTCACGTATGCGCTCTAAAAGTTCCAAACAAGGCTCTAAAGAAGGATACTTTGCCTCTTTAAAACCACTGATATTGAGTTCTGATTTTTTTTGATAGAGCATGTTTAACAAGGAGAAAATATCGCCTAATTTTTTATCTTCATTGATACTAAAATAAATCAAGGAGCGATACAAATTATGGCGTTTGCATTGTGCAATAAACCGCTCTACTAGGGCTTCATCCCTCATATCTTGCCCCACTTGAAAATCAGGTTGCAAGCCTACATAAAGTGAGAAATGACGTAAAATAAGTGCAAAAAAAGAGTCTAAGGTTGAGATTTTAATCTCTGATTCTAAAAGCGTTTGAAGCACACGCTCTTTTTCACGAAGCAATACCTCTTTGCTTTTGCCCGTTTGTAACGCAATGGCATCTAACTCATCTTTACTTTCCAAATGTTTTAAGGTCTCAAAAATACGTGTTTTCATCTCCGAAGCCGATTTATTGGTAAACGTAAGGGCAACAATTTTTTGAGGATGAGCGCCCATAAACAATAAGGAGAGATAACGCACACTTAAGGCAAAAGTCTTACCACTTCCCGCACTGGCTTCAAGCGCTAAATAGGGTGAAAATTTCATATCTGCTCCTCTCTGCCACACAAAAGCACGTAAGGACAAAGCCTACAATGCTTCACTTCTTCACATAATTCATAGCCATTGAGCGGTTTTGAAAGTATTTGCAACGTTACATGTAAGAGTGCCTTTTTCTCTTCTAAAAATGCCTCCGGCACCAAAACACCTTCTTTAAGGTCATAGTAATAAACCCCCTCAACTTGACCCAAAGCACCTGCAATAAGCGCGTAAAAGACCAATTGAAAATCCACGGTATGATCTAAGGTTTTCTCCGTCGTTGTGGGAATTTTTCCACTTTTATAGTCGATCACAAAAAGCTTTCCCTCTTTTTCATCAATTCTATCCATCTGCCCTTCTAACACAAAACCCTCATAGGCGATAGCATGGGTAAACTCTTTTTTAAACACACGAAATCCCTCATCAAATCGCTTAATTTCATTGCGAATAAACGCTCGCAATTTCTCCAACCACACATCCGCAAAATAGCCCCATACTTCATGATGATTTTGCTCTTTTAAAAGCTTTTCTAGCCTATTAAAGAGTCTTTTTTCATCTAAAAGTGCTTCATCGCAAATAGCCTCTTCTAAAACCTTGTGCAAGGCCACACCAATGCTTTGTTCATCAATGGTGTGACTGGGCATTTTTGCTTCCCTCAAGCGTGCGATATACCGAAAGTAAAACTGACGTTTACATGTCAGCAGTGTTTTCAGTTTGGTGGCAGAAAGAGGATGAGATTTAAGTTCATAAGGCGCATCAATAAACGCTTCTGTATAGACATTTTTTACCTGATTGGGCGTAAATAAAAGTGTGTGCAAGGCTTTTTCATCTGCCATATGATGCGTCTCAAATCCTAAGGCATCTAAAAAACGAGAAGGCATGGACGTCTCATTTTTTACATACGCAATGGCTATCTTTTGTGCATGAGAAAAAAGTTGATGGTAATAATAGCGCTGTAAATTCTCACGATCTCTCTTAGTGGGAAGTCCTGCATGTGCGCGCACATCGGAGGAGAGAAAAAGATCTTTAGAAGAGCGTTTGGGAACAAACTCATCGTTAAAATCTAACACAATCACACCTTTGTATTTCACTCCACGGGTCTCTAAAACACCCATCACTGTTACTTTTCCACCTCTAACATCATCTTCACTTAATGCGCTTAAACGGTTTAAAAAGAGTTTACTCATTTGTTCAAAACGCAAAGCAGGTGCATGCTTTAAAAAATGCTCAAATGCAAAAAAAGCCTCTTTAAATAACGATTTTCCTGCCTCTTTTTCATCCAATAAGGCTTCATAAAATGCCATCGCATCTCTAGGCGAGAGTTTTTGATGCCATATCTCTTTACATGTAAAACGTACACTTTCTTCTATGTTTAAACGCTCAAGCCTCAGATAATCTTCAATAGCATCATTTCTCATCGCTTTTTCAAGGGCACTGAGTTTTTGGAAAAAAGAGCTTTGCTTAAGGCTCATACCCATAGCAAAATTCAAATTTTCCCATCTGTCAAAACACGCAAGACTTTGCGCAAACAGCTCATCGGGCAAAACAACCACAATCTCGCTAGGATCAAGTCCCTCCTGCACAAAACGAGCAATCGTACTTTGCAGATACGCAATCTGCGATAGTCGTGAGCTAAATCCATAACATTCAATGTTCTGGCTAAGCGGCACTTGTGCGCTTACATGTAAAATAGTTTTGGAAGAAAAATCAATTTCATAGCACGTATTAAGCTCTAAATGTATGCCATATTCTTGAAAATAATTTTGCATTTTTTGATTATACGCAGTGATACACACCTTTACATGTAAAGGAATATAGTGTGCAATATGGGTTAAAAGTTCCCATTCAAAACGACTTAAAAAACCCTCCAAATGAATACGCACACCCTCTAGTGAGCGAACATACTCCTCATTAATGGTATACAATTCAGGTAAGCTAATACGGTCATAGAGTGCATGTTTTGACAAAAGAGCTTTGTAGTGCTTTAAAAGCGTTTCTAAAACTTCTAAATGCTCGCCATAATGTTCATACGTGTCTGCTGCTTTGAGGCTCTCAAGGGTAACACGTTCATGAGAAAGCTCTTCAAAAAAACGGAAAAGATACGAGGAGTTTTTCAAAAAAGTAAAAAATTCACGCTCAATATGCAAAAGCTCAAAACGGGTAAAACGGGAGGCTTCTTGCATTAACAAAACACGCATATCCTCATCAATCAAGCGATGATGAGGAACTAACACTGCTTTTTGTTCCAACTCAGCTATACTCATCGCTTTGGGAAGTAAGGTGTTACTTTCTAAAAATGTATCATAAAACGCACGTATTGCACGGCTTGTTGCAAAAACTTCTACCATAAACACAGCCTCCTCTTTCATGGGAGGATTATAACAAAGGAAAAATGTGAGAGAGATTTTTATGTCACAGTAAAATGATTTTATTTCACGGCATACGCTTCATTTTTATGATAGCCTTTAAATTGACCCACTTCGATCTTACTGAGAATTTGCCATCGCCCCTCTTTTGAAATGTCAAATGGCCCAAAGGTGTACAATCCTTTTTCAACAGAAGTTGGGGTTAATGTGCGATTTTCTTTATTGGTTTCAGGGCGTGAGAGCATCATCACAACCTGTGCATTTTCAATGGCCTTTCCATTTTTATCACTCAGTTTTAAAGTAATTTGATTTTGCCCTACGTGAAATTTCTCTGTCGAATATGAAAGATCAAATTTGGCATTAAATTTCTCTTGAAGTTCTAAAATTTGGTTAATATTCTCATCGACTTTTTGGTACTTTTCCATGTAGTAAGTGTCCATCTCCACAGGATTATCCAATGCAATTTTAATGGTGTAGCCACAGGCTATCACACAGCCAATAATCATTCCAATGACAGCATGTGGATAATAATTTCTCTCTGTTTTTACCTTAGACATGGCGTTTTTTCATCCTTCTATAAAATGCGAGTAGTACCAAAATTGCTACAAAACCGTAAATTAAAATCTTTGCAACATTCATAGTAGTCTTATTAGAACTTCCAATAGAACTCTCTAAAATAATCTTTTCAGACGCTGCGATCTGATCCACAATATCAGCATAACCATTCAGTAAAGCAGGACTAACGCCCACCTCTTTTTTCTTTGTAGTCAACAAAGGAATGATCGTCCCACGCCATGGTAAAGGTGAAAGAATCGCCTCTTTATCAAACGCCTTTTCAAGCCCTTGTGAATGATAAATATCCACCTTCTGTTCCGCAAGAAAAAGAGTTAAAAGAACAAAAGGCGTATTTTGCGTCTGTGCAAAAGTGTGCTGAAACGTCTTAATATCTTCTCCACCTTTTTCTTTTGCAACCAGTATCACTTTAATCCCACTCTTTAAAAAGAGTTCTTTACCCATCTCTTCTATCTTCTGAGCCGTTCTCTCTTCAAGAATTGCATCGTAAATGACAAACTCTTTTTCCAGACCAAAAAGCGGTAAAAAGGCAAAAAGGCAGAGAAAAAATGCCCGTTTTGCCTTTACATGTAAAAATGTTTTCATTAACCAATAAAGAGATGATTGGATGTTAACACCGCCCAAGCACTCACAATGGCTAAGATGATAAGTCCTGCGGTAATGATTTTGTCCATATTTTCAACCATAACGTGCCCCTTACTTTTCTATAACTTTTTGAGTCGCATTTTGCGTATCTCGCATCTTAATTGCTTGTGGGTCCGTAATTTTATAAGGCTTATTCGCAACAGCTTGTTGCGCACTAATGCCCCATACGGTTAAGCCTACCAAAATAGACAATAACAAAACAGTTGCAATAAGCATCCCTGTAATGCCATGCAGACCAAATACATTTCGATTGGTATTTTCCATGGTTTATCCTTATTTAGCTAAAGAGCTGACATAGGTGCCAACTGCTGTTTTTTGGACATTGGTTAAACGTCCATCGTTAAATTTAGGCATATTTCCGATGGCGCCTTTTTTACCTGTTCCCAAAACATTGACAACAAATTGAGGAGTACCATAATGACTTAAATTAGGAGAACTTCCCTCCATGCCTTTGCCATCTTCGCCATGACACGCCGAACATGTTGCCCAAAGTGCACGACCCTCTTCAACAAGCGCTGGATTCTTCGTTTTTTTAACACTAGAAATTTCTTGCATCATAAACGCAGCAACCGCTTTCGCACTTTGCTCATCCAACAATCCCGCTGGCATCTCACCCAAAGGATACTCTGAGCCTTTTGCACCATTTACAATGGCGTGAACAACAGCTTCTTCATTACCCCATTGCTCAAGGTTTGCTGCTTTTCCATTAATACCATCACCTGTAACACCATGACACGGTGCGCATTGCACTAAAAAAACACCCTCACCCATTGCCATCAGTGTGGCTTTATCAGGATTGGAGAATTTACTCTCAAACTGTGTTGTGTGGCTTTTGACCTCATCATTATACTCACCAATTTGTGAGTATGAATTAAGAGGATACCCTGCAAAAAAGTACCATAATGCCCATACAATAGTACCTAAAAAAGAGAGTGCCCATCCAATAGGAAGAGGATTTTTATACTCTCCAATGCCATCCCAATTCTCTTTTGCTAACTCTCCACTGCTTTTGTCGGTTTTCATCTGTTGAATGTACTTCCAAGAGACACCGATGGTCAGAATTAAAATTGCTGCCGCACCAAGCAATGCCAATACATTTACATTGTCATTCAGCCAATTCATCTATTGCTCCTCTTTATTCTTTCTCTTTATTCGACGGTGTACGGGATTCAACTGGAGCATCGTCAAGATTATCATGCAAAGCAATATTAGAATACTGCTCATAGTTTCTTGTACCTTTTTTTTCAGCCTTATACAAATGATACAAATAGCTGTACAAAATGACGGCTAAAAAAATCGTAAAAAAGATATAACCATACGCTTGAAGCTCTCTAATTGTTTCCATATTCACCGTGTGCACCTTATTTTAAACTGTTGAGATAGGCTATAATTGCCACAATCTCTTTAATCTCACCACGCTTGAAAGCCTCTTTAACCTCAGAATCTTTCATATCGGCAACAATCAAAGCCGCCTCTTCCATGAGTGCTTTTTTTGCCTCATCATAGGTTCCAAGTTTAGGCATATCTGGCTGATCATAAGGAACATTGAAAACGTTTTTAACGGTTAATGCTTCAGCATAAGCTGTTTCAATATCCGCATTGTTCTTAAACATATGCTTATATGCTGGCATAATAGAGCCAGGAACAACACTTTGAGGTGCTAACATATGGTATTCATGCCAATCCGTCGTTCGGTAATTTCCAACCCTCATCAAGTCAGGACCCGTACGTTTACTTCCCCAAAGAAATGGTCGATCGTATGCATATTCACCACTTAAAGAGTACATACCATAACGATCTGTCTCAGATTTAAAAGGACGAACCAACTGTGAGTGACACGCATTACAGCTATCTTTAATATAAACATGACGACCCGCAAGTTCTAAAACCGTATAAGGTTTCGTACCTGTTACAGGTCGTGCACTCTCCATAAAGTCTGGAAGAATCGTCACAACACCCGCATACGCAATCACCAAAAAGACACCTACCGCAAAAAAGAATGGGTTTTTTTCTAACCAATGAAACATAATTCTACCCTCCCCTTACGCTGCCATAGGTGAAGCATTTTGAGGTTCTCGCTCAATTGCTTTACTTACAGTCATGGTTTTATATAAATTATACGCAAACATAAAGAAACCAATTAAATACAACAATCCACCTGTCGCACGAAGCGCATAGTAAGGAATGAGTACGGTTACGGTATCAATGAAAGAGTAAGCAAGATTTCCGTATTGATCCGTTGCTCTCCACATCATACCTTGTGTAATACCTGCAATCCACATGCTTGAAAAGTACATCACAATACCTGTGGTTTGAATCCAAAATTGAGATTCCATCAATTTTTTACTGTAAAGTTCACGTTTATACATACGTGGCGCCATATGATACAAGGCTGCCATGGTCATAAAGCCAACCCAACCCAATGTACCATCATGAACGTGACCTGGAATCCAATCGGTAAAGTGCGCCAAAGCATTAACAGATTTAATTGCTTGAATTGGACCTTCGAGTGTACTTAACATGTAAAAGGTTGAAGCAAAAATCATAAATTTAATCAAAGGATTCTCTTTGAGTTGACCCCATTGTCCTTTCATCGTAAGAAGCATGTTAATCGCACTACCCCATGACGGAAGAATCAAAATAACAGAGAAAATAGAACCCATCGTTTGAACCCAATCAGGTACCGTAGAGTAGAGTAAATGGTGACCACCTGCCCAAAGATAGACAAACATTAAACCCCAAAATGAAAGAAGAGATAACTTATAAGAAAAAACAGGCTGACCTGATTCTTTAGGTAAAAAGTAATAAATCATGGCAATAATAGGCACAGTGAAAACAAATGCAACCGCATTGTGTCCATACCACCATTGAACCATCGCATCATTGGTTCCAGCATACATGGAAACAGAATGATACCATTTACCCATCCCTGCAACAAAATAGGTCGGAACTGCCATATTATTAAAAAGATAAAGCATTGCTACACCTAAAAAGGTTGCAATAAAGTACCACATAGAGATATAAAGAGTCTTTTCACGTCTGATACCAATCAAACCAAAAATACTAATACCCCACATAACCCATACAACCACCACCGCGATATCCAGTGGCCATTCTAACTCTGCATACTCTTTAGAGGTACCGATACCTAAAAAAAGATTGACCACGGCTATAATCATGACAAGCATATAAAGCCAAAAATGAAGCTTTCCTAAGACCATCAAAAAAGGTGATTCTGCCATAGAAACTTTGAGTACTCTTTGCCCGATATAGTACCAAGTAGCAAAAATTCCACTCAACAAAAAGCCAAAAATAACCCCTGAGGTATGCAGTGGTCTTAAACGACCAAACGTACCATACTCGCCCGCCAAGTAATTTAACTCAGGGAAAGCCATCTGATAGGCAATAACAACGCCTATTAACATACCAATGATTCCAAATAGAATCGTTGCGTAGGTAAAACATTTCGCTACTGAATAATCATAGTTCAATGCATGATTAGCCTGCATCAATTCCTCCTGTTTGTCTTTTTATGTCACAAAAATATCACATAATGTAGAAATTATAGTGAAGAGAATCTGCAATAAAGCTTAATAAGATTAAATTTGTGTTAAATGAAAAATATGGAAAAAATATTTAAATAGGAAGAAAGCAAGAACAATGAGATTATCGTTCTTGCGTGTTAATTTTATACCCAAGTCCTGGGATATTTTTAATAAAATCTTTGTCCGTTTTCTCACGAACACGTTTAATAAAGGTACGAATTGCTGAATCTGTTACTTTTTTGTTCGTCCAAACATACTTTTTTATCTCATCGTGTAAAACAAATACACCCAAATTTTTAACTAAAATAGAGATAAAAAGTAACTCTTTTTTCGTTAGAAAAATCGTTTCTCCCTCTTTAACTAAAACCCGTCTATTTTTATCAAACTGATAACCTGAGCCTAGTTCTACAAGATCATTTTCATCAAACAATTCTTTAGAAAGCAAATGCAACGTTTTTAAGAGTTCATCAGGATCGATAGGCTTAATTAAATATTTATCAATACCCACATCAATAGCTTCTAAAAGTTTTTCTTTTTCGCTAAAAGCGCTGAAAATAACAATGGGCGTTTGCTTAGAAAGATTTTTAATCTCTTTCGCCATACTCAAACCATCCATAATAGGCATCATAATATCTGTAATCACAATATCTGGTTTATATTTTTTAAATTTTTTCAACCCATCTTCACCGTCACGTGCGAGTATGCATTTGGCAAATTCATCTGCCATTGCTTTGTGAAGTGCTTCTCTTAAATACTCTTCATCTTCAACAAATAAAACCGTTAATTTCGATAATCCGCTCATCCTCTTCCCCTTTACTCTTTTACTGCGGGTATGGTTATGGTAAAGCAAGCCCCATTATTTTTATTCTCTGCGATAATGAGTCCTTTCATGCTGTTGTTAACAATCATTTTACTCATATAAAGCCCAAGCCCTGTGCCCGAACTTGCATGTTTGGTTGTAAAATAAGGCTCAAAAATCTTATCCAAAATGCCCGTTTCAATGCCACCGGCATTGTCACAAATGCGTATTATAGCATCTCCTTGTATCGATGTGTCAATTTCAATATAAATTAATTTCTTTTTCAGTTTAGATAAACTAAATGCATCTATTGAATTGTTCATTAAATTGATAAGTACTTGTGAAAATTCATTAAAATAGCCCTGAATTTTCACATCATTTTTAATACACAAATCAATATATACCCCATTTCGCTCTAATGTTCCATGCATAATATCTATGGCTTCTTGCGCCACACTGCTGAGTGTAAAAAGATCGCTTTGACGTTCAGGACTAAAAAAATTACGAAAATCTTCAATTGTTTCAGACATTTTTGAAATAATCTTTTTCGCATGCATGTAACTCTGCTCAAACGCTTCATCTTTATTGTTATCTTGCTTGGTGTAAACTTTTTTCATCTGATAAAGGGTAATTGTAAGCTCAGAAAGAGGCTGTCTCCATTGATGCGCAATATTGGCAATCATCTCTCCCATCGAAGCTAAACGAGATTGTTGAAACAAAAATCGATCTTTCTCACGGTTTTTTTCAACCTCTTCTTTGACACGCTCTTCTAAGGTTTGGTTTAACTCCACCAAGGCTTTTGTCTGCTCTTGAACTCGCTTTTCCAACGTTGCGTTTAGATCTTCTAGCTCTTCATCTTTAGCAATCAATGCTTCGCTTAACCTAACACTCTCTGTTACATCATATCGAATCGCAATAAACTCTTCAATCTCTCCTTGCTCATCCAAAATCGGGAAAACCGTCGTATTGACATAAAATGTTGAGCCATCTTTCGCTCTATTTTTAACGGTTGATTTATACGTTTTTTTTTGAAGAATCGTTTGCCACAATTGCTTAAACGTAGAAGCAGGCACATCAGGATGCCTAACGATATTATGATTTTGCCCAATCAATTCATCTTGCGTATAACCAGAAATTTTACAAAACTCATCGTTCACAAAGGTAATAATCCCATTAACATCTGTTTTAGAGATAATATTACTACTCTCAATAGCCTGTTGATATTGTTCTAATTTCATCTTGCAACCGCTGCGAAACCAACATAAGACATATAAATGCCATACACGATAATAATCAAGGAAGCAAGCTTAATCATCAGTTCCCTAAAAACACTCCCTTTCAAAAATCCCACGACATATCCAAGACCAAGCATGGCAGGCATGGTTGCCATGCCAAAAAGAGCCATGGTGAGAGCGCCTTGTATGGCTGAGCCTGATGTCGCAGCTGTTGCTAGAAAAAAATAGACCAATCCACAGGGTAAAAAGCCATTTAGCAAACCCAATCCATAAAAACTTACTAATGTTTTAGTATGAATCAAATGCGAAAAAATTTTTTTAATCAAAGGATGAAATGCAATATTCGATTCTAAAGAGGTAAGAAACTTCATTTTTCCCATCATAGAGAGTCCCATTAAAACCATAACGATGCCAGCAAAAAAATAAAAATAACCGCTCACGTATGCAGAAAAGGTAAAAAGGCTCCCCAGTGCACCAAAAAGTATCCCCAAAATAATATAAGCACTGATGCGCCCTACATTATAAATAAAATGAGAAAGGAATTGATGAAAGGATGAAGATGTTGGATCAATTTTAGCGCTACTGTACGCCATCACAAATCCTCCACACATACCAATGCAGTGCCCTAAACTTCCTAAAAATGCAACACTTATAATGGCTGAAATATCAATAGCGTTTATAGCACTGCTCCTTAACGAAGATGGGTACGTTTATCTTTACATGTAAAGATAAACATACGCAAAATAAGTTGATTTAAAGTCGATTAGCAAACTCTTGAAAAATGTATTTACTTTCGTGTGGACCAGGACTAGCTTCGGGGTGATGTTGCACTGAAAAAATAGGTGCATCGTTATACTCCAACCCTTCAATGGTATTGTCAAAAAGATTGATATGGGTTACCTTTGCAATAGAGCAGACCGATTCTGGAACATTGTAATTATGATTTTGTGCGGTAATCTCAACAATATTTGTTTTCGTGTTTTTCACAGGATGGTTACCACCGTGTTGACCAAATTTCAATTTATAGGTTGGATGCCCATGCGCAATAGAAAGCAGTTGATGTCCTAAACAAATACCAAACATAGGCACTTTTGCTTCAATTAATTTGCTAATTTGCGCAGCCTCTTTTTTAAGAATAAGAGGATCTCCCGGCCCGTTGGATAAAAAGAGTCCGTGAATCTCTCCTTTTTTATAGCGCTCAATAATCTCATCGGCACTAAAATCATGAGGGATGACTTCAACCTCAAGTCCTGTTGCACACAATTCATTTAAAATATTACGCTTAATACCAAAATCAACCGCTACAATTTTTTTGCCTAAAGTGTTTTGAGCAGCATTGTAAGACTGCGTTTCAGCGTTCCAAACACCTTTTACATGTAAATAAGATTTTTTAGTTCCAACCTGCTCAATATAATTAACCTCTTCAATACGAGGGCTATTTTTGAGCATCTCTTTCAGTTTTTCTTTATCGCTTACCTCAGTTGAGGCAATCATCATTTGAGGACCACCATCTCGAATCATCTTGGTAAGGTAGCGTGTGTCAATTTCACAGATTCCCATACTTTCATGTTTTTTCAAAAGGGAAGGTAAGTTTTCTCTCGCTCTAAAATTCGAAGGCATTTCATTCAAACTTCTGACAAACATACCACTGGCATGAACGCTTTGGCTTTCCATATCGTCATCATTACACCCAACAATACCAATTTCAGGCATGGTGAAAACGACAAATTGTCCTGCGTAACTTGGATCACTCATAATCTCTTGATAGCCACTCATTGAGGTATTAAAAACAATTTCACCCGTTTTTGAGCCCTCAAAACCAAAACTTTTGGCTTCTAAAAAAACACCATTTTCAAGATAAATCCATACAGGTTTTAACATCATGATAACATTCCTCTTCTTCTTAGCTCTTCTTCATAAAGCTTCTCAAAAATCAAATCATACTCTTCAGAACCAGGGACAAGTTTGCGCTTATAATTCGCTATTTTATCTGCTACTTCATTTTCAATCTCTTGAAAATGTTCCACATAAGATTCAATAGCCATATATACGACATTCTTAATACGATTTTCGGAAACATTGTATTCAATTAATCCCTGTTTCCAACACGTTTCTAAAATTTTATGTGCTACTTCATTGTATCTATCTTCATACGATAAAATCACACCAAACTCACGTGCGAGTTTTTTCTTAATCAACCAAAACATATTTCTTCGGTCAACCCGTTGAAATTCCATCTCATCTTCATTTTGATCCAAAATCTCAATAACACGTTCTTCCAATGCTGTCTCTTTTTTAATATCTTCGACAATCAAATCTTCTGCAACTTTGACAACAGGCTCCAAGCCCTTGAACATGGTAACAAATCCGCAATTTAAAATATCGATCGCTATTTTATTGGCTATATAAGGGGCATGAGGCAATCTGATTTTCATCCATAAACCTTACTTCTGAATTTTCACACATTGTATCGAAGCTAAGGTAAATATCTGTTTAGAGAAAAATTTGTAAGGGTTTTGTCACTCTTTCGTTTGATTGTTTTCAACAAAAGGAGGACCTTTTTTGAGGCTTTGTGTAATCTCCGAGGCAATTTGAGGATCCATTTTTGCCATAATTTGTGACAATTTTTTAGGAGGCAATCCAAATAAAATAGCAGCACCTTCATGCACAGGAAGTTTTTCAATAATCGCTGCAGCTGCAGCATCTTTCATTTTGATATAGGTTTCATCAAGTTTATCGTTTTTCTTCGCCTCAATTTGTGCTAAAAGTTTTTTGTTTTCTTCAAGCATCAATGCAATTTGCTTCTCTTTGGCTAAAATCTCCTCTTTTGTTTTCGCTAAAGCAGTCTCTTTTTCATTTAAAGCATTTTTCTGTTTTTCAAAAAGGGTATTGGTGGCTGCTTGCAGGGCTTCAAAGGATTGTCTGGCTTCATCAATTTTCTCAATCTCTTTTAATAACTCACTTTTGCGTTCTTCAAAAACTTTCGTACAATCAATGGTTTCTGCATACAAAAATGACGCAATTAAAAGAATCCAAACTCTTCTCATTCTCTCCCTTTCTGATTCATTTCACCCGCAAATAACATAGTCGATATCTCATCCAAATCAAGCTGTTCTTGACGTTTAATCTTTGCCATCATCGCCTGAAGTTCTTGCTCTTCAAGGTATTTTATTTTTTCATACTCAACGTGTGCTTTTTGATACTCTGTTTGAAGTGTTTTGGTTGCTTTTTCAACCAAATGTAACTCTTGTTCATACCGTTTTTTTTCAAGACTTAAAAGACTTTTCTGTTCACTTGCCATTAAAAAAACCGAAACCAAACCCTCTTTGGGCATTTGCGTATGCGCTATTTCATCATAAAGCGAGCTAATTTTGTGACGAATAAGACGTTCTTTATTTTGATGCTTAATCAGTTCTCGCTCAATGCTATCACGCTTTTGTTTGCGAATTTTAGCAATTTTAGAGAACTGACTTTTCATCAAAAGACCTTTACATGTAAAGATTATAGAATAATCGTATCATTCCTATCGGGACTGGTTGAAATCAGTCCTACTTTGGTTCCTGTTAAAACCTCAATACGTTTGATATACGCTTGCGCAGTATCAGGAAGTTCTTCAAACTTACGACACCCTACCACACTCTGCCAACCTGGAAGTTCCTCATAAATTGGCACAATATTTTCTAAATCTTCAGGTAAAGTTTCCACCCGTACGCCATTCATGTCATAGGCCACACATACTTTAATGGTTTCAAATCCATCTAAAACATCGAGTTTCATAATCGCTAAATCATCACAGCCATTAATACGACTCGCATAACGACACGCAACCGCATCAAACCATCCACAACGTCGTGGACGACCTGTGGATGTACCAAACTCTTTGCCTTTTTCACGAAGCTGATCACCATCTTTTCCAAAATCTTCTGTTGGGAAAGGGCCATTACCCACACGAGTACAATAGGCTTTGACAATACCTGTGACTTTACCAATATCTTTAGGATTCAACCCTAATCCCACGCACGCTCCCGCACTAATCGTATTGGAACTGGTGACAAAAGGATACGTTCCATGATCAATGTCTAACATCGTACCTTGAGCACCCTCTAAGAGGACTTTTTTATGGGTGTCTAAACACTCCCAAACCATATGCGTTGTATCGGTTAAAAAAGGTAAAAGCACACTTGCATAGCCATCAAGTTCTTCTTTAAGGGTTTTAAAATCTGGCGTGACAATACCCAATGCACCAAAAAGAGCCCTGTTCTCTTCATAAAACTCAACCAATGCTGTGGCCAATTTAGCGGTATCTCTTAGTTCCCCTAAACGATGACCACTACGCTCAATTTTACTCCCATAACTTGGACCAATGCCCCGTCCTGTCGTCCCAATAGCTTTATCCCCACGCAATTTTTCTTTAGCTTGGTCAATTAAAATGTGATGATTTAAAATCATATGCGCTTTATCACTGACAAACAAACGCCCTGCAAGTCTTTCAAACTGACCCATCTCTTTAATCAATGCCTCAGGTGAAACAACTACGCCATTACCAATAATATTAATCGCTTTGGGATTGAGAATACCTGAAGGAATAAGATGAAGCGCATAACGTACACCATCGACCCAAATGGTGTGTCCTGCATTGTGCCCTCCTTGATAACGACAGACCACATCGTAATTTTGTGCCATCAAATCAACAATTTTTCCCTTGCCTTCATCACCCCACTGGATGCCTACAATCATATCCGCTTTCATTTATTGCCCATCTCTTTTCATTAATATTTCGATTAAATTATCGGTATAAAGTCCAAAACCGCTTGAAGCGATTCCCTCACAATCATAATTTCCACCTAAACCAACAGTGAAATTTTTATCAATAAACCTAAAAAACAAGGCATTGTAATAACGCATATTGACATAATAAAGCGGTGAAAAAACAAGGTTATCATACGAAATTTGTGTAGAAAGTGTCTTAAGTTTTTCGAGCTCTTCTTTAAGTTCCAATGGCACTTCTTCAATAACAGCTTCTAATTCTTCAAGACTTTGCAAACACGTCAATTTTGTCAGCCATGGAATATTAAACGCCAAAAGCTTTTGTAGTTGACCTTTTTCAAACACACTCAAATCTAAATTTAACATCTTAGCCACGATTTTTGGAATCTGAATATTGCTTACATGTAAAAGTGGTTTCAGCTCAAATTTTGCAAAAAGAGAGAACGTTGTCGCTAAGCTCAAACTCAAATTTTCTTCTCCAATGAGCTCCGCACCAATTTGGTGTACTTCGTGACTAGGGTAGCGAAACACCGGCTGAATATAAAACCATTTTGAATGGCTTGTGCTTCTTCCCACTCGTTTGGTTACCAAACGCACTGCATCCATGGTACTATCAGCACGTAATGAAACAATGTGGTTTTGCTCATCAGAAAAACGCAACAACTCCTTCTCATCAATGCTTTGATGTTGATGATAGGAAAAAAATGGCGTGACAATCTCTTGAAATCCTGCTTCATACAGCAAATCACTTGCAACCCTCTCCAATGTCCGCTTTAATTTAGCACTCTCGCCAAAATAAAGCTTACTTCCTGTGGGTATTTCGTGCTCATAAATCATGCATTAGCCTCGGTAAAATTCTTGCGTAAAAACGCGATTTGCCGTTCCATCAAACGAACGAATACCCAGCTCTGAGAGTGCCATCTCAACAGCATTGAGTGTCCACGCTGTTTCATACACTTCTACAAGCCCCATATGATTTATTCTAAAAAGCGTCTCTTTAATATGGTCTTGCCCTCCTGCCATATTCACGCCATATTTGGTTTTCAAAAGTTTACGAATCTTACTCGCATCCTCATGTAAAACCGCACTCATGGCATAAGCAGGTACTTTTGGATAAATACGAAGACCTAACGCTTCTAAGGCTTTGTTGGTTGCCATTGCTCTTTTTTGGGTATCTGCATACACTTTTTCTAACCCACCCTGAGCATCAATCAACTCGCACATCGCAACCAAACCGATAACTAATGTTGTAGCTGCTGTCCATGCTGTCGTATTTTTACGTTGATTTTTAAGCTCTGTTTTGAGATTAAAATAGTACCCTGCCCCATTTCCCGCTTCAATCATTGCTAATGCCTCTGCATTTAAACCAATGAAAGCAAGACCTGGTGGAAGCATTAAGGCTTTTTGACTTCCTGAAATGAGCGCATCAATATATGTGGTATCGACTTTTTCAACCCCCACAGCCGTAATACCATCAGCAATCACCATAATCGTAGGTCGCACCGCTTTAACTGCTTTGGCAACAACTTCCACAGGATGTCGAAGACCACCTGCACTCTCGCACACTTGCATACAGACCGCATCAATGCTCGTATCATTTTTCACCAGCTCAACAATCGCATCCACGCTAACAGGCGTATCCCATTCATTTTTAATTTCAACAAAAGGTTTGTTGTATGCCGCACAAATCTTGCCAAAACGCTCACCAAATTTACCAGAATTAACCACAACGGCTTTGCTGTGACATAAATGAAGCACACACGCTTCCATTGCTCCTGTGCCGCTAGAAGCCAACATCACCACCTCTTCCATATCAAAAAGGGTTTTCAAATACGCACGTGCTTTTCCAAAAATCGCCTCAAATTCAGGCGTTCTATGATGGATGGTCGGTGTGCTCATTGCCATACGAACAGATTCAGGAACGGGAGTTGGGCCAGGTGTCAAAAGTAACATAATGCAGATCCTCGAAATGTAGTTTTAGAGGTGATTGTAACAAAACTATGCTTGTTGTTTCTTTAGGCAATATGCCCTCAAAAACAGGCTAAAGCGTTGTAATCAAGTCAAAATTATTTTACGTTATACCTCTTTACATGTAAAAGCCTGAAAAGTCTTTTTTAAGTCTTTTTGAAGTTCTAAAATTAAATCAAAAGTCTCAACAATTAAAGGAGTCATCCATGCATTTTAAGACGAAAATCACCTTAACCATAGCCGTACTTATGGCGCTTAGTTTAAGTATTTTTGGATTTTTTAGTTACATCGATACCAAGAAGAACAGTGTGGTTCAGATAGAACAAAGCCTTCAGATGGCATCACGCTCACTGACTGATTATGTTGATTTGTGGATTTCATCAAAAAAGAGTGCCGTTGAGAGTGTCGCACGAAGCCTTGCCGCAAATCCAAGCATGGATGACATTGAACTAAAAGAGCGCTTGAAGGAGTTAACCAAATCCTTAGGGGCCGTACAATCTTTTGTAGGCTATGAAGATGGAAAAATGATTTATGATAGTGGTAAAAAACCCTCAGAAGGCTACGATCCACGTGCTCGAGGTTGGTATAAACAAGCCAAAAGTGTCGGTAAACCTGCTATTACGGATGCCTATATGGGCTCATCTATTAAAGCTTACTTGGTCAGCGTTATGGCACCCATTTATCGTAACAATGCGCTAGTAGGTGTTGTCTCTATCGATATTGAGTTAGCCTCCCTTTTTAAAGTGATTGGTGATATTAATTTTAATGGTGGCTATGGAATGCTTCTGGATACGAAAGATGTGATTGTAGCCCATCCTAATAAAGAGTTACTCGGCAAAGAGTCTTCTATGAAAGAGGCTTTAACCCAACAATTCGCAGCCAAAAAAGAGGGCTTACTCGAATACACAATGGAAGGCGCCAACAAAGTCTTTGCTTTTAAAGTTTCAGAAGAGAGTGGCTGGAGACCAGGCATTAGTTTTGATAAAGCGACTGCCTACGCCTTCTTAAACACCCAAGTCAAAGAGCAACTCTTAGTGGGCATCATCATGCTCATTCTCTCCATAGGGGTGATGATTCTGCTCATTAAAGCCCTGCTTAAACCACTGGATAACCTTAATGGTGTGGTAGAAGAGCTCTCAAGCTCTGAAGGGGATTTAAGACAACGTTTAAGTGCCACAGCTAATGATGAATTTGCCCAAGTCTCACGTAATATCAATAAGTTTATTGAAAAACTCCATGAGATTGTTAAAAAATCAAAAACCATCAGTAATGAAAATGCTTCGATCTCAGAAGAGCTTTCACGAACGGCATCTGAGGTCGTACGCAATGTGGATGCAGAATCTCGTATTGTTGAACATACTAAAGAAGAAGGTATTGCTTTAGTAAAAAGTATAGAAAACTCTGTCTCTAAAGCCAAAGATTCCCAAAAAGCACTCTCTGATACCCAAAAAGATATCTCTGATGTTAAAACCAAAGTAGAACAACTAGAATACACCATGCAAGCTACTGCAGCCAAAGAGCAAAACTTAGCCGAACGCCTTAATACCGTCAGTCATAATGCCAATGAGGTCAAAGATGTTCTAAATATTATTCGAGATATTGCAGACCAAACCAACCTTCTAGCACTTAATGCGGCCATTGAAGCTGCAAGGGCTGGAGAACATGGACGTGGTTTTGCCGTTGTTGCGGATGAAGTTAGAAAACTAGCAGAACGTACTCAAAAAAGCTTAGTGGAGATTGATGCGACCATTAATGTCGTGGTTCAATCTATTATGGATGCCAATACAGATATTACCGCTAACGCACAAGAGGTCAATGCACTAGCTTCTATTTCTGTGGAACTACAAGATGGTATGAACAGTGTAGCAACCATTATTCATAAAACCATTGATGATTCTCATCATACCGTGAATGACTTTATTGATACCGCATCTAAGATTAAAAAGATCGTGGATGAGATTGAAAAAATCAATGTCATCTCTAAAGAGAATGTAGGAAGCATTGATAATGTTTCACAAGCCTCTGAGCATCTCCATGTTATGACTGAAAACCTCAATAATGAATTAGGGAAGTTTAAGTCGTAAAGCTTTACATGTAACGTTCTTAGTAAGAAGTGTGTCTTACTGAGAACGTTACTTTTTTTTCTCCTTTATCCCCCATTTACAACACTCGCATGCTACAATTCTCAAAAGTCTCATTTTTTGCTTAAAGATTCTGTTATACTAAAACGTGTGTGAGTTGGATGTTACATTTTTACTTCCTTCCTCAATTTTAAGCATTAAAAAACATCTTATAAATAAGGAATGCATGATGAATTTCAAAACGAAAGTTACCCTCATCATCTCATTGTTAATTTGTATCAGTCTTATGGCATTTGGCGTGGTAAGCTATATGGATACAAAGAAAAACAGTATCACTCAAGTTGAGGCAACCCTCAAAATGGCGTCTCGTTCTTTAACGGATTATATTGATCTGTGGATAGCCAATAAGAAAAAAAGTCTCTCAAGTTCGGCAAGAATGCTGAGCAATATTGAAAATATGAGCGAATCTGAGATTAAAGCTATTCTAAAAGAGACGACTCAAGCCTCAGAAAGCCGTGATACCTTTGTGGGTATTGAATCCTCAGGTATTATGATTTACGGTAGCAATACCACACCAAAAGCTGGTTTTGATCCACGACAACGACCGTGGTACATTATGGGTAAGACAACGGGTAAATCGGGAATGACGGATATTTATAAAGGCTCAGCAGATCCTATTGATCTAGTTGCCGTCATGGCACCGATTGTTAAAGATGGAAAGATTATTGGTGTGGTTGCGAGTTCTTTTGAATTGACACACATCGTTAAAGCCGTCAGCGACATTAATTTCAACGGTGGATATGGTATGCTCCTCGATGCTAAAAAAACCATTGTTGCGCACCCAAAAGCCGATATGTTAGGCAAAAAATCTATTTTAGAGCCCCATTTAAAAGGGGATGCGGAAGGTTTTATAGAGTACACTTTGGAAGGTAGTGATAAAATTTTCACTTATAAAGCTTCAACAGAAACGAATTGGACACCTGGTATTAGCTTTGATAAAGAGAATGCTTATGCATTTTTAGATGCTCAAGTCAAAGAGCTTTTTTTCATTGGAATTCTCATGCTTGTGGTTTCTGTAGGTATCATGATTTTCTTAATTAAGATGCTTCTTCAACCTCTTGATCAGCTTAACAACGTCGTCAAAGATCTCTCTAGTTCTGAGGGTGATCTTCGTCAAAGACTACGAGCCAATAGCCAAGATGAATTTGGTCAAGTCTCTGGAAACATCAATCGATTTATTGAAAAATTGCATGAAATTGTCAAAAAATCAAAAGAGATTAGCAATGAAAATGCTTCCATTTCAGAAGAACTCTCCCGTACTGCCTCTGAAGTCGTACGAAATGTAGACGCAGAAGCTAGAATTGTAAGTAAAACGAAAGAGAGTGGTATTTCACTCACAAACGCTATTGAAGATTCTGTTACCAAAGCGACTGCCTCTCAAGAAGCACTACGTCAAACACAACAGGACATTAATCAGGTCAAAGATCAAGCAGAACATTTAGAGCGCACAATGCAAGAAACAGCCGTAAAAGAGCAAAACTTAGCAGAACGCCTTAATACGGTAAGTCACAATGCGAATGAGGTGAAAGAAATTTTAAATATTATCCGAGATATTGCTGATCAAACCAATTTGCTAGCACTCAATGCCGCCATTGAAGCTGCAAGGGCTGGAGAACATGGACGTGGATTTGCGGTAGTTGCGGATGAAGTACGAAAACTAGCAGAACGTACTCAAAAAAGCTTAGTGGAGATTGATGCGACCATTAATGTGGTGGTTCAGTCTATTATGGATGCGAATACAGATATTGCACATAACGCAGCCGAAGTGAACACGCTTGCTTCCATCTCTATTGAACTTCAAAATGGAATGAACGCCATCGATAGCACCATCAAAAAAACCATTGAAGATGCGCATACAACGGTTGATAATTTTGTTCATACCGCAACGCAAATTAAAGGTATGGTAGAAGAAATTGAGAAAATCAATGTGATTTCTAAAGAAAATGTCACCAGTATTGATAACGTCTCACAAGCCAGTGAGCACCTTCACGCTATGACAGAAAATCTTAACAATGAATTAGGAAAGTTTAAATCCTAATTCATCACACTTCAGCGAGGAGTTTAATCACCTCGCTGGGTGTTTTTGCAATCTGTTTTGCCCCATACGCTAAAAGCTCATCTTCATCTCTAAATCCCCACAAAGCACCAATAGCCATCATACCAGCACGGTTGGCTGTTTGCATATCAATCATCGTATCGCCCAAATAATAACACGCTTCAGGCTTTACATGTAAAGATTCACAAATCTCTAAAGCAGCGCTAGGATCAGGCTTTCGTGGTACACCTTCTCGAATACCAAAGACCCTTTCAAAGTGCCATTGACGTAAATATTTAACCGCGCACATTTTAGTAAAACTATCTGGTTTATTGGAGAGAATGGCCATTTTAAAACCGCGCGTTTGAAGGAAAGTCAGCAGTTTGCTAACCCCCTCATATAACTTCGTATTTTGATTAAACTGCTTCGCATAATGTGATTCAAACAACGTTACCGCTTTTTGAATTGTCTCTGTGCTTTGAGGATGAGAGGCAAAAGTATTTTCAAAAAGCTTAAAGACGCCCTCACCGACAAAATAACGATACTTTTGAGTCTCTTGTGGTTCAAAACCCAATTGTGTTAGTGCAAAATTTGCACTGATCGCAATATCTTCAAGTGTATCTAAAAGGGTGCCATCTAAATCAAAAATAATGACTTTTTCCATACTTACTGCTTACAATCCACACCGACATTTTCATATGAAATATTTAAAAATCCACACACTGTTTTTGTAACACCCTCAGGAGTAAGTCCAAATTTTTCAAATAACAACTCAGCGGGAGCACTTGCGCCAAAACGTTTCATACCAATGACCTCATCCGCATAGCGATACCACTCATTACCCGCGCTCGCTTCAATAGCAACCACTTTCGTTTTAGGATCAATAATTGTTTCAATGTATACTTTTTCTTGTTCAACCAATAAATCAAAACAAGGGACACTGACAATGTTGGCATTCACACCCAATTTTTCCAAACGACAACCCACTTGAAGCGCAAGATAAACTTCACTACCACTAGCCATCAACGTGACACTGGCATGGTCTCGTTTTGTGAGTAAATAACCACCATTTTCCACATCTCCATAGACTCTCTCATCTTTAAGTGCTTTGAGTTTTTGACGAGAGCACACAAATGCCGCAGGTGCTTGCATACTAAGTGCCTTTTGCCATGCTTTTACATTTTCTCTGCCATCGCATGGACGATACACATAAAAATTAGGAAGTGCTCTAAATTGGCTGAGTTGCTCAATAGGTTGATGGGTAGGGCCATCTTCTCCCACACCAATGCTATCATGTGTCCAAATGTAAAAGTTTTTCAGTTTCATAAGCGCTGCTAGACGAACAGAAGGCTTCATATAATCACTAAAAATAAAAAATGTCGCACCATAAGGAATAAAAAGCCCATACAAAGCAAACGAGTTAATAATAGCACCCATCGCATGTTCACGAATACCAAAGTGCATATTGCGACCATATGGAAAATCTCCCATGCCTGCTAATTCACTTTTATTGGAAGGTCCTAAGTCGGCACTTCCTCCCAAAAAGCTAGGAATGGCTTTGGCAATCGCATTGAGAATTTTTCCATTACTATCACGTGTTGCCACATCATTTTCAAACAAAGGCCACTCAATTTTTGAAAAATCAGGATTTAAAAGGGCTTCAAAAAGTTCTTTTTGCTCAGGAGTGAGGCTATTTTTAATGAAAGCATTCCATTGCGCTTCTGCAAGGTCTCCTTTTTCAAGGGCACAACTAAAACGTGCTTTAACATCTTCATCGACCACAAAACTTAACTCTGGGTCAAACCCTGCTTTAATTTTTGCATTTTTAATCTCTTCACATCCCAAAGGTGCTCCATGCGCATGATGGCTTCCTTCCATCTCACACGCACCTTTAGCAATAATCGTATCTGCAATAATCAAATAGGGTTTTGTTTGCGCTTTTGCTTGCTCTAAAACGGCATTAATTTCATCATAATTGTGACCATCAATACGAGAGACTTCCCACCCTTGCGCTTCAAAACGATGTTTAACATCTTCACTCCATGCAATAGAAGTATCGCCTTCAATGGTAATAGCATTGCTATCATAAATCACCACTAAATTATCCAAGCCTAAATGCCCCGCCAAAGAACACGCTTCATAACTAATGCCTTCTTGAAGATCACCATCACCACACAAACAATAAACTTTATGAGATATCACTTCTGCGCTAGGTTTGTTCAAAATATTCGCAGCATATTTTGCCGCCATTGCAAAACCAACCGCATTAGAAATTCCCTGTCCCAAAGGACCTGTTGTGACTTCCACACCTGGCACGTCACCGTATTCTGGGTGTCCTGGTGTTTTGCTACCTAATTGTCTAAAATTTTTTAAATCTTCAATGCTTAAATCATATCCACTCAAATGTAAAAATGAATAAACAAGCGCTGAGGCATGTCCACCACTAAAAATAAGACGATCACGATTCATCCATTTTGGATTTTTAGGATTATGGTGAATATGTCTAGCCAAAATAGTTACAATATCAGCAAGTCCCATCGGTGCACCTGGATGTCCACTATTGGCACGTTGCACCATATCTGCTGCTAAAAATCGTATCGTATCAGCTTGTTTTTTTAATAACGTTTTATTTTCCATTTCTATTCCTCAATCAAACTTTAAAATAATCATTCATAATACCTTGAAGTCTTTGCGCCAAAGGCCTTTCAAGCGTATGCAATCCCTCTTCTAACTCACGTAAAAGTTTCTCTTTTTCCATTACAGCACCCTCTAACCCTAAAAGATTCACAAAGGAGTTTTTATGGCTATCATTTTGAGTCGGTTTTCCCGCTTCTTCAGGGCTCAATGTGGCATCAATAATGTCATCTTGCACTTGAAACAAAAGCCCTAATTTCAATCCAAATTGGTACAGTGTTTCTTGTGTTGCCTTATCTAATTCGCAAATAACCGCTCCCATAAGAAGAGATGCCGCAATAAGTTTGGCTGTTTTATGTACATGTAAAAAGCTTAGCTGTTCCACATCTAAACGTTTATCTTCAAAAAAACAATCAATCGCTTGCCCTAAAACCATGCCATAAATTCCACCATCGCCCGAGAGAATAGAAACGAGCTTAATCTTAGTTTCTGCACTTAAAGGGGCATTAGCGATTCTATAAAAAGCATGGGTATTAAGCGCATCACCAACTAACACAGCAGTCGTTTCATCATAACTTACATGTAACGTTGGATGACCGCGTCTTAGGGCTGCATTATCCATACAAGGAAGATCATCATGAATCAATGAATACGTATGCATCATCTCTAAGCCCAAACTTACATGTAAAGCATTTTCAAGCAATAAAGGAGAAGAAGATTCAACAACACTTAAGAGCAAAAGAGGACGAAAACGTTTACCTCCAACATTTAGCATTTCACTCAGAGCGTCATTAAAATGAGGGTGAAAGCTCTCTATGACAGGAAGCTCTTTTTTTAAAAAAGCTTCAAATTTTTCAACTAAAACTTTAGAACTCAAACTATCCCTTTTAACGTTTTAAAGTAACAAAAAACTGAAAATCATCACGCTCAAACAATAAACTCATATCACGATTACGATGCTTTAATAAATAAGCATCTGCGTCAGATAGACGATCAATCGCTGTTCTGTCAATTTGCATCAAATGATCTCCAATTTTAAGACCACTTTTTTCAGCAAAAGAACCTCGCGCAATATGAGTGATCTTCAAGTCATTATCAAATTTAAACCCTTTGGTTTGCAAATAACTCTCTTTTTTGGGTAGAGGCGTTTTTTTTACTTTAGGTGTTTCAACTTTTTTAGGTGAAGCTTTAGGCGCTAAAATATTCTCTTCAATCCATGCATTATCACGTTGAATCTGTGCACTGACTTTACTTAAATCCTTAAAACTTTTCAAAGCGTCGCTAAATTCATTCACATTGGAAACTTTTTTGCCATTTAAAAGTGTGATTTTATCACCCACTTTCAAGCGTGCTTCTTTAAAATTTGGATCCACAAAGTCAACCACCACACTCTCATTACCATCGACAACCCGTACTCCAAGTTCTGCAAATGAAGCCATTTTCCCTTGCATAAATTGCTCTAGTGCTTCACTGCCAATAAAAAATTTATCACCCACACCTAATCCATACATCTCACAACACAAACCACCCACTATCGCATTGACTTCACCTACACCTCCGAATTCAAAAAATTCATTGGCACTTTTTCCTATTTTTGAAGCATTGACAGCCACAATTGACTTATCCGTCATACTTCCAAGCCATTCCCCTAATTTTAATTCAGATGTCGCTTTTAGTTTCATGGGCATTAAAGGTTTTTGTGATTCAAAAAGATAGAGATGAGAAAGGTAATCATATTTGGCATAAGCAACGCTGGGCTTTTCTTTAGAATACGCAACCGCATACTTTTCACTCAAAGCAATCGCTCGGGTGTTTCCAAAATAGACAATAGAAGCCTTGTTTTTTTCATAACACTGTGAAAAATCAGGATAAACAAACTCTGCTTTATTCGCAACAATGGGAGCATCCGCTGCAAAAAGCATACACGACACTATAAGAAAAAAAAGACTAATACGTTTCACTCACGCTCCTTATGGCTTTATGCCAAAGCCTCCAAAACGAGAAAGCATTTGGTTTGTTGCCAGTTTTTTATTATCTTCTACCATTTTTGTAGCATCATTTGTTGCACTCATGAGAAGAATTTGTAATGACTCTTTATCATCAAGCAATGAATCATCAATAGTAATATCAATCACTTCACCATTACCATTCATGCTCACACTCACAAGTCCACCACCACTTTTGGCTGTAAACTCTTTATTGCTCGCCTCTTCTTGCATCTTTTGCGCTTCTTTTTGTGCCTCTTCAAGCATAGCACCCATTTTAGATAAATCAAAATTTTCAAACATCAGATATAGTCTCTTACTTCAACCATCGCATTGTTCTCATCGACTAATAGGACCGTTGGTTTAAATGTTTTTATTTCATCCTCATTCAAATGCGCATAAGCAATAATAATAATTTTATCCCCAATATGTGCCTTTCTAGCGGCAGCTCCATTGAGGCAAATATCCTTTTCGCCTGCTTTGCCCTCAATAACATACGTCGTAAAGCGCTCACCGTTGTTAATATTCACCACTTCTACTTTTTGACCCACTTTTAAATTGGAAGCCTCTATTAACTCTTTATCAATCGTAATAGATCCAACATAGTTTAAATTCGCATCCGTGACCGTGGCTCTGTGAATTTTACTGTATAACATCTCCAGCGTCATCGCTTATTACCTCATAAAGTTAAGAAATTTTTTTATTTTATCCTATTTTTGCTTAGCCCATCGTGCAAGTATTTCACGCACAACCACCCTATCATCAAAAGGATGTTTTACCCCTGCAATTTCTTGATAGGTTTCATCACCTTTACCCAAAATAAGCACCACATCATTGCTTTCTTGCATCAAAAGTGCTTGCTCAATAGCTTCATAGCGATCTACCTTTACATGTAAAGATTCTTTGCGTTGCATACCGCTTAAAATCTCATCAATGATAGACTGAGGCTCCTCTGAGCGAGGGTTATCACTCGTTACGATAATTTTTTTAGCATAACGCTCGGCCATAGCTCCCATTTTAGGTCTTTTGGTTCGATCCCTATCGCCCCCTGCACCAAAGACAACAATAATATCACGCTCTTTGATACTCTCTAAAACTTTTTCCATCCCATCAGGAGTGTGCGCAAAATCAACAATGACTAAGGGTTCTTGTGAAACCACTTGCATACGCCCTTCCACACCACCAAAATGTGAAACTGCCGCACAAATCTCATCCATGCCTGCCACACCTAACATATCAACAGCACTAATCGCACTTAGAAGATTATAAAGATTAAAAAAACCATGTATGGATGATTCAAACTCGTACACTTTGTCAATCTTTGAGACAGCAGCACTGATCCCTTCGTTTAGTGAATAGGCTAAAATTTTATAGGTTGCAGGATGTTCAATACCATAACTCATAGCATTGGTACGATTAAAGCGGATATTACGTTCATCTTTATTGATCAGTTTCAAACTTTCATCTTCGAAAAAATGGCTTTTTACAGCGATATATTCATCAATACTCTTATGAAAATCTAAATGATCTTGCGTCACATTGGTTAAAATCTTCAGCGCAAAAGAGAGTCCATCAATACGATTTTGAGCAATCGCATGTGAGCTTACTTCCATCACAAAATATTCACATCCTTGCGCTACTGCCATTTTTAAATTTTTAATCGTTTGCAAAATAGGAGGAGTCGTTAAACTCTTCTCTTCAATACGCACGTCATTAATAAAACAACCACGTGTTCCTTGCAACCCTACTTTTTTTCCTAAATCAAGTAAGATGGAATAAATAGCCGCAGCCGTAGTTGTTTTACCGTTAGTACCCGTAATACCAACAATTTTAATCTTTCCCTCAATACCTAAAAGGGTTAAACACTCTTTAGCAGTGATAACCTTCTTACATCCTTTTTCAGAGGCACTTTTTTCATAAGATACATTTTGATCTGTTAAAAGAAAAATAGTGTTTGCATCACATTCACTAGAATTATCCGTTACATGTAAAAACGGATTACAATTTTGAAGCTCTATTTTCAAGGGCTAACTCCCTATTTTTGTACTTTTTTGATGAGTGATAAAAGCTGTTCATCATTGGGGAAAAGTGTAACAGCACTTTCAAGATAATTTAATGACATTTCTCTAAAACCATTTTCGATTAACTTGCTTAAAAAATCAACGAAATCTTCTTTTTTAGAAATAATAACCTTTGTTGAAAACATAATATCTTCAAAAGCTTCTTTGAAACTCCCACGAGATTCAATAAGTGTCAAAAAATCTTCATATTTAATACCATTTTCTGCATTAATACGGCTTTCTAAATCACCTTGCTTAAATAAATGTGCGATTTTTTCACTATTTTTTTCAACCGAATTTATAATCTCTTCAATGGCTTCTTCAATATCTTCAGAACCATGTTCTTTTGTAAAAAGATAATATTCAAAAAGAGCTACTGCTTGTTCTTCATTATGCATAGCCATATCAGATAAAATAGCACCAATCCGTGCTTCTTTTGCATCTGGCTGCTCACTTAATGCCAATGAAAACTGAAACATTGCCTCCCTAAAGTTTTTTTCATAAAATTTTTCAATACCTTTTTTTATATACTCGTTCATTACTCTCCAAATGATTCAAACTCGTCTTCCATTCCGGGTAAAATATTTACAACCTCAAGCTCGGGATGAATATCAATTCTTAATTGACGCTCTACCCCATATTTTAAAGTTTGGCCACTCGATGCACATCCTTGACAAGCACCTTGTAACTGAACAAAAACATGACCGTTTTTTATTCCAAGCAATGTCAATCCACCACCATCTAACGCTAACATTGGTTTAATTTTTTCAAGTGATTTTTCAACAGCAGGAAGTAGCTCTTCGTCACTAAATGGTATCATATATTCTCCTATAGCAAAGTAGCTAATTTAACAATAGTTTGCGTTAAAAGTGACTTAATTTAAGAGGAAAGAAGAAAAGAAAGAAGTAAAAAAAATTTTAATTTTTAAGAAAATTTGGGAACATAAAGTTCCCAAATAAAAGAATTAAACGAGCTCTAAAAACGCCATTGGCGCAGCATCGCCTTTTCTAATACGTGTTTTAATAATACGTGTGTAACCACCGTTTCTTTCAACATATTTAGGGGCAATTTCATTCACAAGTTTTTTGGTACACTCTTTATCTTGAAGTGCCGCAAAAACTGTTTTATGAGCGTGATCACCACCAACTCCAGCTTTTGTAATCAATTTTTCAACATATCCTCTAAGCTCTTTAGCTTTAGGAAGTGTTGTCTCGATTTTCTCATATTTAATAACAGCTATAGCCAAGTTCTTCAACAACGCTGCTCTGTGTGATGAAGTACGACCAAGCTTTCTATATCCATGCTTATGTCTCATAAATTAACCCTCGTTGGCTTCAGATTTTAAATCTTCAATTTTTTTCTTGAGCAAACTTGCTGTCTCTTCAGAAAAGTTATACCCTACTGGATAACCACTCTCTTCCATGACTTGTCTGATCTCTTCTAACGATTTTTTGCCTAGATTTTTAAGGTCTTTCAACTCTGTTTCACTCATAAGAGAAAGTTCGCCAATATACTTAACCTCTGCTCTATCTAAACAATTAAAACTACGCGCACTGAGATTTAACTCCTCAACACTTTGTAGTAGTTTTCCAAGTTCAACATCTTCATTAGAACTTTCACTCTTTGGAATAACGGCTATATCTAAGATACCATTAAATACTGACATCTGAGCGTACATAGCCTCAAGCGAATTTTTAAACGCTTCAATTGGAGAGACAAGTCCATCTGTTTCAATTGTAAAAACAATTTTTTCATAATTTGGATTATCTTCAACTAAAATATTCTCTATATCATAAACAGCTCTTTTAACAGGAGTAAAAAAAGCATCGAGTGCAATATAATCATCACCCACTAAATCTCGTGTATTTTCACTTGGAACGTAACCAATTCCTTTTTCAAGAATCAAAGAAAAATTAAGCTCTGCATCTTCATTGATTGTTGCCAAATAAGTATCTGGGGTAACAATTTCAACCTGTGCATTAGCGAGATCACTTCCTTTAATTTCCCGTGGTCCAGAAAAAGAGTAGTTCACTTCTATACGTTTCTCATCGCCTTTAATTTTAAAGCGAATATTTTTAAGATTAATAATAAAAAGAGCAACATCTTCAAGCATACCACGCATGCTATCAAATTCATGGGTTACGCCCTCAATCTTTACAGCCGTCGGTGCCGATCCTACAGTACTACTTAAAAGAAGTCTTCGTAAAGGATGGGCCAATGTTACAGCAAAACCAGATTCAAATGGATATGCACTAATTTGAACTTTATTTGCCGAAATATTTTCGACCTCAATCTCAGTTGGCATGTAAGCTGATGTATTGATTTTTTTCATATGCTACCTACTTAATTATTTAGAGTATAGCTCAACGATTAATCTTTCTTCAACCGGAATAACTACTTCTTCTCTCTCTGGGATTCGTGTAAAAATACCCATTGCTTTTTCTCTTTCAACATCAACCCATGGAGCTATACCAGTTTGTTGTGTTAACTCTAGTGCTCTTTTAACTTGAGGATTATTTTTAGATTTTTCACAAACCTCAACTTTATCACCTGCACGTACAATATAGGAAGGGATATCAACTTTACTACCATTCACTAATATATGACCATGAGTGACTAACTGACGAGCAAATCTTCTGGTTGTAGCAAAACCCATTCGATAGACAACATTATCAAGTCTTCTTTCAATAAGAAGTACTAAGTTAATACCTGTATTGCCTTCTTTTCTTGTTGCTTCGTCAAAAATACGTCTGAATTGTTTTTCAGAAACTCCATACATAAATTTAGCTTTTTGCTTCTCTCTTAATTGAAGTCCATACTCACTAATTTTTGCTCTTCTTTGTCCATGTTGACCTGGTGCATATGGTCGCTTATCTAATGCGCTTTTACCAGCAAGTCTGCGCTCACCTTTAAGGGCTAAGCTGACACCAAGTCTTCTTTCAAGCTTTTCGACTGGTCCTCTATATCTTGCCATTTTTTCTCCTAATCTATTGCATAAACGAAAAAATTTATTCTGTTTCTCTTAAAAAGTAAATTCCAAAAGTTAGAATTATACTCTTCTTCTTTTTGGAGGTCTACAACCATTGTGTGGTAGAGGTGTAATGTCTTTTAAGAAAGAGACTTTAATACCTTCTGTTGTACCAGCACTTTTTACCGCTGTTTCACGACCACTGCCAGGTCCTTGAACTTTAATACCGATTTCCTTGAGACCATGTTCTTTTGCTTTTGTAAGAGCATCTTCTACAGCTTGCTGTGCAGCATAAGGAGTTGATTTTTTACTCCCTTTGAAGCCCAAACTACCTGCACTACTCCAAGCAATAACATTTCCCATCTCATCAGTTACAGTTACGACAGTGTTATTAAATGTTGCTGAGATATAAATAATACCCTTCGCAATATTTTTCTTAACAACTTTTTTACGTACTACTTTTCTTTTTGCCATCTGTTTCCCTTTGAGACTTCGTTATTTAGCTTTTGCGCCAACGGTGCGTTTTTTACCTTTTCGAGTACGCGCATTCGTTTTTGTTTTTTGACCACGAACTGGCAAGCCTTTTCTATGTCTAAGACCTCTATAACTTCCCATATCCATCAAAGCTTTAATATCCATCGCTACTTTCTTACGAAGATCACCCTCTACTTGGTAACCTGCTTGAATCTCTTTACGAATCGCAGCAACATCTTCTTCACTTAGCTCATGAACTCTCTTATCAAACGAAATTCCTGTAGCTGTTAAAATAGCTCTAGAACTTGTTAAACCAATACCATAGATGTATGTCAAACCATACTCTACTCTTTTCTTCATTGGAAGGTCTACACCTGCAATCCTTGCCATGATTATCCTTGTCTCTGTTTATGTTTTGGATTTACGCAAATGACTCTAACGATATTTTTTCGTTTAATCACTTTACATTTATCGCACATCTTCTTTACAGAAGGTCGTACTTTCATTGTGACTCCTGAACTTTTTTTCCACTGGAATTTTGAGTTAAACTGTCACAGGTTTGACGACGTTTGCCAAACCAACAATCGAAAAAACAGTGGTCTTTTTTCGATTATTCTTCACACAGTTTTACAAAAGGGGTTAATTATACATAAATTAAACTAATAATTTACTTATACCTATAGGTTATACGCCCTTTATCTAAACTATACGGGGTCAACTCAACTTTTACTGTATCACCTGGCATTATCTTAATATAATGCATTCTCATCTTACCAGCAATGTGACACAAAATCACATGACTATTTTGCACTTCAACTTTAAATGTAGCATTTGGAAGTGCTTCAATCACTTTTCCATCAATTTCAATTACATCATCTTTTGCCATTTTACCTCCTAGACCTTCAAGATAGCGACAAAATCTCTGCTTTGCCATCTATGATTGCAACCGTATGCTCATAGTGACTTCCTCTTAACCCATCTGTTGAGACAACAGACCACTTATCGTCTAAAATTTTCGGTGTTGCTTCTTTTTGACATATCATTGGTTCAATGCAAAACACCATACCATTTTTTATTTTAGGACCACTTTTGGGATTATTACCTTCTAAATAATTGGGTAATTCTGGCTCTTCATGTGGCTTTCGACCAATGCCATGACCACAAAAGCCTCTTAAAGGAACATATCCCTTTGAAAGAATAAACTGTTCTATTGCATAACTTAACTCTTTAAAACGCATTTCAGCATGAATAATATCTATCGCATAATAAAGTGCATCTTTAGCACAAGCTATCAATGATTCATCTGTTTGAGATATTTTTCCAACACCAATTGTTACAGCAGAATCGCCATACCAACCATTAAGCTCTGTGCCAATATCCATGCCAACAATATCACCCTCTTGAAGTTTATAGTCTGTTGGTATACCATGAATAATTACTTCATTCACAGAAGTACAAACACCAGCAGGAAAACCATAAAGACCTTTAAAAGCAGGACGAGCACCATGGCTCTGAATGTAAGCTTCACCCATGGCATTTAGCTCTTTCAAACTCATGCCAGGATGAATGTTACATGTAAGATACTCTAATGTTTTGGCAACAATTCTATTCGCATCAGAAAGCTTTGCAATTTCTTGCGCTTTTTTAATGGTAATTGCCATACGATTAAAGTCCTACAGCACTAAGTGTTTCATATTTATTCATATACATTTGTGCTTCAATTTTACGCATTGTATCAAGGGCTACTTGAACGACAATTAAAACAGCTGTTCCACCAAAATAAAACGGTACACCCATAACCTTCACTAAAACCCATGGAAGGGTAGAAATCAATCCCAAATAAATGGATCCCCAAAGCGTTAGACGTCCTGCTACTTCATTCAAATAAAGTGCGGTACTCTCACCTGGTCTCACACCAGGAATAAAACCACCTTGTTTTTTGAGATTTTCTGAAATATCCTTTGCATTAAAAACAATGGATGCATAAAAATAAGCAAAGAAAATAACAAAAATAAAGGTTAGTACATTGAAGATATAACTGTTTGGATTAAGAAAATCGTGAATAGTTTGAACAATTGGATTCGTACTTGCTTGCATGATGGTTGAAGGAAACATTAAAATAGCACTTGCAAAAATTGGAGGGATAACACCACTAAGATTCATCTTAATCGGTACATAATTCATAATACGCTTATGTTGATTTTGAAGAACAACTTTTCGTGAATATGAAATAGGAACCCTACGTTCACCCATCTCTACATAAATAATAGAACCAACTGTTGCCAGTATGACGATGAGTATTCCAATAACCACAAGGAAATTTAACTCCCCGGTATTAACAAGATTGATTGTTCCACCAATTGCATTTGGAATTCCCGAAACAATACCTGCAAAAATAATTAAGCTGATACCATTACCAATACCACGTTGTGTGATTTGTTCACCAATCCACATAAGAAGCATTGTCCCTGTTAACATACTCGCGGCTGCAATTGCTGAAAATGTTGTCATATCAAGCATAATGGCGCTTTCACCAGATCGACCTGTCATTCCCCCTAGCCCTACAGAAACACCAATCGCCTGTACGATTGTAATAGCTATCGTAGCGTAACGGATAATCTGCATATATTTAACCATACCATCACGTTCTTTTTTCATTTTACCAAGTGCTGGAAATGTCGCAGCAAGTAGTTCCATAATAATTGAAGCGGTGATGTAAGGCATGATTCCTAAGGAGATAATGCTTAATCGTTCAGCAGCATTACCGCTGAACATATTAAACATACCAAGAGCATTGGAGCTATTGGAGTCGAAGAACTCTTTAATTACCTCTATATTGACACCAGGAACTGGCACATATGCCAGAATCCTGTATGCAAATATAAAACCTAACGTAACTAAAATCTTCCTCGTAAGATCTTGATTCATTTACTCATTCCAGTAAAAACAACATTTTCGTCTTTGATTTTAGCCGTTAATTCTTTCGCACCTGCACCAATCAATTTTACTTTAATAACACTACTTGACATTTTATGTACAGTTCTAATTGCATCAACAGTAATTTCTGCAAGTTCAGCTACTGCTTTAATTTTATCAATGTTAATTACATAAGGCTTTACGATTTTAGAAGTAAAACCAACTTTTGGTAATCTTCTTTGAAGGGGTTGTTGACCACCTTCAAAACCTCTTTTACGCTTATAGCCTGTACGAGATTTTTGTCCGTTATTACCACGGCTAGCAGTTTTTCCCATACCACTACCTTGACCACGACCTACGCGTTTGATCTCTTTAGTAGAATTTTCTGCTGGGGTAAGATTATCTAATGCCATTTTGAATCCCTTTCTTCACTTAGCTTTTAATCATACTAAGAGCTTTAATCGTTGCTCTTACTACGTTAGAAGCGTTGTTTGAACCCAATGACTTTGTCAAAATATCTTTAATACCTGCAAGTTCAACAACAGGACGTGTTGCACCACCAGCAATTACGCCAGTACCATCACTAGCAGGTTTTAGAATAATACGACTTGCATTAAATTTAACTTCAACATCATGCGCGATAGTTGAACCTTTAATGTTCACTTTGACAATGTTTTTAAATGCATCATCAACTGCTTTTCTAATCGCATCAGGAACCTCTTTAGCTTTACCAAAACCAAAGCCAACAAGACCTTTTTTATTTCCAACAACGACAAGTGCTGTAAATCTAAAACGTCTACCACCTTTAACAACTTTTGTTACGCGGCCAATGTTAACGATGACTTCTTCAAACTCTTCTCTGTTATATTTTTCCATTGAATCGTTTTCCTCTTCTTTTTCTTATAGCACTATGCCGTTTGCTCTAAGGCCATCAGCAAAAGCAGCAACTACGCCATGATACAAATAACCATTTCTATCGTAGACAACTTGAGTTAAATTTTTAGCCTTAAGTGTTTCTGCAAACGCTTTTGCAACTTCTGTTGCCGCTGCTTTACTTGCATTAAATCCTAACTTTTTACCATCTACACTTGCTAAAGTAACACCTGTAGCATCATCAATTGCTTGCGCATAAAGATATCTATTAGATTTAAAAAGAGAAATTCTTGGTCTTACTTCTGTACCAGAAATATCAGCTCTAATTCTTCTTTTACGCTTAACTCTTAGTGCAAGCTTTCGTTTTAAAATATTTGCTCTCATTTCCTACCCTTTACTTCTTGGAAGTTTTTCCGGCTTTACGGATAATAGTCTCATCAACATACTTAATACCCTTACCTTTATACGGTTCAGGAGCCCTAAAACTTCTAATTTCGGCAGCAATTTGACCTACGACTTGCTTATCATCACCGACAATTGTGATTACGTTTTTCTCAACACTAATTTGAACATCTTGTGGAAATTCATAATTAATTGGATGAGAATAACCGAGTTGAAGCTCAAGAACTTTACCATTAACAGCTGCTCTATAACCAACACCATTAATTTCAAGTTGCTTTTTAAAACCTTCAGTTAAACCCGTAATGACGTTTTGACCAAGTGCACGATATGTTCCCCAAAAAGCGCTGCTCTGACGATCAGCACCTTTTGAAATAAACACAAGCTCTCCATCTTGAACTTTGACGTCAACATTTCCTTTAGTGTCCAAAACTTTTTGTACACTACCTTTTTTAAATTCTACTAAATCACCATTAACAGATACTTCTACACCTGCAGGAATTTTAATAGGTTTTTTACCAATACGAGACATTTTCTTTCCTTTTACTTGTCTACGATAAGCTTACAATCTTAGAATGGATATCGAATACCATAAAAGAACAGCTAATTACCAGATACTACAAATAACTTCGCCACCAAGACCTGCTTTGTGTGCGTCATCATTACTAAGAACACCTTTTGATGTACTAACAACAATAGTACCATAACCATTTTTGAAGCGTTTAATCTCATCTCGGCCTTTATAGACTCTACGTCCTGGCTTTGAGATTTTTTTTACTTCATTAATAACTTGTTGGCCTCTTGCATCATACTTCAAAACAACATTGATAAATTTCTTAGGACCTTCTTCAACAACGTTAAAACTTTCGATATAACCTTTGTTTTGGAAAATAACTAAAATCGCTTCTACCAGTTTTGAATGCATTAATTTCGTTACATCAAGTTTTCTCATTGATGCATTTCTGATTCTCGTTAAAGAATCTGCTACTAGATCATTAATCATAGTCTATTTCCTTACCAGCTTGCTTTTTTGAGGCCTGGAATAAGACCCTCATTTGCCATTTTACGAAGACAAATTCTGCAGATACCAAAATCTCTGTAAACAGAGTGTGGACGTCCACAAATTTGACATCGTGTGTACGCTCTTACTTGAAACTTAGGCTTTCTTGCAGCCTTTGCAATCATTGATTTTTTAGCCATATTATTTACCTTTTGCGAACGGCAAACCAATGAGTTCAAGAAGTCTAAATGCTTCTTTATCATTGCTAGCAGTTGTTACGACTGTAATATTCATTCCGTGAGTTTTCATAATATTATCATATTCAACTTCTGGAAACATCAATTGCTCATTAAGACCAAAGTTATAATTTGCTCTTCCATCAAATCCAGTTCTTGGAAGACCTCTAAAATCTTTCACTCTAGGAAGAGCAACTGAAATGAGTTTATCCAAAAATGCGTACATATTCTCTTTACGAAGAGATACTTTAACACCTACTGGATATCCAGCACGTACTTTAAAGCCCGCAACAGATTTTTTAGCATTCGCAACAACCGCTTTTTGACCAGCGATTAAAGAAATGGTATCAACGATATTTTGCAATAATTTCGTATCTTTACCTTCTTCACCAGCTCCAACGCTAATAACAATTTTTTCGATCTTAGGAGCCAACATAGGGTTTGAAATATTAAACTCTTTAACCAATGCTGGTTGAACTTCAGCATTAAATTTTTCTTGCAATCTGTTCATTATTTACCCTCTACTTTAGCCACATTAGAGATATGAATTGGTTTTTCAACATTGGCAAAACCACCCTTAGGATTACTCTCAGTTGGCTTAATGGCTTTTTTTGCTACTTTGCAACCCTCAACGATAACTTGTGAAGTTTTTGGCATAACTTGAAGCACTTTAGCTTCTTTACCTTTATCGTCGCCTGCGATAACTTTAACTGTATCGCCTTTTTTAATTTTCATCTTAGTTGCCATTATAGTACCTCCGGCGCCAAAGATACGATTTTCATAAAGTTAGCATAACGAACTTCACGACCGACTGGTCCGAAAATCCTTGTACCAATTGGCTCTCTTTTGTTATCAAGAATAACCGCTGCATTCTCATCAAAACGAATGAGTGAGCCGTTTTCTCTTTGAATTTCTTTTTTTGTTCTAACGATAACCGCTTTAACAACCTGTCCTTTTTTCACTTTACCACTTGGCAATGCTTTTTTGACAGAAGCGATAATAACATCACCTACTGTTGCATAACGACGCTTACTACCGCCTAGAACTTTAATACACATAATTTCTTTAGCACCACTGTTATCAGCTACCGCTAATCTTGTAAAACTTTGAATCATTATTCAACTCCTACTTTAACAATAGCACTGAGTCTGAAAGACTTTCTTTTTGAAAGAGGTCTACACTCAATCGCACTTACCGTATCGCCGATTTTTACTTGGTTGCTCTCGTCATGGACTAGGTATTTTTTGAAACGTTTAACGAACTTGCGATATCGTGGGTGCATTACACGTCTCTCTACCAAAACGGTGATAGTTTTGTCACCTGTTTTTTGAACAACTACGCCTTGAATCTCTCGTTTTAAAGCCATTAGTTACCCCTACTTGTTTTGAGCAGAAATTGCCGTATTAATACGTGCGATATCTCTTCTAACTTCTTTAATCTCATTAGGATTAGTAAGTTGCATTGTTTTTAACTTTTGTCTTAATGTGAACAAAAGAACCTTTTTCTCTTTTAACAATTCTGCAAGCTCTGATGCGCTTTTGCTATTTAAATCAATATACTTCATTTTCGCTCTCTCGAGTTACAATCTTGGTTTTGAAAGGCAATTTGTGCATTGCAAGGGTTAACGCTTCACGTGCCAACTCTTCAGGAACACCAGCCATTTCAAAAATAATTCTGCCAGGTTTAATATTCATAACCCATTTATCAACAGAGCCTTTACCTTTACCCATTCTGGTTTCAAGAGGTTTTGCTGTTAATGGTTTATCTGGGAATACACGAATCCATGTTTTTGCTTGACGCTTAACGTGACGTGTGTATGCAATCCTTGCAGCTTCAATTTGACGTGAATCAATACGACCCGCCTCAACCGCTTTTAGACCAATTTCACCAAAGGAAATAGAAGCACCACTTTGCGCTTCACCGCGATTGCGGCCTTTCATCTGCTTTTTATATTTTGTTCTTTTAGGCATTAACATTAGTTTTTACCTCTCTCTTTACGTGCTCTAGGCTTTCTAGTATTTTCTTTTTCAGATGTTTCTTCTTTCTCAGGAGCAAGCCCCTTTACAAGAACTTCACCTTTAAAAATCCATACTTTAACACCAATAACACCGTATGTAGTGTGTGCTTCAGCAAAACCATAATCAATTTTTGCACGAAGTGTATGAAGAGGAACACGTCCTTCTAAGTACCATTCAGTTCTTGCCATCTCTGCACCACCTAAACGACCAGCAACAGAAATTTTAATACCTTTAGCACCAGATTTTTGTGCACCTTGAATCACTTTTTTCATAGCTCTTCTAAATGCAACACGACGCTCTAATTGCATCGCAACGTTTTCTGCACAAAGTTGAGCAGAAGCTTGAGGACGTCTCTCTTCTTTAATATTAACATTGACATCTTTATTGATAAGCTTACTAAGTTTGAGTCTTAATTTCTCAATGTCAGAACCTTTTTTACCAATAATGATACCAGGACGTGCAGCAACAACAGTGACTCTTAATTTCTTAGCTGTACGCTCAATTAAAATTTGACTCACACCCGCATAGTAAAGTTCTTTTTTCAAAAATGTTCTGATTTTATAATCTTCACCAATGCTGGTTGCTAATGTTTGCTTACCAGGGAACCATCTTGAATCCCAGTTTCTATTAATACCAAGTCTTAAACCAATCGGATTTACTTTTTGACCCATCTTAGTCTTCCTTCTTTGCAGCTTTTGCTACTTCAACAATGATATGAGAAGTTGGTTTTCTAATGCCACCAGCACTACCTCTTGCTCTTGGCATAAAACGCTTCAACACTGGACCTGCATCAACGCGGCAAGAAGCAACAACGACTTCATTTGGCTCAAATCCGCCATTTGCAACTGCAGAAGCGATCACTTTAGAGATAATTTTTGCCGCTTTGTTAGGCATAAATTCTAAACTTGCCATAGCAAATTCTGCATTCATTCCTTGAACTTCACGTGCAACTAACCTTGCTTTTGTAGGTGATAAACGGATAAATTTTAATACTGCTTTACTCATCTTATACCTACTTACCAATTTTTTTCTGAACAGAGCCTTTATGACCCTTGAACGTACGAGTTGGTGCAAATTCACCCATTTTGTAGCCGATATGATTCTCTGTTACATACACAGGTACAAAGTTTCTACCATTATGAACATTAAATGTAAGTCCGATCATATCAGGAAGAATTGTACTTCTACGAGACCATGTCTTAATCGGCTTGTTTGATTTTGTCTCTTTTGCTTCGAGCGTTTTTTTCAACAAATGAGCGTCAACAAAAGGACCTTTTTTTAGCGATCTAGCCATCTATTTTCCTTTTCTTCTAGAAATAATCAGTTTGTCGCTCGCTTTTTTCTTACGAGTTTTTCTACCTTTGGTTGGTTGTCCCCATGGAGTTACTGGATGACGTCCTGAGTTAGTTTTACCCTCACCACCACCGTGTGGGTGATCCACTGGGTTCATTGCAGAACCACGTGTTTGAGGTCTAATACCACGATGTCTGTTACGACCCGCTTTACCAATGACAACGTTTGCCCAATCTTCATTTCCAACAACGCCAACGGTTGCCATACATTCAGCCAATACCTGTCTCATTTCACCACTAGGGAGTCTTACCATAACATATTGAGTCTCTTTACCCATAAGTTGAGCGTAACCACCAGCACTACGTGCCATCTGACCACCCTTACCAGGTTTAAGTTCAAGGTTATGTAAAATAGTACCTACAGGAATGTTTTTTAGCTTCATAGCGTTACCTGGTTTAATATCAAGTCCGCCTTCTGCTGATTGTACTTTATCGCCTACTTTAAGACCTGATGGTTGAAGGATATATCTCTTGTCGCCATCAACATAGTTGATAAGTGCAATTCTACAGTTTCTGTTTGGATCATATTCGATTGCTGCTACAGTACCTTCGATGTTAAACTTTGTACGTTTAAAATCAATAATTCTGTAAAGTTTTTTGGCACCCGCTTCTTTATGACGAGAAGTGATTCTACCATTGTTATTTCTACCTGCTGTTGCAGCAATTTTTACTAACAAAGAAGGAACACTTGCTTTTGCAGTAATATCTTTAGAATCAAGACTGGTTAAAAATCTACGACTCGGGGTGTAAGGTTTAAATGATTTTATTGCCATGATTACGCCTCCACATTCTCAAGTTTTGCGCCTTCAGGCAACTGAACATAAAACTTTTTAAAATCATTACGTTTGCCTTCAATGCCTTTAAACTTCTTAACTTTTCCCATAACTCTAAGAGAATTGATCTTAATAGGCGTGAAACCAAAATATTGTTTTAATACTTCTTTCAAGCCATTTTTTGTCATTCTAACAGATGTTTGAATAACGACCGTACCATTCTCTTGAAGGCTCAAGCTCTTTTCAGTATAAAGGATTGCTTTAATATCAGTAATATCAGCCATTCTTAGCCCTCTTTTGTGATTGTTTCAAGCACTGATTTTTCTATGATTACTGCATAGAAAGCAGTTGCTAAGTAAGCATTTAATTCGCTTGCATCAACAAGATAGCAATTTTGGATATTTCTAAACGCTAACATGGTTTTTTCATCAACCAACTCTTTAACGATTAATGCATCTCTTGTACCCAATGTTTTAATTATGCTTGCTGCATCTTTTGTTTTGCCTGATTCGATATTTAAAGAATCAACAACAAAAAGTGCATTGTTTGCTGCTTTTTCATTCAAAGCAAACTCTAACGCTAATCTTTTCTGTTTTTTATTGACTTTCAAATCATAATTTCTGTTAGCTTTAGGACCGAATGCAGCACCACCGCCAACCCATACAGGACTTCTTCTACTACCAGCACGAGCACCACCACGACCTTTTTGAGCCCATGGTTTTTTACCACCACCACTGACTTCACCTTTTGTTTTAGAGTGAGCCGTGTTTGAGCGGAGCGCAGCTTGGTATGATTTAACATAAAGATATAAGTTGTGTGAGTGAATCTCTTCAAAACTTGCTGGAAGAGCTAATGCACCAACATTTTCTAGTTTTTCATTTAATACGATTGCGCTACTCATTTAACAATCCTTGCTTTACCTAATGATCCATTCGCGCCAGGAACTGATCCCTTAACAGCTAAAATGCCATTTTCTGCGTCAAATGAAACGATCTCATTTTGTACTGTCACTTGGGTATTACCATAGTGACCAGGCATTTTTTTGCCTTTTTGAACACGACCTGGCCATTCACAGTTACCAATTGAACCAGGAGCTCTATGGAAACGGCTACCATGTCCACCAGGACCACCATGAAAGTTGTGACGTTTAATAACACCTGTAAAACCTCTACCTTTTGTGTTCAAAGAAACTTTTAATCTCTGTGCTTCACTCAAAGGTGCAGTGTTTAAATCGCCTACTTCAGTATTTGCAACATCCAATGTAACAAAACGATTAAATGCAGCAGAAAGGTTATACTTTTTTTGCTGACCTGCAATTGCTTTGTTCATTTTTTTGCCACTTACATAAGAAACTAAAGCACGTTTGTTCTCATCAACTGAACACACTTTTGCTTCTAACACTCTGAGTAACGTAACAGGAACGCTTGGTACTGCAATTGTTCGGCTCATGCCGATTTTTTCAATAATATATTCCATCATTACCCCTTATTTACCCATTGCTCTAACTTCAACATTGACTTCAGGAGCGAGGTCAAGTTTCATAAGTGAATCAACTGTATCCGTCGTCGCAGACACGATGTCAATCATACGTGCATGGATTCTCATCTCAAATTGCTCTCTTGAAGTTTTGTTTACGTGCGGTGATCGAAGCACTGTATAGCGCTTGATTTTTGTAGGCATAGGAATTGGTCCGACGATTTCGGCTCCAGTTCGTTTGACAGCTTCTACGATAGCTGCAACAGATCTGTCTAAAACTCTATGGTCATACGCCTTGAGTTTAAGTCTAATTTTTTCCATTTAGGACCCCTGTAAAGAACTTGCCACCTTGAAAGATGACCTAATTAAAGGACTGTGATTTTACTACAATAGATAGCAAAAGTCAAGAAATATAGGGGTTTTTCAGCTTGGATTTCTTATTTTATTTCCTTTTAATAAGGAAAGATATAAAATACTTTTACCAAGGAGCGAAACGATGAAAACCCTGCAACTTCTCTACGAAGTTTCTTGCAAAAATAGTTTTTTTATTGATCGTAAAATCACGTTTGAACATGCCAAAGTCATTCTGCATGGTCCTAGAAAAAGTGGAAAAACCCATCTTATTTTTGACCATCTTAGTCGCTATGAATCTAAAGAGTACCTCTACATAGACCTTGCAGACGAACGCATTGACAAAGCTGAAATTATCGACTATTTAGAGACATTTGTACGTCAAAATTCGCTTCAACTTTTAATCATTGAATCTTTTGATTTTTCATTTACATTGCCCTATGTTCCTGAAATAATTCTAACAACACCCTTTACATGTAAAACGCTTGAGGGCTTTCATAACGACACACTCTATCCTTTGGATTTTGAAGAGTTTTTAGCCTTCGATAAAAAACATTCTAACATTGAACATCTTTTCAATCTTTACACCAACTATGGTACATTTCCACAGCACATTCAACACGGCGAAAGCATTGAGGCAAAAAGTATTCAAGAATTGCTTCACATTCTCCTAAAAGAGAGTACTCGTTTTTTGGTCTATAAGCGTTTTTGTGAATTGCAAGGCACGAAAGTATCTCTTTTTCAAATTTACAACTATTTAAAGAGTGTTACAAAAATTTCCAAAGATAAACTCTACGCCATTACCTCAGAGTTGGTCGATGAAAAACTCCTTTTTTTTGTGGAAAAATTTAACCAACCCAATGCCAATAAAAAAGTTTTTTTACTTGATTTTACATTTAAAGATGCCCTCACCTTTAAAAAAGATTTTTTAAGACGCTTTGAAAATATGGTGTTTTTAGAACTCATCAAACGGGATAAAAAAATCTTCTATGAAGAGGGGATTGATTTTTATCTTCCAGAAGAATCGTTAGCGATTTTGTGCGTTGGATTTGCGACCACAGAGGCAATTGAGATGCGTTTGCAAAAGCTTTTGCCTACCTTTTGGTCGTTACATGTAAAGAGGGTTGAAGTGGTGACGTTAAGCAGTGAAAGTGCTAAAGATATCGAAGGTCTTAGTTTTTCTATTTTCCCTTTTTGGGAATGGGCATTGCAACTCTAATAGCGTTCTTACAGAACTCTTAACACGCCTTTAAAGCAAAGCTCTAAGGGCTACGTTAACCTTGGTTTTCTTAGGTAGAAAGCCCACGCACCCTTGGTGCTTTTCCTTCTTGCAAAATACGTTTTGCAAGAAGTCTAATATCTTTACATGTAAAAAGGAAAATGAAATGTTATGTGGCATTGATGAAGCAGGAAGAGGTTGTTTAGCAGGACCTTTAGTGGTCGCAGGCGCGGTTTTAAAAGAGCCTGTGAAGGGCTTAGCCGATTCAAAACAGCTGAGTGAAAAACAACGTGAAATTTTATTTGAGCGCTTACAAAATGCAGCGGAGTTTAAAATCGTCTTTTGTGACCATAAAATGGTCGATACCAAAGGCTTGAGTGCCTGTTTAAAATACGCCATTGAAACCATCAAAGCACACTTTTGTGAGCATGAAATTTTAATGGATGGCAACTGTACTTTTGGTGTTTCGGGTATTTCAACGATGGTCAAAGCCGATGCGAAAGTGGCAGAAGTAAGCGCGGCGAGTATCTTAGCCAAAGTGAGTCGTGATCGTTACATGTGTGACATTGCGCCCTCTTATCCAGAGTACGCCTTTGAGAAGCATAAAGGGTATGGAAGCGCTTTACATGTAAAGATGATTCAACAATTTGGCTATTGCGACATTCATCGTAAAAGTTTCAAACTTAAGGCTCTTTCGCAACCCACTCTTTTTTAAAAGATGATAACTACAATCAAAACAAAGCTTAACGAAAGGCTTTTTGCTCTATTATTCCAATAATAATTATCAAAAGCATGATAATTTAATCGTCATTTAAAAGGAATTTAGGGATGGACTTATCACTGGTCAACACCCATCAAAAAGTGTTAATTAAAGCAATCAATGCACAAAATACCCTTAAAAAACGTCTACTTTCATTAGGTTTTTGTGTCGGTAAAACCGTGGAAGTTTTGGAAACAAGTCTTCAGAAAAACACCATTCAACTTAGCATCGGCTTTAGTTCTATTGCTCTTCGCTTTGAGGAAGCGAAGATGATTGAAGTGGAGGTCAAAGAATGAAAAAAGTTGTTATTGCCCTTGTGGGTCAACCCAATGTGGGAAAAAGTCATCTTGCTAATGCTATCAGTGGTTCAAACTTAAAAATTGGAAACTTTGCGGGTGTAACAGTTGAAAAGGCAACCGCGCATTTTAGTAAAGAAGAGTTTGCCATTGAGTTTATAGACCTTCCTGGTCTTTACTCTTTAGAGGATTTCTCAGCTGATGAGAAAGTGACTAAAGATTTTTTATTAAATGGGGAGTACGACCTTATTTTAAACGTGGTTGATTCAACCAATCTGGATCGAAACCTACTTTTAAGCACACAATTGCTTGAACTGCATAAAAAAATGGTTATTGCTTTAAATATGGATGATGAAGCGATTAAGGATGGTATTGAAATCGATGCAGAGATGATGAGTCACATACTCAATGTTCCTTGTGTTAGAGTTTCATCCAAAACCAAAACAAACATCACTACACTTGTGGAAACACTTACGCAAACGCTCAAAGAGCCCTTGCATGAATCTAAACTTATTTACAGCAATGAAGTAGAAGAACAGCTGGAAAAAATTGTCACTTTTCTCAATGAAAAACGTTTTCAGCATAACACAATGAGCAATCGTCAGATTGCCGTGGGGCTTTTATGGCAGAAAAAAGAGATTTATGCTTTAATGCATGAACAACCCCTTTATGTAGAGCTTCAACCCATTTTAAATAATGCGCTAGGACATGTGTATATGTACTGTGCATGCGATGACATTGAAGAGGTGATTCATAATCAACACAGTGCGTTTGCAACAGGTCTATGCGCAGAAGTGCTAAGCCTCAAAACACCCAAAAGTAAAAATCTCACCCAAGCCATTGATGCGCTTTTAATTCACAAACTTTTTGGTCTTCCTATTTTTATCTTTTTGATGTGGGGGCTTTTTCAACTCACGTTTAGCTTAGGTGAAATTCCTATGGGTTGGATTGAAGAAGGCTTTGGATGGTTAGGTGAAACACTAGGTGCTACCATTGAAAATGAAGCTTTACAATCGCTGATTGTTGATGGTATAATCGCAGGTGTAGGCAGTGTAGTGATGTTTTTACCAAATATTATGATACTTTTCTTAGGCATTGCGCTTTTAGAAACCACTGGCTACATGGCACGTGCGGCGTTTTTACTCGATGGCTTTTTCCATAAATTTGGACTTCACGGCAAAAGCTTTATTCCTTTAGTCACAGGTTTTGGCTGTTCCGTACCCGCATACATGGCGGCACGAACGCTTAAAAACAAAAAAGACAGACTTCTTACGATGTTTATCATTGGCTTTATGAGTTGTGGTGCGCGTTTGCCTGTGTATATTCTCTTTGCGGGTGCATTTTTTGAGGAAGAGATGGCAGGAAATGTTCTTTTTGCTATTTATATCTCAGGCGCACTCTTAGGACTTCTGGCAGCCAAAGTGCTTCGTGTCACCGCTTTTAAAGGTGAGGATGAACCCTTTGTTATGGAGATGCCAAAATACCGCCTTCCAAGCGTAAAACTACTCTGGTTTGTGGTTTATTCAAAATCCATTATGTACCTTAAAAAAGCAGGAACGTATATTTTAATTGCATCCATGTTGATTTGGTTTATTAGCTCCTATCCACAAAATAGTTTGATAGAAGAGAGCTACACCACAAAAATTGAAGCGCTTCAAACGGCTGAGCCAGAAGCTTCTTTAGAGCAAAATACAACTGAAACATCGACGACACGTGAAGAGATGATAAGTGCACTGGAAAATGAGAAAAACGAAAAATTGATGGAGAATACTTATTTAGGAATGATGGGCAAAACCATTGAGCCTTTATTCGCACCTTTAGGATTTGACTGGAAAATGAGCGTGGCAACACTGAGTGGACTAGCGGCTAAAGAGGTCATTGTTTCAACACTGGGTGTTTTGTATTCGCTAGGCGATGAAGTCACAGAGGAAGATAGCTCTTTACGAGAAATTATCGCTTCCAATATGAGCTTTGCTTCGGCGATGGCATTTATTGTTTTTGTTATGATTTATCTGCCATGCCTTGCCGCAACCGTTGTCTTTGCCAAAGAGGCACAAAGCTATAAATACACCGCATATCTCGTGCTTTTCACCTTTGTAACCGCATGGATTTTAGCGTTTATCACCTATCAGGTATTAACCCTTCTTGCATAAGGATGTGGCTACGAAAGTAGCCCATCTCTTTCATTACATGTAAATCTGTTTTAAATGCTCCATCGAAGCGCCTAAATTTAGTAGCAATAAGTCAGCAATCACCAAAGCCGCCATGGACTCCGCCACCACACTGCCTCGCACCGCAATACACGGATCGTGTCTTCCTTTGAGATTACACGTTAGTTCAGCTCCTTTGGTATCAATCGTCTCTTGAGAGAGGAAAATAGAAGGGGTGGGTTTAAAATAGACTTTACATGTAATGACATCGCCATTGCTCATACCGCCTAAAATTCCCCCACTGTGGTTGCTTACAAAGCCTGCTTTATTGATAGCATCATTGTTCTGAGAACCTTTGAGCCTTGAAGCCTGAAACCCCTCACCAATTTCAACCCCCTTAACACCATTTATACCCATCATGGCAGCGCTCAAGAGTGCGTCAAGCTTATAATATATCGGCTCACCTAAGCCAACGGGAGCACCCACAATCTGCACCAACGCCACACCACCAATGGAGTCATGCGCGTTTTTCGCCTCTAAAATTTTTGCCTTTTGTGCCTCTTCCACGCTGGCATCCAAAGCATAAATCTCACTGTGGCTCACACGCTCAAAATCATAGCTTTGCGCCTCAATACCACCAATGGCACAAATGCCACTTTGAACCGTTACATGTAAAGCATTTAAAAGCAGTTTTGCAATTGCACCCGCTGCCACACGTGCGGCGGTTTCTCTAGCACTACTGCGTCCGCCACCCCGATAATCCCTAATGCCATATTTGTGAAAATAGGTAAAATCTGCATGCCCTGGACGAAAAAGATCTTTGACGTTTTCATAATCACCGCTTTTTTGATTTTCATTGAAAATGACCATCGCAATAGGCGTTCCTGTACTTTTTCCCTCAAACACCCCGCTTAAAATTTCAACCCTATCGCCCTCTTTACGAGCCGTGGCAAATTTATTCTGCCCTGGTTTTCTGCGGTCTAACTCACTTTGAATAAACGCCTCATCAATACTAAGTCCTGCAGGTACGCCATCTATCACACACCCAATCGCACGTCCATGTGATTCACCAAAAGTGATAAAACTAAATTTTCGTCCAAACGTATTATTCATCGAAACTCTTTTTTCAAAATTTCTAGGGCAAGCAAAGCCGCTTTTTGTTGCGCCTCTTTTTTACTTTTTCCACTCGCAAGGGCTAAATCACTCCCTCGAACACACACCGCAATTTCAAACTCTTTTTTATGATCAGGCCCAAAGGAGCGCACCAAACGATACTCTGGTGTCACACCAAAATGCGCTTGAGTCAACTCTTGAAGGGTGGTTTTATGGTCTCTAAAAATAGCGTCCATATCAATTTTAGGATACGCCTCTTCCAAAAGCGAAATCGCTAAGGCTCTGGTTGTCTCTAACCCCGCTTCCAAATAAAGCGCTCCCATAATCGCCTCAAAGGCATTGGAAAGCAAGGAGGGTTTTTCACGCCCGTTATTGTTTTCCTCTGCCAAAGAGATATAAATCGACTCACCCAAATGAAGTAAACGTGCGAGTTTCTCAAAACTCTTTTCATTGACAAGTGAAGCTCGAAGTTTGGAAAGCTCCCCTTCTGCTACCTCTAAAAATTCGTGGTACAAATACTCACCCACAATCAAATCCAATACCGCATCACCCAAAAACTCCAACCGCTCATTGTTATAAGGCTGTTTGGAACTCTTGTGCGTAAGTGCCTCGATTATCAGGTTTTGGTTCTTAAACTGATAACCCAAACGCTTCTGTAACGCCTCTAATTTTTGCTGCATTTTTACCCCTTCTCTTTTATTTTCGTTGCTTCTTCTTTGGCAATTTTGTCACAGATCTCATTCTCTGTGTGCCCATCATGCCCTCTTACCCACACGCCCTTCACCTTATGCCCTTTAGAGGCCTCTAAATACGCCTGCCATAACTCAGGATTTTTCACTTTAGCAAACCCTTTTTTCACCCAACCGCTCAGCCACTCATTAATACCCTTAACCACATAACTTGAATCACTAATTAAGGTCACATCACAAGGCTCTTTAAGTGCTTCTAAGCCTTTAATCACTGCTAAAAGTTCCATTTGATTATTGGTTGCATCTGCCATGCCACCACTGATAATTTTTTCCACGTCCCCAAAACGTAAAATCGCACAATACCCACCCGCTCCTGGATTTCCCAAAGAGGAGCCATCACAGAAAAGAGATATTTTCTTCATGACTCGCCAAAGAGAGAAGGGTTTGAATTTTTGCGGTGTGAATGCTTTGACAATGCGGACATCGGTAAAAGTGAATTGGTAAAACCTGCTTACACTCAGAACAGACATATTCAAATCCTAGTGTGGCTTTGGTATAACCTGTACTGCGCAATTTTCCCAAAACATCCACAGCAAAAGGAGCATCACCCTCTTCTTCATAAGGTATTAAACCTTTTGCCATGGCGATTTTTCTCACCAAAGTCTCTTTACATGTAAGCATATCATACGCTTTCACATCCATATACCAAAGCGTGTCTATCATCTCTTCAAAGGGAAGTGTTTCAAAAAAATCAGGCTCTATTTTTAACCCGACTTCTTGCATAAATTCAAATAATTTTCGTCGTAAAAAAGGCTCTTCCATAGAAAGATTGAGCAACTGTTCTTTTTTTTGTATATCCGTAAAATGACTCTCTTTTAAAATAGCAAGTGCCTTAAGATAAATTCGCTGTAAACGCACCTTCGCACCCAACTCTTCAAGCGAATCTAAAACTTCTTGCGCTTTGGTGTACTCTTGAAGTTGTTCATACACGACACTTAAATATTTTAAAGACTCTTCATTACGAGGATGCAGACGCAAAGACTCTAAAAAAACTTCTGAGCCACGATGCAAAAATCCTGCTTTAAAATAGATCTTTCCAAGCGTTGAGAGCAAATACTGCTTCTCATCTTTGCCCTTAACACGTTTGAGCGTTACTAAATAGATATTAATCGCTTTTTCATAATCTCCACCTTTCGCATAGGCATGCGCCAATAACGCAAGAGACTCAAGGGGAATAGAAGCATCTTCAAGCAGTTTTTTATACTCATTTTCATCGGTAACAATTTCAAATTTTTTCACAAATTTATCAATGCTTTGCTTATCTTCTTTGCTTTTAAAAACACCCCACCAATAGTTTGAAAAAGAGATGACAAAAACGATAGCAAATAAGATAATAACGCCAAAAAGAGGATCACGATACTCTATAAAAAAATTATCCACACAAGACCTTTCAAACCAACATAAAAAGTGCACAAAAGAACTCTATTATACCAAACTTGCTATAATTTAGTCATGATAGATAAAACATCCATAGAAAACCTCAAACAACGTCTTGACATTGTCGAAGTGGTTGGCTCCTACTTAGAGCTGAAAAAAAATGGTGCAAACTACAAGTGTGTTTGCCCTTTTCACAATGACACTAGCCCTAGTTTGGTCGTGAGTCCCTCGAAACAAATTTACCACTGTTTTGCCTGCGGGGCAGGAGGTGATAGTATTAAATTTGTGATGGAATATGAAAAATTAAGTTATCCTGAAAGTATTGAAAAACTTGCTAATATGGTCAATTTTTCCCTCTCCTACACGACCAGCAATGGCGTCAAAAAAGAGGATAGAAAATTGATGGAAAATCTCAACTCTTTTTATACCAAACACTTAGATAAAAATTTAACCGCAAAAAACTATTTAGCACAAAGAGGCATCTCTGAAGCCTCTTTTGAAAAATTTGAAATAGGCTATGCCCCCTCCTCCTTTGCGAGTCTTGATTTTTTAAGTAAACAAGGTTATGCCATGAGTGAAGCGATAGAGTATGGTGTTGCGGGTCTTGGTGAAAACAATCAGCCCTATGCACGTTTTATTGAGCGCGTCACATTTCCCATCTACTCTCCTAACAATCGTCTGGTTGGTTTTGGAGGGAGAACGCTCTCTAACCATCCTGCAAAATACGTCAATTCACCCCAAACCAAACATTTCAACAAATCCCAACTCCTTTATGGCTACCATCTTGCTAAAGAGAGTATTTTCAAACACAAATTACTCATTATTACCGAAGGTTATTTGGATGTCGTAATGCTGCATCAAGCAGGGTTTACACAAGCGGTTGCAACCCTTGGAACCGCACTGACACACGAGCATCTTCCGCTCATTACACGAGGCGATCCTGAGGTAATTGTCGCCTACGATGGCGATGAAGCAGGCATTAACGCAGCCCTTAAAGCTTCCATGCTTCTAAGCCAACATGCACTCAAAGGAGGCGTGGTACTCTTTAGCAATGGCATGGATCCTGCCGATATGGTACAAAAAGGGCTGTTTGATGCGCTGAATCACCTTTTTCGAAAACCACAGCCCTTCATTGAATTTGCATTAGAACGTATCGTCAAAAAATATAATCTCAAAGACCCACTCTCCAAACAAAATGCCCTTGAAGAGGCAATGGCTTACCTCAAAAGCTTACCTCAAGCGGTGCAGGAGAGTTATACAGGTTTGCTTTCTGAAAGATTAGGTCTGCATCACAATTTAATCAAAATTCAAACCCACAAACCCAAACGATTAGAGAAGAAAGAGCGTGTGTTTGAGGATATGCTAGAACTCACCATTATCAAAACCATTTTAAGTGAGCCCACACTCATTGACACGGTTTTAGACACCATTGATAGCTCTATGTTTAAAACCCATCAAGAAGAATTTACCCTTTTATTGGAAAATCAATTTGAACATCCCAAACTAAGACGTATTTTACTCTGGGAAGATATTAAAATTTACGATGAAAAAGAGCTTATTGCCTCAATGGTCTCCTTTTTATACCACTACTACAACGAAAAATTTCAAGAGATTAAAACCGCTCGTGAACTCAGTTATGAAAAAAAACAGTTTTTGATTCGTAAGATTCAAGAAAAAATGATGAAATTAAAACAAGGTGAACTCGTCCCCTATGAAAGCATTAGTACTCTTTAGCGGCGGACTTGATAGCATGCTAGCTGTCAATCTGCTTACACAACAAGGCATTGACGTCATTGCCTTACATATCAATATCGGTTTTGGTGTGAAAGAAGACCACCATGAAGCACTTAAGCGAAGAGCCAACCTTGCAGGCGCAACACTTGAAGTCATTGATGTAAGGGATGAATACCTTCAAAAAATTCTTTTTAATCCAAGGTATGGCTATGGTAAACAGTTCAATCCGTGCATTGACTGCCATGGATTTATGTTTAGCGTTGCCAAATCGCTTCTGCCTCACTATGGCGCCTCTTTCATCGCCACAGGTGAAGTCGTAGGTCAGCGCCCCATGAGTCAAAACAAAGATGCCCTGCAACTGGTGAAGAAATTGGCCAATGATATAGAAGAAGATTTAATTCTCAGACCTCTTAGTGCCAAAGTAATGAAAGAGAGTAAACCTGAGCGTGAAGGATGGGTCGATAGAAATCGCCTTTTAGACATTAATGGACGTGGACGCCACAGGCAACTTGAAATGGCTCAAACATTAGGCTGGGAAGACTATCCTTCTCCTGCTGGTGGGTGTCTGCTCACTGATGTTGCGTTTACAACCCGCTTGCGTGATTTTATTGCATACGATAGTTTTAGCAAAGAAGATATCGATGTCTTAAAAAATGGACGTCATTTTCGTTTACCTCATGGCGCAAAGCTGGTCGTTGGACGCAATGAAGCGGAAAATAATTTTCTTGATGCTTTAGACAATCCCAAATTTCACCTTTTACATGTAAATGAGGCTATGAGTGCTCCTAGTGCGCTTCTTTCACGTACAGCAAACCTCGAAGATGAAACTTTAGCTTGCCAAATTGTGCTCAGTTTTACCAAAGCACTTCCCACACAAACGTATGAACTTTGTGTTAACACTAAAGTGGTAGAATCTTCTCCTTTAAAAAGCAAAGAAGAAAGTAAAAAATATCTTATATAATTATTTAAAGATAATTTTTGTATTATCTAAACCTTTTATAAAATATTGAAACATTAGGATTATGAGATGGGTAGTTCCCAAAAGATGATTTTTTTAGTTGTAGATGACTCTAAGATCTCCCGTAAATGGCTTATTGAGATGATTCCAAAAAAAATTGTTGAAAACGCACATATTTTTGAAGCATGCGATGGAGAAGAAGCTATTACCCTTTACAAAGAACACCAACCGGATCTTGTTTTCTTAGATATTACCATGCCTGTCATTGATGGCATAGACGCCCTTAAACGCATTCGAGAGATCAACCCTCATGCATTGGTGATTATGATTTCAGCTGACCGTCAAAAAAGCACGAAAGAAAAAGTTTTACGCCTTGGAGCATCTGCGATTCTTTCCAAACCTGTCGATGCGGAAGAGTTTAGAGCAACCTTATTAAAGTTGGTATTTTAACATGACACACTCTTTTAATCCGCAACAAGAAGATGTTTTAAAAGAACTTATCAATGTCTCTTTTGGACTTTCTGCCTCTTTAATTGGTGATATGCTTGATAATCATGCCAAATTGCATATTCCTGAAATTTCAAATATTGCCATTGCCAATTTAGATAAAAAAATAGTAGAAGTCTTAGAAGAAAAACATGATTTCTACCTTACCAAACAGCGTTTCTTAGGTTCTTTTAATGGCGAAGTACTTTTTGTTTTCAATACTTTTTCTGCCCAAGCTTTCTCCAATCTTTTACTCCAACAAGAGGTGAAAGATGAAGGTGATGTTAAGGCTTCCATTTTAGAATTAACCAATATTATTACCTCTGCATGTATTGGAAAATTTTGTGAAATTATTGATGGAGAGACTATTTTTAAAGTACCTTCCATTGAAAAACGCGAAATTTCTCGTATGGATGAGTATGCGAAGATTGAAGGTTATGATAATGTTATTGTCATTAAAACGGCGCTAGATATTGAAAAAGAGAATATCTTAGGGCACATGTTTATTTTGCTCAACAATCAAATGCTTGAACAACTTAAACGCACAATTGATAAGCTTTAACCATGATACAATGCAATACCATTATTGACTCTCTGAATGTCGGTATCTTAATCATTGATGAAGATTTAACCATCCATTTTGCGAATAAATGGGTTGCCATCCATGCCAATTTTGAACCTGAAGATGCCATACAGCGCCCATTAAGTCAATTCTTTGATTTGGATGAGAATCGTCTTAAATCACTTAAGCGTCACATTAAAACGGCACTAACCCTCAGTAGTCCCTCTTTTTTCACAACCGATTCCAATCACTATTTGCTTCCTATGAAGAATTCTGTCACCACTAAATTGGTCTTTGAATTTATGCAACAAGATATTACGATTTTACCTTACGATAAAGAGAAGAAACAAGTTACCTTGCTCATTTACGACCAAACCTCTTTAATGGAAGAAAAAATGCGCTGTGAAAAAGAGAGCGAAGCACTTGCACAGGCAGTCAAAGTAGCAAATACTACCATCAAAAAACTCGAGACCGCTAAAAATAAACTGATTAAACAAAAAGATATTATTTACCAGCAAGCCCATTGCGATCATCTTACATCTTTACCGAATCGTACTGTGCTTAACCAAAGGCTCCACCGTCTTATTGAAAACAACCTTGAAACAGGTAAAAAGTTTGGCGTACTCTTTTTGGATTTAGATAATTTCAAAGGGATTAATGACACATTAGGACACGATGTTGGCGATATGATTTTAATTCATATCGCTAAAACCTTACTTTTATGCACTCGAAAAACCGATACTGTAACACGTTTTGGAGGCGATGAATTTATTATTTTAATTGATAGCATCGAAGATGAAGAGACCTTAAAAAATATTGCTTCTAAGCTCATTGAAACCATAGGGCAACCCATTCAAATACGCCATCATCATTTACATGTAACCGCAAGTATTGGTGTAAGCCTTTTTCCAAAACACGGAACCGATTTTAATGCTCTCATTAAAAATGCTGATTTAGCCCTCTATCTTGCAAAGGCAGATGGTAGAGATACCTACCGAATTCACCCTTAATGAAGTACCTCTTGCAGGAGGTACTTAAAATAGCTTAAGGCTAAAAAAACTCTATTTCATCGTCATGACTTGGATCTAAACTTTTTTCTTCAAAAATAGCTTCAATCTGAATGCACGAAGAGAGCAAAGAAGAGTCTAAATAGTGAATATCCCGAGCGACTTGCGTAATAAAAACATTCTCTCTCCATGATGCCAAATCATGCAACAAGTTTAATAGCATAGCACTGAGTCGTTTTGATTTCTCGCCATCTATTTGTTCTTTCGTTAAAGTATCTAAAAAATTAATGAACGTTTAAATGGCAAATCCTAAATGCTCAAATTCCATTAGCTCTTCTAAAATATCCGCATACTCTTGAAGATTCTCAGAAATCACCGTAAGATGACGCTTATCAGGCTCTTTTTCAAAATCTAAAATGGCTTTATCGGTTTCATCATTTAAAACTTCAAGTCCATCAATTTTTGAGATAAAAGAGATGGCTGTGGTATTTACATATTCGCGTGCACTTAAAACATTATCGTGTGTTTTGGAGAGAATTTTTTTTGCTTCATCACTGACTTCTATTGAGCCATTCTCTTTTTTAACCACTTTATCAAGCTGAAATGTCAACATATCATTGGATAAAATATACTTTGCATTCGAAAAGTGTTTTAGTAAAATATTTTTAATAATATTGCTTCGAAGAGGCTTTACATGTAAAAGCATCATGTAGAGTTTTTCTTCATTTTCCTCTACAACAATACTGCACTCATGTTCATGTTTTAGAAGCCATAAAGCAAAGCCATACATCAAACGAACACAATCACTCAAATCCATTACACTCTTTTCACCATTAAGCCAATAATCCCAAAACTCAACCAAAGCATTTTCATCTTCGATATGAAACGTAATTGAACGATGAAAAACATGTGAATTAAAAGGATTTAACGCTTTAGGATACTTTTGCATAGGCTTATGACGTAAAGCAATAATACGCAAATACTGTCTCACACGCTGTAAAAAATGCTCTGCATAAATAGGTTTTGTCAAATAATCCTCAGCACCTAAGGAGAGCATTTTATTTTTTGACGCATCATCATCTAAGGCACTCACAGCAATAACCATACTTTTTTTGTGCAATTGTTTAATAAACTTTGTCGCCTCAAATCCATCCAGATTAGGCATCATAATATCCATAAAAATCAGATCATAATTTTATCTTGCGCACATTTCAACAGCAATTTGCCCATCTTCTGCTTCATACACTTCAATACCTTCAACCTCCTCTAAAAGAAGATTGAGCGTGAGTCTATTATTGTCATTATCATCAACAATCAATACCTTAACCATTTTTCCACTCCTTCAATCGTTTACGTAGTGTAAATTTTGTACCACCCAGACTTACTGCATCTTCAAGCGCATACTCTAAACCAAGCCCTTCACACAAAAGCTTAACAAAATGAAGCCCGATGCCCGTTCCTTTTTTTTCACGACTTACTTGTGCTGATGAGCTTTTATTATAAAGTTCAAACACCTCTTTTTTATCTTGAATACCTTTGCCATCATCTTGTATCACAATTTCTATGGCATCTTTTTTTGCAAATAAAAAAACTTCTACTACTGTGTTTCCATATTTAAGCGCATTGGAGAGGATGTTGGAAATAATTTGCTTAAAACGATACTCATCACTCGTTAAGAAAGGCTCATGCCCATCATGCTTAAACACAATGCGACGTTTGTGCTCAATGCTAAAGCCCCATGTTTTTCAATCACATCTAACATCGCCTCTTTGACATTAAACAATGTCATATTATAGTGCAATTTATCGTGACGTAATTTACCTAAATCTAAAATATTGGTCACATTCTCCAACATAGAGGAGGCACTTTTATAAATCTGCTCCAAAAGGTAAAGCCGTTTTTCTTTAGGCACCTCATCAATGTGAGGCATACGCTTATACAAATACTGTGCAAAATTCAAAATAGCATTCAGTGGCGTTTTAAGCTCATGGGTAAAAAGAACTAAAAAAGCATCCTTAGCTTCAGAGAGTTGTTCTTGCTCTAACGCTTGACGCTTAATTTCATTAGCAATACGCTCTTTTTCTAAAAAATAGGTAATATCGTGGCGAATGGCCAAATATTGCAAAATTTTTCCACTTTGCTTCTCTTTAAAAGGAATAATCATCGTCTCCGCCCAAAAATCACTTCCATCTTTATTGCGATTGACAATTTGTGCACGCCATACTTTTCCCTTTGTAATCGTTTGCCACATCTCTTCAAATACCTCTGGTGATGTACTAGGATGCTTTAAAACACGATGATTTCTCCCAATTAACTCCTCAGATTTGTACCCTGTTACACGTGTAAAATTATCGTTCACATACGTAATGTTCCCATCCACATCGGTTTGCGAAACAATCGAAAAATCAAGCAAGGTTTGAAAATAGTGACGCTCTGCTAAGTAGACATCATGGGTAAATTGCTCAACACACTGTGTAAAATGAAACAACGCATTGGCACGCTCTTTTTTCATACTTAAATAACGCTCGCACTGAAGCGATAAAATTTCATCCAGTAAAACCAGATAATCGCTTTGCAAAAATAAAATCATTTTAATTAATGGAAAATTTACTTTCAATTCTTTGAGGACAGGGACATAAAGGGCTTCATTCGAAACGGAAAGTGAGCCAAAAATAAGATGAATCTTTTCTTCTTGAACAATTTTAGGAATATAGTGTGGCAAAATATTTACATGTAAACTTCCACATACCTTTTTTGCTTCATTTAAAAATGTCGTATCGTACGCAATTTCTCCAATAATCAGCACCGAAACCATGCTTGATTGATAGAAACAATGCTCCATAGCTATTCCTCGTTTAGTATCTTAACAACACTCTTCGCAATCATCTCTAAAGGCACAACCTCATCAATGCCTCCAAGCTTAATTGCTTCTTTTGGCATGCCAAAAACCACACAACTCTCTTCAGATTGAGCAATCGTTTTAGCACCTGCTTGATGCATATTGAAAATGCCTCGTGCTCCATCGCTTCCCATGCCCGTTAAAATGACACCCACAGCATTGACACCCGCAACCTTAGAAACAGAGTTAAAAAGCACATCAACACTCGGACAATGCCCACTGACGCGTTTGCCCACTCCTATTTCAATAAAATAACGCACACCCAAACGTCGTAGCACCATATGCTTATCACCTTGTGCAATATAGACCACACCCCTTTGAATATTTTCCCCATGCACAGCAACCTTGACATCCATGGCGCAAAGCTCGTTTAAACGTTTTGCAAAGGGAGGAATAAACGTTTGAGGCATATGCTGTACCACTAAAATAGCGGGGCTATTTTGAGGCATTGCGCTTAATACCGCCCTTAACGCTTCTGTACCTCCCGTACTTGAACCAATGGCAATCACTTTTTGTGTGGTTTCACTTAAGCGTAAAGGATACTGCCCTGTGTACAATACTTTTTTATGAACTTTCGCATACGAAGCATTCACCACTTTGTGAATAAGTTCTTCTTGAATCTCTGTTTTACCATCAAATAAATAAGCATGCGGTTTTTGTACAAAATCAACGGCCCCCGCTTCAAAAGCATCAAGCGTCACCCTGGCACTGCTACTACTCAAGGAAGAGACAATGACCACAGGCGTTGGATAATGTAGCATCAATTTTTGCAAAAAGGTCAATCCATCCATACGGGGCATCTCAAGATCTAAACAAATAACATCAGGCTTTAATTCTATAATCATATCACGGGCAATATACGCATCCGCAGCAAGTCCTACGACTTCTATGCGAGCATCCGCACTTAAGATTTCATGCAAAACATGCCGTGCAGTGGCACTGTCATCAACAATTAAAACCTTAATCATTCATCATCTCATTTTGTACATATTTAAGCATAATGCGATTAGCATCACTAATCATCATAATGCGTCTACCATTGTTGCCACCTGTATCTTCTGCCTTAATGGGAATATGCCACTGCCGTAAAATCTCTTTGGCAATTAAAATATTTTTTTGCCCAATCATCTGCCCTTCGCTATTGGCTCGATGAATATTGGCTCCTCCAAAAATTTTTGCTTCCATATTACAGCGTAAACAACCAATATTTTCCATGTTTTCAATCAGTTTAGGAATGGCGATATTGCCAAATTTTGGACTTTCAAGTCCATTACCATTCCACAAAGGCAATAGGTAATGATTCATGCCTCCAATCATCTCTACTTTATCGTACAAACACACACTCACACATGAGCCTAAGACCGTCACAATTTCGGTGGGTTTAATACCCACGAAAATTTCGCCCACATGAATGAATTTACGAGGAAGCATCAAAACTCTTTCATTTGTGTATCATCAAACATAAATTCATTCGCACTATCACTCATCAGTGCTTCTGCTTTGGATGCATCCTGTAAAGGGAGGAAAATCGTAAAAACGGTTTCTGTGGGAGTAGAGACATAATCAATCTCACCATCCAAAGACTCCACAAGGGCTTTGACCACACTAAGACCTAAACCTAAGCCATCCACGCTCTCACGAGCGTGACTGCGTCTACTCACCTTTTTAAAGCGACTAAAAATTTCTTTTTTTGACTCTTTTTCAATCACATCACCCACATTGCTAATGTGTACACATAACTGCTCACCTAGAAGATGAGCATCAATCAAAACACGATTACTAGGAAAAGAGTACTCACATGCATTAGAAATAAGATTAGAAAAAATCGTATGGAGTTTGCGAGCATCGCTCACGATAAAATCTCCTACATTTATTTTGGCGCTAAAACGTAACTCTTTTTCATGAATAAGATAACTAAATGCCTCTTGTAACTCTTTAATTAACAACCCTAAATTAACTTCACTCCAGTAGTTTGCAATTTCCCCTGCTTCAATCTCAGCAGCAGTAAAAATATTATTGAGTTGAAAATCTAACTTGCGCAACTCCATATCTAAAAGAAGTTTCATTTTCTGTGTTTTTGGCGTGTCATCATTTTTTCGCATCATAGAAGAGAGATTAAGCAAGGAGCTAAGGGGATTATTAAAAACATTTTTGATTAAGGAGAGAAATTCCCCCTTAATCGAATCATGCTCTTTAAGTTTTTCATTGAGGTCATAAAGTTTTTTGGTTAAAAATGCCATCTCTTCTAAAGTTTGATTTTTTTGGTCAAACCGTCTTTTCACCTCTTCAAGTAACATCGCATCACTTAGCGTCTCTAAATTGCTCTTCTTTGTCATGTTACACCTTCTGATAGATTGAAGCACTTTTGGATTGAAACCCTCTTTTCATATCGGTCAGCGCTTCAGAACTCCCGATGAAAAGGTATCCCTCTTTATTCAAAAGGGAGAAAAACTTTTCAACCAATCCGTTTTGGGTCGGTTTATCAAAATAAATCATCACGTTTCGACAAAAGATAATATCAAATGCCGTGGACTTAAAAAGGTCATAATTGCCCGTGACCAAATTAAATTCACGAAATAAAACCATTTTTTTAAGACGCTCATCAATCTGATATGCAGGTTGTTGGTTATGGTATAACGAAGAAAAATAGCGTTCTATATAATGTGCATCAAGGGTAGTGCATGCTTTGTGCGAGTAAATACCTTGCGTGGCTATTTTAAGCACTTTAGAAGAGACATCCGTAGCTAAAATTTTAATATCATATGTTTTATCACGGGGTAAATGTTCTTTTAAAAACATAGCAAGGCTGTAAGGTTCTTCGCCCGAAGAGCATGCCGCAGACCAAATACGCAATTTTCCACCACGTTGTTCTAAAATTTTAGGAAGCTCTTGCTTCAAAAACTCCCACTGCTTTGCTTCTCGAAAAAAAGAGGTAACATTGGTTGAAATCAAAGAAGAGAGGTACTCAAGTTCATCACCACGTTTATCGGCAACCAAAAAATCATAATACTCTCCAAAACTCTCTAATCCTAACTGCTTCACACGCTTAGCAAGTCTGGCTTGCACAAGATAAATTTTATGCTCCCCCAAAGAGATACCAATATGTTCATAAATAAAGGCTTGAAAAAGCATAAACTCCTTACGCTTTAAAACAAGCCTTTCCATCAGTACAACTCTTCAACGTTTAAAATAAGCGCAATTTCACCATTGCCCATCACGGCACCGCCACTAACACCTTCTGTTTTGGCTAAAAACGACCCTAAGGTTTTAATCACCACTTGTTGTCTGCCTACTAATTCATCCACCAAAAGCGCAAACTTGCCTTTGCTATTTTCAATGCACACCAGTGTACACTCCCACGGTAAAGAAGCGCTCTCATCGAGTTCTAAAACACGACTGAGCCGCACAATAGGAAGCAATTCAGAACGCAGTTGCACAAACTCCTCTTTGCCTCCTGCCATATGCACGTTTTGCTCAAGAGGACGAAACGACTCCGTAATGGAAAGCGTTGGAATGATGAAAATTTTCTCATTCGAGCGTACCAACATGCCATCGATAATGGCTAAGGTTAAAGGAAGCACAATGCTAAAGGTTGTACCCAAGCCCTCTTGTGAGCTAATATCCACCTTGCCTCGCACCGCTTCAATCGCCGTTCTTACCACATCCAACCCGACCCCTCGTCCTGAAATATCACTAATGGCATCGGCGGTTGAAAAACCAGGCTGCATAATGAGTCCATAAACTTGTGCGTCGCTGAGCAGTTCATCTTTCTCAATAATTCCCCGCTCTAAGGCTTTTTGGTAGACTTTAGCTTTATTAATGCCCCGTCCATCGTCTCGCACCTCAATAATAATACTCCCACCTCGATGATACGCACGCAACGTCACATTCCCCTCTTCGCTTTTGCCTGCTTTTTTTCGCTCTTCAGGGCTACTTTCAATGCCATGGTCTATGGCATTACGAATAATATGCACCAAAGGATCAGAGAGTGCTTCAACCATCGTTTTATCAATCTCCGTCTCTTCACCCTCCAAAAGTAAATGAATCGGCTTATTGACTTTCTTAGAAGAATCTCTCACGACGCGTTTCATTTTCTCGAACGTATCACGAATGGGCACCATGCGTAAACCCATCACACGGTTTTGAATTAAACGGGTAATTTTAGAGAGATTTTCAATGGTTTTTGAAACTTCGGCATCTTGCACCGCTTTAATTTTGGCATTTTCTCCCAAACAGTTTTGAGCGATGACCAACTCACCAATGGAGTCAAAAAGTTCATCGAGTTTTTGAGCATCAATTTTAAGAAAGTTTTTTGTCATTACACTGCTTTTTACGCTCTTACTCTCCTCTTTCACACTACTAGACTCTGATACAAGAGGCTCGTCATTTTTAACACGCTCATCCTCATTGACATCCTTGAGTGGCACGGCAATGGCTTCAACACAAAACTCCTCTTCTTCAAGAAAAGCAAACACATCTTCAATGTCCTCTTTGCTTTTACTCGTTGCCACATAGAGGGTTACCCTTTTAATGCTGTTGTGTTCCACATCAAACGCTTCTGCTTCCAAAAAGGTTGGCATACTCCAAAAAGAGGCAAGAATACGGCTTACATGTAAAAGGTTTTTAAAGAAGAGAAAATGGTCAAAGCCACGCAGATAAATATCGCTATCAAGCGTTAAAACCACTTTAAAAAGGCTCTCTCCTTCGTGAAGTTGCTCTAAAAAAGAGCTCTCATCAGGTACCTGAGAAGCACAAAAATGCTCATTGTCAAACTCAAGAGTTACATCGTTGACTCCTGCTTCTAATAGCATTGTTGGCTCTTTCAACTCTGTCAATAAGGCTTGAATTTTTTGCAAACAGACCTCATACATCTTAGGCAACTCCGCACGCTCTTCCACATCGCACCCAAGGGTCTCTTTAATCACACTCACGCTCTCTAAAAAGAGATTAACATGCTCACTGTTTGGAATGGTTTCTGCGTTTCTAAAAAAGTCCAAAACATCTTCAAAATGGTGTACAAATTCTCCCAAGCGTGAAAAATTAAACGCGTTAGCACTCCCTTTTAACGTGTGCACACCTCTAAAAATCTCATTTAAAAGCTCTTTATTGCTCGCTTCTTCTTCGTAATTGACGATATCCACATCCATTTTTTCGATGATTTCATTCGCCTCTTCAATGAAAATTTGTCGTAATTTTTCTCTACTCATGCGCTATCCAATACATCGCTCCATAGCCTTCAAGCTCGAGATTCATGGTTTCAAAAAAATCAATTTTAATGGAGGGTTTTTGACGTTTCACCCAAAAAAGAAGCGTAAAGAGTGCAGAGGTTGTTGGTACGCCATCTTTACCACGCAACAAAACAATCTCTTCAATATAATCTAAACGGTCTTGAACAAATGTTTGAAGACTTTTCACCTCTTCAAGATCCATCTCAATGTCGAGTTCTAATACATCTCCATCTATATCCATAACACACCCTTTTTAAAAACCAAAATCACACAATGCTTTAGAAGCTTTACATGTAAAAAGGTTTTTACATGTAAAGAGCGACTAAAACTCTTTTAAATCATCCTCGTTTAAAGGAAAGACCTCTTCGTTACTCTGTTTTGAAGCAGAAGTGGATGCTTTCATTTTTTTATTGGGAGTCATGCTCAAGCGTTTTGGAGGCATACTTAAGGTTGAAACACTTTTTGTAGTGTTTGACATTTTCACCACAGGACGCTCTTTTCCCATATCATACCCTGCAAGTGCTGCCATTTCAGCGACACTCTCAAGCATAGAAATCGCTTGGGCATTAAGCTCTTCTGCAGCAGCAGCTGTCTCTTCAGATGCAGAAGCATTTTGTTGTGTAATTTGGTCAACCGAGCCCATTGCGGTGGCAATTTGATTCATGCCTTCTGCTTGTTCTTTCGCAGAAATGGCAATTTCTCCGATGAGATCAGAGGTTTTTTTAATGCTCGCTAAAATCTCACCAAACGAGGCTTTGGTACGGTTGGCAACTTCGGTACCTACTTTTACCTGATCAATGCTGGCTTCAATAATACCCGTAATCTCTTTAGCGGCATTCGCACTACGCTCTGCTAAATTTTTCACCTCTTCAGCCACCACGGCAAAACCTAAGCCATGTTCACCCGCCCGTGCAGCTTCCACTGCGGCATTGAGCGCAAGAAGATTGGTTTGGAAGGCGATTTCATCAATGGTTTTAATAATTTTGGCTATTTTTTGAGACGAATCGGTGATTTTCTCCATAGCAACCATGAGATCAGCCATCTGCTCATTGCCTTGACGTGCGGCATCGTTGGAGTGTTGTGCGAGCAAGTTTGCCTCACGGCTATTGTCCGCATTTTGATTGTTACTCGCTGTTGCTTCCTCAATGGTCGCACTCACCTCTTCCACACTGCTTGCTTGTGAGCTTGCACCCTCTGCTAAAGAGACAGATGCTGAGCTAATCTGCTCACTTGCACTCACGACTTGCGTGGTTCCCTCAGAGAGTGAACGCACCGAATTGGTCACAATTTTGACAATACTTCGAATAATATACAGGGCAATTAAAACACTAAGGACAAGCGCTACGATTAATCCTATAATCATGGTATTAGAGGCAACGCTGAGTGTTTGTGTAGACTCTTTTGAGAGCTGCTCAACATCACGTAAACCTAGTTCCGCTACGGCTTCTGCCACATTTAAAACATCGGCTGCCACTTTTATTAACAAAGCCGACTCTTTGGCAACTTCGTTCATAATCGCTTCAAAACCCTTCAGTGAATTTTCATAGTTTTTAGCCGCACTCTCAATATTTTTAAGATCCGTTAACTCCTCTGCTAACGTTGTACTCGTCTTCATCTGCTCTAAGAGTTTGTAGAGGGCATCAAATTTTTGAATCGCACCTGCTATCATGACCACATCATTTTTAATTTGCGCCCGTTGCCCAAAAATACGAGAATAGGTAATAATCTCAACGATTTCATGCATATGATTAATTTTTGCATGGCGCGCGAGTAGTTTAGCACTCCCTGCTTTTTCTTCAATCTCTTGTTTTAATTTTTTCTCTTGTACTTTTAAGTACTCATCCACATTTTTCAAAAAGGCAGCCGAACTCTCTCCCATCACGCCATCTAAAGCTTTACGTTTAATCAGCGCTTTTTCAATACGCTCAGAAGAATTTATATACTCCGCTAAATCCTTTGATGCCACTTTTCCATTTTCCAGCAGGGCAGTTAAATTGTACTTTTTTCCCAAAGCTTCCGCTTGCGCTAACGCATTTTTAAGCTCAATAAAATTTTTCTTGACATTATTTAGGGATGCTTCATCTTCACGATTCACATACCCTCGCATGTCGTAGCGTATTTGGTTAGCGAGTTTAAAAATGTGACTTGCAAGAGACACTTCAGGAGCATAAATATCTGAAAGTTTAGTTGCATTTTGTGATGCCGTGCGCATGTTAATCACACCAATGGCACCTAAAACCACCATAATAAACACTAAAATGCCAAATCCAAGAGAAATGCGTTTGCCTAACGTCATTGAACTACCCATCGTCTATCCTTTATCGCTTGCTGTTTTGCTGAGATTTTGTACCATACTAAGTTCTTCGTCGCCAAAAAGTGCTAGAAGGTCTAAAATCATGACCACTTTTTGTTTGTATTGCGCCATATTTTTAATAAACCGTGTGTCAATGTGCCCACCAAATTCAGGAGGTAAACTTAAATGCTCATCATCCACATTAATGACCTCTTCCACCTTGTCAACAATAAAACCAATCTGCTTTTCATCCAGTTTTATAATGACAATGGCTGTGTACATGTGAGGAGGAATGGAGGGCATATCAAATTTTAAACGCATATCAACCACGGGGATAATGTTCCCACGAAGATTCATTACACCTTGAATAAACTTTGGCGTTTTAGGAACGGGGGTCGTTTTCATCATCGCAATAATCTCTTTCACATCAGAGATATGCACCCCGTAAACTTCATCTTCCAAATAAAAGGTCAAAAAGCGGTTGCTTGCAGCTTTGCTCTGCCTGCTTCTAATCTCTGTCTCCATTGTTTATAGCCCCAATACCATGTTTATTGCTTTGACAAGCTTTTCATCACTAAAAGGCTTCACCATCCAGCCTGTAACGCCAATGGCTTTACCACGTGCTTTCATTTCAGGAGAACTCTCTGTTGTCAGAATCAAAATAGGTCTGTTTTTAAATTTTTCATGGGATTTTAACTGCTCAGAGAGATCAAGTCCGCTCATTTGTGCCATATTGATGTCACTAATCAATAAATCATAGGTTTCAGAGCCAGCAAGCAAGGCGCTTAAGAGCTCTTCAGGATTGAGATACGTTGCAAACTCGATAAGACCTTTGCTAACCATCTCCTCAAGAGCCATTTGTGCTGTTGCTAGAATTGTTTTGGAATCATCCACCAAAATAACTCGTTTACTCACGGAAACTCCTTTTGAATCAGGGCTAATGTATTTGAATGTATACGAGATATAACGGAAAAAATATTAAAAAGAGTTAACAGGGAATTACTTTTGCTTTATGAGCATTATCAAGAAAGGAGTGTGTCATGCGGTTACATATCATGCCTCATTGTATTATTATTCGTGTCGCTGAAAATTCGCCATTCTCTTTACATGTAAAGACCTTTTTAAGTGAAAATCTAAGCCGTTCCTTCTGGGTGAATGAGACGCTTATTAATATTTGTACCCCTTTTGAAACCCAAAAAAGGCAAGCATTCTTGACCAAACTTTATTACACCTGTGCCCAAATATCACGCACTCACGACGCCTCTTTTTTGAAAAAATTGCTTCTTTCCTGCCATAAACCCATTAAACTGATGCACACCAAACGCACCCCTTCCCCCACGCCAAAGAGTGATACACACACCAAAAACCCTTACCGCCTTCTTAAAGCACATCCTGATGAGAGCTTACACACCATTCGAAAAAAATATCTCCAACTCGCCAAAGAGTTTCACCCCGATACGCTAGTCGATGAAAATCCCCTCATGCGCCAACGCCACACCGAAATGTTTCAACACATTCAAGAGGCTTACGCAACCATTAAAGCAGAAAAAATAAAAGAAAATGTCGCATAAAAACTATTTTTTAAGGTTTGATTGGTAAAATACTTTTCTTCTTTTGGGGTGTTAGCTCAGCTGGGAGAGCGCAACGCTGGCAGCGTTGAGGTCAGGGGTTCGATCCCCCTACACTCCACCATTCCCTAAGCCATTTTCCTAAATGTACCCTCTTTTGTACCCTCTGAAAAAAGTAAAATACCTCGATCTATCTTTAATTCTTCTGCTTCGATAAATCCACTATAAGTCGTTAAAACCATTTTTGAGTTCGTATGACCCAACATTTTAGCAACAGTTAAAACACTTACTTTTCCACTTCTCAACATAGCAGTAGCAAAAGTATGGCGTGTATTGTAGAGTTTTCGATGTCTTACCTTAGAGCGTTTTAACACGCTTAACCATTTCTTTTTAAGCGCATCGGCATCGTGATAAAATTTACCCGTTACCTCACTTGTAAAGAGAAACATAGTTCTTTTTTCTCTTGCACGTCTTATTTGGTCTTCTAAGATTGAGCTAATTTTTTAACTTAAAAGGTCACATCATTATGAAGCATTTTGTTTCTTTACACTATTTGATTGATTATCAAATAGCTTTCCTTGACTAACTGTATCTTTTAGGATACAATAATCACATGTACAATATCAAACAAACAGAAATCTTTTCAAAATGGCTACATAAACTAAAAGATATTAAAGCCAAAGTTGCAATCCTTCGACGCATTGAGAGGATGAGACAAGGAAACTTTGGCGATGTAAAAGCTGTAGGTGATGATGTGAGTGAAATGCGTTTAGATATTAGCGCAGATACCGTGTCTATTTTACAAAATATCATGATGAAATTGTATTTCTATTGAATGGTGGGGATAAATCAACCCAAAGTAAAGATATTGAAAAAGCAAAAGCGCTTGTAAAGGAATTACAAAAATGACAACAACATTTGATATAGCAGAATACCTTGATAATAAAGAAGTTATTGCAGAATATTTATCTCAAGTATTAGCCGATGGTGATACAGATGAATTTTTACAAGCTATCGGACATATTGCTAAAGCAAAAGGTATGTCTCAAATTGCAAAAGATACAGGACTTGGTCGTGAAAGTCTTTACAAATCATTTCGTGATGGCGCAAGTCCTAAATTTGAAACAGTAATGAAAGTGATGCACTCACTCGGTGTTCAGCTACGAACAACGACTTGATATTCTTTTCTATACCTATATTTTTGCGGTATTCTTTACGGTAATAAAAAATGGTATACACATTTAAAACGCCTATTTATAGGTGTTTTAAATTACAATTTGGTTGACCTACACTCCACCATTCCCTAAGCCATTTTCTCTACTGTTCCATGATTTGTTCCATAAAGTGTGGTACTTCTATCAATCTTTTATTCTTCAGATGCAATAAAAACACCATAGGTTGTTAAAATTATTTTAGAATTTGAATGTCCCAACATATTAATTATTAGACTTTTTTCAATGGATTATGAAAAAAGTCTAATAATTAATTTACATGTAAATATTTTTAAATCAAACTATCAATGAATTAAAAAAGTTAAAGAAGCAAGAAGTGATTTAAAGAAGGATGGCGAGAGGGTGGAGGAATCGAACCTCCCAAGAGACGGTCAACCGCCCCTCCAATCGGCTTTGAAGGCCGTGGTGCACACCAGAGTCACATACCCCCCGCAGAAGGAAAATAATTTTAACCTATCTTTGCTTTAGTGAGAATAAAGTTTCTATTCTTTATAATGAAAAGAAGTTCATAGCAGGAGGTTTACATGGCATTTCGTCTTTTTATTTTGCTTTGTTTGCCTTTTTTCATATGGGCAGCACCAAGACAAGCAAATGAAAATATTTGGGTCAAGGTGGGACAGATTTATGGGATTGAGCCGAGTCTTCTTTATTCCATTGCTAAAGTCGAAAGTAATCTAGATCGGTATGTGGTTGCTTTTAGTGCTCATAAAATGACGCCAAAACAAGCCAGAGATTTGGAAGCTTTTTTGAAACAAAAGGGCATTGAGAGTCAAATGCACACGAAAGTTATCTCAATTAGAAGTAAAAATAAATATGAAGCCAGCCATGTTGTGCATTTCCTTTACACACGCAATTACCCACGTTTTGACATGGGCATCATGCAGATTAACTCCATTCATAAACCTATGCTCGATAGAGCGAATATCTCTTTTTATGACCTCTTTGACCCTAAGGTTAACATTCAAGTAGGCGCGTATATTTTAGCAACGTGTTTTGCCAAACATAAAAATAACAAAGACGCCATTAATGCTTACAATGGCAAAATTAAAGACAACCCTTACTCTGCCAAAGTTTTTAAAGAGTTCAAAAAGCTTTACAGCTCCTATCAAAAAGACAACTCGAAGCTTCACTACAAAGACCCATCATAATTCACCCAAGCGATACCCAACCTCTTTAATCATCTCAATAGCCCCCTCGGGGAGTTTTCTGCGCAAGCGCTTGATAAGAGCTCGCATATTTAAAATGCTCGTCTCCTCGCCCTCCCACACATACTCTTCTAATTCACTAAAGGTAATGACCCTGTGTCTGTCTTTAATAAAAAGGTCTAAAAACATACACTCTTTTTTTGCCAGTTTTATCTCTTCATTATCGGGAGCAAAGAGACGATGATTGACATGGTCGTAGGTGTATCCTGTCCAGAGCGTGATAATTTGAGAAGGTTTATGGCAGAGTTTTTTCACTTTTTGAACCAACTCATAAATGAAAAAAGGTTTTTTAAGATAGTCATCACAGCCTATTTCGTATGACGACTGAATCTTCTCTAAATCATGGTTAGAACTCATAATAATGACAGGAATTTCTTTGTGGTAGAGACGGATTGTCTCCAAAATAGAGAGCCCATCAAGTGAAGGGACATTAATGTCCAAAATAAAACAGTGGTAGCCACAATTAAGCGCATCGAGTGCTTTTTCGCCATCATAAAAAAGATCAACACTATATCCCTCTTTATCTAAAACACCTTTAATGACTTTGGCTAAACGATCGTTATCTTCAAGAACTAAAATTTTCATGTTACATTTCCTAGTATAATGGAGAAACAAGCCCCATCGTTTTTATTGAAAGCGGTAATTTTTCCACCCATTTTATCTTCAATAATCAGTTTACTCATATAAAGCCCAATCCCATGCCCTTGTTTTTTGGTTGTAAAGTAAGCGTCAAAAAGATGAGGCAGTTTCTCTTCTTTAATGCCTCCTGCATTATCACATATTTCAATAATAACGTTTTGTGCATGGTTATAGATGACAATAGAAATCATACCTCGTTTTATCTTTTTTGCTTCTCTCTTTTCTATAATTTGATCTTTAGCATTATTGACAATATTTAAGAGTGTTTGCATAAATTCATTTTTATAGCCACGAACGGAGAGGTTGGTGGCATGGCTGATATCTACAGTAACATCAATGTAGTTATATTTGATGGTATGGTTAATAATCTTTAGCATCGTTTCAATCGCATCATTGATGTTAAAAACTGTTTTAGTGGTTGAGGGCATAATAAAGGCTTGAAAACTGTTAATGGTATCTGTCATGTAGTGGACTTGCACCATAATGTCATGGACAAATTGATTGTTTTGTTCTTCTGACTGTTCTGTGGAGTTGTAAAAATGATCTTGCGCTATGGTAGCAATCTCAACCAAAGGGTTTTTCCACTGATGAGCAATAGAAGAGAACACTTCACCAATTTCAGCTAATTTGGATTGTTGAATAATAAACTGTTGATGTTTATTTTTTTGCACTTCAACCGCTCGTAACTCTTTTTCAGAGCGAATGCGCATATAAATATTATGAAAAAGCCCTAAAATAAGAAAAACGAGAAAAGGAGAAATGAGAAAAACCGCGTCAATAAGTTTTCGATGACGATCAAAAAAGGTTTCAGGTGCATTAATAAGCTCAAATTCTGGGACTGTAGGATTGGGATAAATGTCAAATTGTTTAATTTTTTGAAGATCAAACTGATACCAATACTCATCAAATGTCTTTACATGTAAAGGGTGGATTTTTTCATCTAACACATCTAAAATCATCTCACCTGTTGCCATCCCAAGTTTTTGCACAGGAACTAGCTTGCCACCAAACGCTCCCTTTCCAATAAAAAGTGTATCGGTAATAAAGACTGGCAGAGCACTTTTTTGAATCATCGTGGCAATTTGGTTGTTTTTATAGAGATTTCCATAGCGGTCATTGTAAAAACGAATGTAAAAAATTGCCTCTTCTTTATTGGGTGTAGAAAAGCGTTTTTCTAACTCTTCAAGGGTTGATTCACGAATGTATTCGATTTCAAGCCTATCATGAAACTCCTGCATCGCTTCACGAATAAACGGCTCGCTGTCATCACCATTAGCACTGGCATCGTTAATAATCGTGATTTTTTTAAGCTGTGGTATCATCTTCGCCATCAAAGGAATCGTATCACCAATGGCTCTTTTTTCCATAACCCCATAAATGCGGTCATCTAAGCCTTTGGCATGAATCTCTTTAACATCAAACTGCTCTAAGCCTGTAAATAAAATAGGCTCATCGGTGAAAAGCTCATGATAATACTCAATTAAAAAATCATAGGCAAATTTATCGACAGCTACAATAAGATCATGTTTTTGATTTTTGAGTTGAAGTTTATAGAGTTCTCGCAGTTTTTCATAATACGCTTTAGAGTTAATACGTTTTGAATCCATGTATAAAATATTCATGGTAATTTCAGGATGATTATAAAAGACGTCTTCCATTCCTTTTAAGACGTCATCGCTCCATTGAAAGCCTTTGTGATAGGAGTTGATGATGAGGATTTTTTTATCATGTGCCCACGCAAAGGTGGTTCCCATGAAAATAAAAACAGTTAAAAATAAGAGTATTTTTTTCATGAGATTTGTTCTTTTTAAGAGTTATTATAACACATGAGAGGAAAAGTCCTATCTCTTTCCGCCAAAAGAGATAGGAATGTTTTTAATACTCTAAGAACATTTTTTGAAGTGCTTTTTTATCGTTGGTTTTTGTTAAACCTAACATTAAAAGAACACGTGCTTTTTGTGGGTTAAGGGTTGTGGTTGCGATAAAGCCATATTTTGCATCATCCACTTCGCCCTCTAAGGTTGTGCTACCACTGCCTACACGGCTACTTCTAGCTACAACCACACCTTTTTTAACTGCTTCACCCAATGCTTCTTGTGTAAGAGGGAAAGGATTTCCATTACCCATACCTGCATGAACGATTGCTTTAGCACCTGCGCTTACGGCTGCTTTTACCATCACATCAGTGTCATTTGGGTGACCATAAACGATGTCAACACGTGGTAAATCTTCAAGTTTAGCAACATCAAATTCAGAATTTACAGTGTGTTTACGGGTTGGTTGCATATAATATTCAACATTACCATAATATACTGTACCAATTTTACCGCTGTTTGGTGACGCAAATGCATTAACAGAGCTGGTATTGACTTTAGTCACTTCTCTTGCACTGTGAATCTCATCATTCATCACAACCACAACGCCTTTACCTGCTGTCTCTTTGTTAGTAACAACGTGCATTGCATTATAAAGATTCATTGGACCATCTGCACTCATAGAGGTGCTTGAACGCATTGCAGCAACGAAAACAACGGGTTTTTTACTTTTTACGGTTAAATCAAGAAAATACGAAGTCTCTTCAACGGTATCCGTACCATGGGTAATCACCACACCATCAATCTCTGGATTAGCTAAAAGCTCGTTAACTCTTTTTGCGAGTTTAAGCCAGACTTTGTTCGTCATCTCTTGAGAACCAATGCTAGAGATTTGCTCTCCTTTAATGGTTGCCATTTCATTGATAGCAGGAACGGCTGCAATGAGTTTATCAACAGTCACTGCACCTGCTGAGTAAGAACTTTTAAGCTCAGATGTTCCTGCCCCTGCGATAGTGCCACCTGTAGCTAAAATAGCGATGGTTGGTTTTGCCATCAACGAAGAAGCGCCAATAAGGGCGACCATTAAAGATGTACGTAGTAAATTCATGCGAAGGCTCCTTTAGAAAATGTGTTTTACATGTAAAGGCATTTGGCTCTAAAAAAGAGCCAAATTTAAAGCATAAAAGAATTAGTTTTTAGAGAATCATTCCACCAATCACGAATGCGAACGCAACAGAAAGAGAAATGGCAACCACACCAGGAATAAGGAATGGGTGATTGAAAACATATTTACCAATTCTTGTTGATCCTGTATCGTCCATCTCTACCGCTGCAATCAATGTTGGGTAAGTAGGAAGAACAAACAATGCGCTGACCGCTGCAAAAGAAGCAACAATCGTTAAAGGTGAAACACCGAGCAATAAAGCACTTGGCATCAACGCTTTAGCCGTTGCTGCTTGAGAGTAAAGAAGCATACTTGCAAAGAAAAGAACAACAGCTAACATCCATGGATACACATTGAGAAGATCACCTGCAAACGCTTTAATTTCAGCAATATGATTTGCAACAAAGGTATCACCTAACCACGCAACACCAAGTACACAGATACATGCACTCATACCTGATTTAAAGGTACCAGAGTTAAGAATTTGTGCTGAATCAATACGTGTAAGGAACGTAATAAACGTTGCACCTGTCAACATGAAAAGCATAATCGCAGCGTCACGTCCAACTACAGGGTTTTTAATTAAGCCAACTTTTCCACTAATCATCGTAGCATACGCAACAACCGCTAAAATAGTCACAAGGAAAATGACAACAGAAAGTTTTGCACCTGGTTTAATTTCAAGTTGTGTAGCGCCTCTGGTTTTTACCAAACCTTTTGCGACTCTTTCTTGATACACTTCATCATCTTTTAACTCTTTACCTAAAAAGTTAGCAACAAACGCTGCACACATACATGCAAGAAAAGATGAAGGAATACACACCGCAAGTAAATCCAAATAACCTACACCGTGTTTTTCTAACGCACCACTTAAAAAGACAACTGCTGCTGAAATTGGAGAAGCAGTAATCGCAATTTGAGACGCAACAACAGCGATACTTAAAGGACGAGATGGGCGAATACCTTGCTCTTTTGCTACTTCTGCAATAACAGGAAGCGTAGAGAATGCGGTATGACCAGTTCCAGCAAAAAATGTCATAATGTAAGTAACCACAGGTGCTAAAAACGTAATTTGTTTAGGATTTTTACGAAGAATTTTCTCCGCAATGCTGACCATATAATCAAGCCCACCTGCCACTTGCATTGCCGCAATCGCTGCAATAACAGACATAATGATTAAGATAACATCGATAGGAATTGATCCTAATTTTAAACCCATACCAAGCGTTAGGACTAAAACACCCAACCCTCCAGCATAACCGATAGCAATGCTACCGAGTCTTGCACCAAAAAAGATGGCGGCAAGAACAACAATGACTTCTAACCATAACATGGTAACTCCTTGTACTAAGTTTATGAACTCCTCTAATAGCTTCAAAAGCGATTAGAGCAATTGGGTGCCACATAAGGGCGGTAAAAGGAAGAAGGTGTGTGAGCACCGCTTCTTATGTGGCACGGAAAAAGGCTAAAAGGCTATTTATTTTTTATCGTATGTACGTGGTTTAATCATATTTTCTGGCTTAATGATGTCATCAAGCTCATCTTTAGCCAAAAGACCACGAGCAAGAACGATGTCATACACAGAACCGCCTGTCTCCAATGCTTCTTTAGCTACTGAAGTTGAGTTCTCATAACCGATAAATGGATTAAGAGCGGTTACAAGACCGATGCTGTTAAGAACAAGTGACTTACATCTCTCAGGATTTGCTGTGATGCCATCGACACATGTATACGCTAAGGTCTCAAACGCATTTCTCATCATGTTGATAGAGCTAAAAAGGTTGTAAGCAATAACGGGTTCAAACACATTAAGTTGAAGCTGACCACCTTCGCACGCCAATGTCACAGCGATGTCTGTACCAATCACTTGGAAACATACTTGGTTAACCACCTCAGGAATAACAGGGTTAACTTTACCTGGCATAATCGAACTGCCTGGTTGCATTGCAGGAAGGTTAATTTCGCCAAAACCTGTACGAGGGCCTGAGCTTAGAAGGCGGAGGTCATTACAAATTTTTGACATTTTGGTAGCAACACGTTTAAGAACACCAGAGATTTGTACATACGCACCTGTATCTTGGGTTGCTTCAACAAGATCACCCGCAGTTACAAACGGACGACCTGTGACTTCTTGTAATTTAGCTTCAACCATTTTTGAATAATCAGGGTGTGAGTTAATACCTGTACCAATCGCTGTTGCACCTAAGTTCATCTCACGAACCAATTGTTGCGCTTCAATGACACGTTGAATGTCTTCGCCAATCATAACCGCATAGGTTCTGAATTCTTGCTCTAGGGTCATAGGAACCGCATCTTGAAGTTGTGTACGTCCCATTTTGATGATGTCTTTAAACTCAACCGCTTTGTTTGCAAATGAGCTTTTGATGATTTTCATAGACTCAGTAAGTTCACCTAATTTTTCATAAAGTGCTACACGAAGCGCTGTTGGGTAAGCATCATTAGTTGATTGAGAAAGGTTAACATCGTTGTTTGGGTGTAAAAATTTGTATTCACCTTTTTGGTGACCCATTTTTTCCAAACCAATGTTTGCGATAACTTCGTTTGCGTTCATATTGGTTGATGTACCTGCTCCACCTTGGAACATGTCTACAACAAATTGGTCATGGTATTTGCCTGCAATGATTTCATCACATGCTTCACAAATCACATTTTTTTTAGCTTCAGCAAGAAGTCCTAATTCGAAGTTTGCTAAAGCTGCTGCTTTTTTGACTTTTGCTAGCGATACAATAAACGTAGGGAAGCTTGAAAGTTTAATACCTGTAATATGAAAGTTCTCAGCCGCACGTGCAGTTTGAACGCCATAATAACACTCATTTGATATCTCTTTATCACCGATTAAATCGTGTTCCATTCTGGTTGACATTTTGTCTCCTTAAAAAGTTAAACATGGTGGAAGTTTAAACCTCTAAAGGGATTTGAAAATGACTTTTTGGGATTTTTTTTAAAAAAAGCTTGAAAGAAGAGAATTAATTAAAATATATAAAATTTTAAGGAAAAATGTTTTACATGTAAAGAGGGAAAAATCCCTCTTTGTTTAAAGTTTTACAAATTTACTCTTTTCAGAGAGCCCAAAATTACGTGGTTTTATCATGTTTTCGGGTTGAATAATATCATCGAGTTCGCCTTTTTCCAATAAGCCTTTTTCTAAGACAATATCATACACCGAGCGTCCACTCTCTAGCGCTTCTTTCGCCACCATCGTAGAGTTTTCATACCCGATAAAAGGATTAAGTGCGGTGACTAAGCCAATGCTGTTTAAAACCAGCGATTTACATCGCTCAGGATTGGCGGTAATGCCATCGACGCAAGTGTACGCTAAGGTTTCAAACGCATTTTTCATCATATTGATAGAGTTGAAAAGGTTGTAGGCAATAAGCGGTTCAAAGACGTTGAGTTGCAACTGACCACCCTCGCACGCAAGGGTTACGGCGATGTCCGTTCCAATGACTTGAAAGCAGACTTGATTGACCACTTCGGGGATAACAGGATTGACTTTACCTGGCATAATGGAGCTTCCTGGTTGCATCGCAGGCAGGTTAATCTCTCCAAAACCTGTTCTTGGGCCTGAGCTTAAAAGCCTTAAGTCGTTACAAATCTTGGACATCTTCGTCGCCACGCGTTTTAAAACACCTGAAATTTGCACGTACGCACCTGTATCTTGGGTCGCTTCAATCAAATCACCCGCGGTGACAAAAGGACGACCTGTCACCTCTTGAAGCTTCACTTCCACGGTTTTTGCATAATCAGGATGAGCGTTAATGCCCGTACCAATCGCCGTAGCGCCCATGTTAATCTCTCGTACCAACTGTCTGGCCTCATGCACCCTTTGAATGTCCTCACCAATCATTACCGAGTAGGTACGAAACTCTTGCTCTAGGGTCATAGGTACGGCATCTTGCAGTTGGGTGCGACCCATTTTGATGATGTCTTTAAACTGAGCTGATTTGCGAGAAAAAGAGCTTTGGATGATTTTCATCGACTCACCCAGTTCGCCTAGTTTTTCATACAAAGCGACACGAAGAGCGGTGGGATAAGCATCGTTGGTCGATTGGGAGAGGTTGACATCGTTGTTAGGATGCAAGTATTTGTACTCACCTTTTTGGTGTCCCATCAGTTCCAAACCAATGTTGGCAATGACTTCATTGGCGTTCATATTGGTCGACGTTCCTGCACCTCCTTGAATCATATCGACCACGAATTGGTCGTGGTATTTACCTGCAATCAGTTGGTCGCACGCCTCGACAATGGCGTTTTTCTTTGCCTCGGAGAGAAGCTCTAACTCATAGTTTGCCAAAGCGGCTGCTTTTTTAACTTTAGCGATGGACTCGATAAAAGTGGGAAATTTGGAGAGGGTTACCCCCGTGATGTGAAAATTCTCTGCCGCACGTGCGGTTTGAACACCATAATAACACGCATTGGATATCTCTTTATCGCCGATTAAATCATGTTCGATTCGAGTTGACACGGTTGGACTCCTTGAGCAAATATAGTAGCTCTATTATAGACGGAGTTTGTACAAAATAATCTTTACATGTAAAACTTATTTTTTGGTAATGCCCACTTTTTGAGGGCGAATACTTAGATCGGTAATGACCCCGTTTACATGTAAGACATCCCACACGCTTTGAGCGATGGTTTCAGGGAGCAGATGGGTTGATTCATCCTCGCTGGGCTTAAAATGCAGTGCGTCAAAAAAAGGCGTTTGCGTCATGTCAGGGTTGATGGAGGTCACTCTCACACCGCTTTTTCGCACCTCTTCAAAGAGACAATGCCCAAAGTCTCGAAGCCCGCTTTTGGTGGCGGTGTAGAGAGCGGAGTATTTTGCGTGGCGAGTCGCTTCGATGGAAGTGATGTTGATGATATGGCCGCTTTGTTTTTGCAAGGAGCGCAAACACAAAGAGCTTAAAATAATAGGAGCAGTGAGGTTGATGTCAATGAGGTTTTTAATTTTAGAGGGGCTGATGCTCTCGTGCGGATCAAACAGTCCTACTCCCGCACAGTTAATAAGCACATCGACCTCATGGGTTTTTAGCCACGCTTTGACTTTTTTTTCAAGCGCTTCAGTATCTCGCAAATCACACACAATCTCCGCATCGTTTCGCCCGATATTAAAGACTTCATATTCGTTACATGTAAGAATGTTTTTTATCGCTTTGCCAATACCACTGCTGCCACCACTCATTAAAACTGTTTTCATAAAGCTCCTTTAATTTTGTACATATACGCCTTTGCCATCGCTTCTTCAAAGGCTTCATTGTTGGCGTACTCATGACCAAAGACTTTTTGCCATAAGCTTTCATCTTCCATGCAGAGGTAGAAAAAAACCTCGTTGTGCCACGGTTTAAATGCTTGATAAAGTGTGCTAAACATCTCCTCTTTTAAGGCTTAGAGGATAGGAGTATTTGCCACTGGCATCGACTAAGGGCATTTGTAAGATTTTACTGCTTTGCGCACGCAAGCGTATCTTTTTTAACACTGGTTTGATGAAGGTCAGCGTGCCCATGGAAATGAGCGCAACCTCTTTACATGTAAAGCGCTCAAGTAGCTCTTTGGTGATGCCTGTATACGCCTCTTGCCACCCTTCAAAAAGCACGATAGGGTGAAAATGAAAACCGACCAACACCCCTTTATCCGCCAGCGCTCTAGCACTTTGGATACGCTCTTTTAGGCTTGAAGAGCGTTTTTCCTCGTTGTCGATGATGACCTGAGGGTTGAGCGACCACGTACAAAGAACATTTTTTGGGACTTCATTTTCGAGCAGATAGCTAATGTTATCTGATTTGCTTTTAAGCTCCAAAATGACATTGGGATGTTTTCGTGCAAAGCTAAAAAGCGCTTCCAAAACGCCCGCACGATTCCCCCACATGAGCGAATCCGAAGACTGTCCCGTGCCGATGTGGTAGGTTTTGTGCGGGTCAAGTTCTAAACGCTCCAACTTTTGGGCAAAGTTTTTATCGAAGATGATGGTGTTGTTTTTGTAAAAACTCTGAATGGAACAGTACGAACAGTCAAACCCACAACTCTCCACAGCATCCAAAGTCATCAGGTTGCAACAGCGTGTTTTAGGCGATGCTACGGGGCAAGAGCCAAGACCCAAATGCTCTTTTTCGATTTCTTCGATTTTGAACATCTCTTTTTCAAAATTTATGGGTGTTGGAGGATAGCACTTTAGGTTGGTTTTTAAGGCTTCATAGGCTTGTTGCAAGGCTGAAAACGCCTCTTTTTTGCTCTCTTTATCCACCCAAAAGGCTTCTATATTCTCATCCCACATCTGCATATCAACCGCCATGATGATGAACTGCTGAATTTGCGAAAAGCTCAAATGATACGCTAAGGCTTTGGTTTTTACAAAGCTTTGTGTATTTACATGTAAACTCTGAAAGGGCGTGTTTTCGCACGCTTTTTCAAAGTGTTCAAGGTTCGTATCTAACATATTTCTCCCATACTTTAATGCTTTTAGTAACCCAATTTCCCACGTCTGTTTTGCTAGGAATTGTATCTTCCAAATGGTCGGAGACGATTTTAAAAACGTAGGGTTTAATAGTGTTAGGAACGGTTTGCAAAAAAGTGTCCGCTTCCATATCCACCAAAGTCGTCTTTACATGTAAGGCATCTTCGAGCGCCTTTGGGTGTGAAGAACAGGTCGCAAAAGGCATACCCAAACCCTCGTGCGTGGTGCAAAAAAGTGTGCCTTTTGCAACGCTTCTATCGACACATCCTGCAATGCCAATGTTGATGGCAACGCATGGCTCATACAGACTAAGCGCATACAAAAGCGCCTCTTTGGTGTTTTGGCTTCCCATGCCTGAGACGATGAGAGCGATATGTTCGTTTTCGTAAAGATTGAACGGTTGCTTTGCTGTACATGTCAGTTTAAAATGCCCAATAATCGGCTTTGCTTCAGCCACCAGTGCGGTGTGAATGAGGGTGTGAATGTTTCTAGTAGACATCGTCATGCGCACCGATGTCGAGTAAAATAATGACGTCATCGACGATGATAAAATCTAAAATAATGCGGTACTGCAAGTCCAAAGAGACGGAATAAAATGCTTTAAGATTGCCCTGCAGTTTATGTAAACGCAAAGAGGGATGGTGTGGATTGGCACTTAAAAGTGTCAGCATTTTTTCGTATTTGCTCTGCATTTCGGGGTATTTTTTGAAAAATTTGAGCGATTTTTTAAAGTATTCGTCTGTTCGGGTAATGTTATAAGGCATTGCGTAGCTCGCTTAGATGCTCTTCCACGCTTTGTGTTTTAAAATGCCCTTCCTTAATCTCTTGCATCGTCTCTTCGTAAAGCCTATCAAGTTCCAGCTCACGCAACTGTTTGTACCGCTCAATGTCAATCACAACGTATTTGTTTTTTCCCCGCACATTGATGATGACTTCACTGGCTTTTTCAAAGAGTTTATCAAGGAGTGTGACTCCTTTGGTTTTAATGTCGTTGGCTGAAACTATCATAAGCGTATCCTTTATAATACGATTTATCGTATTATAAAGGATACTTTTGGAAAGTTGGCTTAGGGTTTTGGGTTACATGTAAGGAGCATAAACCCCACCCATGCATACGCTTTTGAGAGAATATTTTTGACACCATTTCCTTTTAGACTTTCTTAAAATATTTTTAGATACTGTGTTTTCATGCAGTCAAAAGTACTTCATAAGGTTGGGCGATGCAAAAGATTTTATTGATTGAAGATGATGAAGAGTTTGCCTCTTTGATTCAAGCATTTTTGGAGCAAAGAAGCTTACATGTCGATATCTGTGATGACCCTTTTAAAGCTATCGTTACATCTCTTGATGCGTACAGTTTAGTACTTTTGGATTTGGGGCTTCCAGGGATGGATGGGCTTGAAGTGTGTCGTGAACTACGCAAAAAGAGTCAGATTCCTATTATTATCTCCTCGGCTAGAAACAGTACCAGCGATAAAGTGATGGGACTTCAAATCGGTGCGGATGATTACTTGCCAAAGCCTTATGACCCTGATGAGCTGTATGCACGCATTAGCAGTTTGTTGCGCAGAGTTCGTGCCTTTGCTGATGATAAACCCAAAAAAGTATTTGTTGTGGATGTTAAGGCCCATGATGTGCTCTACTTGGAACACCCCTTGTTGCTCACTGAAGCAGAATTTGAAGTTGCTTCACAGCTTGTCAAACACAATGGCAATGTGGTCTCCAAAGAGCAACTCCTCTACGATTCGCCTGCCATTTCATCAATGGACGGTAAAAGTTTGGAGATGATTATCAGCAAAATTCGAGGAAAAATCAAACCCTATTCTCTCAAAGAACATATTATCGCCCTTCGTGGTCGAGGGTATCGTCTTGTGGAGTAAGATTAGAAGCTCCCTTGTTGGGCAAATTCGTCTCTTTTTTCTCATCTCTTTTATCGTCATGATAGGTTTGTGGGGATTTTTTTACCTACGCCAAAAGCATTTGCAAGACGAACATGTTATGGCACGTTATTTTAGTGTGGCAAGCTCTTTGCAACCCCTTCTTTTACAATCTTTCACGCCAAGCAATGAAGAACTTGCCGAGTATAACGTCAAAATTTTCACGCACACTTTAAGTCAAGAGGCAAAAAGGCTTTATCATAAAGGAGATGATCTTAAGGGATTTAGTCTTTATGAGCAAAATCGCAAACACATTTTATACGTTTACAATCCCATTGGGCACATTTACCTTGAGGATTTGGAAGAAGATTATACGTTAAGTCTAATTCACACGATTTTTTTACTCCTTTTGGGGATTCAAACACTTTTATTTGTCGCATCTCAAAAACTCCTTCGTCCGATTTTGGAGATGGAGCAAAAACTCAAAGAGCTTCAAAAAGGTGATCTCTCAGAGCTTTGCATTGATTCTTCGTATAAAGAAATTCGCCAAATTGAAAACTCTTACAATCATGCGATTGATTATATTCATTACCTACTGCAAACCCGTGAAATGTTCAATAAAATTTTTATGCACGAACTCAAAACGCCTCTTGCCAAAGGGATGTTTTACCTTAAAAACGAACCCTCCGCTAAAAGCCATGCGGATATTAAAACAGTCTTTGAAACCATCAATAGCAAGCTAGATACCTTTAGAGCACTTGAAGAGTTGATTGCCCACAAGGAAGACGTTTCCAAAGAAGAACACCTTGTACAACCACTTTTAGAGCGGGCTATTTCAACCTTACATGTAAAGCAAAATGAGACGATACACCTACATACTTGCGAAGCGTATGTGATACAAGGCGATGCGGATTTGTGGGAAATTTGTTTTAAAAACATCATCGACAATGCCCTTCGTTATTCAGATGATCATTGTGTGAGCATTGAATGTCACGATGGGAGTATTCTCTTTTCCAACACAGGAATGCCTCTGCCTTTGGACATTTCAGCGCCGATTCGTGATTGGAAGATTTCGCACACACAGAAGCATCGAAGCACGAGCGGATATGGTTTTGGACTTTTTATCATCAAAAATATTGTTGAATTGCACGGCTATCGTTTAAGATACCACTACGAAAACCATACACTCTTTTTACGTATCGAAAAATAACCCTGTTTACCTCTGTTTACCTTCACTTGGGTTAAGGATTACCTTCGTCTCTTATACTTTCATTACAAATTAACAAAGGATTTACGATGAAAACAACAAAACTTATCACACTTAGTCTAGCGCTTATGGTAGCCACCAGCTCCGTTTACGCTTTTGGAGGACCAAAAGGTTTTATGGACTGCGATAGCCAATCTGGCAAAATGCCTTTTCAAAAGCAGATGGCAATGAGTGGCAATGGTATGCAAGAGGTTATGATGACACTCTCTAGCATGGATGTCTCTAAAACACAATGGAATGAGATTCGAAAAGTAATGTTTGATTTACGTGAACAGCGTTTTGACAAAGTCGAACCCAAAGAAGCGGTCGTTATCATCAACAAGGATGGCACCTTTGATAAAGAGGGTTTTGTCAAAAACAGAGTTTCTTTATCGAAAGAGATGATTGACGCTCAAGCGGGGAGCATTGAAAAAGTTTTAAGTGTTCTTTCAATAGAACAACGCAAAACCTTAGCCACTAAACTTGCAATTTAAAAGGAGAGATTATGACACGCTACACATCACGCTCTATTATCCTTCACTGGCTTAGTGGGGGATTGCTTATTTTTCTTTTGGTAACAGGTACCTTTGTTTTATCGAACATGCCCAATACGGTTGAAAAACTAGGTTCTTTGAAGATGCACATGATTTTAGGCATTATCGCAACACTTTTAAGCCTGATTCGTATCTGGGTGATTGTAAGAGCGCCAAAGATGGAAGACCTTTCTATGAGCCCTTTTAGAGCCATGATGATGAAAGCCAATCACATTGCCATCTATGGTGTTATTATTGCGATTGGGGTGAGTGGATTTGTGCTTGCACAAAGTGCTTCTTTAGGGCAGATTCTTTTTTTCGGACTAGAAAAAGAACTTTACGGTAGTTTTAAAGATTTTAGTGTTGGAATTGTCCATGGTTTTTTAACCAAAGTACTTCTCTTCTTAATCGTCATGCACGTTGCGGGTGTCATTTCGTATGCCATTAAAACGAAGAATAACATCGTTAAACGCATGTGGTTTTAAACAGCCTAAAATAGAGTAAAATATAAAAATTACCATCTTTACATGTAAAAAGAGGATGCCATGCTAAAAGCGATTGGGTTGCAAAAGGTTTATCATCAAGGAGAGGTGGCGCAAGAGGTTATCAAAAACCTCTCCTTGGAGATAAAAGGTGGAGAGTTTGTCTCGTTTGTGGGACCTAGTGGAAGCGGTAAAAGCACCGTGCTGAACATGTTAGGCTGTTTGGATACGCCCACAAAGGGAGACATTTGGATTAACGACACCGCTATCACAACGATGAGTCGCACCCAAAGAGCTCATTTTCGAGGAGAAAACATTGGGTTTATCTTTCAAAGTTTTAACCTTATTCCCGTGCTAAGCGTGTATGAAAATATCGAGTATCCGCTTATTATGGTGCAAAATCTACCTGAACATGAACGCCAAAAGCGTATTATGCACCTGCTTGAAGCGGTGGGAATGGTAGAGCACAAAGATAAAACCCCCGATAAAATCTCAGGTGGTCAGATGCAACGTGTCGCCATTGCCAGAGCTTTAGTGGGACAACCCAAAGTGGTCTTTGCCGATGAGCCTACCGCTAATTTAGACAGTAAAACTGCGCATATGATTCTTGATTTGATGAAAGAGATTCAACGAAAATACCAGACTACCTTTGTGTTCGCCACCCATGATGAAAAAATTGTCGCCAATGTGGATAGACTTATTACGCTGATTGATGGTGAAATCGTAGAGGATAAAAGGATGCGTCCATGAACAATATTATCAAAATGTCTTACCGCAATCTCATGCGCAATTTTAGACGAACCCTGCTCACGGCTTCACTCATTACCGTAGGCGTGGTCTTTGTTCTTATCTACACCGCACTTTCAAGCAGTTTTAAAAGCTACACCATCGGGCAAATTACCGATTCGGTGATGGGGCATATTCAGATTCATAAAAAAGGGTATGTTGCCTCTGTCGACAGCTTACCACTGGATAAAAACATGAATGCCAAAATGGTTGAGATGATTGAAGGGGAGATTAAAAACAATCCTTTGATTGAGAGTTATTCGTTTCGTATCAAATTTGGTGCCATGTTCTCCAATTTTACCACCACCACCAACATCAGACTCAATGCCATCTATCCTGAAAAAGAGTTCAAAACCCTTCCTCTCTTAAAAGAGAGAGTCTCAGACCTGAGTGGTGCATTAAAACAAGGTGAAATTATCGTGCCTGAGTTGCTGATTAAAGGAATGGATGTCAAACTAGGCGATACCATCGTTTTGGTAGCGAATAATAAAAATGGCTCCGTCAATGGAGTCAATCTCAAAGTCGCAGGCATTTTAGGTCAAGTCATGGGACCAGGAGGCAGAGACGGCTACATTCATATCGAAGATGCCAAAAAAGCTCTGCGTATGAACGAAGCAGAGGTGAGTGAGATTGTTTTACGTCTTAAAGATGTTGAAGGTCTCAAAGATGCGGAAAAATCCTTACAACCCATTTTGGCAAAACAGAATAAAGAGGGAAAACCTCTTTTTGAGGTGCATACGTGGGAGCAACTCTCTCCTTTTTACAATATCATCAAGATGATTGATATTATGAATATTTCCATTCAGATTATTTTGATTTCCATCGTGCTGATTTCCATACTAAACGTCATGATTATGAGTGTGTTTGAGCGGATTCGCGAGATTGGAACGATTGCCGCCATTGGCACACCGCCTTTGAGCATTGTCAAACTCTTTTTAAGTGAGGGTTTGATGTTGGGTCTATTTGGTGCCGTTTTAGGGAGCATCATCTCCTATGTCATCATAACCCTTTTAAAACTTTTTCCCATTACGTACAGTTTTGGACAACAAAGTGGCTTAGTCCTCAGCCCAACGCTGGGTATTCAAGAGATTCTTAGTGTCGGTGTTATTGTCATCATCATCGCTCTCATCGCTTCAATCTCACCTGCCATTAAAGCTTCAAGGCTTGATCCTGTTGAAGCCTTACGAACCTATTAGGAGAAACGTATGAAAAAAATAGCCCTTTTTATCGTCGCATGTATGACCTGTTTGAGTGCCCAGAGTATTTTAGAGCAGGTCGATAAAAAACTCTCCCCAAATTCAGCGGAGAGCTACAAAAAGCTTATCAACATAGAGCCTGATGGAAGCAAAAAAGAGTTTTTGCTCTATCAAATCAAAAAAGATAAGAACAAAATGGTATCACTCTTTTTGCAACCTGATAGCGAAAAAGGCAGAAGCACTTTGAGGCTAGATGATAATATGTGGCTTTTTATCCCCGATGTGGGTAAACCCATTCGTATTACTTCGATGCAAAGCGTGGTAGGCGGTGTGTTTAACAACAGTGACATCATGCAGCTAGACTTTTCAGCCGAATATGACATCAAAGCACAAAAAGAGGCAAATGGGCAGATTATTTTGGACTTGAAAGCGAAAAATGAGAGTGTTGCGTACGATCATCTGGTGATGGAAGTTGATCAAAAAACGCTGACACCGACAAAAATCATCTGCTACACCTCAACCGATATGTTGATTAAAACACTTTACTACAAAGATATGAAAGATTTTGGAGGAGGCATCGTGCGTCCAGCGGTTATTGAAACTGACTCACCTCTGTATAAAGGGTATAAATCCATCATGGTCTATGGAAAAATGAAAGAAAGAACATTTCCTAATGAAGTCTTTACGATAGAAAATATCGGAAAAATCCAAGAATTAAGAGAGTAAATGAAAGCCTTACATGTCATGATGTTTGCCTGTGTCATGGGCTATGCGGGGGATTATGATTTTGATATGGAAGCCATTGAAGTCAAACCCTATACGCTCAGTGGCTATCTTAGGGGAGACACTAAATTTCAAGGAATCAATGAAGACTCACCGATGTATTTTTCTAAAAATAAAGATTCTATGAAGTCCTATTTTGGCGAGGGAAATGTCAAATTTGCTTACTTCAACGATACCGTAAAACTTGACTCTGAGACCATGCTCAATGCTTCTAGGGTGGATGGAGAAAAGAGCGATGAAGCAACGCTCTTACAACTTTTTATGCAATACACCTTTAATCAAAACCATCGTGTGGAAGTGGGTAAAAAAGCCCCCAAATGGGGAAAGGGATACTTTGTCAATCCCATCGCTTTTTTTGATCGCAAAAAAGACCCCAATGAGCCTGAAAGCTCACGTGAAGGCTACGTTATGGCAAATTATCGTTACAACAAAAGCTTTGAAGGGGATCTTAAAAACCTCGCTTTTGATCTATTGTTTATGAAAAATGATGCACATATGAATGAAGATTTTTCCGATGAAGAAGCCAATAACATAGGGCTTAAAGCCTATTTTTTATATTATGATACCGACATTGATCTTGTCTATTTTCACAGCGATACCCAAAACGATAAAATCGGTTTTGATTTTTCAAAAAATCTTCAAACCAATTTTGAAATTCACGGGGAATTTGCCACCACCATAGGAGAAAACTCCTATGCCTATCTTTTGGGACTTAAATATCTCACTACGTTTGATTTGACCATTACGTCTGAGTATTTTTACCAAAGCGAACAGCAAGAGCGCTCCGAGCCCTTTTACGACCATCGCTACATGATGCACCAACTCTCTCAAAAAGAGCCTTTGGATATTTTATACAGCAGTGTATACTATAAAAATATGTACAATCTTGATGACCGCTCCATGCAAAATACCCTAGGGGCAACGTATAGCTTTAAAAATAATATCCTCCTAGATCTCTCTTACAGTTACAACAGCGGTAAAAGCACTTCAGAGTATGGCTCAAAACTCGTACAAGATACCCTTTGGGCAAAGGTCTATTGGTACTTTTAAGCACACGCTTAAAAGACTTCAAACCCTGAAAGTGCCGCACCCACAGCACCCATAAGTTGAGGGTGTTTGGGGATGACAATGGTTCGCTCTAGCTTTTTTTCTAACATGTAGTGCAAAAACGGATTGAGCGCACCGCCACCTGTGAAAACGATAGTTTCGCTCTCTTTGATGACAAATTTTCGAGCCATGGAAGCCAAACGTGAAGCGATGGATTCGTGGACACCGTAGCAAATATTGGCTAGGCTCTCTTTTTTGGCAATAAGCGAGATAACCTCAGACTCCGCAAAGACGGCGCACATGCTCGATATTGTCAGCTCCTTATCGTGCGCAAAGCCTGCATTGGCGAAGGCTTCCATCTCTAGTCCCAGACGATTGGCGGCGATTTCTAAGAATTTTCCTGTTCCTGCGGCGCATTTGTCGTTCATACGAAAGTCGGTGAAACTCCCATCCTCTCCCATTTTGATGACCTTGCTATCTTGTCCGCCAAGGTCGATGACGGTGGCAACATCGGGTTCAAAAAAGTACGCACCCTTAGCGTGGGCTTTGATTTCTGAGATGACGGGTGCGCCATGAGAGTCCTCTAACATATAACGCCCATAACCCGTGGCGACGAGCATTTTGACCTCTTTGTCCTCTAAGTATTCGCCCACGATTTTGTCTTGATTGAAGATGGTCGGGATGACCGCACTATGTACGATCTCCCTCTCTCTTCCGATACCGATGATTTTCGTATAGGTCGAGCCTATATCCACACCCCAAAACATTATTTATTCGCAAACGCTTGGGCTTTTTTCTTAAAGCTAATGCTCTCTAAAAACGCCTCGACACGGGTTTTAATCTGTCCAGCATCCTCAGGTGAGTAGTCTGATTCGATGACCAAACATGGAATGCCTTCTTTTGCCATCGCTTCGGTGACAAGGTGGGATTCAACATTATACGTGTGGCAAAAAGAGAGCGTATAGTAGATGACACCATCGGCTTGTCTTTCTTTGTACATCTGCACAATTTTATCAATACGTCCTGTGTTAGGTGTAAAACACGCACAATCAATCTTCGAGTAACGCTCCATCAAACGCGCATAAAGTTCGTCATCATTTTGCACACCCTCAATATCCACATTGTCTTTAAAGTAACGATGTCCAATGCAGCTCTCTTCATTGATGACACAGCCTCCTGTATTTTCCACCGCCGTGTGAAGTTTCCAATTGGGTGGCGCAAATGGCGTACCTAAAACCATCAAACGAGGCGTATCTTTTGGGAAAACACTCACACCCTTTTTTACACGCTCTTCTAACTCATCGCAGAGTTCATTGATTTTTGCAGTGTAGCGTTCGATGTCGTCCATAAAACCCACTTGCGTAATCCACAAACAATCTTTCCCGCTAATCGGCATAATATCGGGATTTGAGCTACGAAGTTTGTCTAATCTTTGAAGGGCGGAGCGTTTGGCATTGACTTTGCGCACACCCTCTTTCATCGCCTCAAGGCTTAAAGGTTTCTCAATCACCCCTTCAATATGCTCTTTAAACTCTTCTATCTCCTCTTGCCACATTTTAAGGTCTTTCTCACGCTTCATATGTGGAATGTTCATCACATGCACGGGGTGGTGTTTGGCAAGGATTTCCCACGCTTTTTTCTTCGCTTCACAGGTCGTCTCACCGTAGATAAAATCACTAGATTGGGTATACGCACAGGTGCGTTGTAACTTAAAGCCGTGTGCGGATTTAATCAGTGGGCAGATATTGCGAGGCAGTTCCGTCTCAGCGTCCGCAATAGTGGCGTTTGAACCACCGCATAAGCCATAACACGCCCCACCAGCACCCACGACAATTTCTTCTGGTACAAAGATACAAAACGTTCCAACAGCGGGTTTTTTCTCAGCACGAAGTTGATTGATTTCAGCGATGCGTTGCCCTTGAATCTCACTCATAAACCAGTCAAAATATTCCATCGCTTTAGGACGATTTGGTTGCCCTAAAAACTGCGCCTTATAGGCTTCTAAGCCCATGCCCATCATCTTTGCGTGACGCTCTACGTCCACACCAATACTTGAAAGTAAATCTTTATGTGCTTCTACGCCCATTGTTTTCCTTTGTGAAAAATATGTGCTGTGTGAGGTTTACATGTAAAGAAGTTAAGTAGAAAAGAAGAGTGCTACTTCATGTATGTCTAAGCCTTAGACCAACAGCATTTCAAACATTATAAAGGAGAAAAGATTAAAAATAGATAAAAAGTTTTTTACCAAATTAGGAGCAAATTTATCCGCTTACGTTTGCCCTAACACGTCTTATGTTACAATCTCGCATTATTTTTACATGTAGGATATTTTGTGGATATTTTTCAATCTGTCATTATGGGAATTGTTGAGGGGTTTACGGAGTTTTTGCCTATTTCTTCTACGGGGCATATGATTATTGTAGGCGATTGGTTAGGGTTAGAGCAAAATCATTTTGTCAAAGCCTATGAGATTATCATCCAATTTGCGGCGATTTTAGCCGTCGTTTTAAACTACAAAGAGAAGTTTTCCCCTAAAAAAATTAATCTTTGGATGAAACTTGCCGTAGCGTTTGTGCCACTAGGTGCGGTGGGATTTTTATTTGCCAAGCAAATTAAAGCGCTCTTTAGCATTGAAATTGTCGCACTCATGTTTATCATTGGGGGTATCATCTTTTTAGCGGTTGAGAAGTTTTATAAGCCCAAAGAGCACTTTGTCGATGATGTAGAAAAAGTGAGTTACAAACAAGCGCTTTGGATTGGTATTGCTCAGATTTTTGCTCTGATTCCTGGAACAAGTAGAGCGGGTTCAACGATTATTGGGGCGATGTTAGTGGGACTCACACGCAAAGCTAGTGCAGAGTTCTCCTTTTTACTTGCGTTTCCTGTCATGTGTGCTACCACGGGCTATGACATCCTCAAACACCACAATGAACTCTTTATGGATAGTAATTTTACTGTTTTGGCGGTGGGATTTGTCGTCTCGTTTGTGGTGGCGTATGCGACGATTAAACTTTTTTTAAAATTTTTAGAGCGATTTACCTTTGTGAGCTTTGGCATTTACCGTATTCTTTTTGGCATAGCACTTCTGCTCTATACCTAAAAAAGTTTCGCTATTTCACTCTCCTCAATAGACTCTTTTTCAATCACTTGAATGCCTCTGGCACCAAGAGCATTTCGAAAGCCTTGCCCAAGTGTTTTTGTTAAAAAAAAGTTCACCTGATATTCTTGTAAAAGTGGGGCTAACACCAAAGGCGGTTTAGCCTCTTTCTCATGCGCGGGATTCTCAAGAAAAAGGGTTTTTACAATACGATGGTTTTCTACGTTGAAAATACAAAGGTATTTATCTTTGGTATTCAGTGATTCAAAATGGCTCGTCTCATTGCTACAAAACGCTACCACGTAACGCTCTCGTTTGACCTCTAAATGTAACCGATGCCCCCCTAAAAGTGCCAAAGCCACTTTATGCCGTGCCGTCTTAATAATACGTGCAAAGGTGGGACGAGAAACTTCCATCTTTAAGGCTGCTTCTTCTTGATACAAATCTAATAAATCCATTAAATAGAGTGCTTCTATCTCTTCTGGAATCAGTGAAATTACCTCATCGTGTTTTGCTCCTTTGGGATCAAAACGGGTAATCAGTGGCTGATACGAGGTTGCACGACGACATTTATGGCGAGACATTGAACAATCCTTTTTACATGTAATGACTCATAGTAACATAAAAGGTTTTAAATATTCTTGACATATGTTCATTTAAAGTGCTACAATTCTGAACATATGTCCAATTAAGGAGAACAAAATGATCGCAATGCCGATTAAAACAGAAAATCAAAATGGCATCCTAGCGCCCCTCTTTGGAAAAGCAAAATGGTTTGCTTTGATCGATGAGTCTGGCTCCATCCGTGTAGAAGCCAACAGTGCTGAGGGTGGGATTAAAGTAGCACACTGGTTTGAAAGTTTGGGCGTTAAAGCGCTTATTACTAGCCATTTGGGCGAAAAACCTTTTCATGCACTCACCAAAGCAGGTGTCAAAATTTATTTTGCAGGCAGTGAACGCATCAGTGTTGAAGAAGCCCTTACAGCGTTTCAAGCAGGCACCTTACCTGAAGTAAATGTAAGCAATTACATGGAACTTTTAGGGGAAGAGGCGCAAGGTCATAAACACGAAGGACATTGCCACCATGGCGATGAGAAGGCTTCGTTTAAAACCAAACTCAAATGCTGTGAAACCAAGGGGAAAAATCCTCTTTCTGGACATGGTCATAAACACGCACACGCTCACAACGCCTAATCACTACAAGGTGCATTGCTCTTACAAAGCATTCATCTCTTTTTCTTCATAAAAACACTTTTTAAAGATTTATCCGCTAAAGTAACACTAAATAATTATTAGTAATAAAAGTACATCGGCTTTTATGACAAAGGAGTGTGAATGTTGTTGGGAAAAAAAGAGTGTCTACTTGTCTGCTCAGCCCTTGTTTTAGCGCTTTTTACAGGATGCCAAAGCAAACCCAAAGAGCTAAAGGCAGGCAAAACAGAGTTGGTATATGCCAGCACCAAAGATATTCGTAACATTAACCCACACCTCTATGGCGGAGAGATGTCGGCTCAAAATATGGTCTTTGAATCTTTGGTGATAAACACGCCTGAGGGCGTAAAACCGTGGTTGGCTGAACGCTGGGAGATAAGCAATGATGGCAAAAGCTACACCTTTTATTTGCGCAAAGATGTCAAATTTAGTGATGGTAGCCCTTTCGATGCGACGGTGGTGAAGAAAAACATCGATGCGGTGATTGATAATCGTGCAAGACACGCATGGTTAGAATTGGTCAATCAAATCGAAGGCAGTGAAGTCCTCGATAGCTTTACCTATAAACTTACCCTCAAAAATCCCTACTATCCAACTTTAAGCGAACTGGCGATGACAAGGCCCTTTCGTTTCATTGCGCCATCGTGCTTTATCGAGGGTGCAACCAAAAATGGGGTAAGTTGTTATGTGGGAACAGGTGCATGGATTTTATCAGAACATGAGAAAAATGCACGGGCTCTTTTTAAACGAAATTCGAGCTATTGGGGTGAAAAACCAAAACTTGAGCAAGTTAAATGGAGAGTGATGCCTGATCATCAAAGTGTGTTACTTGCCCTTCAAAAAGGTGAAATCGACCTTATTTTTGGAGCAGATGGCGATATGATAGACCTTAACGCCTTTAGTGTGCTTCAAAAAGAGGGAAAATACACCACGTTGCTCAGCCAACCCACCGCCTCTCGTGCCATTTTGCTGAACACCAAACAGCCTATCACTGGGGAAGCAAAGCTAAGAGAAGCTCTGCAACACGCTATCAATAAAGAGATGATCGTCTCTGGCATTTTAAATCACTCAGAAAATAGCGCCAACACGCTTTTTGCCCCAACAACGCCCTATTGTGATGTACCACTCTCTCGCAAACTTTACGATGTTGAAAAAGCTAAAGCCTTGCTGGATGAAGCGAGCTGGATGATGGATGAGAAGCTAGGGTATCGTACAAAAGAGGGAAAAACACTCTCCTTGCGTCTTTATTTTAATGCCAACAATGCACAAGAAAAAGCCATTAGTGAGTACATTCAAAGCAATCTTAAAGAGGTAGGCGTGGAACTTAAAATTATTGGAGAGGAGAAGCAGACCTTTTTGGATAGACAAAAAAGCGGTGACTTTGACTTACAATACGCTCTTTCATGGGGAACACCCTACGATCCTCAATCGTTCGTCTCTTCATGGCGTATGGCAGCGCATGGCGATTATCAAGCGCAGTTAGGGTTAGAGAAAAAAGCGTGGTTAGATGCGCAAATTCAAGCCATTTTGATTGAGCCATCACACGAAAAGCGCACAAAAATGTACGCAGAGATTTTAAGCTACATTCACGATGCAAACGTTTATGTGCCACTGAGTTATGCTCGTACCAAAGCGGTATTTACACCTAAACTTAAAGGGGTGAGCTTTAATCCCTCACAGTATGAAATCCCTTTTGAAAAGATGTTTTTCGAGTAAGCAATGAGTCGTTTTATTGTCAAGCGCCTTTTGCTCATGCTTCCTTTGCTCTTAGGGATTTCGGTGGTGAGTTTTACCCTCTCCGCCCTCAGTCCTAGTGACCCAGCAGAGGTAGCATTGCGGGTCAATGACATTACCCCAACCACAGAAGCGATTGCGCAGATGCGTGAAGAGTTAGGACTCAATGCTTCTTTACATGTAAGGTATTTTTCATGGCTTTTGGGTGTTTTAAAGGGCGATTTTGGGGTGAGTTACATTACTAAAACGCCCGTACTTCATGAAATAGCCAACGCACTTCCCACCACCCTTCTTTTAGCGGGTATCACCTTAGGCTTGGTACTCGTTTGGGGTGCATTTTTGGGCGTAGTGTGCGCCTTATATCGCAATCGTTTTTTAGATAGAGCCATCAGAAGCGTCATTTTTTTTACGGGTGCCATTCCTAGCTTTTGGCTCGCACTACTCTTTATTGCCTTTTTTTCACTCACCTTAGATCTTTTCCCAACCGCAGGCTTAGAGGAGCGCTCAGGCATTATTTTGCCCTCATTGACTCTGTTTTTAAGCTATGTAGCGACGTACATGCGACTGATGCGAAGTAACATGTTGCAAAATGAGCATGCCCCTTATATCTTTTATGCAAGGGCTAGAGGACTGAGTGAAATAAGGATTATAAAACATCGTATTATCAATGCTTTGCACCCTTTTGTGATTGCCCTTGGCATGTCTATTCCAAAATTAATCGCAGGGACGGTGGTTATTGAAACTATTTTTGCTTTGCCAGGAGTTGGACGGTTGTGTGTGAGTGCAATCTTTAGCCGTGATTATCCCATGATTCAAGGCTATGTCTTTTTAATGGCGCTTTTGTTTTTGCTCTTTAATCTCCTAGCCGATGTAAGTGTGAAGCTCATAGACCCTCGTCTAAGAGGTGAGCTGTGAGTGGAGTTTATGCTAAATTGTTGCGTGACCCTGTGGCGATTGCCTCACTTGGTGTCATTGTTGGGATGATTCTTTTAGGCATTTTTGCGCCATGGATTGCTCCGCATGATCCCGTCGCAACCAACCTTGCTCTCAAATTTGCTCCATGGGGTGGAGCGTTTCCACTGGGGAGTGATCATTTGGGGCGGTGTATTGCCTCGCGTCTTCTTTTTGGCATTCGTACCACGCTTTTTTTAGCACTGTTTGCTATGAGTATGACACTGATTTTGGGAGTCATCTTAGGCATTTTGGCGGGATTTTTTCGCAAAGCCGAAGAGCCCATTCTTCGTGGGTGCGATGTGATGCTCTCGTTTCCTAGTGAGCTGATGATCTTAGCCATTGTAGGGATGTTGAGAGCTGGCATGGGCAATCTTATCTTAGCCAATGTTATCGCCAAAGTGGCATGGTACACCCGTATGATTTATTCATTTGTGCTCGTGCATCGGGAGCAAAACTACATCGCCTATGCTAGGGCAACAGGCGTTCCCTCATGGCGTATTTTAAGAATGCACATGATGCCTTTGATTCTTGATGACATCCTTCTTTTAGCCACACTGGATGCGGGATGGGTGATTATGAGTATCTCCGCTCTTTCGTTTTTAGGACTAGGTGTGCAAGCGCCAACACCTGAATGGGGAATGATGCTCAGTGAAGCCAAAAATGTGATGAGTGTTTATCCCCTACAAATGCTCCCCGCAGGTTTGGCGATTTTAGTGGTCGTTTTAGCGTTTAATTTTTTAGGCGATAGCATTCGTAACGCACGAGATGCTCAGCATATGTCTCTGTAAAAAAGGAAAAAAAGATGTTACATGTAAAAACCATTTCATATGAAAGAGTAACGCAAAAAACGTTTGAAAAAGCCAATGCGTTTATTTGGGAGCAGTGTCAAGTTCACTATGGCGATAAAATAACGCTAGAACGCATCAAAATGCTTAAAAAACGCATTGATTTGGAGATGAGTCGTCCTGAGTGCTGTGCGATTTTTGTCGCCCTCAATGAAAACGATGAGGTCGTAGGCGTCATTGCGCTGAGTGATTATGACGATAGAATTGAGAGTATCAAAGGAAATTATCCTCAAGGCACCACGGCAGAGGTGAGTCGCTGTTACGTTCACGAAGCGTATCGACGCTGTGGCATTGGTGTACGCCTTTTTGAGCTTGCCACAACGTTTGCCAAAGAGAAAGGGTATGAGATGCTTTACTTGCATACTCACTACTTTTTGCCGGGTGGTTTTTTGTTTTGGAGTGCTATGGGATTTGCCATTACCCTTGATGAGGGTGGCATATGGCAAACGGTGCATATGGAGCGTTTGGTGGATCAAGAAGCACGCTCGTATGCCTAACTCTTTTTACATGTAACGCTAACGCAACAAGTCTAGGCTGGGTTTATACTCACTCGTTTGAATCTTAAAAAGACTGAGAATGGTGTGAAAAAGATGGTCATGCGAAAGTGCCTCTTTGGCTTTTACATGTAACGCTTTTTCTTTCTCTTTGTCACTAAAATAAAAAAGAGCGGGGACATGCTTTTGATCACTGGGCGCTATCATGTAAGGAAGCCCATGGAGATAAATGCCGTTTTCTCCAAGCGATTCACCGTGATCTGAGGCGTAAATCAGCGCTGTTTCGTATTTGTCTTCATTCTTTTTTAAAAGTGCAATCGCTTGGTTAATCACATAATCGGTGTATAAAATGGTGTTATCATAGGTATTGACAATCTCTTCTTGCGTGCATTTTTCCAAATCTTGCGTATCGCACGTTGGTGTAAACTTTTTAAACGCTTCTGGGTAACGCTGAAAATAAGTAGGTCCGTGGCTTCCCTCTTGATGGAGGACAATAAAGGTATCTTCGTACGTCTTATCCACACTCTCTTGAAAATCTTTAAGCAAAACCTCATCAAACTCACTCCCTCTATAATAGATCGCATCACGCACTCTTTGGGCAATGTTTTTATCACGACCTGAATTATTATCTCTCCAAATCACCCTTACCCCTGTTTTCATCAACACATCCACAAGGTTTTCGTACTGCTCTTTGTCGCTCTCCCATGCCTTGCGCTCAAACTTTGAGAACATGCACGGCAGTGAAATAGCCGTTGCGGTTCCACATGAACTCATGTTAGAGAGATAGACGATATCCTCTCTTTTTCCTAGCAAAGGATTGGTTGGTTTTTCATACCCGCCCAATGAAAAGTTTTTTGCCCGTGCTGTCTCGCCCACGACAAAGACGACTAGCTTTTTTTTCACCTCATCTGGTTTTTTCGCATCATTTGCGATGGTTTGAAAGATGGGTTTTGGTTTTATACTCGCATAAGCAAACTTCGATGCGGAAGCAATCGGGAAAAAGGGATTAAGATACATTTTGAGCTCTTTGTGGTTTCTAAAAAAAGAGCTGTACGATTTGCTTACCGCCATGTAAACGCCACCAATGAGTACAAAACTGACCAAGGCAACCAACGCTTTTTGAACAAACTCCACTTTATAGGCTCTAAAATGAATGCGCACACGAAAAAGCATCCAATAGGCACAAAAGAGCGCTAATCCAAGATAGAGTAGAAGCTTTGGCGTTACAAGTCCCAAGGCTTCATCCGTGTCGGTTTGAAGGACATTGATGAGCATATCTTTATCAATGACCGTACCAAATGAGTCGATAAAATAACTGCTGACAATGCTAATGACCACCAAAAGCGCTACTCCGATGCGAAAGCTCATACGGTGGGTTAGGAGTAAGAGTACATTTAAGGCAAAAATATACAAAAGCACCATCACAAAAGGTGCGCTAAACGCAATGATGTAATTTTGTTCCGCCAACGCAAAGTCATAAAGCTTTGAAAAAAATGTGAAATTAAACAGCGCACTTAACGCAAGCGCTAATAAAAAAATAATTTTTTGGGTTTTAAAGTGAATAAGTATGGCACCCATAATGTAGAATCCTTTTTACGTCAATTATAAAAAGGATTCTAAAGAATGAAAATGAATACGAAATGAATTAGAATTGAACGCTTACGATGGTACGTGTACCCTCTTTTGAAAAATGAAGCGTGGCACGGTGCAGGTCTAAAATGTTTTTCACAATCGCCAAACCAAGACCGCTCCCTTTGGCATACTCCTTACTTTTTTGCCCCCTATAAAAAGGCTCACACAACTGAGCTAACTCTTTAGTGTCAATCTCTATACCTTCATTTTCAATGCTAAAACGCTTTACATGTAAAGCGATATGCACATGAGAATTTTCAAACGCATACTTAATCGCATTGTCAATGAGGTTGGAAAAAACCATCTTCAATAACACCGCATTGCTTTGAAGGCTAAAAGGCTCTAACACATCTAACGTGAGGGTAATGCCTCGCTTTTGCGCAAAGGCTTTTTTCTCTTCGACACACTCCACTAAGACCTCATCCACATAGATATCTGAGAAATGTTTCATCAGCTCATTTCTCGTGTTACTAGAGAGAAACAGAATTTTCTCAATCACCTCATGCAAATGCGAGAGCTCATGGCTAATTTTTCTCAAAATCGCTTGATACTCCTCCCCACTTCGCTCTTTACGAAGTCCAACCTCAATTTCACCTTGCATAATCGTCAGTGGCGTTTTAAGCTCATGCGAGGCGTTTTGCCCAAATTGTTTCACTTGTGCATAAGCGTGTTGTAAGTTTGATAAAAGCGTGTTAAAAGTCTCAATCAAATCATCTATCTCTCTTGAAATATAACTTTTTGGAAGGCTCATGTGTTTATCTTGAATGCTAATATTTCGAACCGCATTGGTGACATTTTGAACGTTTCTTAGTGAAACAGAGATAAGAAAAGAGGCAAGTAAAAGGACAATGAAGAGCAGAAGAGATAAGCCAATCCACAACGCCTCTTTCATCTTTTCAATTTCAGGGGTACGTTTATCATAAGGCATAGCACATTGAAGCAGAAACATTTGGTTCTCATGTGTCCCTAGAAAGAGAGTTCCGATGTAAATTTTATTTTTTGTCAGTGTGCGATTTTTTGTTTCGGAAAAATGAATTTTCTCGGGCTCTTCTAAAATTTTCTGAATCAATTCCCATGAAAGTTTTAAACTCTCCCCCTTTAAATCATGCGATTGGGCAATAATCGTTGGCTCTTGTGAGGCGATTTTATAGCTCAGCAGTTGCGCATAAAGCAAAGGAATGTCAAACTCCTCTTTGACTTCATCTAGCTCCTCTTTTAACTCATCAAAATCAATTTTTTGTCCCTTCCCACTTCTTTCAATGTAGTCATGCTGCAAATCTTTGGCATACGCCGTCAATGAAGCTTCAATGGAGCGCTCTTGCGATTTTTTCATGGTATAAATAACGCCTGAGCCAAAGGCATAAAAAAAGCCAAACAAAATAAGTCCAAGCGCTAGAAGCAGGCGGAATTTTAAATTTTTAAAGAGCGTTTTCATTGAGGGTGTATCCTAAATTTCGATGGGTTTTAATCAGTTTGAGTTCAAAATTTTTATCGATTTTACTGCGTAAGCGGTACATGTAAACACTCACCATATTGCTATTAATGCTCTGCTCACTGGAAAACAGTTGTTCTTCTAGCATCTTCTCTTCAATAATCGCTCCCTTATGGCGCATCAAATACTCTAAAAGCATGTACTCTTTAGCAGTAAGGCTTATGACTTCTCCAGAGCGTGTCACACTTTTGGTTAAAGGATTAAGCTCCAAATCAGCTACTTTTAAAAGCGGCTCTTTGTCATTTTGTTTGCGCAGTTGCACATGAATGCGTGCGAGTAACTCCTCAAAACTAAAGGGTTTGGTGAGGTAATCATCCGCACCGAGATGGAGCAGTCCGACCTTATCGCTGATGGTACTTTTCGCACTCAGCACAATAATGGGTGTGTGTAGTTTTTGCTCTCTTAGTTTTTGACACACGACGTCACCTTGCACTCCTTTAATCATCAAGTCCAAAATAATCATATCGTAAGGATTCATTTGGGCAAGGTAGAGTGCGTCTTCACCATTATCGCACAGCTCAACACTAAAAAGCTCCTCTTCTAAACCTTGTTTTAAAAAAGAGGCAATGCCCTCATCATCTTCCACAACTAAAATTTTCATCGTACCCTCTTTTCAAATTATCTTCGTATTATACCTTACATGTAACCCTTACCAAGAGGTGTTATAATAGTCTCAAAAAAAGGAAGATTGATGGTAAAAATTTACGGTATTACTACCTGTGGCAGTGTGAAAAAAGCACTCTCATTTTTAAAAACTAAGGTGATTCCTTACACATTTATTGATTTAAAAACGACGCAAATCAGTGAAACAAAACTTGAATCGTGGCTTACAAAACAGCCTATGTCGGTTTTGTTTAATACCAAAGGAACGAAGTTCAAAACGCTAGGACTCTCTAAAGAGATAAGTGATGAGGAGAAAAAAATGTGGCTTTTAAAAGAGCAGTTACTCTTCAAGCGTCCCATCATTGAGTGTGAAGATGAGACGCTTTTGGTGGGATTTGACGAGGCGCTTTATTTACGCACGTTTGGCGCTTGAGATAAAAAAAGCAGCCAAAAGCAAAAACGCTCCAGTAATTTGGTTTTGAATCCGAATAGCACGAATGGACTTAATGACGTGTTTGAGTTTGGAAGCGAGTGAACTGTATCCCGTCATCACAATAATATCCACCCCAATCAAAGTGGCACAGATAATGCCAAATTGCCCTAAAAGTGGGGCATTTGGATTGAGAAATTGGGGAATAAACGCCACTAAAAACACGGTGGCTTTAATGTTAGTAAGATTAATGAGTGTGGCTTGAATAAACGCTTTTGAAGCACTGTACGCTTTAATCTGCGTCGCATCATCAGGCAAATGAGGCTTTTCAATAAACTTCATTACCCCTAAAAAGACCAAATACGCCACACCAATCCACTTAATGATGTTAAAAAGTAAAAGTGAGCTCATAATGAGTGAGCCAAGTCCAATAACCACAATAAACGTTTGCGCAAAAAGCCCTGCTTGCAAACCAAAAATGGCTGCATAAGAGCGCTTGAGTCCATATTTCAACCCATAATTCATCGAAACAACTGCCCCTGCTCCTGGGGAAACACTAATCAAAATAGACGCAACCAACATGGTGAGCCAAATATCCAACGACATGAAAAAATCCTTACATGTAAAGTTAAGAAGGATTGTACTTCATGGTGACTTAGAAGCCATTAATGTGGTACAATTTTTCAAAATGCAAGCAGAAGGATGAACGATGAAAATAGCAATGAGCGGTGCGAGTGGATTTGTTGCCAATGCCTTAAAAAAAAGGTTCCCTGATGTCGTGGTCATTGAGCGCAATGATGACGTTAAAGACATTATTCAAAAACTAGAGAGTGTCGATGCGGTGTTTAATCTTGCAGGTGCGCCCATTGCGGCACGTTGGGATGAGGCGTATAAAAAAGTGCTCTGGAGCAGTCGCATTGAGACCACCAAAAAAATAGTTGCTGCCATCAATCAAAGTGAGGTGAAACACTTTATCTCCACCTCTGCTGTGGGTATTTACCCAAGTGGTGTCCCGTGCGATGAGAGCAGTGAAAAATTAGGCGAGGATTTTTTGGCGCATTTAGCGATTGCATGGGAAGGTGAAGCTCGAAAATGCACCCAAAAAACGACCATTTTACGTTTTGGTGTTGTTTTGGGAGACGGTGGTGCACTCGAGAAGATGCTACCCTCATTTAAAATAGGTCTAGGCGGAATTATTGGCAACGGGGCGATGGTGATGAGCTGGATTGACATTGATGATTTAGTGGATATCTACGCGTTTGTCCTAGAAAAAGGGCTTGAAGGTGTTTACAATGCTACGTCCCCCCAACCACTGACCAACTTTCGCTTTACCAAAATGCTCGGAAAAGTGTTGCGTCGCCCCACCTTTTTACCTGTACCCTCTTTTATCATTAAAATGCTTTTTGGCGAGGGAGCAACCGTGCTTTTAGATAGCAAAGAGGCGTATCCCAAAGCCTTGCTTGAAAAAGGTTTCACATTTACGTATGGGGATTTGGAGCGCTCACTTCGTAAAATTCTCGCTTAGCGTCTCTCTAAAAAAAGTCGGATGCCCAAGGCTATCATCACCACGCCAGAGAGGGCATCGAGACTTTGACGCACACTTTTTTTGGTGATAAACCCATTGGCAGAGACGATGGTATAAACCAAAATCGCCTGCCAAAGATTGCCCACAATAAAATGAAGTGAGGCTAAAAAGAGCGATTGCGCAAGGGCGGAGTGTTCATGGTTGATAAATTGTGGCAAAAACGCCATATAAAAAACAACCGCTTTTGGATTTAAAACATTCGATAAAAATCCTTCCCTTAAAGAGCCCCAAAAGGAAAAAGGTTTTTTTTCAACAGCTCTTTCTTGCACTTTTCTATGATGCCAAAATGATTTAAGTGAAACCATCCCTAGCCAGATGAGATAAAGTGCCCCTGCAATTTTTAGGGCGCTAAAGGCGGTTGCAGAGTATAAAAGGAGTGCTGAAATCCCCACCGCTGAAAGCGTTGCGTGTACAAATAATCCCGAACAAATGCCCAAACTTGAAACCAAGCCATCTTTCGCACCTCCTCGAAGCGTGTTTCGAATCACGATCATCGTATCCGCCCCCGGACTCATTGTCAGTAGCGTAATAGCAACCATAAATGTCCATAATTCTAATGGCATTGCATCGACCTCTTTTTTGTAAATTACGTTATTTTACTCCAAAGCGACACAAAATATCTTGACTTATTATTTGAAAACGGTTATCATTTCATAAATTAAAAGAGGTGAACGATGTCTGAGTCCTATTCAACCCTGCAAGAGATAAGCCGACGATTTGACCGTGAAGATTTAGCATTGGTTGCACACCATCCTGATCTTTGCTTTACCATCAACAGTTATGAACTTTTTACCCACCATGTTTTTACACGGGTCAAACGTCAAAATCCTGACAAATCCATTACACAAGAGTCGTGTCGTATTGTAATTCAAAGCGAAGAATGTGAAGATGCTTTACATCTCTATCCCACATGGAAACGTATTGAAGAGCGTGTGGATTTTGAGGCAACGCAGGAGATTGAGCGTGCGATAGAGGTGTTGGCTTCTAGGGAGTGTAAGCATATCTATTTACTCTTTCCTCGCAGTGCCAACTTTAGAAGACATGTGCCGATTCGAAGCCCAAAACTCGATGCAATGGGGCTAGAGTATACACTCAAACTTGTACCGTATGTTATTTACTAATTTAAAAGGAGTTTATGTATGAAGACAGGAATTTTTTACGGAAGTACCAATGGAAACACCGCTGATGCGGCACAAAAAATTCAAAAATCGTTCAATGCCGAGTGCTACGATGTCGGTAAATTAAACAATGCAGACGAGCTAAATGCGTATGATTTTTTAATTTTAGGAACCTCTACATGGTACGATGGCGATTTGCAAGATGATTGGGATAATTTTTTGAGCCACCTCAAATCAGCTGATTTAAAAGGTAAAACCGTAGCACTTTTTGGCATGGGTGATCAAGAGGGTTATGGAAGTGATTATGTGAGCGGTATGCGTCAAATTTATGATGTGGTCCTTGAAAAAGGAGCGAACGTGATTGGGGCGTGGGAAGATCAAGGCTACTCGTATGAACACTCCGCTTCCGTGATTGATGGAAAATTTGTGGGACTTGCTTTGGATGAGGACA
>Ga0265295_1000059_pt1 | contig 219196 bp, 196 predicted proteins | sample Munlansysbiofilm_FD_192503 | JGI IMG/M metagenome (GOLD analysis project Ga0265295, IMG submission 192503) | Leachate microbial communities from a municipal landfill in Southern Ontario, Canada - Methane capture system biofilm | ecosystem: Engineered > Solid waste > Landfill > Unclassified ...
ACGGCAAGGCAGAACGCTTCATTCGAACAGCATTGAATGAGTGGGCATACGCCGAAACGTATACCCACTCATGGAAAAGAACAGCTTATCTGTCGATATGGACGCATCGGTATAATTTCTTGCGACCACACTCGGCTCTTGGCAGAAAACCTCCAGCTTCAAGGCTAGGAGGGTGAACAACGTGTTGACACTCTACAGCTAGAGAGTTCTACTCTTGAAATGTTTTGTGGGAGGCCCCTTTTGCAACAGGGGGCCTCCCACAATCCACCCATCAACATCTTTATTCTTGTTTCAATCTGTTGCAGGAATGCTCCTGCTCTGAATCGGGGCAGGAGTTGGTGGGGAGCCAGAGGGCGTACTTTCCTGGCATACCGCTGCCCCAAAAGCGACTTGCCCAGGATGAAGGCCCGGACACAGCAGTCGACCCCATACCTGGCCACACGGAACAACGACGGATGACTTCAAAAGCCAACAAACAGCCGGGCGAGCGTCCGCCCGGCAGGATATCTGCATGGATAAAACACCAAAGGGCATACGCAAAACGGGCGGCGGCTTTATGGGCAACCTTTGCCGTGCCGCCCGCGCCCTGCTGGGCAAGAAAGCCAGAACGGACCAGCGGGCCGCCCACCCCGGCAAAGACGAACAGTCAGCAGCCCGCTCAGCTCGTGCCGTCAGTGACAGGGGCCTGCTGGTCTTTGCCCACACGGGCGAAGTCATCAAGGCAGAAAAACAGCTTCGCGCTGCCGGTCTTGACGTCGAAGTCAAGGGACCGCCGCCGCAGTTGCGCACCGGTTGTGATATGGTGATCGTGTTTGAGCTGGTGAGTCAGGCCCGTGTGCTGGAAATATTGCACAAGGAGGACATTGATCCGGAACAGGTGGTCAGCGCCCACGACGTGCTGCTTGAGCCGGTATCGCTTTACCAGGTCAGGCGTATGGGCCGCTGGATCATGGTACGCGCGGCCAATATGAAAATCACCCTGGACACCCGGGACGGCCGTATCGTGAACATTTCCGGCGGGGGCTGCCCGGACGTGCCGTGGCTGGCACACTGCCTGTGCGGCCTGCGCCTTGACGAGGCCCCGGAACCCCTGAGCCTCGGGCAGACGCTCTGCTGCTACAGCCTGCAAAAAGCCTTTGAAGAACTGCGGAGGCAATACTCATGTGGTACATAGCCGGCACTCTGCCGGGGCCGGACCCGGTTTTTCGCGAAACAGCGGCTCAAGGCCCTGCCCGCATGTCCGACGGATGGCTCCACCTCGCGGACGACAGCGCCTTTCCCGTGCAGCGCGGTACCGAGGCTCTGGCCGCCACCGCTCTTCTGGCTTGCGAGGCTTTGGGTTTTCAGCCGCCCCGCCTGCTGCTGGCCGGAGACACAGGGTCGGGAGAAGGCAGCCGCGCCCTGTACGCCTGGCTTGCAGAGCATGCCGACACCCTGAACCCTGAAGGCATCACATTTCACTATCTTTTTCCCGATGTGGACTGGCACAACCGTGTGCTTATGGCCCTGCAGGCACTGCCCGCCCCGCCCGTGCTGGTGGCGGACGCCGGCTTTATGTATGTGGCCAAGATGAGCGGCTATGCCGACGCTTATGATCTTTTCACCCCCGACATTGGCGAAATGGCCTTTCTTGCCGATGAAAAAGCCCCGCATCCATTTTATACCAGGGGGTTTCTGCTGGCCGAAGAAGAAAACGTCGCCGCCCTGCTGGAAAGAGCCAACGCCCACGGCAACTGCCCGGCCCACCTGATCATCAAGGGCCGGATTGACCATATTGTTTGCGGCGGCCGTCTGACAGGCACGGTAAAAGAGCCTTCGGTAGCAGCGATGGAGTGTATAGGCGGAACCGGCGATCTGGTGACGGGCCTTGTAACGGCGCTTCTGGCAGGCGGCATATCCATGTGCCGGGCCAGCCTTGCGGCGGCACGCCTTGCCCGCCTGCTGGCAGAGCACTGCGCCCCTGATCCCGGCACCCAGGTAAGCGCCCTGCTGCAAAGCCTGCCGCACGTGCTTCACAATTATGCCGAGGAAGTGCTACGGCAATCCTGACCGTGTGCAGGGTTCCGCATGTTCGCCTGCGCCGCTTGCGGACAAAACGGCAGCATTCACCTCGCAACGGCCTTGCATTCAGACAGGTCACACCAGCCGGCTTGCAGCAGGCATCTCATGGCGGCTCTCCGCCACGGAACTGCATAAAAAACGGCGGCTGTGAAGACGCTGCCACGGAACTGCGGGCAGCCAGCCGCTACCCGTTCGCCCGCATAACGAAGAACGGCCCGTGCTTTTGGCACGGGCCGTTCTGTTTCAGGCTCTCTATCGTTCAAAATAGGTATAGCCGCGCAATCCGTCTTCAAAGGCCTGCATGACAGAAAACCTCTCGCTTGGCGAAATGCGGCCCTGCCGAACGGCCAGTTCCGCGGTGCTGCGCAGGTCTTCAAGTATGCGGCGAGGGTCGTACTCCACATAGCTCAGAATATCCGCCACAGAGTCGCCACGGATTTCACGCACGTACTCGTAGCTTCCATCCTCGGCTACACGGATGGACACCACGTTGGTATCACCCATGAGGTTATGCAGGTCACCCAGGGTTTCCTGATATGCGCCCACAAGGAACACGCCAAGATAGTACTCCTCGCCGTCGCGCAGGGGGTGCAGTTCCAGCGTGGGTTTCATGCCCTGGGGGTCGATAAACTGATCGATACGGCCATCGGAATCGCAGGTGATGTCCGAGATGATGGCATGACGCGCAGGGAACTCCCTGAGCCTGTGTATGGGCATGACCGGGAAAAGCTGGTCGATGGCCCAGGTATCGGGCAAGGACTGGAACACGCTGAAGTTGCCGTAATAGATGTCGGCCAGGCTCACATCAATGTCGGCCAGATCGCGCGGCACATTCTTGAGACGGGTTTTTTCCTGGGCGATGCGCATGATGATAGCCCAGAAAAAACGCTCGGCAATGGTGCGCTGACGCAAATTCACCCGGCCGGTGGAGAAAAGCTGACGCATTTCATCGCGGTAATAGATGGCGTCGTTATAGCATTCCTGCAGATTGCGCAGGCTGATGTTGGCCAGGGTTTCCCGCAGGTTCTGCACCGGCTCGGGCATGCCTTCGGGCAGGCTTTCTGGCAGCTGCACTTCTTCAATCATGCTGACGTCCAGCACGTTGAAAAGCAGCACCGAATAGTACGCCACGGTGGCGCGGCCGGACTCGGTGATGATGTGCGGGTGAGGCACATTTTCCTCATCCAGGATGCTCATGATGGTTTCCACCACGTCGGTGCAGTATTCATCCAGATTATAGTTGCGCGAAGAAATGAAGTTGGTGTGCGAACCGTCATAGTCCACAGCCAGGCCGCCGCCCAGGTCAAGATACCCCATGGGCGCGCCTTCCTGAATGAGGCCCACATAAAGGCGTGCGCCTTCCATCACTCCCGTGCGGATGTCGCGGATGTTGGAAACCTGCGAACCAAGATGGTAGTGCAGCAGCTTGAAGCAGTCCAGCATGTCGTGGCTTTTGAGGGTGTCCACCACGTCCACCACCTGCGCCGGGGAAAGCCCGAAGGTGGAGCGCTCGCCGCCGGAATCCGTCCAGTGGCCGCCAGCCTTTACGGCCAGCTTGGCACGCACGCCGATATTGGGGCGCACCCCGAGGGCCTTGCTGCGTTCCAGCAGCACGTTCAACTCGCTGGGCATTTCAAGCACAAAAAATACGTTAAAGCCCATGCGCAGGGCCTGAAGGCCCAGGTCCATGAACTCTTCATCCTTGTACCCGTTACACACGATGCAGGCTTCCCTGTCCTGCATGAGTGACACTGCGGCAATAAGCTCGGCCTTTGAACCGACCTCAAGCCCGTGGTGGTACTGCGCGCCGAACTGGGCGATCTTTTCCACCACCTGCTGCTGCTGATTCACCTTGATGGGAAAAACGCCGCGGTAGGCTCCGGTATAGCCGAGATTTTTTATGGCCTTACGAAAACTTTCATGAATGTTCGCTATGCGCGAGTCCAGAATATTTTCCACGCGCAAAAGCACGGGCATGTCATAGCCCCTGTCACGCAGACCGGAGATGATCTCCGGAATGGAAACCTGCGGGCCTTTGGGACCTTGCGGGCAGATAACCACTTCGCCCGCATCGGAAACGTCAAAATATCCGGCCCCCCAATTGCGGATGCCGTACAGTTCGATGGAATCCTCCACCCGCCACTGCTGCAATGCGCGGTTTTTTGCCAATTCTCACTCCTTGTATCGCCCGGCGGGCGAGGGTTAAAATACTGCACCCAAAAAAGAGGCGTAATTATGCCGGTAAGAGGGTGAAAGTCAATATTGGCAATCCTGCGGAACAGGCTTTTTTTATCACCGCCTGGCCCCCCGGAAAAAGCCCCTGCCACAGGCTCTTGAACCTTGCGGCACCGGCCAGGAAAACACAAGACTCATTGAAGGCCGCCGCCCTCTTGACGCAGGGCGTGGCTTGCTTCACCCTGTGGACACCAGAACCCGCAGGCTTCTGGCACGGCCCGTTTACGGCCGTTCCGCAGCCATGTCCACGCTTTCTCTTTAAGGATATATCCATGACGCGCCCTGACAACCGCTTACGCATACCCTTTTTTTTCTGCACACGCCCTGCGCGGACGCTCCGGGCTTCAGGCCTGCTGCTGGCCCTGGTTCTGGCCCTGCTCCCCGCCCTGAACGGCTGTTCCGGCAATGAGCGGGAAAACTCCGGTCCGGCCCCGGCTCCCGTGCGCGTAACCCCGGTTATGCGCGCTGATGTGCCGCGTCTGCTGCACGTTGTGGGCAATGTGCGGGCTTCCGCCTCGGTGGGCGTCAGGCCCAGAGTAGCCGGAGAAATCCAGCAGGTCCACTTTACGGAAGGCCAGGACGTGCAGGAAGGCCAGCCCCTCATCACCATCGACCCGCGCCCTTTTGAGGCCGCCCTGCGCGAAAAGCGTGGTCTGCTGGCAAAATCACAGGCCCAGCTGAACAAGGCCCTTGATGACATGGCACGGTACGGCAAGCTGGTGGGCGGCGGCTATGTAAGCCGTGAGGCCTATGAGCAGACCGCGACCCAGGCCGCCGCACTGCGCGCTACCGTGCAGTCCGACAAGGCTGCCGTTGAAAGCGCGGCTCTTGACCTGTCATACTGTACGGTAGTGGCCCCCATCAGCGGTCGTGTGGGGGCCCTTAATGTGGACAGGGGCAATATGGTGAAATCCACGGATGCCGCTCCCGTGGTCACCATCGACACACTTTCGCCCATCTATGTGAGCTTTTCAGTTCCGGAAGCACACCTGCCCGTGATTCTTGACCGCATGGGCGGTGAGTCCGTCCCGGTTACGGCGACCCCCGCCGGAGGCCAGGCAGAACAGGGGCTGCTGACCCTGGTGGACAACAGCGTTGACACGCGCACAGGTACTATCCGCCTGCGGGGTACGTTTGAAAACGCCTCCCGCCGCTTGTGGCCCGGCCAGTTTGTGCAGGTGCAACTTCCCCTCGGCATGGGCAGCAGTGTGCTTACCGTGCCTTCCCGCGCTGTGCAGTCCGGCCGCGACGAATCCTATGTGTATGTGGTGGACGCCAAAAAAAATGCCGCCTATCGCCCGGTAAAAGTCCTGTTTGAGCATAATGATGTCAGTGTGGTGGAAGGGTCTGTCTCTGAAGGGGACAAGGTGGTGGTGGAAGGCCAGGTGCGCCTTGCGCCGGGGCTTCCTGTAAAGGAAGTCGAATAGGGCCGCCGGCAGCAGGCGTGGCGCGTTTCATCGCTCCAGGCGTTTCCGTGCGCCGGACGCCCGGACGCCTCAAAATCTGCCGTAAACCGCGCGGGTGACTGTCCCTGCTGTATCCCGGCGCACCTGTTACATCGGGTACGCCGGATATTCGGAGTGAGCGGGACAGGCGCGCCAGTCAGCTGCCGAAAAATGCTCAGGCGTCCTCATTCTCCACAAGACGGCAGCAAGCCGAGCCGTTGCTCAGACCGGCAAGCGCCGGCTTGAACCGCTCCAGGTTCTCTTCAGGCAGCAAAAGAATAAAATGCGCCTCGGCCTCATAGTTTTCATCCACGGCAAGGGCCTCAAAGCCGGGCAGCAGACGCCGCAGGGCGTCTACATGAGCGTACTCCACAGTAACAGCCAGACGCACCTGCGGCACTCTTTCCACCAGCGGCAGCGAGGCGAGGTTTTCACGCACGCTGTCCTGATAGGCGCGCACAAGCCCGCCGGTTCCCAGCTTGACGCCGCCGAACCAGCGGCTCACCACTACGCACAACTCCCCCACCCCGCTGTGCAGCACCACCTGGAGCATGGGGCGCCCTGCGGTTCCGTGCGGCTCTCCATCATCCGATGAGCCGATCTGTGCCGTATGCCCCGGCGCGCCCGCCGCATAGGCCCAACAGTTATGTGTGGCATCGGCATGGCGGCGTCGTGTTTCCTCCACAAAGGCGCGCGCTGCGGCTGGCCCCGGGGTGTGGGCGCACAGGGCAAGGAAACGGCTGCGCCGTATGAAAAGCTCTGTGCAATGCGGCTCTGCGGCAGTGGAAGCGGGAACGGGGTAGCGGCTCATGAACGGTCCCCATCCGTCCGAAGGCCGGAGCCACCGCAGGAGGCGCCCTCCATATGGCCGAGGTGCGGAGCCTGTGCGGCATCAGACGGGCAAAACTCGCGGATGCAGTCCAGAGCCAGGGGATAGCGCCTCTCCAGTTCGTTACGGCTGCCGAAGCACAAATCACTGAAATCAAAACCGGGAGCCACGGTGCAGCCCACCAGCGAGCAGGCTGACCCCGGCGCAGGTGTCGCGCCGAACCAGCAGCCGCCAGGCACGGCCCACTGCAAAACCTGGCCGTTCAGAATTTCCGGGCCGAGAAGCGTCTCATGAGAGCGCCCGTCCCGGTCTATCCATGCCAGCCGCAAGGGACCGCCCAGATGAAAGTGCCACAGTTCGTCCTGCCGTATACGGTGCAGACGCGAATACTGCCCTGCCCGCAATAAAAAAAGAATGGCTGTGGATACGGGACGGGGCCGGTCAAAACCACAAGGCAGATCCTGCGCTGCAAGCGTGTGGCCGCAACAGTACGTGCGGCGGTAATAGCCGCCCTCCGGATGCGGAACAAGGCCAAGATGATCAATAAGATGCTGTGGGTCCATGCGGGCAGTGTAGCCGCTGCGCCTTTCTTAGGGAAGAGCTTGTCAGGGGAAAAAACCGAACCGGGCATAAGGCAGGCTCATCTAAAAGAGCCGTGTATGCACCTTGCTGCGCGTCACGCCGTCGAGCCCCGGTTTTATTGACGGAAAGGAGGCTCCCCGGTAACCATATTTCCACAACGGCCGCAAAAAGCTCACGCTCGAAGCAGGCAAGGCGTACAATCAAACGGGCATTGCCGCTGCTTTATGTAGCAACATACTGAAAAATATGATATACTGGCTTAGCAACGTGTGAAATGACGGAGTGACCGGAAAAAAAGCTTTACAATAAGCGTGAGATTGTTTAAATAGGAATTGTTCTTGATAATAAAAAGCAGCAGCTTTACATAAAAGGAGTAAAAAATGGACAAGACTCAGGAAAATCTCATGACGGCCTTTGCCGGTGAATCCCAGGCCAACCGTAAATACCTTGCCTTCGCCCAGGTGGCCGACAAGGAAGGCCTGACCCAGGTGGCCAAGCTTTTCCGCGCCACTGCCGCCGCCGAAACCATCCACGCCCACGCTCACCTGCGTAATGCCGGCAAGATCGGCGACACCACGGCTAACCTCAAGTCCGCCATTGAAGGTGAAACCTACGAGTTCACCAAGATGTACCCCGAGATGATCAAGGACGCCGAAGCCGAAGGCAAGACTGCCATTGCCAAGTACTTCGACTTTGTGAACAGCGTGGAAGAAGTGCACGCCAACCTGTACAAAAAGGCTCTGGAAAATCCCGGCGGCCTGCCCGAAACCGATTACTACATCTGTAAGGTCTGCGGCTACACACACGAAGGCCCCTGTGACGACTGCCCCGTGTGCGGCGCCGGTACGGCTGCATTTTTCAATGCCAGCGAGTGCTGCAAGTAAGGCTGTTTCCGGCGGCCTGCCCGGTTGCCCGAAATGCCAGACCTGCTGACCGCATGGCGCTGGATGGATGATGGTTGGAGGAGCCTTTGGGCTCGGGGGCTGCCGCCAGACGGCAGCCCCTTGTTTTTATGACGGATACCTGTCTTCTGCCTGCCCATGCGGGCACTGGGCGCGGAGCGTATGCAGGAGCTGCCGCTGCCTGGGCCAGCCGTTATCTGTTCCTGTTGAAATAAAAATCATTAGATTCGCACTGTTGGATGTTTATTTTTCTGCATGTGGTGTTGCCGGGCCATGGCCGCGCGTGGCTTCATTCAGGCACATTCCGGCCATTTCGCAACACTGGTTTTCATTTTTACAAAAAATTCAACAAGATATTGAGACAGCCGCCTTTTGATTTGCCTTTTACCATAAAAAAGTTCATTATGAATTGATGTACGCCGGACCGGGCTTCCGACCGGGCGGCGCTTCTTTTCTGCGTTTCGGCAAGCACGCCGCGACGACTTTTACGTTCATTTCTGTATGCCTGGAGAACGTCTGTATGCGTCTTCTTTTCCGTTCACACATGTTTGCATTCCTTCTGCTCATTGGCGTTGCCGCGGCGTTTCCCGGCGTATCGTACGGCGCTGACGCAAAAGAGCCTGCCAAGGAAGCCCCCAATAAATTTGATGCCCTCAAACGCTTCAGCCAGGTTCTTGATCTGGTAGAGCGTTACTATGTACGCGACGTAACTCAGGGCGACCTCATCAACGGGGCCGTCAAGGGCATGCTGCAAGGGCTTGACCCCCACTCCACCTTCATGAGCACAGATGAATACAAAGAAATGCAGGAGACGACCTCCGGCGAATTCTTTGGCGTGGGCATAGAAATCTCACAGGAAAACGGCCAGATTACCGTGGTGACGCCCATTGAAGATACCCCGGCCTTCCGCGCCGGCCTGCAGCCGGGCGACATCATTCTGTCCATCAACGGCCAGCCTGTCCAAGAACTGTCGCTTCAAGAAGTGGTTTCGCGCATCCGCGGCCCCAAGGGATCTGAAGTGGAGCTGGTCATCCTGCACAACGACTCAAAAAACCCGCAAACTGTCCGTATTACGCGCGATGCCATTCCCCTCATCAGCGTCAAGTCCAAAAAACTCGAGGACGGCTATTACTGGATACGCCTCACGCGCTTTTCAGAACGCACCACCGATGAACTGAAAGACGCGCTCAAGGCGGCAGCAAAAGAAAGCAAAGCCAATGGCGGCATCAAGGGTATTGTGCTTGACCTGCGCAACAACCCCGGAGGCCTGCTTGACCAGGCCGTAAGCGTGGCCGATGCTTTTCTTGAAAAAGGCACCATTGTTTCCATCAAGGGGCGCCGCGAAAACACAGAACGTGTGTATTCGGCCAAAAAACAGAACGACGATGTGCGTGTGCCTATGGTGGTCCTGATCAATGCGGGATCGGCCTCGGCGTCTGAAATTGTGGCCGGGGCGCTGCGCGACCAGAAACGCGCCCTCATCATGGGTGAACGCTCGTTCGGCAAGGGGTCTGTGCAGAATATCATTCCCCTTTCCGATGGTTCCGGGCTCAAGCTCACGGTCGCCCTCTACTATACACCCAACGGCAGTTCCATTCAGGCCGAAGGCATTGTGCCTGACCTTGAAATCCCCTTTGAAGCGCCGCGTTCCGACGACAAGGACAATCCGCGCCTGCTCCTGCGCGAGCAGGACCTGAATCGCCACCTTGAAACCAAGAACGACAAAAAGGCTCCCAAGGGGAAAAATACGGCCAATGATGCCCAGGAGCAGCTTGCACGGGACAATCAGTTGCGCATGGGGCTGCAGATGGTCAAAAGCCTGCCCAAGATGAGTGAAATCAAGGCTCAGTAACGCCCTGAAACACAATCCAGTGGCGCATGTCTGATAAAAAACATACTACAAGCCTCCTGCCCGGCCGCTCATGGCTGGTCGGGAGGCTTTCCGCTTCATGGCGCGTGGCCTTGGGCGGCAGTCTCTGGCTGCTGGGTTGCCTTGCCCTGGCGCTCTGGCTGAACCGTGGGGAAGAGGCCCCTTTCAGGACTGGCGGCAGCGACGCACCCGCGCAGGCTGAATACGGGCATGCCCGCGCTCTGGAATCCGCAGCGGGCGACAGCTCCCAGCCCTTCCATACACGCCTGACGGCGCTGGATATGGCGGTAGAAGAAGCCATGTCAGCTGCGCTGCCCAAGGCGCACTGGCGGCGCGAAATTCTCCCCGCGGCCTCCCATGCGGGCGACCGGGCCAACGGACCTGAAAACCTGCCGGAAATTTCCGGCATGCGCGCCTACACAATTACCGGTCCTTGCGCCCCCCTGCGCCTGGGACTGGCCCTGCTGGGCAGGTTTGCGGCACATACTGACGTTTTTTCCCCTCATGCAGGGGGCGCCGGACTTACGGCGCAGGCAGCGCCGCATGCAGACGCCGCCTCCTCCGGAACAGAAAAGGCAGGAGCAGGCAGGGCCGCGTCGGACGCTTCTTTCCTGCGCGACGGGAACATCCGCCTGTGCTGGACCAGCGACGGGCAACTGGAAATACGCGACCACGGCCGCCTGACGCACCGCATTCTTTTTCCCGGTCGCGAAGGCGAACTTGCAGGGCTGGATATTCCCCTGCCTCGCCCGGCCCTGGCGCTGGTCATTGACGACATGGGACAAAGCCTCGAAGCTGCGGGTGCGCTTGCCGCCCTGCCCTATGCCGTTACGCCCGCCATATGGCCACACGCGCCACACGCCACGAGCACAGCGGAACTGGCGGCGCAAAGGCGTATGGATGTACTCGTCCATGTGCCGATGGAAGCCCTGCCCCGAAAGGACGGAACCATTCCCAACCCCGGGCAGGGGGCACTGAAGGTCGGCATGGAGCCGCACCGCATACAGGCCATCCTTGAAGCAAACCTGGCGAGCCTGCCTACTGCCGTGGGCATGAACAACCACATGGGTTCCGCCTTTACAGGCGATGCGGCCGCCTGCCGCATTGTATGCGCCCGCCTCGCGGGTACAGGTTTTTTTCTGCTGGACAGTCTCACAACCCCCGGTTCGCTGCTGGCGCAGCAGGCCCGCGCCCTGGGACTGGTGAGCGCCAGCCGTGATGTTTTTCTTGATACATACCGCCAGACGCCAGCTATTCTCAAAGCTCTGGATCAGGCAGCAGTCAGGGCGCGTATCCGGGGATACGCCATTGCCATCGGCCATCCTTATGCCGAAACCCTGAGTGCCCTGCGAGCCTGGCAAAACAGTGAAGGCGTGGCGCTTGTCCCCTTGCGCCGCCTCATATGGAACATGGCTCTGGAACAAGCCGGAACAGCCACAAACACGGCTGCGGACAGCGCGTTGCAGATGCCCGTGCGCTAAAAGCGCTGCGGGCTGCCGCTTTCGGCGCACGCTGGGCCTGCTGTGGCTGTTCCCGGGGCGGCGGCCCGCCCGGCTTCTGAAAAATTTGCCTGGCGGATATGCTTCAATGGGGGGCAGTATCCGGACGGGCGATGCGCCGCAAGGGGCGCACGGGACGCATGCGGCGTCCTGATTTCACCAATCTAGCATGAGGAGTACGCCATGATGCAATCCACCTTTGCCATAATCAAGCCCGACGCTGTTTCGCGCCAGTTGACCGGTGAAATACTGGCGGCTATGGAAGCTTCGGGGCTGAAGATCGTGGCCCTTAAAAGGTTGCATCTTTCCAAGGCGCAGGCTGCCGGTTTTTATGCCGTTCACCGCGAGCGCCCTTTTTTTGACAGCTTGACGGACTACATGTCTTCCGGCCCGGTTGTTTGTGTCGTTTTACGCGGTGAGGACGCCGTACCCAGGTGGCGCGCCCTCATGGGAGCCACCAACCCCGCGCAGGCAGAGCCAGGTACCTTGCGCGCCAGGTACGGCCAGAGCCTTGAGGCCAACGCCGTGCACGGCTCTGACGCGCAGGAAACTGCGGCATTTGAAATCGGCTATTTCTTCAACGGACTGGAAATTTTGGAGTAAGTTATGACACTGCGCATAGGCTGTGTGGGTTGTGGCAACATGGGCGGGGCCATCATGTCCGGTTTGGCCCGTCCCGGAACGCGGAACGAAAACCGGAACAGCGCCTACACGCTCTGTGGTTACAACCGCACAGCCTCGCGCATGCAGGCCCTGGAAAAAGCCGGAGTGCGCGTCATGGCGTCCCCACTGGGAGTGGCGGAAAACGCAGATATCATCCTGCTGGCCGTCAAACCCTACCAGATACGCGAAATAATGGAGCAGATACGCCCCGCCCTGAACAAGGGCAAGGTCATTCTGTCTGTGGCGGCGGGCATCACCATGCACAGCCTGCAACAATGGGCCGAAGCGCTTTGTCCCGTAGTGCGCTGCATGCCCAACACCCCGGCTTTGGTGGGTATGGGCGTGTTTGCCCTGTGCTTTGACGACCCTGCACTCGGCAATGAACGCAGGCAGGACATTCTGCGGCTTTTCAGCGGTCTCGGGCAGTGTGTCGAGATGGCCGAGGACAAGTTCACGGCTTTTTCCGCTCTTATCGGCGCAGGCCCGGCATATGTTTTTGCCATGATGCAGGGACTTGTGCAGGCCGGGGTAACAATGGGATTTCCCCATGCCCAGGCGCGGCAAATGGTTACAGCACTTTTTGCCGGCTCGGCGCGCATGGCAGAAGAAGATGCGACGCCATTGGGCCAGTTGCGCGACAATGTGTGCTCACCCGGTGGCCTGACCATCGCCGGGGTCAACGCCCTGGACCGCGCGGGCCTCACCGGCCTGCTGGTGGATGCGGTGCTGGCCGCCAGTGCCCGTGGCGCTGAAATGGAGCGGAATAACGGCTAGGGCAGTCTGTCCCTGGATGGGCTGTTGATTTACACCTGCTGTTTTTACGGACGAACGGGCTGACAATGATTTTTTATTGCCCGCTGCCCGACAGCCAATGCCGTTGATGACATTGCACACCGTGCAGGGAGCTTACCCGGCCGAAAGATAAAAAAAGCCGCGCAGCCTTCACAATGAATGGCGCGGCATATGGCTGCATCATTCCGCCTTTGTAACAATATTCCGCTGACGCTAAATGGCGGCGTTCACTGCTGTGAACGCCGCCATGCTCTGTACAACAGGCATACAGTGAATGATTGCAAGCTGTCTGTAATTTTGCCCTGGCCGCGAACCAGCTGAATCCCGAGCCTTCAGCCGTTCTTCCATATTTTCTCTCAGGCCAGCCAGCAGCGGACGCGCCAGCCCGGCGCACACTCTTTCCAGACCGGGGCCTCGTTACGGCAGACATCCTGCGCCAGCGGGCACCGCGGGTGAAAGCGGCAACCGGCCGGCGGGTCCAGCGGGCTGGGCAGTTCGCCCTCAAGTGGTTCTGCCAGACGGCCCCCACTTTCTCCGCTGGGCATGGCCGCCATGAGCGCACGCGTATACGGATGCGCCGCACCGGAAAAAAGCTGCCCGGCCAGAGCCTCTTCTACAATCTGCCCCAGATACATGACCGCTATACGGCTGCATAAAAAGCCCACCACGGCAAGATCGTGAGAAATAAAAAGATAGGCCGGGCCGAAATGCTCCTGCACATCGCGAAGCAGATTGAGAATCTGGGCCTGCACCGAAGCATCCAGAGCTGACACCGGTTCATCGCAGATGACTACATCGGGCCGGGTGATCAGGGCGCGGGCAACGGCAATGCGCTGGCGTTGCCCACCGGAAAACTCGTGGGGATACCGCCCCCCCATGCCCTCAAGGCCCACGGTGGCGAGCATCCGGTCAGCCAGATCGTTTCGTTCGGCGCGGGGCAGGTTGCGGGCGGCCAAGGGTTCAGCAATGGAGGTTCGCACACAACGACGCGGATTAAGCGAAGAAAAAGGATCCTGAAAAACCATCTGTATCCGGCCGGAGGCCCAACTGCCCGCACCGGCAGGGGGCAACTCCCTGCCGTCCAGCAATACGCGGCCTTCAGTAGGTGGCAGCAGGCCGCAGGCCAGACGCCCCAAAGTAGATTTGCCGCAGCCCGATTCGCCCACAAGGCCCAGGCTTTCACCCGGAGCAAGACTCAGGCTTACATCGTCCACGGCAACCAGCATGCGTTGCTCCGCGAACAGGCCGCGGCTGATGGAAAAATGTCGCGATACGTTGTGCAGTTCCAGCAGCGAAGCGGCAACAGACTGCGACAGGCAGGCGGCATCCGTAGCGGGAAACATACCATCCATAGGCTCATTGGCCCTGTCCGGTCCAACCGCGTCCAACCTCGTGTCAGGTGCCGCGCCGTCAGCACGCATGCCCTGCTCGCCGCTCAGCACGCATCTACTCCGGCTGCACCGAATGTAGCCATATCATTGTATATGTCCACAGCGCAGCGCAGCAGCGCGTAGGCAGTGGCCCCCCCTGTGCCTTCGCCCAGCCGCATGTCCAGATGCAGGAGAGGACGGTGGTCGGTGGCGGCCATTTCAAGCCGGGCCAAAGCGCGTCCATGCCCCTGTTCGGCCGAAGCGTGGGCCAGCACCGCATAATCGCCCAGGGTCGGGCATATGCGCAAAGCTGCCACATATGCGGCACTGCAGATAAAGCCGTCCACCAGCACCGGCAGGCGGCGCGAGGCGGCGCCCAGCATGACGCCACTCATGACGGCAATTTCAAATCCACCAAGGGCCGCCAGGACAGCCACCGGGTCACCAGCGCTCAGATGCCCTGCATTAACGGCAAGAGCGCGGCGCACAACCTCGGCCTTGTGGCGCACCATGGCCGCATCCGACCCGGCTCCCGGTCCGGCCATGACTTCGGGATCAAGCCCCAGCAGGGCGCAGTAAAGTGCTGTGCCGGAAGTGGAGTTGGCAATGCCCATTTCACCCACGCCAAGACATTGATAGCCCTTGTCGGCGGCGTCATGGGCCAGTTCGATGCCCGTGCGCAGGGCCGCCAGGCAGACATCGATGCTCATGGCCGGACCAAGGCTCAAGTCTGCCGTGCCGTTGCCGAGGCGGCGGTCAAGCAGGATGGGGTGCGCCGCAAAGGGACCACCCGCGCACCCGGCGTCCACAACAAGCAGATCCATACCCGTGCTGCGGCACAGCACATTGATGGCCGCGCCGCCATCAAAAAAATTCTGCACCATCTGGCGCGTCACAGCCTGTGGAAAAGGTGAAACACCTTGCGCCGCCACGCCGTGGTCGCCAGCCACTGTCAGCATGAGAGCCGGGCTGACGCTCAAAGGCGTCTGCCCCCGGCGCATGGCGTAAATCCTGCGGGCCAGGTCCTCGAGCCTGCCGAGACTGCCCCGGGGCTTGGTAAGATTGTCCAGATGGGCCTGGGCCGCAACCATATCCTGCTGCCGCAGTGGTTCAATACGCAAGCCGGGGAAAAAACGTTCCAGCCAGGGGGACGGACAAGAAGATGAAAAAGTGCTGTCGTTCATGTTTTTTCTCTAGCCTTTCCGGCAATCCTTCGCAAGGGCCGGGCCTTTTATTCGGCAATCTGCTTCGCGGCCCTTTACGAACAGTTCACGATGGTTATGTATGTGAGGTAAAAAAGCCCCAAAGGGATACCAAAAATGACCCAATCGTTTACAGCCATATACAAAAAAATGCCTTCCGGCATCAGACGGCTTGCCGGACCCAGACATTTTTGCGGCATCCATCGCACACTGGCCTGGGCCATGTACTGGACCCTGCTGACACTTCTTTCAGGCGGGCTGCTCACTCTGGCCCCTCTCACGGCAGGAGCGGCCCCGCAGGAAGGCAGCCCGCGCATGACGCCTGTTGTACGCGCAGTTCAGGCAGTTGCGCCGGCAGTAGTCAATATCACCAGCACGCAGGTAATCCAGGGGCAGACCCTTTCGCCACTGGAACAGTTCTTCGGGCCGGGCCGCGGGCCGGGCTTTGGCGGCCCGCGCTCGCCCCGCAAGCAAAAACGCGAAAGCCTTGGCTCGGGCGTTATTGTGGACGGCAAGAAAGGCCTTGTGCTCACTAACGCCCACGTTATCGCGGGCGGCGATGAAGTTATGGTGCGCCTGCTGGACGGCCGCGAATTTCCCGCCGCCGTATGCGGCGCGGACCCGGATTTCGACATAGCCGTGCTGCAGGTCAAAGGTGCCAGCGACCTGCCCTCTGTGAGCCTGGGCAACTCGGACAACATCCTGCCCGGCGAAACAGCCATCGCCATCGGCAATCCTTTCGGCTTCAGCCATACGGTGACCACAGGCGTCATTTCTGCCCTGGGGCGCACCATCCGCAGCCGCAACAGCGCTTTTACCGACCTCATCCAGACTGATGCCGCCATCAACCCCGGCAACAGCGGCGGCCCCCTGCTGAATCTCGAGGGCGTGCTTATAGGCATCAATACCGCAGTAGACGCCCGTGGCGAAGGTATCGGCTTTGCCATACCCGTCAACAAGGCCAGGCGCGTCATGTCTGACCTTATGGACAAAGGCGGTGTTGCCCCGCTCTGGCTTGGGCTTGACGTGCAGGATGTAGACCCGCACACGGCCATGGCCCTGGGCCTCAGCAGGGCGCGCGGTGTGCTGGTTACCGCGGTTCTTCCCGGCACTCCGGCTGAAAAGGTCCGCCTGCGTCCCGGCGATATCATAGACAGCATCAACGCGACGCCCGTGCGCGACAGGCGCGATTACCTCGATATTCTGCGCAACCAGACCGCAGACGCCAAGCTGCGCCTGAGTCTGCGGCGCGATGGCGAAACTGTGCCGCTGGATATAACACCGGCGCCCTTTACCGATGAAAATGCCCGCAACCTCATGCTGAAACGCTGGGGATTCAGGGTGGCGCAAACAGCCGGAAAAGTGACCGTGAGCAGTGTTAACGCCAATGGGCCTTCGCCCTTTCTGCAAAAAGGCGATATCATCTCCGCAGTGGGGGCGATTCCCGTGCAGGAAGAAAAGGATCTTTTACAGGCTTTCAGGCGAGAACGCATGTCAGGCCAGGTACTTATGCAAATCACGCGTAACGGCAAAGGCTATTACGCACGGCTTGTTCCGTAAGAGAAAACAACAGTCCTGACTGCCCGGAAAACACGGAATTTTGATGCCGATTCTGTATCCTGTCACAGGGCTGATGCTTACAAACCGCCGCCGGCAGCCGTTTTTACGGCACGGCGCAAAGGACACTTGACAGGGGGATGGCCTGAAGCTATCCAATTGCACAAGCTAATTCTACCCGCTTGTGTGATCAAGCAAGACAACCTATTGGGAGGACGATCATGGGTTACAATGTGAATGTCGATGTGGACAAGTGCATAGGCTGTGGCGAATGCGTGGACGTGTGCCCCGTTGAAGTTTATGAAATCAAAGACAGCAAGTGCGAAGCCGTGAGCCCCGAAGAGTGCCTCGGCTGTGAATCCTGTGTGGAAGTCTGCGAAGTTAACGCCATCACCATTGACGAAAACTAGGTGATGATGGAAGGCCTTGCGGCATTCCATTGTTGACCCACTCGCAGACAGAGTGTTGTGCCGCCCGACGCTCGCGCGCCAGGCGGCACTTACATAAAACGCGCAAACCACGGGCGCCCGCATGTGCAGGTCTGCATAAAAAACCTGATACGTATACGGCGAACCAACGCGGGGTCTGAAACTGACCCGCCCGAAGGCCCGGGGCCACAAGCGCACGGGCAAGACGCAAAGCCCGAAAAAACCGCCCCGCCGCACACCTGCCGGACGGCCCATACGCCTTCCGCACAGCCACAGGAAAGCCATGATCCCTGACCTGACCGCTATTTTCACCCGCTACGAAAGCCTGCGGGCCGAGGCCGACGCCCTGTTTGAACGGGTGCGCGACAGCTATCCCCAGTGCGTGACCTGTAAGGAAGGCTGCAGCGACTGCTGCCACGCCATGTTTGACCTTTCGCTGGTGGAAGCCATGTATATCAACCGGGCCTTTAACGCCACTTTCGGGCATGGTCCCGAGCGCTCGGCCATACTGGAACGCGCTTCAGAACTTGACCGCCACACCACCCGTCTCAAACGCGAACTGTACAGGGCAGAAAAAGACGGCGAAAGCCCCGAAGATATCCTGAGCATCGCCGCCAAGGTCAAAATGCGCTGCCCTTTGCTGGACGACGCGGACCGTTGCCTTCTTTATGAAGCACGGCCCGTCACCTGCCGCATTTATGGAGTGCCTACGGCTATCCGTGGTCAGGGCCATGTTTGCGGTTTTTCCGCCTTTGAAAAAGGCAAGGCCTACCCCACCGTACATATGGACAAAATGTATGACAGGCTCGAAGGACTGAGCAAGGACATCGCAACCACGGTGCAGTCACGCTTCAAGGAACTGCACGAGGTGTATGTACCGCTGTCCATGGCCCTGCTGACCCGTTACGACGAAAGCTATCTCGGCATTGGACCGGCCAAGAAAGAACAGGCCTGATACAAAACGGCGCGACACTGTATTTTGCCGGGGCTGACACAGCCGCAACCGCCCGTGCGCGCGGGGGCGTGGCGGCGGCGCGGGCCTCACAAGGCCGTAGTTACGCGCCGGAAAACGGATTTTCGCGCATCGCAAGGAGTCCGGCATGTTCGGCAGCATACCCGCTACCGTCTTTCGCGACGGTACGCCGCAGGAACTTACGGAAGAGCAGGAAAAGCTCAAGCGCGAGATTTATGAGCGCATGAATCCGCGCCGCCGCAAGTTTGTGGACCGCCTGGGCTACGACAACTGGGATCCCTTCCAGAAGCCCAACGATCCCCTTGACCTGCGCACAGACATAAGCAAGCGCACCACACAGCAGCTTGTGAACGAATTTTTACACGACGCGGGCAAAAAAGGCCCGTATGGCAAGGCTTACAGCAAGGGCGCTACGGAATGCGCCCTGGGCGTTATCAATAAAGACGAAAAATACATGGGCATTTTCGACTTTTGCCGCTGGTACTATGATCTTCTGAAAAGAGAGGGGCACATCCAATGAAAGCTCGCTACGATGACCTGGACGAATACATTGCGGACCTCAAGGCGGAAATTGCCGAAAATGAGCAGTGCGCCAACCATTACTACAACCTGGGCCTGGCCCTGCTGACCAAACGCGACTTCATCGCCGCCGAAGAAGCTTTTTTGAACGCCGTGCGCAATTCTCCGCACCTGGCCGAAGGCTATGTGCAACTGGGCGGCATCTGCCTTGAGCGCGGCGACCTTGACGGCTGCCTGCGCTACAATGAAGAAGCAACCAACTGCCGTGCCAAGTTCCCCGTGCCGTGGAGCAACATTGCCTTTGTGCACCTGCAACGCGGCGAACCGGACAAAGCCATCACCGCCCTGAACAAGGCCCTCAAGTGGGACCCCAACTTTGTGCAGGCCCAGAACGCGCTGGCGACCGCATATTTCATGAAGGGCGACATCAAGGCGTGCGAAGCGCAGTGCCTGTCCATCATCAAAAAAGAACCCGCCTTTGCCCCGGCCTGGAACAACCTGGCCCTGGCCTACTTTGACCAGAGCGAATTTGCCAAGGCCAAAGAAGCGGCCGACAAGGCGCAGGAACTGGGTTTTGAAGTGTCTGAAGGCTTTCTTGAGGAACTCAAGAGCCACTGCTAGCAGTTTTTTGCTGTCCACCACAACGGCCCGCGAGTGTACGCTCGCGGGCCGTTGTCATATGCCCAGGGCACCTTCGGGCATGGATATCGCACTCGGCACACAGGCACACTTCTTGCTTGATTATGCGCAGTAAACGGGAGCGGCCGATTTTGCCGCCCCATCGCCTGCCGCCGCACAACAGGGCGAAAGCGCAAAGCATAAGGAGAAGCCTCGTGGAACTGGAATTCCGTTTTCGCAATAATGATATGGGACCGCTTTTTCCCACGTTTCAGGAAAGGGTCAATGCCATGCTGCCCGCCAGCCATGCAGACGCGGCGTCTTCAGCCGCCCCCTCCCTTGAGACTCCGGCAGCTGAAACGCCTCACATGCTCAACAACGAGGAAATGACCCAGGCCCTGGCCCAGGTGGAAGAAGAAGCCGCCCAGCACAGCCAGGAAATGCTGCAGGCGCACTCCGGCCTCAATGAGCAGCGGGTAGCCCGCCTGCTTGGCCTGCTGGACTAGCGTAGATCAACTTTGAACTGCTTCACACTTCAAAGTTTTCATTCTGTCGGAAATTGTATTTTCCGGCAGAATCCACGCCACGTTACGGCCCACTGCGCTCTTGTGCAGCGTTGAAAATATGGTCCGCAGCATTGCGGCACTCAGACAAAGTCGCCCAAGCCCCATGTGAGGCAACGGTATTCTGCGTCCATTTTTTGACGCTTTTTCCGGGCATAAAAAACGCGCTACGCCGTTCATACCGTGGCGCGCGCTCAGGCCTGAAAAATATCCAGCCAGTGCGCAACCCGAACCCCCTGCGGGGCATGCGCCCGCAACTGCATGACACAGCCGCTGCATCCGGTCAGCGCCACTGACGGCACAGGCACTGCGGCGTCTGCATCAGGCGCAAGCCCCTGCCAGCAGGCTTCGGCCAGATCTCGGCTCAATTCGGGGTGCAGCATTCGCAGTACACCGCCAAAGCCGCAGCAAAGCGCCCTGCCTTTATGCAGGGCGGGCAGCAAGGGGGCAAGAAAAGCCAGATCCTCGTCCCGGCCGTCCCAATGGCATGGCGAATGGTATACCGCAACAGGCGGAACCGTCGTCGTGCGTTCCACATGCACCCCCCTGAAAAGAGATGAAAGCGGCGTAAGGCTTTCAAGCCACGCCTGCCCCTCTTCCGGCGGCAACAACCCGTCCATGACGGCGTACTGCCGCAGACTGTGCAGGCAGGAGGCGCAAAAAACCACCAGTGCCGGACGACCAAGCGCGCGCCAGCGGTTCACATTGGCCTGCGCCGCCTCCAGCGCCCGTTGCAACATGCCTGCATGCTCGTACGTGCCGCCGCAGCAGGAAAAACCGGGAGCGTCAGCCACACTGCCGCCAAGCGCGGCAATGATGCGCCCGGCCTTGTCTGTCCACTGCGGACGCAGGCGGTCGGCGGTGCAGCCCCCAAAAACAGCAAACACTTTTCCGGCAAGGGGTTTCACGCCCTGTGGGGGCAGACGCAGCCAGGATACTTCGTGGTCAGACGCCCGCATGGCAAGCGCCGAGGCATGCAGAATGCCGAGTTTTTTAGGCAGGAGCGCACGTGGGGCCAATGGAGCCATACGGGCCGCGACGCGCCACAGGTAGCCGCCACGCTCGATCCAGTAACGCCAGAAATGCTGCTGCCAGCGCGGTTGCCGGGCACGGGCCGGGGCCAGTGCTTCCGGTACGGACAAAGCCCTTGCACAGGCGGTCTTGCAGCGTCCGCAACCGGCGCACTGCCCTGCCAGTTCCATGAGTGCGCGCCAGTCAAGCCGCGCATCACGATTCAGACCGGAACGCAAAAGGTTCTGCTTGGCCTTGGGGCTGAACTCCTCACTTTTGCGCAGCAGGAATACCGGGCAGCTTTCCAGGCAGGCCCCGCACTGCGTGCACTGCTTGAGCGCCGCCATGCCTAATAGCCCTTGCCGGGATTCATGATGCCCCTGGGATCAAAAACAGCCTTTATATCATGCATAAGCGCCCGCTCCGCCGGAGGAATCTGCAAACCGGCATTCTTGCAGATGCCACAGCCGTGCTCGCCCGACATGACGCCCCCGAGCCGCAGCACGGCCTGCTCCATGCCAAGGCGCGCTTCTTCCACACGGCGGGCCATGTTTTCGTCGGCCGCGTCATAAAGAATATTAGCGTGGATATTGCCGTCTCCCACATGGCCGAAATGCAGAAACGTCACGTCATGCTCGCGCGCAATTTTTTCCATTTCTGCAAGCGCCCGTACAAGCTGCCCGCGCGGCACGGTGACATCGTCGGCCATCTTGTCCGGCCCGGCCAGAAAGGTGGTGGGATTGATGCGGCGGCGTATTTCCCACAGGCGTTCCTCATCCTGCGGATTCAGCCCCGTCGTATGCCAGAGGGCCGTAGGCATGTTTCGCAGCAGGCGGTCCGCTTCCAGCGGCAGGGTATCGGCGCTGCCGTCCAGCCGGATGAGCAGGATCGAGCGCACCTCACGGGGCCAGGGTACAGGACGGCTCCCGGCCATAAGGTCAATAATGCCGTCGCCGATATACTCCAGAGCACAGGGAACGATACCCGCCGCAAAAATTTCGCCCACTGCGCCCAGAGCCTCCGCATGCGAGCCATACCCCGCCATAATGGTGGCCGAGGCTTCCGGTTTGGGCAAAAGCTTGAGCCAGAGCTTGCTGATGAAGCCCAGCGTGCCTTCCGACCCCACCATAAGCCGGGCCAAGTCCAACCCCACTACGTTCTTGTGGGTGCGCCCGCCGAAGCACACCAGGCGGCCGCCGGGTAAAACTGCCTCAATACCCAGCACAAAGTCGCGGGTAACACCATATTTGAGCGCGCGCATGCCCCCGGCACAGGTAATGACATTGCCGCCGATGCTGGAAGAACGCACCGTGGCCGGGTCCGGCGGATAATAAAGCCCCCGGGCCTCGCAGGCATCCTGAAGGCGGCCCGTGGTCAGCCCCGGCTCCACCACGGCCACAAAATCCGTAGCGGAAATTTCCTCTATCCTGTCCATCAGCAGCGTGGAAACAACCAGCCCCGGCAACACGGGCACACAGTCGCCCACCAGGTTTGTTCCCCGGCCGCGCACGTAGACGGGCATGCGCCTGTCCTGCGCCCAGGCCAGCAGGTCCTGCACCTGCTCCACACACCGGGGCCGGGCGGCAGCGAGCGGGCTGCCCGTTTTCAGGCTGGCATCGGAAGCATAGACATGTAGTTCTTCCGCCGTAACAAGCAGGTCCCCGCCCAGCGTACGGCGTAAAAAATCCATATCCGCAGGTTCGAGCCTGTCCGCGTAGGGTTGGGCATCGGCACTGCGGGGCAGTGGATTAAGAAATGGCGTTTGCGTCATGAGCCCCGCTCCCGGGCAGCTAAAGTGTCGGCCGCGCATGAGCCGGGCAAACCCACTCCGGGCGCCCGGTACGGCACCAGAAAATCGGGTGCGACAGGCGTGGCAACGGCCGGGCAAGCGTGATGTCGTCCGCCCGAAAAAAGTGGCTGCCATGATCCACTCATGGCAGCGCTTTTTCATATTTCCAGGCTCAGGCCCACAGGGCAGTGGTCTGAACCGTACACGTCATTTTCTATCCAGGCATCGCGGATGGCGGGCGCAAGCTCTTGCGACACGAAGAAATAGTCAATGCGCCACCCCACATTCTTGGCACGTGCGCGGGTCTTGTATGACCACCACGAATAGTTATCCGGCGCATCGCCATGCACATGGCGGAAAGTATCCACATAGCCCAGGGCCGTGAAGCGGTCGAGAAAAGCGCGCTCTTCAGGCAGAAACCCCGTGCACTTTTCGTTGGGCTTGGGCCGGGCCAGATCAATGGGCCTGTGTGCTATGTTAAAATCGCCGCAGACCACTATGGGTTTGCTCTTGCGGCACTCTTCGGCATAGGCCAGAAAAGCCTCGAAGTAAGCCATCTTGTAGGGAACCCGCTTGAAGTTGCCTGTGGGTTTGCCGTTTTCATCCAGTTCTTCGGCTCCGCCGTTGGGGAAGTAGCCGTTGAAAAAATGAAAATCCGGATATTCCAGATGCAGCAGACGGCCCTCACCCTGAAATTCCGGCTGCGGCAGTTCGGCACTCCACGAAAGAAAAGGTACACGGCTGAACACGGCTACGCCGGAATACCCTTTTTTGACAGTGCTTGACGCCCAGCGGCTTTCCCAGCCCGCAGGCTCACGCACGTCCTCGTCCAGTTGTTCCGGATGCGCCTTGGTTTCCTGCAAGGCCACCACCTGGGCATCACTGTGCGCAAACCAGTCCCAATCAGCCTTGGCAGAAACCGCCCTCAGCCCGTTGACATTCCAGGATACGAGTTTAAACAGCATAAAACCTCCGGTACCGAGCATAGCCTTGCACGCCCCGCCTCGCAAGAGCTGCCGTCAATGACGCCCCCCGGCGAAGATTGCGCAAACACGCATTTTACTGTAATAACTCAGATGGGTCACATTTATGCCGTGCCGGACTTTCCGGCGCGTAAGCCCACGAAATTTTAGGAGTCGCTTCATGGACATCTTGCCCATTCGCCGTGCCATTCTGAGCGTTACGGACAAAAGCGGCCTTGTGGATTTTGCCACCTTTCTGACTGCCCGCGGGGTAGAGCTTGTCTCTACCGGCGGCACGCAGAAGGCACTGGAGGCGGCGGGCCTGCCCGTCACCGCAGTGAGCACGGTTACCGGATTTCCCGAAATTCTCGGGGGCCGGGTAAAAACCCTGCACCCCAAGATCCATGCCGGAATCCTGGCAAACAAGGACGAAGAATCCCACATGCAGACCCTGTCTGAAAAAGGCATACGCCCCTTTGACATGGTTTGCGTCAACCTCTACGACTTTGCAGGAGCTGTGGAGCGCAAACTCTCCCTTGAAGAAGCCGTGGAGGAGATCGACATCGGCGGCCCCTGTATGCTGCGTGCCGCTGCCAAGAACTTTCACAGCATTCTTGTGCTGCCTTCGCCCCAGTGGTACCCCACTGCCATGGATGAAATGCGCAGCCACGACAATGCCGTGAGCCTGGAATTCCGCCAGACCATGGCCTCAAGAGCTTTTGAAGCCACCTCGCGCTACGACGCCCTCATCACGTCCTATCTGCGCCCGTAACCACCATCAGGCAGGGCGGCCCCGGGCCGCCCTGTTTTTTTCAGCCGTGGCCCGCCAGCATGCGGGCCAGAGCGAAAAGCGCACCATTGCGCCAGGAGCATGATATTTCAAAACCAGAAGGCAATCTGCAAGGGCTGAAACCCAGCCAGCTGGCCGCCCTCAACCGCCTGTTTAACCGCCGTTTTCCGGCGGAAGACGTGTATACGGTGGAGCAGGCGCGCGAACTGGCCCTGCTGTCACGCGCTCTCGGGCGGCAAATAGGCCTGCTCATTGACCGCAAGGGCCGTGTACAGACGGTCATTGTGGGCAAGGCCGGCAGCATCCTGATACCCGAACTGCCCCGAGGCCGCAGCGGCGGCGAGCGTTTGCGCGGCCTTCGGCTGCTGCATACCCACCTGACCCCCGACGGCCTCAGCCAGGAAGACCTGATGGACATGCTCTTTCTGCGCCTGGATGCCGTCATTGTCCTGACTGTCAATCCTGTGGGCGAACCGGTACAGTGGCAGGCGGCGCATCTTTTGCCCACAAACGTCAACGGGCAAGGTTATCATCTGGAACTGCCACGCCCGTGGGACCGCACGGCGGCCCAGATGGTGGGTACGGCCGAAGCGCTGGAAAAAGACCTCTCCCGCCGGGCCGAAAGCAGCCATGAAGCGGAAAACAGGCCCCGCGCCCTGCTTATCTCTGTGGCAGCCCTGCCCCGCATCATGCAGGAGCGTAATCTGGACGAACTGGCCGAACTGGCCCGCACAGCCGGGCTTGCCATAGCCGGGCGCATGGTGCAGCGCGTCCCCCAGGTGAACCCGCGCCTGATCATGGGCCGGGGCAAGGTGGCGGAACTGGAGGTGCTGACCCTGCAGGGTCGGGCGGACACTCTTGTTTTTGATGGTGAACTTTCGCCTGCGCAGCTGCATAATCTGGCAGATATTACCGAGCGCAAAGTCATTGACCGCACCCAGCTTATTCTTGATATCTTTGCCCAACATGCAGTAAGCCGGGCCGGAAAGCTGCAGGTTGAGCTGGCCCAGTTGCGCTATACCCAGCCGCGACTGGTGGGCAAAAACCGCGCCATGGACCGCCTTATGGGCGGCATCGGCGGGCGCGGCCCCGGCGAAACAAAACTTGAAACCGACCGACGCAAAATACGCGAGCGTATGGCCCGCATCCGGAAAGACCTTGAGCGCTTACGCCGCCAGCGTGCCTTCACCCGCGACCGCCGTTCACGCCAGGGCATTCCTCTGGCGGCGCTGGTGGGCTACACCAATGCGGGCAAATCCACCCTGCTCAACACGCTCACCCGCTCTGAGGTCCTGGTGGAAAACAAACTTTTCGCCACGCTTGATCCCACCACACGGCGCTTGCGCTTTCCGGCCGAGAAAGAACTTATCCTGGCGGACACCGTAGGCTTTATCCGCAATCTGCCCAAAGAGCTGATGGACGCGTTTCGCGCCACCCTTGAGGAGCTGGAAGCCGCCCACCTGCTTTTGCATGTGGCCGACGCCTCTCACCCTGACCTGTTGCAGCAGATCAGCGCCGTTGAAACCATTCTGGCAGAAATGGAGCTTGACCGTATGCCCCGTCTGCTCATCCTGAACAAGTGGGACCAGCTTGAGGCCCCGGCCAGGGCTGAACTGGCCGATGCCTTTCCCCATGCCCTGCCCGTGGCTGCCAAAACCGGCGAAGGGTGCAAGCCCTTGCTTGAACAGCTTGAAATGCGCCTGCTGCATCAGGCCACCAACATCGTGACCGAAATATCCCCCAGTCTGAATTAGGGAATTTTTCCCTGATATTGCTCTGGAGACTGCGCGGCAGCTTCCTACATCGCCTGCCTGAACCAGCCACAACATCGCCAATTGCCCGAATCTGCCCAAATAAAATCGCATGCCGGAGGTACAACACCATCCGGCATGCGATTTTTACAGATCAAAAAGGGGCAAACCCCAGAGCACTGCTTCAGATTCTGCTTACACCCTGACTGTTGCCTGCCCTGTTGTCCTGATCCGGAACAGTTTTTTCAGGAGCGGGCTTCTGGGGTGCCGGGGTCTGGGGCGCGGGCTTTTCCGGGGCCGGCGCACCGGAACCTGCTGCATACTGCCGGGCCGTGCTTTCCATCACCGCCTGCCCTACCACCTGCCACTTTTCACCGACCTTGCGCAGCGCAAGCCAGCTTGTCATGCGGGCAGGGGTGGTTACCTGGGCCACGGCGGCATTGGGGCCGATTTCCGTCACCTTGGCATCAGCCAGGCTTTCCGGCACCCAGGGGCAGTCGGGCGTCTGCGCCTCGCGGCACTGGGCCATCAGTTCACCCGTGCTGACGCCACGGTTAAAGTGGCCCTGAAGGCGTGCCTCCATATCCACAATACTGCCGATCAACTGATCTACGCCACCGATGCCCAGCGAACGGCCCAGGCTGTCCAGCAGCCCCAGCGGCGCGTCTTCGCGGGTCATGTTTTTGACTTCGTTGGCGGCAAAGCTTTTGAGGTCAACCTGGGCAAGAAAAGCCGCGCTGTCATTTTTTTTCAGGGCTTCTGCCATATCTTTCAATGTCTTCTGCGGGCCGGATGCAATGCAGGCAGCCAGCAGCCCGGCCATAATCAGAATCAACGGTAAAAAACGGAAGGAACGATTGTCTTTTTTCATATATACCCCTTGGTAAAGGCGAAGCATGCATACAGACGCCGTAATTTCTTATACCCCTTCACACGCGCCTATGCAAAGGGGGGACAGGAAGGCTGCGGGGCTTTTTTTCCTCACGGCGTTCTGCTACACATGGGCCACACGCGGCGCACGGCATTGGACCTGAGGCGCGGCGTCAGGAGGCACTTACATGAAAGTCATTATTATGTGTGGCGGCAAGGGAACGCGCCTGCGCGAAGAAACCTCGGTCAAACCCAAACCTATGGTTGAGATCGGCGGACGGCCCGTGCTGTGGCACATCATGTCCATCTATGCGCGTTTCGGCTTCAAGGACTTTGTGCTGCCCCTGGGCTACAAAGGCCAGGTCATAAAGCAATATTTTCACGATTATAACATCCGCAACACAGATTTTACCGTTGATCTGAAAAGCGGGGCCATCACCACATATCCCAGCCATATAGAAGACTGGCGCGTCACCCTGTGCGATACGGGTGAAGAAACCCTCAAGGGCGGACGCCTCAAGCGTGTGGCCAAGTATATCGATACCGACCGTTTCATGGTCACCTATGGCGACGGTGTGGCGGATATAGACCTGAACAAACTTATAGAATTTCACAAACAGTCCGGCAGCATAGGAACATTTACCGGCGTGCGTATGCCCTCACGTTTCGGCACTGTGCGTACCGATAATCAGGGCAGGATACTCTCCTGGGAAGAAAAGCCCGTGCTGGATGAATACATCAACTGCGGTTTCTTTGTCTTCAAGCGCGAGTTTCTGGACTACCTCAGCGAAGATGAAAACTGCGACCTTGAAAAAGAACCCCTGCAGCGGCTGGCGGCAGAAGGGCAGCTTTCCATGTATCCACATCCCGGCCAGTGGCAGTGCATGGATACCCTGCGCGACTCCATAAAGCTCAACGAAATGTGGGATTCCGGCCGTGCATTCTGGGTATAAACCCTCTTGACGTGCAAGCGGCGCCGCCTGCATGGCCCGCCGGGCTGTGCAGGCCCCGCACCCGGCCTGTCCTGCGCTGCATATGCGCGGCTGCGCGCGGATACAGCAAGAAATTATTGTGAGGAACACATATGTTTGCCAATGCATATAAGGGACGCCGGGTTTTCGTAACCGGGCACACGGGTTTCAAAGGTTCCTGGATGGCCGCGTGGCTAAGCCAGCTCGGTGCTGTGGTGGGCGGTTTTTCCGACGATGTACCCACCGAACCTTCTCACTATGCCGCAATGAATCTGGGTGCGCACCTTGAGGCCGACCTGCGCGGCGACATACGCGACCGCGATGCTGTGGTGCGCGCGGTGCGCCAGTTTCGCCCGGATGTGGTTTTTCATCTTGCCGCCCAGGCGCTTGTACGCAAGTCCTATGATGATCCGGCCCTGACATTTGAGGCCAACATGATGGGAACCCTCAATGTGCTGGAAGCTGTGCGCGCCTGCCCGGACGTGAGCGCGGCCGTGATGATAACCTCTGACAAGTGCTACAGAAATGATGAATGGGTTTGGGGCTATCGTGAAACCGACCACTTGGGCGGGCACGACCCCTACTCTGCCTCCAAGGGCTGCGCCGAAATCATCGCTCACTCCTATTTTGAAAGTTTTTTCAAGGATGGCCCTGCCTGCGCCACGGTTCGGGCGGGCAACGTCATCGGCGGCGGCGACTGGGCCGTTGACCGCATCGTGCCCGATTGCGCCCGTGCCTGGGCTGCGGGACAGGCAGTGCAGATACGCAGCCCCTGGGCCACCCGCCCCTGGCAGCTCGTGCTTGAACCCCTGTCCGGCTATCTGTGGCTGGGCGCACGCCTGCTGCTCGGCCAAAACAACCCCTTTGACCTGCGCGGTCAGGCCTACAACTTTGGCCCCGCCGCTGACGTCAACAATACGGTGGCCGAGGTGGTGGACGCCCTGGCCCTGCACTGGCCCGGCTTTGCCAGTGAAATGGACAAGGCCGGACAGGCGGGCATGAAAGAATGCACCCTGCTCAAGCTCTGCTGCGACAAGGCCCTTGCCCACCTGGGCTGGAAGGCCACCCTCAACTTTGAGGAAACCATCCGCTATACTGCCGAATGGTATCATTGCTTCTATCAGGGCGTTGGCGGCAAAAAACCGCAAAACATGCTGGATTTCACCCTTGGGCAGATCGCAGCCTACGTCAATGCCGCCGAACAGCGCGGCCAGCTCTGGATAAAGTAGCATGAACGCCCTCGAAACCGTGGCCCGGAATGTGGGCATTGACGGGGCACTGCTGCAATCACTGGGAATAATTCCCACACCCGGCGGACCGGTGCTGCACATGCTGCGCCCCGGTTCCGCCCTGCTGCCGGACTTCAGTAAGGGATTCGGTGAAGTATACTTTTCAGAAGTCCTGCCCGGCCACATCAAGGCCTGGAAGCGTCATACCCGGCAGGTGCAGCACTTTGCCGTACCCACGGGACTACTGCGCATTGTGCTTTACGACGGCCGCCCGGATTCCCCCACCGAGGGCGTCGTGTGTGAACTGGCCCTGGGCAGGCCGGAAAACTATTTTCTCCTGCGTATTCCCACGGGCGTATGGTACGGCTTTGCCGCCATGGGTGATGCCCCGGCGCTCATCTGCAACTGCGCGGATATCCCTCACGATCCCGCCGAGGGACAGCGCCTGCCCGTGGACGATCCGTCCATTCCCTATTGCTGGAAAATGGAAAAGGCATAATCATGAATTACGGCAATCTGCTGCGGGCTGCCTGGCAAGGGCGGTCCGCCGATGCCCCGCGGCTCTCGGCTGCCGGGCATTTCCAGGCATGGTGGCAGGCCTGCCGCCCGCCTTTTCTCATCACCGCGGCCATACCCGTCACCCTGGCCCTGTCCTTTGCCTTTCGCCTCCAGGGGCAGATTACTCCCCGCCAATGGCTGATATACGCCCTGCTTCTGCTGGGCTGCTTTCTGGGCCTGACCATCGCCAATTTTGCCAATGACCTGTTTGACCATATCCTTGGCGTGGATGGCGGTGACAATATCGGCGGCTCGCGTGTGATACAGAGCGGCTTTATCAGTCCCCGCCAGCTCTCCGTGGCGCTTCTGCTGCTTGCCCCGGCCACCCTGGCTGTAGGCGGCCTGCTGGCCACGCTGGCGCCAGCCGGCCTGCGGCCCGGCCTGTGGCTTGTAAGTATTTTTGCCGTCGCCTCGGCCATCTTTTATGTGGCTCCGCCCATACGTTACGGACACAGGGCGCTTGGCGAGCTTTTTGTATGCCTGAACATGGGCGTCATCATGGTCAGCGCCAGCGCTGCCCTGCTGCTTGAAGGATTTGACCCGCGCAGCCTGGCTCTGTCGCTGCCTGTGGGTCTTATGGTGGCGGGAGTGCTCTATTACCAGAGTCTGCCTGAAATCGAGACAGACCTGGCCGCAGGCAAGCATACACTTGCCAACAGGCTGGGCAAGGACAAGGCCGCCCTTGTTTTTCGCCTGTGGTGGCCCGCTGTGTGGATTTTGCTGCTCAATCTGTGGGCTGCTGGCCTGGCCGGATGGCCCGTGGCTCTGACCCTGCTTGGCCTGCCTTTTTATCTGCGGGCCTGCCGCCACATAAGTGATGCAGGAACAGGCGACTGGCTGCACCTGGATTCATTCGGCCACCTTGTGCGCACGTGTTACCTGCTGAGCGGTGCCGCGCTTATTGCGGGGGTAGCCCTGTAATCGGCACGGTAAAAAATCTCCAAACCGGAAAGCATGAATGCCCGGAAAGTCTGTTTTGGCAGAGCTTCCGGGCGTTCATGCAAATGGGACAGGAATGAAAAGACTGCCCGAAATTTTCCGACGCACCTCACTGCCGCAGCGAGGCGGCTTTTTTCCATAGGCGAAACTGCCGCATCTCCGAAAGCGCCAGACCTGCCAGCGTCAGCACGGTTCCCATCCCGGCCATCCAGGTGATGCGTTCATCCAGTATGAGAGCGGCTGTAATAACCGTCACCACAGGAACAAGATATATGTAGACGCTGCTTTTCACCGCCCCCAGACGCTTGATGGCAAACGTCCAGGCCACAAAGCACAGGGCCGAGGCTCCAAGACCAAGAAAGGCCATGTTGCCCCAGTTCACGACCTGGGCAAAGCGTTCCAGCCCCCAGTGGAACTCCATAAAAGGCAAACTGGGGAGCATGAAAACCAGCCCATAAAAAAAGCAGCGGCGCGTTACCTGAAGGCTGTTATAGCCAAAAGCCAGAATTTTACGCGTAAGGATGGAATAAAACGACCAAGCAAGCCCGGCCAGCACAGCCAACAGGTCTCCCAGCGGATTGAGTTGCAGGCTGGCGCTGCCGCTGAAGCTTATGAGCCCTATACCCAGAATGGCTGCCGTGAAGCCCAGAAAAAAGTTAAGCCCCGGCTTTTCGGCCGCCAGCAGCCAGAACGACAACAAGGCCGTGAAAAACGGCGACACAGCCACAATAACGCCCACGTTAGAGGCAAAAGTGTAGGTAAGCGCGATATTTTCAAGCAGAAAATAAAGCGTTACTCCCGCAAGCCCCGCTCCTGCAAAAAGCCATTCCTGCTTTTTATCATCCAGCCGCAAAGCGCGGGGACAAGCCAGCCACAGGGCGACAAAACCCAGACTGAACCGGAAAAAAAGAATTTCAACAGGGCTGAAGTCGCGCAACAGAACCTTGGTGGAAATGAATGTTGCACCCCAGACAAGAATGCAAAGCAAAGCCGCCAGATGGCCAACAGAATTTTTTTTGTCAGACATGGAGCCACCGTTGTTAAGTGTAGACTGTTGCGCCTTCGACATACCTGAATGGGTGCAGGCAGGCCTTTTGAACCTGTGCGTCGCCCCGAAAGCAGGGCATAAGACCCTGCGGAGTGTTTGTTCTGCCGTATGCCAGACACGGCGGAACGGCAATGAGCGCCCGCCGGGCATGTTCGCGCAGCATGTGTCACGACAAAAGGACTCCGTTCCTTCGGCATGCTGATAAAAAACCCCTCCGGCCCGCCATGCTTACCACGGTGGAATGGAGAGGCGGTGCGGGTTTGCACCACGCACGAAGACCCTTTACTGCTGCGCTACATCTGTTTTTTTTTACAGTCGGCGAGGCCCAGTTCCATAAGGCGCTCAAGCAGCTGGCCGAAATCAAGGCCGATGGTTCTGGCCTCGCGCGGTACAAGACTGGTGGCGGTCATGCCGGGCAAGGTATTGACCTCCAGCAGGGTAAGGCTGTCGTCCGGCCCGAGGATAAAGTCTGCCCTGCTGTACCCCCTGAGGCCAAGCGCCCTGTGTGCGGCGAGGGTCAGTTCCTGTACACGTGCGGTCAGTTCGTCACCAATGGGGGCCGGGCATAGCTCGCGCGCGCCGTCCTGTTCGTACTTGCTCTCGTAGTTGAAAAAATCCCCGGCTACCGGCTCAATAAGGATGGGCGGCAGAGGATCTTCGCCCAGAATACCGCACGTCACTTCACGGCCCGGCAGCACGGGTTCCATGATGACTTCTTCGCCCGCAGCGAATATCTGGCCCATAATATCGTCAAGCTCGGCACGGTTGCGCGCGCGGCCGAGGCGCAGTGAGGACCCCCCTGTATTGCTCTTGACAAACAGGGGATATGGCAGCCGGGGCTGCCAGTCTTTTCCGGGGAACGCGGGCACAAAGTCCCAGTCCGCCGTGGGCAGGCCCGCCCGGCGAAATATCTGTTTCGCCGCGCACTTGTTGAGCGCCAGGAAAGAGCCTGCGGGACCGGCCCCCTGGTAGGGGCAGCCCACCTGATCCAGCATGGCCTGCACAAGGCCATCTTCACCCGGAGCGCCGTGCAGGTTGATGAGGGCGAAATCATGCTGCTCGGCGGCGGCAAGCAGACCGTTAAAATTTTCAAGAAGGTCAAAAAATGTCACCTCATGACCACGCGCCTCCAGGGCAGGAACCATGGCCCTTGCGCCGTTCAGTGATACCTGCCGTTCAGGAGACCAGCCGCCCGCAATCAAAAGAATCTTCATTCAGTGTCCATCCCAGTTGCTCCGAAAGAGCGTTTTCAATATTTTTTCCCTGGCGGAAGGCGGCGCAAATACTTTCACGCGCCGCCTCACTGTGCCCATAACGGCCCAGCAGGTCGTCATACCTTTCTTCCAGACTGACGCAGGCGTCATGTCTGACTCTTTTATCGGCATACATCACAAAAAACGGCAGCGCACAGATGCCTCGCCCCGCAGGCAGGTCCCAAGGCCACCAGACATGCATCATGACACCCTGTGCCACAGCATAGTTGCCTGTTTCGGCCACGGCCCAGGCAGCGCCCACCTGGGCATGGCTGCCGCCATGACGCACACAGTACGTTTTGGCGATATCGTGCAACAACCCTCCGGCACGCACTTCAGACACATTGACGTCAAAACCCGACGCGGCCGCGCGCGCGGCCAGGGTAGCCGCAATATGGGCCACAAGGAACGAATGCCGCCGGATGTTGGGCAGCATGTCGTATTTATCCCACAAGGCAAAGCATGCCGCATCGTCAGGTACGCTGCGGGACCGGGCGGGATCCCCAAGCTCCTGCAACTGCGGCAGATCAGCCAGCGGCCGCCGTATCCGGGGAAACTCGGACTGTGATGAACACTTCATCCGTAAAGTATGCCACCCAGCAGGCGCGATGGCAAGAAAAGCCACAAGGCACATATGGTTACGCCCCCCAAAAAAATGCGCCCGGCGCTCAAGAGAACGCCGGGCGATTTGCGGGCACACAACCGCAAATACTCACTTTCGGATGACTGCTCCGACCCTGTGCCGGGCAGCACGAAAGCGAGCCATTACCGGGGACACCCCGGCAGCGGCGGCTCACCCATCTCCGGTATATCGCCGGATACACCGGAGCGGGCCTGTTGACGAAACAGGCGGCCACGGTGGGGAACCCCCACATTCACTTCATCGGTAGATGAAATAATAACTTGAGAGAACAAGGAACTCGGAAAGCGGCAGTCCCTGCACTGAAAAGACCGGTATGCATTGTTTTTTCCGGAGCACTCCCCGGCACTGCCGCGCAGCAATCCTGCCGGGCAGGTGTCGCGCATGGCTGCCCGGCATGCCGGTTTATCACAAAAGCATCTGATTTTTTCAAATATTCCGTAAACGGAACATCAGGCAAACGGCATGGGTATATTCGCGTCATCCCCTGTCGTGACAGCAAGGCTGATAGCTTCGTGTAGTACCGGCCGCTTCAAGACCCCTGCCCGGCGTTCACACCGGAAGGGCGGGCCTTGCCGCCTTTGCCGGAAGCAGCGCTTTTTTCCGGCCGCCCCCGTGCAGCGGCCTTGCCTGCCGCAGCTTCGGACTTTTGCACGAGATCGGCCAGGGCAAGAATGGTATTGGCATAGACCGTGGACCGGTTATAGGTCATGAGCACCTTGTGCTGCTGCGCGCGGCTTATGCCGGGCTTCCAGCCATGCCGTACCAGATAGTTGGACAGGCTTGCCACAGCATCCGGCACATGAAACAGGTCAACCTTGCCGTCATCGTCACCGTCCGCTCCATACGCCGCGATATTGGAGGGCATGAACTGACACAGGCCGACCGCCCCATAAATGGAGCTGGGCAGGTACTGGGGATCAAGATCATCCTGCAGGATATGGCGCACAAGAGCCCGTACTTCTTTATAGGCCCAGTCGGCACGTTTCGGCATGGTTTCCTGCAGCCAGTCCATGTGTTCTTCATAGCCCGGCATACGCGGCAGCCATTGATCGATTTGCGAAGGATCACGGCTCACGGCCATACTAGCCAGGGTGTAAAGGGCGTTTTCCGGCACATCAGCCAGCACCTTGCCAAGGCGCGTTTCCACAAAAAGCAGAGACACTGCCACGGACGAAGGGACCCCGTAGCGGGCCTGGGCCTGACTGAACGCCTGTTTATGCTCGGCAATGAACGCGCGGCACAAGCGGGCATTCTGTTCCGTTACGACCCCTTTGTAGTAGGTTGTGGACGTGGGCTTGGCGGAAGGAGGCCGGGGCATGAAACGGCTTTTGTAAAGCTCAAGCATTTTGCGGCCCATAGGTGACTGACTGGGCGTAGAGGCCAGCGTACCCAGCAGGGCGTCTACCCGCGGTCCGGAAAGCCCATCGGCGGCAAGCCGCATGGCCAGCGGCAGCCAGACCGGGGCCATGGCAGACGTACCCGCCTCCGAGACATTTTCGTTGCCGGGTAGTTCCGGCTGCGCCTGGAGGCCGGGACGAACGGGGGAGAGGTCTCCCCCGCCGCTCCGGCCAGTTACCGCTTCGCCCGTTGCGGGCAAATCGTGGCCGGCAACCTTGCCCGGAACGACCCCATGGGCCGGACCGGCGCTTTCAGGTTCTGAAACCGGCTGGGTATGCGCGCCGCCGCAGGCGGCCACGAGCATGCCGCAGACCAGACAGCATATCAGGCTGACCGTTCTGAACGTGGCTAAAGAAGCTTTTCCGGCCAGCGTTATGGTCATGTTTATAAGTCCTGAAATACCCACACCACCCGGCCCAGCAAACGTCTGGTCAGCAGGTCGGGGGTGAGTGTTGTTTCGGGGAAGTTCGCAGAATCAGAACGCAGCACATACCCGTCCTGCGCACTGTTCAGGAACAGACGACGAAGAATCACGCCTTCGTTGGGCGCAAAAAGTGCATACACGCGGCCGGAAATCACGTCCCTGTCCATAGTGTCCACACCAAGGTGTGCGTCGGACATAATAGTGGGGGTCATGTTGGTTCCACGCATGCGCAGGACAGCAAGGCTGTCTTTCATATAAGAATGCGGCAGGGAAATTTTTCCCGCCACTTCAAGGGACGGGCGTGGCTGCTCGTCATCATAATCGCAATTCATGTGATAAACAGAAACCACAGATCCCCTTGCAAGAGTATCGCCGTAGTGGGCGGCGTTTTCCGCAAGCGCCGCAGGCGCATCCTGCGGCATGTACCCCTGCTCGGTACGCAGGTACATGGGCCCTATGCCCTGCTTGAGCCAGTCGGGATTAAGCCCGAACTTCTCAAACAGCTTCATAAACCAGTCGCCGGGAACGGAATTGCGGCGCTTGGCATCTGAGATGCTCGACTGGCGTATATCCAGCACCTCGGCCAATTCCACCTGAGTGCGGCTGTTTGTCGCCAGTTTGATACGTTCGTATATTTCTGCAAAGGCAGGCATGATCTTGAACTCCATAATGCGGACAAGCCGCATCATCAATGTTGAGGATTAAGAAGAGGCGCTTCGTTGGCCAGCACCATCTTGCTGTTCTCCTTGAGAGATTTGCGCATGGCCTCCAGCCAGCGTTGGTACGCATAGAACTGAGGCGCCTTATTATAGGATTGGGCGTAGATGGATGCGGCGCTGGCGTCGCCTTCACCGCGTTTTATCTGAGCCTCGCGCGCGGCTTCAGCCAATATAACTGCACGTTGACGGTCAGCGTCGGAACGGATACGCGTGGATTCTTCCTCGCCTTCGGAACGGTACTGCTTGGCCTGGCGCTCACGCTCCGCCCGCATGCGCCCGAAGATGGCACGCTGGTTTTCCGGCGGCAGGTCGGTGCGTTTTATACGCACGTCCAGCACTTCAACACCGTAACTATGCATCAAGGCTGAAACCTTGTTTGTCACTTCCTTCATGATGGCCGCACGGTGGGAGGAGACAACCTCGGTGAGGGTGTATGCGCCCACCAGCGCCCGCAGCTGGGAGTAGACAACGTCGTCAAGCCGCGCCTGCGCTCCAGGTATGGTGCGCATGGTACGGTAAAATTGCAGGGGATCGATAATTTTCCAGCGGGCGTAGTTGTCAAGCACAATGGCTTTCTTGTCTACCGTAAAGGCTTCACGCGAGCGGGCTTCGTAATCCAGCACCCGCGAATCAAAATACACCACGTTCTGGATAAAAGGCATCTTGAAATGCAGGCCGGGGCCATACACCCTGTCCAGGGGATCGCCCAGCTGAAGCACAAGAGCCGTTTGCGTCTGATGGACAGTAAAAAAGCACTGGCTACCCACCACAACGATCAGCAGCAGCACGATGACAGCCGGCAGAGGATTGGTACGCATTATTTTCTCTCCAACGCCTTGGGGGCAACAGGGGCGCCCAGGCTGGGCAGATTCAGATAAGGCAAGGCACGGGATGCCGCCGGGGCATCCATAAGCACTTTTTCATCAGCACCGGCAAGAATATCTTCCATAGTTTCATAGTAAAGACGCTGCTCGGTGACCTTGGGGGCCTTGCGGTGTTCCGCGCTCAGGGCGTCAAAACGGGAGGTTTCACCCTCGGCTGTGCGCACGCGCACAGCATGATACGATTCTGCCTCGTTGAGCATGGCCGCCGCCTGGCCTCGTGCCTTGGGCAGCAGTTCGTTGCGGTAGGCTTCGGCCTCGTTGATGATGCGGCTCTTGTCTTCTCTGGCGCTGGCAACGTCCTTGAAGGCATCAATGACTTCCTGCGGGGGGTGCACGTCCTGCAACTGTACGGCCAGCACCTGGATGCCCGCACCGTAGCGGTCCAGAATGGTCTGCAGAAGCTGTGTGGCCTCGCTCTGGATTTTCAGCTTGCCGTCAGTGATGGCCGAGTCGATCTGGCTATTGCCGATGACCTCGCGCATGGCGGCCTCGGCGGCATTGCGCACAAGAGCCGTGGGCGCGCTCACGTTAAACAGATACTGTACCGGATCACCGATCTTGTACTGTACACTGAACTGCACATTGACGATATTTTCATCGCCGGTGAGCATGGACGCTTCTTCAGAGACCGTGCGCACCTGCCCCTGCTGAAATGTGGTGCTCTGCCCCACGGAGCGAAAACCCACCTCACTGCGCAGCACCTGGGTAACCTGCGGTTTGTACACGCTTTCTATGGGGGCAGGCCATGCGTAATGAGGACCGGGACCTTCGGTGCGGTTATACTTGCCGAAGCGCAGCACCACGCCCTGCTCGTCGGGATTAATGATGTAAATACCCGAAAGAAGCCACAGCCCCACCACCGCCAGACCGATCAGAAAAAAGGCCTTTCCATTGGGAAGGTTCATCTGCGACAGTTTTTTCAAGGGATTGTCATCCCCTCTGCCCCGACCGTTAAAAGGAGTACGCCGCGCCCGTGGGGGCTGCCGGTCCTGCCCTTCATCGTTGTCAGGCTCAGTGTTGCGGGGCGGCTTGGGGGGAGGATTGGCCCCCTGCTGCCGTTGCCTCTTTTCCTGTAGCTTGTCCCAATCCCAATTCATGACGGAGGTTTACCTTTTTTTTGATTCGCGACATGATTTCAGCCGATCATGACTGAAAAATGTTTGCGATTTTAATATGTGTGAAGAGATAAAAATAGGGCATGAATGCGGTGTGGTCAAGAACGCCAATGCTTCCGTGGTAAACAAGTGCATACTAAACAAGATACAGCATATCCACCGTCAAGCCTGCCCGGTACTTCACCGGCAGCCCTGTCTTGTTCATCATCTGCTTCCGCTCGACTTCCCTAACTACTTCATATCATGAAGTATGAAGCACAAATACAGGGGTCAACGGCATACATTTTAGAGTATTCCAGAGACTGCAGGGCTTTGCAACTTCTTTTTTATTTTCATATGCGGTCCACTCAAAAAATGTATATTCCTCTATTTTTATGAGCAATATAGGAAAATATTGCATCAAAAGCGGTATAAAAACAAAAAACTGTTCACAACGCCTGTGCATTCTTTCGGATGCATCCGCTGCAGGCCTGATTTCTGGCCGTGCCGGGCTATGGCCCAAATGGGCATTGCCGGCACGGCTTGCACGCCAATAAAATATCTGATCGTCCTGAGCGATTTTCAGATTTTCCGTAAAACTGTACTCGATAAATATTTTTTCGCAAGAACATGAAAGACGAGGCTGTAGCGATAAAAACACTCATTACCATAAAGACTGAGGTAAACCGTGACTGTACGCACTGACAAAAAATACCCAAAGACGCTCTGCCTCAGTCTGGGCAAGCAGCGCACAGATAGAAAATATGGAAATATGAACATCAGCTTTTATCACAGGGAAAAACAGGCGCACGGACGTGAGGGAAAACCTGTCCGTTTTGCCGGACAGTCCCCGGGCCGCATGGCGACTGAAGAAACAGGCAGCGCAACCATGTGTGCAGGGCGAGTCTGCTTTGGATGTTACGGCAGAAAAAATTGTGGACGAAAACAGCAATAGTGCTTCGGCCATTGTGCGGGCATTTCAGGTGATCATGCACCAGAGGTCGCGAAAAAGGTACGCTCAGAGCGCACAGACCCGGCAGTGGCGCGAGCAGGGTGCGGGGCTGAATCTGTGCAGGCAATGGGGCCAGAGGTATGGCCGGGCAGATTTTGCGCCGCATCCCGGTGACCAAAGAAACTGGTCCATCGCAGCACTGAAAATACCGCGTGGGAAAGAAGCGGCAAACGCGCGACGCCTGGGCCTCAAGGCTGAAGATGCTGTTACGCAGAACAAAGGGTTTCTTCAGGAAGACAGGCCGGCCGTAGGCACATGGCTGCCCTGAAAAGGCTCTTTATGCCGCTGGCTCAGGGACCATTAAAACCAAGCCCTAGTAAACCAGCTGCACCACAGCACCGGAATGCGCATCGACGCTGGGGCTGCGCAACTTGGCTCCTGCCAGCGGAACCACCCTGACCACCTCCACCACGTCGGCCTGAACGGCAAAACCTGGGGCATAGGCCAGAGAATCCTGGCGGACGGGATCATGCCCGCCCTGCCAGAGCAAAAGCCCGAAAAACAGCGCACAGCCCGCCAAAGCAGTGCTTAACATAATATAAGGAATACCGGCGGAACCGACTGTCTTGTTCATGACTTCTCCTTACGGCAGTTTTTACCGCCGCTGTGTGCCTGTCATGAACAAAGCAAGATATGTGCCGTCGCTGGCGCTGGAGGGCTTCACGGTCGCCTGCCAGCCGCCAGGAAGTCATCTGGCAGACGCCTGTCAGCCATCTGGCGGCATGCACCGGTGGATTGACGTCACACCGCAAAAGCCGTGGGCACGGCGGGATAATCGTATTTACCGGGGCTGGCCGGGCTGGGCATGCCGCATTGCTTATTGAACTGCGGCAGCCCTTGATCTGCCCTTAAACTTCGCTGATGATGGGTACAACCACGGGGTCGCGCTCCAGCACACGGCGGAAAAAACGCCGCAACGAAGATCGGATGCCCTCCTGCATGCGATTGAGCTGCCCCGGGCGAGCGGCCTCTATCTCATCCAGCACAAGGCACTTGGCATCTTCGAGCAGATGGCTGTAATGCTGCTCGAACACAAAGCCCTTGGAGATCATTTCCGGCCCGTGCAGTACACTGCCCGTTTCAGAGTCTACCACCAGCACCACGATAACCATACCCTCGTCGCCAAGGATCCGGCGCTCGCGCAGTACGGCATAGCCCACGTCGCCAACGCCCTTGCCGTCCACAAGGGTGCACTCCACAGGCACTTTCTGCTCAAGCCTGAAAGAATCTTCCAGCAGGGTCAGGGGCTGCCCGTCTTCCAGCAGAACGACGTTTTCTTCTTTTACCCCACACTCCACGGCCAGACGCCCGTGCTTGACCAGATGCTGGTATTCGCCGTGTACCGGCACAAAAAGTTCCGGCCTCACGGCCTCGAACATTTCACGCAGTTCTTCGCGCTGGGCATGCCCCGAAGCATGAATGGCATGCACGCTTTCATACAGCACTTCCGCGCCGATGCGGTACATTTCGTTAATAAGCTTGGCTACGGCCTTGGCATTGCCCGGGATCATGCGCGAACTCATGACCACCGTGTCGCCCTTGCGCACTTCAAGCTGCCTGTGACCGCCGAGCACCATGCGCGACAGGGCCGACAAAGGTTCGCCCTGCGCCCCTGTGACCACCAGAACGATCTGGTTGTCGGGCAGATCGGGAACACCGTTATGCGCATTGAAAAAAGAGGGCGGCAATTTGGCGAAACCCAGATCCCGGGCCATCTCGATATTATTGGCCAGTGATTTGCCGCTTATGACGACCGTGCGCCCGTATTCGCGTGCAAGGTCGAACACTTCCTGTATTCTTTGGATATGGCTCGAAAAAAGTGTAATAACGATACGGCCTTCTGCGCTGGAAAAAATCTTTTCCAGCGAGTCCTTCACTTCCCTTTCCGTAAGGGAGCGGCCGTCACGCATGACGTTGGTGGAGTCTGAAAGTAACAGACGCGCGCCCTGCGGGCCTGCAAAGTTGCTGAAGACATCAAGGTCCGTGCCTGTACCATCCAGGGGATGCGGGTCAATCTTGAAGTCGCCGCTGTGCACGACGCGGCCCACAGGGGTTTCCACCCCCAGTCCGAAGCCTTCGGGAATGGAATGACAGACCGGAAAAAAGTGAAACGTCAGATCGCCCAGGGGCAGAACCGTCCGGGCGTCCACCGGGCACAGTTCCACCCAGTCAAGAATTTCCCGCTCACGCAGCTTGTGCTCCACCAGGGCAAGGGTAAAACGCGAACCGTAGATGCGTGTACCTTTAAGCTCGGGCACAAGCCAGGGCAAGGCCCCGATATGGTCTTCATGGCCGTGGGTGAGCACGATGCCGAGCAGTTTGTCTTTGATGGCGCTTACCGCGCCAAAATGCGGGATGACCACGTCCACGCCCAGATGGGCGTCGTCGGGGAACATGAGTCCACAGTCCACCATGACCACGCCGCCGGCGGTTTCCCACAATTGGCAGTTGAGGCCGATTTCTCCAAGGCCCCCCAGGGGCGTGATGGTAAGGTAGGGTTCTTTCATTCCTCTATCGCTTGTGCTTGGGCGCGAAGCCGTTTACCGGTCGCGCCGCATCAGGTCAGGTTTAAATTCGCCCATGGCCACATACAATTGGGACAGGGCTGTAAGATAGTCGGCCTTGGCGCCCGTAAGCGAAGCCTGGGCCGAAGTAAGTTTGGATGAGGCGTCCAGCACGTCAAAGTTTGTGCCCACCTGCTCCTGGTAGCGGGCCAGAGCCACATTATACGCCTCGGTGGCCTGCTCTACGGCCTTTTCCGCCACATTGATGCGCTTTTCCGCTTCATGCACGGCAAGAAGCTTGGACTTGATGTCGTAACCAACATTGAGCTTCAGGTTTTCGGCCTCATAGCGCATCTTGGTTACAAGCCAGCCGGCTTCCTTGTCGGCATAATAGGTCGTGCCCCACTGAAAAGCGTTCCAGGTGGCACGCGCGCCCACTTCCCAGGTCTGTGTGCGGGAACCTCTGGCGCCGTCTTTCTGAAGATCAGGGGTATTGCCGCTCTGGGTTACATTATAATAGGCCTCAACCTGCGGGTAGTAGTCGCTCTGCACGGCCTGCTGGCTTTTGCCCGCAATTTCCACAGATTTTGCGGCCATATAGATGTCCGGCCGTTGCCGGTATGCCGCTTCGAGGCATTGCTCAAGGGAGCGTGTGAACGGCACATGGGCCAGCTGCCCCGTATATCCCACCCCCGCCGTGGCCGAAAAGCCCAGCAGGGTGTTCAGCTTTGCCAGGCTTGTGTCTCGGCTGTTTTCAGCCTTGATCACCGCATTCTCAGCCTGCCGCACATCCACTTCGGCCTGCAGTACATCCAGACGCGGGCGAAGTCCCACATCAAAAAAAGCCGTGGTGATGCGGAGCTGGTCGCGCAAACGCGCAAGGGCGTCACGTTCACTGCGCACACTTTCGTCATATCGCAAGAAATTCAGAAACTGGGTCTGCACCTGCTCTGTCATGGCAAGCTCGGCATTGCGCAATGCCGCCTTGTCACTATCGGCCTGCAAGGCCGCTTTCTGGTAATTTGCCAGCAGGCGAAACCCCTGAAAAACCGGCTGAGAAACTTCCACGCCCCAACTGTATGTACCCATTTTGGGCGGGTCGGTGTTGCGCACGGTGCTGTCTCTTTCCTGCTTGGCAACCGAGTATGTCATGCCAAGCCTGGGACCAAAGGCTCCCCGGGCAGACTTGCGGCTTTCTTCAGATGAGCGGCCCTGCGCCTCCTGCGAACCCAGACTCGGATTATGCTCCAGAGCCTGATTCACCGCATCCAGCATGGTGATGCCGCGTACGCCGCCAGGCTGGCCGCCCGTGGCTTCTGCCCCTGCTCCATTCTGGCCGCCAAGGCTGCGCTGCCCTTGAAAAAGGGGAACCGCAGCCCCGGATGCCGTATTACGGCTTGCAGCAGCGGAAGAGGTACAGAGAAAGACAGCCAGAATAACAAGAGAAAGAGCAGACGAGCGAATCACTGAAACCGCCGTTCTTGAGAAAGTGGCACGCGCCTTCAGACAGGCGCATGGAGAGGACGAACATCGCATGGCTCTTCATACAACGCCCGGCACAGCATTGGCAATACAGCCCTGCCCGCCTTTATCCCCACCCCTGTGCTCTCGTGGCCCATATCGCCAAAGGCGCGTCAGACCCTGCTTTTCCTTATGACGTCCTGATATATATCCTATTGAAAATAAAAAATAAATATAAATTATGCATTCGCATTTACGGCAATATATTTTCAAAAACAACCATCTTATAGGAATTCTTGCAGTTCGCCGGAAAAGCTGAAAGAAAGCAACCGCAGCGTACCGGAGCATACGCCGGAACCTCGCCGGCGTCACCGGGCCTCAGAAATATCCATAAATTTTGACAGGTCAGCGCGCCTTAAAACCTGAAGCAAGACTGGCCGCCAGCCGCACTGCCGGTCTGGTTGCCAAAAACCTGCCTTTATATAAGATGACGTGTCGCGCACAGCCTGCGGCTCTCCCCAGGCCGGATGCGCGTGGCGCTGACGGCAAGGCGGCTCCTTTCCGGCGGCAGGCCCCTCTGCCGCCATCCCCCGCAGCATGGCCCGCACCAGGAGGCATTGCGCGGGCAAGCACGACTCAGGGGGCGCAGCGAACCGGAAAGACAGTCGAAAAGAAGACCGGACTTGACGAAAACCCCTGGCGGGTGCATTCCCTCAGCGGGCGATAAAATCCCCGTCCAAAGCGGATCAGGGGCAAAAGGTCTAAAAAAAATCTTGAAAATTTGCCCCACTCGTTGCATTCTCCGCCCCAGAGCCGTATGCGACTGTGGCGGCGCTGCCGTCATGGCCGGCGCTTTTTTGCGCCCTGCGTTCCGGCACTACTTGCGGCGATTTGTGAAAACCAAGGCTGCTGCGCACTTATGGAGAACCTTATGGAATTCAGCTTCTTTTCAATGATTGCCCAGGCAAGCCTGGTGGCCAAGGCGGTTCTGGCGCTTCTGGTGGTCATGTCCATCACCAGCTGGGGCCTGATGATTCAAAAGTTTTTTGCCCTCAGCGCCGCCAACAACAAGGCGCTTGAAGGCACCACCGGATTCGAGAAGGCCCCCAACCTGCGCGAAGCCGTGCAGTCGCTGGGGTCTGACCCGTCCTCTCCCCTTTACTACATCGCCCATCAGGGTGTGCTGGAATTTAACCGCTCCAAAGAGCTGGGCAACAGCAGTGAAGTCGTGGTGGACAACGTTCGCCGCGCGTTGCGCCAGGGTGTAGGCAGTGAACTGTCGCGTCTGCAGCGTTCGCTCTCCCTGCTGGCCACCACGGCCAATACCGCTCCCTTTATCGGTCTTTTCGGCACTGTCTGGGGCATTATGAGTTCCTTTCACTCCATCGGCATGCTCAAGTCCGCCTCGCTGGCCACGGTAGCCCCGGGCATTTCAGAAGCGCTGGTGGCTACCGCCATCGGTCTGGCCGTAGCCGTTCCCGCCACCATCGGCTTCAACGTCTTTATGGGCAAACTTTCGCAGGTGGACACCCTGCTGGTGAACTTTGCGGGCGTTTTTCTGAACCGCGTCCAGCGCGAGCTTAACGCCCACCGCCCCGTGCAGCGCACGGGCGCAACGGAGATGTAATATGGGCGCCAGTGTCGGCAACGGCAACAAATTCGTTTCGGAAATCAACGTCACGCCTTTTGTGGACGTCATGCTGGTGCTGCTCATCATTTTCATGGTAGCCACCCCAATGATGAGCCAGGGGCTTGAGGTAGATCTGCCGCAAACCACACAGGTGGAAGTGCTGCCCACAGAAGCAGACCATATGGTGCTGACCGTGCGCAGTGACGGCAAGATATATCTGGATGAATACGGCGTTGACAATATGGAAGACCTCGAAGGCTATCTGCAGCGCCTGGTCAAAGAAAAAAACAAAACTCTCTTCCTCCAGGCCGATAAGGCCGTACCCTATGGCACAGTGGTGGAAGTGATGGGGCATATCAAGGCCGTCGGCATAGAGAAACTCGGTGTGATCGCCGAACAGCCCGACGAAGCCCCGGCCAAGGGCGGCAAAAACGCCCCTGCCCGTGCCCCGAAGTAGGTTCCTATGCGCCTGGCCTCCTATGTTCTTTCCCTGTGCCTGCACCTGGCAGTTTTTCTGCTTATCTGGTTCTGGCCCAGCCCCCCTCCCATACGGCTGGACGCGCCGCCTGTGATGATCAGCCTCGTGGAAGGCGCGCCGGGCGGCAACCGCACGCCGTCTCCCATTCTCGGGCATATGGGCGCGCCGGGCGACGGCCCCCTTGCCCCCACGCCTCCTGCGCCCAAAGCCGAAGTGGCCGCACCGGAACGGGTGGAAATAAAAGAGCCTTCTCCTGTGCCGCCAACGCCCAGGCAGGATGCCGCTCCCATTAAAAAACCCGAACCGAAACCCGAGCCAAAGCCGGAACCAAAGCCCGAGCCAAAGCCCGAGGCAACCCCTGTAGCCGCAAAAAAAGAAGAAAAGCAGCAAAAACAGGAAAAGCCCAAGGAACCCGAAAAGCCCAAGGATCAGAAAAAACCTGAACCGCCCAAGCAGCAGGCCCGGAAGGACGACAAAAAAACCACCCAGAAGCCCGCTGAAGACCCGGTGGCTGCGGCCCTGCAACAGGCCAAACGCAAAGCCACTTCCCGCGCGGACTCCGGCGACAGGGGCAATGCTGTGGAACAGGCCCTGGCCCAGGCCCAGAAGCGTGCCGGGGGTAATCGCGGCGGCGGTGGCGGCGAAGGTGATGGTGCTGGCGGCGGCGGCCTTGGTGATGTATATATGGGACAGGTCATGCTGGCAGTGCGCCCCAACTGGGGTTTTGCCTCGGCAGGCCGCCTGAACCTGAGCTGCATTGTGCGCGTACGCGTAGACATGCAGGGCAAGGTGCAACAGGCTGTGGTTTCGCAAGGCTCGGGCAACTCGCAATTTGACGCCTCGGCAGTCAATGCCGTTATTCGTACCAGCCAGAGCGGAGACTTTCCCCCGCCGCCATCGGCGGAATACTGTGATTTGGACCTTGTGTTTACCCTCAACGAACTCATGGGCAAATAGCCCTTTTAAATATAGGCTGTTTTGCGCCCACAGGAGGATACAATGCCTTCCCCGCAGCGCAGGTTGCTTCTTTCATTTTTTCCCGTAACAGTTCTGCTCGCCGCCGCGTCGGCCCTGTGCCTTGCGGCGCCGGGCGCGCGGGCGGCGGCCATGGCCGCTGCTGACGCTTCAGGCGGTTACGCCGGAAAAATGCTCAATAAGGTTGTGGAAATATGGGCGCCCCCACCGGCGCTCAAGGGTGATTTTCAGGTACAGATAGAAGTGGCCCTTGACGGTACAGGCCACGTGCAGGACTGCAGTCCGGTGCGCCCTTCCGGTATGGAAGCCCTGGACAGTTCCGCCTGCGGCGCGGTGCGCCAGATCGGCAATTTCGGCAAAACGCCCCACGGTAAAGCCCTTGAGGTGCACCTGTCTTTCTGGACAGGCATGCCCAAGGGTAAGGTGCGGCCTGCGCCCATTGATGATGTGGAAGCCATGCGCCAGGAAGAGCGTGCGCGGACCAAGGCCGAAGCGGCCATGAGCGACAGCCGTGCGGCCAGTGCCGAAGAGCGCGCCCGTGAACGGGCCGAAGAGGCCGCCAAGGCCACCGGCATGGACCTGCCCGCCGTCAGGCCCGCCCCCGTGGCCCCGGCATTGGTTCAGCCTGTCCCGGCTGACCCCGGCTCGGCAGGCGGCAAGGGCAGGAAAAAGACCGGCAAGAACGCCCGGGTAGTGGGCTACAGCCAGGACAGTTCCCCGGCCACGGTGGCTATCGGCGCTTCTGGAAGCGCCGGGAACGGATCTGCGGCTGTGACGAAAAAAACCCCGCCCCTGATCATCGCCCCGACGCCCCTGCCCGCGCAACCTTCGCCAGAAGCCGCCGGCACGACGGCGGACACAGGCGCAATGGAAGGCGCGGTTCAGGAAACGTCCGCAACAACTGCCAGCCCTGTGCCCACGGCGGCGCAACCCGCAACCCAGCCGGACGAGCCGCGCATCTACGGGCCGGACAACAGGGCGCAGGACCAGTATGGAAAAAAGCACGGCAAATATTTTTCCAGCCTGAGCTGGCAGCTTGCCAACGCCATCATCATACCGGTTGAAACGCCGCCCGGGACCTATTATCCTACTGTACGGCTGACGGTGAACCCCACCACCGGAGCTATTGAAGACGTCGCTTTTCTTGAAAAAAGCGGCGACAGGCATCTTGATCCGTTCGTGCGCCGGGGCATCCGGAAGGCAGGCAGCATTCCGCCGCCACCCGGGGACCTTGGCGCAACGCTGGACATAACTCTTACACTGGTGCGCCGCTAGCGCGCCGACCCAACAAGGACTGCTGACGCCATGAAAAAACTGCTTCTTCTCCTGGCTCTGGGGCTTTGGCTGGCTCTGGGAAGCGGAGCACAGGCCGCCATGCGCGTGGATATTTACGGTCCGGGCCAGAACATCGTCAATCTGGCTCTGGCTGCTCCTCTCAAAGGCCCGCAGGTGCAGGCCACGGGCATGGGCGCGGATCTGCAAAAAATTGTTCAGGAAAACCTGAGCTTTTTGCCTTTCATGCGCCTGACGGACCCCAAAGCTGTGCTTGGCGGCGTGGTGCTGGCCGGATATGAGCCGCCCACTCTGGACTTCAAGCGTTTTCAGCTTGCCGGTTCTGACATTGTGGTGACCACATTCTGGCCCGAGGGTGACAGCGGCACACGCCCTGTGCAGATTCGCGCATTTGAAACCAATACCGGTGGCCGCCTGTTCGGTAAGGAATACCCCAAGGTCAACGCCCGCGATTTGCCCGAAGTGGCGGACCGCTTCTGCGCCGACCTGCTTGAAGCCCTGACAGGCAACGGGGCCTTTTTCCGCTCCACCCTGGCCTTCATCAAAAAGAACGGCAAGATGGACTCCAACGTCTGGCTGGTCAAGCCTACCGGACGCGACCTGCGCCAGATAACCAATATGCCCGGCGAATCCATGTCGCCTGCATGGTCGCCGGATGGCCGCTTTGTGGTCTTTACCCAGATAGACCCCAAATCGCATGCCCTTGGCGTGTGGGACCGCTCCACCGGCAAGGTGCAGCGCATCCGCTTTCCCGGCAACGTGGTCATAGGCCCTGCCTTTATGCCTGACAACAAGGTGGCAGTGGCCCTTTCCAACGGCAAGTACCCTGTCATTTTCCAGCTCAATCATGTGTTCCAGAAAGAACGGGTGCTTGAGCAGAACGATTCCATCAACGTGTCGCCCACTTTTGACAGCACAGGCACCAAGATGGCCTTTACCTCATCCCGTCTGGGCGGCCCGCAGATATTCCTCAAGGATCTCGGCAGTGGGTCCGTTACCCGCGTGAGCAAAAACGGCACGTACAATTCCGAGGCCAACCTGTCCCCTGACGGCACGCTTGTGGTCTATAGCCGCATGACAGAATACGGCCACCGCATTTTCGTGCAGGACATGCTCACCGGCACCGAACGCCAGATCAGCTTTGGTCCCGGCAGCGACGAACAACCCTCTTTCTGTGCGGACAGCTACTTTATCGCCTTCACCTCCTCGCGTGGAGGCGGCCGCGGCATCTACCTGACCACGCGGCATGGCGGCGACGCCAAAAGAGTGCCCACAGGCGGCGGAGACTCGTCTTTCCCCCGGTGGGGCATGCCCGGGCAGCAAAAGCAATAAATTCAGTGCATTAAGATTTAAAAAAATGTTTTTTACCCGGTTTGTTGCTTTTTTCGATCCAACCGGGTAAAAAATATTTTACGAAAGTGCGCCTAACCCCCCGCACACTCCTTGACAAAAATTACGGTGCGGATACCATCTGTAATGCAAGGGCAATGCGCCCTTACGTGTGCAGAAAGGAAAGGTATTAATTTCTTGGAGAATGAGCTGTTCAGGAGGACACAATGAAACGCTACGCTCTTATTCTCGCTTTGGTCATGGCTCTGGCTGCCGGTTTTGGTTGTGCAAAGAAAACCACTGGCGAACCTGGCTATGATGATGGCATGACCCCTGAAATGCGCGCTGCCGTCCAGCAGATCACTGATGGCCGCGTGTACTTCGCCTTCGACAAATTCAACGTTGAAAACCAGTACAAAGAAATGCTGAAGCAGAAGGGCGACCTTCTGAAGCAGTACCCCGCCATCCGCGTTCGCATCGAAGGCAACTGCGACGATCGCGGTACCCAGGAATACAACCTCGCCCTTGGCGAGCGCCGCGCCCGCGCTGCGTATGAGTACCTGGTCATGATGGGCGTGAACCCCAACCAGCTTGAAATGATCAGCTACGGCAAGGAAAACCCCGCCGTGCAGGGTAACAACGAAGCCGCCTGGGCCAAGAACCGCCGCGACGACTTCCGCGTTATCGCTCACTAGACCCCGGTCTTTGTGACGAATGCAAGGCCACCCGCAAGGGTGGCCTTTTCTGTTTCTCTGCGGCAATTGCGCCAACCTGCCACGCGCACCCTGCCTGCGGCAACGCATCTGCTCCGTGCGCGCGCCACATTTCTGCGTTCATGTGTTTTGTTCGCGCGGGCAGAGGCCTTGCGAAGGGTACTGGCTCAGGCTACACTGCGCCTAAGCGAGGATATTCTCATGAAGATTGTCATTCTGGATGGCGGGGTGCTCAACCCCGGCGATGTTGATTGGGGGCCTGTCACCGCTTTGGGCGATGTAAGCATATATGACGAAACCAGCAAGGATCAGCTGGCCGAGCGCGCCAGGGGTGCGGATGTGCTCCTCACCAACAAAACCCCCCTGCTCAAGGAAGATCTGCCCGCCCTTGAAAGTGTGCGTATGGTAGGCGTACTGGCTACAGGATATAATATCATTGATACCGAAGCGCTGGCCCAGCGGGGCATACCCGTATGCAACGTGGTGGCTTACGGGGTAAGTGATGTGGCCCAGCATGCCATGGCCCTGTTACTTGAATTGTGCCGTCACACCAGCCTGCATACCCAGAGCGTCAAAAACGGCGACTGGCAAAAATCAAAACAGTGGTGCTACTGGAAAGTGCCTCCGGTCTGCCTTGAAGGCATGACCATGGGACTTATTGGTTTTGGCTCCATTGGCCGCCGCATGGGCGAGCTGGCGCATGCCTTCGGCATGAATGTTCTTGCCCAATGCCGCACCCCAAAGAATCCACCCGCGTACAGCCCCTTTGCTTTCGCCACGCTGGAGCATCTTATCTGCGCTTCGGATGTCATTTCGCTGCACTGCCCCCTGACGAAAGAAACGCAGCACATCATCAATGCCAAGACTCTGTCCAACATGCGCAAGGGTGCCATTCTGCTCAATACCTCCCGTGGTCCGCTGGTCGATGAAGCCGCCGCTGCTGCCGCCCTTAAAAGCGGCCAGTTGGGTGGACTCGGCACAGACGTACTCTCGGAGGAGCCGCCAAGCCCCGATAACCCCCTGCTCTCTGCCCCCAATACGCTCATCACCCCACATATTGCCTGGGCCACTACCAAGGCAAGGCAGAACATCATTGATCTCACGGCGGAAAATATCCGTCGCTGGCAGGCCGGCACACCCGTCAACGTAGTCAACGGGGTGAGCAGCGTCTAATCATGCATATTGACATCCACACCCACGCCTTTCATCCCAAGATTGCGCACAAGGCGGTGGAACATCTGAACGGGCACTACGCCGTTGCCTGTGCGGGCAACGGCACCATAACCAACCTGCTGGAAAATGAGCGCAGGGCCGGTATCGACATGTGCGTGGTATTGTGCGCGGCCACGGCTCCCGCGCAAGTCATTCCGGCCAACAATTACGCCATCAGCCTGCAACGGGCGCATCCGGACAGTGTGATTGCCTTCGGCACCATACACCCCGGCTACGCCCAGTGGGAGGTCGAGCTTGACCGCATGGAGGCCGCAGGCATACGCGGCATCAAGCTGCATCCGGACTTCCAGGGCTTCTGGCTCAGCGACCCGCGCCTTTTGCCTATCTTTGAGGCTGCGCAAGGACGCTTTATTTTTGAAATGCACATTGGGGACAAAATTTCTCCAGAAAAAAACCCCTCCTGCCCTTACAAGCTGGCTGCCATTCTGGACGCCTTTCCACGCCTTCAGGTCATAGCCGCGCACTTTGGCGGCTACCGCATGTGGGCGCATGCGCTCAAGGCTTTCGCCGGCAAGGAGCGCCCCAACCTGTGGTTTGACAGCTCAAGCACCACGCCGTTTGCCACACCCATGCTTGTAAAAACCTTGCTGGCCGCCTACCCCGCTGACAGGATACTTTTCGGCACGGACTGGCCGCTGTATGATCCCCTGGATGAAAAACACAGGCTTCAGGAAAAAGGCGGCCTGAGCGACAGCATGCTGGAACGGCTCATGAGCAACGCCGCAACCATACCGGGCCTGCTGCCCCCGCAGACCGGACAGGCGGAACAAGCCATCAGGCATTGACAGCCGCCCTCTTTCCAAGTAAAGCATTTGCCAAGCCGGACGGCGGCAGCACTGCCAACTCCGTCAGGTCCGAAAGGAAGCAGCGGCAACAGAAGTTGCCGGGTGTCCGGCCCACAAAAACCGCAATGGAATCCCCGTTGCGGTTTTTGCGTTTACGCGGCTTCGCGCTCAGGGCCTGCCCCCTGACCTGTGCAGCGCCCCGCGTCATCATTTACCCCATGCATCATTAGAGCAATTAACGCTTCAAATGATTGCTTAACGGTCGGCAAAGCCGCCCTGCAATCATTTGGCGACAATGATCTGGAGACAGATCCATGTAGAGCATGTCAAGTGTGAAATGCTCTACATGGTGCTAACCTTCACAGCACTGTAAGCATAAAAAGAGCGGCGTGCCGTAAAAGCGCGCCGCTCTTTCAGTACACCCCAGTCTGCGGGGCCTTTTCAGATTTTCCTTGAGATGTTGCGCCTTCTGGCCGACAGCCATGCGGCCAGCCGGGCGCATGCCCAAACCCGACGCACAGGGCGGCGGCCCCGGAAACACGCTCCTTACGGCTTGCCTGCCCTTACATCTTGCCCGGCTTTTTTTCCGTGCCTGACATGACATCCACCTGATAAATACCGCGCATCTCTTCCAGATGCGCCCGCATGGCTTCTTCCGCAGCATCGGCATCACGCTTTTTCAGGGCTTCAAAAATGCGCACATGAGCTTCATAGGCCAGTTCGCTCTGCTGCCGTACCTGCATGGAGGCGTACAGGGGAGTAATCAACCAGCCTGCAAAGCCGTCGGAAACAATATCCAGAAAATTGTTCCCGACACAGTTCACAAGGTAACGGTGAAACTCGATGTCAGCCTCGGCAAATTCCCGTATGGCCGAATCGTCCAGCAAACCGCGCTGTTTTTGCAGTATGCGCTCAAGCTCGACCATCTGTTCATCCGTCATATGGCGCGCCATACGCCGGGCCACGGCCGTCTCGAAGAACTGCCGCAGTTCGTGCATTTGCCGCCAGCCGTCATGAGTGCTCGAGTATATTTCCATGGTGGCGCGCATTTCGCGCAACAGCGGGTTGAGTGTAAGCCTGCAAACCCGCGCCCGCATACCGGGCGAAACTTCTATAAGTCCCATACGCGCCAGCGCCGACAAGGCCTCACGCACAGCCGGACGGCCGACACCAAATTCTTCCATAAGCTCGCGCTCGGACGGCAGTTTCTGCCCTACCTGGTATACGCCGGACTGTATATCTTCCAACAGACAGGACAGCACCTCAACATGCACACGCGGACGCTGTATGCTGCGCCGTCTGCCTTGCAGCCTTTCAGTGCTGCTGTTGTTCGTATTTACGGTAGTCATGATATTCTATTATCTCCTTGCATCGCAGTGCAATAGACCGGTAGTTTTGCCGGGGTATTATATACGTATCAACACAATATCCATGCGTGTATTTGACGCCGGAACTTCGCGCAAACCAGACACGCAGGCCGACGACAAAAACATTGTTTGCAAAACAATATCATATTGAAAGCCTGAGAATTATACGCATGGCCGGAAACGGCAGCCAGGGTTGCCCCTGTGAAAAGCATTTCGCATCTTTTTGCAGATACGTCCCTGCCTTCAACAGTCATCCAGCCGAAAACGCCGTTTCACCGGATACGCCCATTCTGGCTGTGCTGCAGGCTGGCGAGCCTGCGCCCGGCTGTTTGCGCGGTTCTTGCTGGACCACTGGCATGACTGTTTGCCTGCAAAAACAGTATGTTCAAGGCTGCTGAACATCTGTTTCGACATATGGCCGCACGGATAATTTACGTTTGCGCAAGTACGTCAGATGTTTGCTCACGCAGCCGCCAGCGCTGTATCAACGCGGAGCTGTTCTAATTGAGCAATCAATCAGCGTCAAAAAACAACAAAGATATTCCCACGCACAGCTTCATGTGCTGCGCTACGGCAGGGTGCGGCCCTTGCCGCGTGGAATCTTGTTACATGATAGTTGCTCAAAAAATACATTTTGACAAGCTAAAAAGGATACCACTTGGGTGGGGAGGAAAAAACCGCAGTTTTTATGGTCAGCGGCCCAATATTTTCAATAAAAAACAGCCCACTACGTGCCGGGTGCCGAAAATCGGAAAGAATGCGCCACATGGTCTGTCTGCCGGGTTTGCGGGCCGCATGCTGCATGTGCCATGAGCACGTGTAGCATGTCTATGCTGGAGCAGTTTGACGTTGAAATCATATGAACGGCTGCGTGGCTTTTCCTGCGCAAACATCTCCGCCTGGCCTGGCACCTCGCCCTTTACTTCACGCCGGCACAGCAACGGAATACCTCGGCAGCCTGACAATCAGCAGCAAAAAGTCCTCATCAGCCCGTTGCTGTGCACGAGCCTCAAGCATAACCAGGGGCGCTTCGAGGGTAACAATTTCAAGGGGAGATTTGATAAAAAACGTGTAGCCAAGGGGCTTGACGGCAGCTCCGGAAGGCGCACCAGATCCCGTCCCGACGTCATGACAGCGCAGACGCCGGGACGAGAAAAACCGGAACAATGCTGGTTTGCGGCGATTGAAGCCTGCACGCCCGCACTCCCGGCACAGGGAATAACGCAACCTCAACCAGCATGTGGAAAAACAATAAAAACAAGCAGATTGCCTGTTTACACGGCTGCCGCCGCAGCATGCATCCTGATCAGGACTGAGGATGCATGCCCCAAAACAAGCTGTCTAGTGCCCGGTTATGGCGTATTTTTTCAACTTGTATTGCAGCAGGCTTTTTGAAATTCCCAAATATTCTGCCGCCTTAACCTGAACAAGGTCAGCACGTACCAGCGCACGGCGGATAAGCGCGGCCTCAATTTTTTCCAGCGTATCGGCCAGGTCAAGCTGTACGGGCAGAAGGTCCACAGCACTTTTGAACTGCGACTCTTCATCGCGAATCTCTGCGGGCAGATTATCAACATTGATGACAGTACCGGGTACCAATACCAGACAGCTTTCAACCACATTTTCAAGCTGACGGATATTGCCAGGCCACTCATAGCCCGTTAGGTAGTTGAGAGCCTCGGTGCTGAAGGTTTTTGCAGGCATCGTATTGTCTGTGCAGACTTTATCTACAAAGTGAGCCACAAGCAGCGGGATGTCTTCCCGGCGTTCGCGCAGAGGCGGCAGGGGAATCTGCACCACATTGAGCCGGTAATAGAGGTCATCACGAAACGTGCCCTTTTCCACCATGGCGGCAAGGTCTTTATTGGTGGCGGCCACCACGCGGATGTCCACCTCGATCTCCTCTCCTCCGCCAACGCGCTCAAAGCGCCGCTCCTGAAGCACCCGCAGCAGCTTGACCTGAAGGTCCGGCGTCAGTTCGGCGATTTCATCAAGAAAAAGCGTGCCGCCGTCGGCCTGCTCAAAACGCCCCCGACGCATGGCAACTGCCCCGGTAAAAGATCCTTTTTCATGCCCGAAAAGCTCGCTTTCAAGCACGCCGGGATTGAGCGCCATACAGTTGACCGAAACAAAAGGATTGTCTTTACGCGGGCTTGTATAGTGGATGGCGCGGGCAATCAGTTCTTTGCCCGTACCCGACTCACCTGTGATGAGCACGGTTGACCGGCTGGGAGCGGCGCGCTCGACCATGATGAGCACATCACGTATGGCGCGGCTGCGCCCCACAATCTTGTGGACGCCGTAGCGGTCTTCCATCACTTCCTGCAACAGTCGGTATTGCCGGTGCGCGCGGGCAAGTTCCACCGCGTTGTGAATGGAAAGCAGCAGTTCATCATTGGAAAACGGCTTGGTAATGTAGTCGAAAGCGCCATACTTCATAAGCTCCACAGCGCTTTCAATGGAGCCGAATGCCGTCATGATAAGCACGGGAATATACGGCCAGCTTTTCTTGACCCGTTCCAGCACCTGGCGCCCTGTTACCTTGGGCATCTTCATGTCCGTGACCACCACGTCCACTTCGCTTTCATCCAGAAAGGCCAGTGCCGTTTCTGGATCGCTGATGGCGGTAACGGTGTACCCTTCATCTTCCAGCAGAGTCTGCAGAACAAGAAGGTAGTTTTTTTCGTCGTCAATAATCAGAATATGCGCTTTTTCACTCATGAGACTATTCCTGTACCCCGGCATGGGCTTCGGGCAGCAGCACACGTACAAGAGCGCCGCCTTCCGGGCCGTTTTCCAGTTGGATCACGCCGCCGTGGCTTGTGATAATGGACTGCACAATGGGCAGGCCAAGGCCAGTTCCCCCGTCTTTGGTCGTAAAGAAGGGGTCCAGCAGGTTGGCCAGAACGGAGGCGTCAAAACCGGGACCGGAGTCGAGAAACTCCAGCCGCACATGCCCCTCGCCGTCATGAACTCCACTGATGTGCAGTACGCCCGGGCCGTCCATTGCCTGTTGTCCGTTCACCAGAATATTGTAAAAAGCGCGGTACAGCAAATCCTTGTCGCCATGAACGAAAAGGCCCTCTTCAGTATTGCGTTCCAGCGCCACGTTGCGGCGGCCCATATCACCCTCCAGAAAGCCCAGCACCTGGTCCAGCACAAGGCTTATATCAACCAGGTCCTGCTTGGGTTGCCGGGGGCGGGCATAGTCAAGAAAGTCGTTTACGGTTTGTGAAAGGCGCACAGATTCGTCAAAAATGGCTCCCAGTATACGCCGGGTTCCTGCATCGGCATCGCTGCGGCGTTGCAGCAGCTCGGCGCTGGAGCGGATGATGCCGAGAGGATTTCTGATCTCGTGGGCAATACTGGCGATCACGCGGCCCATGCTCACAAAACGTTCGTTGCTGTGAAGCTGCTTCTCGAGCTGGCGGTTTTTATTCATCCGCTCGGCCAGTACACGCTCCGACCTGTGGATAAGCATGATCAAAAGGCCGAAAAGCACCACCGAAGACATGAGGCACATGATTACAATAATGCCCTGAAACGTCACCACCTGCTCATAGTCGCCCGTAATGTCCTGTGTAAGCTCCAGCGCGCCCATGATGGGGGCATCCTCACCGGGCTTGAGCGATTCACCCCGCAAGGGGTACAGCACACGGAGAACAAAGGTTCCTTCTTCAAGCGGGAGCCTGAAAGGGGCCTGCCATGCCGGTATGGTCGAAATTATTTCAGACTTGGGGGCCGCGCCGTGCAACACCTCGTCCAGATTGGCCGGAGAAAGCCCGGCACGGCCGATTTCTTCCTTGCGGGTGGAATATGCCACAATGCGTGAAAAATCATAGATGCGCAGACGTTCCACAGGCAGACCGTGAATCACGGACTGCACCACCTGATCCAGCCGGTCGTACTGGGCGGGCTGCCGCAAGGAAATGCGCCCGTAGCCGAAAAGCGTGGGCAAGGCAAAGCGCCGGAAAATCTGGCTGTTGAGGTTTTCCACCAGCAGGCGGGCGAAACCCTCCTGCCGGGTCAGCAGGGTTTCGCGGGCTGAATTGGAAATGAAGAACGAAAGCACCAGACTGGTGAGCAGAATAATCACCAGCGAAAGCCAGGACAGGGGCCGGGCGTAACTCAGGGGCAACCCCTCGCCGGCATCACCCCGGGAGCCGGCCGTAGAGCCTGTCTGGCCGCAATCCTGGCTGCTGCCCGACGGCATGCCGCGGCCGCTTCCGGCCTGCGCCGCGCCGTCCTGCCCGCTTGCCGTAGCAATGGCATCAGGAGGCGGAGCCTGTTTTTTTCTAAAGAACGTCCACATGCCCTAAAACACCTGCTCCTGCAACGGTACGGCCATAAAACTGTCCAGATCCGTCTGTTCACGCTCATAGCCCGGCGCACCCAGACGGGCGTTGGCAAGACGTTTTCCCAACTCCACGGCGGGCTGATCCAGAGGATTCACCTCCATGAGCCAGCCGGTAAACAGGGTGGCGGCCTCAAGCAGCAGCATGAAAGCCCCGGCAGACCGGGGACCGGTATCTTCCATATCCAGATGAACCAGCGGCACACCGCTCATGCAGAGCGCCATGCGTGTGCCAAGTGCCTCGGCCTCAAGCAGCGCGCCCAAAGGTTTGCCCCGCAGCCATGCCCATTTTTCCGGCAGATCCTGACCAAAAGCCCGGCCCGGCTGCTGTCTCCGGCCGGTAAGGAAAATGCAGCCCTTGTTGCGGCGACCGTCCAGAAACATCTGGTTCACAGAATGCTGGTCCGTAACGCCCGTGGCCGACACAGGCAGAATTCCCTGCCCGTCCTTGCCCAGGCTTTCGGCCCACAGCTGCGCAAACCACGGCCCGAAGGCGGCCCACCGGGGAACGTAGCAGAAAAGGATCAGTTCGCTGTAATCCTGTATTTCCAGCGCCCTGGCCCAGCAGGCAATGGCATAGGAAGGATGCTCACCCACACGGCGCGGTTTTTCCACCAGCGGCTGCGCCGCATGGGCCGCGCCGTCCAGCAACGCCCGCCAGTCAATGCCCAGAAAGGCGGCGGGCAGCAGCCCCACAGCAGAAAGTACGGAATAACGGCCCCCCAGATGGTCCGGCACCTCCAGCGAGGCCAGGCCATAGCTCGAGGCCTCTTGCCGCAGATAACCGGACACGGCGTCTGTAACCACAGTCATGTGCTCGCGCCAGCCCTCGCCAAGGGCGTCCTGAAGCCATTGCCGCACAAGAAAATACTGTGCCAGCGTTTCAATGGTTCCCCCGGACTTGCTGATGCATACCACGGCCGTTTCTGCCGGATGCAGCGCGGCAAGCAGGGCTTCAAACTCTTCAGCGCACACATTGTCGGCAATCCACAGGCTGGAACCGGTGTGCCCCGGCCTGTCCTGCCCCGGGGCAAAGGCTTTCTGCACGGCGCGAGCGCCAAGGGCGGATCCCCCGATGCCCAGCACCAGCATGTGCCTGCAGGGTCGCATACGCTCAAGCACAGGCGGCAGGCCGCTTTCAAGCGAGGCCCGGTACGGCATGGACAGAAAGGGCAAAAGGCCCTGCGTGAGTTCGCGCTCCAGCCGCAGACCCATTTCAGAAGCCCTGGCCTGAAGGGGAGCGGCATCCGCCGTATTCAACCTGTGACTGTAGGCTCTCGACCATTCAAGATAATGGGACATAGGCTTCTCCCTTATACCGCGCCGCCCAGGGGGCAAAAGCGCGGCCTTAAAACGTGCGGAATGCACACACCGCCCTCGGGCAGATGCAGAGCACGTCCGTCACAACAGGCTCAGAGGCTTGGGGGCAAAAAAGCGGCGGCGTACGGCTTTGTAAGTCTGCGGGCGCACACCGAAGCGATAACGCCACAGCACACACGCCTCGCGTGCGGCACAGGCCCGCACTTCTTTACAGTCGCCCGCGCAGAGCATGCATTGCCGCCGGATGGCACGCAGGGCCTGACGGCCCGCCTCGGCCTCCGGCGCTGGGCATGTGCCGTCAGCCAGCAAGGCCAGGCGCCAGTCCCACAAAGGGCAATGCCTGTCGGCGCATGCCCGCACAGCCTTGCCGGAAGCTCCCTGGCATTCAAGGCAAAACTGGCGGATGGCCGTGAGGGGGCCGGTTTTTCCGGCTCCCCGTGCAGCGCGATCTATGGTGGGGGCGCTCAAGCGGTTTCGGCTCCACAGCATTTTTTGTACTTTTTGCCGCTGCCGCAAGGACAGGGATCGTTGCGCCCCACCTTGGGATTTTGCCTGCGGTACGCCTCGGGCCTCAGGGCAACACCATCCACATAAAAGATCTTTTCATCGTGGCGGGCAAAAAAGCTGCGCTCGCCCAGCTGGCGGGGGATGCCCTCCATTTCATAGTAGGCGTGAAACTCCACCACATCAAACAGTTCACCGTTTTGTCCGGCCGGCACGTCGCTTTCAGTCCGCCCCACATCCAGACGCAGCCACTGTACGTCCCTGGCCTGTTCCGTAAGCTTTTCCACAGAAATACCCTCCCGGTAATCCGGGTGAGTGCTGTCGACAAGCCACTGGTAACGGCCAAGCACGTAGGCCGAATAGCGCGAACGCATAAGAGTTTCGGCATCGCCGGGCCATGCCGTGCCATCCATATAAGGACCGCAGCACTGATCAAGAGAATGGCCGCTGCCGCAAGGGCATTGCTGTTGCATGAAATCCACCTTGTTTTTAAAGCCCTCAGGGGGCGTATAACCCATAAATATTAACGCATGCCAGTCCGGGCGGCAAGAGCGTACAAGGGCCTGCTGCGCCTTTGGCTTCATAAAACCACAGAAGATTGATGACGATTGCGGCAGACGGAACGCATGGCTGCCGCAAAAACAGCATCCCGGCCCGGATCAGCGGTTGTCGTAGGCACGGGCCGCAGGCGCAGAATGCGCCCACGTGGCAGGCTGCGGCAAACATCGATACCGGTAACCGCGGCAAACACATCAGACACTCAACCGTTTTCTCCGTCGGCCCTGAGCCGCTCCCCCTGCCCCATCAATTCGCCATCAGTGCGTGGCATCAGCAGGCCCATCACGCAGGCATACCGGCTCGCCCATCGCTCTGGTCCACCCCGCTCTTTCAAGCCTGTCCCAGAAAACGCCGTCGATTGTGATTTAAATCACCTAAAGAACAACATATTGAAATAAAATATTATTTTAACATAACGCCCATAAACATCACGCTGCGCACCTGCAAAAAAACTGACTGTAATACCAGTTTTAAAAAAGGATTCAGACTCAGCCTGCTTGCTTGCCGAAAAAACACAGCAAAAAACTATGCAAGCCATACTGTAAAAAATACATATTAAATACACGTTGATGTAAAACATATTATCACACTATGAATATGCCTGGGCATTCAAACAGCAAAATGTATCTGAAAGCTATATTTTTCAACTGTTAAATCAAAACAGGTGCATTCTTATAAGAGCAGCTTGTGACAGAAATACTATATCTTATTAGTCAACATTTATACTTAACAAGCAACGATAGTTATATATTTTTTGTCACAAAAAATCGAAACCATGTTGACGCAGTATTTTTAATATAATAATCTTTTTGTATGGATTAATTGAGTCAGAAATTACATAATTTAATTGCCCTTTACCAATGCCTCCTGTACAGTGGGGCGTAACCGCGCGTGACGCAAGGGGGTTGTCATGTCGGCATTATCAGAACGTGAATACCTGGCTGAAGAAATTTGCGAACTGTATTCCAAGCTTGCCGGTGATGCGTATGCGGAAGACCTTGCCCGTGCCAGAGATCTGGCGCAGGCAGAAGCACCCCATGACCACTGGCTGCAAACCAACAGGCTGGACTACGAATCTCGCCTGTTTCTTTATCTCAGCGCGGCCTATGCCATGCGGTGTATGAAAAACGAACCCTATAAGTGTGCTGTTTTTATGCGCAACGCGGCTGAAGCTCTCAACAGGGCCAAAGCCTAGCTAAACGCGGAACCAGGGGAAATCCCGAAGCGCGTGCTCGGGATTTCCTTATATATTGTGCCCGGCGCTGGTTGTTTACCGGGGTAACATCACCAGGATTATGTCAGGAAGCAAGGATCCACCATGCGGGAAAAACACATCGGATTCAGAACCATTCTCACCAGCCTCTTGTTTTTGGCTCTCGGCATGGCACTGTCTTCAGGCGTGGCCTTCGGTGAGGAACGTATTCCCTTCACCTACCCGGCCTTCAGCGCCAAGAAGATGCCGCCGGTTTTCTTCACCCATGACCAGCATATCGCCTATCTGGAAGACAAGGGGCAAGACTGCACCGCCTGCCACCAGATGACGGACGACGGGCTGTCAGAGACGTTCTTGAATGTAAGAAACGTCGCTCCCGGCAAGCAGGTGGACTACCTGCATGCCACCTGTACCGAGTGTCATGTCAAGCTTGCCAAAGGCCCCCGCCTTGTAGACTGCCGGGTCTGCCACAGCGAGCGCATCGCATCTGAGTACGCCGCCAAAAAGTAGCCGGTGGCTCACTGCATTAAGGAAGAAAGAACGTTAGGAGGCAGAATCAGATGCTTGACTTTATTACCGGACCCCTGTTTGTCATTTCACTTGTCATTTTTACAGTAGGCATGCTGGCCCGCGTGTTTCTTTACGTGCGCGGCCTGGACTGGCGCCTTGAACGCATCGCCTACCGCTACCACACAGACCGCTCCATTCCGGGTGCCCTGGCGTCCATCTTTAAATGGCTCATCCCCGGCGGCACTGATGGCTGGCGCACGCAGCCCGTGGCCACTACCCTTTTTTTCCTGCTGCACTTCGGCGCTGTGCTGGTGCCGCTTTTTCTGCTGGGTCACACCGTGCTGCTTGAGCGCTATGTGGGCATAAGCCTGCCCTCGCTGCCCGGCACCCTGGCGGACATTCTTTCAGTGCTCAGCCTTGTGGCCATCCTGTTGCTGGCCGCGCGGCGCATGACCTCGCCCGCACTACGGCAGCTGAACAGCCGCGCGGACTGGTTCATTCTGCTTTTGACCTTTTTGCCCTTCGCCACCGGGCTTATGGCCCGCCTGGATACCTCGGCCTACCAGAGCTGGATTGTTCTGCATGTGCTGAGCGGCGAGCTTTTCCTTATTCTGGCCCCCTTTACCAAGCTTTCGCACATCGTGCTCTTTTTCCTGTCGCGTGCCCAGATCGGCATGGACTTCGCCATTAAAAGAGGCGGAGCTACCCGCGGCGGCGCTTTCCCCTGGTAAAACGGGCAACAGTATTATTATTTTCGCCTGATAAGGAGCGAACCATGTCCGAACTGCTTTGCACCCCCACTCCCATCACCACCAAGGAAGGCATCCTCGAGTTGCTGAAGGACAAGGGCGGGGCGCAGTACTACAGCCAAATGAAGGAAATGAAGGTCGACCAGGCAGCACTGGCCCGCGACCTGGAGCAGACCTGCAAATCGCGCACCCGCACGTGGCTCGACATCTGTGCCCACTGCGCCATGTGCGCCGACAGCTGCTTCTTTTACAGAACAAACAATAATGACCCCACCCAGATTCCCTCGTACAAGATACAGGCGACCCTGGGCGAGCTCCTGCGCCGCAAGGGCAAGGTCGACGCCGCTTTCATGATCAAATGCATGGACGCCGCCTGGGGCAAATGCACCTGCTGCAACCGCTGCGCCGTTTACTGCCCGCACGGCATCGATACCGGCGTCATGTTCAGCTATCTGCGCGGCATTCTTTTCAAGCACGGCTTCATTCCGTGGGAAATGAAGATCGGCTCCGGCATGCACCGCGTGTACGGCGCACAGATGGACGTGAGCGAAGAAGACTGGCTCGAAACCTGTGAATGGATGGTGGAAGAGCAGCAGGAAGAATGGCCCGACCTCGAAATACCCGTTGAAAAGGAACATGCCGACGTCATGTATGTTCTCAACGCCCGCGAGGTTAAGCACTATCCTGAAGACATTGCCCTGGCGGCCATCCTCTTCCACGTGACCGACACCAACTGGACCGTGCCGCGCGAAGGATGGGAAAATACCTCACTGACAATGTTCGCCGGCGACTGGGAAGGCTGTGCGCAGAACGTCAAGCGTATTTACGCAGCTGTTGAACGCATCAAGCCCAAAGTGGTTGTAGGTACCGAATGCGGGCATGCCCACCGCGCCACAGTTATTGAAGGCCCATACTGGGCCGGACGCGAGAGCGGTGACCCGCCGGTGCGCTTCATGCACTATGTGGAATGGGTGGCAGAAATGCTGCGCACAGGCAAGATCAAGATAGATCCGGCCAAAAAAATCAAGGTTCCCTGCACACTTCAGGATTCATGCAACTACGTGCGCAACCACGGCCTTGGTATGGCCACCCGCGAAATCATGAGCTATATTGCTGAAGATTTTCGCGAAATGAGTCCCAAAAGCGACCACAATTTCTGTTGCGGCGGGGGCGGCGGCCTCAACGGCATCGGCATTTACCGGCAGGAGCGTAACGTGGCGCTCACCAACAAGCTGGAGCAGATCAAGGCCACCGGCGCCGAAATGGTCATCACGCCCTGCCACAACTGCTGGGACGCCATCCGCGATATGATGGAAGTATATGAAGAGCACAACATCAAGTGGTCTTTCCTCAAGCCGATGCTGGTGGACATGCTGATCATACCGCCGCACATCCGCCATATTGCGCCTGAGTAGACTAAAGTGACAGAACCGCGGTTTATTTGTCCTTTTGCGAATCGCGGTTCTGCCCAAGGGCGCATCATGAACGCCCGTTGGCCGGGCAAGACATCCCGCTTGCCCGGCCAACAATAAAAACCCTTCGCAGCCGGATCGCTGACCACCGGGAACAGAAGAAAACCAGTTCTGCAGACAGGGTCTTTTTACAGCGCCGCAACCTCAGGCAGTGGCGGCAGAAACGGCCCCCAGCAGCGCCTCACAAGTACAGGACTTGTTCAAAACGGGTATTCCCGTTCCAAAGCACACCGGTCTTGGCCCCACACTGGTGCAGACAATGGCCGGGATATGCCGGGTCTGCGGGTTCCTGCGCAAACGGCTGTACATGATGGTTCCCGACGTGCCCTCCAGTTCCACATCAAAAATGATGCAGTCAGGCTTGAGGCTGCGGACCATGTTCAGACTTTCATCACAATTACCGGCTACGCTCACCTGATAGTCAGATTGACGTAGAGCTTGCGACATCCTGCTTAGATTTTCGGCATCGCTGTCTACCAAGAGAATATGCTTTTGCATTGGGGCCTCCGAGTTCGGATTCTGATCTTCTGTGAACAGGATATTCAGCCTTACGGCGCGTGCCATGCCGTTGCGAAAGCCCCGCGTTCTGGCGGACGGAGCAAAGGGTAACCGCATCAAGGGAGTTGCGCAAAGCCGTGGCGGCTTTATCCCAAACATCCAGAGCGGCTTTGCCCGCCGGAGCTTCGCTGTTGACGCCGGGCAGGGTAATGCCCCCTTCCACTGCGCAGATGATGTCCGCCAGAGTTATGGCTTCGGGGTTGCGGGCAAGCATATGCCCCCCGGCGATGCCCCGTACGCTTTTGATAATTCCCTCAGCCTGCAGCAAGCGCATGATTTTTTGCACAAACTTTTCAGAAATGCCCGTACAGGCCGCCAATTCGGAAGCAGAAGCAGGAATAGCCCGATCTTGTTCAGAAAGGCACAATAGCAGGTGCAGCGCATGACAAGCCATGGTGGAAATACGCATATTTATTCCTTATTTTGCTGGAGGCGATAAAATTTACCATACTTGATACGTCTAATTTAGACTGCTTTACTCATGATTCTTAGCTCAAGCCACTTTGCGCGTCAAGCGGCTTTGCGGCGTTGTGCTCAAACATGCGCCCGGCATAAAATGCCGCCCTTCTGATTGTGTGAAGTCTTTCGCAAGGCTTGAAGCGAGATAAAAAAAGAGATGCAAAAAGTCCTGTTGTGGTGTTATACTGTGCTTTGTTCAAATTATGCTTTGGAAGCTCAAACTTCCAACACAGTGTGATACGGCCATTGGCCGATTTTATATCCCCATTTTATTACTGCGCCGTGGGGGGTTCGCAATGAAGCTTTCAGCCAAAACACGATACGCTGCCCGTATATTGCTCTATCTGGCAAAGAACGGACTTGAGAAACCAGTTTCCTCAAGCATGCTGGCAAGCCAGACCGGTATCAGTTCCCAATTCATTGAACAAATCCTCCGTCAGTTGCGACTGGCGGGGATTACGGGCAGTGTGCGTGGGGCCAAAGGCGGCCACGTACTGCTACGCAAACCCGAAGAACTGACCTTTGGCTGTATTGTAAACCTGATGGAAGGAGGCATCGAATTGAGTGGCTGCCTGGAAAAACCCGGCCACTGTTCACGCTTTGATGCCTGTGAAGTGCGCAAGGCATGGGAAAGCCTGCAATCGACGCTGGACGGAGTTTTTGAATCCATCACCCTGCGCGACCTCATGCACGACGATCATATTTTGCTTTAAAACAGTATATCCAGCAGCGGCGGACGACCCCACGCAATCTGTTCTTTCAGGGGCAGGACTCAACGGTGCGGCGTCCGCCTTATCTGGATTTAGTTCTTTCTGAAAATTTCCGCCCCGCCTCCCCGGCGTGCCACTAGGCCAGGTCACCGGGCCGCCGTTCCCTCCCTGCCTTTCCCAAAGCGCCCTCCCAACTCTACATGCACAAGCAACACAGCAGTGTGGACTTGATCTGCGCAAGGATATTTCCTGTTTCCTGACTGAACTTACTGCCCGCTCCAGTTGTCGAACTGTGTCTGCAATCGTGCGACAAGTGCCTCTGCTTGGTATTTTTCCGGAAAACTGCCGGAAATCGCCGCGAACAACTCTCAGGCAACATAACAGGATGCACGCGCCGCACTGCCAGGCATGCCCTTTTCGCACATACTGTTTTTCTCCGCCGTTCCCGTATAGCCTGAACCTCCTGCCTCCTCTTTCACTGTCTTTTCTCTGTAGTATCCGGCGCTGTTACGCTGCACAAACTCATACTAAACAGATATGTTTAAGCAGATCCCCCCCCAAATTCATGCCGTAGCACTTTTACTAGTGTTTCCGGTTTAGTGAAAAAATATTTTTTTCTTGCCAAAAAAATATTTTTGGGCTTTAAATCTATCTGATTTTCTTAAATAAAATTAAATTAATCTTGATTAATTTTATCGTAATGAATCTATCCGACATCTTTGCATTTTTTTATATTTTAGGTATCAGGAGTGCCACCGGCCATCTTGACTTTATGGTTTAACGTGACCAATTCCTGACAGGGACGGTCTGCCACAGTCATTGGCCCGGTAATTTTTCAGGAGAGGTTGCAGGCAAGCAGACGCATGCCGGGCTGTTAGCGGCGCACCGGCCGGGCCGGGCCCGCCGAACCCATGTTTCAGCGGCATATTGACCCTACGGGAGAAAACGCATGACCATTTTGTTTTACATCTTGGGCTATTTGGCGGTAGCCGGCTTCTTTTGCATGGCGTACTTGAAAATCCGGTCCTATATGGCGGCCAGCCCGCTGCATGTGCGCTGGGAACTCTATCCTGTTCCCCATGAGGGCGCGCAAAAAGCGGCCTACGGCGGCAGTTTTATGGAAGAAAAAGACTGGTGGACCAAGCCGCGCCACATTTCGCACTGGGGCGACATCAAGGGCATTCTGACTGAAGTGCTCTTTCTGCATGCCACCTTTGAACACAACCTGAAGCTGTGGGTCCGCACCTACCCCTTCCACGTGGGCATGTACATGCTCATGGGCGGAACCATCATCGTGCTTTGCGCAGTCATCGCCCAGATATTTGGCCTGAACCCGCAGGGCGGCGTCATGATTTTTGTGGGCAACGTCATCAACGCCGTGGTGCTGGTCGGTGCGCTGTGCATTGTCATCGGCGGCATCGGCCTGATTGAGCGCCGCCGCAACGACGAAGGACTGCGCCGCTACAGTACGCCCGAACATTACTTCAACCTGGGCGTCTTTGTGGCCTTCGGCGTGCTGGGCCTGGCTGCCTGGGCTGTTGCCCCTTCGTATTTCGAACTGGCCCGCACCTTCATCTACAACCTGCTCACCTTCAATTTTGCCCCGCAAACCAGCACGCTTTTCAGCCTGCACCTGCTGCTGGGCTTCTTCCTGCTCATCTGGATTCCCATGACAAACATGGGGCACCTGATCATGAAGTACTTCATGTACCACGACATCCGCTGGGGCGATGAGCCCACCAACTACAGCGAAAAGAACAAGCAGAAGATCCTTGAGGCCCTCAAGTTCAACGTGACCTGGTCGGCCAAGCATATCTCCGGTGATGGAACCCCCAGGACCTGGGTGGATGTTGCCACCACCAATCCCACAGAAAAGAAAGAAGACTAGGGAGTTCAGACATGAAAGACAACCTTCGCTTGACTGACGTTTCCACCGTCGACGGGCAGATGGTCAGCATTGACCTGAAAGAAATCCCCGAACTGGCTGTGGATATGCATACCATGCCCTGGAAGCCCTTTACTGAAGAGCAGAAAGAAAACACAGCCTGTATTCTTGACGAAGTTTGCGTGCTGAACATTCCCAAGCCCAAAAACCGTGAAGAAGAGGAAGAACTGGTCAACAAGTTCCTCGACGGCGTGCGCAAACTGTTCAGCAAGGAAAATAACTGGACCTTCCTGCCCATGCTTGAAACCAGCATGGACAACTGCGTGCAGTGCAACTCCTGTTCTGATGCCTGCCATCTCTACGAGATGTCGGGCGAAAACGAAATGTACCGCCCCAACTTCCGTTCTGAAATCTTCCGCCGCATCTACAAGCAGTATGTAAAAAAAGAGCCTCTGGCAAAATGGCGCTACGGCGACATGAACCTGAACTGGAAAACCGTGGCCCGCCTGGGCGAACTGGCCTACCGCTGCAACCTTTGCCGCCGCTGCGCCCAGACCTGCCCCATCGGTGTGGACAATGGCCTGATGGCCCGCGAAATCCGCAAGGTCTTCAGCCAGGAATTGGGCATATATCCCCGCGAACTGCACGAGCGCGGAACCATGAACCACATGAAGGCCGGCTCTTCCACGGGCATGACGCCCGAAGTGGTAAAAGAAAACGTGGAGTTCATTGACGAGGACTACGCGGAAATCACCGGCGTGGGCATTCATACGCCCTTTGACGTGCAGGGCGCGGATATCATGCTGCTGCACAATGCCGGCGAAATCATGGCCTGGCCTGAAAACATCGCGTCCTTCTCGCTCATCTTCCAGGAAGCCGGCCTGTCGTGGACGCTTTCCAGCAAGGCCCTTGCCTATGACGGCGTGAACTACGGCGTGTTTTACGACGATGCCCAGACCGCCCGCATCGCCCTGCAGCACATGATGGCCGCCAAGGAGCTGGGCGTCAAAAAAATCGTCATCGGCGAATGCGGCCATGCCCACAAGGCGCTCACCGTCATCGCCGACCGTGTAATCCCCTTTGAATATCAGGTCCCGCGGGAAAGCTGTTATGTTACCCTGCGCGACATCGTCATGAGCGGCCGCCTCAAGCTGGACCCCTCGCGCAACGACTTCCCCGTGACCCTGCACGACCCCTGCAACGTGGTGCGCCTTATGGGCATTGTGGAGCCTCAGCGTGAAATCCTGCGTAAAATTGCGCCCCAGTTCCGCGAAATGCCCTGCCACGGCGTAGACAACTACTGCTGCGGCGGCGGTTCCGGCTTTGCCATCATGACCCGCAACAACATCGAACAATGGCGCGGCAACATCTCCGGCCGCAAAAAGATGTGGCAGATCAGCGAAGCCTTCAAGGATTGCCTTGGCCCCGAAACCCGCAAATACATCTGCGCCCCCTGCTCCAACTGCAAGGGCCAGATCCGCGAAATTCTTGAGCACAACGACCTGTACACCAAGAACAACTTCGCCTACGGCGGCCTGGTGGAACTTATCGTTAACGCCATGACCAATGTGAATCCCGGCTTCATTGAATTTGAAGGCGCAGGCGAAGAAGAATAGCCTTATGGATCCTCGCGGACGCGGCCTCGCCGCGTCCGCTGCGGTTGAGGGACGGCCGTCGCACTGGGGCAGTTTACCCTTTATTTTGCCTTGGCGGCTGTGCGGACAGGCGTCTGCCGCTGAAGCGTAAATGCATTTTGTTGACCTGATAAAAAATGTTGAAGGGAACGCCTGGCAAGCCTTGAGGATATGTACCCTCAAAGCCGGTCTGCTCCAGACATCTGAAAAGCCTGTTATGAAGAGAGGTTCTTTTATTCAAAAGAACCTCTCTTTTCTTAATGTGCACACGTTGGCTGCGATGAAGCTGCGCAAACAGGGCAAATAGAAAATGCGGTATATTCTGCCGCGTTTTTTGTACCGCCGGCCGAACCGCCCTGCTCCTTGCAGAATTCATTCAATTTTTTCACTTGCTTTTGCAAGTACTGCCCTATAACCTTATTAGTAGATTTTATGATAAAGCGGGCTTGAGTATAGCCCCTTCTCTGCCCGGTGCAGCTTTTGCACCCCCTCCTCACAGCTCACTTCCAACCTAGCAAGCGTTGAGGTAACTATGGCACGTCTTGAAACAACCGCCGAGGTTCTGCGCAGCAAAGGCGTCAGCCGCCGGGACTTCATGAAGTTCTGCGCGCTCACAGCCGTTGCAATGGGGCTTGGCCCCGGCGCGGACCTGGCTATTGCCCAGGCCCTTTCCACCAAACCCCGTCTTCCGGTACTCTGGATCAATGGTCTTTCCTGCTCCTGCTGTACCGAATCCTTCCTGCGCACGGCCCACCCCCTGGCGGCCGACATTATTCTTTCAATGATTGCCCTGGACTATCAGGACACCATCATGGCAGCTGCCGGCGAACAGGCCAATGCCTGCTACGAGCAGGCCATTGAAAGGTACAAGGGCCAGTACATCCTGGCTGTGGAAGGCAACGTGCCCCTGAATGAACAGGGCATGTACTGCATTGACGGCGGCAAACCCTTTTATGAAAAGCTCAAGCGCGGCGTGGAGCATGCCAAGGCCGTGGTCGCCTGGGGCACCTGTGCCTCCTGGGGCTGCGTGCAGGCGGCTTCGCCCAATCCCACTGCGGCCACCCCCCTGCACAAGCTTTTCCCCAACAAACCGCAGATCAAGGTTCCCGGCTGTCCGGCCATTCCCGAGGTCATGAGTTCCATCCTGACCTACATCATCACCTATGACCGCCTGCCGAGCCTTGATGCACAAGGGCGGCCCGAAATGTTCTACGGCGTGCGCGTACACGACCAGTGCTACCGCCGTGCCCACTTTGACGCGGGCCAGTTTGTAGAATCGTGGGACGACGAAGGCGCGCGCTCCGGCCTGTGCCTGTACAAGATGGGCTGCAAAGGCCCCACCACCTACAATGCCTGCCCCTCCACCCGCTGGAACAACGGCGTTTCCTTTCCCATCCAGTCCGGGCATGGCTGCATTGGCTGCTCGGAACAGAACTTCTGGGATCAGCAGTCCTTTTACGACCGCATCACCACCATCCCGCATATGGGAACCAACTCCACGGCTGAAAGCGTGGGGGTGGCCGCAGTGGCGGGCGTGGCCGCCGGTGTGGCTATTCACGGCGCGGCCAGCATGGTCCGTCATGCCTGCGACAAGAAGAAAGCCCCGGAAGCTAACGAAGACACCAGCAAGAGCTAAGGAACGCACCCATGTCCTATGAATACAAGACACAAGGATATACTGTTGTTGACGCGGGCCGCCGCCTCGTTGTGGACCCCGTGACCCGCATTGAAGGTCATCTGCGCTGCGAAGTGAATATCAACGACGACAACGTGATCACCAACGCCGTATCCTGCGGCACCATTTTTCGCGGCATAGAAATCATCCTCAAAGGACGCGACCCCCGCGATGCCTGGGCCTTTACCGAGCGCATCTGCGGTGTATGCACCGGTACGCATGCCCTGGCCTCGGTGCATGCCGTGGAAAACGCCCTGGGCATTGATATTCCCGACAATGCCAACATCATCCGTAACCTCATGCAGCTCTGCCTTATGTACCACGACCACCTCGTGCACCTGTACCACCTCACGGGGCTGGACTGGGTGGACGTGGTTTCGGCCTCCAAGGCCGACCCCAAGGCAACGTCCGAACTGGCACAAAAACTGTCGCCCTGGCCCAACTCTTCGCCGGGCTACTTCAAGTCGGTCAAAGACAAGCTGCTCAAGCTCATCAATTCCAACCAGCTTGGCATATTCACCAACGGCTACTGGGGACACCCCGCCTACAAGCTCTCGCCCGAAGCCAACCTTATGGTGGTCGCCCACTATATCGAGGCTCTGGATTTCCAGAAAGACGTGGTGCACATCCACACCATCTTCGGCGGCAAAAACCCCCATCCCAACTGGCTGGTGGGGGGCGTGCCCTGCTCGCTCAACATTGACGGCGTGGGCGCGGCCGATGTCATCAATCAGGAACGCCTGGACTTCGTGCTTCAGGTTATCGAGCGCTGCCGTACCTTTGCCCAGCAGGTGGTTATTCCGGACACGCTCGCTCTGGCCGGCTTTTACGGCGACTGGCTCAACATCGGCGGCGGCCTGTCCAAACTCTCGGTGCTGGCCTATGGCGGCATTCCCGACATTGCCAACGACTATACCGAAAACAGCCTGCTCATGCCTCCCGGGGCCATCATCAACGGCAACTTCAACGAAGTGCTGCCCGTGAGTCTGACCAATCCCGAAGAAATCCAGGAAACCGTCAACCATTCCTGGTACAAGCCCTACCCCGCCGGAAAAACCGGCCTGCACCCCTGGGAGGGCATCACCGAACCGCACTACAATCCCGGCCCCAATATCAAGGGTACCCCCACAGACCTCAAGCAGGTGGACGAACGGGACCGTTACTCCTGGCTCAAGACCCCCCTGTGGCGCGGGCACCAGATGGAAGTCGGCCCCCTGGCCCGCATGCTCATCGGCTACGCCCGTAAAAATGACGACATCAAGGGCCTTGTGGACGACTTCCTGGGGCGCGCAGGCGGCGTGCCTGTTACGGTGCTGCAATCCACACTGGGGCGCATAGCCGCCCGCTCTCTGGAACTGGCATGGGCTGCTGAAAAAATGCGCTATTTTTACGATCGCCTTATCACCAACCTCAAGAACGGAGTCCGCGCCACAGCCAACACCACCAAGTGGAAGCCCGAATCCTGGCCCACCGGCGAGTTGCGGGGCGTGGGCTTTACCGAAGCGCCGCGCGGCGCTCTCGGTCACTGGGTTAAAATCAGGGACAGAAAAATCGAAAGCTACCAGTGCGTGGTCCCCACCACCTGGAACGGCGCACCGCGCAGCCCCGACGGCCAGCTGAGCGCTTACGAGGCCTCGCTGATGAATACCCGCATGGCCATACCCGAACAGCCCCTGGAAATCCTGCGCACCCTGCACAGCTTTGACCCCTGCCTTGCCTGCTCGACCCACATTATTGGCCCCGACGGCAAGGACCTGCTCACTGTGCGCATGGACCGAGGCATGTAGCTCCGGCCCCGCTGACGCCCGGCGCGTAAGCGCCCCAAGCGTAGGAGAACGATATGAGCGATACAAGACAAAGCACGCCCGAAGTACCCATGGGCAAAAGCATCTATGTGTACCAGTTGCCCATACGCATCTGGCACTGGGTCATGGTAGCCTGTGTAAGCGTGCTCATCATTACCGGTTACATCATAGGCAAACCCTGGCTGTCCGTAGCCGGTACGTCAGCCTATGACACCTTTTATATGGGCTACACCCGCATGGCACATTTCATCGCGGGCTTTATTCTTATCATCTCCACAGTATTGCGCTACCTTTACGGCATTATCGGCAACCGCTACTCGCGTGAGCTGATCATTCTGCCCGTCTGGAGCAAAGCCTGGTGGAACGACCTGTGGCACGACATCCGCTGGTATCTCTTTCTCGATAAAGAGCCACGCGCCCATGTGGGGCACAACCCTCTGGCCCAGGCAGGCATGGCTGTGGGCATGGTTTTCATGCTCGTGATCATGCTTACCGGCCTCGGCATGTATGCCGAGAGCAGCAGCCTGGCTTTCTTCAAGCCCTTCCGCTTTGTGCTGGACTTCGCCTACTGGATAGGCGGCAACGGCCAGGAACTGCGCAGCCTGCACAGACTGGGCATGCTTCTTCTGGTCACCTTTGTAACCGTACATATATACATGGTTATTCGTGAAGAAATCATGGGCAAGACCACTCTGGTTTCCACCATGTTCAGCGGTTACAGAGAGCGGCGTAAAACCTAGAGCATTTTAACCTTGAAAAAATGTAAATGCTCCAACTCTGCATAAGAATGCAGCGCGGCGCAACGCGACGTGGATTCTGCCAAAAATCCCACTTTTCGGCAGAATGACAACGTTGAAATGTAAAACATTTCAACGTTAATCTGCCCCAGGACCGCATCAGACGCAACAACAGGGCGGCTTCACTGCAGTGGGGCCGCCTTCTGCTTGCAGGCCCGGCCTGCCTACAAAAACAGGATATCTCATGGAAGCGGTAATTATCATCGGCCTCGGCAATATTCTTTACGGCGACGAAGGCTACGGCGTCAGGCTGGCGCAAAATCTCTATTCCCGCTGGGATTTTCCCGGCAATGTAGAAGTGGTGGACGGCGGCACACAAGGCCAGACGCTGCTGACCTATGTGGAACGCGCGGACAGGCTGCTGGTACTGGATGCAGTGGACTTTGGCCTTGAACCGGGGGAGATGGTGCTGCGTGAACAGATGCCCGCCTATCTTACCGCACAAAAAATCGGACCGCACCAGAACAGTTTTTCCGAGGTCCTTGGTCTGGCGACCCTGCGCGGCAACATGCCGGGGCACTGTGCGCTTATCGGCGTGCAGCCCGCGGCCATGACCCTGGGCGCGGCGCTTTCCCCGGCGGTGGCCTGCTGCATGGACAAAGGAGAGGCCATGGCGCTGGACGTTTTGCGCCAATGGGGCGTGAACCCCGCGCGGCGCGATGAACCCCGTCATTTATCCGCATCTGCGCTGGATGCCCTGCTGCTGGGGGAACTGTGAGCGGTTCAAACCTGTGGGGGGCCTTTTGCAAAAGGTTCCCCACACACACCAAAAACCGGTATCAGGTTTCACTCAGTTGCAAAAATTTTCCTGCCCCGAGGTGGAGGCAGCAGAAGCCATACCTTCCGGGCATAAGCGGTCTCAAAGATAATCTGCACCAGATTCAAGAACCAAAATCTCACAGCAGCACCCAAACGCAATCATGCAAAAGCGGCCCGGTTTTTAAAAACCGGGCCGCTCATTTGCCGTATGGGCAATAAAACTCTACATGGGGCGTTCAGCCAGCCCTGCATTACGCTCAATAAGTGATACGGCGCGGGCGATACGACGGCCCTCAGTGGATTCTCTGGAAAGTTCACGCTCAAGCGAAGTAATGCCCTTAATGACGGTAGAATGACGGCGGTTGAATTTTTCGCCGATTTCTTCCAGGGTCATTTCCGTATGCTTGCGAGCCAGATAAAATGCCGTGTTGCGCCCGACCACGCATTCCTTGCGGCGTGAGCGCGAAGACAGCTGGCGCTCGTTAAGACCGTAACTTTCACAAACAAGGCGCAGGATCGTGGAAAAATCAGGACCGCAGGCCACGTCAGCGTACTGGCTCAGAACTTCCATGGCCAGATCGACATTCAGGCCGCAGTTCAGCAGGCGGGCCTTGAAGATAAGGCTGTTAAGGCAGGACTCCATCTGACGCACGTCGCCCGTCAGGCGGCTGGCGAGCAGGTCACAGACCGATTCGGGCAAAAGCACCTGAAATGTTCTGGCCTTGCGCCCAAGAATGTCACAGCGCATATCCTTGGTGGGTCGGCCCATGTCGGTCAGAATGCCGGAACAGAAATGCGACACAAGCTGGCTGTCCACTTTCTGCAGTTCGCGCGGTGAAAACGAAGAGGTAAAAATGGCGCGCCCGCCTTTGGCCTGAAGGCTTTTAACAACAGCCAGGGCCATATCCTGCATTTTTTCCTTACCCTGGAAAAAGTGCACGTCTTCCATCAGGAGCACATCAAGTTCGCGAAAGCGGGCCTTAAAGCCTTCAATGTCCTGCGCCCGCAAGGCCGTGACGAAACGCGAGGCAAATTCTTCGGCCGTAAGATAGCCCACGCGGGCATTGGTGCCTTCTTCGCTGATGGCGCGCCCCACGGCCTGGGCCAGATGTGTTTTGCCCAGCCCCGAGCTGGAATTGACAAAAAGGGTGCGCACACAGCCACAACTGCGACTCACATCCTGCGCGGCGGCAACAGCCATATTGTTGGTGGGTCCTACCACAAAATCGGCAAAGGAATATCGCCAATTCTGCGTATCACGGTACACGGCCACAGACGGAAGCGGCAGCGATGCCTGACGCGGCGCCCGGGCCGGCGCCATAAAAGACGCAACGGCAGAAGGCGCGGAAGCTGAAACATCAGCTCTATCGGCAGGTTTTTTTTGCATACTACTTTGTTTTTCTTCAACAATCTCTGCGTCTGCACTTTGCTCTGCTGCCTCGATACGTACATCGACCTGCTCCGGCTCAAGGCCAAGAACAGGCGCGGCAGCCTCACGCAGTGAGGCAAGCATCATGCTTTCCAGCCTGCCGGCCACGTAGGCATTGGGCGCCACAAGGTGCAGCCCGCCTTCATGAACACTGGCGTGCAGAGGAGCAATCCAGACCTTGAAAAGTCCGGATTTAAGCATTTTTTTGAGATTTTCAGAAATTTCAGCCCATTTATCTCGCATGACGCCTTGTAGCCCAAAATCCGGGCGGCGGGCAATTGATGAATAAAGGCTGTTTGGGGCGGAGGCGGCTTTTGCTTTCCCCAATTGCCATTCCTGTTAATTGTCAGAAATGTTTTATTTTTTTCTATTTGACAGCCTGTGTGGCCGCCCTGAAAAGCCTTAGCCCGTAAGGTGCATAATAATAGCCTTTGGTATATGCACAAAACAGCAACATTTTATCCACAAATCTAAAACAGATTTACTCTGTTTTTCTCATGTATTCTCCATTTTTTATCCATGCACGCCAAAAGTTCCGAACTATAAGGCCGCATTGATTGTCAAGGGGGAAAAAAGATTTTTTCCCTTTTTTCTCTCATGCGCAAATCCGGCTGTGCAAGGCAAACACGGCTAAGCAACCACAGGAATCACGCCACGCAGATTCGCAGCCGGACGATCATTACACCTGCGTGCGCCGCCGCAGCCGCCGCCCCTGCCCATGTGCTTCATACGGGGAATAATCCATCCTGTAGAAAACTGTTTACAAAGCCCGCCAAAAGCATAAACGCCCCACAGACCCCACAGACCGGCTTCTTCATCAACGCCCCGGCAAACAGCCTTACAGGCGCGCCTTGCCAACAGCAAAGAGCCTCCCGGGACAATCCCGGGAGGCTCTTGATCTTTGCGCCTCAAACAGCGCTGTTGCATCCGTGGCTTTCATCGCCGTACAGGGGCGGCTCGCGTCGCAGCAAGTAGTGCCTTCAGCCAGAGCAACAATCGACCAGAACTCTGCATCTGCGCAGGAAACATTCACCACAAAGGCGCAAACGGACTGGTTGTGCTGTTAAACGCCGTAGCGAACGTTGCAAAAATCTCGAGAATCATGTTCTCAAGATAACGTGCTCTAGAAGCCGTAACGCAGGCCGATCATAAATTCATTGTTGTAGGGACGGTTGCCCACTTCGTACTTGATGCCGTTCACGGTGGAGCTGACTTCGTTATAGCCGAGGCCCACGAAGCGGTACGAAGCGTCAAGGGTGAAGCTTTCGTTGATGTCGTAAGACACACCGGCGCCCAGGTTCCAGGCAAAGTTGGTGAAGCGGTCGTCAGCTTCAAACTTGTTGCCGTTGTTGTCCTTGAAGGTGTAGCCGGTGTAGTTGAAAGCCAGGCCGATACCACCGCCCACATAAGGGGTAAGGGCGCTATCGTTGCGGAAGTCCCAGAACAGGTTGGCGAACAGGGTGGAGTTGTTCCAGACGCCCTTGACATCACGCAGGTTCGAGCCGCCGTCGCTCCAGCTTTTTTCGCTGTTGCCGCGCAGGGCGAATTCGATTTCAGCGCGCAGGGGCAGCATCTGCTGGGGCCAGAAGTCATAGCCCAGGGCCATAGCGCCGCCAAGGGTGAACTGGTTGTAGTTGTCGACCCCGCTACCGGCCAGACCACTGGAACGTTCCATCTGTCCGGTGCTCTGGATGCTCATAAGGAATTTGGGGGCCAGGTACATGCCGGTGCCTTCGGCAGCGGCCAGCCCGGGAAGGGCAAGCGAAAGGGCAAGCGCCATAGCGACTATAAAACGTTTCATGACAGTCCTCCTAGTACTTTCCCTCATTTTTTTGCGAGGGCAGCCTCAAATCTGGTTTATTAGCTAGAAAATGTCAATAAATTTTCTATAAATCCTCTCAAGTATACGCGCATATCAAGGCTTTGCGCCCTGACGCAAGGCCGCCAGGCGCACCCGTTTCACAGAAAATTTTATAGGCAGAACATTGAAAACCGTCAGGAAAGAAATACAAATAGCAAATAAAAAGGCCTGTTGCGAGAAACAGGCCCAAAATCCGCAGCAGGCGGGCGGCGTTACCCAGATATCCGGCAACAAAGAGTACACTGTCCCGTGGGACAGGACGCAACAACATTTACTGCGGAAAGCCGGACTGTTTTTTTACCATAAGCCAGGTCTGTATGGGCAGGCGTTTTTCCGTCCAGTGCGCCTTGTACCCCATGCGGGGACCCGTAACCGGCCCCATGTCGTAGCGTGTGGCATGTTCTTCGCACAGCCAGGCGACCTGTTCAAGCTGCAGCAGATTGCCTATACCGGCATCTTTCCAGTTGCGGTCATAACTGAACTGTTGTCCACGGTATATGCCGCCTGCCATGCCGCCAAAAATAAAACCCACATCCCTGTCCTCATGCCGGGCAAACATGACGCGCGCGGCGCGCGCCGGGGCCAGACGCCGCAACATGGCTGCATAAAAACTGCGGGCAGGCTCTTCGGTCATGCCGCATTGTCCCTGGCCCTTCCAGCTTTCTTCTTCCACGGCCAACATGCGGGCAAGCACGGCCACCGCCTCGTCCTCCGCAGCCGGAACATGTCGCTCGTAGACGATGCCCCGTTCTCGGGCACGCCTGCTGCCCTTGGCAAGCTTGGCTCTGTGATTGGCGGAGCGCCGTGACAAAAAGCCATCCAGGCCGCCATCCAGAGAGGCCGCGCACTGCACTGTTTCCGAGTGCATGAAGAAATCAAAGCTACGGCCAAAGACCTGCAGGAGACGGCGGGGCATTGCGCCGCCCGGCTGCAGACCGCTGATGACAATACGCGGAAAATATGGATGGTACATCGCAGCCAGATCGCTCATGGCGCGGGCCAGCATATCCACGGCGTGGGGTCCCAGCAGAGGCGAACTGAAAAACCACAGCGTGTCTATGGGAGTCAGCAGTACCGATTCTGCGGAAAAAACCTGCTCCGCCAGCACCAGCACGCTGTCCACAACACGTCCCGGTTCATACCACACCATAAGCTGCCGTTCGGGAGCAAAAACTTCATGAAAGGAAAGCTGCCAGGCCGGCAGACAGCAAAAAGGATCTGCCTGCCCTGAATACAGGGCGGCCCGCTGCCAGCCCTCATGATTTTCAAGTTCGTGAAACGCAAGCTTTTTCATCTGACGCGCATAGGGTGTCTGCAAGGCTGCCTCTCGCCCTACTTCACTTCTGTGGGACACTGTTCGCCCCGGCTGGCATAAAAAAACCAGCCTGCGCCCGGATCCTGCGTACGCTCAAAGCAAAAACCGCCGGCAGTCCGCCACAGCACGGCAGGTGCGGTGGTGGCAAAGGCCGCGCTCACGGCAGCAGTTTGCGGGTCCTGCCCTGCCAGAACCTTGATGGTCTGGGCAACGCCCTCAAAGTAGCGACTCGAAGACGGAAGCATGTTGCTCACCACAGCGCGCTCCACCACCCCGTCGTTATCCAGAAAAAACGTGGCGGTCACGCCTTCCTCCAGGGTACATATCTTTATCTGCCCCTGGTCCTGGACTGTCACCGAACCGGCAGGGAATACGCTCATCCACCTGGCCTTGAAGTCCTTCCACATGGGGCTGCCGTCATCCGCCAGGGCGGGAAGCGCCAGAAGCACAAAAAGAATGCAGAGCAAAAGTTTTTTCATGACAAAAGCTCCTTTGCGGCAGATTCGTATTTTTCTGATGGGCAACGCGCCGGGCGCCCTGTCTAGGGAATCAGTTCGGCCCGGTCCGGGTGCCTGCTCCATACTAGGTGAGCATGCTGATAATGAAAAGCCCTCTTTTACAAGACATTGCATGGAGCTGGCGCGCCGCGTCCGACAGTGAAAACTCCGTACCGCAAGGCCTCTTGTTTTTCAGCCCGTTTTGGCCGAAACTGAAGATAAGCCGTCTGCCGCCACCCGCCGCAGGCGCAGCATCCTACCGCAAGGAGAAATCCGCCCGCCATGTCCAAGCCCGATCATCCCCCGGTCTGTTTTCCCATTACCCTTACCCGCATCAACCGTCTGGGCAGATATGAAGTGGACGACCTGCTCCTGCGCGAAGAAGCCTATAATCTTACATGCAACGGAAAAACCGTAGCCTGTCTGCACTGCATGCCCGACAAGCTTGAGGAACTGGCCGTGGGCAGGCTGTTTACCCTGGGGCTGCTGCAAGACGCCCGGCAGATACGTTCCCTGAGCATTTTGCCCCCCGCGCCGTCCCGCACGCAGGCCGCCACAGACGCCAAAGGCACGGCGGTCAAGCTCCGTATGGCGACTGCGCCCGATCAGCCCCCTGCGGGCAGCATGGCCGTGACCCTTGATCCCCCTCCTCCCTCTGTCCCCGCGCCTGAAGACGCCATATGCCTTACTGCCGACAGGGTTCACGAATTGCAGGCGGAATTTGAGGAGCACTGCAATCTCTACCGGCTTACCGGGGCAGCCCACAGTTGCGCACTGGCCGACCCCTCCGGAGTTCTGCTTTTTTATGAAGACATCGCCCGCCATAACGCCCTGGACAAACTTATCGGGGCCATGCTGCTGCGTGGCATCGGGCCGCAGGGCAAACTCATGATTTTCAGCGGCAGACTGGCGCTGGACATGCTGGAAAAGGCCGCAGCCTGTGGTGTGCGCCTGCTGGTGGCCCCCGGCGCGCCCTCGCTGGCGGCAGTGGAACTGGCAAGGGCCGTCGACATCTCCATTCTGGGTTTTGTGCGTCAGGGCAATATCAATATATATACCTGTCCGCACAGGATTGTCTGACATGTCGCACTGCCCGCATTCGCCGGCGGCTTCAGCGCAGGGCATGCTGCCTCTGGAAAAAGCGCTGGCTGCCCTGCTGGCCTGCGCCGCCCCGGTGGAGCAGACTCTTTCGCTTCCCCTGCTGGAGGCCGACAGGCGGATATGCGCAACAGACATGTATGCCGTGTTGCCGCAGCCTCCGTTTGACCGCGCACAGGTGGACGGCTACGCCGCGCGCAGCGCCGACCTTGTCGCAGCAAGCCCGAAAGCTCCGGCCGCCCTGCAGGTGACCCAGTTTCTCTATGCGGGTAGCGGACCGGGTGTGCCGGTGCAACCCGGCCAGGCCGCACGCATAACCACCGGAGCCATGCTGCCCCCCGGAGCCGACTGTGTGATCTGGCAGGAAGATACCACCAGGCACGACCACAGCATCAGCGTGTGCCACAGCCTTGCGCCCGGGCGCAACTGTCACGCCCAGGGACGTGATGTCGCCCCGGGACGACTGCTTGTAGGCAGGGGCGACATGCTGCACAGCGGCACCCTCGGCCTGCTGGCCGGTCAGGGGCATACCCATGTACCTGTATATGGCAGCCCCGCAGCAAGCATGCTCGCCACGGGCGATGAGCTGTGTCCGCCGGGCCTGCCGCTGCCCAAGGGAGGCATATACAATACCAGCGCCACCTTGCTGGGCGTACGCCTGCAACGGCTCGGCGCGCGTATTGCCGACATGCGGGTCTGCCCCGATGACGACGCGCTTTTGCTGCAACATATGGAAGACCTGCTGCCCCACAGCGCCCTTGTCATTACCACTGGCGGCGTTTCGTGGGGACCGCGTGACCTTGTCCCCCGCCTGGCGGCCAGGCTCACCGCCCGGCACGGCGGCCGCCTGCTTTTCCGGGGGCTGAGCATGAAGCCGGGAACCATGACCCTGGGCGCCGTTGTGGGCAAGACCATCCTGCTTGGCCTTTCGGGAACCCCCGTAGCTGCCGCAGCAGCCTTTGAGCTGCTGGCCGGGCCGCTTATCAAAAAGCTCTCCGGCCGCGCCCGCTATGGCCTGACCCGACAGCGCGGCATCATGAGCAACGACTTCGGCACATGCCGCAAAGACTCGCGCCGCCTTGTCATGGCCCGGCTTGAGGGTACTGATGTTTTTCTGCGCCCACGCGGCGAGGGCGTGGGGCAGCCAGCCCTGCGTGACGACTGCAACTGCTTTGTGGACATACCCGCCGGATGCCCGCCCCTGCGGCGTGGAGACGAGGTGGCTGTCATTCTGCCGTAACCAGTGCCGCCACAAAAATATCCGCCCGCGGGGCAGCCCCGGGGCGCTTCCCCTGACGCACGCATGTCTCGCAGGCAATCGCCAGTGCGGCTGGCGTCCCTGCCTGCGTATTTCGGGGACCTGCCCGACGATTCCCGGATTTCTGACGTCACCAGACCTTATTGATAAAAACTGCTATTGCACGATCCTGCTATACAGACTAACATATAGCCCTGTTACATAAAAAAGTGTGAATACGGGCTTGCCCCGCTGCTCTCCCAACAGCCGAAAACCGCGAGAAAGAACATGCTCCACCACAAGGAACCTCTCAGCCCGCGCACTGCCGTGTGCCACAGCAGATACCGCGACGCGGAAAAGCACCACGGCGTATGCCTTTATTGCGCCATCGGATGCGGACTGAACATATATACATACCAGGGCGAAATTGTCGGCGTGGAAGGCGATGACGAAAGCCCCGTAAACCGGGGTCGCCTTTGTCCCAAGGGGTCAAACACCCTGCAAATGCTGCGCAGCCCTCACCGTGTCGCCACGGTGCGCTACCGCGCCCCTTATGCCACCCAATGGGAAGACCGCCCGATGGACTGGGCCATGGACCGCATAGCCCGGCTCATGAAGGTCGCCCGTGATGCCGGATTTCAGGAAAAGAACGCGGCCGGCATGCCCGTGAACACCTGCCACAGCATCGCCTCTCTCGGCGGCTCCGCCAGCGACAATGAAGAAAACTACCTGATGAAAAAGCTCTTCACCGGCGGTCTCGGCATGCTGGATGTCGAAAACCAGGCCAGGCTCTGACACTCCGCATCCGTGCCCGGTCTGGGCGCGTCATTCGGTTTCGGCGCTTGCACCAACTTTCCGCGCGACATGCGCAACAGCGACTGCATCCTTGTCATGGGTTCCAACATGGCGGAATCCCATCCTGTTGGTTTTCAATGGGTCATGGAAGCAAAAGAACGCGGCGCAACCCTCATCCACGTAGACCCGCGCTTTACCCGCACCTCGGCCGTGGCCGACCATCACATAAGCATCAGGCCCGATTCTGACCTGGCCTTTCTTGGCGCGCTTATCCATCTTATCCTGAAAAAAAACGGCTGGTTTGCCGACTTTGTCAGCCATTATACCAATGCCTCCACCCTGGTGAGCGAAAAGTTTTCCTTTGATGAAAACACCGGCCTTTTCGTGGGCTTCAATCCGGCAACACGCTCCTACGACCAGGATCCGGACGCCTGGGATTATGAGATGGACGAACAGGGAATGCCCAAAAAAGACCCGACCTTCCAGCATCCGCGCTGCGTTCTGCGCGTACTTGAAAAACAGTACGCAGGCTATACGCCAGAAAGAGCGGCTGAAACCTGCGGTTGCAGCCCCGAAGACGTGGAACTGGTAGCCGATCTGCTTATGGGCAATTCCGGGCCGGAGCGTACTTCAGTCATGGCCTATGCCCTGGGCTGGACACAGCACACCAGCGGCGTGCAGATCATCCGGGCTGCGGGCATCATCCAGTTGCTGCTCGGCAACGTGGGGCGCCCGGGCAGCGGTATTGTCGCCCTGCGCGGGCATGCCAACGTACAGGGCGCCACCGACATTCCCACCCTGTTCAACAATCTGCCCAACTACATTCCGCAGCCCAAGGCCATTGCCGAACACGCCACCCTGAAAAACCTGCTGGAATACGGACACGGCCTGAGTGGCCGCAGAGGCAGGGAAGAAAGCGGCCTGTGGCGGCAAGAAGGCCTCAAGGGCGCATGGGCGGCCATGCCTTCCTACATGGTCAGCCTGCTCAAGGCCTGGTACGGCGATGCCGCCACCGCAGACAACGAGTATTGCTATCAGAACCTGCCCAAAATGCAGAAGGACGAATCCGAACAGACGTTTTTCAAAGAAGCCCTGCAGGGTACCGTGCGAGGCATGTTTGTTTTCGGGCAAAATCCGGCAGTGAGTTCACCCAACTCCGGCTTTCACCGCGAAGCCATGCGCAAGCTGGACTGGCTTGTGGTGGTGGACGCTTTTGAAACAGAAAGCGCCGCCGTATGGTACGCCGACCCCGACGGCCCCGGCCCGGAAACTGTGGGAACAGAGGTTTTTTTGCTGCCTGCCGCGCTGGCTATGGAAAAAGGCGGCTCGGTTTCCAATACCGAACGGCTGGTGCAGTGGCACGAACCTGTTCTGGACGCTCCGGGCGACAGCAGGTCCGACCTCTGGTATGTCTACCAGCTCGGCAAGCGTCTCAAGGCCCTTTACGCCGATTCCACCCAGGAGAAGGACAAGGCCCTGCAACAGCTTACCTGGGACTATTGCAAACCCGGCGAAGACGAGCCGGACCCCGAACTGGTACTGCGCGAAATGAACGGATTCAATACCGTCACGGGCGAGCACCTCAAGGCTACGGGGCAGCTTGCCGCCGACGGCTCCACCGCCTGCGGTTGCCGCCTCTACTGTGGTGTCTACCCCGCGCCGGGACAGAATCTTGCCAAACGGCGCGGCACCATCGGTGATGACGAAAACTTCTACCCCGACTGGGCCTGGGCCTGGCCGGGCAATTCGCGCATCCTCTATAACCGCGCTTCCGCCGACCCCGCGGGCAAGCCCTGGTCCGAGCGCAAGGCCATCATCCACTGGGATGCCAATGCCGGGCGCTGGAAAGGCGCGGACGTGCCCAACTATGTGCTCGACAAGGCTCCGGACTACCGCCCAACGCCCGAAAGCAGGGGCATGGACGCCATACCGGGCGATGCGCCCTTCACTGTGCATTTCGACGGCCTGGGCTGGCTGTTCGCGCCATTCGGCCTTTCCGACGGTCCCATGCCCGTACACTACGAGGCCCTGGAAACCCCTGTGCGCAACACCATGGCTGCACAGCAGATATCCCCCTCGACCACAATCATCGAAGACTCGCGCAATGCCATCGCCGCACAGGGCGATCCCCGCTATCCCGTCATTCTCACAAGCTACCGGGTAACGGAACAGTTTGTGGCAGGCGTTATGACGCGGCGCTCAAGCTGGATCAACGAGCTTCAGCCCAGCCTGTTTTTTGAAATGGACCCAGAACTGGCCGCAAGCCTTGCCCTGCGCAATCTGGACTGGGTCATTGCCGAAAGCAAACGTGGCTCCATTGAAGGCCGGGTGCTGGTCACCCCGCGCATACAGCCGCTCATGGTCTGCGGCAACAAGGTGCACGTGGTGGGCGTACCCATGCATTTCGGCTACAAGGGCGAGGTGACGGGAGACTCCGTCAACGTGCTCACGGCGCTGTCTCTCGGCCCCAATTCTGACATTGCCAGCGTCAAGTCCATTGCCTGCCGCATCAGGCCCGGCAGGCTCACGGCCCGCAGCGAACACAAGGGCGACTTCAAGGATGCCTACGCGCCTCTGCCCGACGCTCCCATGAGCAAGGTCCCCTGGATATGCAAGCCCGAAGGGAGGCTCGACTATGATAACTGAGACGCGCCTTCCCAAAAAACCCCGCAGCTTTGCACAGCGCCTGCTTTACCCTTTCAGACGCGGCACGGGACCGGCGATGCAGGAGCCGGTGGGCTTTTTTACCGATACCTCGGTATGTATCGGCTGCAAGGCCTGCCAGGTGGGCTGCAAGCACTGGAACATGCTGCCAGGCCTTGAACCACGACTTTCTGGCCGCAGCTACGACAACACCCTGGAACTTTCCGCCCGCACATGGCGGCATGTAAAGTTCGCCGAGGTCATTGATACCGATATTCCGGCCAATAACCGTCAGGGCCTGCACTGGCTTCTCGCCAGCGACAGTTGCAAGCACTGCGACGATGCCCCCTGCATGCGGGCCTGCCCCACGGGGGCGCTTGTCCGCACTGAAGTGGGCGGCGTGTATCCGCAGGCAGACATCTGCAACGGCTGTGCCTCATGCGTTGCGGCCTGCCCCTTTGGCGTTATTGCCAGAAATGAGAAAAGCGGCCACTCGCACAAGTGCACCTTCTGCCTTGACCGGGTGCGTGACGGCCTGCAGCCGGCTTGCGCCAAAACCTGCCCCGCCGCTTCCATACGCTTCGGCAGGCTTGAAGACATGCGCAATGCCGCCCGCAACCGCCTGGCCCACCTGCGGGCACAGGGTGTGAGCAATGCCCGCCTTTACGGCCTTGAACCCACAGAAAACTATTCGTCACTGCACAATATTTTCCTGCTGCTGGACAGGCCCTCCACCTATGGCCTGCCCGAAACTCCCCTGCATCCCGCCCGCCGTCTCAAGGGCGACTATATCCGCGCTGCCGCCGGAGTGGTTCTCGGCATTGCCATACTGGGCGCGTCAGTCATTTTCGGAGGTGTCCTGTAATGCAAAATACCGCGCAAAACACACGAGGCGCTCTGCCGCCAAACACCTCCCGGTCCTACAGCCAGGATTATTCCGGCGATATCATCCCCCACCTGCCCCCCTGGGGCAACATGACGGTCATTGATGTGTGGCTGAACAATGCCGCCCTGGGGCTTTACATTGTCACAACCTGCGCCCTGCTGCTGCGGCCGGTGACCTTCGGCATTCTGGCGCAGCCCGCCTTTGTGCTGGCATGGCTGCTTCTTGTGGCCGACCTTGCCCTGCTTGTTGCCGACCTGGGCGACCCCACGCGCTTTCACCACATGCTGCGCACCTGTCGCCCCACCTCGCCCATGTGGGTGGGCGTATGGGCCTTGACCCTTTCGACGGCAACCATGCTCATACCCGCATTATGGGGCCTTATGGGACTGCTCACCGGCTTCAAGATACTGTCACCGGCCAGTTCCGCCAGCGTCATGTCTTTTATCGGTTCGGAGCCGGGGGTGCGCGTGCTCGTGCTCTTTCTGGGCCTGGGCGGCATCTGCGCTGCTGCCGGCCTTTGCTACAAGGGTGTGCTTTTTTCGGCCACATCCCGCCCTGTATGGCGCAAGGCCCGCTGGTTTTCCGCCTATCTGACCAACGGCGGCATACTGCTTGGCTGCGCCCTGTTCACGGCCATGGGCATGGCCCTGCACCTGACCAATGGCCTGCAAAGACTCTTTCCTGCCATGCTCGCCATGCTTGCTATTGACATGCTCCTGCTTGAGCTGCACCTGCGGCCCGCCCTGAAAGACGGCTCAAGCCCCCTGCAACGCCGTAATCTCGGCACTGCCACAGCCCTGGATGTGGTGGCATTTGCCTGCCTTCTTGCCGTTACGGCCGGAGTAACGCAACCTGCCCTTGTGGCTGTGGCCACGCTATGCATCGCGGCCTCTGCCCTTATGGGCCGCCACAGTTTTGTGCTGCCCATGCGCGGCGTATAGCGCGTTTTCACGTTGCGGGCACTCCGCGGCCTTCACGGCGTCCACGCAGGCAACTGGCGGTGCCCGACTACTGTGAAAATGTATACTCCCGCCGGTAAGGCATACTCAACTGCAAATTGCCCGGTATATTCCTGACAACAAGCCCCTCCGCCCAGGCGGAGGGGCTTTTCATGAGCGTCATCTTATACGCCCCCGTCTGCGCTCTTCCCTGGAGCATTTCAATTTTGAAAATATGTATGCTCAACGCTGATGACACACCCGCTACAGCGCTTGACCGCGCGAATACATTGCGCTGCACCTTCACACCGGGCCTGCCACGCAGTCGCTAGAGCGCTTAAAAAAATACATTGCTCCAGCAAGCGACCGGGCCTTTTCTCCTTGTGCCCTCGCTTGCGGGCAAGCCCGCCGCCATGCCGCCCGCACAGCATACAAGACCGCACAAAGGTCATCGCCAGCCTGAAAGGGCGGCCCAAGGCCCCGAAATATGAAAATAAATACAGAAATAAAATTCATACTTGCATCACATGTTTTTTTACTCTATTATCCTCTGAACATCACATCAAACAGCGTGGCACCCTGTTATTCTCTTCAGAATAACCTCAACACCGTGCTACAGCTTCTGTAGATTCAGCGCCATCCAAGGTCGCATCTTAAAAGAATCTTCAATGCATATCTGAAAAAACAACTTTTTTCATTATGTAACATGTGTAAAAGAGTTATACTGCATTTACATATACACATTGCAGCATGGCGCAACAGGAATGTGAACGACGCAAATTTTCCGTCCCGGCCTGTATTCCCGACTTTAAACAGCCCGACGGCCGAAGACAAAGGAGCCAAAGCACAATAGAGTAACAATTTTTTTCTGCACAAGATGCTATTTCGTTCTCACAATACTTTTTATAACACTTTATGGAAGTTCGGTTTGTACCGAGGAGGCGTTCATCTGCTGGTGCCGTCAACGCTGATGACTCCAGCAAGTTCGTTTTGACGATCAATCATTGTTCGTCCTTCCATATACTCGCCCGGTTACGGGCTACACCCGCGACATTTCCATGCCACGGCAGAAGGAGGGTATATGGCAAAAATCTCCATTCAAAACATTTCTAAAGTCTTCGGGCCACAGCCGGACCAGGCGCTTGAACTGGCAGCCGAAGGCGCCTCACGCGCGGACATTCTGCGAAAAACCCGCACCACAGTGGCCCTGCGCGACATATCCCTTGATATTACAGACAGCGAACTGCTCGTCATTATGGGTCTTTCCGGCAGCGGCAAATCAACCTTGCTGCGCTGCCTCAACGGACTGATCATGCCCAGCACCGGGCGCATCCTTGTGGACGATGCGGATATAACCACAATGAATGCCAAAGGGCTGCGCCATGTGCGCCAACGCTGCTTCGGCATGGTGTTTCAGAATTTTGCGCTTTTTCCTCATCGCACGGTATTGCAGAATACAGCCTTCGGCCTTGAGGTCATGGGCGTATCTGAAACCCAGCGCCTGAAAAAAAGCGAAGAAATGCTTGAGCGCGTCGGCCTTGCACAGTGGAAGAACTCCTACCCCGGCGAGCTTTCCGGGGGCATGAAGCAGCGTGTGGGCCTGGCCCGTGCCCTGGCTCTTGAGCCGGAGGTGCTGCTTATGGACGAAGCCTTCAGCGCCCTTGACCCCCTTATCCGGCAGGAAATGCAGGACGAGTTGCTGTCGCTTCAGGAAGACATTCAAAAGACCATTGTTTTCATCACTCATGACCTTAACGAGGCCTTCAAGCTCGGCGACCGCATTGTCCTGCTGCAGGACGGAGCCGTTGTGCAGACAGGTACCCCCGAAGAAATCCTTCAGGCCCCGGCCAACGACTATGTGGCCCGTTTTGTCGCCTCGGCCGACGCCTCGCAGGTACTGACCGCAGCCAGCGTCATGAAGCGTTCCGAAGATACCGCGGTGCTTGGTCTGGATGGCCCGCGCGCTGCCTTGCGCAAAATGCGCGTACACTCCATTGCTTCGCTTTTTGTGCTGGACCGACACCGCCGTTTTGTGGGCATCCTTAACGCCGATGACGCCGAAGCCATGATCAGCGAGGGCCGTTCGGACCTTACTGAAATAACCCGCACAGACATCGTGACCGTCACACCTGACACCCCCGTTACCGAACTTGTGCCGCTCATGGCCGAACTGCCCTACCCGTTGGCTGTGGTAGATAACCGCCAGCGTTTACAGGGTGTTATCGTGCGTGGACTGTTACTGGGCGCTCTGGTGGAACATAACGACAGGAGAGGCGCGCATGCTGCCTAGACTCCCCTTGGCCGGTTATATTGACAGCGGCGTGGAGTTTCTGGTGGAGCAGTTTTCCGGCGTTACCCGCGCCGGGTCCGCAATCATGCTTGCCCTGCTGGACCGTTTTGAAGAATTTCTGCTGCTGCCGCCCCCGTGGCTCTTTATTCTGCTTCTGGCAGCTCTGGCCTGGTGGGTAACGCGCCGCCCGGGACTGCCCGTATTCGTGGCTCTGGGCTTTGCCCTTCTGTGGAACCTGGGGCTGTGGACGCCCACCATCAGCACTCTGGCCCTGGTGCTTTCGGCCACCCTGCTTTCCGTGCTGGTAGGCGTACCCTGCGGCATTCTTGCGGCCATGAGCCCTGTGGCACGCAAAATTGTCATGCCCGTGCTGGACGTCATGCAGACCATGCCAGCCTTTGTGTATCTTATTCCGGCCATTCCCTTTTTCGGCATCGGCAAGGTCAGCGCGGTGGTAGCCACGGTCATCTTTTCAGTGCCTCCGGCCATACGCTTTACCTGCCTGGGCATACAGCAGGTTCCCCGCGATCTTGTGGAGTGCACCGAGGCCTTTGGCGCAACCCGCATGCAGCGTCTGTATAAGCTGGAACTGCCCCTGGCCATGCCCACCATTGTCGCAGGCGTAAACCAGACAATCATGCTGGCCCTTTCAATGGCCGTCATCGCGGCCATGATCGGCGCGCGCGGCCTGGGCGGCGAGGTATGGAAGGCCATTCAGCGCCTCAACATCGGCATGGGCTTTGAAGCCGGGCTTGGCATCGTTATTGTCGCCATTACCCTTGACCGCCTCTTCCGTGCGCTGGCGCAAAAAAGTTCCGGCAAGGCCCATTAGGCCGGACTGATTTTGAGAATACGCATTCTCAAAATTTCAGGGCGCTCAATTTGGATTGCCCCCATACCGTGCAGCCGCGGTTTGTTTGCAAACCTTGCAGACAACGGCTGCAGCTGCGCCATGTCGCGGTGGAGGCCCTGCCGCACACAGGACGGGCAAGGCTGTTTGTCAACGGCCTGCTAACAGTATTTAGCTCACGCTGGTGTTACGGCATGACGGCCGTGCGCGGCCGCAGAGCGGGCAGCCATGCCCGTAACCGCGCCAGCCGCACAGTCGCCGTTGCTGCGACCGGCAAAAGGAAAACCTTGTAAAAGGAGAACCAATGAAACTTCGCATACTGACTCTCGCCGTGGCCTTTGCCCTGCTGCTCTCTGCAGGAGTCATGGCCAAAGATAAAAAAGAAGATAAAAATCTTCAGCTTGTCTACGTTGAATGGGACTGCGCCAATGCTTCGAGCCATCTGGCCAAGGCCGTGCTTGAAGACAAGCTGGGCTATAAGGTGGAATTGCTGCCCGTGACCCAGCCCATCCTCTGGACAAGCCTTGCCACCGGCGATGCCGATGCCATGGTGACCGCATGGCTGCCCGACACCCACAAGGACATGCACAACAAGGTCAAAAACAATGTGGAAGTGCTCGGCAAGCTTACGGGGGGCGCACGCCTTGGCCTCGCCGTACCGGACTATGTGACGCTGAAATCCGTTGAAGAACTCAAAGCCAATGCCGGCAAGTTCAAAAGCCGTATCGTGGGTATCGACCCCGGCGCGGGCGTCATGCAGCTGACGGAAAAACTGATGAAAGACTACGGTATTGACAATATGGAACTGATGGAAGGCAGCGATACCATCATGACCTCAAGCCTGTCCGACGCCATACGCAACAAGGAATGGATCGTCGTCACGGCGTGGTCGCCTCACTGGATGTTCGGCCGCTGGGACATGCATTACCTTGAAGACCCCAAGGGCAGCCTCGGCAGCGAAGAAGGCATCTATAATGTGGCGCGCAAGGGCCTCAAGGACGACCACCCCGCCGCCCATGCCTTTCTGTCAAAATTCGCCTACGCCAACCCTGAGCAGTTACAGCAGCTCATGGCCTGGAATCAGGAAAAAGGCGCGGACCCCATGAAAAACGCCCGCCGTTTCATGAAGGAGCACCCTGAACTGGTGGAAGCCTGGCTGGCAAAGTAACTGACGCAGATTACAGATTGCCGCAACCAGCAGTCGTTTTGCAAAAAGTCCCCCGGCATCGGATTGATGCCGGGGGACTTGTACGGTCAGGGCAGCCGGAGTGTCTTGCCGGGCGGTGAGGCAGTCAAGCTGCAGCCGCACCTTTAAGCCCGCAACAGATCAATATCAGTTGCCGCTGGTGCTCAGGCCTGCTTCATGCTGGCAATAAGGTCGCCCAGGCGGTTGGCCTGCTGCGCCAGTTCTTCTACCGCGCTGGATGCCTCATTCATGGCCTGGGCCGTCTGCCCGGCCATATCATTGACCTGCACAATGGACTGATTGATTTCCTCACTGGCGGCGGACTGCTCTTCACTGGCCGTGGCAATGGCCCTCACCTGGTCTGCCGTGGTTTCCACATTGCTGACGATCTGGCGCAGGGCATCGCCGGACTGGCTGGCAAATCCTGTGGCGGTTTCAATTTCTTCCACTGCCTTGTCCATGCCGCTCACACTTTTGGCGGTACTTTCCTGAATGGCATTGATGGCGTTGCCCACATCCTGGGTGGAAGCCATAGTTTTTTCCGCCAGCTTGCGCACCTCATCGGCCACCACGGCAAAGCCGCGTCCGGCGTCTCCGGCCCGGGCGGCCTCGATGGCCGCATTGAGCGCCAGCAGGTTGGTCTGGTCCGCAATGTCGGATATGACGCCCATAATGCGGTTAATGGCCTGGGCGTGCTCGTTCAGCTGGTTCATGTCTTCCTTGAGTACCAGAGAAACCTTATGTACCTGATCAATGCTTTGCAGGGCCTGGCGCACGATCTGCGCGCCGTTTTCCGCATTACCCCTGGTTTCATCAGACATGCCCGACGCCAGGGAAGCGTTGCCCGCCACCTCACGCACGGTGGAGTTCATCTCGTTCATGGCTGTGGCCGCCTCGCTCAGGCGGGCTGCCGACTCGGCAGACATATGGTTTGACTGGCCGATGCGAGCCGTAAGCTGGTTGGATGCCGAAGAAATGATAGTGACCACTTCCTCCAGCTGCCCGGCCGCCGCCAGCATGCCGTCACGCCGGGCGCTTTCTGCCTGCTGGCGGGCAAATTCGGCCTGCTCCGTGGCTGCCTGGGCGCGCTGGGTCTGTTCCTCGGCCTCGGCGCTCTTCTGATTGGCGGTTTCAATCATGTTTTGCAGGTTGTGGACCATGTTGAGAAGCGAATTGCGCAGCTCCGCGAGTTCGCCGTAAAAATCGCGCGCGTCAAGATGTGCCTCAAGGTTCCCCTGAGCGATCTTGTCCGCGGCTTCCACGATAAGCCGCAGCGGGCGGTTGATGGAGCGTACAATATACCAGGCCACCGCCAGCATGACGAGGGCGATGACAGCGTAAATAATAGAAACAGAGCGTATGGCCTCGTTGGTCTCTGCAAAAATTTCACTTTCGTCCTGAATAACGGCGATCTTCCAGCCAAGGCTGGTTGTGAGCACGTTGGCCCGCACCGGTATGTCCTTTATGCGGGTAAGCACAATGCCTGACTGGGTTTTGAACAGATGCTCCAGTCCGGGGCTCTGGATGTCCTTGCCGATGATTTTACCGGTAAGTTCCTTGTCCTTGGGGTCACAGATGATGCGACCCGTGTTTTCCACAAGCAGGAAATAGCCTGTCCTGCCGAAATTCATGGCCTCGAATTTTTCCGAAAGTCCGTTAAGGGAAACATCAACGCCCAGCACCCCGCGAAAAACACCATTGCGATCGCGCAGGCTGTGCGTGACGGGAGCCACCAGTTCGCCGGAAATGGAAAGATAACTGTCTGACAGCCCAACGGCCTTGCCAGAATTCATGCGGCTCACATACCAGGCGCGCCTGGAGGTATCAAAACCCGCAGGAACGGGACCGTCGGCCATGGATGAACCATAGCTGCCATCAGGATAGCCCACATACACTTCAACATAGGACGGATTTGCCTTGGCCAGCCTGAAAAGGGGCTGACCGGCGCGGGCCGCTTCCGGGGCCAGGGCCGAACGTTTATAGGCATTTTCGGTGGACGTGTTTTTATAGTTGGGAAACGTGTTTTCCCCGTCTATGAGCAGTTCATCCGCAGCCAGAAAGGCAAGATTACGTTCTGCTTCGTTAATAAAACCTTCTACATAGCTGCCCATGAGCTGTAATTGCTCTCCGGAGGCCGTCAGATATGACTCTTCGGCAGTGTTGCGCATCTTACTTGTCACATAGGGTATGGTTCCACCGGCCATGATGGCTATCGTCAGCAAGAAACCAAGTATCACCCGCACCTTGATGGTCATAGACAGTTCCTCCTCTGCCTGTGCTCCTTTCAGGCAGGCTGGCAGCGTCCCTTTTTGCCGTATGCTTTCGCCATTTTCTACAACTGCTCTCTCTTTACTGAGATCGTCCGGCTGCTCCGTTTCTTAAGATGGTACATAGAAAAAAGAATTTTAAATAGATTTTTATATTATGAAATAGGTGAGCACTTTAGAGCCACCCCCATACCGTTGCTGTTCGTCCAAACAATTCGTGCTATATTTACCTGTAAAAACGAAATATTAATTGAAACAAACTACTAAAAAACCGCTATTGCCCGGCATGGCTGGATATGCAGTGCAGCGCGTTTTTCCTGATCAGATGGGCGGGTAGACCTGCTGTTTCCGGTTTATATAAAGAAAAAAGACGGTTGACCTGATGCAAAGAGCACTGTACCTAATTTACAGTCATTCCTTTTAACAATAAAAACCACTGCCCGCCCATAAACACGGAGCCTGCATGCCCACTCCCACTCCTCGCCGCGACCTCGTGGTCCGGGGCATACTTTACATGCTGGCCATGGCTATTCCCACCAGTGTCAGCCTGATCTGCAACGAGCCGGAAGTGCTTGTGCTGGGTGCTCTGGGGGCCTTGTTCGCCCTCTTTATCGCTCCCCGCTACAAACCGTTGCCGCGCACGCTCTGCATCAGCGCCGGGGGGCTGCTCGTTTGCATGGCCGGCGCGGTGGGTGTGTTTACCCAGGGCAACAACAATCTTGCCCTTATACCGCTGGTCATGTTCAGTTGGCTGGCCGCCCTGCCCCGGCCTGATCAGGCCTACCTCAGCCTTGTTTTTAAAAATATGGGAACAGCAGCCCTGCTGACCCATTTCGGCATGACCAGTTCCATCAGTGCAGCCGCCATCTACATGACCGGTCTTGCCCTGGGGGCAACCCTGAGCGTGCTGGGCATACGGTTCGGCAGCGGACAGGGCAGCGGCGCAAGCCCTTTTGAAGAATTCAAGGCGTTCAAGCACGGGGCTGTCAACAATCCGCTGTTCGGCATGGCCGTTCCCGCTACGGTACTTTTGTGTACCCTGGCCGCAGGCGGCCTGCACTTCAGCCATCCAGCCTGGGTGGGGCTGACTGTTCTCTTTGTCATGCACAGTGACGGCGCCACCGAACTACGCCGCATACGCGACCGCGCCCTAGGAACAGTGGTCGGTGTCATTGCTGCCGCCCCCCTTGTATTCTACATATCATCCCCCCTTCCACTTGCTGCCTGCGTGTTCTGCGCCGCCCTTTTCATCCCTTACGCACAACGCGGGCACTATATGCTCTTCAGTTTTATCATTACTCTTATCGTGCTGCTGCTGATCGATATGGCCACATTGCGCATGGGGGGTGATATTTCACTGCTGCGGTGGCGGCTGCTTGATACCATCCTGGCCTGTGGAGGAGTGCTTATTTCCAACCTCATATTAAGACTTATAGCTTCCCGGCTTAACAGAAATAAAAAACTTGAAAACACCGTATAAATATAGCGCATCCACTTCTTGGCATTATTTAATATCCATTTAATATTGTTGAAAAACAATATATAAACTAAAAATTTATAAAATTATTGCACTCAACACTCAAGGCTGATACGCTATCCATATGCATTGCCGCCGCCAGCCCTGCCGCTTTGGCTGCCTGACGGTATTTCAAACAAAAACCGCCTCCCATATGAACGGAGCGAACCGGGGCCGCCGCATGCACACCCATCAGGGAAGCAATGCCGGCCAGCGAGGTACGCCATGCCAGAAGAAACAGACTTTACGAAAACCCTGCACCGCCTTATGCAGGCCATGAATGCTTCCAATGATGCAGAACTGGCCCGCGCCCTGGGTATTACCCCGCAGTCCATCAGCGGCGCACGCAAGCGCGGTGAAGTGCCGCCCGCCTGGGTACAGGCCAGCGCCGCTGCAACCGGAGTGAATGCCCACTGGCTGTTTTTCGGCAGTGGGCCAATGCGGCTTCCCGAAGCTGCCGAAGGCGAATTGCCGTCCATGCATGGCGATTGCGAAGCGGATCTTATACATGTTCCCCTGGCTGAAGCCCGTCTTTCTGCGGGTACGGGCAGCCTGGAAGTCAGCGAGCGTAGTGAAGACAGCTACGCCTTCAGGGGCGACTTTTTACGCCGCAAGGGCAATCCCCGGCGCATGGTGCTCATGCGCGTCTCCGGCGACAGCATGGTTCCGGAAATTTTTGACAATGACCTTGTGCTGCTGGACAAGGGGCAAACTGAAATCAGCCCGGGTCGCCTTTATGCCGTGGGCTTTGAAGACGCCATCTATATAAAGCGCATTGACAAGGTTCCCGGCAAAATTATCCTGCATAGCGTCAATCCCGCCTACCCCCCGGTAAGCCTGGACCTGCGCGGCGACCTTGCCGACCAGTTCAGGGTTATCGGCCGAGTGCTCTGGTCAGGCCGCGAATACCGTTAGGGGTTTTCACATCTGAAATACCCGCGGGATGTACGCACAAAGCCTGCCGCAAAACAGATACCGGCCGTTGCCGCCGCAAGCCACGGTCCCAGGCGATAAACGTGTCAGGGCAGTTTTTCTGTACCCCGCTCTGGCGGCTCACGGGCAGGCGTCCGCATTGGAATCGCCAGTTTCACAGTGCGTTCTGGTGCCTGGATGGCGCAGTGCGCATTGGGTAAGTATTGCGAATCCACCTGCGCAAAGATAAAATGCTCCAGATGGCAAAGATGCCGCCGCAGGCGCGCCTCAACCTATTGCGCCGCCCTGGGGCTGCGAGTACACTGCGCGCAATACGGTCTTTTCCAGTAAGGAGTACAGGATGTTGCAAGGTCGTTTGAATCTTTTTGGCGTCATACTGCCCATCATGGCCATTCTGACTCTGCTGTCTTTTCCTTTCAGCGCCTTCAGCGCGGAAAAATCCGCAGAAAAACAGTCGATTCCGGCAAGCGGCCAGCCCGGCAGCCCCCATGAGCTGGAAAGCCGCGCGGAATCTCAGGAAAAAGATCTGGATGATGAGACCACGGCACCGGTCGACAGGCTTTTCAGCCCCGACTACCAGGCGTGCATGGACAGTGCCGCGGGTGTAACCACGGACATGCAGGACTGCATCAATGCAGAACTGGAACGGCTTGAAAAAATTATCGCCGTGCGACAGATTGCCCTGCCCCCTGTGCTCGGTGAAGAGAGAAGCAAATCACTGCGCGAAACCCTCGCGGCATGGGACGCCATGCGCAAGAGCGGCTCTGCAGCCATGTACGACCCCGACGGCGGCACACTGTCACCGCTCATGGCTTCCTTATGGTATCTGGAGCAAACCGCGCGCATGGCGCAATGGATGAACGCTCTGGGGGAAAGCCCCGAATAAGCGGAAAATTTCTTTTGGCACGATGAGCGCCTGAAAGATGCTCGTCGTCTTCATTTGTGCGGCCTCGCAGAGCAGGTCAGCTTTTACATTTCTCTGGTGACTGCGCGAACAGCCGCCCGCCGTAAAAGCGCAATGTATTTACCCGGTCAAGCGCCGTAACGGGCGTGTCTTCAACATTGAGAAATACAGATTCGCAATGTTGAAATGCTCTGGAATGATACCGGATACGCCGGTTTTGCGTGGCCGGCAGTTGTGGTGTGCAGACAGGATTTACAGCGCCATCCGGGGGCGGCCTCAAAGGCCGCCGTCCGGAGAGCGGTCACCCGCAGCCTGACCGGAGGCCGCGGGCGCTTGTGCCAGGGGAAGGCTCAGGCAGAAAACTGCCCCGCCTTGCTGGCTGTTGGCGGCGGAGAGTTCGCCGCCACGCGCGTGCGCCAGCGAGCGGGCAACGGCAAGGCCGAGACCCGCATAGCGGCCCATGTGGGATTGTACGGCAGTTCCGGGGCGCATGGCACTGCCGCTGGTATGGCTGTCATGGTATTGGTCATGACCGCCGAATCCGCCTTGAAGGGCACGCGAACTGAAAAATGGTTCAAAAATATGGGGCAGGATGTCCGGTTCAATGCCGGGGCCGCTGTCGGCAACGAGCAGATCGTACCAGCTCCTTCCCTGTCCGTCACGTCTCAGCCTGGCCGAGACCTGCACCAATCCACCATGAGGCATGGCATCCAGAGCATTTTCAAATAGATGCAGAAATATCTGCCGCAATTCCGGGGCCGAACCCCAAGGGCGCGGAGCAGCGCTGCCCGCCTCTTCCGCCGCCTCCGCAGCAGCTTCCCCGAGAGCGCCCGGCGCAGCAGTTTTCTGTGCAGCAGCTTCATGGCCCGGGAACACATACGCGCCGGAAAGATCCACCTGGCAGCGCAGACCTGCCGCTTCAATCCTGTGGCGAAGAAGATCAAGGCTTTCATCAATAACCGCAGCCACATCCAGCGGCCCGGTGCGCGCATCCAGCCCATGCCCCACCATGAGCAGCTTACGCGTTATTTCCCGCACGCGCAGACTCTGGACGCGAATGGTATTGACGGCTTCGCGCATTTCGTCCACATCAGCCAGGGCCTGAGCCTCCGGTTCATCCAGGCAATCGCGGATAAGCCCGGCGGCCTGCATCATGATGTTAAGGGGATTATTCACCTCATGGGCCACCCCTTCGGCAACCCGCCCCAGACTGCGCCAGCGCGCGGCTTCGGCAAGGCGGGCCGCCTCTTGCCGGGCTGCGGCCCGCTCCCGCGCCTTGCGGCATTCTTCAAGCACCTGCTCAATATCCGCGGGCTTGGAGAGCCAGTTCAGCGCTCCCCGCCGCATGGCCTGCACAGCTTTGCCCATATCTGCGGAACCCGAAAGCATGACCACATCCGTCTGTGCATATTGCTCGCGCAAAAGCTTGAGCAGGGCAACGCCGTCCATACCGGGCAGGCCCACATCAAGAAACACCAGTTCCGCGGGCCATGCCTGCAGGATGGACAAAGCCTCACGCGCATCGCGGGCGGTGCGCGCATCCATGCCGCGCAGGCTCAGGCGCTGGGCCAAAGGCCCGGCAAAGGCTGATTCGTCATCCACAACAAGCACGCGCATGGCGTTCCCCTTTCTGCAGTACAACCCGCTGGGCGCTGTTTATTTTTCGTGTTCCTGCAGGATATCCTTTTCTTTCATCACATCGCGCGCGGATTCAAAGTCGCCGCCTTCAGCCAGCGACACCGCCACCATGGCGTTTTCCAGCTTGTCGCGATAGGCCATGCGGATGCTGCCAAGCAGCTCATCAATATCCATAGGCTTGCGGAGAAAATTATACGCGCCCATGCGGTAGGCGGTCTGTTCCTCGGCATCCCCCCCGTGGCCGGTCAGGATGATGACCTGCACCTGAGGGTTGCTCTTCTTTACATTGCGCAGCACCTCAAAGCCGTCCATGCCCGGCATGCGCAGGTCAAGCACGATGACATCCGTGGGCTGATCCACGGCTTTGAGCGCCTCGGGGCCGTCATACGCCACGCGGGCGGCAAAACCACGCATGGCCAGACGTTCGGCCAGCGTGTCCACAAACTGCCTTTCATCGTCCACCAGCAGAATCTTGATGTCTTCCTTGGTCATGAAAAACTCCTTGGAGGTCCGGACTATACCCGGAGCCGGTTATACCGCATCTGAATCGCAGGCGGAAAGTGAAAGGAAAAAACGCGGTTCCGCTTCGCGCCAAGGCATAAGCGCCGCCCGCCAACCGGGGCGCATGCCGCTGAGCAGAGGACTGCCCGTCATGGCTGCCAGGGCCAGTTCCCGATTGCCACCTTCCAGCACTTCCACCACAATACCTTCTTCTTTCTGACGCCGCCCGGCAGTAAAGCGCAGACGTATCTGGCCGCCCACCGAAGCGCAGAGATCGAAAATTTCAAGCAAGGCGCGCAACACATCCATAGGCGGCACGGCCGCCCATACCGGTTCGGCGCTCTCGCCGCTTGCCAGACCTATCTGGGCCGCGCGAGCCTGCCGCGCGGCCAGCAGGCAAAAACTGCGGCACACCCTGACGAGATCGCATGGGCCTGCGTGTTCGCCGCTGTCAGCGCCGCCCGACTGGGCCAGATAATCCATAGCTTCAGACAGCGCCGCGCCCTGCCCCACAGAACGCTGCACCTCTGCCAGGGCAGCTTCCAGCCGCTGCGGTCCTGCCGCAGAGCCGCTGCCGCCGGCGGAGGAAGACGCAAGGGCGGCCAGATCCTGCGCAAGCCCGGCAGATTCACGGATTACGGCCAGAACATTGCGCATATCGTGCACTGCCGAGGCCAGCAGGCGGGCCGTACACTGACTGACATTCATGACATGTCTCCCCCGCGGGAGGCTGCCTCGCGCCCTTCACGGCATGCGGACTCCAGCGTTTCAAGAAAAGTGTTGAAGCTTAACGGCTTTGTCAGGCAGGCATAGGCCTGGCTTACGGGCGAAAGCCCCGTGTCGTCCACGGCCGCGTGCCCGGTAAGCAGCAGCACGGGCAGATCGGGCTGCACGTTCTTGAGGCGGTGCAGCACTTCATCACCGGGCAGACCGGGCATGAGAAGATCAAGCACCACCACATCGGGCATATCTTCTACAGCGGCGCGCAGGGCCGCCAGGCCGTCGTAAACCACGCGCACGCTGTGCCCGCGCAGTTCAAGCCTTTCGGCCAGAGTTTCCACAAAATCCTTTTCGTCATCAGCCAGCAGTATGCGCAAAGCCATTACTAAACCTCCACAGAGCCGTCAGGCGGAGCCAGAGGCAGGGTCACGCGCACGGTACTGCCGCGCCCTTCTTCACTGTCCACACGGATATCGCCGCCGAGCCGACGCACGATGCCGTAGGTGATGAACATGCCAAGCCCTGTACCCTTATCTTTCTTGGTGGAATAAAACGGCTCGAAAATGTGCCGCAGCACCTCTCGAGGCATGCCTTTGCCGTTATCACGCACGGTCACTTCAAGCGCGCACTGTCCCGATGGAACACAGCGTATTTTTACAAAGCGCCCCTGCCCGTCGGCAGATGCGCCTGCCTGCCCGCTGCCGGTCACGGCATCCAGGGCATTGCCCACGATATTCAGAAATACCTGCTGCAACTGGCCCCTGTCCGAAACAATCTCGGGCAGGTCCTCGGCCAGATCCATCTCCAGCGTTACGCCCCGGTTCTTGGCTTCTCGCTCAAGGAAAGACAGGGTCTCGGTGATGACCTCCTCAATGTGCAGGCTCTGGCGGTTGGCTTCCATCCGGCGGGCGAAACCCAGCAGGCGGTGGGTAATACTGCGTGCCCGCTCCACTGTGCTTTCTATGCCTTCGAGCAGACCGTTCAGCCTCTCCCTGTCCCTGCTTTCGCCGCAAACCTTGCCCATGCTCAGCAGGTCGCGGGCAAGGCCCGCCTTTTCGTAAATGACGGCAAGGGGATTGTTGACCTCGTGGGCCACACCCGCCGCCAGCCGCCCGATGGACGAGAGCTTCTGATTGTGCTCCATCTGGGCGAAAATGGCTACCCGGCGCTCATCGCTGGCCTGCAGCCTGTTGACAAGCTGCTTCATAAGCAGGTGCGATACCAGAACAATAAGCGCGATACCGCCGCACAGCACAAGCAGCAATTCGGTGCGCAGGGCTGTCCAGGGGCGAAAGGCCTCGGCCTCGGGCTTGACTGCCAGCAGAATGAAATCCGTACCGGCCAGTGCGCAGGAGGCCACCATAAGCTTGCGTCCCGATGGCTCGGTGACGTTGCGAACGAGCGTTTCCGCCGTGGCCGGCGGCAGCGGCAACGGACAGGAATCCAGCGCCTTGCCGTACAGGCGGGAATCTGTTTGCAGCACTCCTTCCCTGTCCACAAGAAAAACATCGGTTTCCTGCTCCGGGCCTACGGAGGACAGCACCTGCTGCAGCCGCAGCGTGTCCACGGCCACGCGCAGGGTCCATGAAAGCCCGCTTTCCTCCATCCTGTGAACGGCTATGACCATATGCGGATAGCCGCGATAACCGAGAAACACGTTGCTCATATACCGGCTTTTGATTTCCGTTTCACGCAGCCAGGGCTTGCCCGCATAGTCCGCGCCCCTGAGCTTGTACGGTCCCACATAGGAAATCTGCAGGCCCTCAGAGTTGACCAGCCCCATGTCCACAAAGCCCTGAAACTCACTGCGCAGCGACAAAAACACGCGGTTCAGGGTGCGCTCGTCCGCCAGGTCCTTGTAGGAATAGGCATGGGCGATAAAGCTCACCGTGGATTCCCTTTCACCGAGATAAAGCTCCAGCGCCGCCTGCGACTTGCGGGCCAGCGCGTAAACGGGGCTTTCCATTTCACGCTCGAGGGTCCGTGTGTACTGCATGTGGCTTATGCCGGACAACAGAAGCAGAGGCGTGACCGATACGGCCACCATAAGTATGGTCATAAGCCGACGCAGAGAGCGGTACCGGGCCGGAGACACGGCCTCGGGCACTTCCAGCAGGTGGGCAAAGGCGTTTTTTATGGCGGCGAACATGCTTCCTCCGGGCTGCGCGCTGGCGCAAGCTTCAAACGTGCTTTTTCACGGTGCAGCCCTTCATATCCTGATCAGGCGCCGGCATGCGGCGTCATGAGGGCCTGCCTGTGGCTCCGTCAAGCGGCCCAACTGCCTCGAACCGGGCGCTTTTTACCGCATGGCTGAAAAAGCGGGCACACATCCTAGTGCGCCCCGGCTACCAGCACGCCGGAAGCCGCGAGGCTCAGCACCAGCACTTCAGCAATGGCAATACACATCATGAGCCACTGTCTGTGCCGGGCCAAGGTCCAGGCAAGCTGCACAAAACAGAAGATAGTCAGGGCCGCGAGAAAGGCTATGCCCAAAAAATTGCATATATCGCCCTTGCCTACCAGTGCAAGCCAACCCCACCCCTGGGGAATACTCCCTGCGGCACGATAGTCCGCGGCGCTGTGCACCCACAGGCGCGGCAGTTCATCCAGGGGAATCTGCGGCTCCAGCACGCCGAAGACATAGAGCGCATAGGTCACAAGCATCGTTACGAAGCCGATGAGCGAGCCGTAAAACAGTGTATCGGCATAGCGCACCTGCGCCGGAGAAGCCTTGATATCGTTCTTAACATCCACAGTATTCATACTATCCTCCCAAAAAGTCCAGTCCGGTCAGGAAATTTACCAGCCAAGTCCCTTCATGAGGGCTTTGGCGCCGGAAAAAAGGAGCACAAAAATCACCATATAACGGATGAATTTGGGCTTGGCGACGGCCAGCAGGCGCACACCCACCACAGAGCCGAGCATAAGTCCTACAATGGACGGAATGGCCATGAGGGGGATGACGCAGCCCTGATTGAGATAAACCCAGGCGGCGGAAGTATCTGTGATGGAAAGAAGAAACTTGGACGTACCCACGCTCACCTTGAGGGGAGCGCCCATAAGCAGGTTGAGCACCGGCACGTTGGCCCACCCGGCCCCAAGGCCGAACATGCCCGCCATGATGCCGATGACAATAAAGAGCAGCAGTCCGGCAACAGTGCGGTGGGTTTTCCACTCCACCACCTCGCCGGTGCTTGGCTCAAGAAATACGCCGTTCATACCGAGGGCCAGGCCCACGGCATCCTGCTTTGTCACTACAGGACGCACAGAATTTTTAGAAAGCAGCAAAAGTACGGCAATGGCCAGAATGGTCGCGCCAAGGCAGGTCTGGATGACGTGCGTGGGCAGGGCCAGGCCCAGCATGGCTCCCACAATGGCACAGGCCGAAGCAATAAGCGCTACGGGCAGAGCCAGCCGCAGGTTGGCGAAATTACGGCGCAGCAAGCCCGGCCCGGCTGCCAGCGCGCCCGCCAGAGCCACCAGCAGGCCCGCGCCGCGCACAAAGTCCAGATGGAAAGGAAAAAAACCGCTGACCAGCGGCACAAAAAGCACGCCGCCGCCCACACCGGCCATAACGGCAATAATGCCGAGAATAAAACAAAAAACCAGCAGAGCGATGGGCCAGAACCACCAGGGATGATTGTCCACCAGAGCGGCATCCGCCTGGGCGTCTGCCTGCCGCTGGGTCTGGGTGAGCAGCGGATCACCGGCCTGGCCGGGCGCCTGCTGTACCGTCTGTCCAGGCTCCTGCAAGGCCGACGGCGCAGACTGCGCATCAACAACCGCAGCCTGGCCCTGTTCTGCACCACCAGCGGCATCCTGGGCCAGCGCCGTCAACGGCGCGGCGAAACACAGCATAAGCATGACAGGCAACAACAGGAGCTTTGCCATATGGCTTCTTGCAACCCTTGCGGAATCTTCACGAAAAACACAGGCCATCGTCTCCCCCTTGCGCCTCAGACCGGCGCATTTGTTTTTTCGGTCAGGGCAAGACTAAAATTCATGTCCGGCACACGCCATCGGGAGAATCCTGATTTGTGAAAAAATACCTAAGGGTTTTCCCCAGACGGAAATGAAGGGCTGTTCCGGCATGGGCATGGGCCGCAGTGCCAAAACCAAAGCAGACGAAACGGAACAAAGCGCGGCATACGCGCTCCAGAAAGGTCGGGCACGACGCTGCGCCACGAAGGGCGCTTTTCATTAAAGATTGGGTACAGGCATGAAAACGCGGCATATTTTACAACGTAACCGCAAAAAAGGCACAAAAAAAACGCGGCTGTACCGCGCGCTGTGAAAGATGGAATATCAACGCGAATGCGTGAAACGGAAATTCAGGCTTTGATCAGAGTGTGATCAGACTTTGACCAGACCGTGACGGATGGCAATTTTAACCAGATCGCCCACAGACCCGGCCTGTAACTTGGTGAGCAGATTATATTTGTGGGTTTCTACGGTTTTGGGGCTGATATGCAGGTCGCCCGCGATGGCCTTGACGCTGTGCCCGTCTGCCAGCAGGCGAAAAATCTCTTTTTCCCGGGGCGACAGAGCGGACAGGTCGCCGCAGCCATCGCCGCCGGACTCGTCCACCGCCTGACGGCGTTCGCGCAAAAGGGCCGCCAGCCGCCCGCCAGGATCAGAAAAACTTAAAAATATCTCGCCCCGGCGCACGTTTTCGATGGCACGCAACAACACGCCCGGCGGCTCGGATTTGCGTACATGCCCCATGATGCCAAGATCGATAAGCTCGGGCAGCCAGCGCTGATCCTCATGCCCGGTATAGACAAGAATGCGTGTGGCCGGGCGTACTTCAAGCACGGCGCGCGCGGTTTCCACCCCATTCATGCCGGGCATGCCGAGGTCCAGCACCATCAGGTGCGGCGTCAGCGAGGCGGCCAGGGCCACTGCCTCGCCACCGGCAAGGGCCATGCCCACTACCCGCAAGTGCGCATAGGGGGCCAGCAGGCTGCGCACGCCTTCCATAAGCAGCTTGTGGTCGTCAACAAGCAGGATGCGGCAGATTTCCATACGCCTGTCCACTCATCCTTTGTTCAAAGCGGTGACCGGGCGACCCTGGGGCGGCCGCTCCTCAACAGTGCGGACAGGCTGCGCGGCTACAGCAGAAAAAGCGAAGCCAGCCCGAGAAAGATGAAAAAGCCCGCGCCATCCGTAATGGTGGTAAGAAATATGCTGGAAGCATGCGCGGGGTCACGCCCCAGCGCGCGAAAAATAAGCGGTATGGAGCCGCCGGAAATGGCCCCGAGCAGCATGTCACACATAAGCGCCCCGCCCATGACAGCACCTATGGCCGCAACTCCCGTAAACCACCACACGCCGAAAAAGGCTGTGACAGCCATGACGATGCCGGTAACAAGGCCGATCTTGCCTTCGCGCACCACCGCCATCCAGGCTTTTTTCTGGTCAAAGCGGTCTGTAGCCAGCTGACGGATCATAACGGCAAGAGCCTGCTGCCCAGTATTGCCCGCCTGGTTGGCTACCATAGGCATGAGCACCGCAAGTACGGCCATTTCGGCAATGCTGCCCTCAAACATGTACACCACCGAAGCCGAAAGCGCCGAGTTGAACATGTTGACAAAAAGCCAGGGCAGGCGTTTGCGCACACTCTCTTTCCAGGGCGTGTCCACGCTTTCTTCCGGGTCGGCACCCACCATGCCCAGCATGTCGGCGCTGGCCTCTTCGTGCATGATGTCCATGATGTCGTCATAGGTAATGACACCCATGATGTGACCCTCATTGTCCACAACAGGCATGGCCATGAAATTGTAGTGTGAGAGCAGGCTGGCCACCTCACGCCTGTCTGTATCATAGGTGACGCTGATGACGCTCTGCCCGACCACGGCATCCCCCACGATGGTTCCGGGACGGGCCAGCATGAGGTCGCGCAGGGAGAGCACGCCGACGAGCACGTCATGCGAGTCTACCACATAGCCGTAATAAGGGCTTTCCTTCTCGGCCATTTCGGTGCGGATATGGGCGATGGCCTCATCCACTGTCTGGTTGCACTCCAGCAGGATGAGTTCCGTGTTCATGGCCCCGCCCGCGGAGTCCGGATCGAAATTGAGCAGGCTGCGCAACTCTTCGGAGTCTTCGCGGGTCAGTTTTTCCAGCAGGGCGTCGCGGTGGTCTTCTTCCAGCTCGTCCAGCACGTCGGCGGCGTCGTCCGGGGACATCTCGGCAATAATCTGGGCGGCCACGTCCGTATCCAGATTTTCCAGCAGGTCCACGGCCACATTGCCGTCCAGCTCTGCCAGTGCTTCGGCCGCGTCCTCTTTGGACATGCGGGCAAGCGTGCTCACCTGCTTTTCAAGGCTCAGGTTTTCCAGATGGTCGGCCATGTCGGCCGGGTGAATGAACTCCTGATCCAGAAATTCCGGCTCATATTCTTCATCAATGGCTGCCGCTTCCGTACTCACGCCCGCCGCTCCGGGCAAAGCGCCGCCGTCACGGCCGTCGCCGGCCGAAGCAGAAAGAGAAGGCACATCTTCCGGAGCGCCTGCATCTGCATAATCTTCAGAAGCTGCCCCGCCAGAAGCGGTCGGGCAATCACCGGATGCGTGTACCGCACCGGCATCAGACGACGCAAAGCCCGCGTCCTGTGAAGGAGAATCGGCCTTTACGCCGTGTTCCGGCGCTTGCGTCAACGGAACGGCGGTGCGGTCGTCTTCCCGCTCTGTGGCCTCAACAGGCCGCATTTCTTGTTCTTTATTACGATAATCTGCCATAGCGCGCCTTTCGCTCAAAAATACTTCCCGAAGGAGCGGCAATGCCGTGAAAAGCGCCTGCCATGCGGCAAGGCGCATATGTGAAAATGCTCTCGAGGTTCACGCAGCTTGACGCGACGCACTGGGCATTCTATCTACTTCAATCACCCGCCCAACGGCGCAGGACGCCGTGTGGGGTCAACGTGCCGCGCGTGGCATTCTGACCGGGGCGGCACCCCTTCACTTAGCATGCGAAAGGAATGGGAACAAGCGCAATGTATACGCCCTGGGCCGCTTTTTTTTCTCCCGAAGGACGGCGGCTTCTACAAAAATCCATAGATCTCGCCCTTGAAGAAGACGGTCCGGAACTGACTGCCATGGGCCTTTTCTCTCCTGATGCGTACCTGAATGCGGCCATACGAGCCAAAGAGGATACCCTGGTGGTGGGGCTGCCCGTGATCGGCCCGGTATTCCGCAGCCTGGGCGCGCCCTTCAGATGGCAGGCCCTTGTACCCGAGACGGCCCGCGTACCGGCCATGACGGAGGTGGCCCGCATTACCGCTCCGGCTGTGCCCATGCTCAAGGCCGAACGCGTTATCCTGAACTTCATAACCCATCTTTCGGGCATAGCCAACCTCACGGCCCGTTATGTGCGGGAACTTGAGGGAACCGGCGTTCGCCTGCTCGATACGCGCAAGACCACCCCCGGCCTGCGCTGGCCGGAAAAATACGCCGTGCAGGCAGGCGGCGCATCCAACCACCGCAAAAACCTTGCTGAAATGCTCATGCTCAAGGATAATCACATCGATGCGGCCGGCTCCATTGCCTCGGCCGTTGCTGCCCTGCGCAGCCGCTACAGCCCCTGCCCCCCCATTGAGGTGGAGTGCCGCACCATCGCGCATGTGCGCGAGGCCATTGCCGCGCGCGCCGATCGCATTATGATGGACAATATGGGCGGAGCGCTTTTGAGCGAGGCTCTGGCTCTGGTTCCCCCGGATATTGAAACCGAAGTCAGCGGCGGCGTGCGGCTGGAAAATCTGCGCGAACTGGCCCTTACGGCCCCCCGCAGGCCGGACTTCATCTCCGTGGGACGGCTAACCCATTCCGCCGTGGCGGCGGACTTCAGCATGACCCTGCTGCCGGCCTGATGCCGCGCGGGGCTGCCACTTTCAGCACAGGGACAAGACAATGCAAGACATCAGTGCCGGTATTCAGGCTATCAAGCGCCAGCTTGGCGACAGGCTCTGCATTATGGGCCACCACTACCAGAACGATGCCGTGGTGCAGCACTGCGACATCACGGGCGACTCGCTGGAACTGGCCCGCCGTGTGCCCCAAGTGAACGCGGACCATATCGTTTTTTGTGGCGTCTACTTTATGGGCGAATCCGCGGCGCTGCTGGCCAAGCCGGGCCAGGCAGTCTACCTGCCGAGCATGGACGCGGACTGCCTCATGTCGCGGATGACCCCCGCCCCACTGGCCCGCAAGGTGCTGGAGCAGCTTTACGCCCTTGGCCGCAAGGTCATTCCCCTAGCTTACGTCAATACTGATCTGGCCCTCAAGGCCGTGGTGGGTGAATACGGCGGCGCCGTGTGTACATCAGCCAATGCGGGCATCATGCTGCAATGGGCCATGAAGCAGGGGGACGGCGTGCTGTTTTTGCCCGACATGCACCTGGGCAACAATACGGCAACGGCCCTGGGTATCGCCCCACACGAAAGGCACGTGCTGCGCATAGGCTCCAGGGGACTGGTGGAGCCGGAAGCCCAGGCCCTGGACAGAAAGCTGCTGCTCTGGCCGGGCTGCTGCGCCATCCACGCCCGGTTTGACCCTGACGATGTACGTGAAATGCGCGCCGCGCACCCGGGCTGCCGCGTCATTGCTCACCCCGAATGCCGCGAGGATGTCATCGCAGTCTGCGACGGCGCCGGTTCCACATCCTACCTGATCAAAGACGCGGCTCGCGTGGCCGCTGAAGCCCCTGGCTCCACGCTCATCGTGGGAACCGAGAACAATCTTGTCCACCGCCTTGCTGCCCGCCATGCGGGCCAATGCCGCATAATCCCCCTGGGACACGCCATTTGCGGCAACATGGCCAAAGTGACGGAAAAAAAGCTCTGGACCATTCTCGAGGCAATTACCGCTCAAAAAGCCACCCCTCTGGCGATCGAGGAGGAACTCTGCCCCCCCGCCCGCCTCTCGCTAACCCGCATGCTTGAAGTATGCGGCCAATGAGGTTTGTGCCGTGAATGTCAGTCGCCGTCATGTGCCCGTATTAATTATTGGTTCGGGCATTGCCGGATGCACCGCCGCCCTTACGCTGGCCGATGCCGGTCATGAAGTGCTTCTTATCAACGCCGGGAGCCAGTTGCTCGACGGCAACTCCGAACTGGCCCAGGGGGGCATCATCTATCGTGCCGACCCCGCCAGAAACGGCGGGCCGGGAACCGCCGGAGGCCAGAACAGCGATGACGCCGCTGCCCTGGAAAAAGATATCCTTGTAGCAGGACATAATTACAACTATCGCAAAGCCGTACGCTTTCTCTGCCGTCAGGGGCCTTCCTGCGTTGACGACATGCTCATCGAGCGCGCCAGGGTTCCCTTTGACCGCAATGAAGACGGCAGCTTTAACCTGACCCGCGAGGGCGGGCATTCCACACCGCGCATCCTGCATTGCCGCGATTACTCGGGCCGGGCCATCATGGAAGGCCTTACAGCCCAGATCATGGTCCACCCGCGCATCACGCGCCTGCACCACCGCGCCGCCATTGACCTTCTGACAAGCCGCCACCACGCCAGGACCTCGCAATACCGTTACGAGATCAACAATCGCTGCATGGGCGCGTACGTCCTGAACGAGGAAAGCGGCGAACCGGAAACCATCCTGGCGGACTGGACGGTGCTTGCCACGGGCGGCGTGGGGCAGGTATTCCTGCATTCCACCAATGCCCCGGGTTGCGTGGGTACAGGCGTTTCCATGGCGTTTCGCGCCGGTGTGGATCTGGCAAATCTGGAATTCATGCAGTTTCACCCCACAGCCCTTTATGAAGAACGCAGCAACCGCCGCTCGCTCATCACCGAGGCCATGCGCGGCGAAGGCGCACGCCTGCTCAACCACAAGGGGCAAGCCTTCATGCAGGGTTATGACCCGCGCGGCGACCTGGCCCCGCGTGATGTGGTGGCCCAGGCCATGATGGACGAAATGCTGCATAACGGTGCGCCCTGCCTTTTTCTGGACGTGAGCGGTGTGGAACAGGACCTGCCCACACGTTTTCCCACGGTATTCCAGAAGTGCCTTGAAGCCGGCATCGACATCCGCCGCGAACCCATCCCCGTTGTTCCCGCCGCCCACTATTTCTGCGGCGGTGTGCTTACCGACGAGCGAGGGCGTACATCCATGCGCGGTCTTTACGCCATTGGCGAGTGCGCCTGCACCGGGCTGCACGGGGCCAACCGCCTGGCGAGTACATCCCTGCTCGAGGCTCTGGTGTGGGGTGTCAGCTGCGGCAAAGACCTGAACCGCCGCCTCAAGGCCGAAAGCGGCCTGCCCAAGGGCCTGGCCGCCGCCATTCCCGACTGGCTGCACGAAGGGGACGAACGGCGCGATGACCCGGCCCTGGTGGCTCAGGACTGGACCAACATACGCAATACCATGTGGAACTATGTGGGCATTTCGCGCACAGAGGCCCGGCTGCGCAGGGCGTTTGAAGACATGCGCGACCTTGTGCGGCATATCCACGACTTTTATAAATATACCCGCATTTCACGACGCCTTGTGGACCTTTTTCACGGCTCACAGACAGCCTACGTCATCATTCAGGCGGCCATGCGCAACCGCGCCAGCCTGGGTTGTCACCACAGGGTGGATTGACGCGGCGGTCCGCACAGGCAAGCCCGCTGGCGAAAAAACGAGGCCACCCGACACGTGCGCCATGCCAAACACATAAAGGAAATACCTGCTTATGAAAAAGCTGCTCACCATTCTGATCGTCCTGGCCGTTCTGGTCGCGGGCGGTCTGGCCGCGCTGGGCTTTGGACTGCGTTCTGTTATTCAGGAGCAGACCCTCAATGCTCTCGGCAACATGACCATGAGCCCCCAGGGCAAGGCCTATACGGCCACGGCGGAACAGGTGAATTTTTCGCCCCTGTCACGCGAGATGTCCATCCGGGGGCTGAGCCTGCAGGGCGAGCGTCCCCAGGGACCGGAAACATGGCAGGTTGCCGAAATTTCCTTCCGTCTTCCCGTACGCATGCTTCTGGTTTTCACACCGCTGCGCAACATGGTTCTTGACGGCAAAGACATGGTGGACGTGGCCGAAAACGTGGTGCTGCGCAACCTTGCCATGACGGCTCCCGACAACAGGGTGGCTGTGCAGCGCGAAGAAATAGACGTCATCCGGGCCATGCCGTTTCTGGTGCGGCAGACGCTGGAAAGGCACGAGCCTGTCGACATGGTGGCCGCTACTTACAGCATGGGGGCAGACAATACCCACGCCCATTTTATCACCGTGGACATTCCCGGTCCCAGCGGTTCCACACGGCTGAGCCTGAAAGAAACGAGCATGCGCGGCTGGCAGGGACGTACCATTGACAGCATCGCCCTGGACGGCCTGGAAGTGCGCGTGGACGGCACACCCGGCATAAGCATCGGCCATATCCGGCAGGAAGGACTCACCCTGCCCGATGAAGACCTGCTGCGCCGGATTGTGGATGCCAGCGGGCAGGCCGATCCGGACGAAGCCCTGAACCAACTCATGCCGCTTATGGAAACCGTGCTCGGCGCGGAGCCTCCCCTGCTGCGCAAGGCCTATGCCGCCGACATGACCTTTGCTGTGGAAACAAGCTCGGTACAGGTCAAGGAAGCGGTTTTCGAGTGGCTTTCCAACGCGCCCGTCCATACCAGAAGCAGTGTCAAAGGGCTTACGGCCCCCTCAAGCCTGCTCCGGGCCCTGCTGGACCTGACGCTGCCCCCGCTGAATATGGATATGGCCTTTGAATCACGCTCCAGCGGAGCCGCAAGCCATAAAACAGCCTTGGTCAGCGCTGCCGGGCTGGGAGTTCTTGACTGCGAGGTAAAACTCAACGAAAAACCCGGCACAAACGCGTTGGAAGACCTGCTTACACAGAGCTTCAGCGATTTCAGCCTGAAGTATAAAGACGAAGGCCTTACTGCCTGGCTCGGACTCAACATCTCCACCAACGTGCCTCAGGCCGTGGGCGCGCTTGAAGCCCTCGCCGCGCTGCCGGGCGTCAGGGCCGGACAACACAATGACGCCATACGCCGCAGCCTGCAAACGTTTGCAGCCCGGCCGGGCAGCCTTGAAATACAGACCACGCCCGGGCGCACGGCCCTTGTGCTTGATCTTATTGCCCTGCTGGACAATCCCGGCATGCTGCTTACCGTTACTGCCAAACCGGGTGAACACGCCCTGAGGGAGCAGATGGAAGCTCTGCGCCTGACATTTGAAGCCATACAAGCTGTAAGCTCCGGGCAATAGAAGAATCCGCAGGGGCAGAAGCCGCGCTTCTGCCCCTGCCATTGGCATGCCGGACACGCAGGGCAATACACGGGCGGCACAGTCCCCACCCGGCAACCGGGCTTGACGCAAAAGCCCTGCGGGCGCAGACTGTTACCGCCGCCCCCTTACGCCGGTACCGTGCCGGCAGCCAGAGCAGCCAGCACCTGAAACGGTCGCTTACGGCAGGTAAAATCCGTCTGCGTCTGTTGCTCCGCAAGGGCTTGTCTCCATACCCTTGCGGGCCGTGCAAATGTAAAATGCCCTGAAGCCGCACCTGCGGCCTGCTGCGGATATGGCACGCAACGCCGGGCACGGCGGCGCGAAACGGCGAAAAAACGTGTGCGGCCCTGGCATGGCACAAAAGCATTTACGGAACGCAAAACATAAGGAACAGCCACATGCTTAACAAGTTTCGCCTGCTCACCCCCGGCCCCACGCCCCTGCCCGAGCGCGTGCGCCTTGTTCTGGCCCGGGACATGATCCACCATCGCAAAAGCGAATTCAAAGAGATCATGGGGCAGGTTCAGCAAAGCCTGCAAACACTTTTCGGCACTTCCGGCACGGTGCTGCCTCTCTCCTGTTCCGGCACGGGGGCCATGACGGCAGCCGTGTACAATCTTTTCGCGCCGGGGCAAAAAGTGCTGGTGATCGACGGTGGCAAATTCAGCCAGCGCTGGAGTGAAATTGCCCTGTCGCGCGGCCTGGAAGTAGAAACCATCCCTGTGCCGTGGGGCCAGGCCGTCAGGCCTGAAGCCGTGGAAGCGGCCCTCAAGGCGGACCCGTCCATTGCCGGAGTGCTTATCCAGCTTTCCGAAACATCCACCGGTGTACTTCACCCTGTGGAGGCCGTGGCCCGCATCACCCGCGAAAGCCAGGCCCTGCTGGTAGTGGACGGCATCTCGGCAGTGGGCCTTTCACCCTGCCCCATGGATGCATGGGGAGTGGACTGCCTGCTCACCGGCTCGCAAAAAGGCCTCATGCTGCCCCCTGGCCTGGCGCTGCTGGCGCTGTCCGGGCGGGCCTGGGCCTGTGCCGAAAAGCAGACGCCGGGCTGTTTTTACTTCAATCTGGTCAAAGAGCGCGAGAATGTGCTCAAGGGGCAAACCTGCTTTACTTCTCCTGTGGGACTTATCCTCGGACTCAAGGAAAGCCTGGACATGCTGCTGGAAAACGGGCTGGAACCCGTGTATGCCAAGCAATGGGCCTTGACCATGCTCACCCGCGCAGGCCTTTCGGCCATGGGGCTGGAACTGTTTGCCAAAAAAGATTTTGCGTGGGGCATCACCAGCGTACTGCTGCCTGACGGAGTTGATGGCACAAAGGTATTGCGTCTGGCTCAGGAAAAACACGGCGTATGTATGGCCGGGGGGCAGGACCACTACAAGGGGCGCATGGCGCGCATCGGCCATATGGGATGGGTGGACTGGGCGGATGTGGCCGCCGGCCTTTACGCCCTCAACGACAGCCTGCGGGCCGTGGGCGGCTACAGCGGCTCGCGCGACTATCTGGAGCAGGGCATGGCCGCCTATCGTGCAGCCCTTGAAGGCAGGCCCGGCGCTCCGTTGCCTCAGGTCTATAGCTAGAGCAGCTTCACCTTGAGATGTCTGTTCTCAAGGTTTTCAGAACGCTCATTACGGCGCCTGACAGCGCCACTGCATTGCTCCTGAGCCGCTTCACCCTGAGGCGGCTGCAAGAGTACCCGCCCGCTGCAAAGACTTCGGCGCAGCCTGTCTGCACAACCGAACGCCGAAGCGGGCATCTTCAACGCTTTGGGAATACATGTTCCCAAAGCTGAAAACTTCAGAGCGCTTTGCGCCACGAGGTCAACATGAACCAACAATCCTGCGGCTGCTCGTCAGGCCATGCCTCCGGCGGGCCCATGCCCGAAGTGACGTTTTCCACATTTATTCTCTCCCTGGCATCTTCCGCCCTGGTACATCTGGGCGAAGTACCCAACCCTGAAACCGGCAGCACCGAGACAAACCTGCCTCTGGCCAAGCACAGCATCGACGTGCTTGAAATGCTGCACATGAAAACGGAGCGCTGCCTCGACGAACAGGAACGTAAGCTGCTCGAAAGCATCCTTTACGAGCTGCGCATGAAATTTGTCATCAAATGCGGCCCTGATTGCGAGTGCCTGTCCAACAAGGGGCAGACTCCCGCATAGGCAGCGCCGCCCTGTCGACGCGGCACGGCGCGCCGCAGACAGAGACCCGTGACCACTATGGCATGCCCGCTTCACGAGGCGGGGTTTATGGGCTTTTTTCGCTGCCTTTGCGGCGCGTTAGAGGATTGACGGCATGAAGATGTTCAAAGCGGGGCTGGTGGGAGTTACGGGATACGCAGGTATGGAACTGGCGCGGCTTCTGGCAAGCCATCCCTCCATGCGGCTTGTCATGGCCTGTTCACGGGCCGAGGCGGGCAAGCGCCTTGGCGAATACTACCCCTTTCTGGAACACATGCCCGGCGCGGATGTGGTCATAAGCGTCTTTGACGCCAAACAGGCCGCCAGGGAGTGCGATGTGGTCTTTCTGGCCGTTCCTGCCGGAACAGCCATGGATATGACCGCGCCGCTGCTTGAGGCCGGAACAAAGGTCGTGGACCTTTCCGCAGACTTCCGCCTGCGCGATCCCGCAGTCTACAGTGCCTGGTACAGGCACGAGCACACCCACACGGACATCCTGCCCAAGGCCGTATACGGCCTGCCGGAGCTGTACGCAGCCGAAGCGGCACGGGCAAGCCTGATCGCCAATCCCGGCTGCTATCCCACATCGGTCATTCTGGGCCTGTATGCGGCCATCAAGAACAATCTCGTTCATGCCGACGATATTGTAGTGGATGCCAAATCCGGAGCCACAGGCGCGGGCCGCAAGGCTGCCGTGGGAACCCTCTACTGCGAAATTTCAGATAATTTTCGCGCATACGGCCTGCCCACGCACAGGCATACGCCGGAAATTGAGCAAGAAGTGTCCCTGCTGGCCGGGCAGGACGTCCGCCTTTCCTTCAACACGCACATCCTGCCGCTTAACCGGGGCATCCTGTCCACCATCTATACCAGGCTGAAAAACCCCAAAACCACTCTGGACGAAGTACGCGAAGCCTTCAAGGCCACCTGGGCGCACAGCCCCTGGGTGCGCGTACTGCCCAAGGGGGCGTTGCCCGAAACGCGCTTTGTGCGCGGCAGCATGTTCTGTGACCTGGGGCTTGTGGTAGACCCGCGCACAGGCAGACTGACCATTCTGGCCGCCATCGACAACCTGTGCCGCGGCGCTTCCGGCCAGGCGCTTGCCAACGCCAACCTCATGTGCGGCCTGCCGGTGGGGGCTGGGCTGGATATGCTGGCTCCCCTGCCGTAGGGCATGGGCGTTGCCGCGTTTTGTCTTCCGGCTGTGCGGTTTTCTGCAGTTGTCCCCGGGCACCTGCCCCGGCCGCAACTGCCGCTTCCTGGCCGTAAGCAGTATTACGCACGGCAGCGGGGCGTGCCGGGATTGCCCCTGATGTTGCCACTGCCCGCGGCAGCACGCTGCAACGCCTGAAATGACCACAGGCGGCAGACAAAACCTGCCCGCGCCTGTGCGGAGGTATTATACAAACGTCTGTCAGCGCAGCGGCACATTGCCCCGTAATCAGTTCCGGCCATAATTTTTTGGAAGCACCATAAGAGGAGCATCATGCAACTGGAAAACGCCTTTCAGGACCCGCAGCTCTGCCATAGCCTGCTGGACCGTCTCAATCGCGCGCTGGACGGACGTCCCATGCGATTTATGGAAGTATGCGGCACACATACGGTAGCCATCTTCCAAAGCGGCCTGCGTTCCCTGCTGCCTTCTGCTGTGGCCCACCTTTCCGGGCCGGGCTGTCCCGTCTGCGTCACACATGACGCCGAAGTGGCCGCTTTTCTTGACCTGGCGGGGCGTGACAGGGTTATTGTTGCCACCTTTGGCGACCTGCTGCGCGTACCCGGCCCCGACGGACGCAGCCTCAAGCACGCCCAGGCCCAGGGTGCGCGGGTGGAAATTGTGTACTCGCCGCTGGACGCCCTGAGCCTGGCGGCTGAAAACCCCGGCGACACCGTGGTTTTTCTGGGCATAGGCTTTGAGACCACCGCCCCCACCGTGGCCGCCACCCTGCTGACAGCCCGCCAGCGCAGACTTGACAATTTCTGCGTGCTTTCCCTGCACAAGCTGGTTCCCCCCGCCTTGCGCGCCCTGCTGGACGACAGCCAGTGCGCTGTGGAAGCCTTTTTGCTGCCCGGGCATGTGTCCACCATCCTCGGCCTGCAACCATATGATTTTCTGGCAAAGGACTATGGCGTACCCGGCGTGGTGGGCGGCTTTCAGCCAGCCGACATTCTGCTGGCCCTGTGCATGATGGCCGAGCAGCTGCGCGACAAGACCCCGGCCGTGGTCAATGCCTATCCCCGCGCTGTGGACGACACGGGCAATCCGCGCGCCCGCGCCCTGCTGGAACAGTTTTTCACTCCGGCAGACGCCCTGTGGCGCGGCATTGGCAGCATACCGCACAGCGGGCTGGTGCTGCGGGCCGAATACGAGGATATGGACGCCATGAAGCGCCTTGGCCTCACGCTGCCGGACGTGCCGCCGCTGGCCGGATGCCGCTGCGGAGATGTGCTCAAGGGCCGCATTACGCCCCCGGCCTGTCCGCTCTTCGGTAAAAAATGCACGCCCGCCACGCCGGTGGGACCATGCATGGTGTCCACCGAGGGCAGTTGTGCCGCCTACTTCAAATATTCGGAGCGATAATGGAAGACTGTCTTCTTCTGGATGCTGGCAGCGGTGGCAGGGCCTCACAGCGCCTGGTGGCCCAGTGCTTTTTTCGCCATTTTTCCAATCCCCTGCTGGAGCGCATGGATGACGCGGCCCTGCTGACGGATGTGCGCGGTCCTCTGGCCATGAGCACAGATTCCTACACAGTGACGCCCCTGATCTTTCCCGGCGGCAGCATCGGCAGCCTGGCCGTGCACGGCACGGTCAATGACGTAGCCATGCTCGGCGCGCGCCCCCGCTACCTGAGTTGCGCCTTCATACTTGAAGAGGGCCTGTCCCTTGAAACGCTGGAACGCGTCACTGCCGATATGGCCGCCGCCGCCCGCGAAGCCGGGGTGCTCATCGTTACCGGAGACACCAAGGTGGTTCCGCACGGAGCGTGTGATAAAATATTCATCAATACCACCGGTATCGGCGAAGTTTTTGCTGATCCCGTGCCCTCCGGGCATAATGCCCGCCCCGGCGATGCCGTGCTGGTAAGCGGAGCCATGGGCGACCACGGCCTGACGGTTATGGGCAGCCGCGAAGGACTCTCCTTTCTGACGGACGTGGCCTCGGACTCTGCCCCGCTCAACCATATGGTCGTCGATATTCTTGAAAGCGCCGGGCCGGTGCATGTGCTGCGTGACCCCACCCGCGGGGGGCTGGCTACAACACTCAATGAAATTGCCGAGCAGTCACAGGTAGGCATTGTGCTTGAAGAAAGCGCCATTCCCGTACATGAAGCGGTAAAGAACGGCTGTTCTTTCCTGGGGCTGGACCCCCTGTACCTTGCCAATGAGGGCAAGTGCATCTGCATTGTGCCTGAAGACAGAGCCGAAGCAGCCCTTAAAGCCATGCGCCGCTCGCCCTACGGCAAGGAAGCGGCGCGTGTGGGTACGGTTACTGACGGCAAGGCGCAGGTAAGCCTGCAAACACGCATCGGCGGCCGCCGGCTGCTGGGTATGCTGGAAGGCGCGCAGTTGCCGCGCATCTGTTAGAATAGTGTTTGATTGAAAAGTGTTGTGGGGGCGGGGTGTGGGGGAAGGGGAATTTTTTTGAAAAAAATTCCCCTTCCCCCACAAAGCCTTCTCTTCCCTTTTCCTTCCCCTTCCTACTCCGTGCTATTCGGCCTTGGGCTTTCTGCTCAGAATCAATGACATATAGGGGGGCGTACCTTCCTGGGCCTCGATACCCAAGCGCAGATTCTGGGCAGGCTGTTCCACATGGCTTGCCAGAATGCATGAATCCAGCCGTCCGGTAGAGCGCAACGCCTCCACAATGGCTGGAAGGTTGCGGTATGCCTTGAGAATAACCGCCGTATCAGCACCGTGCAGCGCCAGCTCAAGTTCTTCCCTGCTGTTGATGCCCGGCAGGATGCTCAGGGTTTCGCTGTTTTCACACAGGATGGTTCCCGTACATGCGGCGGCGGCCTGAATGGACGTGATGCCGGGGATAATCTCTATCGGCAGGTGCGGCGCGCTTTTTTTGAGCGTGCGCATAAGATAGCCGAAAGTGCTGTATACGAGCGGATCGCCAATGGTCAGAAAGGCCGCGTTTTCTCCGGCCTCCAGAACTTGCTGCGTGGCTTCGGCCGCCACGCGCCATGCCTCGTGCAGTACGGTGCGGTCGCGCGTCATGGGAAATTCCAGGCGCAGCAGGCGCACATCCGGGCGCAGGTGCGGCCTGGCCGTCTCCAACGCGGTGGAATAGTCGTTGCGGGGCGAAGCCGCCGCCAGAATCACGTCCACCTTGCCAAGGGCGTTCACAGCCCGCAGCGTCAGCAGGTCCGGTGCGCCAGGCCCTACGCCCACGCCGTACAAAACTCCTGTCATGGTCTGCTCTCTTGTCGTGTCATCAGCATTGTTTATGAAAAATTCAGGGGGCTGACCGGAAATGCAAAAATCGCCCCAGTTCTTCGGCAGCGTCCACAGCGCGCGGGCCGGGACGGGCAAACCGCTCTTCATCCACCACGAGCACCCTGCCCTCACGAACGGCGCGCATGCTTTTGTAGTGCTGGCGCTGCTCCAACGGCTGTGGCTCAGGATTCATAGGGCCTCGCTGCATGATATAAACATCCGGATCTGCCGCCAGCAGGGCTTCTTCGTTAAAGCGCACCAGTTTTTTTTCGTCAGCTATGACGTTGCGCCCGCCCGCACGGCGTATCATGTCATTGACGATGCCGCCGCGCCCCGCTCCCAGCAGGTTGGGATAGCGTACCTCGTAAAAAACACTCACCGGCTCCATATCCGCATAGCGGGCTTCAAGGGCCGCGAGACGCTCCCGCCATGCCTTCACAAGGGCAGAAGCCTCGCTCTCGCGCCCTGTGAGACGGCCGAGTTTTTGCAGCACGGCAAACATCTGCTCAAAGGAATTCATTTCAAAAACAAGCACATCAAGCCCCAGAGCACGCAGATTTTCCGTCTGCAAAAGCGCCTCGTTGCGGCCCGCAAGCTGAATGACCAGATCGGGCGACTGACGCACCACAAGTTCCGCATTGGGGCGCATGTGCGTTCCGATGGCGGGCAGATGCTCAAGCCCCGGCACTTCGGCATCAGCCACGGTGCGGGCCGCCAGAACATCCCCGGCCCCAAGGGCCAGTAAAAGTTCGTTAAAGGCTCCGTACAGGGCTATCACCCGCCGGGCGGGCTGCTGCAGACGCACCACGTGCCCGGTATCGTCACTGACCATTATGGGAGTATCGACGTCATCAGGGGCGCCATTGGCGACACTATGGCCGGTATCGGCAGGCGTTGTGCTGTTTTTCTGGTGCGGTACGGATGCTGGCCCTGCTTGCAAAGCCGTGGGCTGAGCAGTATCAGCGGCAAAAACCTGAGCCGGGGTCAGATGCACCGTCAGGGTCAGCAGCAAAGGAAGCAGCGCCGTTGCAAGAGTCCGCGAGACTGCTGCGGGGACCACGGGCACGGGCCAGAAGAGCCTGGGGCAGCCCCCAGCGCGGGTGCGGCAGCACATCAATAGGGATATCGTAAAGAGCACTGAGCTTCTCCTCTGTAAAAACCGCGTCCACCGGGCCGTCAAAAAACAGTCTGCCCGCCTTGAGGCCCAGCAGACGCGTCGCATACACGGCAGCCAGATTGCAGTCGTGTACAGCCATAAGTACACAGGCTCCGGCAGCACGGCGACGCTCCAGCAAGTCGAAAAGCCCCACCATGCGGGCCATGTCCAGCCCGGCGGCAAGTTCGTCAAGCAGCAGAAGCGGGCTTTCCTGCGCCAGCGCCCTTGCCAGCAGCACCCGTTGCAGTTCGCCGCCCGAAAGCTCCGCCAGACGGCGGGGAGCCAGCAATTCTGCTTCGCAGGCTGCCAGTGCGGCATCCACGGCTTCATGGTCGCGGCGCCCGTAACTGCCCAGCCACGAAAGATGTGGATAGCGGCCAAGCAACACCATCTGCCGTGCTGTCAGTTCCTGGGGGAACCGGCCGCCCTGCGGCACCACGGCGGCAAGGCGGGCGCGCTGGCGCGGCTTCAGGCCCGCAAGAGGTCTGCCCTGCAAAAAAACACTTCCTGCCCCAGCCGGCAACACACCGGAAAGACAGCGCAACAACGTAGTCTTGCCGCTGCCGTTGGGACCCAGCAGGGCCACACATTCACCACGCCGCGCCGTAAAACAGATTTCCTGCAAGACCGGGCGTTCCCGGTAACCGGCACACAGGGCGCGCGCCTCAAGTATGGGCGGCCCACCGGCATGCGCAGCCGGGGACGCCTCACGGCCCGGAGCATGAGGCGGGTCCGGCTGCACGGGTAGAGGGCGCGTCATGTGCGCCTCCGCACCAGAAGGGCAAAAAATGGTCCGCCCACAAGGGCCGTTACCACCCCCACAGGCAGTTCCTGCCCGCCGTCAAGCACGCAGCGGGCCAGCACATCGGCCCAGACCAGCAGCACGCCGCCGCCGAAAAATGCTCCGGCCAGCAAAGGGCCATGCCCGCAGCCCAAAACAAGACGCAGCACATGCGGCACAACCAGGCCCACAAAACCTATGACCCCGGCCACGGCCACACAGCCCGCCGTCATGCAGCTTGCACCGGCCAACAGCCACAGGCGCGCCCGGCCCACATGCAGGCCAAGCTGGGCGGCCTGCTCATCCCCCAGCGCCAGTACGTCCAGCGCCCGCCAGCCCATACCCACGGCCAGCAGACCGGGCACAAGAGTCAGCAGCAGCAATGGCAGGCTGTCCCACCCGCGCCCTTGAAAAGACCCCATAATCCAGAACACGATGCTCGTGACGGATTCTTCGTTGAGCGCCTTGATCAGGGCCACCAGCGCCCCCAGAAAAGCTGCCACAGCAATGCCCGCCAGAATGACGCTCTCACGCCTGAAACCGCCATCGCCCCGGCCGAGCCATAATGCCCCGGCAAGGGCCAGCAACGCTCCGGCAAGGGCCGCAGGGGGCACAAGGGCCGCAGGGCCGGGCAGTGGCAGCCGCAGGGCAGCCAAAGGGGCGCTCAGGGTTGCGGCCAGAACGCCGCCCAAGGCGATGGCCACACTGGCCCCGCAAGCCGCTCCGGCAGAAATGCCCAAGGTAAAAGGATCAGCGAGCGGATTGCGCAACACACCCTGCAAGGCCACGCCCGCCACAGCCAAAGCGCCGCCGCACAAAGCCGCAAGGCACACGCGGGCAAGCCGTATCTGCCCTACAACCAGCATGAGGGAGGCGTCCTGCGGCTCCTGTACCAGCCCCAACTGGGCCGCCAGAGCATGAAAAACCTGCTCCGCAGATAGCGAAACAGGGCCGGGCAGACAGGCCAGCGGCAGCGAAACAAGCCACAGGACTGTCAGAACAGCAAATGCGGGCCACAGCCTTGGAAAAGCAGTGCCGGAATGTGAGGATATATATGGTGTCGCGGTCATGCCCGCCCTTTGCGCACCCGGCAGGCCGCCGGGTGTATAAAAAAGGCCCCTCCCGCGCAGTACGCCGTTTGGCGCATTGGCGGAAGAGGCCCGTATTTCCTCAATCCTGCCGGCAAAAACCCGTTGCCGTGGCGGCCCTGGCCGCAACAGCGGCTCTGCGCGTCATGCGCGGGCCGCAGGGCAAGGCAGGTCTTCCGGCTTGGTTCCCCCGCCCCGGCCTTCCCGTTTCCAGTGGCGCTGCATGGTGCGAGGTTCATGAACCTTACGGCGGCGGGTCCGCTCCCGCATTGCACGGGATTCCCTTTTCAAGCCGGTGTTCCGGCTACCATTGCCGCGCATACTTTAGGCGGGGGCAGGCGGGCTGTCAATGCCGAACGCGGCCCAGGCAAGGCGGCTGCGTGTGTGCGCCAAGACTGCCGCGCCTGCGGCACGGCGCTGGAGACACAGGGCAGTCAGCCTCAGGCCGCACAGGCGACAGACGGGAACCGAAGCAATGGGCGGCAAAAATACCTTGCCAGCTCGCCGTGCAGAGGAACATCAGGCGTAGGCCAGAGGCCCTTTCAAGACTGGCTGCGCGAGACCTGCCCCGCCCTACCCGTTCTGAATCCAGATAATGCTGGCCTGACGCCCCGAGGCTTTCGCGCGGCGATAGGAGAAAAACTGTTCGTTATTGCTGGCCGTGCAGATATCCAAGCCAAAAATGTTACGCGCGGGCAGGCCAGCCAGCATGAGCTGATGCCGGGTCAGGCTCCAGAGGTCCATAGTGTGGCTGCCTTCGTCAAACCACGGGCGGAATTCCGCGCCCCACTCCCTGTCAAAATTGACAAACTCCGCCATGCCTGGGCCAAGACTCGGCCCGCGCACGGCAAAAACATCCTGCGGCTTGAGATCATAGCGCTCGCAAAAACGCACAAGGCCGGTGAGGGGGAAATCACAGCGGTTGCCGCGCCAGCCCGCATGCATGGCCGCCACATACCGGCCGCTTTTGTGTGCCAGAAGAATGGGCTGGCAGTCTGCCGTTTTGATAAACAGGCCCATGCCGGGCCGCGCAGTAGCCATGCCGTCGCCTTCTTCGGCAGGCGCGGCATCACAGGCTACAGGCTGCGGCTCAAAAACCATCACATGGCCATGCACCTGGGACAGTTCGGCCCATTGGCTCAAGCCCTGAGTTTTCAAAGACGCCAGCAAGTCACGGCGATTGGCCGCCACATGAGCTGCGTCATCACCAACGCTGAAAGAAATATTGCCCCCGCCGTACTCACCCAGGCAAGCGCCGCCTGGACGGGTCTGAAATACACAGCGGACGGAATTCAAGCCCGGAAACATGAAAGGAATATAGCTTATGGACACAGCAAACGCTCTTCAGTGCATACATGGTGAACCCTCTGGTCCCACGGATCCAGAGGAAGGGCAGAAACAAGCTGAAAGTCAAAACACAGCCCCACACGCGGGCAATCAAGACCGGCCTGCAGAAAACGGTCATAATACCCGCCGCCATACCCAAGGCGCCCGCCGGAAACATCAAAAGCCAGACCGGGAATGACCATCAGATCCGGCAAAAACGGCGGGCTGCCCATCGCCGCACTGCCGGCTGTTGCCTGGCCTGCAGTGGCATCATTGCGAGCCGCCCGGGCAGAAATGTCTTCAGGCCCCACACCCGGCAGAGCCGCATCAGGTTCCAGCAAGCCAAACGGGCCGGACCGCAGTTGATCCCGGCCGGTACAGGCCACAAAATCCATAATCCCCCTGCTGCCCCGGCGCACGCGGGGCAGCCATACCAGGCGCCCGGTGCTCCAGGCGTGCTCCAGCAAACGGCTGGTGCCCAGTTCGTCCTTAATGCCCACATAAAGAGCCACGCAATCCGCCTGCTTCCAGCAGGGGGAATCAAGCAGGCGCTCCTGTGCGGCCCGGGCGCGCCTTTCGGCAAGCTCTACAGGCTGCTCGCGCCGCAGACGGCCCATACGCTCACGCAGCCGCTGCTTGCTGGCCGCCGGGGCCTCCCCCTGCTCCGCGTCTAACTGTGAGGCGGGCTGCCCGGGGCGTGCTCCGGAGAGGCGGGCATCCTGACCCGGATGGCCAGACTGCGGCCGTGTGCAGCGTCCGCAAGGGCCGTGATCCGTGTTTTTTTCACTCATGCCGGGCCTTTCCTTATATGATGAAGTATGGCAATAATACAGCAGTGCCAATGTAACAAAGGATGCACCGCCATGCCAAGCTCTGACGCTCAGGATTACCTCTGGATCGCCGTGGGCGACATTCATGATGAAACCGAACGCTTTGCCAAAATTCCCGAACTGGCGCAGGCCGACGGCATTATCGTCACCGGCGACCTGACCATCACGGGTGGCGTCAAGCAGGCCGAAATGGTCATGGACGCCCTGCACAGCCATAATTCAATGATTCTCGCGCAAATAGGAAATATGGACCGCCCCGAGGTGGACCAGTGGCTCAGTGAGAAAGGCTGGAACCTCCACACGGTAACCCGCGAACTCACGCCCGATACCGCCATTTTTGGTGTTGGCGCTTCCACGTTCACGCCGTTCGGCACGCCCAGCGAATTTCCCGAATCCGCCTTTGAGGCATGGCTTGAAACCTGCTGGCAAAAGGCGCGCAATTACCCGCACAGCGTACTCGTGTCCCATAATCCGCCCAAGGACACCGCCTGCGACGTCATCCCCGGCGGCATTCATGTCGGCTCTACGGCGGTGCGTGAATTTCTTGAAGAGGCCCAGCCGGATATCTGCCTGTGCGGCCATATACACGAGGCAAGAGCTGTGGATCGCGTGGGCCGTACCATCGTGGTCAATCCCGGCGCCCTGGCCCAAGGGGGCTATGTGCTCCTGCGCTATAATTCCGGCCAGTTGTCGGCAGAGCTCAAGATGCTGGAAGAAGACTAGCAAGACGACAGGAACCTGCTGTGACAACCAGAAAAATACGCGCCCGGTTTGCAAAAAACCGGGCGTTTTTATTGCGCCCCACACGAAAAAACAAAAATGCATGCGGTTGCATAAAAAAATAGAAATACGATTATTTTTCAATATATTATAAAATGTTACACCCAAGTTTACCCCTACGGGGAGCTTGCATATTTTTTAAAAAAACGTACTCTCTGAAAAGCGGACCAGCATGTCTGCCGCACAAGCGCGCCAAACGGTGCTGCTGCGGTGGATTCGTTACGAATAGCAACATGCTGCTGAAATTTTTCGCGGTGGCAAACCGCCCCGCATTGAAAGGACTTTCATGACCAAAGACCAAGAAACCCCAGTGACAGAGACCCAAAATTCAGGCGAATCAGGCCAGAAGACATCCAAACCCAAAAGCCGCGCTTCTGCCCGCGGAAAAAGCGCCACGGCTTCCGAAGCCACTGCCGGCCAGGCGGAAAAAACTTCATCCCGACCCTCCCCCGCTTCCAAGACTTCTTCCAGTTCTTCCCCATCTGCCGATACGCCCGCCCCCAAAGCAAGCAAGCCCAGGGCAGGTAAAAGCACGGCCACCAAGCCCGTTGCCGCCTCCAAAAGCACGGCGGCAAAGGCCGGATCAGCCGAAGATGCAAGCGCGGCAAAAGGCGCAGCAAAAGCCAAAACGGTGGAAAAAAACGCTACGAAGGCCAAAAGCACTGCCAAACCCGCTGTAAAAAGCAAAGCAGCCGCCGGAAGTGAAGCCGAGGGCGTGGAAAAAACCGTAAAGAAAGCCAAGGCCGAAGAAAAAACGCCGGGGGCCGCCAGCTCTGCCGCCGCAGATCCCAAGCGCACGGCCCCCAAGGCCGCAACCGCAAAAAGCAAACAGGCGACCACAAAGAGCACGGGCAAACCTGCCGCCGGAACCGCAAAAAGTGGCTCTGAAGACGCGCCTGCCGACAAGACAGCCTCTGCTGCCGCAGGCGCCAAAACTGCCAAAAGCGCAACCAAGGCCACGGCCGGAACCGCTGCTCCAAAAGCGGCAGCCGCAAAAGCGCCGGACGCCAAAGATGCAGCCCCCAGCGTGGCGCAATCCCCCAAGAGTGCAAGCCAAACTGGTGAAAAGCTCCCGGGCGCTGATGCTGCCAAGGCCCCTGCGGACACGGCCGCAAACAAGGTACAGACTGCCGCTCCCAGTGCCGCTCCCAGTGCCGCTCCCAGTGCCGCTGCCAAGGACGGCACTGTTGCCGCAGGCGCACCCGAAGCCGGTGCAAAAGCAGCCAGCGCCGCCAGGTCCCGCGCGGCAACAAAAGCGCGCGCAGCCACTGCCCGCAAAAAAACGACAGACAAAAGCGCTGACAAGAGTGCTGCCGAAGGCAGGGTCGCCCCGGCGCAGCCGAAGTCGACCGCCGCAGCAGCAACGGTTGCAGGCGCCGCTGAAAAAATTTCTCCGCCCTCCGCCGGTGCGACTGCGCCGGCCATGCCGACCCCCCCGGCCTCCAGCAGCGCCCGTGAAGGCAAAGACCTCACGCCCCCTGCCCCGGCAGCAGCCGTAGCGGAACACGCGGCAGAGCACACGGCCGGGCAGCCCCGCTCGGCAGCTAACGCCGAAAAGGCAAAGCCCGCCGCCTCTTCCGCCGCTCATCCGACAGCCGCTCACGGCACTGTAAAAACGGAAACAGCAGTGCTGGCCCTGGCCGCCACAGAAAGGCTGGCCCTGACGGGACGGAACTCTCTTGCCATTGAAAATACCGAACTTCTGGCGCTTACGCTCACAACCAGCGAGACCGTCCCTCAGGAAGAAAACGGCGCAGGCGCCGAGGCCTCCGAAACTTCCGGTGAAGTGCCGCGCCGCAAGAACAGGCGCGGACGGCGCGGAGGACGCGGACGGAACCGCAAAAAAGAACTGAACGGTGAAAATGGCGACGCTCTGGCTGCCGGGACCTCTGCCGCCGACAGCGTACACAGTGAAGATTCTTTGCAGAACGAGGACGAAGGCTTTTCCGCAGAAAGCCCACAGGCTCCCGCCGTCAGCGGCAATGCCCCCGATGAAGCTGCCGCCAAGGAAAGCCCGGGCGCAGCCCCGGCGGCAAGCAGCAAAAAAAACGCTCCCACTGAGACCGGCAAGCACAAAAGCAAGTCTGAGTCGGCAAACGCACGGCGGCGCATGTTCATCAGCGTTCTGCCCGGCGAACAGGTGGAAGTGGCGTTGACCGAAGACGGCCAGTTGCTGGAATATTACCTGGACATGCTGCACCAGCGCAAAATCAAGGGCAATATTTACAAGGGCGTCATCCACAACATCGATACCAATCTTCAGGCCGCGTTTGTAAGCTATGGCGCCGGAAAAAATGGTTTTTTGCAGATAGACGAAATCCACCCCGAGTACTGGCTGACGCATCATGAACCGGCCAAGGGCAAAAAGTTTCCCCCTATCCAGAAGGTACTCAAGGCCGGTCAGGAAGTGCTTGTACAGGTCGTCAAAGAACCCACAGGCAGCAAGGGCGCTTTTTTGACCACATGGCTTTCGCTGGCCGGGCGTTTTCTTGTGCTCACTCCCGGGCAGGAGCAGATCGGCGTGTCGCGCAAGGTGGATGATGAAGAAGAACGCAGCCGCCTGCGCGAAATGATGAACGGCATTGATCCCGGCCAGGGGTTGGGCGTTATTGTGCGCACTGTCAGCGCGGGGACCACCAAAACGACTCTCAAAAATGACCTGCAATACCTCAAGAGGGTCTGGCGCGACATCCGTAAAAAGGCCACGGAGGTCACGGCTCCGTCTCTTATCTATCAGGAACCGGGCCTGTCGGAACGCGCCGTGCGCGATTATCTGACGGATGACGTGGGCGAAATATGGGTTGATAACGAAGACGTGGCACAGAGCATTCGCGAAACCGTCAACCTGCTTTTCCCCCGCAAAAGCGACCTGGTGCGCCTGCACAGCGATGTGCGGACATCCATGTGGGAACGCTTCAGCCTGCGCCGTCAGCTGGACCAGATATACACCCGCGAGGTGCTGCTGCCCTCGGGCGGCAGGCTGGTTTTCGACCAGACAGAAGCCCTTATGGCCGTTGACATCAACTCCGGCAAAATTTCGGGCAAGGGCAATTTTGAGGCAATGGCGCACAAGACCAACATGGAAGCTGCCGAAACCATAGCCCGCCACCTCAAGCTACGTGATATCGGCGGCCAGGTTGTCATTGACTTCATTGAAATGCGCGATAAAAAGCATATCATTGAAGTGGAAAAAACCCTGCGCTCCGCCATGAAAAACGACCGCGCGCGCCACGATGTGGGCCGCATGAGTGCTTTCGGCCTTCTGGAACTGGTGCGCCAGCGCACCGGGTCTTCGGCTCTGGCTATCACGATGGAACCATGCCCGGCCTGCGGCGGCACAGGGCAGCGCCGTAACCTTGAGTGGCAGGCTCTTCAGGCCCTGCGCGAACTACGCCGCATGCTGCGCGCCGAGAGCAAGGAAAAATGCGTTTACGGCACGTCTGCCGAACTGGCTCTGTATCTGCTCAACCACAAGCGCGACAGCTTGCGCGAAATGGAGCAGGACTACGGCAAATGTCTGGAAATATCCGTTCGTCCGTAACGAACGCCAACGGCACGGCCTTCGGAAAGCCTGACTTTCCGGAGGCCGCCGACGTTCATACGCCTTCTCTTGCGGCCACCACACCCGGCTGTGCTACCCCTGCCGCGCCTGAAAAGCTGCCCCGCCACTCGCGCAGCCTTTTACTGCACGTCTGCTGCGGGCCGTGCGCCATCATGCCTGCCACCCGGCTGCTGGATGAAGGTTTTGCAGTTACCGTCTGGTACATGAATCCCAACATCCACCCGCTTTCGGAATATCTGCGCCGCAGGGATGCCGCCACAGAATGCGCACGGCATCTGGGCATACCCATTGTGTATGACGACGCCAGCTGGGACATCACCGCATGGCTGCGCGCTGTGGCCGGACGTGATGCTGCTCCGCAGCGTTGTGCCTACTGCTGCACGAGCCGCATAGAGGCCGCCTTTGCCACTGCCGCCCGGCTGGGCTTTGCCTTTGTGAGCAGCAGCCTGCTCTATTCCCGCTATCAGCCTCACGAGGTTATCCGCGAAGCCGGGGCGTGGCTGGCACAAGCCGCAGACGCAGGGCCGGATTTTGTGTACCGGGATTTTCGCGCGGACTGGCAGGAAGGCATTGACCGCTCCAAGTCTCTGGAGCTGTACCGCCAGCCCTACTGCGGCTGTATTTACAGCGAAGCCGAGCGCTATGAAAAAAAGCTGGCACGGCTCATAAAAAATAATCTGTAATTTTTACACTTTTTGCTTGACCTTAGCCCGGATTTTCCGTAAACACTTCCTTGCCTCAACGATCCCCGATAGCTCAATCGGCAGAGCGGGTGACTGTTAATCACTAGGTTGGCGGTTCAAGTCCGTCTCGGGGAGCCAGAAGAAAACAAGGGTTTGCGTAAGCGCAAACCCTTTTTTCGTGCTTTTTCCGGAAAATTGCATCAAATCTGCACCAAAACTGTTTGCACTGCCCCTTTACGTCAGCCGATGCAAGCGGCCTGTAGGCTGATCAGCACCAGCAATGCTGCCGCCTGTCTCCAGGACAGCAAACAACACGCGAACAGCCCACGACAGGACGGCAAGCCTGCTTTCAGCACTTCTTGCTGCTGCTCCTGCTTCCGCTTCCCCAAGGGTACGACGCCGCGTCCGACTGCCTGGCAGGCGGCCTGTTGTGTCCATCATTCGCAATAACAGCAGCTCCCCCGAAAGCCGGGGGAGCTGCTGTTTATTGATATCTGATTAGGGCATTACTGCCGCTGTCGCGAAGACGTTAGGCCATATCTTCCGTAAGGATCATGTTGCGAGCGGCCCCGGTCTCGTCCATACGGCGCGCGGGCAGGGTTACGGGAGCATCCAGCAGGGCCTGCGGGTCGCTCTTGGCCTGGAGCATGATCTCTTCAAGAGCCTGCACAAAGGAATCCAGGGTTTCCTTGCTTTCTGTTTCCGTCGGCTCGGCCATGATGCATTCATGCACAATAAGCGGGAAGTAGATGGTCGGCGCATGGAAGCCGCGGTCCAGCAGAGCCTTGGCAATATCCAGAGCACGGGTTTCCTGCGGGGCCGAGGCCACGAACTCGTGGGCGCACAGCCTGTCGGCATAGGGAATATCCAGCGTGTTTTCAAGCTTCTTTTTCAGATAGTTGGCGTTGAGCACCGCGTATTCCGAAGCCCGGGTAAGGCCCTCCCCTCCCAGGCGCAACATGTAGGCGAGCGCTTTGACCATCACGCCGAAGCTGCCATAAAACGGCCCCATATAGCCTATGGACTGCGGCACATCGTAGTCGAGGAAGTAGGAGCCGTCCTCACGCTTGCGCACACGGGGCGCGGGCAGGAAAGGCAGCAGGCACTCGCTCACGCCGACGGGACCCGCTCCGGGGCCGCCGCCACCGTGCGGGGTGGACAGGGTTTTATGCACATTGAGGTGCACCACGTCAAAGCCCACATCGCCCACGCGCATCTTGCCCATGATGGCATTCATATTGGCTCCGTCGTAGTAGAGCAGCGCATCTATCTTGCGCAGCTCGGCCACAATGCGGGGCAGATGCACTTCCATAAGGCCCAGAGTATTGGGGCAGGTCATCATAAGCCCTGCCACGTCCTCTCCGTGCTTGCGGATAGCTTCTATAATGGCTTCCGGGTCTACCATGCCGTGGCGGGATTCAAGGTTGATTGTCTCGAATCCGGCCAGCGCGGCAGAGGCAGGGTTGGTGCCGTGGGCAGCATCGGGGATGAGCATTTTCTTGCGGTCACGCCCCTTGGCCTTGTGGTAGGCGGCAATAAGCTTGACGCCCACAAACTCGCCATTGGCCCCGGCCATGGGCTGCAGGGTGAAGGCTTTCATGCCTGTCAGTTCGCAAAGCATGTTTTCTGCTTCATACATGCACTGTAACGCGCCCTGGGTGCAGCCCGCCGCGCCGCCCAGTTGGGCAAGCATGGGGTGCAGGCGCGCGAACCCCGGCAGCGCGGCCACGTATTCAGTAAACTTGGGGTTGTACTTCATTGTGCAGGAGCCAAGCGGATAAAAATTGGCATCCACACTGTAGTTGAGTTTTGAAAGGCCGGTAAAGTGGCGTACCACATCCAGCTCGGAGCATTGGGGCAGCCCCGGTTCTTCCTTGCGCAGCAGGCCGGCGGGCAGCATGTCCGCAGCCTTGGGGGCGTCGGACTCTATGCAGAACGCGCCGCGCCCGGGAACGGATTTGGCGAAGATGGTTTTCACAGCAGACCTCCCACGGTTTCGGCCAGCATGCCGATCTGCTGACGGCTGTTGCGTTCGGTGCAGGCCAGCAGCAGCACGTCTTCCATACCGGGATAGTAGCGGCCAAGAGGATAGCCGGGCACGCAGCCGTGCGCGGACAGGGCATCCACCAGCATCTGGGCGGGCATGGGCAGGCGCAGGGCCACCTCATTGCCGTAAGGCGCATCGTTGAGAAGCTCAATGCCCTTGATGGAGGTGAGGCGCTCCACGGCGTAACGGGTAAGGGCCATGTTGTTTTCCGCCAGTCGTGTAAGCCCGCAGGGACCCAGCAGGGACAGGTGGATGAGCGCCCGCAGGGCGCACAGGGCCTGGTTGGAGCAGATATTGGATGTGGCCTTGGCCCGGCGAATGTGCTGCTCCCGCGCCTGCAGGGTAAGCACGTAGCCTGTTTTGCCGTCCACATCTGTGGTACGGCCCACAATACGGCCGGGGAACTGGCGGATATGCTCCTTGCGGCAGGTCATCAGCCCCAGATAGGGACCGCCGAAAGAAAGGGGCATGCCTATGCTCTGGCCTTCGGCCACCGCCACGTCCGCCCCCATTTCACCGGGGGTTTTCAGCACGGACTGCATGACAGGATACACGGAAATGACGCCGAACGCCTTGTGCGCGCGGGCTTTGGCGAATACCTGGGTGTAGTCCGCCACGGCCCCGAAGAAGTTGGGGTTCTGCACAATCACGGCAGCGGTGGTGTCGTCAATGGCGGCCATGAGCGCGTCAAGGCGGCTCACGCCCTTTTCCTGCTGCACGGTCTTGAGTTCAAGATCAAGGCTGGAGATGTATGAAGCGAGCATGACCCGCCAGATGGGATTGACGGCCTCGTCCACCACCAGCACACGGCGGCGGGTGGAGCGCACTGCCATCATGGCGGCCTCGAAAATGGCCGTGCCGCCGTCATACACGGAGGCGTTGGCGCAATCCATGCCCAGGAGGCGGCTTATGGCCGTCTGAAACTCGAAGATGGCCTGAAGGGTTCCCTGCGAGCATTCGGGCTGATAAGGCGTGTAGGAGGTATAGAATTCGCTGCGGCCAGCAAGAGCATCCACAGCTTTGGGGATGTCGTGAGCATAATAGCCCGCGCCCAGAAACGACACGAGATCCGGGCAGTTTTTGGCGGCCAGGCCTTCAAAATAGGCGCAAACCGCGGCTTCGGACTGGCCTTTGGGCAGATTGAACTGTTTGGGGCGCATTTCTGGGGGGATATCGGCAAAAAGGCCGTCCAGATCGCGCACGCCAACCACAGAGAGCATTTCCTGCAACTCTTCCGGCGTGTGGGGGATGTATGGCATATCCGCTCCTTGAGCATGTTACGCGTGAACGTGTGCCTGAAAAAAGCATGATGACGCAGATACGGAACGGCGGGTGGCTTTCGCTTGCGCGGCAAATCGGCGGCATTCTGCCCGCCGTTTCATGAAAGATCCGGCGGCGGCATGCCTTGCAGACAAGCTGGAACAGGGCCGGGAGGCCTCCGGCCGCCTGTAGGCCGAAAAAGGCCCTGTTTTCCGGCCGGGGCGTGCCGCTGCCCGCTCTGTCCGGTTCATTCCTCCGGACCTGGCCGCCGCACGGCAATACTGCCGTGCGGCAAAACCAGACGCCGGAAAAACTGTGACCTAATGACCTTCGGTGGCGCAGAAGGACTCGTAAGCCGCTGCGTCCAGCAGGCCTTCGGGCTTACGGGAAAATTTGACGCGCATGAGCCAGCCTTCGCCGTAGGGGTCGGCGTTGCACTTTTCAGGCGCCTGCTCCAGGGCGGTATTGATACCGATCACATCACCGCTCACCGGCGATACCAGGTCGCTGGCGGCCTTGACGGATTCAATGGAGCCGAATTCGCTTTCTTCGCTGACTTCATCGCCCACAAGCGGCAGTTCCACATAGGTAATGTCGCCAAGGGACTCCTGGGCAAAGTGGGTGATGCCGACCACGGCTTCGTCGCCTTCAAGGCGCACCCATTCGTGGCTCTTGCTGTACAACAGGTCCGAGGGATTGGTAGCCATGTGCATTCTCCTGAAATATGTAGTTGGGGGGAACAATACGCGCCCTCTCGGCGCACAAGCCTTCACGTATTTGACGGGCGGCAGGTCTGCTCCACAAGCGGTTCGCAGAACGCCGCGCGATCAGACCAGCTTTTTGCGGGCCGTGCCTTCTTTGTAGAAGGGAATTTCCACCTTTTTGGCGGGCAGTTCCGTTCTGGAGGCGCGCACCACAAAATCTTCCTTGTCCGCATGGGCGGCAGCCACCCAGGCAAAAGCAATAACATAGCCCAAAGAGGGCGCAAACGAACCGCTGGTGATGCGCCCTACGGCCTCGCCGCCGGGCAGCGCCAGCACATCGCCGTGGCGGGCGGCGCGGCGGCCTTCGATCTGCAGGGGTACAAGCACTTCGCGCACGGTCTGTGCCCCTTCCCTGCCCACATAGTCGGCCTGGCTTGTCATCATGCGGGCCATACCCGCCTCGGCGGGCGTATGTTCTTCATCAAGGTCATGCCCGTAAAGCGGCAAACCGGCCTCAAGGCGCAGCGTGTCGCGAGCGCCAAGGCCGACAGGTTTAACACGCTCATCGGCCAGCAGGGCTTTCCAGAAAGCCTCGGTTTTGTCCGTGGGCAGATAAAGCTCATACCCAAGTTCACCAGTGTAACCGGTACGGCTCACAAGCACAGGCACACCCTGCCACTTGCTTTCGCGAAAAGAAAAGTAGCCGAGGTCATGAAAATTTTCGCCCATGATCTTTTCAAGCACGTCCAGTGAATCCGGGCCTTGCAGGTCAACCTTGCCGGTTTCGGCCGAGATGTCGGTAATCCTGATACTTTCAGGCAGGCGGGCGCGCAGGGTTGCCAGATCGCCGGGGGCGCAGGCGGCATTGACCACGGCCATGAAGGAATCAGGCCCGAAACGGTAGATGATGCCGTCGTCAAGAACGCCGCCTTTTTCCGTGAGCAGAAAACCATAACGGCACTTGCCGGGGGCCAGGGTTTCAAGATTGTGGCTTACGGCGCGCGACAGGGCCTCTGTAGCGCCGGGGCCTTCAATGCGAAATTCTCCCATATGGCAGATGTCAAAAATACCGGCATGTTTCCGGGTGTGGAGATGTTCCGCAAGAATGCCCTCGTACTGAATGGGCATGAGCCAGCCCGCAAAGGGGGCCATTTTCGCTCCCTGGGCTTCATGCCAGGAGGTCAGCGGGGTACGCAAGTCTGACATGGTTTCTCCTTGATATGGGGTGGTTGAACTTGTTGCGCCGTGCCGTAATCGGCTGCGGCGCCCGGAGGACACCAAACAGCACGCACATATGCCCGCAAGATACCATCGGCAAAAAACGGACACAAGGAGCGTGAAAAAAATTACTGCCGTGCCGCGCGGGCCTGCCCGCACGGGAAAACGGGGTTCGGCGGCATGGGCCGGACCAGTCGCAGGGCTGCGGCGGACGCGCCCTCAACTACGCCTCAGCTCGTGAAAAATGCCGTCATGGTTTCGGCCTCGCAACCGCTGAAGTAGCGGCCCATGTCCAGTTGCCGCAAAATGGCTTCCAGCTCTTCAGGCTCCCGGGAAGCCCCCGCGAGGCTTTGCTCCAGTTCCTGTATGCCTTCTCCGGCATTGCAGAAAAAATCTCCCAGAATGGCGCAGGAGGCGATACGCCCCTGCTTCACATCAAGGCGCAGTTCCACCGTGCCCCAGTCGAAGCGCTGCCGCTTGCGCTCGGTAAAGTTGGGCATGGCCCCGTAGTTCCAGTTCCACTGCCGGTATTTTTCGTCAGCAAGCCTGTGCGCCTCGCCCATGATACTTTCACCCACACTGCCGGGTCGCGATGCGCACCGCCTGACCAGCGCAGCCACAAGCGCGTCCATATCGCTGCCCGGCTGCCAGTATTCCGAGATATTGCCTACCCGTGACCGCACCGACGCCACCCCTTTGGAGCGCATCTTTTCCGGGTCCACATTCAGGGCTTCCACAAGGCGGTCAAAGTTCACATCAATAAGCAGCGTGCCGTGGTGCAGCACCTTGCCCCGGCGCAGCATCTGCCCGCTGCCGGAAATCTTGCGTCCCTCGGTCTCCACGTCATTGCGACCGGAAATTCCGGCACGCACGCCGAGATCGGCCAGAGCCGCGCACACCGGCTCAAGATAGCGCCGGAAATCCACCTTTTCTCGGCCGCCAGCATGTTCAATAAAGGAAAAATTCAGATTGCCCGTATCATGATACACAGCCCCGCCGCCGGTGATACGACGTACCACTGGCAGGTTTTCACGCCGGATGAAATCGGCATTGACTTCGTCCACCGTACACTGGTGGCGCCCCACAATAACCGAAGGGCCGTTCTGCCAAAGCAGAAAATACCCTGGATGACCGGCTGGAAGCGTCTCAAACAGCGCCTCTTCAAGCGCGAGGTTAAAGGCGGGATCAAGGGTAGAAAAAGTAAGGTGTTCCATGCGGCCTCCATCAGGACAATGCCGCGCTTCAGGTGACAAGGTCAAGGGAACAGCGGGCAATTTCAAAATTATCGGCAAAATTTCCGGGCCGTGCGCCTGGCCGCTGCGTCTTGCTCGCGACATGCGGTGCAGGCCTGCGGTTGCCCCTGTCCGCACTGCCGGGTGTACGGCAAGGCGCCTGTCAGCCCGGCAGGCATGCCGGCGCGGCTTCCGGCGAATCTGCACCTGCTCCGGCCAGCACCCGGGCCAGTGTGTCGGCATCAATGCTGCCCCGTTCGAATTGTTGCCGGACATGGCCGTCAGCCATGACAATCAGGCGATCTCCAAGGCGCACGGCCTGCTGCGGATGATGCGTGACCACTACCAGCGGATACTGCCTTGCAAGCTGCAGCAGAAGATCTTCTATTTCCGCCGTGGCATGAACATCCAGCGAGGCAGTGGGTTCATCAAGAAGCAGCATGGCGGGTTCCAGCGCAAGGGCGCGGGCAAGGCAAAGCCGCTGTTGCTGCCCGCCGGAAAGCCTGTCGGCATTCATGCTCAGGCGGTCTTTAACTTCACTCCACAGGGCAACGCTTTTAAGGGCATTTTCGGCCCGGTGGCGGCATTCGGCTTCCGGCAGCCCTGCCACCACGGCAAGCGGCAACACAAGGTTGCGCTCCACGCTGACGGGCAGCACGTTGGGAGTCTGAAAAACCATGCCCACGCGGCTGCGCAACAGAGCCAGAGAGCGCACGGCCGCCCCTGGGGCGGGATATACAGGCTCAAGCCCCTGCCCCAGATCAAGCTCGACCCATCCCGAAGTGCGACAGTGGGGGAATGTTTCGTTCAGGCGGTTCAAAGCCCTGAGCAAGGTTGTTTTGCCCGAGCCGGAGCGCCCGGCAAGCACTGTGATGCCCCCCGCCTGGATGTCAAAAGACACTTGGTGCAAAATTTCCCGGCGGCCGAAGCTCACGCAGAGATCATCAATGCGGGCGGCTATACTCATGATACCCCCTGCCAGCGGCGGCGGAAGCGCACCTCCATGCGGCGGGCGCAAAGAAGCAGAAACGATGACAGCAAAAGCAAGACCAGAGCCGCGCCAAAACCACGCAGCAGTTCGTTAGTATCCTGATACTGCGCTGCCGTGTAGAAAATGGAAAACGGAAGGGCCTCAAACTTGTCGCCCAGCCCGGCGGGCAGGCCAGCATTGGCAACAACGCCCGTAAGCATGATCACCGCCGTGTCTTCTGCCGCCCTGCCCATGGCCAGGATAATTCCGCCCCAGATGCCGGGCGCTGCGGCGGGCAGCAAAAGCCGCCGGGCAAGCTGCCGCCGGGTGAAGCCCAGTGCCGTTCCGGTAAGTCGCAAACTTCCGGGAACAGCCTCCAGCGCTTCGCATGTGGCCGTTACCAGTACGGGCAGAATCAGCAGCGCAAGACAGCAGGCCGCCAGCAGCAGTGAGGTATTGGCCCCCGGCGCAAAGGAGTGGCGTAAAAAAAGTATGAGCGTAAAGCCGAACAGCCCCATAACGATGGAGGGCGTACCCGCCAGCACATCCATGACCAGACGGATGTGCGCAGCCTGATGCGGGGAAGCAAATTCCGCCAGATACAGGCCGCAGCCCACCCCGGGAAAAAGCGCAAGAGCCAAGGTCAGGCCCACAAGATACAGGGTCCCGGCACAGGCCGGCCACAGGCCGTCCCACACCGGACGGCGGCCCAGCAGGGCATCCAGGGGCGGCACATCGTCGAAAAACAACGGCACTCCCAGCTGGGGCAAACCTTTATACAGCAGAAAAGCCAGCAGAAAAAACACGGCAATACAGGGAACAAGGGCACAGCAGCGCAACAGCCAGCGTAGCCATGCTTGCGAAAACAGGCTGCATCTCATGCCGCCCCCCCGCTACCTGCCGGGACCGGGCCACTTGAGGACCGCACAAGACGGCGCAACACAAGGCTTGCCCCCGTGTTTACTGCCAGAAGCACAAGTCCTGCGGCAAAAAGGGAAGTATAGGCAGCTCCGCCCACCTCATTGGCCGTTACAAGGGCCATGTGCGCCGTGAGGCTGCGCATGCTCTCGGCAAGACCGCCGGGAACCTGGGTGGCGTTGCCCGCCAGCATGAGGGGAATGAGCGTATCGCCCACTGCCCTGCCAAAGCCCAGCACCGCAGCGCTGGCAAGGGTACGCCCCGAGCCGGGGAGCACAAAAAGACGCAACAGGTCAAGCCGGCTGAAACCCAGGGCCAGCCCCCAGGGGCAGAGACGGTCCAGCCGGGGACGCAGCCCGGCCATAAGGATGAGCACCATGGTCGGCAGAACAAGCAGAACCAGCATGACAGCCGCGGAGGCCAGGCACATGCCCGTGCCGCCCAGCACGGTGCGCGCCAGGGGCGTAAGCAGAAATACGGCGGCAAAGCCATAAACAACTGTGGGAACCGTCGTCATGAAGCGGATCAGACCGTTCACAAAGCGCGTCAGGGGGCGCGCCGTGGCGCTTTCTTCAGTGAGCAGCCAGCAGGCCAGCCCCAGGGCCAGAGGCCAGCCCAGCCCCAGAGCCAGTAAGGCCAGCGCCAAGGACCCCACACACATGGGCAGAATGCCGAACCGCCCCTGCGAGGGCAGCCACAGCCAGTCCAGCGGTCCGCCGGGTCCCGGGGAGCTTATGGTGGGCAGGGCCGCCGCCAGCACCATCATGAAAAGCAGAACAACCGCCAGCACTGCCAGCCAGACGGCCAGCAGCAGAAGGCGGCCGGGGCTGTCGGTATTATCCCGCATATGGCGGCCCGCAGCCGGAAGCACCGCAGCGCCCCCGGCCTGGCGGGCGGAGCGATTCCTATTTCTTGACATAGGGGATGTAGCCGGCACCGGATACGATATCCTGCCCGGCGGGAGTGAAGATATATTCCACAAAGGCCTTGGTCAGGCCTTGCGGTTCGCCCTTGGTGTTCATGTACAGAAGGCGCGTAACCTTGTACTCGCCTGAAGCGGCGTTTTCCTGACTGGGAGTGGCACCGTCAATGCTTATGCCCTTGATGCTGTTGTCCAGATGGCCGATGCCCACATAGCCGATGGCGTTGGGATCCTGGCTGACAGCTGTTTTCATGGCCCCGTTGGAACTGACCACGTTGGCTTTGGACGCTGCGACGCCCTTGTCCAGGGCGCGTTCTTCAAACGTTTCGCGCGTGCCGCTGCCGTCTTCGCGCACATAGAGAGATATGGGAGCGTCAGCACCGCCCACTTCCTTCCAGTTGGCTATTTTGCCGGAAAAAACATCCTTTATCTGGGCTTTGGTCAGCCCCGTGACCCTGTTGGCCGGATTGACAGCCACAGCCACGCCGTCAATGGCAAATGGAAAGGTCATAAGACCGTATTTTTCCACTTCCGCAGGTTTGAGGGCGCGGCCGGTATTGCCGATCTGCACAATGCCCTCGCCCACTTTCTGCACACCCACGCCGGAGCCGCCCCCTGCCACAGTAATGCGTACGTCCGGGTTAACGGCCATGATCTGCCTGGCGGCCTCTTTCATAACAGGAATGTGGGCCGTACCTCCCGCAATATCCACAACTCCCTTCTGCCCCCTGAATGCATCCAGAGGGGCGGAAGGCGAGGCAGCAAAGGCCGTGCCAAGGCCGCACATAAGCAGAACAGCCGCAAGAATTATACGTTTCATGACAGTCTCCTACGGTTAGCGTGAACAGAAAGCGCGGACGCGCCACGCAGTGAACAGCAACAGACGCGATTACATCGCCGGGAGTCAGGTAGAAGATGGAAAGCTGCCCTTGCGGCGCAGTACAAAAACTGCCCGCTAGACGGACAAGGGAGACATCCAGCCCCACCCGACAGGCAGTCAGGTGATGCCGGAAAAAAAGAACAGGGGTTCCTGTGCGACCAGCCCCGCCATATCCGGCAGACTGCCCGCATTGACCGCCAAAACCGCAAGATCGGTACGGCCGGCGCATCGCGGCAAAACCGCGTGGAATCTGAAAGGAATACCCATAGCTCGGGTTTATCTGATGCGCGGGGGCCGGTCAAGCCGCGCCGGGGTGCCCCCGCCTTTGGTCCGGCTGGACGTTTCAGGCTTGGACGAAAGACAAGGGTGCAACAGAATATCCCCGCCCGAAACCGTGTCGTCCCGAAATGATTTTGCCTGTCATATCAAGGAAAAATTCGACGCAGAGATATCATGAAAGGTATACGTGACGACACTGGCTACAGGCCGAAAAACCGCCGGGCATTGGCACCGCACTGCCGCCACAGTTCTTCCGCATCCTGCCCGCGCGCTTCCGCCACCGCCCGCGCCGTAAACACTGTAAAGGCAGGCTCGTTGCGCTTGCCGCGCCAGGGTACAGGAGCTAGATACGGAGCGTCGGTTTCCAGCATGAGCCGGTCGGAGGGAATGCAGGCTACGGCTTCGCGCAGCTCTTCATTTGCCTTGTAGGTCACGGGGCCGGGTACAGATACATGCCAGCCGTTGCGCACGATGCGCCGGGCCAGGTCCGGTCCTTTGCCAAAACAGTGCCACAGTAGCGGATAACCGGCGAAACCCTGCGACTCCAGAACCATGAGCGTTTCTTTTTCAGCCTCACGGCAGTGAATCACCACAGGACGCTCCAGCTCACGGGCCAGCCTGAGCTGCGCGGTAAAAACCTCGTACTGTACTTCGCGGGGGCAATCGTCCCAATAAAAATCCAGGCCGATTTCACCCACGGCCTTGAGGCGCGGCTCTTCTGCAAAGGCCTGGCGCATGGCTTCGATAACCTGGGGCGTGCAGTCCCGCCCATGGCAGGGGTGCACGCCAAGCAGAAAGAAAACCTGCGGGTGATCCGCAAAATAGTGCCGCCGGGCGGCGAGATGGCCGGGATTGAGAAAGACATTGCCCACATGGCTTACGCCGCAGGCAGCGGCCCTTTCCAGTACGGCTTCACGGTCCAGGTCAAACTCCTCGCCGTCCAGATGGGCGTGGCTGTCGACACCTTCCGGCGGCAGGGGAACAGAAACGGGATCAATGCGGTTGGTGGATTTTTTCGACATGCTTACCTCGCGCCGTTACATAACAACGTGCGCGGGCAAGGGCAAGGCCCGGCAGCAGCGCCATTGCCAAGACAGGGCAATAGCGCTATGCTGAACTGGTTTTGTTGTCCTACTTTTTGATTTAACACCACTTTTTCCGGGGGAAATATGCATCTCCGCAAACGTATACTGGTCACGGGCGGTTCGGGCTTTCTCGGTTCGCACCTGTGTGAAAGACTGCTCAACGAGGGACATGAAGTCCTTTGCGTGGACAACTTCTTTTCCAGCGCCCGCGCCAATGTGGAGGAATTTCTCGATAACAGAAGATTCGAGCTTATCCGCCACGATGTGACCTTTCCCCTGTATGTGGAAGTGGACGAAATCTACAACCTCGCCTGCCCGGCCTCGCCCATTCACTATCAGCACGACCCGGTGCAGACCATCAAGACCTGCGTTCACGGGGCCATCAATATGCTGGGGCTGGCCAAGAGGCTCAAGGCGCGCATCTATCAGGCGTCCACCAGTGAAGTGTACGGCGACCCCGAAATACACCCGCAGACCGAGGACTACTGGGGGCATGTGAACCCCAACGGCATCCGTTCGTGCTACGATGAAGGCAAGCGCTGCGCCGAAGCCCTGTTTTTCTCTTACTGGCGCCAGGGCGGCCTGCCCATCAAGGTGGGGCGCATCTTCAATACCTACGGACCCAAAATGCATCCCAACGACGGGCGCGTGGTGTCCAACTTCATCATTCAGGCGCTCAAGGGCCAGCCCATCACCATTTACGGAGACGGCAGCCAGACGCGCTCTTTCTGCTATGTGGATGACCTGATCGAGTGCATGGTCCGCTTCATGGCTTCGCCCGAAGACTTCATCGGCCCGATGAATATGGGCAACCCCGGCGAATTCACCATTCGCGAACTGGCAGAAAAGGTCGTGGACATGACCGGCAGCAAATCCGTGATCAGTTACGAACCGCTGCCCGGTGACGACCCCAAACAGCGGCGGCCCGACATTACGCTGGCCCGCGAAAAACTCGGCTGGGAGCCGCAGGTCAAGCTGGAAGACGGTTTGAAAAAGACCATCGCCTACTTTGACAGCATGTTAAAACTGGGCATGGCCTGACCACTGCCCGAAAGCCACCCTATGCCATGACGCTCTTTATCATAACCCTGCTTGTCCTGGCGGCGGCTGCCGCCGCCATGGCCCTGTTCGCGCTGCTGCCCTCTCCGGCGGGCAGCGGCCGGGCCGCCAACCTGCTTGGCTCCTGTGGAGCCGCGGCGGGCTGTCTGGCGGGCCTGTGCGCGCTGGCCTTCGCCCCCTGGGGCGAGGCTGTCTCCCTGCGCCTGCCCTGGGGCCTGCCCGTGGGGGCCTGTACTCTGGGGCTTGATCCCCTGAGCCGTATTTTCCTGCTGCCGGTTTTCGGCCTTGGCCTTGTGTGCGCCCTCTCCGGAGGCATGGCACTACGGCACACCCGCCCGCAGGAACACAACCTGGCGGCGCACTGGTTTTTTTACATCCTGCTGATTCTCGGGCTGGCGCTTGTTATGGCGGCGCGTGATGCCGTACTTTTCATGCTGGCCTGGGAACTTATGTCTCTCGCGCCATTTTTTCTCATTGAATTTAATGACGGCGACCGTCAGGTGCGCGACGCCTCATGGGTCTACCTGGTGGCAGCCCACCTTGGGGCCGTGGCCCTTATGGCCTTTTTTGTGCTGCTCTGGCAGAGCACGGGAACCACATCGCTTGACATCCTTCAGGGCGGCGCGGTCATGCAGGGGGTGGCGCGCGACGCCGGTTCCGGCGTGCTGACAGCCCTTTTTGCACTGGCCGTGCTCGGTTTCGGTGCCAAGGCCGGGCTTGTCCCCATGCACGTCTGGCTGCCGGAGGCACACCCTGCCGCGCCAAGCCATGTTTCGGCCCTGCTTTCCGGAGCCATGATCAACGCGGGCCTGTACGGAATCATTCGCAGCCTCAGCCTGCTGGCCGCGCCCGGCGCGGCTCCCGAATGGTGGGGCTGGACCCTGCTGCTGCTGGGCCTTGCCACCGGCCTGATCGGCATTCTGAAAGCGCTGGGCCAGAGCAACCTCAAACGCCTGCTGGCCTACTCCAGCGTGGAAAACATGGGACTTATGCTCATGGGCGTGGGCGCAGGTCTCATAGGCCTGGCCTGCGGCAATGCATGGATAGCCACCCTCGGTTTTGCGGGCAGCCTTATGCACATGCTGAACCACGCCGGTTTCAAGGGACTGCTTTTTCTGTCCGCCGGAGAAGTGCTGCATGCCACAGGCACTGTGCGTATGGAGCAGTTGGGCGGCCTGCAAAAACGCCTGCCCCTGCTTGGCGCGGCCTTTGCCCTTGGAGCAGCGGCCATTGCCTGCCTGCCGCCTCTTAACGGTTTTGCAGGTGAGCTTGTGCTGGCGCTTTCGCTGCTGGACGGGCCAAGCCTGCCCGGCGTGGAGCGGCAGGTGGGGCTTTTGCTGGCGCTGGTAACCCTTGCTCTCATCAGTGGCCTTGCCGCCGCCCTGTACGCCAAGGCCTACGGCATCACCTTTCTTGGCGAGCCACGTTCGGGCTTTGCGGCCAATGCCCGCCCCGCAGGCTGGCGAACCCTCTGGCCTCTCGCCCTGCCCGCGGCAGTCTGTGTGCTTGGCGGTCTGGCGGCTCCGCTCTTTTTTGACCTCGCCTCCATGACGGGACTGGCCGCCCTGCCCATGCCCAACGACATGCAGGCCGGTGCCCTGACAGGACAAGAACAGATGCGCGCCAGCCTTGCCATGGTGTCGCTGGTCGGCTCCATTGCCCTGGGCCTTGCCCTGGCAGGCATTGTCCTGCGCAAACGGCTGCTCAAAAGGCGCAGCGTGGGCAGTATGCCCACCTGGGGCTGCGGCTATCAGGGCGGTACGGCCCGCATCCAGTACACTGATGCGGGATTTTCCGAACCGCTCGGCAAGATATTCGCGCCCGGCATGGGCCTGAAAGTGCGCATGCAGCTGGATTCACGTCTGTTCCCCGACAAGGGGGAAATGAGCGTTTCCGCTCCTGACCGCCTGCGCCGCTCCATCTACGACCCGCTTTTTGAAGGCATGGAGCGCCTGTGCAATGCCTGCAAGATCATGCAACACGGCAAAATACATCTTTATATTCTTTACATTCTGGCCACAGTTGTGGGTCTGCTTGTATGGGGGCTGAGCGCATGAGACAAGACATAGCCGTCTATTTCGTGCAGTTTGCGCTGGCCCTTGTTCTGGCTCCGCTGCTGCCCGGCATTATCAACAGGGTCAAGGCCAAGTTTGCAGGCAGGCATGGCAAACCCCTCCTGCAAACCTATTATGACCTCGCGCGGCTCATGCGCAAGGGCGAGGTCATCAGCCGCACAACCACCTGGGTTTTTGCCTGCGGTCCGGCGGTAGCGCTGGCCACCGCCCTTTGCGCCATTGCCCTGCTGCCGCTAGGCGGAGCGGCCTCGCCCCTGGCTTTCGGCGGCGATTTTATTCTGGCAGCCTATCTGCTCGGCATGGGCCGCTTTGCCATCATGCTTTCGGCCCTTGATACCGGCTCGGCCTTCGAGGGCATGGGCGCAAGCCGTGAGGCCACCTTTGCGGCACTGGCGGAACCGCTCTTTTTTCTGGCGTTGCTGGTGCTTACCAGCGTCACCCTGGATATGGGACGCGGCCCGCACGCGGCCTTTTCGCTTTCATCCATGTTTGGGGGGCAGATTGCCGGAGCCTGGGCCATGGGCCGGGGCGAACTTCTGCTTTTGCCGTGCATTTTCTTTATTCTGCTGCTGGTGGAAAACTGCCGCATTCCTGTGGATGATCCCAACACCCACCTGGAACTGACGATGATCCACGAGGTTATGGTGCTGGACCATTCCGGTCCCAACCTGGCCATGATCGTCTACGGTGCAGCGCTCAAACTGTGGTTTTTCGCGGCGCTTATCGCCGGACTGGTTACCCCCGCCCTGCCCCTGTGGCAGCAGGCTGGGCTGCGCGTACTCATCGTGCTGCTGCTGGCCGTGGTGGTGGGCATTGTGGAATCTGTCATGGCGCGTCTGCGCATGGACCGTGTGCCTTACCTGCTCGGCGGCGCATCGGCCATGGCTGCGCTGGCGCTCATCCTGACCCAGGCGAGGTAGAAGCATGGAATCCCTTTTGCAATCCTGCCTGTTCCTGCTCATGCTGAACAACCTGCTCATGCTGGGCACAACACGGCTTATGTGGCTCATACGTCTTACCGCGTTTCAGGGCATACTGCTGGCGGCCATGCTGCTCAGCCTGGATCACGCCCTGCTGGCCGGGGCTGTGCTGCTGATCAAGGGTGTTCTGCTGCCGGGGCTGCTGTGGCGCACCCGCGAACGCCTGCACGCGCGGCAGCGTATGCGCCCCCGCCTGCATGTGGCCGTAGGGGTGCTGGCCGGCATGGGAGGACTTGTACTTTCGCTGTGGCTTGAAGCCAGACTGCTGACCCTGCCCGCCCTTTTTCCTCCCCTGCTGCTGCCCACGGCGCTGACCACGCTTTTTTGCGGGCTCATCCTTGTGGTGGGGCGCACTACGGCCCTGGCCCAGGTCATCGGCTATCTCGTGGCGGAAAACGGAATTTTCCTGCTGGGCATGCCCCTGATGACGGCAGGAACCATCTGGTTTGAACTGGCTCTTCTGCTGGACGTGTTTGTGGCTGTCTTTGTTATGGGCATTGCCATCAACCACATCAGCAACACCTTTGAATCCATTGATGTAGGCCGCTTTCGCAGCCTCAGGGATTGACGGCCATGCTGGAAGCCTTGCTCTTTCTCCCGCTGGCGGCGGGCTGTATCATGCTGCTTGGCACAAGTGCCCTGTGCCGCATTCTGCTGCCCCTGACAGGACTGACCCACGCCGGGCTGGCCGCCTGGACCACCTGGAACGTGGCCAGCGGGGCCGAACCGGAAGCCTTGGGCGGCCTGCTGGCGCCGGACCCGCTGGGCGCGCTTTTTCTCATGCTGGCCAGCCTGCTCTTTCTGGCGGCCTCCGTGTACGCTGTGTATTATCTGCGTGAAGAAGAAAGCCTCGGTGTGCATACCGCCTTTCAGGACGGGCGCAGCTTCACCAATGCGCCGCAGCGCCGTCTGGCCGCCTGCCTGTGCTTTTTTCTTGCATCAATGACGCTGGTAACCACCACTCCGCACCTTGGGGCATTATGGGTGGGCATTGAAGCCACCACGCTTTCCAGCGCGCCGCTGATCTATTTTCACCGCCACCAGCGCTCCCTTGAGGCCACCTGGAAATACCTGATCATATGCTCCGTGGGCATTGCCCTGGCCATGGTGGGCAATATTCTGCTTTCTGTGGCTTTTTACACGCCTGAAGGCATGGAAGCTATGGTGGAAGGCATGAACCAGGTGGGCTGGTATGTCAGCCACGCCCGCGCCGGAGAAGAAACCTGGCTCAAGGCGGCGTTTATTTTCCTGCTGGTGGGGTACGGCACAAAGATGGGTCTGGCCCCCCTGCACAACTGGCTGCCCGATGCCCACAGTCAGGCCCCTTCGCTGGTCTCGGCCCTGCTGTCCGGCGCACTGCTCAACTGTGCCATGCTCGGCATACTGCGCGGCCACCAGATCATGCTGGCCGCCGGGCTTGGCGGCTTCAGCAGCGGCCTGCTCAGCTTTTTCGGTCTGCTGTCGCTGATTACGGCGGCCATCTTCATTGTGGGCCAGGGGCATTACAAGCGCATGCTGGCCTATTCCAGCGTGGAGCATATGGGCATACTGGCTCTTGGAGTGGGCGTTGGTGGCCTGGCAGTGTCGGGAGCCATGCTGCACGCGGTCTGCCATTCGCTGACCAAGTGCATGCTCTTTTTACTTTCCGGTAATATCCTGGCCCGTTATCACACATTTTCGAGCTACGACATTCGCGGCATGCGCTGGACCATGCCAGTTACAGGCGCCCTGTGGATGGCCGGATTTCTGGCAGTGGCCGGTTCGCCGCCTTTCGGCATTTTCATCAGCGAATTCATTATATTCAAAGGAATGCTTGCTGCCGGATCCCCTTTTCTGGCCGCCGCCTATCTGCTGGCTCTGGCCGTAATATTTGTGGGCCTTTCGGTAGCGGTGCTGCGCATGGTGCAAGGCAGCCGCCCCACAGACATGCCCCAGAATCCGCGCGAGCCGCTGCTGAGCGTGCTTCCGCCTCTGGCGCTCGGCATGGGCGTACTGACACTGGGCCTGTGGATACCCGACTGGCTGTGGAATTTTTTGCGGCAGGGCGCGGCCCTTATCGGCGGCTAGAGCAGTGTTGTTTTAACATTGTTCCGGCGGCTGCATGAGCAGGCGCCCGCTACGAAGGTGTAGGTGCAGCGTATTTGCACTGCCAAACACCGCAGCGAGCATTTGAAACCTTTGAGAACATGTATTCGCAAAGATAAAATGCTCCAGGAGGATCTTGATGTCGTTCGACTACCGTGAGGCGGTAACCCTGAACAAACTGGGGCGTCATTCCGTATCTGAACTGCGGGACATTCTCCGGCACGCCCTGGCCGGTGGATGGCGCGTACTGGCCTTTTTCGGCATTCCTGACATGGATGCCCCCCTTGACGCGCACAACGATGACACACCGGAACAGCCCCGTGCCGTAAGCCTTTGCTGCATACTGGCCCATGACGGTACGCGCCGCCTTATGGCCCGATGCACGCCGCCGGTGACGGCCTTTGTATCAATGACGCCGGAATTGCCGCAACTGCACTATTTCGAGCGCGAGATTTACGAACAGTGGGGCGTGGAGCCGGTGGGGCATCCCTGGCTCAAAAGTGTGCGGCGCATCCCCGACAGCGCCGAAGCCGCAGCGCGCAATGCCGCGGAAAGCCAAACCAGCAGCGCCGCCCCTGCCCAGGAATCTGCGGAAGTAGTTCCTTCTCCGGCCTTGACGGCTTCTGCACGGCCCCAGACACTGCCATATCCCTTTTACCGGGTAGAAGGGGCAGATGTACACGAAGTTGCCGTGGGGCCTGTACATGCGGGCATCATCGAACCCGGGCATTTTCGTTTTCAGTGCTACGGCGAGAATGTGTTGCATCTGGAAATAGCGCTGGGCTACCAGCATCGGGGCCTTGAGGCCATGATCACTCAAGGGCCTGCCGGCCGTCGCCTGCACCTGCTGGAATGCGCCGCTGGCGACAGCACCGTTGCCCATGCCACGGCCCACTGTGTGCTGCTTGAGCGCATGACCGGGCAACAGCCTGATGAACGCGCCCAGCTGTTGCGCCGCATTGGCCTTGAGCTGGAACGCCTCGCCAACCACACGGGCGACCTTGGAGCCATTGCGGGCGATACGGGCTTTTTGCCCACTGCCTCATGGAATGGCCGCATCCGCGGCGATTTTCTCAATATAACCGCCAGCCTGTGCGGGAACCGTTTCGGCAGGGGGCTGCTGCGCCCGGGGGGCGTGGCCTACGACCTTGCCCCATCGGAATGTGCTGATATGCTCGCCCGCGTTCGTGCGGCCTGGCACGATGCGCGCGGTTCGGTGGACGTGATGCTTGATGCCGTGACCGTGCGTAACCGCCTTGCGGATACCGGCATGGTGGAACCTGCCACAGCCCGTGAACTGGGTCTTGTGGGTGTTGCCGCACGTGCCTGCGGACTGGACGTGGATGCGCGTTTTCACATGCCCCTCAGCGACCTGCCTTGCGAAGGATGCGCGCCCCGGCTGGAAATAACGGGCGACGTCATGGCCCGCACCCTTGTGCGCAGCCGCGAACTGGACGACAGTCTGCGCCTGCTGGAGTTTGACCTTGCCCGGCTGGGGGCGTTGCCCCACACAAAAAATGCAGCAACGGCGGAAAGTACGGTTTCCGCACCCGCCACTGCCGCAGCAACCAATACTTCCGGCACAGCGGCTGAGGCCGCCTCTTTTGATGCTCTGCCGCCGGACACCCTGGCGGTGGCACTGGTAGAAGGCTGGCGCGGCGAAGTATGCCATGTGGGGCTTACTGACTCCCGGGGGCGCCTGCTGGTCTACAAGGTTGTCGACCCTTCTTTCCATAACTGGGCAGGGCTGGCCATGGCCCTGCGTGGCAACCAGATTTCAGACTTTCCCCTCTGCAACAAGAGCTTCAACCTCTCTTATTGCGGGCATGACCTGTGAGGTTTTGACATGTTGCGCATCATCAAGGAACGCATTCATCAGAAATACCGCACGCTGGACTATCCACACCAACAGCCCACACTCTCGCCCCGGTACATGGGCCGTCCAAGCCTGATCCCTGTGGATTGCGGTGACTGCCGCGCCTGTTATGCGGCCTGCCCCACTGCCGCCCTGTTGCCCACAGAGGGCGTACCCGGCAGTACGCCAACACTGGATATGGGCCGCTGCACCTTCTGCGGAGCCTGCCGCGCTGCCTGCCCCAAGCAGGCCATCACGTTTACGGGTGAACACCGCATGGCGGCCTTCAGGCGCGAAGATCTGCTGATAGTACCCGGAAAACCTGTGACGCAGCCCGCAACGCCCCCTGTGCCGGGTAAATTTGCCATATTCAGGCGTTCCCTCAAGCTGCGTCAGGTGAGCGCTGCGGGCTGTAACGCCTGTGAAGCCGATTGTAACGTGCTCGGAACCCTTGTGTTTGACCTGCCGCGCTTCGGTATTGATTTTGTCGCTTCGCCACGACACGCCGACGGCATCGTGCTTACCGGTCCTGTTTCTGAAAACATGCGGCTGGCAGCTATTGATACATATAACGCCACGCCGGAACCACGCCTCGTGGTGGCTGTGGGGGCCTGCGCCATATCGGGCGGGCTTTTCCGCGATGCCCCACAGTGTAATAACGGCATTGCAGATATTTTGCCCGTGGACCTTTTTGTTCCGGGCTGCCCACCCAACCCCTGGACTATTCTGGACGGTTTGCTAATGTTGCGGGAATAAAATTTTTTCGCCATAGGCGAGCAACTTTTGAGCAAACCGGAACGGTATATGACAGATGCAACGCGCGCATGGTTATACTTGTTTCTTCTGGTTCTGGCGACATCCCTGTCGAGCTCTATCTGTCAATGGTGGAGCATCCGCCCCACATTTCCCATCGTGGGCATCAACATAGCAGCCTCATTGTGTCTCTTTATATTTTTCAAACGTAAGATATGTATACTATTTATTGTCATGCAATGTATCTTTGGCATTGTGTGTGTCGCAGTATCTGAAACGCTTAAAGTTCCACCAAATATTTCCACAATAATACATGGCACACGCTACGCAAGCCATCTTGGCCTTTCTGTGCTTTTTCATATTCCTGTTATAAAATCGCTGTTTTTCGTTATCTGTGCTTTTGTGCAGATATTTTTTTATCCAAAATTACAATATTGCCCTATCGTAAACAGGTCGGAATAGTGGCCTTTGCAAGTTTTGCCGTAGCCATGGGCAGCAGCTTCGCAGTACAGCCACTCAGGGAATTCTGGCCCCAGGACACCGTGAACGGAAAAATCAGTTCTACCCCGCCGGAACGACGTTCATTGCATGCACGCGGCTATCTGGCCACATATGCGCTGGAACTGGGTTCCGGCTACCCCTGGCGCATGCAGAAGCAAACGCAACCGATGGAATCTCCACACGGCGTTGAGAACCTGCCGCTGCTTCCCTGCACAGATAAAATCGTTCTTATTCAAGTAGAGGCTCTGGACTACGAAATGCTTACAGAAAAGGCACGAGCAGAATACATTATGCCTTTTCTGCACAACCTGCTGGACCATGCAGTGCTATTGCGCCTGGACGGCACAAAAAAAATGGCGTCTGCCAATTCCGACTATGAAGTATTTACCGGGCGTATCGCTTCACACAGCATCCTGCACTATGAGTATGAAACAGATTATTCTGGCTCATTTTTGCGTTTTCTGACTCAAAAGATTTCCCCGAGCTATTCCTTCCATGGCATGCCGGGCAACTACATGAATCAGGAGGTTGCCTACCGGCGTCAGGGGGTGCAGTATGTTTGCGGGCTGGAAAAAATGCAGGCCGAAGGCGTGCCTGCTGTTGCCATATGGACGGATGGCATTGCGGCTGACACGGACCTGCTTGGCTTTGCGGCAAAAAAAATTCCCGTCAAGGGACCTTTTTTACATTTTATCATCACGCTGGACATGCACGTCATGGACCAGCCGGAAATGGTCTGCAATGCCCTGCAATTTCCGGATGAACCACGCAACGTCTATTACTCGCTGTGCCGACACACCGACACCGCCCTTGCCGCCTATATACGGCAACTGCCCGAAGGAACCACTGTGGCCATATGGGGCGACCACAGATCGTATACCAGCGAAGCCTCCGGCTACATTCCCTTTCTGTTTTTCGTCACAGGGCAATCACATCCTTGTGTGCATGAATCTTCCCCGCCATTGAACAGAAGTAAAATGTATCACTATCTGCAAAGAAATTTCGGGCAGCTTTTTGCTCAAAAAATACCGGCTATAGCAAAATCAGGGCAATAAGCAGCAACACATTGCAGAGCAACGCCGTTAAAACTGCCATTGATCCTTTATCTTTGGCATTTTTTATCAACTCTGAATATTCGCTGCTGACAAGATCACACACATCCTCAATGGCGGAGTTCAGCAATTCCACAATAAGGATCAAGAGATATGAGCCTGTCAGCAAAAATTTTTTCCAGAGGGGCCACGGCACTACAAGCAGGACAAGAACAAGCACGGCCAAGCCCGCCAGTTCCAGACGAAAAGCCTCTTCCTTGGTAAGGGCCGCGCGGAATCCCGCCACTGAATAACGCGTTGCCCCGACACAGCGCCTGTAAAGTACATCGCATATTTTTTTCAGCATGGCAGTCCTTTATGAGGGGCGCGGCCCACGGCAGCGCTCCGCTACTTCCCATCCCCGAGTTTCGATAAAAGCGTCTTGCGGTTGATGCCAAGACGCCGCGCGGCCTCGCTCTTGTTGCCGCCCACCTGCTCAAGCGTATCCTGCACGGCCAGGCGCTCGATTTCTTCCAGCGTCATGTTGGCAAAATCCAGCCGCGCCGGACGCGTATTTTCCTCTTCCACGTCCAGAATGGTGGGCGGCAGTTCACGTTCGCTGATATATTCTCCCACCAGCAGCACCACAGCCCGCTCCACGGCATTTTCCAGTTCACGCACATTGCCGGGCCAGTTGTGCTTGAGCAACCTGTCCATGGCGGCAGGGGTAAAACCCTTGACCGTTTTGCCGTTGCGCTCGGCAAAAAGCTTCATAAAGTGCATGGCCAGCAGGGGGATGTCCTCCTGACGGTCGCGCAGGGGCGGCAATTGCAGGGCCACCACATTGAGGCGGTAATACAGGTCCTGGCGAAAACGCCCCTCGTCCACCTCCTGCGCCAGATCCTTATTGGTAGCCGCCAGAATGCGCACGTCCACCTTGAGGTTCTGGTCGCCACCCACACGCTGCAGTTCGCGCTCCTGAATCACCCGCAACAGTTTGACCTGCATGGACAGCGGAATTTCGCCGATCTCGTCCAAAAAAATCGTGCCTTTGTTGGCCGCCAGAAAACGCCCTTCACGGCGTTTTTCCGCGCCGGTGAACGCGCCTTTTTCATGCCCGAACAGTTCGGATTCCAGCAGGGTTTCTGTCAGCGCGGCACAGTTGACGGCCACATAAGGCCCCTTGCTTCTGCCGCTGTTGGCGTGAATGAGTTTGGCGATAACTTCTTTGCCCGTGCCGGATTCACCCGTGATAAGTACGGTGGCCTCTGAGGGCGCAATGGCCGAAACCAGCCCCAGCATCTGGCGCATGGCCGGACTTTGACCGATGACATCGCGCGAATCCACATTGGCCGCCAGCTCATGCCGCAAGGCCCGCACTTCGTCCCGCAGGCTCGCATGGTCAAGGGCGCGTTCCAGAGCCAGCTTGAGGGCGTCAAAGGCCAGCGGCTTGGTGAGATAGTCGTAAGCCCCGGCCTTGAGGGCCTCCACAGCGTTGGCCACATCGGAGTAGGCCGTCATGATCAGCACGGGAATGGCCGGATTATACCCCTTGATGGCGCGGGTGGCCTCAATGCCGCTCATGCCGCCCATGCGCACGTCCATGAGGATAAGGTCAAAGGGGCTTTCCTGGCACAGGGCCACGGCTTCTTCGCCATTGTCCACGGTGACGGGGGCATAGCCCCACTCTTCCAGCAGGGCGCGCAGCATTTCGCGGTGATTGCGGTCGTCATCTACCACCAGCAGCTTTACGGCCGTTTTTGCAGTCATTTCATCTTCCTCGGCAGCTTGAGTATTCCGTTGTTTTTGTCTGAACATTTATCCGCCCGCCGGAGCAGCATCCCTGCCCCGCACCGGCAGTTCAAGGGTAAATTCCGTACCCCGGCCAGGCGCAGAGGTCACGCTGACATTGCCGCCGTGGCCTTCCACAATCTGGTGTACAATGGCAAGGCCAAGGCCCGTGCCTGAAGGCTTGGTCGTAAAATAGGGCGTAAAAATGGCCGCCTGAATGTCTCTGGCAATGCCTGGTCCGTTATCGGCCACCGTGATGCAGAAGGTCTGCCCGCCGGAACAGAGTCGCGCGCCCACGCGCAGTTCGCCGCCCTCCCCCATAGCCTGCGCAGCGTTGAGAAAAAGATTCAGCAGGGCCTGGGTAAGCCGCTCGGTGTTGACGCGCACTGGCGGCAGGCCCGGCGGCACATCAAGAACCACATGAATATGCCGTGAGCGCATATCAGCCTCTGCCAGCCTCAACGCACGGCCGATCACTTCTGCAAGGTCGGCTTCAGCCGTATTGATGGCTCCGGGCCGGGCAAATTCCAGCAATTCAGACACCACGCGGTCGAGCCTGTCCACTTCGTCAATCATGCGTTGCGCGGCCTCTTCTTCCCGGCCGCCGGGCAACATGCGTTTGGCTATATACAGGGCCACCCCCTTGATGGTGCTCAGGGGATTGCGCACCTCGTGCGCCACACCCGCCGCCAGATGCCCCAAGGCGGACAGGCGGTCGTTGCGCTGTGCGTCGGCCTGCAGGCGTTTGACCTCGGTTATGTCCCTGAGGATGAACACGTTGCCGAGAAACACGCCATCCTGATTGTGCATGGATGCCGCACTTAGGCTGATGACGGCTCCCGCCCGGCCTGTGGTGAGCGCGCACTCACGCTCAAGCACCTTTCGCCCGCTGGCCAGCTCCGCCACAAGGGCGCTCCAGTCCAGACCGGGCAGGCCGGTCAGGGGCGCGTACACAGCTGTACTTCTGTCCAGTTCAAACATGCTCAGGGCCGTGTCGTTGACCATGGCGACCCTGCCGTAAGGGTCGCTGGTGAGAAGCCCCAGAGGCAGATTGGCAACGACCTCCGAAGCCATGGCCCGGGAATCGCGCAACATACGTCGTGAACGGCGGTAGTTGTGCGCCCAGAACAGGGAAACAAAACCGGCAAGCCCCAGGGCCGCAAGAAGGGCCGCCGAGGTGAGATTGTGGCGTAAATCTGCTGCCAGCGCGGCTTCAAAAGGCTTGAGGTCAAGCCCGATCACCACCACGCCCATGGGCTGCCGGACCTGCTCCTGCTGCCATTGCCCTTCGGCGCCGCCAGGCATGACGCCTGGTCCGGAGGAAGACATGCCCCCGTGTCTGCCTTCCGGCATGGGCCGCATGGAACCGGGCGGGCTCATATCTTTCAGGGTCATGGGGCCATGCGGCATGCCTGCGCCGCCCATACTGCGCCCGCGGCCCATATGTTGCCCATGCCCGCGCATGGGCATGGGCATGGGCCGAACATCAGCCAGTGGCACAAAAGCCCGGTAAACCTCAAAAACTTTTTTTCCGTTCCACTGCCGTATGCGCCAGGCGGGCTTTTCTGTTACCTGCACCCCGGTGGGCATGATGAGGGCCAGTGCCCGCTCACCGGGCTGCACGCCCGTCATTTCTCGCGGAGATGCATTTTCGCGCTCTGGCCGGCTTCTGTCCCTGTTGCGCACAGGCACGCTGTAGGCAAGCATTTTACCTTCATCACTGGCTACAGCCATAAAAACAATGCCGGGCTGCTTGGCGGTTTCCGTCAGCAAGGATTGAAGGCCGTCAGTTGTACCCAACGTGCCCAGAGGCGTGCACAGCCCTGTGCGCGCGCCGGCTTCCAAGGCCCAGATGAGGGCTTCGGCCCTGTCTATGAGATTCTGTATCATATATGTCTTGCCGCGCTGATTGCTGCGCACCGCAAGCGCGGTGATGGCAAGGCCGAGAATGATGGCCATGCCGACCACCATCCAGGGTGAAAGGCCTAGATGCAGGGCGCGCAGGCCCCTGGCGGAAAACAGTCTTGAGACTCTGCTTTTCATGGGTCTTCCTTGGTTGCAGGATGACTGTATTATGTATTTTTTACCCACCCGGTCAAGTCCGGGGGTAAAAATTGGACAGTCGCCGCCAGGTGTGAGTAAAAATTGGACAGCAATGGAAAAAGGCTGTCAGGACAAATACAGATTTCGTTGCGTTAACATATAATAATTACTGAATGTTATATAAAACTTGTCATATTGGCACGACCTTTGCCTTATAAGAGCCAAGACAGCGCGAAGCGCAAACCGGTGACAGCGCCACCCCGCCTGGGTGCAGGCGCGCCCGGCCTCACCGGGAGGACACAAAATGCATACTTGTTATTTTCAGAGTTTTTTCGGCTGGGGCGGCGGCTGGTTGGGAATGTTTCTTACAGTCATAGTGCTCGTGCTGGCGGTCTGCCTTATAAGCCGCCTGCTGACCAGAAAACGGTGCAACTTTGACCGGCGCGATTCGCTGAACATACTGAAACACCGCCTGGCATCCGGCGAAATAACGCAGGAAGAATACGAGAAGCTTAAAAACGTGATCTGACCGCTTCTTTCAGAAAAACGGATCAAGATCACGAATATATACAAGACAAGGAGAAAATCATGAAAACCACAACCTTCAAACCTTCCATTCTGGTAGCATCCCTGGCCTTTGTTTTCGTCATGGCCCTCACCGTCCTGCCCTCTCAGGCTCAGACCGGTGCAAGCTCCAGCATTGCCTCTCCCTGGTGCGGCAACGGCAACGGTCACGGCGGGTACGGTCCCCACGGTCCCCATGGCGGAGGTCACATGGGCCGGTAAGCCCAGGAACTGACGCCAACCAAGGACAACACATGAGACACCCTAAAAACATATGTTCTTGGCAGAAAAATTCTGCAACAGCGGCGTCACTGTCCGGCTGCGGCGGCCATCGGGGGCCGGGCCTGCACGACAGAAAAGGCACATACGGCCCCCGGAATTTACCCGGACTTTACAGGCGCTCAACACAGCCCCAAAGCAAATAAAAACCCTCGGCTCAGACCGAAATCATAAAGGATACCACCATGAAGACATCCAAAATAGCTTCCACCACCGCGGCTCTCGCTCTTGTGGCCCTGCTTGGCACAGCCGGCATCGCCAGCGCCCAGCACGGCAACCCCTCCGGTCCCCACATGGGTCCGCACATGAGCATGACCACCGAACAGATGAACGCTATGGACAGCATCCATAAGGAATTCGGCCCCAAGATGCAGCCCCTGCTGCAGCAGAAGTACGGCAAGCAGGCCGAGATCAATGCCCTGCTCTATCAGGGAGTAAAGGCTGATGACCCCAGGATTCAGGCCCTGCAGAAAGAAGTGAAGGATGTGGACGGCAAGCTGTACCAGCTTGATGCCGCCATGCGCAAGCAGATGCAGGACAAGGGCCTGCCCTACATGGGCGCCCACGGCATGGGACGCGGCATGATGGGCGATTGCCCCGGCATGAGCGGACGCGGCATGGGACGCGGCATGCACGGCCAGGGTCACGGAATGGGCCACGGCATGTACGGCACCATGGATCAGAATGCCGCTACCCCTGACACCAAGCAGAACTAAAGCAGCCCCTTTTATCAGAGCCACCTTGCAACACCCAACCCTCCAGTCGCCGGGCGGCTGTTACAAGCAGCCGCCCGCCGCCGGAACAGCGCAAGTTGCCTGCGCGTCCTCCGGTGGAGACCATGAACCCTTCTCCTGAAAGACATCTCCTCCCAGGCTGATGTTCCCGAAGCAGACTTCCCCCATGCGGCCGGGGCTGAACGACCCGCAAAAGACGCCCCGGCCGAAACAGAACACGCAGAACATACCCACACTCCAAGGCACGAAAAGGCCGTGAATCCCTGAAATTCACGGCCTTTTCATTTGCAAGGCAGAAAGCCAGAACAGTCCTGTAGCGCCGCATGCGGTACGGCGCGCCGCAACGTGGCAGGCTGTCTGCCTGGAAACGCGATTTCTTTCAGACAGGGCAACATCCTTGAAATATCCTGTATTTCAAGGACAACCTACTCCAGACGTTTCTAAACGTTATAATCACCACGGTTGAATTTGAACTTTTCTGTGGCGGCAAGCACCTCCAGATTGTTCACCAGGGTATCCAGGCCGGGGTTTTGCCCGCGCAGGCCCGCGGTATTTTCTTTCAGGGCGCTTACCTGTCCGTCAATTCCCTGCAACAGGGCATATGCCTCGCGCAAGGAACCTCCCCTGCCGGCATCGCCCAAGGTGTTGACGTACGAGTCCCACATGTCAAGAGTACCCGAAGCCTGGGTAAAAGCCTCGCGCAATACATCCTCATGCGGGTCCACGTCGTTGTTTTCGCCGGTAACGCCCAGCAGCATCTGGCTTATCATGGAAGCCTGCGATGCCTGGGCCGCCTGCATGCCCTGCCCGCCGGAAACGGCTCCGGCGGAAGGGAAGGCCCCTGCGCCGCCCAGCCCAAGCTGCTCGGCAAGGGCTGCCTCAAAACCGGCACCCTGCCCGGCGGGCTTATGAGCCGTGCCGGCAGACTGCTCCTGCTGGCGCAGCAGGGCTGCCAGTTGTTCATTATTGATCTTCATGTCGCCTCCAGGGTTGGCGTTCCGCATTTTGCCGCATTTAATGCAAAAATGCTGCCAAGGCTCTTTCAGCCTTAATTGCCTGTTTTTACGGCATCCCCCTTGCACCGGGAGAGGAAAATTTTTCCGCACGCCAAACATATGCCCTGCGAAATGTCTTGTCTATTGCTGTAAAAAAACCTAAAATTTCACAAAGATTACCCTCAGCAGTCCTTAAACCGCCGCACGGCGGCAAAACATGGTTGCGGAGACTGTATCTTTACTAACCCTAGCATCCCACGGGGAACAGGAGCTTGCCATGAAGGAAATCAAAAAGATTCTTTGCGCGGTAGACCTCTCCGAACACAGCAAGGATGTGGCCGAATATGCAGTTCTGCTTGCGAAGGGCTTTAACGCAAGCGTTGTGGTTGTTTACACTGCGCCTTCGCTGAGTCAGTATGTGGGCTTTCATGTGCCCCCCAACACCATCGAAAACTTTGTGGGCGAAATAGTATCCGGCGCCGAAAAATCCATGGAATCTTTCGTAGCCGAAAATTTCGCAGGGGTCGAATCCACGGGCAAGGTTCTTATCGGCTACGCGGCTGAAGAAATTCTGGCGCACGCCAATGAGGAAAAAGTAGACGTCATCGTTATGGGAACCCACGGCCGCAAGGGCATTGACCGCATTCTTTTCGGCTCGGTAGCCGAAAAGGTGGTAAAAAACGCCGACATGCCCGTGCTGACAGTGCGCCCCAGCTAGGCAGCCGACGCCTTTTGCCCCGACTTTACGCAGAAGATGTGAGTAAAAGGCAGTGCTGCGCATCGTTGCCGCAGAATGTCACACCCGGGCCGCGTCTCCATAAAGGGGCGCGGCCCGAAACAGAAATACGGGCCGCTTCGGCTTTTGGCCCACTGAGATCCGCCGGATGAAAAGGCGGATTTTTACCGAAAGCCATCCCGCCCCACGGCAAGCCTCACAGGCGGCATGCGCGGCTACAGTGGCACCATCGCCCGGCCTCGCCAACGGATTTTTTGAATTTTGCGATAAATATTCCCAAAGTTTTAGGGCGCACACATAATAGCGCTGCTGCCTTCACCCGCGCCAGCCTTTCGGGCAACGCATGAAGCCGCGTTACGCCTTCATGGCGGGTGTCTGCCTGCGCAGACGCCGGAACCGTTTCAAGATGACATTGTCTGGAACTTCGAGATGACATTGTTCCATCCCGAATAATCTGTCAGACTAAACGCTTGTTGCCGGGTACACCATGCCGGTAATGGAGAAAGCATGTTTCAGATCAGCGTGCGGCAGGAAATTCTTGCCCTCAAGGCCTATGTTCCCGGCCTGTCCATTGCTGAAATCCAGCAAAAATACGGCCTTGCCCAGGTCATCAAAATGGCCAGCAACGAAAACCCGCTGGGCATGCCGCCCCTGGCCATACAGGCCGTGCAACGCCATGCCGACATGGGCTTTCGCTACCCCCAGGGCGGCAATCCCCGTCTGGTGGAGGCGCTGGCCCGCAGGCACTGCCTTGAGCCTGCCCGCGTGGTCGTTGGCAACGGTTCGGATGAGATCATAGACCTGCTTATCCGCATCATGGCCGAACCGGGTATACACAACCTCGTATGCTTTGACCCCTGTTTCAGCATTTATCCCATTCAGGGACGCATCGGCGGCGTCGAGGTGCGGCGGCAGCCTCTCAATGACGACTTTTCCTTTGACTTTGACGCCCTTCTTTCGCATGTGGACGACAACACCCGCCTTGTGTTTGTGACCACACCCGATAATCCCTCCGGCTATTGTCCCCCGCGTGAAGCCGTGGCGCAACTGGCCCGCCGTCTGGCGGAAACCGCGCCCCGCTGCCTGCTGGTTGTGGACGAAGCCTATATGGATTTTGCCGAAAATGAGCAGGAATCATCCCTGCTGGCCAGTGGTATCCTACCGGAAAACACGGCATTTCTCCGCACATTCTCCAAAAGCTTCGGTCTGGCGGGACTGCGCGTGGGCTACGGCATTCTGCCCCCGGGGCTGGCCGACTTCTGGTGGCGGGCGCGACTGCCTTTTTCCGTCAACATTCTGGCAGAAGAAGCCGCTTTGGCGGCGCTTGCCGATACGGCCTTTCTTGACGCGACCATGCACACCGTACGCTGGGGCCGCAATGTCCTTACTGTAGGGCTGACCGCACTGGGTTGCATGGTCTGGCCCAGCGCGGCCAACTTTGTACTCTTCAGACTGCCGGAAAACACCCTTGGCGCTCAGGACTGTTTCGAGACCCTGCTGCGGCGCGGCATTATCATACGCCCGCTCAAAAGCTATAACCTGCCGGAACATTTGCGGGTCAGCGTGGGCAACAAGGATGAAAACAGGGCCTTTCTGGCCGCTATGGACGCAATTTTGCTGGAAAAGCACAGAGCCGCCAACGGCCTTGAAAACAAGGAGCTGAAATGAGTGCGCGCCTGCCTGTGGTGACGCTGGACGGCCCTGCCGGAGTAGGCAAAACCACCCTGGCCCGCCGCATGGCTGAAAGCCTGGGGCTTGCCTATCTGGATACCGGGGCCATGTTTCGCTGCATGGCTCTCAAGCTGGGACCGGGAGCAGAAAAGCTGCCGGAAGAAGAATTGCGCACCCGCTGCGCCCACTGGACCTTCAGCCTGGGAGGCATGGGGCAGCAGTCTACCCTGTTCTGCAACGGCGTGGCTGTGCGCGGCGAAGTGCGCACTGAAGAAGTGGGGATGCTGGCCGCACGCATAGCCACAGTGCCTGTGGTGCGCGATATCTTACGCCAGACGCAGCGCGCCATTGGCGAAAGTTCTGCCCTTGTAGCAGAAGGCCGGGATATGGGGACCGTGGTTTTTCCCGATGCGCGCTTCAAGTTTTTCCTTGATGCCGCCCCGGAAGTACGGGCCATGCGCCGCCTGCGCGATCTTGAAGAAAGAGGCGAAGCTGCCGAACTGACAAGCCTTACGGAACAGATACGCCAGCGCGATGCTCTGGACCGCAATCGCGCCGTGGCTCCGTTGCGCCCCGCTCCCGATGCCCTCATTGTAGACACCTCCCATCTGGATATTTCGGGAGTGCTCGGCGTTATGCTGCATCATATCAGTGTGCATGGCGGACCGCAGAGCCTGCGCGGCTAGAGTCATTCTCCTTCAAAAGGCCCCTTTGGCGCATACCCGGGGCCTTGCAAGAGAATGCACCGGCAACGGTTTTTTGCTGTCCATCGCCAACCCGCCAAGCGGTCAAAATCCGCCCGTTGACAGAATGGTGTTGTGTGGAGCCGCAACGCAGGCATATCCCTCGCCGCTAAAGCAATATAATGCTTAAACTGCTCTGGCAACTGCGTGAGCAGTCGCCCGTGAATGTTGCAGGCATAATTTATTTACGCTGTTACACGTCGTAACAAGCTTGTCTTCAATTTTGAGAAATATATTCTCAGAGTTGAAATGCCTGACAACCCTGAAACACCTTCATCCCACATTCTGAAACCGCCTTTTGCTCAAAAGCGAAAGGCGGTTTTCGTTTTATTTAGTAAACCATTCCAGGCAGCGGCAAAACCTGCCCTTCTTCATCAGATGTTGCCGGACTTTTGGCGCTCGGGGCAGGACGCCTTTGCCTATGCGACTTAAAAACCCTACCCATTGAAAAATATCATCATGATTTTATTGCATAATTATATTTTGGCATGAGCAGTGCATAACACTGGGCAAGCCAATGGCGCATACAGCGCCTTGCACAAACCAGCCTCAGTTGGGGAGGAAAATATGAGCAATCAGCTGGATTACGAAATCAATAAAGAATTGGGCGAGTGCTACCTGTTCATGGGTGACTTTGACAAGGCCGAGGAATACTACCGCAAGGCTGCCAACAGCAGCACGCAGAGCGATGCCCCCTATCTGGGCCTGGCTACTGTGGCCGTGCAGCGGGCTGAACTGGACAAGGCCCTGGTGCTTTACCAGAAAGCCGCCTCGGTAGAAGAAACCGACAAAGCCCTGTGCGGCATCGGCCTGATCCATATGGAACAGGGTCAGCATCAGGAAGCTTTTGACAATTTTGCCCGCGCCCTCAACAAGAACGCTGAAAATATCGTGGCGCTGAACTGCCTTGTGCGCGAAGCCTATCAGCTGGGTTGCGTCGAGAGCGTGCTGCCCTACCTGGAAGACACCCTGAATACCGGTGTGGAAGCCGAGGCCGTGCGCGTAACCCTGGCCGGTTGCCTTATCTATCTCGGCCGTGGAGAAGAGGCCCGCATCCACCTTGAAGCTGTGCTCGGCGCCAACCCGGCGAACAACAGCGCTAAAGAACTTTTCGACACCATGGCTGCCTAGCCATGGCCCCCGGGCCAGGCCGCTGCCAGAACATACTCCCCTCCCCACATGATTTTCCGGCCCCTGGCAGGTGCCGGGGGCCGGAAAATCTTTTCGCAGGGGAACACGGCACTACTTGCCCTCTGCGCATCATGCCGTTGGCGTATATGGCAACGCAGACAAAGCTAAAAATCCCTGAAGATTTCTTCAGGGATTTTTAGCAGTTTCACGGCAGGCATTGTAGAGCATTTCACACTTGAAATGCTCTACAAGGATTTGTCTCAAAATCCTTGTCGCAAATGACTGCAGGACGACTTTGCCGACCGTCAAGCAAGCATTTGAAGCGTTAATTGCTAGCGTTAAGAAAATTTAAATACCCCTAACGCTGCACGAGGGTGCAGCGCGCCGTAACACGGCGGGCAACATGCAGGCTATTCCTGAAGAAAAGAGGGCGCATCCTGGCACACCACAGAGTTGCGTCCATTGTACTTGGCCCGGTACAGGCATCTGTCGGCCTCGGCGATGCCGGCTTCAAGCTGTTGCAAGAGAGAGCAGGATACATTGTCCCGGCACAGCCTGCTGACGCCAAGGCTCACAGTTATCCGCAGGGGCACGGGATGCGGGATGGACGCCTGCCCCTCTCTGGAGCGGGCCTGGATGCAGTGAAGCATGGCGGCTTCATCCATAACGGTCTGCTCCACAGCCGAACGTATTTTTTCGCCCAGCTCGCATGCTTCTGCCAGTTCTTCACCCGCCAGAAGTATGACAAACTCTTCACCGCCGTAGCGGCAGCACAAATCCTGTTCACGCAAAAAAGAGCTGATGCAACGGCTGAAGCGCACGAGCACCTCATCGCCGCAGGCATGCCCGTAGGTATCATTGACGGCTTTGAAGTGGTCAATATCTGCAAGAAGAACACTGGCGGGTAACCCTTCCTCACGAAGGAGTTCCAGCGTTTTTTCGGCCTTGACCATGAATGCACGACGGTTAAGCAGCCCGGTAAGAGGGTCTATAAAAGAAAGCTGCTTGTATTTATGAGAAAGACGGGTCAGTTCTGAAACGTTTTTGTCCAGTTCTTCCACCATTTTGTTGAATGCGGTAGAAAAGTCGCCCAAAAAGTTGATCCTGTGCTGGTATTCGCCTTTGGCGATGCACTGGGCCTGCCACGTAAGATGGCGCAGATCGGACTGAAGGGCCTTGAGAGAACCAATAACAAAGCCCCGCTGCTTGGACATGTAATGCAGGTCGCCCTTGCCCAGATTGTGGGCGAGGGAGCGTATACCCCATATCAGATTGTGCAGGTTCTCCATCCCTTCCAGTTGCCGCAGCCTGTCAGGCAGGGGGCCTTCACTGACGGAAACACCGGTCAGGATGGAATGCACATGGCCTATAACTTCGGTCGCAAGGGCCACGTCCTCTGAGAGCGCGGCCCCGGTATTCGCAGGATCATCCATAGTATTTACTACCGGTTATCTTGAACCCGCCGGAGGGAATATCCCTCAGGACCGGAAACACGGACACAGCGGACAGGCGCAGTGCCAAACCAGTGGCGGGCGTGCGGCTCCCGAACATTCCGGCGCGCTGCCGGACCTCTTCGGCACGAAGGCACAGCAACCACGCCGCGCAACGTATGGGGGCCACAATCATTTTGAATTATTACCTTTGAGGACATGGCCTCACATCTGTCAGACGCTCGTCATGGCGGTTAGCAGATGGGTAACATTGAAAATAGTTATCTGCTCCACGCGAATTTCTGCAAAAATCCGCGCCCGAAGCTGCGTGGGCAATACCCGGTGTGCCGGACACACCTCTGCGACTGTGACATGGAAACACAGAAACAATGTGTACTCGCGTGGCGAACATGCTTCGGCTGCACGGCAAAGGGCGTTACGGGCAAAAACAGCAGAGATGCCTGCTCCTTACACAGGCATGACGAAACTCAAAAACTTCTGGAGTGCAAGTATATAACAATGCCTTCATCCGCAGGCCCTTCGGCAACAGATAGAGATGAAGCCCGCCTCTGCGGCGGACGTCAGCCCACACAGCCGCCAGAGCAATGTAAAAAAACACTGCTCTGTCATACAACGGCATTGTCTGATAATTTTTTTCCGCGACACGGAACTCGCCCGGCATCCTTTCCAAAAACGGACAATGCGGGGCAGCGCAGCGGCGGCGTATGTAGTGGCTGTAAAGAAAGTACGGTTCCAGTTGTTTTATAAACAGTCGTGATAGTGGCACAACAAACACTTTGCGGCCGCAGGGCAAAAAAACTTGTGCAGAACATCAGGAGCGGCTTCAGCTGCACTGCCTGCCGGCAGGTAAAGCAGGGCCGGCTCAGTCTGGTGTCTTTTCAGTGTGCTGCGGTTTTTGCCTGGGCCGGGCTTCAAACCGGCAGGTGCGGTCGCCGGTGCACCAGCAATCAATCTCGCGCACGTTAAATTCCACTCCGGCATGCGAAAACAGCACTCCCGCAAGAAATCCCTCGTCGTAGTGGCAGACCGTATGCTCCATATCAGGTAAGCCGGAGCAATCCAAGTCTTCTGCCACAGTCAGCGTAAAGTGGGAGGTTTCATAATTTGCCGTTTCTACACGCAGGATGCCGATGCCGAAGTCCAGCAGTACCTGTTGTACCGTAGCCACAAAATCATCAAAATTTTCGCAGGGGCCAATGAATCTCTCACAGAATTTGCGGCCTGCCAGTTCGCCGCATTCACGCATGATTTCTTCTGACGCCTCGGTGCCATACCGAAGCTCGACAACATCGCGCATGGTATACTGGAACAGCCGGTATACTTCAATACGGGCGCTGTTACCGAGATTGGGCCGGCCCTCACGGACATTGCCGACAAAATCCCAACTGAAAGCGTAACGCCGGGTCGCCATGAAAAACCGCCTTTTACAGAGTCAGTGCCAGAGTACATGATAGCAGCATTGACCTTACCCCTGCAAACAAAAAAGTCTTCGGCCCCCCGGCATTATGCCAGCAGCGGGCAGCCGCAGGCCCAAAGCCCGCAAACCGCCCGCTGCCAAAAAAAGCAGGCCCGCCCTTGCAAAGCAGCAGGAGCAGCGCCGTGCCAATGAGCCGGATCAGCGAATTATCGGCGGCACATCACCGCTGACCTTGAGCATGGTGCCGAGATGCCGCCTGACCAACGCCAGTTCGCCTTCTGTAACTTCAGGCATGTCACTGGAGCGTACCCCGGTCATGTCATTCCCCTCTTCAACAATGGCAAGAGCGGCGGCCATCCGTCCCATAACGCAGAAAAAGCGCACAGGGTTCCAGCCTTGCTCCTGCACCCAGGCAGCGGCCTTGGGCGAATACATGAAATCTGCCTTGCCGTTGCGAAGAACGGGATGGGCCTCTTCATTGCCAGCCTTGGCCCAGGCACGAAAGTGCGGCAAAATATCAAGAAAACCCAGCAGTTCCTTATCTGTCACCGGCGGTTGTCTGTCGTAGACCGTGGCCGCCTGCCGCGCCGCCTTTTTCTCCTGCCCGGCAGTTGCCGCATGCGCCTCGCCGGGCATGGCCGGGGCAAGCAGCAGGCACACAAGGGCAGTCCCCGCCGCCAGGAAGCTTCCCGCGCGCGAGGCCAAGTTGCCTGTATATGCGGGATTTTTTATGTATGGCAAGGCCGAAGGGCCTGTGAACATCCTGAAAATCCGCAACAAAATATTCATTCAATACCGTACCGCGCTGAATTTCGAGAGTCTGTCCATATTATGGTAAGACTCGACATACCGCAACGTTCCTGTCTTGCCGCGCAAAACAAGGGAATGTGTTACGGCGTATTTGGCGCTGTAGCCGACGCCGCGCAGAAAATCGCCGCCGGAAATGCCCGTGGCGGCAAAAAAACAGTCGTCGCTGCGCACCAGATCGTTAACGGTGAGCACTTCGCGTGCGTCAATGCCCGTCTCGTTGATGGCCTCTTTTTCCACATAGGACTGGGGGTCGAGCCGGGCCAGCATCTGCCCGCCCATGCCCTTGATGGCGCAGGCCGCCAGCACACCTTCAGGAGTGCCGCCCGTACCCATCATGATGTCCACTTCGGACCGGGGGTCCACAGCCATGAGCGCTCCGGCCACGTCGCCGTCCGTCTGCAGCTGTATGCGCGCTCCGGCTTCGCGGATTTCGGCAATGAGCTTTTCATGCCGGGGCTTGTCCAGCACAAAAACCACAAGATCCTGTACGCTCTTGCCCATAGCTTTTGCCACGTTGGCCAGGTTGACCTTGACGGGAGCGTCAAGATCAATGACGTTGCGCGCCTCGCGCGCCACAACGAGCTTTTGCATGTAGTAGCTGGGGCCAGGATTGAACATGCTGCCCTTGGGGGCCACGCCCACGACGGAAATGGCGTTGGGACGCCCGTAAGCCAGCAGGCTCGTGCCTTCCACCGGGTCAACGGCCACATCAAGGCTGGGTCCCACGCCCATGCCGACCTTTTCGCCGTTGTACAGCATGGGGGCATTATCTTTTTCGCCCTCGCCGATAATGACAAGACCGTCAATGTGCAGAGTGGCAAAACTGATGCGCATGGCGTCCACGGCAGCGCCGTCTCCGGCCTCCTTGTCTCCGCGCCCGAGCCAGCGGGCCGATGCCAGGGCCGCCGCCTCGGTAATACGCACAATGTCCAGGGCCAGATTTTTCTCCGGTGCTTCCACCATGTCTTCCTCCACTCGTATCTGCGTTATGCAACACACTGCTCTTACCCCAGCGCGCTGCCGGCTTCAAGAAAAAACCCCCGGGTCTGCCGCCCGAAGCTCCGCTGCCGCCCAGCAGTCCGCATGATCATTGCCCTGCCTGCGGATGCCGGAATATCTTGTCAAAAACCCGTCTGGCCCAGCCCCGGGGCCTGAAGCATTTTACCTTTGAAAAAGTTTACATGCGCTCACTCTGCACGAGAGTACAGCGTGGCGTAACGCGGCGTGAATTCTGCCGAAATTGCATTTTCCGGCAGAATGACAGCTTTGAAACATAAAGTATTTCAAAGCTGCTCAGCTTCAGGGCAGGCGATAGCACCCCGCCACCGGGGCCTGCCAGCCCGCACCAAAAGGCACGCGGCTTACAAAAAGCGCCAACGGTTCCTGCCTGCGCTTGAATTCCGCCGCAAAAAGCCTGTTCCGCACCTCAAGCCGCAAGGGTGAAATATTGGCCGCAGCAGAAGAAGCACCGGGCAACAGCAGCTCTTCGAGTACAGGATCAAGCTGCCCGTAAGGCGGCAGGCTGTCTTCATCCTTCTGGCCGGGCCGCAGTTCTGCGGAAGGAGCCTTGTCAAAAACCTGTTGCGGAATCACCTCTGCCTGACGGTACTCATTGTACCACCGGGCCACGGCATAGGTCTGCGTTTTTGTCAGGTCGCCAATGACGGCAAGCGCGCCCACAGTGTCGCCGTACAGGGTGCTGTAACCCATGGCGGCTTCACTTTTATTGCCCGTGTTGAGTACAAGAGCGCCCGCCCTGTTTGCCAGAGATGACAGAACCACACCGCGAATGCGTGCCTGAAGATTTTCAAACGTGGTGTCGCCCGGGCGGGATGTGAAAAGCTCCAGCCCGGGAGCAAGGGCCTGTTCAAAAACCTTCATGACAGATTCTATGGGCAGGGTGACGGTACGTATGCCCAGATTTTGCGCCAGGCTATGGGCATCGCTGACAGAACCTTCACTGCTGTAAGGCGACGGCATGAGTACGCCGGTGACGTTTTCTGCCCCCAGCGCCTCCACGGCCACGCAGCACACCAGCGAAGAATCCATACCGCCCGAAAGGCCCACGATTACCTTTTCTGCGCCACATTTGCGCACAAAGTCGCGCGTGCCGAGGGTAAGGGCGTGCCAGAGATTTTCTTCAACGCAGCTGGACAACGGCTCGGGAGCCTTGCCGCCCGATGCACCGCCCGGGGCGCTTCCGGCGGTTTCCACCACCAGGACGTCTTCGGCAAAAGCCTTGCCGCGCGCCAGCAACTGGCCCGTGGGGTCAAAGGCGAGGCTCTGGCCGCTGTACACGCGGCTGTCGTTGCCTCCCACAAGATTGACGGAAAAAAGATGCACATGATGCCGGGCCGCCACATGTGAAAGCATGTGCTCGCCCGCGGCCTGCGCCCCCTCGCTGTACGGCGCGGCAGTCATGTGAACGAGAGCGTCAACGCCCCGCTGCACCAGCTCCATAAGCGGATTATGCCCGCTGGCGTAACGTATTTTCCAGAAAGCCTCTTCTTCGCTGCGTGCGTCTTCGCACAGCACCACCCCCATGCGCCAGCCACCGATGGTGAGTATACCGCAGGAGATGCCCCTGTCAAAATAACGGCTGTCGTCCGTGTCTGGCCCCATCCCCTGCGCGCCGCCCTGATAGACCTTGCGTGAGGCCACCTGCCAGCTTCCCTTGTCAACAAGAACGGCAGCATTGGAAAGCAGCCCCGAAGCGTAAACACTGGGTACGGGCGCACCCACCAGCAGGGCCGGACCATCCCTGAGTTCCAGGGCGAGAAGGTCCAGGGCCGTGCGGCATCCTGCCGCGAAGTCTTCAGCGCAGAGATAATGGCCGGGGGCCACACCGCACAGGGCCAGCTCCGGCGTAACGCACAGTTCGGCCCCGGCAGCCGCAGCCTGACGGCTTGCTTCAAGAATGCGCTGCATGTTTCCGGCGACATCACCGGTAACGCTGTTGCACTGTAAAAGGGCTATCTTCATCCGCAGCCTCCCCCGAGTTAGATATATCCGTGCAAAGGCCCGCCCGGAGCAGCCAGCGCATCCACCCTGCGGGTGATGGCCGGGTCCTCTTCCAGGGGGGGAGCGTGGAAGGGTTTCAGGCGGGCGTCCATAACCAGCGGGGCTTCACACGACCAGTGCTTGGCCCGCGTCTGCGCGCGGGCGCCGTACACATCCGTGGCCGGGTCAGACCGGGTAAAAGCCACCCAAAGGAAATTGTCCATATTTTCCGCGCAAAAATCCGCATCATCAACAACAAGAACCAGCGGAAATGCCTCACGGCCGGGCCAGCGGGCCAAGGCCTGCGCCAGCGCCTCGACACCGGGATCCTGCTGGTTGCGTCCAAGGGCATGCGCCGGACCGCGCACAACAAGCATGCCGGGGCCGACCAGCCGCACATCCCCGAAACCTTCGGGCAGCGAGGGCATATCCGCCGCCGGACCGGTAAGCTCCAACCCCAGAGTCCGCCGTTTTTCACCGGCCGAAGCCCATATGAGCTTGGAACCCTCATTAAGTCCAAGGCCCGTATAATCCAGGGTGTCATTGGTGCTGTGTGTGATGAAGTGCAGATCACGGGAAAAATCCGCGCGTTCCAGCATGTGCCGCAAAAATTCCGGCGCATGGCGGGCGCTCAGACCCGGAGCATCTTCGTGCGCAGCCACAAGAACATATTTGGCAAGGGCCGTCTGTGTGGTTCCGAGCAGGTGCAGGGCGGCCGTGAGCAGTTCGCGCGGCCTGCGCCCGGCCTCATACGGCGTATAGCGTTCGCTGCCCAGTGCCAGCAGCAGGGGGTGAACCCCGGCCGCGTCCACAGCATGCACCTCGCGTACGCCCTGAAAAACCTGGGGAACAAGAGGGCCGGTCAGTTCATGAATAAAGTCCCCGAAAACAGTATCTTCCTGAGGCGGGCGCCCCACCGCCGTAAACGGCCAGACTGCCCCTTCGCGGTGGTATACGGCATCCACCCTGAACACGGGAAAATCATGCGTAAGGCTATAGTAACCCACATGATCGCCAAAAGGGCCTTCGGGCTTCAGGCCGGGCAAAACATGCCCGCTGATGCAAAAATCAGCTTCGGCCAGCACCGGCAGGGGCAAGCCGTCCACCCGGGCAAGGTCCATGCGGCGGCCGCCCAGCAGACCGGCGAAGCGCAGTTCGCTCAGCCCCTCGGGCAGCGGCATGACCGCAGCCACGGTAAGACTTGGCGGGCCGCCCACATACACATGAACAGGCAGCGGGCGTCCGGCGGCCAGGGCGTGGGCATGATGCACGCCGATACCTCTGTGGATCTGGTAGTGCAGGCCCATTTCGTCCGGGGCATAGGCATTGCCGCTCTGCTGCACCCGGTACATGCCCAGATTCGAGGCATCTGTTCCCGGCTTTTCCGGGTCTTCGGTGTAAACCAGGGGCAGGGTAATAAAAGCCCCGCCGTCCATCGGCCAGCAGGTGAGCCGGGGCAGATCGGCCGGGGCGCATCGCCGTGCGAGCACAGGCACGCCCTCTCCTGTTCCGGCGTGGCGCGTGCGCGGCAGCATACGCCACAATCCCGGAACGGCTGCCAGTGAGCGCCAGGGGTTTTTAAGCGCGGCCGCCGGGTCGGCCTTGGCCGCCAGCACGGCATGCACTGCGGGCAGGCTGTCCCTGAAAATATAGTGCAGGCGCTCGCGGGTGCCGAAAAGATTGCACAGCATGGGAAAGGATGTGCCTTTTACCCGCGTGAACAGCAGGGCCGGAGCATTGGCGCGGAAGGCACGGCGCTGGATAGCCGCCAGCTCGAGACAGGGATCCACCTCTGCGTCAATGCGCTTCAGGTGGCCGTGAGCTTCCAGATCGGCAAGGCATTCCTGCATGTTGCGGTAAGACATCAACAAAACTCCTTTCCACTTTTACCGGATGCGGCCTCTCCGGGCGCAACGGCTATGGCAGCCCCCGCAGGGTCGTCAGCCGCGCGGCAGCCGCAGGCAGCGCCGGAGCCGGCAGCGTCAGAGCCGCTCTGGGCATCCAGAGACGGCAGATGGTGACAGGCCAGAGGCTGCACTGCCGCCACGGTCCGCTTCCCGGACAGCACCTGCCTGAAATGTTCCAGTATTTCCGCATGGTCAAAAACCAGCGGCTCGGGCAGGCCGTCCAGCGGATAAAAAGCCGCATGGGCCGCGTCATCCCCTGCCGTGATGGCTTCGGGATTACGCGCCCTGCCCGTGTACACCACCGTAAGCGTATGCTGGCGCGGATCGCGTTTGGGCCGCGAATAGACGCCAAGCAGGCCTGTCAATTCCACATCCAGCCCGGTTTCTTCGCGCATTTCGCGAACAGCGGCGGCTTCGGCCTGTTCACCCTCGTCAATAAAGCCTCCCGGCAGGGCAAAACCCACCGGGGCATGACGGCGGCGGATAATAGCCACCCCTCTGCCCGGTTCGTAAATGACCACGTCGGCAGTGGGCGCAGGATTGCGAAAACAGGAATACGGCTTGCCGCAATGCGGGCAGACAACGTCTTTCTTCATGCTGACCTCAGGCTTGCATGCCGCACGGCGCAGGCCGCAGGCACAGGCATACTAAGCCAGCACGCGCCGGGCCGCAAGAGCGGACAATGGCGCGGGCCTTGTCTTGACAGCAATGTATGGCTGCCATACATAATGCGCATGCACGACAAAATCCCCAGAAAAACAGACGTGGAGCTGCGTATTCACCAGGCCGTCCTTAACGACCTGACTGATCCGGCCATCCAGCGGCTGCATAACAATCATATCTGCTTTACCCTGCTTTCTCTGGTGAACCGCTTTTATGCGCTCGAGCGGCAATGCCGTAACTTCGGCACTGATGTCACTATCCATCTGAGCGAAATCCAGATGATCATGACCATCCACAATACCGAAGGAATACATGTGGGCGGACTGGCGCAAAAACTGGGCATCACCAAGGGCAGCGTGTCTGAAATGTTACGCAAACTTGAACGCAAGGGACTTGTGCGCAAGGAAAAAGACCCGCTCAAGATGACCAGGCTCAACGTCTACCTTACAGACAAAGGCAAGACAGCGCACGAAAACCACATGTATTATCACAGCCGCCTTGACGGCGTTGTGGCAGAGGCCACCGCCGGACACGACGCCGCCACTGTGGAAAATTTTGCGCATTTTCTGGACGATATTCTGGCCCGCCTCACGGCCTTCAGCAAAAACTGACCGCCCCCTGCCCTCAGGCCCATTGCTTACGGCTCCACCGTAAAGCCCGCCGCCTCCAGCGCAGCCCGGCTTACCGCCCCGGACCGGATAATGCGCAGCCGCCGGCATGAGGCGCCCGCACGGCGTTCGCCCTGTTCCGGCAAAAGCTCCACAAGGGACGAAGGCACACCGCCTTGCGGCTGTGGGCCTTCAGCGACCACACAGGGGCACTGCCCCAGATCCTGCAGCGCGGCCAGCAGTTGCGGATCCAGGTCCGCCACAGCGCATACGGGCGACCGCCCGTTAAGATTGGCGCTGCTTGCCGTAAGCGGGCCGCCAGCCCCTTGCGCCAGAGCCGCAGCTACGGGATGGGGGGTTACACGCACCGCCACCTGCCCCGCCTCATTCACCAGTTGCGAAGGCAGACCTTGCCTTGCGGGCAGCAGCACGGTAAGAGGCCCGGGCCAGAAGGCCCGCAAGGGTTCCGGCATGGCCTCAAGCTGCGCTACCGAGCGCACCTGCCCCTCACTGGCGGCCAGCAGGGGCAAGGGCTTATGGACGGGACGCCGCTTGAACTGATAGATTCGGCTCACGGCAGCGGCATCGGAAGCCAGGCAGCCGAGACCATAAAATGTTTCGGTCGGAAAAATCAGTGCATGACCGCCGCGCAGGCAGGCAACGGCCTCTTGCAGATCGCGGCAGACTATTTGGAGAGACATGGCAGGCAAACCTTTACGGTGCATCAGTGTGGGCAAGTTGAAAACACCTTTCTGGAAGGACGCCGCAGCCCACTACCTTACGCGCATCAAACGCTGGCGGCATCTGGAATATACTGAAGTGCGCGACGGCGATGCCGCCCTGCCTCCTGACCAGCGTAACGCCCTTGAAGGACGCCGCATCGTTGAAGCTCTTGCGCCGCAGGACGTGGCCCTTGTGCTGGACGAACACGGCCAGAAGCTCTCGTCGCCCCAACTGGCCGCCCTGCTGCGCCGCCTGGATCAGGAGGCACGCGGAAGGGCCTGCTTTGTCGTGGGCGGAGCCTGGGGCCTGGACGACAGCGTGCGGCAGCGGGCCTTCAAGGTCCTGAGCCTCTCGGACATGACCCTGCCCCACGAACTGGCCCGCGTGGTCCTGCTTGAGCAGATATACCGCGCCGAATGCATCCTGCGCAAAGTGCCCTACCACCATTGACGTTTCCGGATACCGCAAGCTGCTTTTTTACAATACCTCGTAAATCCTGGCGAAAACATTATCGTACACCAGCTTGAAGTATGGTGAAAAACGCGGGCTTTGCGGGTCGCCCACCAGCAGCTGCACCATAAGGGAATTGTACAGCCCCTCGTCCATGGCCAGCTTTTCGTCCGTTATCCTGTTGAAAAGAAAATTGACGTTGCGCCGTCGGGACAGAAAATCCTGCTGCTCCTGCGGCGACGCATCGGGGTGGGCGTCAAACCATTCCTGCACATAATTGCGCCGGGTAACACCCGTTTCTTCAAATACATTGATGGACGACGCATAAATGGCGCTGGTGCTGCCCTCAAGGCGCACTTCGCCTGAGTCAAGCCGGTAGGCAAGCTCCTGCGGCACAATGGAAAGTGCTCCGCCCTCGCCCGAATGGGTAATAAAATTCCAGTTGCCGAAATTGCTTATCCAGAAGCCCAGGCGCAGCATCTCAAAACTCACCACCACAAAAAGCCGTCCTCTGGCCTCAATAAGTGGCGTTTCATCAGACCGCAACCGGTCCATAAGCACCTGGGCCGACGTTCCGTCCAGCCCTTCAAAAACATTGCCAGGCTCATTGCCGCGCTGCGCCGTGTACCGGATAAGCTGGCGCGCAAAACGGGCGTTGTCGGTGGCGAACACGGCAGCGGGCAGATAAAGCGATGGCCCGGCGTGCTGTGCGCCATCAGCTATGGTGGCACGGTGCGCGAAATAGTGCGCGGCGTAGCCCCAGTCCCACCACAGCCAGAGCATGGAGTCCTCGGGCGTCATCGTGCGTGCGCGGGTAAGGGCTTCTGCATGGCGCCGGTTGATCATCGGCCCTTGCGACATGGCAGGTATCATGTCCACAAAGGGGGCCACCATAAGGGCGATGAGCACCGCCGACGTCAGCAGGCCCGCCACGGAACCCCGCAGGCTGGTGCGCAAAAGCCGCTGCCACGTCCAGAACAGCGGCAGGGTCAGCCCCACCGCCACCACAGGCGCGCCGAACATGACCATGCGCCCGCCAAGCTTGGTGCTCAAAAGCCCCAAGGCGGCCAGCGGCAGCAGAAACAGCGCGCCTGGCCGGCGCACCATCACCACCACAAAGCCAAGAAGGCCAACAATGGACGCTTCCATCCAGGGATGAAAATAGGGAAACAGCGCGGCAAAGCTCAGGTCCTGCACCTCAATGATGGACTGGGCCACCGAGGGATACATGAGCACCGCCCCTTCTCCCGTGCTTTTAGCATCGCCCGCATGCTTCAGGTAGGCATTGACGTGGTTGGTGAGGGTGGTGAGAATTTCACCCTGCACCAACAGAAAGGCCACGCCCACCCACAGCAGGGAAAGCACCCCCGGACGGCAAAGCACACGCCGTGCCTTCAGGCCGGGGCGCGTACCCGCCAGCAGAAGCAGCAGACTGAAAACAAGCCCCACAGGCCCTGTCAGTGTGGGCAGCGCGTAGGCAAGACTGCCCAGAAGCAGCAAGGCCCGGCGCCCGCGAGGGGCCATGATAAGGCTCATGAAAGCCAGCAGGATGACGTTATAGCGGATAAGATACGGAAAAACCGAATGCCATTCCTGGGTCCACCACGAAATGACGCCAGAGCAACCCAGCAGCACAACCCATTGCCAACGTAAAGGATTACCCAGGTGTTCGCCCTGCCCAAGCTGGCGGACCAGCTTGTCTTCGGGCAGCCCCCTGCTGAACAGACGCCGTGCGGTCATGATGCCTGCGCCGATAGCCATGCGGCGCAGCACCATCTGGGGCAGCAGCATGTAGCGCATGGCCCAGCTTGCCGGGGCAAGGGTCATAAGCAGGGGGAAAAACAGCGTAACAAGGTCGGTGTCATAATAGCCAAGCAATGTCCGGGCCAAAAAGCCCGGCGCCAGCGAGGTAAGCAGCCCCGCGGCCACACCCGCCTCCATGCTGCCCAGCGCCCATACCCAGGCGTAGACAATGAGGGCCACAAAGCTTGCCAGCACCGCCGGAAACCAGAAGGCCACCGCCGCCGGATAGGTTCCGAGGGCGTCCGCCATCCAGCGGAGCATTTCGGCCATGGGATGCCCCACGGCCAGGCCAATGCCCTCAGCCCCGGCCACCCAGTGATAGGCGTCGTGCGTGGCGAGCAGCCACTGGCTGCCCAGGCGAAACTCGGGGTCCTGCCAGCAGGGCCATTCCAGCATACGCAGGCCGAAAGCCAGCACAAGCGTGACAACTCCCCAGAAAAAGCCCCGCAACCAGTAGCCCGCCACGTCCGGCCCGGGGGGCAACCCCAGATGCACGGCGCGCGGCAGCGCCAGCGGATGCCCCCTTTCGCGGAGGGCCACGCTGTGGGCAGTGGAGGTTGCGCAGGAATGTTCGGCAGTGTGGGCAACGGCATCATTGCAGCCGCCGGCATTGCAGGCAGGATGGTTCGCTGCCTGCTCCGAAGAGCTGTTTTCCAGGCTCTGATGGGGCATATTATGCTCCGTCGTCATGCTGTCCGGCACTGAAGGTTTTGAGGTCGTTTTCCGGCAGGTCCGGGCTGAGCGCCCAGAACCAGCGCCCGCTGCCCGCCGCCGTATAGCTGTGCTGCGCGGCTACCCGCCAGGGGGCAGGCAGTTTTTCCGGCGCGGGTTCCAGCGCCAGAATCACCAGATGCCCTTCGCGCCGCAGGCGGGGCAGAGTCAGGTCAAGCAGTTGCCGCCAGGGCATAAAGGCCCGGCTGACGATGCAGTCCGCCTGATAGTACTGCCCCTGAAAAAAGTGTTCCACAGGTCCGCGAAACACGTGAGTGCAGGGCAGATGCGTGCGCGAAAGCACACTGGAAAGAAAAAGAGCGCGCTTTTCCCGTACTTCAACCATATAATAGGAGCCGTCAGGCCACAACATGCGCAGGGGAATGCCCGGCAGGCCGGCCCCTGCGCCGAGATCCCACGTCAGGGGGGCAGCGGGCATGGGCAGACCGGAAAGAAAGGGAGCAAGGTGAAAGCTGTCCGCCACCAGACGGGTCAGCATGTTCTGCCAGGAGTGCGGTCCCACAAGGTTCATGGCCTTGTTCCACTGGCAGAGCATCTCAAGGTATATCCCCAGAGGCTCCAGGGCTTCCTGGGGCACATCCGCGCCCGTGGACGCCACAAGCCGGGCCAGTTCCTTTCTGTCCACCATGTGCTGCTGCATGTTCTTGCAAGGCTCCTGTAGCATTGTACGTTTTAAACTGCCGTGTACCGGCGGCCAAGGCCGACTGCGCCGCCGTGCCGCTGCCGGTATTTTTCGTCCGTCCACAGGCGGCTTGAGCACAGTTTGCCTTTGAAACAGCCCTGGCGGCTGGTGAGCAGGCGTCCGCTACGGAGGCGTAAACGCAGTTTATCCGCGTGGCTCAACGCCGAATCAAGCGTACCTTACCCGTTAAAACATACACTCTTAAAGGTAAGCCGCCTTGATGGCAAAAGGCTTCGCGCCTGCGGCTGCCCGGCGTCCGGCGGCAGGCCGGGTGCATACTCATAGCGCCGCCGACCAGGACTTGCAAGCCCCGCGCCGATAACGTAAAAAAGAGGGCTTGCGGACGTGCTGCGTATATCTTGACCATTTTTACGGCGTCCGCCATTCTTTCCGGAGGATACATTCCAATGTCACAAGCCGTTTTGCTCTTTCCCGGTCAGGGTTCACAGGAAGCAGGTATGGGCCGCGATCTGGCCGAGGCCTCCACAGAGGCCATGAACCTCTGGAAACAGGCCGAGCGTGCAAGCTCCCTGCCCCTGCGCGAAATATACTGGGAGGGCGATGATGCCGCCATGAGCGACACCCGCGCCCTGCAACCGGCCCTGACCGTGGTAAACCTGAACCTCTGGAACGCTGTGGCGAATCGCGTGAAGCCTCTGGGCGCCGCCGGACACAGCCTTGGAGAATTCAGCGCCATGGCTGCGGCGGGCGTTCTTTCTCCCCAGGCCGTACTGGAACTGACCAGCCTGCGCGGCCGCCTGATGGCCGAAGCCGATCCTGACGGCAAGGGGGCCATGGCCGCCCTGCTCAAGCTTGACCTGCCCCAGGTGGAAAAAATTGTGGCCGATACGGCGGCCCAGTGCGGCGAGCTGATTATTGTAGCCAACTACAACACTCCCGCCCAGCTCGTAGTCAGCGGCACCAAAGCCGCTGTGGCCATGGCCTGCCAGAAAGCCAAGGAAATGAAAGGCCGCGGCATTGAGCTTAAGGTCAGCGGTGCTTTCCACAGCCCCCTCATGGCCGAAGCCTCCAAAGAATTCGCCCCGCAACTGCGCAAGGCCACCTGGAACAAGCCCCGCTTTGCTGTCTACTGCAACGCCCACGGCAGGGCCGTTCATGAAGGCGAAAGCGCCCTTGAGGGCCTGATGGCACAGATGACCTCGTCCGTGCAATGGATCGACACCATGCGCAATCAGTATGACAACGGCGCGCGCCGCTGGCTTGAGCTTGGTCCCAAGGCCCTGCTCGGCAAGATGGTGCCCCCCTGCCTTACCGACCGCGCCGCTACGGACCAGCTTGACATACAGCTGGTCAACAATGCGAAACGTGCCGCAGCCCTGGCGGAATAGCAGACCGGACCGCCCGACAGCCCCTGCGCGGTCTTCCGTAGTTACCGGATTTCTGGATTTTTCAAAAATACACTGTTATGAGCCGAATCCCCGGATACACACGGGCATCGGAATGCAGAGAACTGAAACCCTGTATGTAAAGGACACGAGAGCATTATGCGCGCCATTGAAACCCTGCGCACGGCCCTGGCGGCCATTATTGAGGAAGAGGGCCTGGCCTGGCCCTCCAAGACTGTCATTGAGCCGCCGCGCGATCCCCGCCACGGCGATCTTTCGGTTAATTCGGCCATGCTGCTCGCCAGGGAAGCCAAGACCAATCCCCGTGAGCTGGCGCAAAAATTTGCCGCCAGGCTTCTGGAGCGCTGCCCCGATGTGGAAAAAGCCGAGGCTGCCGGGCCGGGTTTCTGCAACGTGACATTCAGCCAGGCCTTCTGGCGGCAGACCGTCACCGACATTGAAAGCGCGGGACAGGCCTATGGCGAAAGCCGTGAGCCGGGCCGCAGGGTGCTGCTTGAATATGTTTCGGCCAATCCCACGGGGCCGCTGCATGTGGGACACGGGCGCGGCGCTGCCGTGGGTGACAGCCTCGCCCGCCTGCTGCGCAAGGCCGGGCATCATGTGCATACCGAGTACTATATCAACGACGCGGGCCGCCAGATGCGCCTGCTGGGCCTTTCCGTGTGGCTGCGCGTGCTGGAGCTGGCCGGACGCCCCGTAGAATGGCCCGAAGACTACTACAGGGGCGATTACATCATAGACATCGCCCGCGAAATGCTCACGGCCAATCCCGCCCTGCCGGACATGCCCGCCGCCGAAGGCGAAGACCTGTGTTACGAAAAGGCCATGACCGACATTCTCAACGGCATCAAGGACGACCTGCGCGACTTTCGCGTGGAGCACCTGCGCTGGTTCTCGGAAAAAACCCTGGTGGAAACCGGGGCCGTGGACGCTGCCTTTGCCGCGCTGGGCAAATCGGGCTACACCTACGAACAGGACAATGCCTTCTGGTTCGCCACCGAGCAGTTGGGCGACGACAAAAACCGCGTACTCAAAAAATCCGACGGCAGCCTGACCTACTTCGCCTCCGACATTGCCTATCATCATGACAAGTTTGAACGCGGCTATGACTGGCTCATCGACGTGTGGGGCGCGGACCATCACGGCTATATCCCCCGCATGCGCGCGGCCATTACCGCCATGGGCAAAGAGCGCGACAGCTTTGACGTGGTGCTCATCCAGCTTGTGAACCTGCTCCGCGAGGGTCAGCCCGTGAGCATGTCCACCCGCGCGGGAACCTTTGAAACCCTGGCGGATGTCATCAAGGAAGTGGGTACAGATGCCGCCCGTTTCATGTTTCTTTCGCGCAAGAGCGACAGCCCGCTGGATTTCGACCTTGAACTTGCCAAGCAGCGCAGCCTGGACAACCCTGTTTACTACGTGCAATACGCTCATGCCCGCATCTGTGCAGTGCTGCGGCGCGCCGCCGAGCGCGGCTTCGTCCTGCCGGAAAAATCCGATGCAGCCCTGCTTGCCCCCCTGGATACGGCAGAGGACATGACCCTGCTGCGCAAGGCCGCCGCTTTTGAAGACATGCTTTTTGCAGCGGCCCAATCCCTTGGCGTACACCACGTAAGCCACTATCTGACCGAACTGGCAGGGCTGCTGCACAGCTATTATGCCAGGCATCAGGTATTGCTGGCCGACGACGCGCCGCGCACCCTGGCCCGACTGGCCCTGCTGCGCTCTGTGGGACAGGTGGTGCGCAACGGCCTGGACGTTCTCGGCGTAAGCGCGCCCGAAAGCATGTAGCAGCGATGCGGCCCCACAGGGCCGCTCGCCTGCAAGGCAGCCTTGCTGTGCAACGGACAGTAAAACTGCCCGGCTGATACCGAACCTTCGGCCATCACCGCGGAATGCTGACAAATGCAGCGCAGCAGAACCTACGCCGCCCCTGCACAAAGCAGGGCTGCCGCAGACAGTGAAAAACGCTGCCAGGCGTCCTCAACCCCCTACAGCACATAGACCGGGTACAAGCCGCTGTGCCGCGCCGGACAAAAGGCGCACGACACGACGGCTGCCGGAAAAACATGTGGTCCGGCCGCCGCGCGTCAATGCCTTGCAACCGCCGCTCACAAGGAATAGAAAGGAAAAAGAATGCCTCCTCCGCTTCGCAGACCCAGGCAGAAAAGCGCCCCCGCCTCAAACGACAAACGGCGCTTTACTCTCCGTTTGTCCGTCCCCATGGTCAGCCTGCTAGGGTTGGTCCTTATGGCCGCCGTGGGCTGGTCTTTCTTTATGGGCTTTATGGTGGGGCGCGGGCAAAACCCCGAACAGCGTGTGGAACAGATGACCGGCCTGCAACTGGACGGTCAGGGCAGGCAAAACGGCCTGCGTGGGCAACATGCCCCGCAAGCGGCAGAAGTAGTTGATCCCGCCGTTTCCGGCGCTCTGGCAGGGACAGGAACAGAGGCCGCAGCCAATGCGGCGCCAGCCCAGCCAGCCGGGACTCCTGCTGCCGCCGGACAGACCGGGCACCCCCCCGCCGCTGCCGAAACCGGCACACCCGCAGGCAACCAGGAAGCGGGCGCAGGCACGGACTATCCTTTTGAACGTCCCAGTGGCGAAAGTCTGGCCGCCTGGGGTATCAAACAGCCCCGTCCGGGCGCGCAAAGCGGCGAACAGGCCGCCGCGCAAGCCGCCCCCAACGCCCGGAATGCCGTCACGCCCAATACGGCTCCGGGCCAGGGAAAAGCCCCCGGCACAACGGTTGCCCAGGAACAGCTCTACGACTATGTCTTTCAGGTGGCGGCCTTTAAAGGCGAGGACGACGCCGACAGGCTGCGCAAGCGCCTTGAAGGCCGGGGGCTGCGCACACGCCTGCAAAAAAGCGGCAAGGTGCAACTGGTCATGGTCAACCTGCGCGGCACGGAACTTGACGCCGCCAACCTGCGTGAAGAACTCAAACGCATGAAGCTGGGCGCGCCCATACAGGCATCCAAAAAAGCCGTTCCCGGCAAAAGCCGCAAAACGGGCAGATGAGGAAGTCATGACGCAATCCTTTGCTCCTACAGCCTTTTTACGTCGTATAGGCAGCCCCTGCCTGCGTGCCATTGATGCCCTGGGCGGCACGGCCATTTTCTTTTTCGACGGCCTGGCCCAGATATTTGCCAGCAGAAAGATCTTTCCGCGTACAATGCAGCAACTTTACATCATCGGCTCAAAATCTTTCTTTCTTATCATGCTCATAGGGGTATTTTGCGGCATGGTGCTCGGCCTGCAGGGCTATTACACCCTGGTGCAGTTCGGCTCTGTGGGCATGCTCGGCTCTGCCGTGTCGCTGACGCTTATCCGCGAACTGGGTCCGGTGCTCACTGCCATCATGCTTACCGGGCGTGCCGGGTCATCAATGACCGCAGAAATCGGCGTCATGCGCATTACCGACCAGATCGACGCCCTGGATGTGATGGACATCAATTCGATGGGCTACCTTGTGAGTCCGCGCCTTGTGGCCTCGCTCATTGCATTTCCCCTGCTTACCGCCGTATTTGACGTCATCGGCATTATTGGCGGTTACCTCACGGGCGTACTCATGCTCGGCATCAACGAGGGAGCCTATTTTTACCGCATTGCCAGTTCCGTGACCATGACGGACGTGGCCGGGGGCTTCATAAAGTCTGTGGTTTTCGGCCTGCTGGTCACCACCATCTGCTGCCGTCAGGGGTATTACACCAACAAACGGCGCGACAGCGTTGGGCCGGAAGCCGTGGGCAATGCCACCACTTCGGCCGTGGTCATATCCTGCGTGCTGATTCTGGCCGCAGACTACGTTATCACCTCTTTCCTGCTCTGATATGCCGACGCTCAACGCCAAAGGGCCTGTCACGGTTATGGGCATAGACCCCGGTTCGCAACGCACGGGCTGGGGCGTGGTGCGCGAAGTTTCAGGCGTGTTGCAACTGGTGGACTGCGGCGTGGTGCGTACTGCTTCGGCGGGCAAGGCATTTTCAGACCGTCTGGCATGCATCTACCATGAGCTTTCCACGGTGCTAAGCCGCCTCAAGCCTGAAGAAGCTGCCATTGAACAGGTATTTACAGCCCAGAATGCGGCCAGCGCGCTCAAGCTCGGTCAGGCGCGGGGTGTGGCTGTGGCGGCCTGCGCGGCACATGGCCTCTCTATCAGCGATTACGAACCCACCCTGGTGAAAAAATCTCTGGTGGGTACGGGCCGTGCCGAAAAAGAGCAGGTAGCCTTTATGGTGCAGCGTCTGCTTAATGTCAAAAACGCCAACTGGTCGCTGGACACTTCAGACGCTCTGGCCGTGGCTGTGTGCCACCTTACCATGCGGCGCTTCGCGGCCTTGACAGGCAAATAGCCCATATGGCTGAACACCGCCTGTATTTGGGCCGGGTCCGCCAAGATCTTTTTTGTCTCCGCCACAAAAACAGTTACGAATACACAGCCCGACCTTCGTGCAAAAACTTCAACACACATTACGCGGCCGCACATCTGCCACGCAAAAAGGGCCTCGCGGCCCTTTTGTATTTTCATCTCCGGCAAAAGCAGGAAACTGGCAAATCTTTTGCTGTGCTCTGCCCGATCTGCCTGGCGGCCGGGCAATCGCGCAGGCGTCACTCCCCGGCAGAACGGTTACGCACAAAGCCGCGAGGGCTGGAGCAGGGTACCTTTAAAATGTGAAGCATTTCAAAGGTATCATTCTGCCGAAAAATAAATTTCCGGCAGAATCCACGTCGTGTTACGGCGCGCCGCACTTTTGTGCAACGTTAGCGCATCTAACTTTTCTCAAAGGTAAAATGCGCTATTCCACCACCACGGCCTTTTTGATGATGACGTTTTCCCTGGGCACGTCATCATAATACCCCTTTTTGCCGGTCATGACAGCGGCAATCTTGTCCACCACTTCCTGCCCCTTGATCACCTTGCCGAAAACAGCGTAGCCCCAGCCCTGGGGAGTCTGGCTTTTGAAGTCCAGAAAATCGTTGTCCTTGGTATTGATGAAAAACTGGGCCGTGGCCGAATGGGGTTCGCCGGTACGGGCCATGGCTATGGTGTATTTTTTGTTTTTAAGCCCGTTATCCGCTTCGTTGCGGATGGCGGCGCGGGTTTCTTTCTGCTTCATGTCCGGCGTAAAACCACCGCCCTGGATCATGAAATTCTTGATGACCCGGTGAAAGATCGTGCCGTCGTAAAAGCCGGATTTGACATATTGCACAAAGTTGGCTGTGCTGATGGGAGCCTTGCGGGCGTCCAGGCGCACGACAATTTCGCCAAAGTTTGTTTCAAGCTTCACTGCCGGATCGGGCGTGGCGGCCTGGGCCGGAGTCATGAAAGGCGCGGCCATAAGGCAAAACGCCAGGGCGAGGGCGCGAAACACGACGCCGGTACGGAAAGATTTCATATGTATCTCCTTGCGCTGCTGCGGTATAAAGACCGGAAAAATCCGGCGGTGCATGAAAAACTACCATGCCCGCACGCGTCCATCAAGTTGCCACAGTTGCCGGTTAACGGAACCTGTAACAGAATTGTCACAATTGGCGCCATTATCCGGGCCAGAGAGCACTTGCTAAACCCGGCTTGTGTCATATAGTATGAACAGGAAGATAAAAAATACGGCTTGTCCGGCGGACGGAACAGGCATGAAAAAAAATGGCCCGTTGCCAGGCATTTCATGCTTTTCAGACGCACCTGTTCCGCGGGCGCTCCGGATTCAACAGTTTTTTGGAGGATAGTAATGACCAATCCCCGCAGTGTAGCGCATAGTGGCGTAAGCAGCGTTACTTCCCTTTACATGCGCCAGGTTTACCAGTGGATGACGCTGGGCCTGGGCATCACCACGGTTATGGCCTGGTTTGTTGCCAGCACGCCCGCAGTACAGCAGGTCATCTTCGGCAATTCGCTGATCATGATCGGCCTCATCGTGGCGCAGTTCGGCCTTGTCATCGCCATTTCCGCCGCAGTGCACAAAATGTCCGGCAGCACGGCCACAGGGCTGTTTCTGCTGTATTCCGCGCTGACGGGGGCAACACTGTCGTCCATCTTTGTGGTCTACCCCGTTGCCTCCATCACCAACGCCTTTCTGGTTACCACCGGAACCTTCCTGGCCATGACCGTTTACGGCACCGTGACCAAGCGCGACCTCACGGCCATGGGCAGCTTTCTGTTCATGGGCCTGATCGGCATCATTATCGCCATGGTGGTCAATATCTTCCTCAAGAGCGCCATGATGGACTTTGTGGTGAGCTGCCTTGGTGTGCTTATCTTTACCGGCCTTACGGCCTATGACACCCAGAAGCTGCGCCGGTTCGGCGAAAGCGCCCCTCTGGACGACGCCACGGCCCTGCGCCGCGGAGCCATTTTGGGCGCGCTGACCCTGTATCTGGACTTTATCAATCTTTTCCTCATGCTGCTGCGCCTTTTTGGCGGCAACCGCAACTGATTGCCGCAATTCGGGCAACAGCTGAGAGCAGGTACGCGATGGGGGGCGAAAGGCCAGGCCTTTTGCCCCTTTTTCACGCCTTGCCAGTGAACAATTTTTATGAAAAAGCAAAAAAAACTTCGCGGAACCACTACGGCTTCCGCCCCTGCCAGCGGCGGTTTTCCCTCGACTGAGGAACTGCTGCAAACCCTTGCCGCCCAAAACCGTCCCATGCGGCTGGACGGCCTTTTGCGTGTTCTGGGCCTTGCCCGGCGCGAAAGAAAAGAACTTGAAGCCGCCCTTGATGATCTGGAGCGGCAAGGCAGCGCCCTGCGGCTGCGCGGCGGCCTGTGGACGCGCCCTGAAAACCTGAAAAGCATTACGGGACGCTTCAGCGCCCTGCGCGAAGGCGCGGGCTTTGTAACCCCCATGCGGCTGGCTGCCGATGACGAACAGGAAAGCCCCCGGTGGCAGTTTTCCGGCGGCAAGGATATTTATATCCCTTCGGCCCAAAACGGCGGTGCATGGCATCAGGATCTGGTGCGCGTGGCCCTTTCACCCGGTGCGCAGCGCGGCCCTTCACCTGAAGGGCGCATCGTTGAAATAGTTGAGCGCGGCCTCAAGGAAGTACCCGCCCACGTGGTGCACCGCCACGGCAACAGCCTGTTCTGCCGCCCCGCGGACAGCAGACTGCCTGCCGATTTTAATGTGGAACTGCCCGCAGGCTCCGAAGCTCCCGCCCAGGGAACCCTTGTGCTGCTGGCCCCACTCAAGCCGCTGGCTTCAGACCTGTGGAGCGCGACACTTCTGGGCAACTACGGGCGCGAAGATGACGTGGCCGTGCAGGAAGAGCTGGTCAAGCTCAACCACGAGGTCCCTCGTGATTTTCCTGCCGGGGCACTGGCCGAGGCCGGAGCCCTGCCCGGCGAACCCGGCGAAGCCGATTTCAAGGGACGCAGGGACGTGCGTGACCTTGCCCTTGTGACCATTGACGGCGCGGACGCCCGCGACTTTGACGATGCCGTTCATGTCGAGGAGCAGCCCGGCGGCAAGGGCTGGGTCTTGCGCGTTGCCATAGCCGACGTGAGCCACTATGTGCGCCCGCGCGGGCGCGGCTGCCCCGGCGCCCTTGATGCCGAGGCCCTGTCGCGCGGCAACTCATGGTATTTCCCCCGCTCTGTGGAACCGATGCTGCCCGAAGTGCTGTCCAACGGCCTGTGCAGCCTGCGTCCCCACGTGAACCGTCTGGCCGTACTGGCCGAAATTCCCTTTACCGCTGCGGGCAAGCCCGGTAAACCGCGTTTCTCTGAAGTGGTCATGCGTTCGGCTGCCCGCCTGACCTATGATCAGGTCAAGGCCTGCATACTTGATAAGGATGAAGCCGCCCTTGCGGAGCTGCGCACCGAAGAACGCGGTGAAGAAGTGCTTGTCATGCTGGACAAGGCCTTTGCACTGTATACGGTTTTGCGCGACGTGCGCCGTCAGCGCGGCACGCTGGACTTTGACCTGCCCGAAGCCCAAAGCCGCCTGGACGACCTTGGCCGTGTGGTCTGGCTCGGCCACCGGGAGCGCAACGATGCGCACAGGCTTATCGAAGAATTCATGATCGCGGCCAACGAGGCCGTGGCCCGCTACCTGCGCGACGCGGACATTCCCTTTCTTTACCGTGTTCACCCCGACCCCGATCCCGAAAGGCTGGAAAGCCTCTTTGACACGCTGGCAGCCACAGGCATTGAAAACCTGCCGCCCAAGCCCTCGCCTGCCGCCATGCAGGGCATTCTTGCCGCTGCCCAAGGGACGCCACAGGAATTCCTCGTCAACCGCCTCTGTCTGCGCGCCATGCCCCAGGCCCGGTACATGCCGTTTAACGAAGGGCATTTTGGCCTGGCCTCCACGGCATACTGCCACTTTACCTCGCCCATCCGCCGTTATGCCGACCTGCTCACGCACAGGGCGCTCAAAATGTCGCTGGGGCTGGATTCGGGACCACTGCCTGCCGGTGAAAAGCTTTTGCGTATCGGCGACCAGATCAACCGGCGCGAGCGGGCGGCCATGGCCTGCGAACGCGAGATGGACCGCCGCCTTGGCTGCCTTGCCCTGTTGCCCCGCGTGGGCGAGCACTTCAGCGGTATTGTGGCGGGCGTGACGGATTTTGGCGTTTTTGTGGAGCTGGAAGCCATGCCCGTGGAAGGCATGATTCGCGTGGAAGACCTGGGCGATGACTGGTACGACTTTGACGCCCGCCTCATGAGCCTTGTGGGGCAACGCTCTGGCGTACAGTGGCGCATGGGCCAAAAGCTTGAGGTCGCCCTGTCTGAAGTGCATCTGGGCCGTCTTGAAATCCGCCTCATGCCGCTGGAACTGCCCAAGGGCATCGGCGGGCGCGGGGCGCGCAGTCCGCGCGGTTCGCGCGGCAGAGGCTCGCCTGCCGGCCGTGCTGCGGGCGGCCGCAAAGGCTCCAGTTCCGGCTGGAAGCTGGTTTCCCCCGGTGACGGCGAAAGCCGCGGCAGAAACGACAAGCCCGCTAAAAATGGCAAGAACGGCAAAAAGAGCGGCGCGGGCAAATCGGGCCACTCCGGTCAGCCTGGCGGTCAGTCGGCCCGCAAGGGCAAAAACGGCACGGGCACACCCGCAAAATCCGGCAGGCCCGTCAGAAGCGGTAAAAAAACAGCAGGTAAGCGCGGCTGATGGGTCTTTTGTCCGCCAAACAGCGCATGGGTGCGGCGGCCCTTATACTGGCCGCCAGCACCATCATTTCGCGCCTCATGGGCCTTGTTCGCGACAAGGTCATCTCATGGCAGTTTGGGGCGGGGAGCGAGGCGGACATGTACTTTGCCGCCTTTGTGGTACCGGACATCATCAACTACATGCTGGCCGGCGGCTTTATGTCCATCACCATCATCCCCCTGCTGTCGCGCCGATTTCAGGAGGATGAAGACGACGCCTGGAGCTTTTTTTCCTGCGTGTTCTGCTGGATGGCCGTGGCATCCCTGGCCCTGACTCTGACGGGTATGCTGGCCGCCGGGCCGCTGGCCCGCCTGATCGCCCCCGGCTTTACGCCGGAACAGTGGGACCGGCTGGCCTTTTTTATGCGTATTGTGCTGCCCGCGCAGGTCTTTTTTCTCTGCGGGGCCTGCATAACGGCCCTGCTCTTTCTGCGGCGCCAGTTCCGCGTACCTGCGCTGGCCCCCATTATCTATAACGGCTGCATCATTCTTGGCGGCCTCACCCTGCCCTGGCTGGCGGGGCTGGCCCCGGTGCGCGCGGTGCTCTCCCCCGCCCTGCTGATCCATTTTGAAGGCATGACGGGGTACTGCGTGGGCGTTACCGTGGGCGCGGCCCTGGGAACTTTCGCTCTGCCTCTGGCAGCAGCCATGCAGGGTGGCATGCGCCTGCGCCCCGTGTGGCGGCATCGCCTTATGGGCAAATTTCTTGTCACCGCCCTGCCCCTCATGCTGGGGCAGACCATCATGATGCTGGACGAGCAGTTTTTGCGCGTATTCGGCTCTCTGGCCGGGGATGGCGCGGTGAGCCTGCTCAACTACGCCCGCCGCATCACGCAAGTGCCTGTGGGTCTTATGGGACAGGCTGCCGCCGTGGCATCGTATCCTTTTCTGGTCAAGCTGCTTACCGAAGGCGACAGGGAAGGCTTTGACCGCACTCTGCGCACGGCGTTGCGGGCCAGCCTGGGGCTTATTATCCCCTGCGCCCTGGTCATGATCGCCTGCGCCGGGCCGATTTTGGGCGTTATTTTCCAGGGCGGCCGCTTTGGCCCCGCAGACACCCTTGCCGCCACGCCCCTGACACAAATCATGCTGGCGGTCACGCCTTTCTGGATACTCTACATGGTGCTGGTACGGGCCTATTACGCCCACGGCGACACCATTACCCCGGCAGTCACCGGCACAATCATGACAGTGGTTTGTCTGCCCATTTACTATTACTGGGCAGTGCCGCGCGGGGCATGGGCCATTGCCGCGCTTTCCGGCGTGAGCGTGAGCCTGTATGTGCTGTGGCTTATGACCATTTGGGCGCGGCGACAGGGGCTGGGCGCTTTTACGGGCCTGGGCGGCCTTGCGCTGCGCGCCGTCGCCTGCTCCCTGCCCGGTGCGGCCGCCGCATGGTGGCTGAGCGCCCATACCCTCGGCCGCGCGGCAGATCTTGGCCTACACCCTCTTTGGGCGGCCCTGCTGGCTCTTGGCTTGGGTGGCTGCGCCTTTATGCTGCTTTTTCTACCCTTGTGCCTGTGGCTGGTCCCGTCCATTCTGGAGCCTGTATTGCGGAGATTACGGCGAACATAACTCTGCTCCCGAGGATCCGCGCATGAACATTGAAGACGTGGTAAACTCTACAGCCAAGGCAATGCTGGATTTCTGGCTGCGGCACTGGCCGATATGTTTGCTCACTCTGTGCGCCGTGCTGGATTTCTTGGACAACAACGACTCCGTGAGCAGAATTATTTTTGCCGCGAGCTTTGTGGCTACAGTTGTTTGCCTGAAGGCATTTCGCCTTGAGCGCTGTTTCTGGATATATGTACTGGTTTTCATTGGCATTATCGCCTTCTTCTTCGCCGATATAGAATCAGATGAATTGCAGAACGCTTTACACCTGGAAACATTTAACGAAAACTTGGTATCCCGGGTCGTAGAAGCTGTACTTTGGACAGGGATAGTAGCACTGTTGTCTTCAGGAATGTATTTTTTGCGATTCAGCCATACCGTCAGTCCTGCTGCCCTTATTAAAATACCCCTGACCGTTTTTTTCATGTACGTCTTCCTGCAGCCGATTTTCATACTCATATGGTATATTCTGGTGATGTATTCATATGGCATTCTGGGCATACCCGAATAAGGAAAACCCCGGCGGTTCTGCGTCGCCGGGGTTTTATCCTGTCAGAACGTGCAGTTAAAAGCCAATGTAAATGAGCAAGCTATTCTTAAATTATTTAAATACATACTCATGAGCAGATAACTCCAATATTTTGGCTCTGTTTTTTGCTCTATCAACATCATCCGGCTCTGACTCCGCCGCTTTCTGCATCAATACAGCAAAACTTACGGCAAGCATACCTCCTCTTACAAGGATCCGCGCATGAACATTGAAGACGTGGTAAACTCTACAGCCAGAGCCGTGCTGGATTTCTGGCTGCGGCACTGGCCGTTATGTTTGCTCACCCTATGGGCTGTAGTAAGTTTATGGGCATCTGCGAACATAAACAGCACACCTTCTGCTGTCACTAGTGCTGCTGTTGTTACTGCGAGTTTTGTGGGCACAGTCGCTTGTCTGAAAATATTTCGGCTTGAGCGCTGTTTCTGGATATATATACTGGCTTTTTTGAGTTTTTTTTGGGTTTCCATTAATCCCGTTGATGCTCACAACATACAAAAATATTTACACCTTGAGTCTCTGGATTTTTTTCTTGTACGGCAAGTTACAGAGGCATTGCAGTGGACGGCCGTTGTCATACTCTTGTCAGCAGGGCTTTATCTGTTAGGGTTTCGGCATACCGTTGGTTACGCCGCCCTCATTAAAATACCCCTGACCATATTTTTCATGTGCGTGTTTTTACATGAATTTTTTCCAATTTTTGCCCTTTACATGGTAGGAAACATATTCGGCATTCTCGGCTTACACATGTAATGCAAGCTCTTCACACCCGCGCTTTGTTCAGCGCTTGCGGGTTTGCCCAGCAATTGCCGCCACTTTTCCCAACCATCCAGTATACATACAAAACCCCCTTCAAATTTTCAAAGTTTCAGCCCAGGGGCTGTCTCTAAATAAATGATTTTGCGCCAAGGGCAAGGAAAAAGGCTTTTTTGCGAAAGGAGTGTACTTTTGCGGTACATGACTGGAGTAAAAAAAGCCTTTTGACGCAGCCAGTTGGACAAAAGAATTATTTAGAGACAGCCCCTAGTGGGCTTTTTGCTTTATATCTACTTGATGGGGGTCACAGTATTGGCGAGGGTTCGTCATAGAGCATAAGAAAGTTATAAATATACCCTATGTCCTTCTGCTCAAAACCTGCAATCTGCGCGCTACGGTGAAGCCGTGGCGCAGGCGGGCGCGGTCCAGGCACAGATAAACCACGGCCGTGGTGTACAACGTCAAAAGTTGGCTCATAAGCAGCCCCCCCACAATGGTCACGCCCAGCGGCTGCCGGATCTCCGCGCCGTCGCCTGCTCCCTGCCCGGTGCGGCCGCCGCATGGTGGCTGAGCGCCCATACCCTCGGCCGCGCGGCAGATCTTGGCCTGCACCCTCTTTGGGCGGCCCTGCTGGCTCTTGGCTTGGGTGGCTGCGCCTTTACGCTGCTTTTTCTACCCTTGTGCCTGTGGCTGGCCCCGTCCATTCTGGAGCCTGTATTGCGGAGATTACGGCGAACATAACTCTGCTCCCGAGGATCCGCGCATGAACATTGAAGACGTGGTAAACTCTACAGCCAAGGCAATGCTGGATTTCTGGCTGCGGCACTGGCCGATATGTTTGCTCACTCTGTGCGCCGTGCTGGATTTCTTGGACAACAACGACTCCGTGAGCAGAATTATTTTTGCCGCGAGCTTTGTGGCTACAGTTGTTTGCCTGAAGGCATTTCGCCTTGAGCGCTGTTTCTGGATATATGTACTGGTTTTTATTGGCATTATCGCCTTCTTCTTCGCCGATATAGAATCAGATGAATTGCAGAACGCTTTACACCTGGAAACATTTAACGAAAACTTGGTATCCCGGGTCGTAGAAGCTGTACTTTGGACAGGCATAGTAGCACTGTTGTCTTCAGGAATGTATTTTTTGCGATTCAGCCATACCGTCAGTCCTGCTGCCCTTATTAAAATACCCCTGACCCTCTTTTTTATGTACGTATTCTTGCAGCCGCTTTTCATGCTCATATGGTATATCCTGGTGATGTATTCATATGGCATTCTTGGCATTTCTGTGTGAGCAAAGCCCCGGTACCCTCAGAACAGCCGGGGCTTTGCCTGTTCAGTATGTATTCCTGAAAGTGAACGCAACTAGCGCAATTAACATTCAAATGATTGCTTAACGGTCGGCAAAGCCGCCCTGCAATCATTTGGCGACAAGGATTTGGAGACAAATCCTTGTAGAGCATTTCAAGTGTGAAATGCTCTAAGTGAATTACCCTATGGAAGCACCAAGGGTTTGGCCTTTGTCTCGTATTGTTTGGCTTTCTGGAGCACTCTGGCGAAATAATGTTGACAATTATTACTAAGCAAATTGTATGGATTCCTTTCCTGCCAGGTATGAAATATTTCAATGGGGGCGTACTCCTTCTCCATTTCTGCACGCGCGCGGTCAATATACTCTTTACGGTATTTGGGCGTTTCTACCTGATAGGCGTTCAGGTTTTCTGTACTTTCTGAAAATGTCCCGCCCCAGGTAAGGCCGAAGTTACTGCCGTCGCTGCCCACAAAGTGCATATGGTCAATGTGTGGGCCTACGCCGAAGAAGGTATTCTTGCCATAACCATCTTGCAAAGGTGCCCAATCTAACGGCCTGACACCCATACGATAGTATGCCACTGCGGCGTCAGGTTCCGCTGTATAGGGTTTGAGCGCGGAATGATCTTTTTGTGCGTGCTTCTTGACCACATCCGCCACGCTCTCGGCGTACATGCGTTCTTCCAGAGGCGCCTCGGCTGAAACGGGCATGGGCGCGTTGAGAACAACCTGAGCCTGCCTTGCGGCCATGTCCGCCTGGCCTTATTCGCCACAAAGGTAAACTGCCCATTTTTCAACCGTGGCTGACCTGATACGTCATGTCCTGCCCCACCACGCCTGCCGCCATAACCTCCTGCCATTTTTATCCCTCCTGTATGACAATGGTTGGTGATTTGGCGGAAGTATAGCTCAATGACAACAATGCGTAAGACTGAACTGGTTCAGTACCACTATTTGCTTGATTGATGCGGATTATTCAATGGCGAAGGGCGTTTTCAAGCGAGTTCTGATAATTTTTTATAAACAAAACATATGATTAGAAAATAAAAGCCTGTACAGTTCTTATTTTTTCCTGTTTTTATAGCTGGTTAACTACAAAAAATATTATTGACAAGCCCTTAAACTAAACCCTATTTACGTGTATACACATGAATAGGCACCCCAATTTTTCTTTGCCGGTACTTTTAACAACCCTTTTCTCCCAGCCGCGCTGGCTCCGTTTTCTTTGACTCAAGGCTGCTGCGCTACGGCAAGCATACCTCCTCTTACAAGGATCCGCGCATGAACATTGAAGACGTGGTAAACTCTACAGCCAGAGCCGTGCTGGATTTCTGGCTGCGGCACTGGCCGTTATGTCTGCTCACCCTATGGGCTGTACTGGAGTTGTGGATATCCGCGAACCTCATTAGCCAAGCTGTTGTTGCCGCGAGTTTTGTTGGCACAGTCGCTTGTCTGAAAATATTTCGGTTTGAGCGCTGTTTCTGGGTATATATACTGGCTTTTTTGAGTTTTTTTTGGGTTTCCATTAATCCTGTTGATGCGCACAACATACAAAAATATTGGCACCTTGAGTCCCTGAATTTTTATCTTGTATGGCGGGTCACAGTGGCATTGCAATGGACGGCAGTTGTCATACTCTTGTCAGCAGGGCTTTATCTGTTAGGGTTTCGGCATACCGTTGGTTACACCGCCCTCATTAAAATACCCCTGACCATATTTTTCATATGCGTATTTTTACAGCCAGTATTCTTATTTTTTACCCTTAACATAGAAGGGAACATATTCGGCATTCTCGGCTTACACATGTAATGCAAACTCTTCACACCCGCGCTTTGTTCAGCGCTTGCGGGTTTGCCCAGCAATTGCCGCCACTTTTCCCAACAATCCAGTATACATACAAAACCCTCTTCAAGTTTTCAAAGTTTCAGCCTAGGGGCTGTCTCTAAATAAATGATTTTGCGCCAAGGGCAAGGAAAAAGGCTTTTTTACGAAAGGAGTGTACTTTTGCAGTACATGACTGGAATAAAAAAAGCCTTTTGACGCAGCCAGTTGGACAAAAGAATTAGTTAGAGACAGCCCCTAGTGGGCTTTTTGCTTTATCTACTTGATGGGGGTCACAGTATTGGCGAGGGTTCGTCATAGAGCATAAGGAAGTTATAAATATACCCTATGTCCTTCTGCTCAAAACCTGCAATCTGCGCGCCACGGCTTCACCGTAGCGCAGGCGCCACCACCAGCGGCGTGTGCGCAGGCGGGCGCGGTCCAGGCACAGGTAGACCACGGGCGTGGTGTACAACGTCAAAAGCTGGCTCATGAGCAGCCCCCCCACAATGGTCACGCCCAGCGGCTGCCGGATCTCCGCGCCGTCGCCCTGCCCCAGCACAAGCGGCACAGCGCCGAAAATGGCGGCAGCCGTGGTCATCATGATTGGCCGAAAACGCAGCAGGCAGGCCTCATAAATGGCTTTGTCCGGCGGCAGATTGCGGCTGCGCGAGGCTTCAAGGGCAAAGTCGATCATCATGATGGCGTTCTTTTTGACAATACCGCACAGCAGCAGCACGCCGATAAGCGCTATGACGCTGAATTCCATCTTGAAAAGCATCAGTGCCAGCAAGGCCCCGCCCCCGGCTGAAGGCAAGGTGGATAAAATGGTCAGGGGATGGATAAGGCTTTCGTACAGTACGCCAAGCACTATATACAGGGCCGCCAGGGCCGCCAGAATGAGAACCACCTGATTGCCCGCAGTATCGCTGAACATTTTGGCAGTTCCCTGAAAACTGCCCACAATGGAAGACGGTACGCCGAGCCGCACCCGCGCCTCTTCAATGGCCTCCTGCGCCTGCGAGAGGGCAATCCCCGGCGCAAGGTTGAATGACAGGGTGATGGCCGCAAACTGTCCCTGATGCGAAACCGAAAGGGGCGCAAATGACGGCGCTACCTCGGCCACCCCAAGCAGCGGCACAAGCCCGTCCTTGCCGGACAGGTAGACCTTGCCCAGCGCCTCCTCGCTTTGCAGCCAGTTTTCAGCGTATTCCAGCACCACACGATACTGGTTTTTGTCCCGATAGATGGTGGAAACCTGGCTTTGACCAAAGGCATTGCCCAGGGCTGCGTCCACATCCTTCATGCTCAGGCCGTGCCGCGCCAGGGCATCACGGCTGACCGTAACCATAGTTTGCAGGCCCCGCTCTTCAATATCGCTGTCCACGTCCTTGAACTGGGGCAGGTCCGCCAGAGCCTGCTGCATGCGGCGTCCCCAGGTACGCAGGTCGTCCAGCGTGTCGGCTTGCAGGGTATACTGATATTGCGCGCGCGAACTGCGCCCGCCCATCATGATGTCCTGTGCAGGTTGTAAAAAAATCTGCAAACCCGGCTCGCCGGAAAGTTTGCCGCGCAGCCTGCCTATAACGGCCTGCGCGCCGACTTTGCGCTCTTCCAGCGGCTTGAGGGCGATGAACACCCCGCCACCGCCACGGCCACCGGAAATATGAGCTGAAACCTGCCGCACCGCCGGGTCGGCGCGGATAACTTCCACAAGCTTTGCCAGCTTGCTTTGCATGGCCTGAAACGACGCGCTCTGGTCGGCGCGGATGCCGCCAATGATGACGCCGGTATCCTGCATGGGGAAAAATCCCTTGGGCACAATGATGTACATCCATACATTGGCCGCCACCACCAGCAGCAGGACGAACATGGTCAGGCGCGGATGCCGCAGCACCACAGGCAGGCTGCGGGCGTAGCCCGACTGCATGCCCGCAAGTACCCTGCCCCAGGCATCACCCATCCCCGAAAAAAACCACCGCGCCGCATTCCATGCACGGTTTTTGCCCCAAAACACCGGCTTCAGGACCGCCGCAGAACTTCCGGCCGAGGGCAATGCAGGCTCGGGCGCAGAACCATCGGGCTGGCTGGCACGAATGGGCCGCAACAGCCTGGCGCACATCATGGGCGTTGTGGTAAGCGAAACCACCATAGATACCAGCACCGCCGTGGTCAGCACCACAGAAAATTCCCGGAACAACCGGCCCACCACGCCGCCCATAAACAAAATGGGGGCAAATACCGCCACAAGGGAAAGGGAAATGGAAACAACGGTAAAACCCACCTCCCGCGCGCCGCGCAGGGCGGCCCGCATGGGGCTTTCGCCAAGCTCAAGACGCCGGACGATATTTTCCAGCACCACAATGGCGTCATCCACCACAAAACCGGTGGAAACCGTAAGTGCCATGAGCGAAAGATTGTCCAGACTGTAGCCGCACAGGTACATGACGCCGAACGTGGCAATAAGGGATACCGGAGCCGCCACCGCCGGAATGCAGGTGGCCCGGCCGTTGCGCAGAAAAAGAAAGGTCACCAGCACCACCAGCGCCATGGCCAGCATCAGGCTTTTTTCCACCTCGTGCAAAGACGCGCGGATGGTCAGCGAGCGGTCCATGCGCAGGCTCAGGTCCGCACTTTCCGGCAGCCAGGAGCGCAACTGGGGCAGCATGTCCTTCACCCTGTCCACAGTTTCGATGATATTGGCGCCGGGAGAACGGAACACAATGAGCAGTACAGCCGGCTGGCCGTTGGACACCGCCATGTTGCGCACATCCTGGGAGCTGTCTTTGACCTGCGCCACATCTTCGAGACGAATGACCCTGTCGCCCTTGCGCCCCACAACAAGCGACCTGTAATCATCCGCCTGATGCAACTGGTCGTTGGCCCCCACCAGCCAGTAGTTCTGCTCGCTCTCTATCTGGCCCTTGGGCAGGTAGGCATTGGCAGCGGCCAGCGCCCTGCGCACATCGGCCATGCTCAGGCCCGCCCGGCTCAAGGCATCGGGGATGACCTCCACACGCACGGCAGGCAACGCCCCGCCGCCCACCACAACTTCGCCCACGCCCGCCAGCTGGGATATCTTTTGCGCCAGCACCGTGGAGGCCGCATCATACAGTTGTGAGCGGGTCAGTACGTCCGAGGTGACGGACAAGATCATGATGGGCGCACCCGCCGGGTTCACCTTGCGGTAAGACGGGTTGGACGGCATAGTGGGCAGGGTTGAACGCGCGGCATTGATGGCTGACTGCACATCACGGGCAGCGCCGTCGATATTGCGGTCCAGGTCAAACTGCAAAATAACATTGGTGGAGCCGAGGCTGCTGCTTGACGTCATTTCCGTCACCCCGGCGATGCGCCCCAGGGCGCGCTCCAGCGGGGTCGCCACAGTGGCGGCCATAGTTTCCGCGCCTGCGCCGGGCATGCGCGCCCGCACCATAACCACGGGAAAATCCGTTTCCGGCAGCGGGGCCACGGGCAGCAGGCCAAAGGCCACCAGCCCCGCCAGGGTGATGGCGATGGTCAGAAGAACGGTGGCGACAGGCCGCCGGATAAAGGGCGCAGAAATATTCAGGGGCAAATCAGCAGGTCCCAGGCGATGCCCGCGCACGGGCTTTTTACGAACCTGCTGCGCCGCGTCATGAGTATTTTCATGCGGGGCGCTGTGAGGGGCGCTCATGTCCTGCTCCCGCCCGACATGGCGCTTCCGCGGGCAGGGACGTCAGCCGCCCCATCGCCCCCCGATGCGTCCCCCCAGACGTTCACCGGCTCGACCGCCTCATGAAGGCCATTTCCCCCATCCAGCGTATCTTCTGCATCAGATGCAGCCCCGCCACTACCCGCAGCTGCCGCCCCCCTGCCGCGCACCCGGCGGCTCAGACGATCGAACCACAGGTATATCACCGGGGTGGTAAAGAGCGTCAGCACCTGACTGACGATCAGGCCGCCCACCATGGTCACGCCCAGAGGCCGCCGCAGTTCGGCGCCCATGCCCCAGCCGAGCATGAGGGGCAACGCGCCGAGCAGGGCCGCCATGGTCGTCATGAGAATGGGACGCAAACGCAGCAGACACGCCTGCCGTATGGCCGCCAGCGGCTCCTTGCCTTCATTGCGCTCGGCATCCAGCGCAAAGTCGATCATCATGATGGCATTCTTTTTAACAATACCGATAAGCAGGATAATGCCGATAATACCCACAACCCCAAGTTCCATACCGGCCAGCATGAGCGCCAGCAAGGCCCCCACTCCGGCCGACGGCAGGGTGGAAAGAATGGTTACCGGGTGAATATAGCTTTCATACAGCACGCCCAGAACAATATACATGGTCACAATGGCCGCCAGGATAAGCCAGACCTGATTATTGGTGGACGCCATGAAAGCCTGGGTGGCCCCCTGAAACTGGATGCGCAGCGAATCCGGAACCTGAAGATGCTCAAAGGTACTGTTGACAGCAGCCACAGCCGCCCCCAGCGAGGAATCCTGCGCCACATTGAAAGCAATGGTGGCTACGGGAAACTGCCCCTGCCGCGCAATGGAAAGCTGGGTGGGCCGTTCCTCAATGGTGGCGATGCTCGTCAGCGGCACCGGCTTGCCGTCACCGCCCTTGACGTAGATGTTTTCCATGTCTCCGGGACCCTGCCGAAAGCGCGGGGCCACCTCAAGCACAACCTTGTACTGGTTGGTCTGGGTGAAGATGGTGGAAATCAGCCTCTGGCCCAGGGCGTCATACAGGGCGTTGTCTATGTCCGCCATGCTGATGCCGAGCCGTCCGGCGGCGTCGCGATTGATGTTGAGCCAGGCCATGCGGCCCGGAGCCTGATAGTCGCTGGTCACAAGCTCCAGTTCGGGCTGCTGCCTGAGGGCCTCAACCATGCGCCGCGCCCAGGTGTCCAGTTGCGCCCTGTCCAGCGCCTCCACCGTCAACTGGTACTGGCTGCGGGAAATACGGTCTTCAATGGTCAGGTCCTGCACCGGCTGCAGATACAGGGTCATGCCCGGCAGGGACGCGGCCCTGTCCATAATGCGTCGGGCAATGGCCGGAGCGCGGGCGTCCCGATCGGCCAGCGGGCGCAGCTCTATGGTCAGGCGTGAGGTGGCCATGGTCTGGTTGATGCCGTCCACTCCCACAAAAAAAACCACGCTTTCCACGGCCGGATCTTCAAGAATCACTTCGGCAAGTTCGCGCTGGCGACCGGCCATGGCCTTGAAGGAGGTGTCCTGCGGAGCCTCGGCCATGCCCTGGATAACGCCCGTATCCTGCACGGGAAAAAAGCCCTTGGGCACGACAATGTAAAGCAGCACGGTAAGCGCCAGAGTACCCACGGCCACGGCCAGGGTCAGGCCCTGATGCGCCAGCACCCAGTCAAGCCGGTGCTCGTACCAGACAAGCAGCCGGACAAAAAAGCGCCCTTCACCCTTACGGTCCGCAGAGCGCGCTGGCCGCAGCATGACCGCGCACAGCATGGGCGTGAGCGTGAGCGAAATGACTGCGGAAATAAGAATGGTCACGGCCAGGGTAACGGCGAATTCACGAAAAAGCCGCCCCACAACATCCCCCATAAAAAGCAGGGGAATAAGCACGGCCACCAGCGAAACGGTAAGGGATATGATGGTAAAGCCGATCTGCCCCGCGCCCGTAAGCGCGGCTTGAAGCGGGCGCATGCCCTTCTCGAGATAGCGGGAAATATTTTCTATGACCACAATGGCATCGTCCACCACAAAGCCTGTGGCGATAACAAGAGCCATAAGAGTAAGGTTGTTGAGGGAATAGCCCGCAAGATGCATGACGCCCAGCGACCCCACCAGCGAAAGCGGCACGGCCAGCGCCGGAATGATCGTGGCCTGCGCATTGCGCAAAAACAGCCAGATGACCCAGATGACAAGGCCCACGGCCAGCAGCAGTTCCAGTTGCACGTCGTGCACCGTGGCGCGGATGGTGGTGGTGCGGTCCGTCACCACGCGCACCTCGACGTTGCCGGGCATGGTTTGCTGCAATACGGGCAGAAGCCGCGTCACGCTGTCGGCCACGCCGATGACGTTGGCGCCGGGCTGGCGCTGCACGGAAAGCACGATGGCCGGGCGAAAGCCCAGGCCCTGCCCCGCCACATAGGCCGCCAGACGTGCATTTTCAGCCCCTTCCACCACCTCGGCCACATCTTGCAGGCGCAGGGGCGCGCCGTCCTTGTAGCCTATGATGGCACGGGCGTATTCCTCGGCCGAGGCAAGCTGGTCATTGGCATCAATGGTGCTCGCGCGCTCCGGGCCGTCAAAGCTGCCTTTGGCGTCATTAACATTGGCCTTTGCAATGGCAGTGCGCACATCGGCCAGGGTGAGGCCCGCATTGGCCAAAGCCCTGGGATTCATCTGCACGCGCACGGCCGGGCGCTGCCCCCCCGACAGGGTGACCAGACCGACGCCCGGCAACTGTGAAATTTTCTGGGCCATGCGCGTGTCGACCAGGTCTTCAAGGCGGGTCAGGGGCATGGCGTCGCTGACTACCGCCAGTGTAATGACCGGCGGATCCGCCGGGTTTACCTTGTTGTAAACAGGCGGCGTGGGCAGGTCTGCGGGCAGCAGATTATCGGCCGCGTTGATGGCCGCCTGCACTTCCTGCTCGGCCACATCAAGAGCCATGGACAGGTCAAACTGCAGGGTAATGACCGAAGCCCCGGCCGAAGAAAGGGAACTCATCTGCACAAGGCCGGACATGGTGCCGAACTGGCGCTCCAGCGGCGCGGTCACCACCGAGGCCATCACATCGGGCGAAGCCCCCGGGTAGAGGGTCTGCACCTGGATGGTGGGGTAATCGATCTGTGGCAGGGCCGCCACGGGCAGATAACGATAGCCCAGCAGGCCGGAAAGAAGTAGGGCCACCATGAGCAGAGACGTGGCTATGGGCCGGAGAATAAAAATGCGGGAAAGATTCATGGCGGCATATATCCTGTGAGCCGGGCGGCACGAAAAAAAGCTTACGGTGCCCCGCCCGTGCCGGGAGCTGGCCCGGCCGGAGACGATGCGCCAGCGGATGGCGGAGTGCCGGGAGCGAACGCCGAAACGGCGTCCGGGCCGTTTTCGGGCGCGGTATCGGCGCTTTCGGCCCTGGGCGTTTCCGTGGTGGCCGCAACGCGCACGGCAATGCCCTCGCGCAGGCGGTCCAGACCGTCGACCACCACTTTTTCTCCAGGTTCAAGTCCTTTTTCAATGACCGTCAGGCCGCCGGCACTGATGCCCGGCGTGACCAGGCGCAGTTCCGCCTCATCCCCACCCTTTTCACCCTGGCGCACCACATAGACATACGCGCCGCGCCTGCCAAGCTGCACCGCAGCGGCGGGAACCGTAACCGCGTCATGCAGCACGCGCACCAAAAGCCTGGCGTTGACAAACTGGTTGGGATACAGCGCTTCGTCCTTGTTGGGAAAAACTGCCTTGAGGCGCACTGTGCCCGTGGCGCTGTCTATCTGGTTATCAAGAGAAATCAGGCGGCCTGTGCCCAGCAGGTACTTCTGCTCCCTGTCCCAGGCCTGAACCGCCAGACGGTGCGGGGCAGGCTGCGCTTCAGCACGGCGCAGGGCCTGCACAACCAGCGGCACCTGACTTTCGGGCAGGGTAAAAATGACGTCACATGGGCTGATTTCAGTAATGCGCACAAGCCCGCCGGAGTCCGAGCTTTTGATCATATTGCCCTCGTCCACATTACGCAGGCCGAGACGGCCGCTGATGGGTGCGGTAATCCGGCTGTATTCCAGTTGCAGGCGCGCAGAATCCACGGCGGCCTGGTCAGCTTCAACCGTGCCTTCGTACTGACGCACCAGCGCGCGTTGCGTTTCATACTGCTGGGCGGCGATAAAACTGCCCTGAACAAGTTTGGCGTAGCGGGAAAGGTCTTTGCGCGCGTTTTCAAGCTGGGCCTTGTCTCTGGCAAGGTTGCCCAGGGCCTGGTCAAGGCTGGCCTGAAAAGGACGCGGGTCAATCTCGGCCAACAGGTCTCCAGCCTTCACGCGCTGGCCCTCGGCAAAGTGCAGGCGCAGCAACTGCCCGTCCACCCGGCTGGTCACAAGCACATCACCGGAAGGCAGCACCGTACCGAGACCATTGAGAAAATGAGGTACATTCTGGGCCAGGGCGGCGGCCACACGCACCGGCGGCGCATCCATGCTCATGTCCGGGCGGCCCGATCCCCTGCCCAACAGTTTCCAGCCCGCGGCAAGAGCCAGAAGGGCCAGTATCAGGACCACTGCCTTGCGGCGTCCTGAAAGCAGGCCGGAAACAGGCCTATGTTGAATAACGGGCATTATACGTCTTCTCCTTGGGCTGCCGGGGGGAAAATAAGGCTGAAAACGGTCACTCCATCCACGCCTGCGGGAAGTGACGCAAGCTCGAGCCGCCAGCCCATACGCTCGCAGGCCCGCTGGGCAAGGGAAAGCCCCAGCCCGTTGCCCGCCCCTTCCCGGGCGGATTGCTGACCGTTGTTACAGGAGCGGCTGACGCCGCGCGAAAAAATATCCACATCACGAACAATGTGGCCCTTATTGCCGACCAGCATCCTGCCGGACTCAAGCAATACAAAAGCGCGCCTATTTTCGGTGTACTGGCGGGCATTGTCCAGCAAATTCTTGAATATGACGGTTATCAGCTCTTTTTGTCCGCATACCGGAACAGGCGAGGACAGGCCCACGGCCAGAAACACCCCGGCAGCGCCAGAGGAACGCGGATCAGCCGGGGCTGCTTCCTGTAGCCTGGACCAGACCACTGACGAAGCCGCCACCGGAGTCAATTCGGGCAGGCGATCGCCGCCCTCGAGCAGTACCAGCATGGCGGCCAGACTGTCTGCCTGAGCGTGTGAAGGCGTCTGCGGAAACTCCATCGGACATACAACACCTTCGCGCTCCATTTCGTTTATGATATCCCGCAAAATCAGCGAACAGTCCAGCGCAGCAGCCTGTATTTCTCCGGGTTTCCGGGCCAGCAAAAGAAGCGTGCGTACGGTGCGGGTCATGTCGGATGTGGTACGCAAAAGACGCCCCACAACAGGAACAAGCTCTCCGGCCTGAGGGGTCGCTCTGACCAGATTCTGCAGACGTGCCTCAAGAACTTCAAGCCCGCCCTGCATGACCGTCAGCGGTGTGCGCAGTTCGTGGCTTACGTCGCCGGTAAAATGGCTTTCGCGCTGCACGAAACGGTAGAGCGCCTCCTCACGGGCGGCAATGGCGCGGGCGAGAACACCCACCTCGTCGTCCATATCCGTCATGGGTACAGGCCCGGGCGACATGTGCGGACGCATGATCTGGCCCGGGTCTGCGAGCAGGACGGAATCCGGCGGACACGGAGTTTGCATCAGACTCTGCCGGGCGGCGTCAGGTCCCCCGGGCATGGCGGTCGCCATATTTTCGGCCGCGCCTGTTGCGGAAAAAGACAGGCCGCCCGGCAGGCGGCTTTCCACCGCGAGGGTGAGACGGCGCAGCGGTCCGGTGAGGCGGCGGCTCAAAATAACGGCCAGAGCGACAGCCACAGCAAGCCCGGTCAGAGCGCAGAACAGCAGGATGCCGTTAAACCGGCTTTTCAGCGCCTGAAAAGCTCCCGTGCCGCCCTTGAGCGCGTACTCCACCCCATCACGACGCTCGATCAGAACAAATTCCTTGCCGTCATCCATAAAGTGCAGGCCATCGGGCAGTTCCCGCCATTGCGGCGAAACCTGCTTGCCCACAAGAAACGTCCAGTGCATGGCCGTTGCCAGATCTTCACCGTAATACAGCCGGTCCCGGCCACTGTCTTCCGCTTCCCAGGCGCGCTTTTCGGCCTCGATAAGGGTTTCCATCACCGGCCTTGCATGCCAGCCCACAAGATAGCTGCCCAGATATTCAAAAGACAGATGCGCAGCAAGGCCAAGGGCAGCCCCCATGCCGAGGGCCAGAAACACAAAAGCCATAAGCATACGGCGCGCAAAAACCGGACGGCAGGCCCCCGGACGCGGAACGGCAGGCATCAGGTGTTCTCCGCGCCGGCTATCTTCGTGCCGGAAGAGCCACTCCCCGCACCCGGCATGCCCGGTTCGGGTGCTTCGTCTTCTTCAGATGCGTCCGGACTCAGCCTGTAGCCGACATGAGGCACAGTATGCAGCAACGCCCTGCCGAAGGGTTTGTCCAGCTCACGCCGTAACTCATGAATATGCGTGCGCAGGGCGCTGCCTTCCGGCGGTTCGCTGCCCCAGAGCAGGCGCTCAAGATCCTGACGGCGCACAAGCCCCGGCGCAACGCGCAAAAGTTCCCTGAGGATGCGAAAGCCCGTGGGGCTTAGCCGCAAGCGCTGCCCCCGGCGCTCGGCCCAGTGCTCTTCATCATTAAAAACAAGGTCTGCGCAGGTCCAGAGACCGCCTGCGCCGTTGCTGCCCTGCAGATGGCCGCGCCGCAGCAGCGCCCGGATGCGGGCTTCAAGCTCCTTAAGGGCAAAGGGCTTGACCAGATAATCGTCTGCCCCGGCCTCAAGGCCCGCCACCCTGTCGGCAACGGCATCCCGGGCCGTAAGCATGATGACGGGAGTAGACACCCTGTATTCCTGCCGCAGGCGGCGGCACAGGCTTATGCCGTCCATGCCGGGCAGCATGACGTCCAGCACGATGCAGTCAAAACCGCGCCCGAGAGCCATCTCAAGCCCGGCTTTGCCGTTGCGGGCACAGTCCAGCGTGTAGCCCAGCGGTTCAAGGTAGGCGTACAGGTTGGCGAGGATGTCCTCGTTGTCTTCCACAAGCAGCAGGGAACAGGACATGGCCTCAGCGCTCGGGCGTGTCCCGCACGTCAATGATGCCGATAATGGCCAGACCGTCCACCTCTACCTCATTGGGGCGCTTGCGGTTCCAGTCCACATGACCGAGCAGGCGCACCTTGTCGCGCGGGGTTACGGTAAGATGGCCGAACACCTCATTCCTTATCTCCACCACTACTCTGCCGCTCTTATCTTCAAACAGATAGCGATTTTTACGGCGGGGCAGTTTTTCCAGAATATGCCCCTCAAGCACACAGGGGGCATCATCTTGCGCGCCCAGCACATCCGCCGCGCGGGTAATTGTGGATGCCACACCGGGACCTTCAAAGCCCGCAGCCGCCACACGGGCGCCCGGCGAAAAAACCCAGGAAAGCCCAAGAGTCAGAGCCAGCAGCACTGCCAGTACACGCATAACCGTTCTCCACTGCCGGGCGGTCGGGCACAAGCCCGGCCGCCCACTGCAATCAGTTCAGGACTTCCAGCACCTTGACATCAACCTTGACCGGCTTCAGCATATCCTTATCCACCTTGCCGGAAAGGCGCACGGTGTTTTCGGGTGTGACGGTATGGCCGGAAAAGATTTTTTTGTCTATATCCACCGTCATTTCACCAGTGGCATCCCTGAAAATATATTTGTCGTCACTGCCGGCCTTGCGACCCGTGATATGACCGGTAAGCATGACAGGGGTATTGTCCTTGCTGTCCAGCGCCTGCTTGACGGTCGTAACCTCAACTCCCACCGTCGGCCCTTTGAAGCCGCCGGAAGCGTCCGAACCGGGTCCCTGAAAAGCGGCGTAAGCCGGCAGGGCCAGAAGGCCCAACAACAGTAATGAAAGCACTACGCGCATGGCAGCCTCCTTATGGATCAGTGTTTATTTTACAGCCGCTGCCGACAACGGGCCGGAAGCGGCCGACATGCCCTGCGGGGTAAAAAACGGACCGCAGGGCGCATACCGGCTCCGTCAGCCATAAGCAGCATGCCCGAATCTTCAGCGGTTGCAGGGCAAACCTGCTTTGACCGTTACGCCAAAGGAAATTACGGACCAGAACTGCAGCGCCGATTCACCGCCAGGCAACCATTTCAGGCGGTAACTGTTCCGGGTCCTATTGATACTAGTTGAGAACGTGCAGGGCCTTGACGCCCACCACAGGCTCCTTGCCGTCCTTTGCTCTGACCTTGCCCACAAGGCGCACCTTCATGTCGGGGGTAAGCGTTATTCCCTTGAGGGTTTTCTGGCCGATGGATACAGCCATACGGCCCGTACCGTCATCCACAATAAAGCGGTTTTTCTTGCTGTCCACCTTTTCCACAATTCGGCCCACAATCATGACAGGGCTTTTGTCAGGGGCTTTCAGCGCTTTTGCAACGGTATCCACCTCATGAAGATTTGTCATCCCCTGAACTTTTTCGTGCCGGGGTTTACCCTTTTGCGGCGCAGGCGCGGTGACGGCCTGAGCGCCCTCGCCGGATACGGTTTTGTCAGCAGCATGAACGGGAACAGTCAAAGCCATAGCCATAACCATAATAAGCAGATAGCGCATATAATCCTCCAAAAAATTTACCGGGTGCGCGGAACGCATGTGCGGCCGCAGATAAAACCTGCACCCACGCACGTCAGCGAAGCGTTAGGAACAAAAAAACACGAACCGCCGGATTCGCGCAGGCAGGACGCTGCCGCAGAAAAAATATGAAACAAAGCCTCTTCTTGTGAACATGAATCAAAGCTGCTATATTGCCGCGCATGAAAGAGCTTGATCCGCATACGATCCGCCCCTGCCTGGCCTGCGGCGGAACCAATGTTCATCTGGAGTCCATGTTGCCGCCAGGCAGGCGGCAGGAAGTCTGGCGGGTAGTCTGCTCCTGTGGGCAGACATCGCAGCAATGGTCAGTTTCTCAAGGCGCGGCTATCCGTGCCTGGAACCGCAACCTGGCCTGCGCAAACGAACTTTGATCCCAGCGCATGGGCGGACCAACAACCCATCCGCCGGTAATCTTTTGCAGGCCGCTACAAATAGCTTTTTCTATACAAAGAAACGACAGAAAGCCCTCCCCAATGCCCACGCCGGAAAGGATCTGCCGGGCAACAGCACCCTCCGCCCAGATGGCTGCCACATACACCGGGCATAAAGGTGGCGCCAAAAACGACTTGCCCGTGTACGCGCACTGACAGGCCAGAACCCTTGGAGTTCCGGCCTTTTTTGTTGCAGACCGGCCCGGCATGTACCCGCAGGCATTGCTGCCGCCCCCTCAAGCCGTTTTCCAGGGCATTTTTACCCTTGAGGATCACATCCCCAACGCTTTTAGGGCGCGCGGCAACGTAGATGCGCGGACACTGCATTCACTCACAGGCCGGAGCAGCGGCGTAAAACGGCTTGTGCCTTTGTGGCGGACGTGACTCACGCAGCCGCCGGAGCCACACTGAAACAGCATTGCTCCGGGCAAGGGCATGACGTCAGAACAAGAAAGAGAACTGCTGTGAAAGGAATGTTTTTCCATGCCGGGTTATGGGGGATCTGCTGGAATAAAAAACCTTGCCACACAATCGGCTGCACTCTGGCGCTTATACATCGAAAGGCAAGGGTAACCTAGTCCAGTTCCCGTCCAACCCACACGGCACGTCCGATAACCCGCACAAGATCGGCCAGTTGCTCGCCCGTATCCGCCTCAATGGGCGCGTAGTCCGGATTGAAGCTTGTCAGGATAAGCCTGCCCGGCATGGCATTGACCACCTTGAGATACACCATATCCTCCACACCCACAGCGTATATGCGCCCCGGCACGGGATCACGCTGAGTCTGGTCTATCAGCACAACGTCATTGTGCATGATGCGCGGCTGCATGCTGTCGCCAGATACCCGCAACAGCACCATCTGCGACGGATTGCCCTTGCGGCGCAAAAAATCCCAGCGAAAGGCATAGTGACGCAGCACATCACCGCCGGTTTCAAAGCTGCCGGTTCCCGCCGAAAGACGCGCCTCCACCATGGGAACCATCACCAGTCTGGCCTCTCCGCAGTTTTGCCCGCTGCCGTCTGCCGCGCCCTTGCCGGCAAGCAGCCAGTCCAGCGAGCAGTCCAGCGTGTCTGCCAGACGCACAGCGTATTCGCCCTTCGGCATCTGCCCGTTTTCATATTTCTGAATGGTGGTAAGGCTCACCCCCACCCTGGCGGCCATATCCTGCTTGTGCATGCCAAGTTCTTCGCGGCGCTGGCGAAGGCGCTGCGCAAATGCCTTGGTCAATCCAGCCTGGGAGAATGTTTTCATAGAATTTCCATCACATGCGGTTTCAGCATGTTAAAACTTTTCTTTTAAAACAGCCCCCGATCAGGGCAGTTTCACTCTGCCTACCAGAAAACTACCTTTTTTCTTTTCAAGAATCAATATTTTCTTTATAAATACAAGAATAAAATAGAAAACACACTCAAAAATAAAAACAGATATGTCTCACGTAAAGAATAAAATTATTATAAATCAATTAATTAAATCTTTTCTTTTAATTATAAACTTTAAGCTTGATTCATAAAACAAAAAGTTATAAATCCCAAATACGCCCCGTATATTTCACATCTATATTTCAGGGAGCATAGCATGTCCGATCTTCAAGACAACTTTCATAACCTGAGCGCTGTGCTGGATATTCTGCAAAACAACGCCCATCCCGCCCAAAGACCTGTTTTACGCCTGGTGGGCGATCATCTGCGCCTGCTCGCACTCTGCATGGATCTTCCCGCGCGCTGTTTACCGCACATGCCGCCGTCAGGCGCAGGTCAGAGTGCACGTGATTCTTCAGATCCCGGCCGACTCGCCCGGCTCGCCGCGCAAACCGGCGAGGCCCGCTATGTACGCCAGTAGTCCCGCCAGCAAAGCAAAGGCCGCGGCGTGCCCCCGGCCTGCCGCCAGCGCCGCAAGGCCCCGCGGCAGCGCGGCCCGGCGGCCTTCGTCTTCCAGCGAGCGCCAGTCGTGGGGGCAGGCCATGCAAAAGTCCGGGAAGGAGCGGCAGTGGCGCCAGTTACTGGAGCACCTGCCGGAAAACGTCCGGCAGATATGGCATGCCCTGGGGGGACATGAAAAGGGACGTATGGAAGACCTGTGGCGCATCCTGCAGGCCTACGGCGGACAAAGCCTGCGCGTCCCCTCAAGCCTGCCGGCGCAACGGCATCACCCACTGCGCCGGCGCCTGGGTACACGCTGCACGGTCAAGCTTGTGGCGGCTTTCGGCGGCACGCCACTATATGTACCCAGTTGTGCCGGGGTGCTGACAAGACTGCGCCAACGGGAGATTATCGAATCATTTACACGCGAAACAACGCGCGGCATCAGCAGCACTGCCACAGTGGCAAACCTGGCCCGAAAGCATGGCCTGTCTGACCGCCAGATATGGAAAATTCTTAAAAAAACCGCATCCGCTCCAGCGCAGGGGCATCTGCTTCATCACCTGCAACGCATGGACATGCACGCAAAAACATGCACAACAACCTGTAATATAAGATAAAAATACCAAACAGCACAGGTAGTAAAATATATAAGCCCGCGTAGTTGCGGGCTTTTTTTATTCATAACTGTAGCAGGCAAGGCTCTTTGCCGCCTTTGGCCCGCGCCGGACAAGCAGATAGCAGTACTGAACCGGTTCAGTCTTACCGCAACCGCCCTTTTTGACATGGTGTACCCACGCCGCCGTTGTGGCGGCCAAGTCCACAAACCCACAACACATGCGGGAGCACACCATGTCAAATTTTTTTCAGAAAGCTCACGAATTTACCGCCCGCTGGGAAGGAGGCCTTACCGACTATCCCTCTGACCCCGGCGGTCTGACCAATCACGGCGTTTCCCTGCGCTGGGTGCAGGACCTGGCCCGTCAGGCCCGTGAAGACTGCCAGCGGCAAGCCCGCAGCTGTGACGGCTGCAATGCGATGCGAACCAGCAAATGCGGCTATTACAGCCTGGATATGGATATGGATGGCGATGTGGACGCCGATGACATCCGCGCCTGCACCAAGGCCCAGGCTGCGGCCCTGTTTAAAAAACACTTCTGGAACAAGCTCGCCTGCAATGGCTTGCCCCTGCCCCTGGCTGTGACGCTTTATGACGGTGCGGTGAATATGGGTCCCGCGCGGGCCGTGCGCCAGATGCAGCGGGCCATGAACACCGTGGGAGAATCCGAACTGGACCGCTACGCACCCATTGCCGAAGACGGCATCATGGGGCCCCGCACCGCGCAACTGGCCGAGGCGCTGGAGCAGAGCGGGCAGCAGTGGTACGCGGCACGCCAGATACTGCGCCTGCGCGACGCCTTTTACCGTGACCTGGCGGCCAGACGTCCTTCCATGCAGGTTTTTCTGAATGGCTGGCGCAACCGGGTCAAGGCGCTTGGTCAGTACCTGGGCAAGCTTGAAAGGGAGGAAAACTGATGTGGAGCCTGATCGGCAAGCTGCTTGGTGGCGTTGGCGGCATGGTTGGCCGGATCATACCTGACCGTAACAGGCAGAATGAAGCCCAGAGCCGTATCAACGAGGCCGAGGTTTCCGGCGCTCCGGCCAGCCTCATGCGCCTGTGGAGGTCATTTCTGGGCTGGGTTCTGGCACTGCTTTTCTGCTGGGAGGTTGTGGGCCGTATGGTCATTGTGCCGCTTTTTTTCGCCCGGTGGGGTGAAAACCTGCCGCCCTCTGCACTGGACCAGATCATGGCACTGCTTTTGGGCATGCTGGGACTTGGCTTCTGATCACGACCCCGGGCCGCGCCTGCTGCACAGCTTGTCCGGCAACCCTGCCGGGCAGCCGGACTGGCAGACCGCCGAACAACGCTGGCGGCAGCACGGCAGCCAGATTCTGCCTCCGGCAAATACATCGAACCCTGCAACACGCGCATCAAGCACCGCGCATATGGAGAACATCATGACAGTGGATATTTTTTCCTCTTCCGGCGCATCCCTGCTGGTGCTCATAGTCCAGGGCCTGTTTGCCTGGGCGCTCTGGAGCCTGCGCCGCGCCTTTGTACGGCAGGACGATTACCTGCTGCATATGCAGCGTGATACGCGGCGCGAAGCCGCCACAGCCCGCCGCATCTGCGCCCTGGAAGAAAGCCTGCGCCTCATGCCCGGCAACGGTGACCTGGCCGGACTGCATGGCGAACTTTCCACCTTGCGTGGCGAAATACAGGCACTCAGTGCCCGCATATCCGGCCTTGACCGTCTGCTTGAACGACTGGAACACGGTCTTGAACGACAGGAAGACCGCCTGCACCTGCTCCCTCCTGTAAGTCACGGTGCGCTTTTGCGCAGAAACAGCGCTGCCGTCAGTGGAGAAAAGCACTGATGCCCGCCGCCGGAAAACGCGCCACGAAAAACAGGAAAAGCCGCCATCTGCTCGACAGCCTCGAGCAGCGGCTGGATCTGCTCACACGCACCCTCAACGAAGCGGACATTTCCGAAAAAAGTATAGATATTGTCAAAGAAATAAAAGAATTGCACACCATTTTACGTTCATTGCGCGAGGCGGAAGCGCCGGACCAGCCGCAACAGCTTATGGTGGTGTGGGGTGGCCCGCAGATGCCCGGCGGCTCATGCGGGTCATCCAGTGGTTCCGGCCCGTTGGCGGAATTCGCCGCACGCACAGCCCCCAGCACTTCCGGACGCGCCGACCGGAGAGTCCGGAACACCCGAAACACAAAAGCGGAAGCAAAACCGGGCTAGCCCCGGGATACGTCCGTGATACCCCAGTTGCCGCTGGGCAGACAGGCACAGCCTGAAAAACAGTAGTGCACAACAGAACCCGTCATCACCTGCAAAAACAGACATGGTTTCACAGTCTGAAAACGCACTCCAGGCATGTGCCGCAGCCATAAACGAACAAGCGCAAGGAAGCCATGCTCCACGTCATCCCATACATCCCCCGGCCTTTGCAGTGGCGCTTTCATGAAGAGCGCACCCGCTTCTGCGTGCTGCTCTGCCACAGGCGTTTCGGCAAAACAGTGGCCGCGGTAAACGACCTTATCCGCCAGGCCCTTGTTTCAGGCCGGGAAGACTGGCGGGCGGCATATGCCGCCCCCTTTCTGGGACAGGCCAAAGCCGTGGCGTGGGACTATTGCAAGCGTTTTGCCGGGGCTGTTCCGGGCACGCGTTTTCTGGAAAGCGAGCTGGCCTGCATTCTGCCCACCGGCGCGCGCATACGCCTGCTGGGTACGGAAAATGCGCAGGCCCTGCGCGGCCTGTATCTGGACGACCTTGTTCTGGATGAACCGGCCGATATGCCGCGCCAGGTCTGGACACAGATATTCCGGCCCATGCTGGCCGATCGCCAGGGGCGAGCGCTCTTCTGCGGTACGCCCCAGGGGACGGACAACCTCCTTTACGATGCCTGGGAACAGGCCGGGGCAGACAGCAGTGGGCTGTGGTCACGCTTTCGCTTTCCCGCTTCACAGACAGGCTACCTGCCCGCGCAGGAGTTGGCGGCAGCGCGACGTGCTATGGATGAAGCCGAGTATCTTCAGGAATTTGAATGCTCTTTTGCCGCCGCAGTGCGCGGTTCCTATTACGCGCCCCTACTGGACGCCGCCGACCGCGAGGGACGCATACGCACGGTCCCCCACGCGCCGGAACTTCCCGTTCACACAGCCTGGGACCTGGGAATGGATGATGCGACAGCCATCTGGTTCTTCCAGGTGGAGCCGTCAGGCCAATGGCGCTTTGTGGACTATTACGAGGCCTCGGGCGAAGGGCTGGCCCACTATGCCCATGTGCTGGCCCGCAAGGCGCGGCCAGCAGGCCAGCAGGCGCTCGAAGACATCCCCGCCCAACAGGACGGACAAAATGGACTGATGAACCGGAATTTCACGGGCCGCGGCTTTTCCTACGGCCTGCATATCGCCCCGCACGACATCCGCGTGCGTGAATTGGGTACGGGCCAGAGCCGGTGGGAAAGCGCGGCGCAACTGGGCATACGCTTTACTCTTGCCCCGGCCCTGAGCCTGGCGGACGGCATTGACGCAGTGCGCCGCCACCTGCCCCGCTGCTGGTTTGACGCCGATTTCTGCACTGCCGGGGTCAAGGCCCTGCGCTCCTACAGGCGGCAATGGCGCGCCGGGCAGCAGACAGCGGGATCCGGCCCCCTGCACGACTGGGCCAGCCATGCGGCCGATGCCCTGCGCTATGCGGCCACGGGTTTTCGCCCGCCCCAGGACCCTGCCGCCGGAAAACGCAAGGCCAGAACACACTATAACGTCTTTGGAGGCACAGATGCGTTTTCGCTATGAGCCGTTGCGCGGCCCGGGTGCCCGATCCGAGCAGGATGCCATCTTCAACCGCATGCAGGCCGAGGGCCTGTTGGGCTGTGCCATGAGTGCCCTGCCTGCGCCCACGCATGAAGACTGGCGGCGCATCACCAATCCCCATCAGGGGCTTCTGCTCCGCTGCTATGCGCAGGCTGCAACAGAAAAAACGCCTTTTCAAAAAAAATGCGGTCCTCCTACGGGTGAAAACACCTCCATATCGTTCTGGGACAAGGTTTTTGTCCTGTCGCGGGACCCCGCCTTTGGCACTGCCCCACGCATGAAGGACATGCTGGGCTGCGCCCTGTTCACGCCGCGGCGCGGCAAGGTGTGGGAATTTGATTTTACCACCTTTCGCGCGGGTGCCCCCTTTGCCGTTCCGCTGGCGCACGGCTGCCTGGCCTGGGCCTTTGCCCATCTGGACTGCGCCGCCATCGTGGGCCTGTGCCCCGCGCCCAACCGTCACGCATGGCGTCTGGCCGAAACCTGCGGGTTTCAGATTATGGGGCATCTGCCGCAAGCCTGCTGGCACGCCCGCAAAAAACGTCATGTGGACGGGGTGCTGGTGCTCTGCACACCGTCTACGCTCACAAACAGTATAGCCATAGCCAAGGAGGCTGCCATGGGTTTTGGAGGAGGTTACAGCGCCCCCAGTATCCCCGAAGTTCCCCCCGCGCCCAAACAGGAGGTGCAAAAACCCGTTACCGAGGCCGCCACTGCCGCGCGGCAGGCCCAGAAAGACAAGGCGGCAAAGGCCGCGGGCATTAACGGGGCCGTGCATACAAGTCCTCTCAATCGCGCGGAAGATGCGCGCAAGACATTGCTGGGGCAGTGATCATGACCATATCAACACCCTGCCATGCCGGAAAACAGCCGGCGCGCGCTCCGGCTGATCACACAGGTGATACAGGCAACGGCATGAGGGCCGACATTCCCGTGCTGGCCCGCCGCTATCAGGCCCTTTTGCGCCGCCGCATGCCCTGGGACACGGCCTGGCAAAGCCTTGCCGACCATTTTTTGCCCACACGCTGCCGCCTGCGGCCACAGGGAGGCGGCGCAGAGGAAGGCCCCATGCTCAACAGCGGCCTTGTGGATGCCACAGGTATTCTTGCCATGCGCACCCTGGCGGCCGGACTTCAGGGCGGCCTTACCAGTCCGGCCCGGCCCTGGTTTCGCCTTGGCCTGGATGATGCGGACCTGGCCCGCAGCCGCCCCGGCCAGGCATGGCTGGACGAGGTTGCGGCGCGCATGCGCTCTGTCTTTCACCGCTGCAACTTCTACAACGCCATGCACACGCTTTATGCGGAACTGGCAACCTTCGGCACCGCCTTTGTTTTTGAACTGGCAGATCCGCGCGACGGTTTCCGCTTCATGCCGCTCTGCGCCGGGGAATATGTGCTGGACTGCGATGCCGGGCGAAGGGTGGACACGGTTTTTCGCCGTTCGAGCATGAGCCTGCGCCAGATCGTGCAAACCTTCGGCCCGGCTGCCCTGCCCGAATCCCTGCGCGAGGCTGTCCGTCGCAATGCGGATGAAAGGCGCAATGTCATTCAGGCAGTTTACCCGCGTGATGACCGTATACACGGCATACTCACGGCCAGTCATATGCCTGTGGCCTCGGTCTACTGGCTGGAAGGGCGGGACGGCGGCGAACATGCCCTGCGCGAGTCCGGTTTCAGGCATTTTCCTGGTTTCGGGCCTCGCTGGGATGTGGCGGGCAATGACGTGTACGGGCGTTCGCCCGCCATGGACGCCCTGCCCGACTGCCGCATGCTGCAACAGATGGGCATCACCACGCTCAAGGCAATCCACAAAGCCGTGGACCCGCCCATGAGCGTCTCTGCGGGCCTGCGCTCCGTGGGGCTGGACCTCACCCCCGGCGGCATCAACTATGTGGACAGCGCCCCGGGGCAAAGCCCGCAGGCAGCCACGCCGCTGCTTCAGGTCAACCCGGATCTGTCCACGGCACGGCGGGCCATGGAGTCGGTACAGAACCAGATCCGTTCCGGCCTCTACAATGATCTTTTCAAACTCATCCTTGAAGGCCGCAGTGGAGTGACGGCCAGCGAAATCGCCGCACGGGAAGAAGAAAAACTGGTGCTCATCGGCCCTGTGCTCGAACGCCTGCACGATGAGCTTTTTATTCCGCTTATGGACCGCACATTCGAATGCATGCGCGAGCTGGACATGCTGCCGCCCTGCCCGCCGGAACTGTCCGGCCGCCGCCTCAAGGTGGAATTTGTCTCTCTGCTGGCCCAGGCGCAGAAGCTGGTGGGCGTCAGTGCGGCTGACCAGTATCTGGCACTGACCCTGAGGGCTTCCACCGCATGGCCCGAAGCTCTGGACACCCTCAACGTGGATCATCTGCTTGATAACTATGCCGACAGCCTCGGCCTGCCCATAAGCCTCACACGCCCCCCTGAAGAACGGGAGCAGATGCGGGCCGCCAGGGCCGAGGCCGCGCGCGGCGCAGCCCTGGCCGACAGCCTGAAACAGGGGGTGGACCTGGTGCAGCAACTGGCAAAAAGCCCTCTTTCCGGACCGGACGGTCGCCAGATCAGCGTACTGGACGGCCTTGCGGACCTCATTGGCCGTATGACCGGAAAAGCGGACGCAGAAGCAATGCCGCGTGAAACACCCGGTGACGGCCACAGCGGCATGCAGGGCGTTGCCCCCAATGTGCCCGGACCCCAAACGCGGGAGACAGCCTGATGGACATTTTTGCGCCGTATGAACAGGCGCAGGCACGCTCAAACACGGCACAGCAACGCGCCGGAGAGGCGCAAGCGCATCTGCACGCCGTCATCAACGGCCTTATGGCCCAAAAACAGGGACGTTTTTTCCTGCGCTGGCTCATGCACAACTGTCAGTGCTTCAGTGCCCAGAACCTGGCTATGCAGGACGGAACGCAGACGTCCGCGCATGATACCGCACGCCTCTGCTTTGCTGAAGGCCGCCGCTATGTGGGCATGACCCTGCTGCGGCTTGTGCAGTGCGCCGACCCGCAAAATTTGCCGCAACTTTTTCAGATCAGGGAGGACGAAGATGCCTTCTGAATTTTTCAACGCGCCCGGCACAGCCGGTACACCGAGCGTATCGGGTTCATCCGGTGCTCCCGGCACAGCCGACAGGCATGAATCTGCCTCCGGCATGCCGCAAGCGCCCTCATATCTGGGGTCTGCCCACGGCCGCGGCAACCTCGCCGAGGTAAATGCGCAACCCCCTGCCCGCGCCTCCGCAGGCAGCTATAGCCCCGGCGCCACGACGACGCAGCCCGGCACTTCGCACACCGGGCAAACAGGGCAACAGCCCGGGCAGGCAGATGCGGAACTGCAGTTGGAACAGCGCCTGCTGCAACACGAGGCCGCACGGCGCGAGCAGTGGCAGGGGCAGGTCAGCCAGTGGCGACAGGAAGTGGCTCAGGACCCTCACATGGGTGGCGGCAACATGGCCGCCAGCGTGGCGCGCGCCCAGCTTGCCCTTGACCGCTTTGATCAGGGTAAGCACATCGGCCGCCTGCTGGAAGAAAGCGGTTACGGCAACCATCCCGAGGTGCTGCGCTTTTTCAACCGCGTGGCTGATGCCCTTATGGAAGACAGCCTGGTGCGCGGTGAACCCGGCGGAGGTATGCCCCCGCTCGAAGAACGCATGTACGCAGGCTGGTCTTCCAGAAAATAAAGGCGGCCTGCCGCGTATCCCTGCAACCGTGCCCAGACAGTTGCCTGCCGTGAAAACGGCACGCAGCGAATTGCCCGGATAGCTTCCGGCACGTTTTTTCATCCCGCACATTCACCTTTCTACATACGAGGCGACTATGTCCAACTCTATGGGTCTTGTGGTTTCCCTGGCGGAAATGGAACAGTTTTATCGTGGCGACAAGGCGGGACAAATCATCGAACTGATGAACAAGACCAATGACATCATGGATGACGTGCTCTGGATGGAGTCCAACCAGAGCGACGGACATCTTACCCGCATCCGCACCGGCCTGCCCGAGGTTTACTGGCGCAGGCTCTATCAGGGTACACCGCCGTCCAAGTCACAGTGGGGGCAGGTCAAGGAAGGCTGCGGCATCCTCGAGGCCATCATGGAGCTGGACGTGGAAGAGCTGCGCCTCTACGGCAGCCGCGACAGGGCCTTTCGCATGAGCGAGGGCGTGGCCTTTGCCGAAGCCATGCGCCAGAAAGTGGCCGCCACACTTTTTTACGGCAACAGCAATATCAATCCTGACGAATTCAACGGCCTGGCCATGCGCTATCCCGCGCAGGACGCCAAAAACGTGATGGATGCGGGCGGCCGCGAAGAAGGGGGCTGCACCTCCTTGTGGCTTGTATCGTGGGGAGCGCAGGCCGTACATGGCATTTATCCCAAGGACAGCACCGGCGGTCTTTCCCACGAAGACCTCAGCACCTATATGACCCAGGACCCCGACGGGCGCAAATATCAGGTCGTGGGCGACAAATACAACTGGCGCTGCGGTCTTGCCGTGCGCGACTGGCGCGCTGTGGTGCGCGTTGCCAACCTGCCCCTGGCAGCCCTTGGCAAGCGCAAGGGGCAGAGCGGATTCATCGACCTGCAAAAGCTGACCATCGAGGCCAAGAACCGCATGCCCCAGCATCTGCGCCAAAAAGCCGTGTGGTACGCCAATGCCGATGTACTCACCGCCCTTGAGTTGCAGAACTCCGATGCGGGCAACGTGCAACTGCAGTATGACGAATTCTTTGATGCCAAGGCCGTTCCCGTGCTGCACGGCCGCCCTGTGCGCCAGTGCGATGCCGTGCTGGGCAACGAAAGCGTGGTGTAAACACCTTACTGCAGACCCGGGGCTGCCGGAAAGCCCCGGCGTCCCACCGGGTAAGGCGTGTCTGTCCTGTCAGCGCCTGGCCGCCCGCCGGGCCGAACATTTGCTACCGAGAGCATAACCATCCTTCCACAAGGAGCGCACATGGCTATTATTGACCGCAACTCCATCCTTTTTGAAGGCTCCCTTACCGCCGACACCACTGGTCCTGCTGTGGCCCTCAACGCCCTCAGGCTTCCGGGCCGCATGGAACCCATGCCCTTGCGCCTGTCCGTGACCGAAAGCTTCAGCCCCGATGAGGTGCAGGGCATCGCCATCGGGCTTGAAGAGTCCGACAGCGCCGGCGGCCCCTGGACCGCCGTACCCGGAGCCTCCGTCACCGTATCCCATTCGGCTGAAAATCCTGCACTGGCCGCCGGGGCGCGCCCCTATCACCGTTTTTTGCCCCAGGGAGTGCGTAAAAGCTGGCTGCGCCTGACCCTTGGCCTCACGGTAGTGAGCGGCAAGAACGCAAGCCAGGGGCGCATTTTCGCAGCTCTGACACGCGAAGAAGACCTGCCTTACGAAGCCGCCCTTATGGCAGGCCGCTAGCACATTGTGCCCTTGAAAAGCTGAAATGCGCCAACGCGGCATCCTGCCGGCAGCGTACCTGCCACATGACGCGGCCCCGGCCCGACGGCTGTAGGGCATAACTCCCGTGCAACAGCACAGATGCACGGTCACCTGCCTTTCCAAACGGCCTTTCCGGAGCGCAATGCTCCGGAAAGGCCGCAGCATATCCTTCCATCTGAACATTCATCCCCTGAACATTCACCCCAGGAGATTTCATGACTATCAGCCAGATAGACGTGTGGAACCGCGCCCTCGGCTTTCTGGGCGCGCGCAGCGTGGCTTCCGAGCGCGAAAGCACACCGGAGGCCCTGCAATGCAGCCTGTACTGGGATTCTGCCCGGCGTCAGGTCTTGCGCGACTTTCCCTGGAGTTTTGCCCAGCGCCGGGCATGGCTGGCGCTTCAGGCCCTGCCTCAGGGCTATGCGCCGGAATACCGCTTTGCTTACGCCCTGCCCGAAAACTGCCTCAAGGTTCACGAGGTCCGCCACGAAGGCCTTTCACCACGACCGTTCTGCCTGGCCATGAGTCCTGCGGGCGACAGCTCCCTGCTGGTGACCAACGCCTCGCGCGCACTGGTTCTGTATACCGAGGATGTGCGCAACAGCCGCCTGTTTGATGACCTTTTCGCCCACATGCTGGCGCGCAAGCTTGCCGCCCTTGTCTCTGTACCGCTGCTCAAGGGCAGCGGGCAAAAGGCTGCGGAACTGGAACAGCTTTACGCAGCCAGTCTGCCGCCGGCCAGAGGGGCCGCCGCTTCCGAACGCAGTGAAAAGCCCGCGGAAGACGCCTGGCTTGCCGTGCGCTGAAACGGCGGGAACCTGCACAGCCATGTACCGGCCCAGTCTTGCAGCAAGCTGGCTACGCCGCTCCCAACAGGTATTTCCGACACAAAATACCCTGAAAATGAGGATACCCGGATGACCATGCCCTACAGTCCCAGCCGCGCCGTATATGAAGGCAACAATGCGGCCACGAGCTTTCCGTTCTTTTTTCGGGTCTGGACCGCCTCGCAGCTTGTGGTCACCCTGACCTCGCCGGAAGGAGTCACATCCGAAGCTGCCGGCTGGACAGCAGACCTCGGTGCTGCCGGAGGCGAAATTACCTACCTGCACCAGAATGCCCCCCTGCCCAACGGCTGGAAGCTGGCCATAACCCGCAACATGCCGTTCACGCAGGAAGTCAATCTTGTGTCCGCCTCGCGCTTTGACCCGCAGGTTATTGAAGATGCCCTGGATCAGGCCACGGCAGAACGCCAGCAGACCCTTGAGATGATGCGGCGTTCCGTCATTCTTCCCGCCACCAGTTCCGAGACCCCGCAGGATGTGGTGCAAAACATTTTTGCCGCCCGCGACCACAGCCAGGCTGCCCGCAATGCCGCCCAGGCAGCTATGAACACCGCCGGGCAGAGCGCCGCCGCTGCCGCAGAAAACGCTGCCCGTGCCTTCAGTCAGGCCGACCGCGCCAAAACAGAAGCCGACCGGGCGCAAAACCTTGCCAATATCGGGCCGGCAACGCAGGAAAAATTCGGCATGGTCAAGATTGGTGAAGGCATTGCCGTGGAGGACGATGGAACCATCTCCGTACCACCCCCGCCGAAAATCAGTCTTGCCACAACCGCCTCTGCCGGAACGGTGATCATCGGCGAAGGTCTGGAAATAGCCGGGGATTCTTCCGGCGAGGATGCGCAGGCACAGCCAAATCCGGGAACCGTCTCCCTTGGGGGGCATGCCTCGGAAGACGGTGAGAAGTACGGTCGGGGTAGCTTCCAGTTTTTCGGGCATGTCAGGCTGACGGATGACTTTGAAGAAACAGCCTCTGCCAGTGAGGGCATCGGCCTTTCCCCAGCGGGGGCCAAAGCCATGTATGACAAGCTGCTGGGGCTGAAGGGCACGACAACCATCACCTCTTCACGGGACTTTGTTGCCCCCGAGGCCGCCACGTACCGTGCGACTGTTGTGGGCGGCGGAGGAAGCGGTGGCAGTGGCGGGACAGCGTATGACTGGTCTGAATATGTGAATGATGCATATTGGTCCTATACAGCCTATTCCGGCGGCGGTGGCGGAGGTGGAGGCGCAGGAGAAACGCTGGTCAGGGATGTCACCCTGGCAAAGGGCGAAAGTGTGCCTGTGATAGTTGGTGGCCCTGGTGGAAATTCCTCGTTTGGCTCGCATGCGGTTGCCCGGGGAGGAGGACGTGGCGGCAACGGGGGCAGTGGTTCCCGAGGCAGTGGAATCCCAAATGGCGGAGGGGGCGGAACATCATACGGAAGCGGAGCCGGTTCCGGTGGCAGGGGCAGTTGGGACAACAATGAAACCCCCTCCATAACTGGCGGATCCGGAGGTGCAGGCGGCCGCTCCACGCACGGTCAGTACGGCCACGGAGGAAATGGCGGTCCCGGCGGCGGCTATTCCAGCGGCAGACGCACTTCTCCATCAGGCGGCGTATCCGGCACGCAAGGCGTCGTCATCGTAACCCTGAACCTTGGAGGTTAATATGCCCACATTTTATTCCCCTGCAGGCAACGCCGAGATATGGGATGAGCAGCCTGAAGGCCATGTTTCTGCCGAAGAATGGGAACGCGCCCGCGCTGCTGAAGAAGCCGCAGCCGAAGCCGCCCGCCTTGCAGAATACAACAGTACGGCGGCCAGGGCAGCCCGCTTGCGCACAG